>CDYK01022412.1_pt1 | contig 524944 bp, 430 predicted proteins | sample 554841 | NCBI WGS metagenome assembly CDYK01 (sample SAMEA3182102, study PRJEB8094) | gut metagenome | biome: human; feature: gut; material: Stool; isolation source: human stools | place: Canada | collected 2013-02-18
ATTGTAATCGCCGATAGCAGGGCACCACGTGATGGTAAGTTTATTGAAAGGGTAGGTTCTTATAATCCGAACACTAATCCTGCTACAATAAATTTGGATTTCGAAAGGGCTTTGTATTGGCTGCAAACCGGTGCTCAACCCACCGATACCGTTCGCAATATACTTTCGGCACAAGGTGTGCTCTTGAAAAAACACTTGCTGGGCGGTGTAAAGAAAGGTGCTTTCTCTCTCGAAGAAGCAGAGAAACGTTTCCAAGCATGGTTGACCAATAAACAATCTGCAACCGAGGCTATAAAAGAAAAAGTAAAAGACGCAAAGGTGGCCGAAGCCAAAAAACGTCTTGAAGCCGAGAAAGAGGTAAACAAAAATATTGCCGAGGCCGTTGCTAAGAAAAAAGCAGAAAAAGCCGCTGCCGAAGCCGAAGCTGCCGCTCAAGCCGCTGCCGAGGCTGCTCCCGTAGAAGAGGCTCCTGCTGCTGAGGCTCCCGCCGCAGAACAAAATGCAGAATAATTTTTACGGCATATCAGATAAAGAGGCGTTCCTACAAGAACGCCTCTTTTGTTTGATTATATTTATATCTTTTCTATATCGATGAAGTCTATGAGAATATTATTGATAAATGCCAGTCCGCGTAGGCAAGGAAACTTATCCAAGATGCTCGATGCCATGCGTGTCGAGGTCGAGTCGGCAGGTGTTGAGGCGATAGAGGTGAGAACCGCCGATTTGCGTGTAAAACCTTGCACCGGTTGCATGGTTTGTCGCCGGTCGTTGCAATGCGTATTACCCGATGATGATGCGCAGCGGGTATTGGAACTCATGAAATGGTGCGATGCAGTGGTTGTCGGAGCACCTTGCTATTGGGGAAATATCCCGGGAGAATTAAAGGTTTTGTTCGATCGTATGGTTTATGGCATGATGGGAGAAAGCCCCCGAGGTATTCCTGTGCCTCTCCATAAAGGGAAAAAGGCAATTTTGGTTTCTATATGTACGACACCTTTTCCTTTTAACATAGTCTTTCGTCAAACTCGCGGTGTCGTGAATGCTTTGCGCGAGATTCTTAAATGGAGCGGTTTTCGGATTGTGAAAAGCATCGAGCGGGGAGGAACGAAACAGAGGCCTGTACAAGAGAAAGATTTGGAACGTTGCCGTAAAGCCGTGAGGAAATTATTGAAATGATAAATCGGTTCTTCTTATATGGCGTCGGTGTCGTCGCTTTTGAGATGTTGGGAATAGCTCCTGCGTGGGGCCGTTTCTCCGGCTACTCGGGACGGATGTTGGTTGATAAAATCTTTCCAGCTCTTATAGGCCTTTTCACAAGAAGGGCGGTTGGTCTGGTAGAAGTGGCACAAGGCAGCAGCCAGTCCGTCGGTTGCATCGAGTTGGGGTAACATGTTTTCTTCCGGGATATGCAAGATGCGCCGTAGCATATCGGCGACTTGTTCTTTGGCGGCATTACCGTTACCTGTAATCGCCATTTTTATTTTTAGCGGGGCATATTCGGTAATGGGAATGTCTCGGTACAAGGCGGCAGCCATAGCTATACCTTGTGCCCGGCCAAGTTTGAGCATCGATTGGACATTTTTTCCGAAAAAGGGCGCTTCTATCGCCATTTCGTCCGGGTGATACTGTTCTATGAGGCCCAGTACCCGTTCGAAAATCCGTTTCAATTTCAAATAGTGGTCTCCCATTTTACCCAGCTGTAAAACCCCCATGGTCATCAGTTGGGGATTGTTTCCGACAATGCGCAGCACACCGTAGCCCATGATGGTAGTTCCCGGGTCGATGCCGAGAATGATTCGCTCTTGTGTGGTCGGTATGGTAACAGGCATACTAATCGATGATTTCGAGTAAGGTATTGAAACCCAACACGCGGTCTCCGAATTTTTCTCGAATGGCGTTGTCGAGGTCTGCTCCTGTTTCGTCATACCATGTTTCGAGACGGTTGGGATCGGCTACATGGAATTGGAGGGAAAAATTATCTCCGCCGGTATCTTCTTCGGCAATGACGCGACATAATTGCGGTTCGCTCAGTTTATCTCGGTGCATGGCAGTGGGAATATACACTTCGCGCAACCAAGCGATGAATATCTCTTTTATATCGCTCTCGATATGGTAAGTCGTGTTGAATATATACATAAAGAAAAAAGATTCTGTGTAAAAACTACATACAAAGATAAAAAAAGTTTTGTAAGTAGTTGCCGGAATAGAAAAAACTTCCTATCTTTGCCTCGCAAAAAAGAAAAACGGGGTATTAGCTCATCTGGCTAGAGCGCAACACTGGCAGTGTTGAGGTGAGCGGTTCGAGTCCGCTATACTCCACTTTCATGGTGGAAGCCGTACATAGAATGTACGGCTTTTTTATTTTTGACAGGCTCTTGTTGTAATTGTATCCGGCATTTTTCTTTCTTCCACATAAGTTCTCCTAATATTTTCCCGTCTCGAAATCTGCTGTGAATTTTTGTATATTTTTTTACCATCTGTTTCATAAATCTTTAAATATATTATATCTTTGCCTTGCTGATTTTTAATAAGATTGGCGAAAAATAAAATTTATAATTGCAGATAATACAAAAATACACGACATGAGAAAGTGTGTACCCTTTATGTTATTCTTTTTAATCGAGGTAGTAGGAAATATCGACGCTCAAATTGTCAGAAAAGGCGAATGGGAAAAGTTCGACTTATCGCAGTACACCGATAAAAGAGTGTATGTCCAAAAGTACGAGGACGCGGCTTTGAACATAAAAGGCTTTTATAAGTCGGGTGCAGATGGTTTGACAGTCGGTCGAAGTGTGAAAATAGATTCAATTCCGAAAACAAAAGATGAATTGTTTGGGAATCTGTACTCTTTTTTATCCGATGATGATTTATGTCATATAGAGGAAATTGATAAAAAAGTGGGATCGATACGGGGAACGGTTTTTGTCGAAAATGTGTCTTCGATATATAGAGGTATAAATGCTGCTCCAACATCTGTTTGTGTGATATTAGGTTTTGGTATAGACGTGGAGGATGGTAAAATACACATAGAAATGAGTATCGATCAATATCTGTCGAAAGACTTGTTCGGGCGTGAAGAAGGGTGTTATTCGCAAACGGTATATCCATTCAATAAGAGATTGAAAAAAGTTATATCACAAGCTTTTGTAAACAGCCATATTTGTACGGAGATATTCGTAAAAAAAGTCGCAGAGGCGGCAAAAACAGAAATTAGGAAAAAGAATAAGCCTTCACAAATATTCGATAAACAATCGATCGCGGAGATTGTAAAAACTCGCTCCGATGTGGAGTTATATGATTATGTTCAACAAAAGAGTATATTAGCACCTCTGTTTGCATACCGGTATGGGGATAGATTTTTGAAAGATTGTCAATCAATCGAGAAATCTATGCGTTATGCTTCGGAGGAATCGAGGTTGAATTTTCAAAAAGCTATTGCCACTCGTCAATTCATGATAGAAAAAAACAGGGAAGAATGGAATCGACTCAGAGATATAAATATGCGCTATTTGCGAACAGGAAAGGCTTTGATAACCCTTTCTACCATATCGGCGGCTATTGCGATACCGGTGATATATAAAAAGGTCGGAGATGATTATAATAAGGGGATTTCCAATATTTATAATGGTCAAGATTATACGAACGAGTTAAATAGGATTGGCCGACGTACAAAAGGAATCATTATAACCGGGGTAGTTTGCGGTATCGGTGAGCTTGCCGGAATATTTTGTATTAAACGCTACCGCAATCACCGGGACAAGTACGACCCGCCATTCTATTTTACTCCTACTCTATATGAAGAAAGCATCGGATTCTCTTTTATGAAAACCTTTTGAAAAAGTCGTTTTGCGAAAAAACAAGGGGGCTGTTCTTTATAGCCCCCTTGTGCATTTGAAAGAAAGTCGAATTTCGGTTATTTCGATGGTGTTTTCTTTTTACGGTATGCGATGAACAGACTCCATAATATGACAAGTGCAAATATGCCGAATCCGCACCACGCGATGGTTTCTGTAACTTGTATGGAGGTCGGTTCGAACGACATGATTACTTCATGATTTCCGGCCGGGACATAGATGGCTCTCAGTACATAATCGGTACGGGCAATAGGGGTTTCTATACCGTCGACAGTTGCTTTCCAGCCGTGAGGGTAATATATTTCCGAGAATACGACCACTCCGCCTTTTTGAGAAGAAACCGCATAACGGAGTTCTTCGGGATTATAAGAGGTGAGTTTGACCGATGCGGTAGAATCTGCGGAGATGTTTTGGGTATCGAAAATCGACGAGAAACGTTTGTCGATAACAGCTGTCTTCGAGGGATCGAAATGATCGAGTGCCGACATTTCTTCGTTTGCGTTGTTCACCCATTTTATTTCTTCGACAAACCAACCGTTTCCCAATGCATCGGGATTGAGATGGGCTTGCGGTTGTCGATTTTCGCCGGGGACGATATAGTATTTGGCATTCAGCATGTTGAGTACTTGCTCGTTGCCTTTGCTTATCTGGTGTTCGATAAGTTCTTGGTAACGGCCCAATTTGGCAGCGTGGTATCCGCCTATTGCTTTGTGATAGAACGATGTCGCACCGTCGCTGAATGTATTTGTCGTCAGGTTATATACCCGGTAGTATGGATCATTGTCTTGCAGGATAACTCTGTCTGCCGGACTTTTCGGAAAAAACGATGCGAAGTCTTTTGTATCTTGTTTCCGAATGAAATGTTCGCTATTGAGGTATCGTTTGTCGACCGTCCACATATCGACGAGGCAGAGAACAATCAGTCCAGTAACGAAAAAGTTGGCGTTCAATTTTTTGCGGGCGAAGAGGAATGTAAGGAGTCCGCCGATGGCGATAATGAATACCGATCGCCATGCATCGCTGCGGAAAATACCCATGCGTACGTTTTCCAATGCTCCGATGATAGCGGCCACTTGATTGTTTTGGGCTGCCTGCGGCAGGAAATATTGACTTTCCTGTTCGCTCAAAAAGTTGAAGAAGAGTCCCGGGGCTATTGCAAAAAGCAAAGCGATGCCACCGGTGAGGCCGAACGATATGTAGAGAGCTTTTCTTTTTTGTTTTAAGATGTCGGGATTTTTTACCATTTCGACGACGGCTAAGGCTGCCATCAATGGAATTACCAGTTCTGCAACGACAAGAATCGATGATACCGAGCGGAACTTGGAATACATCGGGAAATAGTCGGCAAATAGGTCAGTAAACCACATCATGTTTTTACCCCATGAGAGAAAGACCGTAATGAGCGTGGCTCCCAGCAGATACCATTTGAGGCGACCCGGCAACAAGAAAAACGAAAGGACGAACAAGGTCATGAAAAATGCTCCGGCATATACAGGCCCCGATGTAAAGGGCTGGTCTCCCCAGTATCGGTTTTGTTGGGCTATGATTTGTCGGTATTGAGCCGGCGCATTTTGCGCTTCTTTCCCTATGGCTGCTGTTCCACCGCCTTTGACATCGGGAATGAGTAGACTCCATGTTTCACCTATGCCGTAGCTCCATTGGGTCATGTAATCGCGGTCGAGACCGTTTGAGGTTTGGTTGCCGGTATCGGCTTTCAATTCCGATTTTCCTCGCATACTCTCTTTGCTGTATTCCCATGTATGATAGAGGTTCGAAATATTGACCGATACGGCGAGCAATAAGGCGGCGACACACACACCGGTCGCTTTGAAGAAATCGGACAGTTTGTGCATACGAATGCTTTCTACCAGTACCCATAAGGCATACGCTCCCATGATGAAACAAGAGTAGTAGGTCATTTGCACGTGGTTCGACTTGATTTGAAAGGTCAGGAACAGAGCCATTACGAGCCCACCCGAGAGATATTTTCCCCGGTAGGCAAGAATCATTCCCGCAATGGTCGGCGGTATATAGGCGAGAGCCAAAACTTTCCAGATATGTCCCGCCATGATGATGATAAAGAAATAAGACGAGAATGCATATCCGATAGCACCGAGTATAGCGATGCTGCTGCGAGCCCCTAAAACACATAAAAGGATATAGAAGCCGAGCATCAGTATAAACACGTATGATACAGGAGCTGGTAAGAAAAGAGAATATATTCGGCTTATGTTGTTTATGAAAGAGCTGCTTTCGTAAGAAGGGGCGATTTGATAAGTCGGCATACCCGAAAACATGGAATTTGTCCATCGAATGGTTTTACCCGTTTGAGCCCCATATTCGGTTATTTCCTGGCCGGTTCCTTGTCGGCTGTCGTGTCCGAGAATCGTTTTGTTTTCGAATATTTCGGGAGAGAAATAGGCCACAGATATGGCTATGAATACGATTATGGCGCATAAATGTGGTAAAGCCGGTTTTAGATAGGTCCGATACATGGTTATGGATTTTATGCAAAAAATGAAACAAAAACAAATTTATATTACCAAAATACCGGAGTTGTCCGGTTTTTGATTGATTGTGGAGCAAAGATAATATAAAAAGGGAAATTTAGCTCCATATGGGGTTTCTAAATATGAATATTCGATTCATGAGGATACATATAATCTCTTAGTGTGGTACAATGGCGTAATATATAATCGATTCATGATATAAATGTATAGGAAAAGAAAGTACTTATCGATAGGATTATTTGTAACAGATTTCTCGGTAAAGTGATGGAGAATGGTCGAAAATCGGTATTTCATTATTTCGCAGAAACATATTTCTTGTCCTGCTTGTTTTTCTTCCACAACTGCCAAGAGTTGATGCAATTTTGCCATACGACATACGATGCCGGTCCTATCGAAGCGATGGGGTGCACATAAGTGAGAGCCATCCATATAGCCAGAACGGTATTTTTTTGTCCGAGGGCTTGTCCTCCGGCAATACGTTCGTTATACCGCTGTCCGATGATCTTCCCGATGGCAAACTGGGCCGAGCAGACGATGAGAGAAAATAGTGCGATGAGTAATTCTTCTTTTATATTTTCCGCTCCTTGATCGATGATAAATGCGGCCGTGCGTCCCATGACAATGGTAAGAGATACGGCCCATAAATAGAATGACAGGCTTTGGCTTTTACTCAGCATATAGTGTACTCTCGGCAGTAGATAGCGCAATGCAATGGCCGTGATAAAGGGGAAAATGAGCAACGGAATCATTTGCCGGCAAATTGTGAAAAATGATTCGGTAAACGGTATGTCGGTATGAATACCGATAAAAGAAAAAATAATGGGGGAAAGAAGTGCGACCGTCATGTTGCTCAGCAAGCTATATGTCGCCAATGTAGTAAGACTGCCTCCTAGCATGAATGTGATGACGGCCGCTGCCGTTGCCGTCGGAGCCAAAATACATATCAATGTCCCTTCTGCGATAAGCGGATCGAACAACAATAGTACTCCGTATACGGCCAAACTTCCTATTATCTGTATGGCGATGAGCCATATATGCAGACGCTCGATGCGCAGTTCCCGTAAAGAAATGCGGCAATAGGGAACCAATAACATGGCGAAGATGAGCGCTTGCGTAAGGTGTGGGAGTTTTTCGTTGAGGACCGTAATGGGATTGTATAATATGGCACCGAGTATCATGGCTATCGGCAGCATATACATTTTCAGTTTTTGCAACATAAAGCTTTATATTGGGGCGGCGGAAAAATTTGCCGGCTATGGCAAATCGTAGATTTTCAAGGAATATCGATGTATTTATGGGTTTGCAGGCTGAGCGACCATTCCGGGTGGGCAAGAATATATTGTATGACTTCCGGGGTATTGCGACAGGAGCAAGGCTGCAAATACCTGTGGTTGGCGTCGAAATGCAACCACGAATCGACGTCTTGTCCCGTAAAAACGATTTTCAATTCATCGGCTCGGTCGAGTGCGATCCGGGAGGTTTTGGGGCTTACTGTAATCCAGTCGATACCGTCGGGTATGGCGTGAGTACCGTTTGTTTCGATATGTATGATATAGCCGTGGCTGTGTAGCAGGTCGATAAAGAAACGGTCGATTTGTAACGACGGTTCTCCTCCGGTGAGACATACGCGTCGGGCGGGAAACGTTTTTATCCTATCGATGATTTCGGCATCGCTCATCTCGGTATGGGAATAATGTTCCGTATCACAAAAGTCGCACCGGAGGTTGCACCCCGAGAATCGAATGAAAATAATCGGGGTACCGCTCCAAAAACCTTCACCCTGCAAAGAATAAAATATTTCGTTAATCTTCTTCATAACAGGCGGTGTTGTTTTCCGATTCTTGCACTTCGACTTTGTAGCAGCGTGGAATCTGTTCGCAAATCCACCTTGCCATATTCTCTGCTGTCGGATTGAACGGCAGTATATCGTTGAGGTTTTTATGATCGAGTTTTTCCTTGATCACGTTCTTTATGACGGAAAAGTCTATTACCATTCCGTCCCGGTTCAAATCTTTTGCCCGACAATATACGGTAATGATCCAGTTGTGGCCGTGCAAATTTTCGCATTTGCTTTCGTATGACAGGTGCAACTGGTGGGAAGCACTTATTTCAAGGCGTTTTTTGACGTAGTACATATTCTTTGTTTTGGCTGCAAAGATAGCGATTCTTTGTTTTTTTGTAGCTAAGTTTGATGCTAATCGGTCGGTTCGTTATTTTTTAATGAGTTATTTATATTGAGAAGAAAACACGGGGTAAGTCTTGTTTGTGGAAACCGGGCTTATTTTTTTGACTACTTATTTGTAGGTAGGTAACGATTGTATTTTAATGAAATTGAGGGATTGTCCCGATACTGTGGCTTTTGTTCCTTTGTACTGAATTTAAAAAATAAAAAGCTATGATAGGAATATTTTTTGGAAGTACGACCGGAACGACCGAAGAGTTGGCTGGTAAAATTGCAGAAAGACTGAATGTTGCAGCTTCCGATGTACACAATGTAGGTGAGACGCAAGCCGACGCTTTAGCTCCTTACGATGTCCTTTTGTTGGGAACTTCGACGTGGGGCGATGGGGAACTGCAAGATGACTGGTATGATTTTTTGGACGCTTTGAAAAAACAAGATTTGTCCGGTAAAAAGGTAGGTCTTTTCGGTTGCGGCGATTCCGAGTCTTATCCCGATACTTTCTGCGATGGAGTGGGACTTATCTATGAGGCTCTTGCCAGTACGGGTTGTACCTTTGTGGGGGCCTATACGCCATGGGGATATTCGGTAACCGATTCGAAAATAAGTAAAGACGGAAAATTCGTCGGTCTTGCTGTCGATGAGTGCAATGAAAGCTCTGCGACCGAAGAACGCCTCGATCAATGGATTTCCGCCCTTAAAATCGACGGTGCTTTATGAGCATGGATGAGTATGGCCGGTTCGATTCGATGAAACTCTATCTTCACCAGATTTACGAGTTGAAGAAAGGGGTGCGTAATCTCGTGTTGTGCACAATGACCGATGAGTGCGCCGAATTGTTGATCGAGCGACTCGAAAGCCAGCATATCGACTATGTAAAGCAATCTGCGGGATCTGGTAAGGTAAATCTTTATTTCGGCAAACACCAGTGCCTCGATGTCGTGCGGCATTTCATCTCCAAACCCATACACCAGCTCACCCCCGAAGAAGATTTTATGTTGGGGGTGATGCTGGGCTATGACTTGACGATGCAGTGCGAGCGCTTTTGCTGTCGTCGTTCGGGGCATGTCCCCAAGAGAAACTTTGCTTCTGCTTTGTAGTAAAAAATAATAAAATAGATTTTCTCACACCAAAATGACTATATTTGTATGACCGATATACATGGAATACAGCCTATGATGTACAGACTTGGCAAATACAAGAAAACCGACCCGATGAGTGTGTTGGTGTGTGAAAATTATCCGATACTGTTGGTTATGAGCCGTTTTGGTATCCCTTTGGGATTCGGCGATAAGACGATCGAAGAGGTGTGCCGCGATAATCGGGTCGATGTAGATACTTTTCTCTCTATAACCAATTGTTTGCTCGACGAGGATCATGCCGAGGTCGAGAATACCCGCTTTTCGATTGAAGCGATGATGCAGTATTTGCATAATTCCCATGATTACTTCTTAGACTTCAAGTTGCCGGCTATCCGACGTCGTTTGCTCGATGCGATCGATTGCGGGCAAAAAGACGTTTCATTTGCCATACTATGTTTTTTCGATGAGTATGCAGCCGAAGTACAGAAACACATGCTTTATGAGGAGCAGGTCGTCTATCCGTACGTAACGGCCCTTCTTAAAAAAGATACGCTTCCGAAAGGATATAGTATCGAAGTTTTCAGTAAACAACACGATCAGGTAGAGGCGAAGTTGGGAGAATTGAAAAATATTCTCATCAAATATTATCCGGCGGAAAGTAGCAATGAATTGAACTCTGTTTTGTTCGATATATTTACCTGCGAAGAAGATTTGGCTTCGCATAATTATATCGAAGATGCATTGTTTATCCCCGCCATTAAAAAACTCGAACAAGAACGGAGCAAGAACGTATGAAGTCGTTGTTGAAAATAGCTGTCGTAGAGCCGTCTCTCATTATACGCAACGGAATTTTATCGGTATTGCGGCGACTCTCGTCGTTGAATATAGAGGTAATAGAGATTGCCGATGTTACGCAGCTGCAATCGACTTTGTCTTGGAGAAAGCCCGATATTCTGATTGTCGATTCGGTCATACTCGGTGCCTTTTCTCTCCAACAGATAAAAAAAGAATCCGAAGGATTGAAATGTGTCGCTTTGCAGCACACCCTTGCCGATGCTTCTACTTTGAAAGGTTATGATGAAGTCATAACGGTATATGATACAGCCGAGTCTATCCGGGAGAAAATCGAGAAACTCAATGAACTGTCGACAGAAGAAACGTTACAAGAGCCACTTACCGAACGAGAAAAAGAAATTATCATCGGGGTCGTAAAGGGTTGGACAAACAAACAGATAGCGGAGAAATTGTGTTTATCGGCACATACGGTAATTACCCACCGGCGTAATATTGCTGCCAAGTTGCAGATACATAGTGCGGCAGGTCTTACCATTTATGCCATTGTCAACCATTTTGTCGATCTGAATGACGTCAAAGGGTCGATCCATAAGAAAGAAGAATAGTCCGTAATAATAATTGTAGTGTTTATTCCACTTCTCCTTTGATCGGAGAGAGAAAATTCCCTTCGGGGAATTTTTTTTATAAATTAGTTCTCCGAACATTTGTTTCTTGATTTATAGATGTATATTTGTATACTATGAGACAAACAGTAATCCTATTTTTCTTTTTTGTTTTTGCTTGTCGTTTGTCGGCAGGGGCGGTCGTTCCGGTATGGAAAGATATTGTCTACAAAGAAATCGACGGCAGGTCTTTGAAACTCGATATCTATCTACCACCGGCAGGAATTTTACCCGAGACCCGTTGCCCGGTCGTCATATACATTCATGGCGGTTCGTGGATAACCGGCAGTAAAGAGGCTTTTGTCATTCCGTATATGGATGAGGTCCTTTGTTCCGTTCTTGATGAGGGATATGCCGTAGTGAGCATAGAATATCTTCTTGCCGATACGTTGGGCAAAACGCCCTCCTTTCCCGAAGCGGTTATCGATTGCAAAGATGCTGTGCGATGGGTGAGGGCTCATGCCAGTGAATATGGTCTCGACTCCGCTCGTATCGGTTTGTGGGGTTCTTCGGCCGGAGCGCATCTTTCGTTGTTGTGTGCATATACACCCGATACCCTTTTCATGGGAGATACGTTGTTGGCGGATTTTTCGGCCGATGTCGATTATGTGATTGATGATTACGGGCCTGCAGATCTGAATAAGTTGTTCCGTACACGTCTCGGTCCCGTGTTGCTGGGTTGTGTGAAATTGTTTGCACCTTCACTTTATAAAGAACGGGAGATGATGTTATCGGTATTCTTGGGGACGGAGAGAAACAGGAAACGAATTAAAACTGTTTGCGAATACTATTCTCCGACAACCTATGTAGGCAGAGAGTCGGTTCCTACGCTCTTGCTGCATGGCGATAAGGATAAGGTAGTACCATTGAAACAATCCCGAAAACTTGCCAAGATGCTGGAAAAGCATAAGATTGCCCATCGATTGGTTATTTACCCCGATGCCGGCCATTCATTTCGGACGTTTACTCGACAGGATATAGATAATATTCGTGATAACATACTCGATTTTCTTCACCTTTATTCCCATAAAAATCATTGAATCATGACATTAAAAGAATATCTTTCTGAAAAAGATCGTTTTGCCTCCGCTGCCGGAGTCGAGTTGCTTGAAATAAAAGAGGGATATGCCCGAGCTCGTATGCTGGTGCAACCGAAGCATCTTAACGGTGGTGGAGTGTGTCAGGGTGGAGCTGTTTTTACATTGGCCGATTTGGCTTTTGCCGCTGCCGCCAACAGTCATCGGACTTTTACGTTGTCCGTATCGTCGAATATCAGTTTCTTCCGTTCCGAGTCCGACGGATATTTATATGCAGAGGCTATGGAATTGGTCAATCATAAAAAAGTCCCTTATATAGAGGTTCGGATCACCAATGAGCAAGGCGATTTGGTTGCGTTGATGACCTCGTCGGGATATCGGAAAGCATGCGAACTTTCTGTCTCGGGTCTCATGTAGGATAGGAGCTCCTTTCTCTTTAATATAAAACACAAGGCCGCCTATATAATGATTATATGGGCGGCCTTGTATTGAGGAAAAGATTCTTATATATTGTATTTATCGATGATTTTACAATGGTTCTTCTGTAATATTTCGATACATTTTTTTAGATCGGTGGGACGAATGATTGTTCGTGCCGTATCTCCCTCGGAGAATGCATACATGTATTCGATAAAGATATTTTCGGCAGCGAGGTAGTCGAGAACTGCGGAGAGCGACCCGGGAGTGTTGGGGCATTGTATGCACACGACATCGGTGAGCATGACGGCGAAATCGGAGGTTCGCAATGCGTTTACTGCTTTCTCTACATCGGAAACGATGAGCCGCAAAATCCCGAAGTCGGCGGTTTCGGCCATACTGAAAGCCTGCATATTGATGCCTTCTTTGGCCAGAACTTTGGCTACATCGTTGATACGGCCGTTTTTGTTTTCTAAGAATATGGATAGTTGTTTGATGGTTATCATAGCTGTTGTTTATTATTCGATATTACGTTTGTCGATGACTCTTTTCGATTTGCCTTCGGAGCGTTGTATGCTGTTCGGTTCCATTAGTTTCACGTCGGCACCTACGGTCAGTACACTTTTCAGTCGGTCGGCGAGCCGTTTTTTCAAAGCCAGCATGGCACTGAGTTCGTCCGAGAAAAAGTCCCGGCGGACTTCGACCTGAACTTGCAACGTATCAAGATTGTTGATGCGGTCGACAACCAGCAGATACTGAGGCTCGAATTCCGGCATATCCAATATCACGCTTTCGACTTGTGAGGGGAATACGTTTATACCGCGTATGATAAGCATATCATCGCTTCGACCCACGATTCGGGTCATGCGTACATTGGTACGTCCGCAATCGCAAATCCCTTCGATGAGAGATGTCAGGTCTTTGGTGCGATAACGCAGGAGTGGCATACCTTCTTTCGTAAGTGTGGTGAAAACGAGTTCTCCTGTTTGTCCGAAAGGTAGTGGTTGCAAGGTTTCCGGCGAGATTATTTCGGGATAATAGTGGTCTTCGAGTATATGGGAACCGTTTTTGCATTCGCATTCATGTGCTACGCCCGGCCCCATGATTTCGCTTAGGCCATAGCAGTTATAGGCACTCAGATGCAATCGGGATTCGATTTCTTTCCGCATATTTTCTGTCCACGGTTCGGCGCCGAACATACCTACCCGTAATTTCAACATTTGAGGATCGATACCCATTTTTTCAATGGTTTCGGCCAAATAAAGAGCATAACTGGGGGTACAGGCTATGCCGGTAATACCCAAATCCCGAATGAGGCGGACGTGTTTTTCGGTATTTCCCGTTGACGTAGGAATTACCGTTGCACCTACATACTCGGCTCCATAGTGGGCACCCAGCCCTCCGGTAAAAAGCCCGTATCCGTAACCTACCGAGAAAATATCGTTGCGTGTGATCCCGTATGCCGTAAGACATCGGGCAATGCTTTCCTGCCATATTTCGAGGTCATGCCGAGTATATCCTACGATGGTGGGATTACCGGTTGTCCCCGATGAGGCATGTATCCGCACGATCTCTGATGTAGGCACGGCTTGTAGTCCGAATGGATAGTTGTCTCGCAGGTCTTGTTTGGTGGTGAACGGCAACTTCACGATGTCGTCGATGCTGCGTATATCATCGGGCGTAATATCCATTTCCTGCATTTTACGGCGGTAGAAAGGGGTATTGTGGTATACGGTCGAAACGAGTTTCCGCAAACGTTTGCTTTGGAGGTCATGCATTTGTTCGCGGCTCATACATTCTTTACTTTCGTTCCAAATCATGGTATTATTTGTTCTTAGGATTTGTGTTTATAAAATGGGATGGTCTTTGTGGAATTTTTCCATTCTTTCTTGTAATATGGGATAAAGCTCGTCGCGCATGCGCGATGTGCAGCCTCGCACGCCTTGTTGGTTGCTACCGGTGGTCGATAGCGAAATGCTGCTTACTCCGTAGTAGAGGAGTTCTTGCATGAGTTCTCCGCTTGTCATGTCGCCGTAGCCGATGGTGAAAAAAAATCCGTCTCCGACCGGTTGTGTAACGTCCCGATCGTAAACGATATGGAAGCCGTTATCGGTGAAGATTTTTTTCATTTGGGAGGCTCTTTCGGCATAAACGCGGGTGTCGGCAACAAAGTCTATCGTCCCGTCGACCGACCGGTTGAGCATCTCGGCATAACCGTATTGGGTCGATGCGGTACAGCCCGACGTAATCATGTACAGAATCGAGGCGATAAATGTAGGACCGAAAATACCTGAGTCGGCATACCGTTCGGCCAATGCAGGAAATTGCCGATCGAATAATTTGTCGGAAATACAAGCCAATGCGATGCGCTGCCCGGCATAACTGAAAATTTTCGAAGCCGACAGCATGATGATGTAATTGTCGGTGTATCGGGCTACGGTAGGAGGGTAGGGCGGTTCGAAGGGCTTTCCCATATCCTTGCGGAAATCCATGCAGAAGTAGGCGAGATCTTCGAGAACGATGACATCGTGTTTTGTTGCCAGTTCGCCGATAATTTTCAGTTCGCTTTCTTCCAGACATATCCATGCCGGATTATTGGGATTGGAATAGATAATGGCAGCGATATGGCCTTTTTCGAGAAACGATTCCAACTTGTCCCGCAAGTTGTTTCCCCTGAAATGATAGATGTCGAATTGTTCCCACTTCACTCCTAAGATACGCAACTGCGATTTCTGTATGGGGAATCCCGGGTCTATAAATAAAACGGTATCTTTCTGCGGGTTGCGTTGAGTACAGGCGATGAAGGAGGAGAAAGACGAGGCGACCGACCCAGTTGTCGGTATGCAGGAGCGGGGGGATATGTCGGTATTTATAAAAGCCTTTACAAATCGCGACGCCGCCTCTTTCAGTTCTTGTACGCCGGCAGCAGCCGGATAGGTTGCCCCTACGCCGCGGTCGAGAGCAGCTTTTTCGGCTTCTATGCCTATGCGATTGGCCGGTAAGCCCGGCGAGCCTTGATCCATGCGGATAAAAGGAATTCCGGTTTCCTTTTCGAGGTGTGAGGCAACCAGCAGGACTTCGCCTATGGTAGCCTCTTGCAAGTTGGCCACTTTCATTTTACGGGCGGCCTCTTCGACGAGAGCGGTACTGAATATCTGATGTTTCATCGTCTTCATATACTTTTTTGTACGGCGTTATACCCTATCGATAGAGCTTTGAGATTCATTTCTATGACGGCTTGGCCTTTGTGGGCAAAAACGCGGGCGATGCTTTTTTCGAGATCGGAGTACCCGATGATTTGCAACGATTTGGCTGCGGCTCCAAGCAATATTACATTGGCGCATTTGGGGAGATTGTGTTCTTTTGCCAATTCGTTTACATCGAGCATGATGACACGGGGCAGTTTTTGCAATTCGGCTTTCAGTACTTTTTCTTCGGGATAATTGGGTATATTGACGAAGGGGGCCGAAGAGGTGATGATCCATCCCTCTCGGGAGAGATACGGCAGGTAACGCAATGCTTCCATGGGTTCGAGCGATATGATGACATCGGCGTTGCCGGAGGCTATGAGATCCGAGTTTATGGGGCGGTCGGCGATACGCAGATTCGATTGCACATCGCCTCCGCGTTGGCTCATACCGTGGACTTCGGCTTGTTTGATGTATAAGTTTTCGGCAAGGGCGGCTTCTCCTATGATAGCGGCGATGGAAAGTATTCCTTGTCCTCCCACGCCCGATAATATAATGTCGGTTTTCATGCGTTTGCTTTTTTCTGTTTATGTTTGCGGTTCAATGTCTGTATACATTCTCTGCGGGGTATGATGACCGATGTGCCGCGATAATTGATTTCTTCACGCAATACCTGCTTGATTTCTTCCATGTTTTTTGCAAGCGGTACGACTACTCGTACATGGGCCGGATCGACGCCTAATCCCAAACAGATGGCTTCGAATTTATTGGTTCCGGCCGAGTCTTGACCTCCCGTCATTGCCGTGGTGAGATTGTCCGAGATGATGACGGTTATAGGGCTGTTGCAGTTTACGGCATCGAGCAGGCCCGTCATACCCGAGTGCGTAAAAGTCGAGTCGCCGATGATGGCAATGGCCGGAAAAAGTCCCGCGTCGGCTGCACCTTTGGCCATAGTAATCGATGCCCCCATGTCTACACAACTATCGATAGCTTTGAAAGGAGGAAGTGCCCCCAGAGTATAACAGCCTATGTCGCCGAAAACTTTGGCTGTGGGCATTTCTGCAACGATTTCGTTGATGGCGGCATATACGTCCCGATGTCCGCAACCTTGACATAAGGCGGGTGGGCGGGGTACGACAACTTGCGATGCGGCGTGAGGAACAGCCGGCCTTATGCCCAATGCTTGGGCAACGTTGTCGGGCGTCAGTTCTCCGGTGCGGGGCAATAGTCCCGATAGCCGCCCGGCGATGTTACAACGGGTAGGCAGGATACCCCTCAGTTGTTCTTCAACAAATGGTTGACCGTCCTCGACGACGATGATTTCTTCGCATTTTTCTGCCATGTCTCGGAGAAGTTTTTGAGGCAAAGGGTATTGCGAAATTTTCAGACACGGGATATGACACCCGTCAGGAAAACATTCGTTTACATAGTTCCAGCCGATTCCGCAGGCCACGATACCCCGTTTTACCGTTTTTTCGGGAGCGGCATATCGGTTGTATGGAGACTCTTCCGATAAGTTTTCGAGCCGTGTTTGTTGGCTTACCAATTCGGCATAGCGTCGGCGGGCGTTCACCGGCAATAAAATGAAATTGGACGGATCGGCGTTGTTGTTTATCTCGTTGGGCTCGCGTACCGATGCCGTTTTTACGACAGCGCGCGAGTGGGCCATGCGGGTGGTAACCCGCATGAGTATGGGAAGTTTTAATTCTTCGGACAAGTTGTAGGCATAACCCATCATGTCGTAAGCCTCTTGTTGAGAAGACGGTTCCAATATCGGCATGAGGGCAAATTTCCCGTAAAATCGCGAGTCTTGCTCGTTTTGAGAAGAGTGCATCGACGGGTCGTCGGCAACAAGTACGACAAGACCCCCGTTTACTCCGGTGATGGCCGAGTTTACAAATGCGTCAGCAGCCACGTTGAGGCCGACGTGCTTCATGCAGACCAACGCGCGTTTGCCCATGTAAGACATGCCGAGAGCCGACTCCATGGCCGTTTTTTCATTAGCACACCAGCGGCAGAAGATATTCCTTTCTCGGGCAAGAGTGTTGTCTTGTATATATTCTGTGATTTCGGTCGAAGGAGTTCCGGGGTAAGCATATACGCCGCTCAATCCGGCATGTATGGCACCCAATGCGACGGCTTGGTCGCCCAATAATAAAATTTTGTGAGTTTGCTCTGTCATAGTAAAAATCTATTATTTCAGGGAAAAATCGTCCCCGTCGTTGAGTACGGGAAATTTCTGACGGAATTTTTCCAATTCGTTCACATCTATATCGGCATAGGCTTCACACTCGACACCGGGTGTACAGGAAGCCAAAGTCCGGCCGTAAGCATCGAGTATGACGCTGTCGCCCGAATATGAACAGGTGGGGTCGTTGCCTACGCGGTTTACACCTGCGATAAAACATTGGTTCTCGATTGCCCGGGCTCGCAATAGGGCTTTCCACGCTTCGGCTCGCGATGACGGCCAACTGGCGACATACAGCGCCATGTCGTAGTCGTTACGATTGCGGGAGAACACGGGAAAGCGTAGGTCGTAACAGATCTGCAACAATATGCGTACACCCATATACTCTACAATTATACGGTCTTTCCCGGCCGTGTAATGTTTATCTTCACCACCGAAGGTGAAGAGATGATGTTTGTCGTAACAGGTTACGCTGCCATCAGGTTTTACGAAATAGAAACGGTTGAAGAAGAGACCTTTTTCTTCGACGGCAACGCTTCCTGCCATAGCACAGTTGTTTTGCATGGCCGATTCTTTCAGCCATTGTAATGTGTGGCTGTCGGCTGGCTCGGCTATACCTTGTGGGTGTGTGCAAAATCCGGTGGAGAACATCTCGGGGAGGACATACAAGTCGGCCTTTTCGCAACGGGAAAAAGTTTCGGAAAAACGTTCTCGGTTAGTTGCTGGGTCGGCCCATGCGATATCTCTTTGCAGTATGGCAATTTTCATGGTATTTTCGATTGATGAGCTACAAAGTTAATCATTTTGCCGGTAAATAAAAGAAAACTTTTATATTTTGAGTAAATAAGAGAGAAATTTACTGTTTCTTTTGTCGTCAAATACTGTCTATGATATGGGCGATACAGATTAAGGAAATCAGATAAAAAAGAGAGGCCTCACAAAAATTGTGAGACCTCTCTTTGCGGAAAGACAGGGATTCGAACCCTGGGTACCCGTAAGGGTACAACGGTTTTCGAGACCGTCCCGATCGACCACTCCGGCATCTTTCCATAGGTCGTTCTTGAAATCGGGGACAAAAGTATAAACTATTTTTTAAATCTCCAATCCCTATGTGAAAAATATTTTTTGAAGTATCGTTTTTCCGATATACACCATCTTATGGCATCGAAAGTCTTTGCTATGGGACAACCTTTAATATGCAATGAGTTTTTATTGTTTCCAGTTTTTGTAAGGATTTTGGGACAGATACGAGTTGTAGTAGCGCATGTCTCCGGTTACCTCTTTTCCTACCCATGAGGGCAGAGCGAATGTTTCGTCTTCATGTTCCAGTTCTATTTCGGCGATGACAAGGCCTTCGTTTTCGCCTTTGAATTCGTCGATTTCCCATATTTTCCCGTCGGAAGCCTTGTAGCGGTAACGTATTTTTTCGATCAGCGGTTTTATACACAGCATATCGAGCAGCGTCATGGCATCGGCTGTCGGGATTTCATATTCATATTCCGTCCGGCTGCAACCGGTTGTAATCCCTTTGATGGTAATGAAACCTTTTTCTCCGGCAATGCGTATTCTCACTGTGCGGGAAGCGTCGGTGCATAAATACCCTTGTTTATAGAAAGTTGAGACACTTCCGTTTTTATAAATATTGTTTATAACTAAAAATTTTCTTTCTATTTCTTGTTGCATAAGAAGGGGTTTTGTCCGTTTGGTCGGTAAAGATAAATAAAATACCCGATTTTGAGTGTTAAGGAATCTATGATTACTATTACTGTGTAGGATTGAGTGGATATTTTTTCTACCTTTGCTGCCTAAAAGAAATTTGCTGATACATGAGTAAATATACAACGATTTTTTTTATTTTACTCTCTTTTTTTTGTCAGACTTCCAAAGTCGGGGCACAAACGACAACCATTACGGGTGTTGTAACCGATTCTATTACCGAAGCGCCGCTTTCTTTTATATCGGTGTTTTTGGGAGGAACGACGACGGGTGTAATGACCGACGATAACGGCCGGTATACGATACGTACTTCTAATACCAATTTTTCGGAGATAGGTGCGTCTTCTCTCGGATATCGCGAAAAAAGAATACCTATAAAGCCGGGTGGTACTCATGTGATAAACATTGCGTTGCGTCCGTCAGATTATATTCTGAAAGATGTCAATATCCGTCCTAAAAAAGAGAAGTACAGTCGCAAAAACAATCCGGCTGTCGAGTTTGTCAAAAAACTTATCGAACGCCGGGACGAGAACAACCCCGAAAATCATGATTTTTATTCGTATGAGCAGTACGATAAGATGACGATGGCTTTAAATGATTTTTCGGAAGAGCAGAGAGAAAGACGGGTATTTAAGAAATTCCAGTTCCTTTTTGATTTTGTTGATACTTCGGAGGTAACAGGTAAGCCTATTCTTACCGTTTCTATTCGGGAGAAAGTTTCTAAAAATTATTATCGCAAAGATCCGAAGTCGCACCGCCAGAAAGTAGAAGGTGTTTATGCCGAGGGGGTCGACCAGATGTTCAGTCGCGAAGGTATCGCGGCTTTTTACAATGAGGTATTCAAGGAAATCGATATATTTCAGAACAATATAACCCTCATGCTTACTCGGTTTGTGAGTCCTCTTTCGACGTTGGGGCCGGCATTTTATAAGTATTATTTGGGTGATACCCTGATGCTGGACGGTGAAAAGTGTCTGAAACTGTCGTTCGTACCGTTCAATTCCGAGTCGGCGGGTTTTGTCGGGAATCTTTATGTTACGCTCGACTCCACTTATTTTGTCAAGAAACTCGATATGGCAGTTCCCAAAGATATCAATTTGAATTTTGTCGAAGATTTGATTATCAGTCAGGAATTTACCCGTACTTCCGATGGTACTCGCATAAAGATGAAGGACGATATGGTCGTCGAGTTTCAGATGATGCCGGGTACACCTAAGCTGTATACGCGTCGGCTGGCTATGTACCGGAAACATAGTTTTGAAGAACCGGTGGAGAAAGAGATACAATCTCTTTTCGATCAGGAAAAACGAGTTGTCGTTGACGAGATGGCCGAAGTGATGCCGTCTTCGTTTTGGGAAGACAACCGTCAGGTTGAGTTGAAAAAGAAAGAGGGTATGGTAAGCCAATTGCTCGAACGCTTACGTGCCATACCTGTTTATTATTGGCTCGAAAAAATCATAAAGATACTTATAACCGGCTATGTGGAGACCAATGAAGATAAGGATCTGAGCAAGTTCGATTTCGGGCCTATGAATACGACGATCAGCGGTAACTCGGTCGAAGGTGCCCGTTTGCGGGTCGGCGGTTTTACGACAGCCAATCTCAACAAGCATTGGTTTTGGAAAGGCTATGTTGCTTACGGTTTCCGCGACCATCGTGTGAAATATTCTTCGCGTGTTGAATATTCTTTCAATGAAAAGAGCTATTCTCCGGCCGAGTATCCGATCCATTCATTGGCGCTTACCCATACTTATGATATAAACCAGTTGGGACAACAATATCAGTATACCAATAAAGACAATGTGTTTTTGGCGTTGAAGCGTATGAGCGACACCAAGACTTCGTATCTGCAAAATACCGAGTTGTCGTATCAGCGGGAACATGATTTCGGATTGTCTTATGGGGCCAATCTGCGTTATAAGATCGAAGAGTCGACCCGTTGGGTTCCTTTCATAGAAAATAACGGAAAGAAACATAAATACTATAATTGGGCCGAAACCGAATTGCATATAAGATATGCCCCCAATGAAAAGTTTTATCAGACAAAGGGTATGCGTTATCCGATAAATAGAGATGCACCTATTTTCTTTTTGTCGCATACGTTTTCGCCAAAAGATTTTCTGGGCAGCTCCTATATGATAAACCGTACCGATTTCCGTTTTTCGAAAGATTTTTGGTTCTCGGCGTTCGGGCATATCGAGTCGGAGTTCCAGTTCAGTCATGTATGGAATCAGGCACCGTTTACAATGCTTATTCTGCCCAATGCCAACTTGTCGTATACCATACAAGAGGGATCATACAGTTTGTTGAGTCCTATGGAGTTTGTGCTCGACTCGTATGCTTCTTGGGATATAACTTATTTTGCTAACGGAATTCTTTTCAATCGTATTCCGGGAGTGAAGTTGTTGCGTATACGGGAAGTGGTTTCTTTCAAAGGATTTTTTGGAAATCTGTCAGATAAGAACAACCCTTATCTGACGAATCTTAATCCCGACTTGTGGCGATTCCCCGGTGAGAATGTCGTGCATGAGATGAATCCTCGTCGGCCGTATATGGAGTTGGGTGTCGGTCTCGACAACATTTTCAAGATATTGCGTATCGAGTATGTATGGCGGTTGACTTATCGCGAACACAAGGATGTCGCGAAGGGCGGTGTGCGTATTGCTTTGCATTTTTCGTTCTAAGGAAGATTATGGGGCAGATAGTTGAGGTATATTATAGAAATAGAATGTTGATAAGTGTAAATAAATACAAATTTGTTGATAAAAACAAGACGGCGATATATTCCTAATTTAATACTAAAATACTACCTTTGTCCGATAATTGTCGGCTTGCGGTAATGGTCGGAGTTTTATCCTCTCATTGTTGTGTGTCGGTATTATGGAAAATATATGACAGATAATATTCATATTATTGCTTGTGGTGAAGAACTCTTGTCCCGTGTGGCTTTTGCCATGCAGGAAAAAGGTCTTTCCGTTTCTTGTTCGGGTTGTGCTCCCGATTTGCAGACGATGCTCGAGAATGGCGGCGTGTTTGTCGGATCTTTGCAGCAGGCCGTATCAGCCGGCCGTAAAGTGAATTTTGTCGTTTCTCCTGCTCTCGGTGTCAATCCCGAGATAGAATATGCCGAGGTGTTGCATCTGCCGGTTATTCCGGTGTCGGATTTGTTTACATCTCTCACCGAGAACAAGGCGCTTGTTGTAGAGTGCAATCCCCGCTATCCCAATCGTATACTTTCTATTATATGGCATGTACTGCAAGCACAGAAGCGTAAATGCGATTATTTGACAGAGAGTTTCATGCAGGGACTTTCTCGCAAGGTCTCTTTGTCCGAAAATACACGTATATGTCTGCTCGACGGCGATTTGCTGTTGCATACCGAGAGTCGCAATTATAAATCGAATATCCTCGTTCTTTCCTCGCTTTTATGGAAAGAAACACCCGATTATCCCACATTCGAGTCTTATCTCGATGTATGGCATAAAGTCGTAAACTCTATTGATCGCAACGGTATTGTTATTTACAATCAGGCTGTTACCGTTTTTCAGGAGTGGGCCGAGAATGTGCGGGAAGATATTACGGCTATACCGTATAAAGCGCACTCTTATAGGAAAGAGGGCGATATTTGTTTCCTGACCGGTTCGAAGACCGAGATGCAGTTGTCTTATCCTTGTGATGAAGAATTGTTGTGCGACATCAATGCGGCAAGGTTGGTGTGCCGGCAATTGGGGGTGGCCGACAAGTCTTTTTATCAAATGATTGTCTCGGCCGATTTTTTGAAAAAATGATGTTAGTCCTATGATAGTTGCCCGTCAGAAGAAAGAAGAAAACATTGCCGAGTATCTCCTTTACATGTGGCAGATCGAGGATATTATACGGGCATGCGGAGGAAATATCGACGTTATCCAAAAGCAGATTATCGACGGTTATCGGGGACAGTCGCCCGAGACGATGAATGCCATTCGCGAGTGGTACGAGAACTTGTGCGAGATGATGCGCCTCGAAGGAGTTATGGAGAAGGGGCATTTGCAAATCAATAAAAATGTCATTCTCGATTTGTCCGATTTGCATCAGCAGTTATTGAAGTCTCCCCGGGAACCGTTTTACGGGGCGATGTTTTTCAAGACACTCCCTTATATCGTAGAGTTGAGGGCGCGTTCGGGAAATGTCGAGGCAGGAGAACTCGAAACTTGTTTCAACGCTCTTTACGGTGTTCTTATGTTGCGATTGCAGAAAAAGGAGATCTCGCCCGAGACCGAGAAGGCCATACACCAGATTTCGCAATTCCTTGCACTTCTTTCCGAAAAATACAAGCAGGACAAGGCAGGTGAATTGGAACTATAAATAATAAAATCATATCATACTTTATGTCTACGATTCTTGTTACCGGAGCCAACGGGCAGTTGGGCAATGAAATGCGCAATATGTCCCTTCTCGATGATGCCAACAAGTATATTTTTACCGATGTTCGGGAATTGGATATAACCGATCTCGTTGCTGTACAAAATTTTTTATCGGAAAATGCGGTTGATTTTATTGTAAATTGCGCTGCATATACAGCTGTGGATAAGGCAGAAAGCGAAATAGAATTGTGCCGAAAAATCAATGCCTTTGCCGTGGAGAATTTAGCAAAAGCATCGGCTTCTGTCGGAGCAAAAATGATACATGTGTCGACCGATTATGTATACAGCGGCACTCACTATATGCCCTATGTCGAGACCGATGCTGTCGCTCCTGCGTCGGTCTATGGCGTAACCAAGCTCGAAGGGGAACAGCTGTTGCTGGCGGCAAATCCGAATTCGGTGATTTTGCGCACTTCGTGGCTTTATTCTCCTTATGGAAGTAATTTTGTGAAAACCATGTTGCGGTTGGGACGTGAACGGGAGTCTCTTTCTGTCGTTTCCGATCAGGTAGGAACACCTACTTATGCAGCCGATTTGGCCGCCGCCATTGTTGTTATAATCAATAACGGAGAGTTTGTGCCCGGTGTATATAATTTCTCTGACGAAGGGGTGTGCAGCTGGTACGACTTTACGGTAACGATACATCGCATAGCCGGTATCGCTGCCTGCCGTGTAGTGCCTATCGATACGGCCGACTATCCCTCGGCGGCCACGCGGCCTTTTTACAGTGTGATGAACAAGAAAAAGATAAAAAACACTTACCCTGTGGCGATACCTCACTGGGAGGAAAGTTTGCGGAAGTGTATCGCCATATTGCAGAGTCAAAACTAAAAACAACCGATACGACGTGAGTACATTTACCGAAGAGATTCAGAAACGACGCACATTTGCTATTATCAGCCACCCCGATGCGGGTAAAACGACCCTTACCGAGAAACTTTTGCTTTTCGGCGGCGCTATCCATGTTGCCGGAGCCGTGAAATCGAACAAGATAAAGAAAACCGCTACCTCGGACTGGATGGAAATCGAGAAGCAAAGAGGTATATCGGTAGCCACTTCGGTGATGGGATTCAATTACGGCGATTATAAAATAAATATTCTCGACACGCCCGGACACCAAGATTTTGCCGAAGATACTTACCGCACATTGACGGCTGTCGACAGTGTTATTATCGTAATTGATGTAGCAAAAGGCGTTGAAACACAGACGCGTAAATTGATGGAAGTGTGCCGCATGCGCAAGACGCCGGTTATCGTTTTCGTCAATAAGCTCGACCGTGAAGGTCAAGACCCGTTCGACCTGCTCGATGAGATAGAATCGGAGTTGAAGATCGCGGTACGTCCGCTCAGTTGGCCTATCAATATCGGCCAACGTTTCAAGGGCGTTTACAACATATATGAGAAGAATCTCAATCTTTATACGCCCAGCAAGCAGGTTGTTACCGAGGCGATAGAATTTCGGGATATCGACAGTCCCGAGTTGGAGAAGCATATCGGAGAGTCCGATGCGACCAAGCTTCGTGCCGATTTGGAATTGATTTCCGGAGTATATCCCGATTTCGATGTCGAAAAATATTTGTCGGGCGATTTAGCTCCGGTATTTTTCGGGTCGGCACTCAATAATTTCGGAGTGAGGGAGTTGCTCGATTGTTTTGTCGAGATTGCTCCGTCTCCGCGTCCCGTACAGGCGATAGAGCGGGAGGTTCGTCCCGAAGAAGAGGCTTTTTCAGGATTCGTTTTCAAGATACATGCCAATATGGATCCCAATCATCGCAGTTGCATTGCGTTCGTGAAAGTCTGTTCGGGAACATTTGTCCGGAACGAAAACTATAAGCATGTGCGCTTAGGCAAGATGATGCGTTTTTCAAGCCCTACGGCCTTTATGGCGCAGCGCAAGTCTACGGTCGACGAGGCCTATCCCGGTGATATAGTAGGTCTGCCCGATACGGGAAACTTCAAGATCGGAGATACACTTACGGCAGGAGAGGATCTTCATTACAAGGGATTGCCCAGTTTTTCGCCCGAGATGTTCAAGTATATCGAGAATACCGATCCGATGAAGACCAAGCAGTTGAACAAAGGTCTCGATCAGTTGATGGACGAGGGTGTGGCCCAGATGTTTGTCAATCAGTTCAACGGTCGCAAGATTATCGGTACGGTAGGTCAGTTGCAGTTTGAGGTCATTCAGTACCGACTGCTGCATGAGTATGGGGCTCAATGCCGTTGGGAAACCATCAGCCTCTATAAAGCCTGCTGGGTCGAGAGCGACGATGTCGAAGCTCTTGAAAATTTCAAGAAACGTAAATACCAGTTTATGGCCAAAGATCGAGATGGTCGCGATGTATTTCTAGCCGATTCGGGTTATGTGTTGCAGATGGCGCAGAGCGATTTCCCGAAAATCCGTTTCCACTTCACTTCGGAGTTCTGACGGAACGGTTGTGGCTAATCATTTGCGCATGTGGCGTAATATGATTACTTTTGCGGGCATAAGCAACCCTTATCGTGGAGTAAAAACTTATCATCAACATATATGCAAGAAAAAATCATCATTCTCGATTTCGGCTCGCAGACTACGCAGCTCATAGGCCGCCGTGTGCGGGAGCTCGATATCTACTGCGAGATACTGCCTTATAATAAATTCCCGTATGACGATGAGAACATCAAAGGCGTCATACTGTCGGGTAGTCCTTTCTCTGTATACGACAGCAAGGCTTTCAAGACCGACTTGTCGCAGATACGGGGAAAATATCCCATTTTGGGAATTTGTTACGGGGCACAGTTCTTGGCTTACAGCAACGGCGGAAAAGTAGAACCGGCACAGAGCCGCGAATACGGGCGTGCCCATCTGTCCCGTTTCTGTAAAGACAATGTCTTATTCAAGAATGTGCGGGAAAATACGCAGGTGTGGATGTCGCACGGCGATACCATTACGGCCGTTCCCGATAATTTCAAGGCTATCGCTTCGACCGATGAGGTTGCCATTGCCGCTTATCAGATCGAAGGCGAGGAAGTGTGGGGCGTGCAGTTCCACCCCGAAGTGTTTCATACCGAAGACGGTACGCAGATATTGCGTAATTTCGTCGTCGATGTATGCGGTTGCAAGCAGGATTGGTCTCCCGCATCATTTATCGAAACGACGGTCGCCCATCTCAAAGAGCAGCTCGGCGATGATAAAGTCGTGCTCGGGCTTTCAGGGGGGGTCGATTCTTCGGTAGCGGCTGTTTTGCTGAACAAGGCCATTGGTAAAAATCTTACTTGTATTTTTGTCGATCACGGTTTGTTGCGGAAAAACGAGTTCGAGAATGTCATGCATGACTACGAGCATCTCGGCTTGAATGTTATCGGGGTCAATGCCAAAGAAAAATTTTATCGCGAACTGGCCGGTGTGAAAGAACCCGAGCGTAAGCGTAAGATTATAGGCAAAGGCTTTATCGATGTCTTCGATGAAGAAGCCCATAAGATAAAAGACGTGAAGTGGCTGGCACAAGGGACGATATACCCCGATGTCATCGAGTCTCTTTCCATTACCGGGACGGTCATCAAGAGCCACCACAATGTAGGCGGTCTTCCCGAGAAGATGAATCTTAAATTGTGCGAACCCTTGCGTTTGCTTTTCAAAGACGAGGTGCGCCGTGTGGGACGCGAATTGGGAATGATGGAACGCCTGATCAATCGGCATCCGTTCCCGGGACCCGGTTTGGCCGTGCGTATTTTGGGCGATATTACCCCCGAGAAGGTGCGTATTTTGCAAGATGCCGACGATATTTTCATTCAAGGATTGCGCGATTGGGGGCTTTACGATAAGGTATGGCAAGCCGGTACGATATTGCTGCCCGTGCAATCGGTTGGCGTGATGGGCGATGAGCGTACTTATGAGAATGCCGTTGCTTTGCGTGCCGTAACTTCGACCGATGCCATGACGGCCGATTGGGCACATTTGCCTTATGATTTCCTCGGGAAAGTGTCGAACGATATTATCAATAAGGTAAAAGGCGTCAATCGCGTTACCTATGACATCAGCTCCAAACCGCCTTCGACAATCGAGTGGGAGTAATAGAAAAAAAGTTCCTTTTGGATATTTGGCCGGGATTGTAACATCTGTTGCAATCCCGGTATTTTTATCTATTTGCCGCTCTGAGTAAATAGTTTGTATATGGAGGAAAACATATTTGCTCCGGCCTCGCGTAGGTTTATTTTCTTAGTGTTGTTGTATATATGTTGATGTTAATAATATAGAATTTATTAATAAATAATTTTGATTTTATGTACTTCTTTTATTTCTTTGCAGAGCTTATTAAGTTAAATCTTTTTGAACGGAGATGTTGAAAGTTTACCCGATTGCTCTAATAGTTTTGTTTTTGACTGCCTGTGCCGAATCGAAAAAAGTTCCGTATTTACAGAATATCGATTCTGTCATGTCCGCGATGGAGAAGACGGCCCAGGTTTCTGATCCGATCTTTGTTACAGGGGATATTCTTGCAATTACCGTTACTTCGCCTATGCCGAAGGCGGTCGCTGTATTCAACAATCAGAATATCAATTCTGATGAACCGGTCAACACGGAAACTCAGATACCTACTTATCTGGTCGATAGCCGGGGGGAAATCAATTTTCCTTTGGTGGGAAAGTTGCGTGTTGCCGGTCTCTCTCGTTCTGCTGCCGAACAGTTGATCGTAGAATCTATTTATCCCAAATATCTTACCGAGCCACCTTCGGTTTCGATACGTATTCACAATTTCAAAATATCGGTGTTGGGTGAGGTGAAAAATCCCGGTATATACGAAATCCCCAATGACCGTGTCTCTATTCTCGAAGCTATCGCCATGGCGGGCGACCTTACGATAACGGGACGCCGCGATAATATCTTGCTCATACGTCAGTACGATGGGAAAGAAACGGTCAGCCGTTTCGACCTGAACGATGCCCGACTGCTTACGCAGCCCGATTATTATTTGCGCCAGAACGATATCGTCTATGTCGAACCCAATAAATCGAAATCCCGTACATCCCGGGTTATATCGCCTATCGCCAGCATATCGGTAAGTATCGTTTCGCTTTTGGTAACATTGGCCAACCTGATAGTGAATATTGTAAGATAATTTACAAGAAAGAATGTATGGATAAAGAGATTGTGCCCCCGATGAAAGACGATGAAGAATCGTCGATAGATTTCAAAGAATTGTTTCTTCTGTTTTTCAGCCATTGGAAATGGTTTGTAGCCAGCGTAGCAATCTTTTTGGCCGCGGCTGTTTTCTGGTTGATGAGGCAGAACGACGTATATACGGTATCTTCGATGATACTCATGAAAGGCGAGAATTCCTCAACGCCTTCTTCCGAAGCTGTTGTCATGGAGGGATTCGGATTGATGTCGGCCGGGAAAATAAATACCGACGACGAAATCGGAATCATGCGTTCCAAAAATGTTTTGTCGCAGGTCGTCAGCGATTTGAAGTTATATGTTGCGTATTACGAACAACGGGGTATGCGCAAGGTAGAGTTATACGGCGACACACCGCTCTTCCTTGATATTGATTCTTTGTTAGTCTCTTATCTGGCGACGCCCATAGCCATCAAGGCCGTACCTGATAAAGAAAACGGCGGATATATCCTCACGGTCGCTTACGATGAAGAGGAGCAAGAATTGCCTTTTGCCGGCGATTCGATGCGTGTTGCGATAGGCGATATATCGTTTATGCTTTTTAAGCGGTGCGGCGTGTGTGAAGAGCCGCATACGTTGTACATTAATGTTGTACCGCCGAAGTTTGTCGTACGCCAGTTAGAGCAGCTTGTTTCCGCTTCGCCCGTAGAGAAAGGTTCTTCCCTTATTACGATGTCGGTCGAGATGAGTCAGGTCGAGAAAGCCAAAGACATTCTCTATAAAATTGTCTATTATTACAATGCCCTGTCTATGGCCGAGAAAAACAGGGTGGCCGAGAATACCGAGCGTTTTATCGATGAGCGTTTACGGCTGTTGTCGTCAGAACTGGGGTCGGTCGAAGATGCCGTCGAGGATTTTATGCGCAACAACGAGTTGGTCGATATAACGGCTAATGCTGCTTCCTATCTTGACGAGTCGAAAAGTATAGAAGAACGCCTGTTCGATGTCGAAACGGAGATGAACCGGTTGGATTACGTTGGGCAGTTTATCACCGATACCGCCAATCGCTATTCACTCATACCAGCTGTGGAAATCAGTAACCAGACATTTCTGACGATTGTCGATGCCTATAACAGTAAGTTGATGGAGCGGGAACGGCTTTTGCGGTCGGTCTCGGAGAGCAATCCGGTGTTGATGACGGTCAGTCATGATTTGGAAATTTTACGGCGTGGAGTCGAAGACGGCGTTGTTTCGACGCGGGCGGGCATGGAGATTGCCCGGAGGGATCTTTTGGCAAAAAAACATGAAGCCAAAAGCCGCATACAAGAAGTCCCCGGTTTGCAACGCGAGTCGGCCGAAATATCCCGTCAACAACTCATCAAGGACAAGCTGTATGTTTTTTTGCTGGAAAAACGGGAGGAAAATTCTTTAAATAAAACCCTGACCGTACCTCGGGCCATCATTATGGACATACCCGATACGTCGGGGATTCCGGTATCTCCGAAAAAGAAAAACATATTGCTTATCGCCCTGTTTTTGGGGGTGTGTGTTCCCGCCGGAATCATTTTCTTGCTTGATTTCTTCAATGACTGTTTCAAAGATCGCACCGATGTGGAGAAACTGACGACACTGCCCATACTCGGCGAGATATGCACAAAAGGCGATCATGATGAGAATTTGGTCGTATCGGCGTGGTCGGTTGCGCCGATTACCGAACTTTTCCGTCTGCTGCGTAATAATCTGCAATTTGTAATGACTTCGCCCGAGAAGAAAGTAATATGCGTTACATCGACCGTGTCGGGTGAGGGAAAAACATTTCTGGCGTCCAATTTGGCTTTGAGTTTCGGCCTTATCGGTAAAAAAGTGCTGTTGGTAGGCATGGATATACGTCGTCCGCAATTGTATAAATATTTCGATATACCGCAAGTAATGCAGGGGGTAACGACATATTTGTCGGGTATGGAAAACGATATAACCCGGCTTATCATACCCTCGAAAATCATGGCCGATCTCGATTTGTTGCCGTCGGGACCGATACCGCCCAATCCAAATGAGTTGCTTTACGGGCATCGGCTCGAAGAGTTGATCAGTGAGCTGAGTAGCCGGTACGACTATATCGTCATCGATACGGCACCGGTAGGTATGGTTTCGGATACGATGTTGATACGGCGGGTAACCGATGTGATGCTATTTGTTGTGAGAGCCGGTTATACGGCGAAAAAATCGTTTGCCTTGCTCGATAAGATGGTTTCGTCCGGGCGTTTCCCTGCCCCGTATTTGGTTGTCAATGGAGTAGACATGGAGTCTCGTTCGTATAGCTATCGCCGTTATGGATACCATTCGTCTTATGGTTATGATGCCGGACGGGTATCCGCACCGGAAAAAAGCAAGCCGGAATAGTAAAGTCATCATATATGCCCCGACGCCCTCTCCCGCAGAGGGCGTTTTTTGTTATCAACAGAAAGGTGCATTTTATCGAGCGGGGCGTTTTTCATTGAAAAAAAATATATATATTTGCTTCTTGATATGTCGGCGCGAAATCGTTGCCGGGTCATTTGCAACATAATAAAACAGTTATATATGAAATTCGTCGTATCAAGTACATTGTTACTTTCTCATTTGCAAACTGTGGGAAGAGTGATTAATTCCAAAAACTCTATGCCTATTCTCGATAATTTCCTTTTTGCTTTGGAAGGAAATGAATTGACGATAACGGCTTCTGATCAAGAAACGACAATGACCACAACTATCGGTCTGATCGAGGCAGAAGGAAAAGGCCTGTTTGCCGTGTCTGCGAAAATTCTGCTCGATCCCCTGCGCGAGTTGCCCGAACAACCTTTGACATTCCAAATCAATGACGAAAATTTGGAGGTATTTCTCTATTACCAGAATGGTAAATACAATTTTGTGGGCGTCAACGGCGATGAATACCCGCAGCGTCCGCCCATGAGCGAAAAGGCGACCCGTTTGACGATGCCCGCGTCGGTATTGTTGGGAGGTATTACCCGCAGCCTTTTTGCTACGGCCAATGACGAATTGCGCCCTGTTATGAACGGCGTGTGCATGGATATTCACCCCGAAGATGTCGTTTTTGTCGCTTCTGACGGATATATTTTGGTGCGTTGTCGCAATACGTCCGTGAAATCGGGTCTTGAATCGACCGTGATTCTGCCCAAAAAACCCGCTTCGCTTTTGAAAAATATCCTTTCGAAGGAATCGGGCGATATAACCATAGAGTTCGATGAGAAAAACATCTGTTTCCATTTGGCGAATTTCGTCCTTATCTGTCGTCTTATCGAGGGGCGTTACCCCAACTATATGTCGGTAATTCCGCAAAACAACAGTAACCGCTTGATTATCGACCGTACTTTGTTTATCAGTGTGTTGCGTCGTATATCGGTTTTCTCCGATCCGGCAAATTCGCTGGTGCGTCTCGATTTGAGTCCCAACCGGCTGGTTGTTTCGGCTCAGTATGCCGGTCTTTCTACGTCGGCCGACGAAAGCATCACGTGCAATTATACAGGCGATACGATGTGCATCGGTTTCAGTGCGACGCAACTCGTGGAGATACTCAATAATATCGATTCGCAAGAGGTTTTGGTCGACTTGGCCGATCCCGGTAGAGCCGGAATCCTTCTTCCCGGGGAAAATGAGCCCGATGAAGATTTGCTGATGTTGCTCATGCCCATGATGTTGAAAGACTGATCGTTGCGCCATGCAGTTGAATCTTAAAAATCCGTTGGTCTTTTTCGACCTCGAAACGACCGGTATAAATATATCGACCGACCGTATCGTCGAAATCAGTTATTTGAAAGTCTATCCCGACGGACGGGAAGAGACGAAAACAATGCGTATCAATCCCGGTATGCCTATACCGCCCGAAGCGACGGCCGTGCATAAAATCACCGATGCCGATGTGGCAGGGTGTCCCACATTCAAGGAGGTGGCGAAGACGATTGCCGCCGATCTCGAAGGGTGCGACTTGGCCGGGTATAATTCCAACCGTTTCGATGTGCCGTTGTTGGTGGAAGAGCTTTTGCGTGCCGGTGTTTCTATCGATATTTCCCGTCGGAAACTTATTGATGTGCAGACGATTTTCCATAAGATGGAGCAACGCACGCTTTCGGCGGCCTATAAGTTTTATTGCGACAAAGATCTCAACGATGCTCATGCTGCCGAGGCCGATACGCGGGCTACCTATGAAGTGTTGAAAGCGCAACTCGACCGCTATCCGCAGCTCAAAAACGACATGGCTGCACTGGCCGATTTTACCTCTTATACGCGGAATGTCGATTTGGCCGGGCGTATTGTCTATAACGATCAAGGAGTGGAGGTCTTCAATTTCGGAAAATACAAAGGCCGTTCGGTGGCCGAAGTATTCAAGGTCGATACCGGATATTACGGTTGGATGATGCAGGGTGAGTTCCCACTCAATACCAAAAATGTAATTACCAATATCAAGCTGCGTTCGTTCAACCAGAAGTGAAAACAGAAACGGCAAGGCGTGGAACGGCCTTGCCGCTTTCGCAAGAAAAAGATTTTGCCATGTTGCAAGGAAAGAAAATCATATTGGGTATTACCGGAAGCATTGCTGCTTATAAAGCGGCTTACCTCACGCGGGCTTTGATAAAAAAAGGGGCAGAGGTGCAGATTGTCATAACGCCGGCAGGAAAGGAATTTATCACGCCGGTAACGTTGTCGGCTCTGACGGGGAAACCCGTCATTAGCGAGTTTTTCTCGGCCAATGACGGTACATGGCACAGCCATGTCGATTTGGGCTTGTGGGCCGACCTCTTGCTGATTGCCCCGGCCACAGCTTCTACAATAGGGAAAATGGCCAACGGCATTGCCGACAATATGTTGATTACGACCTACCTCTCGGCAAAGGCACCTGTCTTTGTCGCACCGGCAATGGATCTCGATATGTTTGCACACCCTACGACACAACATAATCTCGATTTGTTGCGTTCGTTCGGCAATCATATTATCGAGCCGGCGACCGGAGAACTGGCCAGCCATCTCGAAGGGAAGGGCCGTATGGAAGAACCCGATCGTATCGTAGAGCGCATCGAAGCGTTTTTTGCTTCCCGGCAGTCGTTGCGTGGGCGTAAAATCGTTATAACGGCGGGACCCACGTATGAAAAAATCGATCCTGTGCGCTTCATAGGAAATTACTCCTCGGGCAAGATGGGCTTTTTGTTGGCGAAAGTTTGTGCCGAAAGGGGAGCCGATGTCGTGCTCATTGCCGGGCCCGTGTCATTGTCTACGCCCCATGCTTCGATACGGCGTGTCGATGTGGAGTCGGCCGAGGATATGTATCGGGCGGCGGTGAAGGAGTATGTCGATGCCGACGCTGCTGTTTGTTGTGCCGCCGTGGCCGATTATGCTCCGGCCGAATGCAGCGATACGAAGTTGAAACGCTCGTCGGACAGTCGGACGATCGTTCTGAAACCGAATAAGGACATTGCCGCCGAATTGGGTAAGATAAAACGTCCCGGACAATATTTGGCCGGCTTTGCTCTTGAAACCGACCACGAAGCAGAGAATGCACAGGCAAAAATGCAGCGTAAAAATTTCGATTTTATCGTCCTCAATTCATTGCGCGATACCGGTGCGGGTTTTAAGGGCGATACCAATAAGGTAACGATATGGCATCGCGACGGTCGCTCGGTCGAGTATCCGTTGAAAAGCAAAGGTGAAGTGGCGGCCGATATTATCGATACATTAGCGGCTTGTTTCGAGGGGAAATAAAATAAAAAACGCTTTCTCCCGTATTTATAAAAAAGGCTTCGTTATGAAAAAGTTGTGGCTGTTGAGTTTCTTGTGTCTGTTGTCGACCTTTTCGGTGTCGGCACAGGAACTTTCGTGCCGGGTGCAGGTCAACAGCGACAAAATACAAGGAACCAACAAACAGGTTTTCACGACTTTGCAACAGGCGATTACCGAGTATATCAACACCCGTAAATGGAGTGAGGCTCAGATTGCCGTCAATGAAAAAATCGATTGCAGCATACTCATCATTGTCAATTCGGTAACCGATACCCGGTATTCGTGCGAGATACAGGTGCAGTCGCGCCGTCCGGTCTATAACTCGTCCTATACTACGACGATGCTCAACTTCCGCGATACGGAGTTTGAGTTTACCTATCAGGAGTACGACCCGTTAGTGCACAATGAGATGACGATGGAAAATAATCTTACCGGTGTACTCGATTTTTATGTGTATATGATTCTTGGCATCGACTTCGACAGTTTCTCTTATAAAGGCGGAGAATATTTTTTCAAACAGGCCGAGAATTTGGTAACGATGGGACAGTCGACGCAGGAAATCGGCTGGACGGGATTTGGTAGCAGTCGCAATCGTCATGCCCTCATGTCGGCATTTATAGAGAACCGCAACGAGCCGTTCCGTCAGCTTTGGTACACCTATCACCGGTTGGGCCTTGACGAAATGGCGTTGAGCGTCGATAAAGGTAGGTCGAAGGTAACCGAGGCTCTCGGTAAACTGGTCGAATTTTATGAGTTGTCGTCGACGTCGGTGTTGCTTCCTTTGTTCAGCGACAGTAAGCTCGACGAGGTTGTCAATATTTATTCCGAGGCGCCCCGTCAGGAAAAAGACGAAGTGTACAAGATACTGAATCGTCTTTATCCTACCGAGACCAAGCGCATCGAGCCTTTACGCAAATAGTCCTTTCTTCCGGAGGTTTATGATACAGAGATTATTTATACGCAATTATGCCCTTATCGATTCGTTGGAGATCGATTTTCGTCCCGGGTTTACGGTTTTGACAGGAGAAACGGGAGCGGGTAAGTCGATTATTTTGGGGGCTCTCTCTCTTATTTTGGGACAGCGTGCCGACAGTAAAGCCATCAAGGACGCTGCGCAGAAAACGGTTATCGAAGGTACGTTCGATGTGTCGGCTTATGAGATGCGCTCTTTTTTTGAGGAAAATGATTTGGACTATGAGCCTTCTGGAATCTGTATTTTACGCCGAGAGTTGTCGCCGGCGGGAAAAAGTAGGGCTTTTGTCAATGATACGCCCGTTTCCCTGACAGTGCTCAAAGAGTTGGGAGAGCAGCTTATCGATATACATTCCCAGCACCAGAATCTGCTTTTGGGAGACAACCGCTTCCAGTTGCGTATGATCGATATTTGGGCCGGTGATGAAAGTCTGCTTTCGCAATACCGGACGGAATATAAGCGTTATTGTGATTTGCGCGATTCGCTTGATCGGTTGCGGAGGGCGAGTGAAGAAAATCGTAAAGAAGAAGACTATCTTCGTTTTCAGTACGACCAGCTCTGCGAGGCTCGCCTTCAACCCGGAGAACAATCTCTTTTGGAAGACGAACAGGAGATGCTCACCCATGCAGGAGAGATAAAAAACGCCTTGTATTCTGTCGCTCAATATTTGGGTGGCGATGAGGGCGGGGCTCTTTTGCAGATGAAGGAGTGCCAGTCGGTCCTGCGGTCGTTGCTGCGTATTTATTCGGCAGTGGAGCCATTGAGCGAACGCATAGAGTCGGCTTATATCGAAATGAAAGATATTCTCGGCGAGATAGAAGACCGACAAGAAACGGTTTCTGTCGATCCTATACGTTTGCAAGAGGTAGAAAGCAGACTCGATTTGATTTACGGTTTGCAGCAGAAACATCATGTCTCTACGATCGATGAGTTGTTGTCGTTACAAGCCGATTTGCAACAACGGCTCGAAGCCATAGACCATTCCGATGAGCAGATCACCGAATTGCAGAGGAAACTCTCGGAACAGGAAAAGTCGCTACATACATTGGCCGAGCGTTTATCTGCTGCCCGTCATGAGGCTTCGGTCGGATTTACCGAAAAACTTATCGAACGGGCCCGGCCGCTGGGTATGCCGCATTTACGATTCGAGGTGGAATGGAAATCCAAAGAAGGTTTCGATGCCGACGGAACCGAGTCGGTGCGTTATCTTTTCTCGGCCAATAAAAACAGACCTATGGAATCGGTAGCCGATATAGCCTCGGGGGGGGAAATATCCCGTTTGATGCTGACCATAAAATCGTTGGCTGCCGATGCCGCCGCTCTCCCTACGATTATTTTCGATGAGATCGATACCGGGGTATCGGGCGAAATAGCCGACAAAATGGGAGAGATCATGGCGGGCATGGCACATTATATGCAGGTTGTCGCAATTACCCACCTTCCGCAGGTCGCTTCCCGTGGCGAATATCATTATCGTATTTATAAAAACGATGAGGGTGAGACGACACAGACGTGCATCGAGCCGCTCGACGATACCCGTCGTGCAGAGGAGATCGCCCGCATGTTGAGCGGGACACAGCTTACCGAGGCGGCTTTGAAAAATGCCCGGGAATTATTGAATAGAAAATAAATCATAATATATGGAAGAGAATAATCTGATTTTCGGAATCCGGTCTGTCATGGAAGCGCTCAAAGCCGGGAAAGAAATCGACAAGATATTGATAAAAAAAGACCTGCAAGGCGAGTTGGCGCAAGAGTTGTTTGCCGCTGTAAAGGGAACGAATATTTTTATACAACGTGTTCCTATCGAGAAAATCAATCGTATAACCCGTAAAAATCATCAAGGGGTTATAGCCTTTATATCGCCGGTCTCGTACTTGCGGCTCGAAAATATCGTGCCTACGCTTTATGAAGAGGGAAAAATACCTTTTATCGTTTTGCTCGACGGCCTTACCGATGTCCGTAATTTCGGCGCCATAGCCCGTACTTGCGAGTGTGCTGGGGTCGATGCCATCGTGATACCCGAGCGCGGAAGTGTCTCAGTAACGCCCGATGCGGTGAAAACTTCGGCAGGGGCGTTGTTGCATCTGCCGGTATGTCGGGAACGTTCCATTCCCGAAGCGTTGCACTATCTGCAAGGTTGCGGAGTGAAAATCGTTGCAGCTTCGGAGAAAGCGTCGGAACTTTACACAGCCCCCGATTATACCGTTCCTGTGGCAGTGGTAATGGGTGCCGAAGATGTGGGTCTTTCTCCGCAGACGCTCCGTTATTGCGAGACCCGGGTCGCTTTACCTCAAAGGGGACAAATCGGTTCGCTCAATGTGTCGGTGGCAGCCGGAGTGATGATATACGAGGTCGTGCGCCAGCGTATGGGAATGGAGTAAGGTAAGGCGGGAAACCTTTGTTTGTAGGGCGACCGGCGCAGATTTCTCCGGGGACCTATGTGAGGGAATCCCCATGCTTTTCGTTTGGCCGGATATGCTTCTGTTGTTGTCTGTGTGTGGCGATTTGTCGGTTATGGGAGGAGTATCGCTGCCGGGATCAAAATTCCGATATTACCTCTTTCCCGTCGAGCCAAGCCGCCATATTCAAAACAAGGAGATTCCAATTTTGGAAACCTTTATTTAGAACCGGTTCGCCGTTATCGGGCAGATAGTATTCATGCAAAGCACCAAATCTTTCATAATCCCGTCCGAGCAGCAGAATCGTTTTCTCTGCCAATTCTCGTGCCTCCTCGGTATACCCGTATTGTACCAGCCCTCTGAATACGAGATAATTGACATTTATCCATATAGGACCTTGCCATGATGATGGATTGCCGCTAGCGCGTGTGTCGTACATTTTTTCGAGAGGCGAAAGCGTGCGGATACCGGCCGGTGCATTGTAGGAGAGGGTATCGTGGAAATGGCGTTGTACCATCTCTTTTGCTTGTTCGGGAGTGGCGATACCCGCCCACATAGACATGAATCCGCTCCATACACTCAGTTGTTGTATCAGACAATCATAGGTTCGTGGTTGGCCTACGTGCAGATAGAGGGTTCCCGGTTGCAGAGACTCTATGTCGGGTTTTTCGACTGGCAACAAATTCAGGTCGACGCTGTAATAGAATCCGTCCCTGCGATCCCAACAATGTTCCCGAATATTCTTTTTCAATGTTTCCGCCTCGTTTGCGAAATACCGGGCAATGTCGGGCATATTCAGGCAATCGGCGAGATAATTCATGGCCAGTAGTTCTTTGTACATCAATGCATTCAGAAAAATCGATCCCGAACTGCCATGAGGCCGGTAGAACGTACTCGGATCATTGTCTACCCCGATGGCCTCATCTGTTTCCCAATACATCAGTCCGGTCGCTTTGTGCCGGTGGAAGTTGAGATATTTCGAGACGAATGCCTGCAAAGCGTAGAAATCGTCTCTCAGCCATTCCGCATCTCCGTTCATGTTCTCGACTATAAAAGCGGCGTGTTGTGCCAATGTAGGTTTGTGCATGTTGCTTTTCCATGGATTGCGGGTTTTGAGCATTTCTTCCCGGCTGGGGGCGTTACGTTCTATCCATATGGGAATCCACCCGTCCATGCCTCCGTAGTTCAATGAGTTGAGCACACAACCTTGTTCATATCTGAGTGCCTCCCGGCGGTCTTTGTCCGAGCCGTTTTCGAGTAATATTTGCCTCAAAGCGATGTTGCTTAGCCATGAGTCCCAATCCCACAACATATCGAGATATTGGTTGCTTCCCGGTGCAAGAAACGGATATTTCAATGCGCCCCCGGCTTCGCGATACATGCCTTTCATATCTTTATAGATGTATTTACGACATATCTCTTTGTATTTTTGTATATTTTCGGGAGTCCGTTCGGGCATTTGTGCCGTTGCAGAAAGATACAGCAATATACCGATTGCCGAGAAGATAAGTTTTTTCATGGTCAGTGTATCGATAGTGAGGCGATAAAGATAATAAAATTTGTATTGATGCAGAACTTGCAGATAAGATATGATGTGGTGTGGAGTGAGGCTATGGGGTAAAATAAATGTTCCGGCCGCACGGCCGGAACATTTATTTTATCTATGAAGGGAAACGAATTTCCCATAACCTTATAAAAAGATAGTAGTAGATAAAATGAAGATTAACCGTATATGTACCCGACATAAAAAGAGAACCTTCCCGATGACGAAACGACTTTCGTCTTGTGTGTCTTTTCAGGTATGAAATCAGGTAAACGAGATTGGGAGGCATCTACGCCTCTTTTTTCATATGGCAAAGTTATACTTTAATCTCGAAATACGAAGCATAAAATCAAAAAAATAAGTCTTCTTCACTGTTTTTTTATTTTACAAAAGCTTTTTTTACCAAGAAATCTTTCTTTGATACGTCTGCATGAAGGCTGTTCGGGAAAATATCGCTAATTTAGTCCCCCATAAGAAAACGAGTTTTATGATCAATCTTCAAATCGAAGGTCTTACCAAGTCATTCGGCGACCGCGTGCTCTTTGCCGATATTGCTTTCGGGCTTTCCGAGGGTGAGCGGGTAGGGCTTATTGCCAAGAACGGTACGGGTAAGACAACCCTTCTCAATATTATTGCCGGAGATGAAAGTTATGATTCCGGTACGATAACGTTCCGTAACGGAATCCGGGTGGGATATTTACGGCAGTTGCCGGTTTTTCCGGCGGAGATAACCGTTTTACAGGCCTGTTTTGCAACGGATAGCGAAATAACCCGTACGATACGCGAGTATGAGTCGGCTATGGCACACAACGATACGGCCCGGCTCGAAACGCTGGTGAATCGTATGGAGCAGCTTAAAGCCTGGGATTACGAACAGAGGGTGAAACAGATTTTATCACAGCTGAAAATCAATGACTTTGATCAACCGATGGGGCAATTGTCTGGCGGTCAGCAAAAAAGAGTGGCGTTGGCAAATGTGTTGATTGCAGAACCCGATTTGTTGATTCTTGATGAACCTACCAACCATCTCGATTTGGAGATGACCGAATGGCTCGAAGATTTTCTTTCCCATAGTCGGGTATGCCTGCTTATGGTAACGCACGACAGGTATTTTCTCGATCGGGTATGCAACCGCATTGTAGAAATAGATTCCCGTGTGTTATATACATATAAAGGAAATTATAGTTATTATCTCGAAAAACGTCAAGAACGCATCGAAGCCCGCAATGCCGAAATAGATCGGGCCAACAATCTTCTGCGCACCGAGCTCGACTGGATGCGTCGTCAGCCTCAGGCTCGCGGTACGAAAGCAAAGTATCGTATCGATGCTTTTTATGAATTGGAAAAAAAAGCTCGTGCCGAGAAAGTCGAAGAGAATGTAACACTTGCAGTCAAATCGTCGTATATCGGTTCCAAAATTTTTGAAATAAAACATTTACATAAACAATTCGGTGAGAAAAAAATCATAGAAGATTTCTCATACACCTTTTCCCGTTATGAAAAAGTAGGAATTGTAGGGAGTAACGGTACGGGAAAATCCACATTCATAAAGATGCTCATCGGTTTGCTTCCTCCCGATGGCGGGACGATAGATATAGGGGAAACGGTACGTTTCGGATATTACAGTCAAGAGGGAATACAATTTGACAATCAAAAAAAAGTCATCGATGCCGTACGGGACATCGCCGAAGAGATTTCGTTGGGAGACGGCAAAAAACTTTCGGCATCGCAGTTTCTCCAACATTTCCTGTTCACACCCGAGACACAGTATAACTATATTTACAAATTGAGTGGAGGGGAGAAACGTCGTCTTTATCTATGTACGGTATTGATGAGCAATCCCAATTTCCTTGTGCTTGACGAGCCGACCAATGATCTCGATATTGTAACCCTTAATTTGCTGGAAGATTATTTGCGGCATTTCAAGGGGTGTGTCATAGTCGTTTCGCACGATCGCTATTTTGTCGATAAGGTAGTAGACCATATTTGGGCGTTCGAAGGGGAGGGCCGTATCAAGGACTTTCCGGGAAATTACTCCGATTATCGTTTGTGGAAAGTTGCTCGGGAAGCGGAAGAAAAGCGGACGATGTCTTCTGCCGGTGTTCGGGAGAAAAGGCGAGAAAAATCGGAAAAGGCCGATGCTGAAACGGTGAAACAACGGCGTAAACTGACATTCAAGGAGAAAAAAGAATTTGAAGAACTCGATGCTCTGATTCCACGTCTCGAAGCCGATAAAGCGGCTCTTGAAGCGGATTTGTCTTCCGGGGCATTGTCGGCAAACGAGTTACAGGAAAAGTCTCTTGCCTTAGGTCGGCTTATGGAGGAAATCGACGAGAAGTCGATGCGTTGGCTCGAATTGAGCGAATGGTTATAAATATACTCTTGAACGCCTTATCGCATGAAGTCTTAGCTTTTGTGATAAGCAAGCCAATAAAGACCTCCTACAAAAAAAGCTCCGCCTGTGATATTCCCGAGAGTGGCCGGTATGAGGTTGCGCACGACAAAGTCGTATATCTCCACATCGGCCCCCTGCAACATACCCAGAGGTATGAAAAACATGTTGGCTATGCTATGCTCGTAGCCGAGAGCCACGAAACACATCACGGGAAACCATAGGCCGATGAACTTTCCGGCTGCGCTGCGGCAAGCTATTCCCAACCATACGGCCAGACATACAAACCAATTTGCCCCGATTCCTTTGATGAAAGTAACACCCCATGACATACCGACCTTTGCTTCTGCGATATTCTGTATGGCCGTATTCCAGGGATCGGACTTTACAATGTCTGCCAGATATACCATGACGTAAACAAAAAAGATAGCTCCGATAAAGTTTCCGATATATACCAATAACCAGTTGCGTAGCACCGGTATGAGTCCGTATTTATGATTGCACAGTCCCGGAATCAGTACGGCATTATTCCCCGTGAACAGTTCGGCGCCGGCAAAAACGACCAGTATAAGTCCGAGGGGGAACATCGCTCCCGATAAAAGACGCTGCAAGCCCGGATTATTTGTTGTAATTTCAGGAAATCCGTATCCGATGACAAGCGATAACAGACCGCCCATCGCTATGTATATACCGGCCAGAATAGCAAGAGTCAGAGTTTTTCGGGTACTGAAAGAAATTTTTTGTATGGCCGTATTTTCTGCGGCGGTGATAATTTCGGGAGATGATAATACGCTCATAGCCAGAATAAAACGTTTTTTTACGTGAGCCGCAAAGATACGACTTTTTATTCCTCTTCGGAAAAAAAGTCGTACATAAATCAATTGCCGGTGAACAAATTTTTGGTAGCGCTGTTTTATAATCAGAAAAGCATCTCAAAAGTGTTTGAGATCGAAATCAAAACAATCAAGAAGATATATTCTCGTTTTTGTGTGTTTCATTGGTATTTATCCTGCTTATTCTGAAAAAGAATAAGTCTATCCTCTTTCTTGTTTTTGATATATTTCAAGCTCGAAGAAGGTTGGCTCGTGAGAGTCGTAACCTTCTTTTTTATTTTATGTCCGTAGCACTTTTGATGTATTCCATGACGTCGTTCATACCATGTATGAATTTTTCGAAATCTTTCGGATAGAGAAAAATTTTGTGTTTTTCAAACTGTATTTCTCTGCTTTCTTCATTTCTTAGAACACGCTTGCTTTCAGTAATAGCCAAAAATAACTCACCGGTATTGTTTGCTTTGACATCTAAATAGTAAATTCTTTTACCGGCTTTGATGCTTCGTGTAAATAGAATATCGTTTTCTCGTGAGTATGTAACTAATTCCTCATTCATAATTAATACAATAAATAGGGACAGAATTCCAAATTATTAACTAAACCATTTTCACAAATAAAACAAATAAATTCTATATCAACAACTTTATAAATATAAAAATTTACTAAATAATATGCGTCGCTATATCGTTTTCTGGATTGAAAGAAAAAAAGAATGGCGGTTAGTGGGGAAACTTCAAAAATGTTGTACCTTTACGGCCGAAAAATAAATTTGGTAAAATGATCAATCGTGCTTTGATCCGGACAAAAGTGGTGCAAATCGTCTATTCGTATTTGATAGACGGCGATAAAAGTATAGATACTGCCGAGAAAGAACTTTTCGCAAGTCTCGAAAAATCATATGAATTGTATCATTTACTGTTGCTTATTCCCGTTGAAGTAACACATTTGCAGCGTCTGCGCATAGATAATGCACGAAGTAAATTCATGGCTACGGCCGAGGAGAGAACACCCAATACACGTATGATCGATAATCGCTTTGTGGCGCAGTTGGAGGAGAACAAAACATTCTCGAAGTATATCGAAGAGCGGCCTTTGGTGTGGAACGATGATACCAATTATTTGCGTTCGTTGCTCGACCGTATTTTGTCGTCGGAGATTTATGCGCAGTATTTGGAAGCAGAAGACTCGTACGAAAATGACCGTACTTTCTGGAAGAACATCTATCGCCGCTTGATTTTCTCCGATGAAAATCTGGGAGAAATATTGGAGTCTCAAAGCCTATATTGGAATGATGATATGCCTATCATTTCGACGTTCGTACTTAAAACCGTAAAACGGTTTGAAGAATCGGCGGGAGATGAGCAGGAACTGTTGCCGATGTTTAAGGACGAAGACGACCGTATTTTTGCCCGTACACTTTTCCGTCGGGCGTTGTTGGACAGCAATGATAATAAAAAGTTGATCGAGCAGTTTACCCGGAATTGGGAAATCGAGCGTATCGCTTTTATGGATATCGTCATTATGATTGTAGCTTTGGCCGAGATAACATCATTCCCTTCCATACCATTGCAGGTATCATTCAATGAATATATCGAAATCGCCAAGTCGTATAGTACATCGAAGAGCGGCAATTTTATCAACGGGGTATTGGAGGCTATCACTTCGTTGTTAAAAAAAGAAGGACGATTGGAAAAATAATTTTTCGTTTGTTATAGTGTAGAACAATAAATATATAAACAATAAATAAAAACAATTATGACATTACTTACAATTCTTTTGCAGGAAGCTGCATCACCCAAAGCATCGGGTTATTCGAGTATTATTATGATGGTGGCTCTTATAGCCATATTTTATTTCTTTATGATTCGCCCGCAAAGCAAACGTCAAAAAGAAATCCGAAAATTCCGTGAAGCACTTGCCGAGGGACAGAAAGTAATCACCGCCGGCGGTATTCATGGAAAAGTAAAAAGTATCAAAGATAATACCGTTGTTGTAGAGATAGCCGACAATGTACGTATCACGGTCGATAAAGGTTCTATCTATGCCTCCACAGCCGATACGGCCAATACGACTCCTACCAAATAATTCCAGTCGGATAAAAATAAAAAAGCCGGGATTCGATCCCGGCTTTTTTATTTTGTGGGGTAGGCGTTTTCCTGTTTGACGGAATGATCGGTATTTGCGTTTTTACATGAAAATAGGTTTGGGATAGAGGGTGTCTGCCGATAGTTATAGAGAATATAAAAATGGTCGAATAATAACTTAATTCCGAGGAAAAACTCTATCTTTATCCCCGAAAATCTATACGATAAAAGTAAAGATAATGAGTGATGACGAAAAGAAAAAACGGGCGGGAGTGAAAACTTTTCTTCTGCGTAAACTCGGTAGTGTGCGCAGTCGTTTACAGAGCGAGAGGAGTAAGGACATTTTGACATTTCTGATGTTTGTTGCCCTCTCTTTTCTGTTTTGGATGATGCAGTCGCTCGGCGAAGATATGAACACTGTGTACCGTATTCCCATAAAATATACCAATATTCCCGATAATACCATTATTACGTGTGAACTTCCGACATCTGTTACCGTGCATTTGAGAGATGAAGGAGCCGTATTGATGAATTATAATCTCGAAGGTATCCCTTCGTTCGAGGTCGATTTCAAGCAATATGCCAATAGTCGCAATGCTTTTATCCTTACTTCCGAAGAGATAAAGAATCTGATAAAGAAAAATCTGCGTAATACGACAAATCTTACATCGATGTCTATCGATACGCTGGCTGTGTATTATACACAGGCTGCGGGGAAAAAAGTCAAAGTGCGTATCGAAGGTTCGGTAACGACTGTACCGCAGTGTATTATCAGCGGAAAGATACACTCCGATGTCGATTCGGTGCAGGTATATGCTCCCGAGTATTTGTTGAATACGATTTCCTATGTCGAAACCGATTCGTTTGTCGTGAAGGATATAGCTCAGACATGGACACAGACTGTTCCGTTGCGTAAAATCGAAGGAGTGAAAATCGTCCCGAATGAGATAACGCTGACAGTACCTGTCGAAGAACTTACGTCGAAGTCATTATCGGTCCCCGTTTCGGCGGTGAATGTGCCCAGAGGTATGTCTTTGCTTACTTTCCCGGCTGTGGTGAAAGTAGATTGCATGGTTCCCGTGAGCCGTTTTTCTCAAATATCGGCAGAGGATATCGCTGTTGCCGTCGACTATAAAGAGACTCGTAATGCTCCCGAGAAGTTGGCGATAAAAATAACCCGGACTCCCGGGGCGGCATATTATGCAACCGTTGCGCCCGATAGCGTGGAATATATACTGGAACAGAAACACTGATGATTTTATGGAGATTATCGGAGTTACAGGTGGGATAGGAAGCGGAAAATCCGTAGTGTGTCGTTTTTTACGTATTTTGGGCTATTCGGTTTATGACAGCGATGAGCGGGCGAAGGTGTTGATGGATTCATCTGCATCTATAAAGTCGGCACTTGTTGCGGAGTTTGGAGCAGATGTGTGCATCGATGGGGTTTTGGATCGCCGTAGATTAGCCGAGATTGTCTTTGCCGATGCTATGGCATTGAATCGTTTGAATGCCATTGTACACCCAGCCGTAAAGTCCGACTTTAAGGAATGGTGTGAAAGGCGGCAAGGGGAGCGTGCTGTTTTTATCGAGTCGGCCATACTCATAGAAGCCGGTTTTTCCGATGTTGTCGATACGATATGGTTGGTTACGGCATCGGAAGAAATTCGAGTTGAACGCATCATGTCGCGTAATGGATGTACCCGTCAAGAAGCCATGTCGCGTATTCATTCGCAAAAAAGTGATGCCGAAAAAGAAAAATTTGCATCGCGTATCATTCATAATAGCGATAAAAAACCGCTTATCCCTCAAATTTTTAGTGCGCTTTCGGTGTTGTCTTAGCCGGTTTTTCGGCTTGTTTAAATGTCTCGGTAGGCTTGATTATCTCGGGAATGTGTATTACTTTTGTGCGACTAATACCAAATGAAGAAAGATAAAGATTATGTTGAAGAAAATTTTATCCATATCGGGTCGTCCCGGACTTTTTAAGTTGGTCTCTCAAGCGAAAGGGGCATTGATTGTTGAAGCCTTGTCTACGGGAAAACGTACGTTGGCGTACAGTCATGATAAAGTAACCTCTTTGGGAGACATAGCCATGTACACGCAGAGTGGGGAAGAGCCCCTTTACAAGGTACTTGATAGTGTAAAGAAAAAAGAAAACGGTGCTGTCGCATCTGTCTCGCCGAAAGCCGATAAAGAAGTTTTGCGTACTTATTTTGCTGAAATATTGCCCGATTTCGATACGGAGCGGGTTTATCCTACCGACATCAGCAAATTGATTTCGTGGTACAATATCTTGGTGCAATCTGGAATAACCGATTTTTCGGTAAAAGAAAAAGGGGAGGCACCGAAAGAAGATAAAACAGAGTAATATCCGAGAGGACATTATAAAACGCATGGGGCGGGAATTTCAATTCCCGCCCCATGCGTTTATAGATTATCGTCGGAATTTGTAATACCGTATCATATCCGATATACCGTAAATCGCCATCGATATACCGAATATCGTCATGATGAGATTTACCGTTCCGAAAGGCTTGAAAATCATGAGGAATCCCGCTATCGTGATCAGTACCGGTACAATATACATACCGATGGGGATAGGCATTATTTGACCCGAACGTATCAGAGAGATGATTTGCGAAATACCTGCAAGGAGAAGTATTATACCTAAGGCTATCAGGATAACAGCATTGAAAAATGTCGGTTGCAGTAACATCCATGCGCCGATGACAAGAGCCCCGATACTTTCGACCAGAACATACCCGGGCATGGGTGTTTCCTTGTTTTTGTAAGAGAAATACCCGATGATTGCAAGTAAGGCGGGAATAGCCAATGTCGCTCCGATAAGCATGATGACAATATTGGGGCCGAGCTGCGGGTTGATAATGATGACAACACCCAATGCAATGGCAAGCAAGTTGCGTATGATGGGATTTTTGAAAAGAGATTCCATAATAAAAAGTATTTTTGATAATAACAAAGATAACCCTTTGATGTTGAATAAAAATATTTTTTGCATTAAAAAAGTGTCGCTTTTCCTGTCGATGGGAATTTTTATTGTGAAAACCTTTTTTTTCGGTTATCTTTGCTTCATCAATGTCTCTTTTATATTTCGCAGATGGAGCGCAAGAAAATATTGTTTATCGTGAATCCGATTTCGGGGACGCATTCCAAGGAGAATGTGCCGGATTGGGTGCAAAATACTCTCGATAAAAATATTTTTGTTCCCGAAATCGTTTTTACCCGATATGGAGGTCATGCTGCCGAGCTTACCCGCGAAGCCGTGAAAGAGAGATATGATTTTGTCATATCGGTCGGAGGAGATGGTACCTGTAACGAAATAGCCCGTTCTTTGGTACATACCGATACGGCGTTGGGTATTGTTCCCGTTGGCTCGGGAAACGGTTTGGCGCGCCATTTGGGGATACCGCTCAATCCTATACGGGCATTGCGTATTCTCAACGATGCAATAGTAGATAACATCGATTACTGCAAGGCCAATGACAAAACTTTTTTTTGTACTTGCGGTATGGGCTTCGATGCGTGGGTAAGTAAAAAGTTTGCCGAAGACAGGCATCGGGGTAAAATGACATATATAAAAAAAGCGATTGAGGAATATCTCACCTACAAGAATGAGGTGTATCGCATCGAAACTTCCGATGGAGTCATACAGGAAAAGGCATTTATCGTAGCCTGCGGCAACGCCTCGCAATACGGGAACAATGCCTATATAACACCACGGGCAAGTCTGCATGACGGAAAAATCGACGTAACGATTATGTTTCCCGTAAGTCCCATCGATGTTTTACCGGTTGCGGTACAACTGTTTACCAAATGGATCAGTGTCAGTTCCAACGTAAAAATTTTTGAAACTCCGGCTTTGACGATTACCCGGGAACGGGAAGGGGTGATGCACCTCGATGGGGAACCGGTCGAAATGTCGAAACGCGTAGACATTACATGTGTTAAGGGTGGACTGAAAGTGTTGGTGCCTCGTACTGAGCAGCATAAGTCGTTGATTGCGCCGATCCAATCATTGGTTTTTGATGTAGTCGATACGATAAAACACGAGTTGGATATTTAATCATATTGTAATTACTTTCGTGATTGCTTTTTTTGAAGGATTTATCTTTATCTCTTTTGCTTGTTTTTATAAGTTTTCCATTTTAATGTTTGTAAACATTTTGTTTTTGCTCGTAATTTATTGATTTATTTATAATTAGTTTGTTTATTTGAATTTTGGATAGAATGTTTTGGTGATAAAAAGTTTTCCAATTTGGAAAACTTTTTATTGAATTGCTTGTCTGTAAATTTTCTTGTTTATATATTTGTCGAACATTCGGTTCTCGATTTTTTTTGAGAAAAAAGAGATTAAAAGGGAATCCTGTGGAAAACAGGAACTATCCCCGTAGCTGTGAGTTTCAGTAGAAGTCTGTTCGATAAATGCCACTGGAAATTTTTGTATATGACCGGGAAGGTGTAACAGATGAAACAAGTCAGAAGACCTGCCGTTTGTGAGTTGTAAAGATGCTTCGGGTCGAAAGCAGGACAACAGACAATCCTTTTGTCATGTATGCCTCTCTGTCTTTTCCCCTTTGTATGCGTATTGTTTGTAAATTTTTAATGTATGTGGTATGATACAGACTATTATCAAACGTGATGGCCGTATTGTCGGCTTCAACGAAGAAAAAATCATGGCGGCTATCCGCAAAGCGATGCTCCATACCGAAAAGGGAGAAGACGAACCGTTGATCCGTAAAATAACCGACCGCATTGCTTGCAATGGCCGTGAACAGATGTCGGTGGAGGAAATTCAGGATTGGGTCGAAATGGAACTGATGAAAAGTCCGCGTAAGGAAGTCGCAAAGAAGTATATCGCTTATCGGGATCAGCGTAGCATTGCCCGTAAGGCCAAGACGCGAGAGATGTTTCTCGATATCATCAATGCCAAGTCCAACGACATCACTCGGGAAAATGCCAATATGAATGCCGATACTCCGGCCGGCATGATGATGAAATTCGCCAGCGAGACGACAAAACCTTTTGTCGATGATTATTTGTTGAGTGATGAAGTAAGAGACGCCATACGTCATGGATACATTCATATCCACGATAAAGATTACTATCCTACCAAGAGTCTGACGTGTGTACAGCACCCGCTCGACAAGATATTGAAAAAGGGGTTTTGTGCCGGACATGGGGAGGCGCGTCCTGCCAAACGCATAGAAACCGCGAGTATCTTGGGCTGTATCTCTATGGAGACGGCTCAAAACGAAATGCACGGAGGACAGGCCATTCCCGCATTTGATTTCTATCTTGCTCCTTATGTGCGATTGAGCTATATCGAGGAGATAAAGGTCATTGAAAAATTTATGGACGCAGATTATTCTCATCTTTATGAGGCACCTATCGATGATTATCTCTATAAGGAACTCGACGGACTGACAGGCGAAGAACGGATCAAGCAACAAGCGATCAATTGCACGGTACGCCGTGTACATCAATCGATGGAGGCGTTTATTCACAATATGAATGCCATACATTCCCGAGGGGGGAATCAGGTCGTTTTCAGTTCGATCAATTATGGAACAGATACTTCGGCCGAAGGACGTTGTATAATCCGTGAGATACTGATAAGCACTTATCAAGGAGTAGGGAACGGCTCTACGGCCATATTCCCCATACAGATATGGAAAAAGAAAAGAGGGGTAAGTTATCTGCCCACCGATCGTAATTACGATTTGTATCGGTATGCCTGCAAAGTAACCGCTCGTCGCTTTTTTCCGAATTTCGTCAATCTCGATGCACCTTTCAACCGGCACGAGTTGTGGCGGGAAGATGATCCCGAACGGTATAAATACGAGGTTGCCACAATGGGATGCCGTACCCGCGTTTTTGAAAATCGTTTCGGTGAAAAGACCTCTATCGGTCGGGGCAATCTCTCGTTTACCACCGTCAATCTGGTACGGCTTGCCATAGAGTGCATGTCGATAGAAAATCGGAACGACCGGATCAATGCCTTTTTTGCCAAACTCGATGAGATTCTTGAAATTACCGCTCGTCAGTTGGAAGACCGTTATAATTTCCAAAAAACGACGTTGGCCAAACAATTTCCTTTGTTGATGACGATGTTGTGGGTCGGTAGTGAAAACCTCAAACCCGATGAAACGATAGAGAGCGTTATCAATCAGGGAACATTGGGTATCGGCTTTATAGGATTGGCCGAGTGCCTCGTTGCCCTTACTGGTAAACATCACGGTGAAGATGCAGCTTCACAGGAATTGGGCTTGCATATCATTACCTATATGAGAGATCGGGCCAATGAATTTTCCGAGCGGTATCATCACAATTTCAGTGTCTTGGCAACACCGGCCGAGGGTCTTTCCGGGAAATTTACGGCAAAAGACAAGAAAGAGTTCGGGATAATCAAAGGTATAACCGATCGGGAGTATTACACCAATTCCAATCATGTGCCGGTTTACTTCAAGTGTAGCCCCAAGCACAAAGCCGAAATCGAAGCACCCTACCATGAATTGACGAGGGGTGGGCATATTTTCTATGTCGAGATCGATGGTGATGCTACGCACAATCCCGAAGCCATAATGGATATTGTCGATTTGATGGACAAATACGATATCGGTTACGGGTCGGTCAATCACAATCGCAATCGTTGTATGGATTGCGGTTATGAAGATGCTCAGGAAGCCCTTGAAGTTTGTCCCAGTTGCGGCAGTACGCACATTGACCGCCTGCAACGCATTACAGGCTATTTGGTCGGGGCTACCGATCGTTGGAATCATGCCAAACTTGCAGAACTTCATGACCGGGTCGTGCATAAATAATCGGGAACCGGAACTTTCAGTCTTGGATATTGTAGAAGGTACGTCGGTCGATGGTGTCGGTTTGCGTACCTCCATTTACTTTGCCGGCTGCGAGAACGCTTGTGAGGGCTGCCATAATCCGCAGTCGTGGAATATGGCTAACGGTAAGAAATATTCTGTCGATACCCTTTATGACATCGTGCGCGGAGCAGATATGAATGTAACATTCTCGGGAGGAGACCCGATGTTGCAGGCCGGGGCGTTGTGCGCGTTGGCGAGACGTATCAAGGAAGAGTGTGGAAAGACGATATGGTGTTATACCGGGTATCTGTTCGAGAATCTGCTTACCCGTCCCGATACACGGGAGTTGCTTGCTTATATCGATGTTTTGGTCGACGGTCCTTTTATTTTAGCCGAAAGAGACTTATCTTTGCGTTTTCGGGGAAGTCGCAATCAACGTCTTATTGATGTCTGTCGGTCTATCTCCGGGAAACAGACTGTCGAATTTCAACTGTAAAATCTCTTTCGATGAAAAATATAGCCGTTTTCGCTTCTCATGGCGGTTCCAATCTGCAAGCCGTCATCGATGCGATATCCGAAGGTCGTCTTATTGCCCGTATAGGTGCGGTCATCAGTAACAACTCGACCTCATTTGCATTGGAACGGGCCCGTCGTGCCGGAATACCCGCTTATCATATCAGTACCAAGACCGAAAACAGTGAAGAGGCTGTTGCCGAAAAAATGTTGTCTGTCTTGGAGACGCACGATACCGATCTCATTTTGTTGTTGGGCTATATGCGTATGTTGCCGGTTTCGGTATTGAAACGGTATCATAACCGTATTTTCAATATACATCCGGCGTTGTTGCCTCGTTATGGCGGTAAAGGTATGTATGGTATTCACGTGCATGAGGCGGTGATTGCGGCCGGTGACAAGGAGTCGGGCGTAACGATACACCGTGTCGATGAGTCGTATGATCGGGGAGAGATTGTCGCTCAGTCGCGGGTTGTCGTTTTACCCGACGATACGCCCGATACATTGGCAGCTCGCGTGTTGGAACGGGAACATACGTTCTTGGTAGAGACTGTACAGCGTATTCTATCCGGAGAAATACCTGTGAGAGGTTGATTATTGAGTATAAAACCAATGCTCCCTGTCGGAATTTTCGGCAGGGAGCATTGGTTTTATTTAGGAGCGGAACGGAGTAATGTGAAAAATCTACTACTGAACAGTGCGGGATTTCCTTCTAACGTTTCGTCATGGCAGAACGTGATGCTGTGGGGGGAACCTCATGGAAAACTCTTTTTGCGAAAGTTTTTCCCTTGCTGTTTTGGAAAATAGTTGTTTATCGTGTGATTTCCGGCAGTTATCGGGAAAGATATTTTTTACAGAAGAAATAAACTTTTCCCGAGAGATTCAGTCTAAGAAAGAAAAACAGCGAAACGTATCATGAAAGAAAGAAAAAGAATAGTTTGGTTGATAGGGATATTTGTAGGGATTTTTTGTATCCGTAGTGCTGCTTTTGTTCCCGAAAAGTTGAATCGGGGTCTTGTCGCCGTGAAAACCGAAGGCGGCGTATTTGTGAGTTGGCGGCTTTTTTCTACTGATGACGATAGTACCAGTTTCGATCTTTACCGCGATGGAGTGAAGGTAAATTCACAACCTATCGTTTTGACGAACTATTTCGATGCCGGCGGAAGCGCGACTTCGGAGTATGTCGTAAAGACGCTTTGTCGGGGAAAGCAGGTCGAACATTCTACGGCGGTGTCGAGTTGGGAGCAGCCGTTTTTGCGCATACATCTCAATCGTCCGGCCGATGGAGTAACTCCGCCCTTCCGGGCTGTGAACCGAGGACGCATCGAGGAACGTCCCGAAGGGGAACATTACAGTTACGAACCGAACGATTGCAGCGTGGGCGATGTCGATGGTGATGGTGAATACGAAATCATTGTGAAATGGAATCCTACCAACGCCCGGGATAATTCGTTTCGAGGATATACCGGTGAAGTGTATCTCGATTGTTATAAGCTCGACGGCAGACAGTTGTGGCGTATCGGTTTGGGAAAGAATATTCGTGCCGGTGCACATTATACACAATTTATGGTGTATGATCTCGATGGAGACGGACGTTCCGAGGTAGCCTGCAAGACAGCCCCGGGTACGGTCGACGGTACGGGGAAATATGTACTTCTCGACGGAGATGACCCTCTTGCCGATTACCGTACGCCGGTAGGAGATGAAGTCGTTGGCACGATTATGGAAGGTCCCGAGTATCTCACCGTGTTTGATGGAGAAACAGGGGCGGAGGTAACAACGATTCCGTATGTTCCCGGGCGGGATATTACGAACGATTGGGGAGATAGAAAAGCCAACCGAAGTGAACGTTATCTGGCATGTGTAGCCTATCTCGATGGCGAGAAACCGAGTTTGGTAATGTGTCGCGGATATTATATGCAGGCTTATATCGCGGCTTTTGATTTCGACGGAAGAGAGTTGAAATTACGCTGGTTGCATCGTTCGGAAAAAAAAGGAGAGGGTCTTTACGGCGAAGGAGCACATAGCCTCGCGGTGGCCGACGTCGATCATGACGGTTGCGATGAGGTTATTTACGGATCTGCCGTGCTCGACCATGATGGAACGGTGTTGCATCGTACCGGTTTGGGACATGGAGATGCTTTGCATGTTTCAGATCTCATACCCGACAGGGAGGGGTTGGAGATATTCATGGTACATGAAGATATCGGCGGAGCTGATGTGCGTGATGCGGCGACGGGAGAAATTCTGTATCGTGAAGAAGACAACGAAGATACCGGACGAGGGATTGCCGCCGACATTGATCCCGGCCATCGAGGTTTTGAATTTTGTTCGAAAGCTTCACCGAGAATATATTCTACCGCTGGTTTCGAGTCTATCGCCCGGGGGCGTATTCCTTTGAATTTCCGCATTTACTGGGACGGAGATTTGTACGATGAACTCCTCGATGGTACCCGCGTCAGCAAATGGAACCCTCAAAGAAAACGATGTGAAGAAATGGTCGATTTTCGAGATTTACAACCGGTGTCTTCATGTAACGGTTCTAAGAAGACACCTTCGTTGAGTGCCGATATTTTGGGTGATTGGCGAGAGGAGGTTATCTTATGGGATCGGGAAACGGCATCGGATCTGGTTGTATTTACAACAACCCTGCCTACCGATTACCGCATACCTACGCTTATGCATGATCCCCTTTATCGAATGAGTATCGTTTGGCAGAATGTTGCCTATAATCAGCCGCCTCATCTCGGTTTTTATTTGCCCGATCGTTATGGTCGATAGTTCTGTGTCGTTGTTCCGATAGCATGATGTCGCGATCGGCGGGGGGATAGGTTTGATTTTGTTGGAAGCAAGAAATGAAGGATTCTGTTTTATAAAATGTCAGAATGTCTGTTTTTGTCAGTATACCAGTTTGCAAGCTGTCAGTAAGATTTTTCTTGTCTAAAAAGACGTGGTAATAGGGTGGAAATGCGTTAAGACTCGGAAATTTTTTCTATCTACATCTCTTACGGCATACTGTTTGTTCTCTTTTTTGCAGTATTGACTCCCGATGTAGGGGAGAAGTACGATGAATATGATTAAACCCTAACGATATGCCATATATTGATTATTACAAAATATTAGGCGTTGATAAAAATGCAAGTCAGGAAGATATAAAAAAAGCCTATCGAAAGTTGGCTTGCAAATATCATCCCGATTTGAATCCGAATGACTCTTCGGCAAAAGAGAAATTCCAGCAGTTGAATGAAGCCAATGAAGTATTGGGCGATCCCGAGAAACGGAAAAAATACGATACTTATGGTGAACACTGGAAACATGCCGATGAGTTTGAGGCTCAGCAGAAAGCCTATGGTGCACGAGGCGGTACGGCTCGGGAAGATGGCGGTTATTGGTATTCGACCGACGGTACACACTTTTCGGGTGGCTTCGGCGGAAATGAAAGCGGATTCTCAGACTTTTTCGAGGAACTTTTCGGAAAGCGGGGGGCTTCTGCCGGATTCGGACGCGGACAGTACCGGGGGCAGGATATTCAGGCCGAATTGCCGTTGACATTGCGGGAGGCGGCGGTTACGCATCAGCAAACTTTTACTGTCAACGGTGAGACGTTGCGGATTACCGTACCGGCAGGTGTGGAAAACGGACAGGTAATCAAGTTGAAAGGTCATGGCGGGAAAGGGGTCAATGGCGCTCCGGGCGGCGATCTCTATATAACGTTTATCGTACAAGATGATCCTGTATTTAAAAGGAAAGGTAATGACCTCTATACCGATTTGAATGTCGATTTGTACACGGCTGTTTTGGGGGGAGACGTTATTGTAAATACCCTTGACGGACAAGTGAAGATGAAGGTACAACCGGGAACTCAAAGCGAAAGTAAGGTGCGTTTGAAAGGAAAAGGTTTTCCCTTGTATAAAGAAGAAAGAAAAGCCGGAGACCTTATCGTTACTTATCATGTAACGATACCTACCCATCTTTCGGAAAAACAGAAAGAGCTTTTCGAGCAACTGCGGAAAGGTTGAAACATCTAAAACGAGTAGATTATGCTGAACGATTTCATTCTCATAAAGGATTATTGCGAAAGGTGCAATATAGAGCCGGATTTCATTCTCATGTTAGAAGAAGACGGATTGATAGATATTACGGTTGTAGGCGAGTCGAGATGTTTCCCGGTAGCTCAATTGCCCGAAATCGAACGTTATGTACATTTGTATTACGACCTCTCGATAAATAGGGAAGGTATTGGGGCGGTTAAGCATTTGCTTTCCCAAATCGATGATTTGCAAGAAGAAGTACGTCGATTGCAAAATGAACTTCGTTTCTATCGCTCTTTTGAAGAGGAATAGAATAAAGAAATTTTCTGTGTAGAGAGTCAAGATAGGTTTACAAAGAAAGAGGAGTTACACCCGATTCGGGTGCAACTCCTCTTTCGATAATATTAGCGGATATTTGTGATATTGAAAATCGTGTTGTATCGGAGATACGGTACATTGTACAATTATGTCCTGTCTGTTATGTCTTATTTATGAGAAAGAGAGTCAACGCGATACGAGTAGTCGGTGCAAAATCGATTGATATTCGTTTTCAAAGTTGGGGGTAAATATGTCTTTATTGAGAGAAGCCTCGATTTCCCGGATAGACCAAAAACGTCCGCATTCGACTTCATCGTTGTCGGGAATAATATTTCCGTCGTAAATAGTGAAAAATGTATTTACCAATTCTTTTTCTATATCCGATTCGAAAATGTATTTGCAAATGAGTACCGGTTGGAAATCGGTGATACCCAGTTCTTCCCGCGCTTCCCTACGGAGGGCGTTTTCTACGCTTTCTCCATAGTCGATGTGGCCGCCTACGGCAGTATCCCATTTTCCGGGCTGTATATCTTTATGTAAAGCCCGTTTTTGCAAGTAAAGATCTCCTCGGGAATTGAACAGTTGCAGGTGGACTACGGGGTGCAATATTTTACTGCCATTATGACATTCTCTTCGGGAGGCTTTCCCCATGACACGGCCGTCGGTATCGACAACCGGAAAAATTTCATTCGGATTGGCCGGCATGATAAGTTCGTTTTTAGGATTGATGATAATTTGCGATGGCATTTCGTAGCTCTGCTTCGCTTGCGTCCGCAGGGCATATATCGAAATTCAGACGGAAATTGCAACCCGATCGCCATTCCGAACAACCGTAAGCACTTTTCCCTTTGAGTATAGACCCTTTTTTGCATAACGGACACAAAATAGGAGCATTGGCCGACGGCTCTTTTTTATTTTTACGGGCTGTCGTTTTTTTCTTTTCCTTATCGTTTTTCTCTTTTTTGTCTGATTTTTTCCCTTGCTGCATTTCTTCCGGTTTCGCCTCTACCGTGATTGTGCGGTAAGTGCTGTCGTTGCGGACATCATTTACAATTTGGGTAACCATTGTTTTCAGCTCGGAAAGGAAATCGGCCGCCTTGTATTCGCCTCGTTCGATGCGGCGTAACTTATTTTCCCATATACCTGTCAACTCGGCCGATTTCAGCAATTCTTCCCGAATCGTGTCTATGAGTTCGACGCCGGTAATCGTTGCAACAAGATTTTTCTTTTCTTTGCGTATGTAATTTCGTCTGATGAGTGTTTCTATAATGGCTGCACGGGTGGAAGGGCGGCCTATGCCGTTTTCTTTTAACGCATCGCGCAGACTTTCGTCTTCGACCAGTTTACCGGCTGTCTCCATCGTTCGCAGCAAAGTCGCCTCGGTATAAAGTTTAGGCGGTTGAGTCCATTTCTCGCTTAGAGTAGGGACATGGGGGCCGCTTTCACCTTTGGTAAATTGTGGTAGAACGCCGTTTTCGTTATCATCTTTTTCTGCCACATCGCTTTCTTTTTCGAAGACCGTTCTCCAACCCGGGACCAAAATCTCTTTACCGGTAGCTTTGAATGCCACGTTGTTGACATCTCCCAATACGGTTGTGGTGGCAATTTTGCAATCGGGAAAAAATACGGCAATGAAACGACGGGCGATCAGGTCGTAAACTTTTTTCTCCATGTCGGTAAGATTGGACGGCTTTACCGGCGTGGGTATGATAGCATGGTGGTCGGTAATTTTGCTGTTGTCGAAAACCTTTTTCGATTTGGGCAGCTTTTGCAGATTGAGACTGTTTATAAAAGCTGTATACGTTGTTACCGATGATACGGCTTGTAAAATGGCTGGGCATTTGGGGTATATGTCGTCGCTCAGATAAGTCGTGTCTACACGAGGATAAGTCGTTGCTTTTTTTTCGTAAAGAGATTGTATGAGGCGTAATGTCTCATCGGCCGAGAATGCAAATTTTTTATTGCATTCGACTTGCAGCGAGGTGAGGTCGAAAAGACGTGGAGCAAACTCTTTCCCTTCTTTGCGGGTAACATCGGTAACCGTGAACGGATGCTCTTCTATTTCCGATAGTTTTTTCTCACCTTCTTCGACACTGTTGAAGCGCCCGCTCGTAACCGAGAATGTCGTATCTCGGTAAACGGTCTTCAATTCCCAGTAGGGCTGAGGTACGAAGTTCTCGATTTCCCGTTGACGGTTTACGATGAGAGCAAGTGTAGGTGTTTGTACCCGGCCGATAGAAAGTATCTGACGTCGTTGCCCGTATTTCATCGTGTAGAGGCGGGTTGCGTTCATGCCCAGCAGCCAGTCTCCTATGGCCCGGGAAAGCCCAGCCTCATAGAGAGAAGTAAATTCTTCTTGAGGTTTCAGATTTTCAAAACCTTCGCGTATCGCTTCTTCTGTCAGGGACGAAATCCACAACCGGTATACAGGGCAGGAACAAGCGGCTTTTTGCATGACCCATCGCTGTATGAGTTCTCCTTCCTGACCGGCATCGCCGCAGTTGATGACAGCCTCGGCTTTACCGATAAGTTGTTCGATGATGCCGAATTGTTTTTCGATGCCTTTATCGGCGATCAGTTTTATTCCGAATCGGGGCGGAATCATGGGCAGACTCCATAAAGACCATTGTTTCCACTGTTGGGAATACTCATGCGGTTCTTTTAGGGTACAGAGATGGCCGAATGTCCATGTTACGCAGTAACCGTTTCCTTCGAAATACCCGTCCTTACGGCTTTTGGCACCGATGACTTCGGCAATGTCTTTGGCTACACTCGGCTTTTCGGCTATACACACTTTCATTCGATCCCGTTTTTACGATTGAAACGATACATACATACGATGTCGCGGATATCATTTCCCCGACGTTCGCTTTTCCATATCTCTTCGAAATTGTAGTCTGTATGGCGGGATATAAAAGCTGCGTATTCCCGTTCTCCGACAAGCAAATAACCGTCTTCGGGCATGGAATCTTCAAAGTTTACGACCCGGTTGTGCGTATAAAAATTAATCACGAAGAAACGCATCATGGGAGCTCCTATATAAGAATATACAGGGCCGTCGGGTACGACGTTCTCGACCTGTTGCGCCAGTGAGTAATCGGATTTACGATTGAGAATATCGGGCAGTACGGCGGTATCGAGGGTAAATTGCACCCAGAAAAAAAGCGTGATGACCGAATAAGAATAACGGTTACTGATCGATTGTATGTCGCGGCTTTTATAGACGTCGTGTATGAGCAGTATCAAGACAATGAGACAGACGATGTCCCAAAAGTTCCAGTCTTTGAAACTTTCGAGATAGTATAGTGATTCGGCAGATATCCACCGTTCGAACCAGCCTGCTTTCAATCCGATGAATAAGAGAAAAAAAATGCCCGAAATGGTAGATAAGAGGATTCCGAATCCCCGCCATGCTTTTCGGTGTTCCTGTACGAGATAACGCATATATTCGGCGAGGAAATAGCTGAGGAACGGGTATATGGGAAGTAGGTATACCGAACGTTTGCTGTCGGGTATGAGGTAGAAAAATAGAATGACGAGTATTGCCGTTAAGGAAAATAACCGTGCGGGAGCCATTGCAGATATTCTGTTGCATAGTTCTTTCCACCACCCGTCGACAGGACGTTTGATACCCTTATAAGTGAGTGCGAAAAGCGAGATGACAACCAGTAAAGTCCACGGCAGGAATCCGGTCAGTGTGATATAGAGGTAGTAAAATGGCGGGGCGTTATGAGAACTGTATGACATATTGCCTGTAAAACGATCGAAATTTTCTTCGATTATCAAATTGAGAAATTCCCGGCCGGCTTGCAGGTATGCGATATAATACCATAAAGCCGGTAAAATGCAGGAGGCGATAGCGATGCCGAACAGTTTATAACATATTTTGAAGAATCGTTCTTTGCGTAACAATAAGAAGACCCCTGAAACAAGACAGGGAAGCACGATACCCACAGGCCCCTTGGTGAGAGTGGCGGCACTCATGAAAAGTATGGCCCATGCGGGAATACCTTTCAGGCCTTTCTCGTACCATCGGTAAAGTTGGAAGAGGGCCAAGACGATGAAGACGGTGAGAACCATATCGACCCGGGCTGCGGTTGCGGAACGATGCACCTCAAATGCCGATAAAAACAGTATGGCCGATAAAAATGCCGTATTGTAATTACCGCTGCGTCGAGAATAGAACAAGAACATCGTCGATGCGATGATTATGGCGGCGAGTGCCGATGGCAGCCGGGAAGTATATTCGTTTACATCTCCCCGGTTGAATATCATCGAACCCAAAGCCGTGAGCCAATGGTACATGGGTGGTTTATATGCAATATCTCCGCCGTTGTTGCGCGGAAGAATCCAGTTCCCGTCTTCGAGCATACTTACGGCAACAATGGCTTCGCGCGGTTCCCCTTTGGTGTGGAAGTGCGTCAATCCGAGAATAGGCAGAAGCGTTGAAATGCTGATGATGAACAACAGCCCGAAGAGAATATTTTTTGATGCGGGTTTCATGATTCTGTTTATTTTTTGAATGTGACGTAACGATTCAATAAGTAATTTACTATCGTATAGACAGCCATGGCAGGGAGTTGGGCCCAGTTGGGGTTGATGCCTGCAACTTCCACCATACCCCATAAGGAAATGTATTGTATCGAATAACTTACGGCGAAGACAAGTAAAAATATAAGACTTTCACGAACCATGTTTCCGCTTCCCCGGCGGAATACCCATAATTTATTCCAGAAGAAACTATTGATGACCCCTATGATGTAGCTGACGAGGTTGGCTATCGGGTAATTGATAGAAAATAGATTGTATAACAGATAAAATACGGCCAAAGAAATTGCCGTATTAAGTACCCCAACGAGGGCGAATTTACTGAATTGTACAATCGTTTCTTTTCGGGGTGTTATGGTGTGCAACGACTTCATGCGGTAGTTGGGAGATGTTGGCTGGGCAATGGTTTGATGATACGAAAAGAGGATAGTAAAAATAGGAATAAGAATAAGACAATCCTTTATGGCGTATGTTATTCTTCTTTTTGATGTTCTCCATTCGAAGCGGCGGTGTTCAGGATTTCATTTGCCGCCTGAATGTCTTTTTCGAAAAGATGAAGCCTTATGCCACCTATTTCTGAGTCGAACATCGGGTAGATAGTCGCCATATTTTCATTCGATACGAAACAGGGTATACCGCTTCTTTCTAGCATATTTTTTATCTCATACGCTTCCGATAAGGTGTTGTAGCTGCTGTATACGATGATCTTGTCATTGTTTGGTTTCTTCTCTTCGGTCATATCTGTTCCGGTTGCTGGGTAGGGTAATGTAAATTTTTTTCGGTGATGACTTCCAATACTTCTCGTAGATATTTGTCGGCTTCGTATCGGGCCATAGGCAGGTCGTGCAGCAGGTAGTTCCCGCAGTCTTGCGGAGCTGCTCCGGGAACCGCACCTTTATAATCACGAATGAAACGGAATGTTTCTTTCATCAGATCGATGATATCTTCGGACGATAGGTCTCCCTGCATCAGAAAATAATTCCCCGTGCAGCAACCCATAGGACCCCAAAAGACGATTTTATTGCCGTAAACGGGGTGGTTGCGCAGATAGGTGGCTGCTAAGTGTTCGATAGTGTGCAACGCTCCGTAACCGATGGCTGGTTCGCGGTTGGGCTCTTTCATGCGAATGTCGAAAGTGGTTACCACATTGTTGCCTATATAGTCTTTACGGGAAACGTAAATACCCCGTAACAGATGGAGATGGTCGATGGTGAAACTCGGAATTTTTTTCATCAAAATAGGAAGATTTAGAGTTGGGCAAGAATCTGTTTCAGTACGGTGAACGATTTTTCGGGAGCTTTTTCCCAAAAACTGTTGTATTGCTCCATGTGGTTTTCCACACCCGGAGTATCGCTTATGATGCGGGTACTGATGAAAGGCATATCATGGAGATGGCAAGTTTGGGCGATTGCCGCCGATTCCATATCTACGGCCAGACCTTCGGGAAAGTTCTTTTTGATTGTTTCGAGTTCTTTCTTGTCGGTTATGAATTGATCTCCGCTGCATATCAGGCCGCTGTATATGCGGTCATTGCCCGAAACGGCTCTTTCTACTTTTTGCAATAGGACGTTATCGGCAGGAAAACGAGGGGGCAATCCTTCAATTTGTCCTATAACGTTACCATCGCCGAGCCATACGTCGTGATACACTGTTTCCCGACCTATCACGATATCGAACATGCGGGTTGACATATCAATTCCCCCGGCTACACCGGTATTGATGATGCAATCGGGCGTATAGTTTAGGATAAGCGTTTGAGTTCGCAAAGCGGCATTGACTTTGCCTATGCCGCTTTGCGTGAGAATGATTTCGTGCTTTCCGTCGCTCCCGACATAGAATGTGGCTTGGTTGCTCTTTTCTTCCCGGGCATTTCGAATTAGGGAACGAACACAGTCTAGTTCCGAAGTCATGGCGACGATAATCCCTATCTTCATATCGATACAGAAAAATCGGTTATGCTTTTTTTATCAGTTCCATTCCTTTGAGAATGGCTTGTTCGTTCATGGGTATCAGTTTGTGATGGCGTTCAGGGAGAGATTTTTTCAATCCTTTCAGAACGTTTTCGAGAGATACCATCGGTTTGATTTTCAGCAATCCTCCCAAAACAATCATATTGAAAGCTTTCGCGTTTTTCATTTCGGTGGCGGCGTCCATGGCGTCGATACGGTAAATGTCTATATCGGTGCGGGTAGGAGCGTGGTGTATGCCGTAACCGTCATAGATGAGTATGCCGCCGGGTTTTACTTTACTCTCGAATTTTTCGAGAGACGGTTGATTGAGAATGATGGCAATATCAAATTCGTTGAGAACCGGAGAGCTGATACGTTCATCGCTCAGTATTACGGTAACATTGGCCGTTCCTCCCCGTTGCTCAGGGCCGTATGAGGGCATCCAACTCACCTCTTTGTTTTCCATCAATCCCGAATAGGCTAAAATTTTACCCATCGAGAGAACACCTTGTCCGCCGAATCCGGCAATGATTATTTCTTCTTTCATCGATGTTGCGTTTTACGGTTATTCATTTTTTAAATCGCCCAGCGGGTATTTGGCGAACATATTCTCTTCCATCCATTTGTTGGCTTTCTCGGGAGACATTTTCCAACCCGATGCGCAAGTCGATACGATTTCGACGAGCGATGCGCCTTTTTTTGCCATGGAATTTTCGAACGCTTGCCGTATGGCTTTCTTCGCTTTTTTTACAGCTGCTGCCGTTTGCACGCTTTGCCGAGTAACATAACATGCCCCATCGAGTTTGGCAACGAGATCGGATATTTTCAGCGGGTAACCGTAAAGATCGACATTCCGGCCGTAGGGACAGGTCGAAGTTACCATTCCTTCGAGGGTTGTAGGGGCCATTTGGCCTCCCGTCATACCGTATATTCCGTTGTTGATGAATATGATGACGATGTTTTCACCCCGGTTGCAGGCGTGAATAGTCTCGGCCGTACCGATAGCTGCCAAGTCTCCGTCGCCCTGGTATGTGAATACCATTTTGTCGGGATTCAATCGTTTGATTGCTGTGGCAATGGCGGGAGCACGACCGTGGGCGGCTTCCTGCCAGTCTATATCGATGTAGTTGTATGCGAATACGGCGCAGCCGACGGGAGCCACACCGATGGTTTTTTCCTCCATGCCCATTTCGTCGATGACCTCGGCAACGAGTTTGTGTACGACGCCGTGGCTGCAACCCGGACAGTAGTGCATGGGATTATCGTTCATCAGACGGGGTTTGCTGTAAACGAGGTTTTCGGGTTTTATAATATCTTTGATGTCCATAGTTGTCGAGATTTTACATGAGTTTCTCTTTGACGGCTTTGAGAATTTCGTCGGGTGTGGGGACGATACCTCCCAGACGTCCGAAGTGTTCGACGTTTACCCGTCCGTTTACGGCCAGACGAACGTCCTCGATCATTTGTCCGGCATTGAGTTCCGGAACCAGTATCCCTTTGACTTTGTCGGCGTAACAGGAAATAATGTCCGACGGGAACGGCCACAAGGTGATGGGGCGCAACAAGCCGAGTTTGATACCCTCGGCCGCAGCCATTTCTTGCGTCTTTTGGCATATGCGGGCCATTGAGCCGAAAGCGACCAAAAGATAATCGGCATCGGTACAGTCGAGTTCCTCATAGCGTACCTCATTCTTCTCTATCTCTTGATATTTGGCTTGGAAACGCAGATTGTTTTCCTCCATGCGGGCCGGATCGAGTTCGAGAGAGGTGATGACATTCCGTGTACGTCCTGCCGGTTTGCCTTGTGTGGCCCAGGGGCGCGCTTGGCGTATTTCCTCTTCTGTGAGTCGGGGTTGGGGAGAAGGCAAAACGACTTTCTCCATCATTTGTCCGATGACACCGTCGGCGAGAATGATGGAAGGATTGCGATATTTGAAAGCCAAATCGAATCCTAATTTTACGAAATCAGCCATTTCTTGTACCGAGGCTGGAGCCAGCGTAATCAGTCTGTAATCGCCGTGTCCACCGCCTTTTACGGTTTGGAAATAGTCGGCCTGACTCGGTTGAATAGTTCCCAAACCGGGACCTCCCCGCATGACGTTTATGATGAGGCAGGGCAATTCTGCGCCGGCCATATACGATATTCCTTCTTGTTTCAGACTCACACCGGGGCTCGACGACGAAGTCATGACGGCTTTTCCGCAACCTGCACCGCCGTAAACCATGTTGATGGCGGCTACTTCGCTCTCGGCTTGCAACACAACCATGCCGGTCGTTTCCCACGGCTTTTCTTCCATAAGGGTTTCCATGATTTCCGATTGCGGGGTAATAGGATAGCCGAAATATCCGTCGGCACCATAGCGTATGGCGGCATGCGCGATCGCCTCATTACCCTTCATCAGTTTTACTTCTTCTGCCATATTTGATATATGTTTAATTACAGTTTGACTTTGTATACCGATATGCAACCGTCGGGACATACATATCCGCAACTGGCGCAGCCGATGCAGTTATCGGGGTTTTTCATATAGGCGTAGTGATAACCTTTATCATTCACCTCTTTGGGTTGCAATTCCAAAACGTCGGCCGGACAGGCTACGACGCAAAGGTTGCAACCTTTGCAGCGTTCGTTGTTGACGACAACGGTACCTTTTACTTTTGCCATAACTTAAATTGAGGATTTGAAAGTTTATACAAAGGTAGTTTTTTATTTTGTATTTATGCTTCTTGATACTGTTTTTCTCGTTGTATGTCTCTGCCAATAAATATTACTCTTGCTGATTATCAGAGACATGGATACATCGTGCGGAAGTGCGGGAATGCACTCGGCGATCTGACAGTCGTAGGCAACACCTATAAAGGGCGCATCGATCTTTTTTAGCAATCTGTCGTAGAAGCCTTTCCCGCGCCCCAGCCGGTTGCCTTTGGGGTCGAATCCTACTCCGGGAACAATTACCATATCGATGATCGATAGGTCGGTTATATCTTCTCCGGTCGGCTCAGCGATTCCGAAACTTCCGGGTTTCATTTCTCCGGGAGAATAGGGGCGTATAATCAGCGTTTCACCTTTTACGACCGGGAGAAGTATTCTTTTTTTGCCGTTCCAGTGTGCAATCCATTCATGCGTATTTACTTCATCGGGAAGGGAGTAAAAGAGCAATATTGTACGGGCTTCGGCAAAAAGCGGCAACGATTCGATTCGCTTTTCTATAATAACGGAGGTCTCGGCTTTTTCTTGGGGAGAAAGCCGAGACACCGCATCTTTGATTTGTTGACGCAAAAGTTTTTTTTCCGTCATTCTGTATTTATTTTTCCGGGGCTTGTGGGAATCCCTCGTTGGCATTCAGGATATCGAGTGCTTTCAGGAAAGTTTTGTCTTCTTGGAGGAATATCGGGTAGAAAGCGTTATCTCCTATGATATTTCGGGCGATGTAGCTTTCGATATAGTTGGTGAGTAATTGGCTCGACTCTCTGATTTCTTTGTTGTTGCGTTTTACCCCGTGGGACGAAGCAAACGTGATGAACTCTTGAAGCAGAGGTTGTCGGTTTAAGTACTTTTGCAGACTTGTGTGGTCTTTATATTCCGATAGGATATTCCGTTTTTCGTCGGAATACTGGAATGCATATTGATATAGAAGACCTTTGTTGACAACTTCGTTGAGGTAAGGGGTTATGCCCGTTGTGTCGCGCGGTACGAAAATATCGGGCATGATGCCGCCTCCGCCGTATACGGTACGACCCAAACGTGTTTTATAGACCAGCTTGTCATTTTGCTTGATGCTGTCGGGGTTGTCGAATTCGCCGTGTATGAAGCGGTTCAGAATATCTTTCTCATAATCTTCGCCGTGTCCCATTTCGTATTCTTTCTGTATGGAACGTCCCGAAGGTGTATAATAACGGGCGATGGTGAGCCGTATGGCCGAGCCGTCGGAAAATGGTAACTGGTTTTGTACCAATCCCTTACCGAAGGATCGTCGTCCGATGATAATACCTCGGTCATTGTCTTGTATCGCACCGGCAAAGATTTCGCTTGCCGATGCCGACCATTCATCGATCAGAACGACGATTTGGGCGTCTTTGAAAGCTCCGCTGCCGTTCGATATCGCTTCGCTGCGCGGGAATGCCTTACCCTCGGTATACACGATGAGTTGTCCTTTGGGCAGGAATTCGTTGATCATGTTGATGGCTATATCCAAGATGCCGCCCGAATTGCTTCGCAGGTCGATGATGTATTTTTTTGCATTTTTGTTTTTCAGTTGGGCGAGACTGTTCATGAATTCGGTGTAGGTCGTACGTCCGAATTTGTTTATCTTTATGTATCCGGTCTCGGCATTGACCATAAAGGCAACGTCTACGCTGTTTACGGGAATGTCGTTGCGGGTTACTTCATAAGTGAGCATTTCGGGAGAAGTGGCTCGCAAGACGCCCAATTTTACCTTGCTTCCTTTGGGCCCGCGTAATTTTTTCAGAACTTTATCGTTAGAGATTACATCTTTACCCACGAAAGCGGTGTCGTCGACTTCTACAATGCGGTCGCCGGGCATCATGCCGATTTTTTCCGACGGTCCTCCGGGAACTACGGCAACGACCATAATGGTATCGTTGAGTATGCTGAATTGTATGCCGATGCCACTGAAACTGCCTTCCAGTTCTTCGTTCACGGCTTGCAGGTCTTTGGCTGGGATATAGGCCGAGTGGGGGTCGAGCTCTCCCACGATTTGGGGCATGACATCTTCTACGAGGTTGCCTATGTTGACGGTATCGACGTATTGCGATTCGATGATACCGAGCAGATTGCTTATTTTATTGCCGGTATTTCCCGCATGCGGCTGTTTGACGGAGGTATGTCGTGGATAGCGGTATCCGATGACGATTCCTAAAACAATGGCGATGGCTATGGTAAACGGTAACCAGATGACAGATTTTTTTTTCATCGTATGCGAATGTGATTATGTGTTTAAGGGAGTGTTTATTTTATATCGATAAAATCGACTTTGATACCGGCCTCTTTTAGCAATTCGATACCGTCGTTCAGTCGGTAATGCTCCGAAAAAACGACCCGGGTGATACCGGCCTGTATAATCAGTTTCGAACATTCGATGCAAGGCGACGTCGTTACATATAAGGTCGCTCCTTCGCTGCTGTTTCCCGAGCGGGCGATTTTAGTAATGGCATTGGCTTCGGCGTGCAATACATAAGGATAGGTATGGCCGTTCTCGTCCTCGCAAATATTTTTAAAACCGGCCGGTGTCCCGTTATATCCGTCCGAAATAATCGTTTTGTTTTTGACCAGTAAAGCTCCTACTTGGCGGCGTTTACAATAAGAGTTTTCGGCCCATATTTGCGCCATGCGTATGTAACGGCAATCGAGAGCCGTCTGTTTATCTTGCATTTCTGATGACATATCCGGTATTCTTTCAAACGAATACAAAAATACGACAATTATCCCAATACACGTTACAATGAAATGTGAAAAACGTTTATTAAAGAATAAGCAAAGAAAGGTAATTTCTTCTTTTAAGATTTTTTTTAATAAAAGATTTGTCCGGATTATTTTCTGTTTATATTTTTGTGTCAAATAAAAAAATGTATTGATTATAATGTTTGCTCACGACGGATACGATCATTTGATGGCTCATCACATAAAGCCTTCGGTACAGCGGGTTGCTATTATGAATTATTTGATGCAGCACCGTACACACCCTACGGCCGATTGTATATATTCCGAGTTGAGTGAGAAAATACCCACGTTGTCTCGAATGACAGTATATAATACATTGAAGATTTTGGTTGAGCAAGGTGCCATTCAGCAGTTGTCCATAGATGACAAGCAAGCGCATTACGACGCCGATATAACGCCTCATGCACATTTTCGCTGTAATACTTGCGGAGCGATTTATGATGTTCCCGTGCCGCCGATGTCGCCTACCGTTGCTGCCGATTTTTTGGTAACGGAAACGCATCTGTATTATCGCGGTATTTGTAAAAAATGTCTACAAGAAAGTTAGAATAAACTCCTATTATTAAACCCTAAAATCCAAACGTTATGAAAAAGAAATTTATCTGCACCGTATGCGGTTATGTACACGAAGGTGATCAAGCTCCCGAACGTTGTCCTCAATGCGGAGTTCCTGCTTCGAAATTCAAAGAAGTCGTTGATAACGGTGAAGCTCTTCAATTCATTACCGAGCATCATATCGGCGACGGTGTTGTAGAAGATGCCGAAGTTATGGAAGGTCTCAAAGCTCATTTCATGGGCGAATGCACCGAGGTGGGTATGTATTTGGCTATGAGCCGTCAGGCCGATCGCGAAGGTTATCCCGAAATTGCGGAAGCATTCAAACGCTACGCTTGGGAAGAAGCAGAGCATGCATCGAAATTTGCTGAACTTCTCGGTGAAGTAGTTTGGGATACCAAGAAAAATCTCGAAGCCCGCAAAGACGCAGAATGCGGTGCGTGCGCCGACAAGATGCGTATTGCCAAACGTGCCAAAGAACTCGGTTATGATGCTATTCATGATACCGTACATGAAATGGCAAAGGACGAAGCCCGTCATGGTAAAGGCTTTGAAGGTCTCTACAACCGCTATTTCAAAAAATAACCTGAACTTTTTCTTATGAATGAGTCGATAAGGCTGCGCTTCTCTGGTGCAGCCTTATTTTTTTGAGAATCGTTTTCTCGATCGGTTGTTATTTATGCGATTGTAGGGGTAAAAGGAACATCTGTCGGGGGAGACTACTGTCTCTGGTCTTCATCATGGAGATAATAGCCATAGGAATGAAGTACGAGTGTATTTGAGTACTTGTCGGTTTAGGGCGTTACAAGAATGTTTGGACGACAGCGATTTTCATTGTCGGACATGTTTATCGTTTTTTACTTTTCCTCTTGTACAAGAGACCGGCAATATGATTTACCGACAGTAAGAATCTTATGTATTTGCGTATGTGCCGCCTGATGTGCGGTTTATCACCGATTTCTGAGAAGAGGCTTATGTAAGGGTTGTGTTTGAATTCATACAATGAACACATCTCTTGATAGATAGCCGGTGAAAGAAGACGGGTGAGGCATTCTCGTCTTTCTTGGTCGCATAAGTCTCCCGAGGTCGAACTTATACCGTCTGTCATGAATGTGGAGATGAAGAGCGGTATATGCCGCGTCGAATGTGATTCCATGATGATTTTTTTGAAAAGAAATTCCCAATCGGAGACGATTTTTAGAGATTCATTGTAGGCGTACCGTTGGAACAAAGACCGTCGGAAAAATGTGGCCGGGTGGCCGATGGCTTTGAAAAACATATATTCGGTGCTGAGTGTGTCGGGGTAAACCATTGTCTGTCGTTCGCCGTTTGTCGTTTGGAAAATTATATCGCCGTAAATAATGTCTGTTCCGGTCAATTCATTGAGTACGGTTGCAATGACTTCCGGTTCTAAAAAATCTCCCGAATTGAGAAATAATAGATATTCTCCGGTTGCATGTGCGATACCTTTGTTCATGGCGTGGTATATTCCGTTGTCTTTCTCCGAGCACCAATATGAGAAATGTTCTTTATTCTCGTCTATGACATCGAGACTGCCATCATTGCTGCCTCCGTCGATGATGATATGTTCGGTGTGTTTCTCCGCATTTTGATTTACGACGCTTTTTATCGTTTGTTCCAGTCCGCTTTTATTGTTATAGTTGATGGTGATGATGGAAAGTTTTTTCATGGTTTCTTGCGTATCTTTGCCCTGCAAAGATATATACTATTTGTGTGTGCGAAATCATAGTTGATTAAATAAAACGAAAAGGGCTTTATCGTTCGGTAAAGCCCTTTTCGTTTTATTTAATGCCGTCGCGTCTCATCATCGCTTCGATTTCCGGTTCCCGACCTCGGAATCGGACGTAAAGTGTCATGGGTTCTTCCGTATCTCCTTTTTCCAGAATGTTTTTGCGGAAAGCCTCTGCGGTTTTTTTATCGAAAATACCGTTTTCCATGAAGAGCGAGAAAGCGTCGGCATCCAAAACTTCGGCCCATTTGTACCCGTAATAACCGGCTGCATAACCACCGCCGAATACATGGGAGAATTGGCTGCTTATAAGAGTTCCGTCGATAACGGGAAGCAGTTGTGTAGGAGAGATGGCATTTTGTTCGAAAGCTGTAATATCTTCGATTTTTTCTGTTTGTGTATGCCAAGCCATGTCGAGCATTCCGAAGGTAAGTTGTCGCACACAGTGATATCCCACATGGTAACGTTGCGTATTGCGTATCTTTTGAATGAGGCTGTCGGGCAAAACCTCACCCGTGAGATGGTGGTGGGCGAAGGTTTCGAGGAACTCTTGTTCGGGCAACCAGTTTTCCATAAGTTGGGAGGGCAGTTCTACGAAATCCCGGTAAACGTTGGTACCCGAAAGAGATTCGTATCGGGAGTTGGCCATTAATCCGTGCAGAGCATGTCCGAATTCGTGTAAGAATGTTTCTACTTCATCGTATGTAAGTAAAGCGGGGGTCGATTCGGTAGGACGTGTGAAATTCATGACCAGGGAGATGTGTGGGCGGCTGTTTTCACCCTCCCGGGTAATCCATTGGTCTTTGAAAGAGGTCATCCATGCACCCCCTTGTTTGGTCGATCGGGGATAGAAATCGGTATAGAGGACTCCCAAATAACTTCCGTCCTCATCGAAAACCTCGAATGTTTCTACTTCGGGGTGATATACAGGTATTTCGCTGTTTTTCTTGAATGTCAGTCCGTATAAGCGCGTTGCGAGTCCGAATACGCCTTTTTTCACTTGCTCCAACTCGAAATACGGTTTCAGCATTTCGTCGTTGAGATCATACAATTCGTCCTTTTGTAGAGTAGAGTAGTAAGAGTAATCCCAGGGCATAAGCTCTACGGGGTGTCCTTCTTTCTTCTCGGCGAATGCTTGCAGTTGTTTTATTTCTCGAAGGGCTGTCGGTTTGTAGGCTTTGAGCAGTTGGTTCAGCAAGTTATAGACACGGTCGCTGTTTTGGGCCATACGATGTTCGAGTACATACTCAGCGTAGTTTTTATGTCCCAATAATCGGGCTATCTCGTTACGAATTTCGGCGATGCGAATGACGATGTCCCGGTTGTCAAGTTCACCGCCTACGCAACGGGTATTGTGTGCCCGGTATATTTTTTCACGAAGGTCGCGGCGCTCGGCATATTGCATGAAAGCAATCATACTGGGATAGGAAAGGTCGAAAAGATAAGCCCCGTCGTGTCCTTTTTCTTTGGCTTTCATTGCTGCTGCGTCGAGTGCGCTTTGCGGTAGTCCGGCGATCTCCTCTTTTTGGGTGAGCACCATTTCAAAAGCATTTGTAGCTTTCAATACATTCGATTCGAATTTGAGACTCAGGCGACTCAACTCATTACTCAATTCCCGGTATCTCTCCCTTGCTTCGCCTTCGAGATTGGCTCCATTGCGTGCCATGCCGTCATAGGTTTCCGAGAGCAGTCTTCTTTCTTCGAGAGTAAGAGACAGGGAATCGCGTTGCTCATAAACGGTTTTTACCCTTTGGAATAGAGTTTCGTTGAGATTGATATTGTTATGGTGTTCGGTCAATAGCGGAGAAATTCGTTCCGAAGCGGCTATCATCTCATCATCTCCGTTGGCGTTGAGCAGGTTGAAGAATATCGATGTGATGCGGCTGAGTTTGCTGCCCGAGAGTTCCAGAGCTTCGATGGTGTTTTTGAAAGTCGGAGCTTCACTTTGTTGTACGATAGAGTCTATCTCGGCTTGGTGCAGTGCGATGGCTTCGGAGATGGCCGGCTCGAAGTCTGTTGTTTTTATCTTGTCGAAAGGTGCGGTTTCGTGCAGGTCGGTAAACGGTGTCAGTAAAGGATTTTTCTTTTGGGTCATATCTGTACAGGAAAAGTTAAATATTACAACAAGTACCAAATAAAAAATGTTTCTCATAGTATAAATATTTGTGCGAAAATAGCAATAAAAGCAGTGGCTCTTAAATGTCGGCGATATAATTTGTGTTAATTGGGAAATCGGTTTTTAGCAAATATATATCTTTACCCGATAAATATAATAGATTTATGAGTCGGTTGCGTTACCTTGTAGTTATTTATTTTTGGTTTGTTTTGGTTTTTGTCTTGCAGAAACCTCTTTTCATGTTTTGGCAGGGAGATTTATATGCTGGGATCTCTTTTCTCGATTGGTTACGGGTCATGTGGCATGGTTTGCCTCTCGATTTGTCGGTCTCGGCCTATATCATGGTATTGCCCATGCTGTTGGCAACGGTTTCGGTATGGTTGCCCGGTCGGTGGCTGCTATATATATTACGCGGTTATTTCGGAATTATTATTTTTCTACTGTCTCTTGTTTGTGTCGCCGATGCGGAACTGTACGGTTATTGGGGATTCCGTATCGATGTAACTCCGTTGTTTTACCTGCAATCTCCGGCCGATGCTATGGCAAGTGTCCCTGTGGGCATGTTTTTTGTAGCATTTTTGTTTGTCGTTCTGTATGTGGTGGCCGTGGGTTATCCGTTAGACCGATGGTTGCTGAGACCGATGGCAAATAAAAGTGCGGAACGTCGTCGCGTGTTTACGACAGGTGTGTACCTGTTCCTGACGGCATTTTTGTTCCTGCCCATACGGGGCGGAGTTTCGGCTTCTACGATGAATGTGGGGTGGGCTTATTTCAGCGAACGTATAGAGTTGAACCATGCAGCAGTCAATCCGGCATTCAGCCTTATGTCGTCCATGTCGAAAGGGGAGGATTTCTCGAACCAATACCGTTTTATGACACCGGCCGAAGCCGATGCCGCATTTGCTCCGTTGGCACAACGTCCTGTCGTTTTTCCCGATAGCACGGGTAGCTGGTTGTCTACACACAGGCCCGACATCGTACTGGTCATACTCGAAAGTTTTACCGGACATATTCTCGATATGCCCGAAGTTATGCCCCGTCTGAAAGCTCTATCCGAGGAAGGAATCTATTTTCCCCATTTTTATGCGAATAGTTTCCGGACCGACCGGGGGCTGGTTTCTATCCTTAGCGGTTATCCGGCACAGCCTACGGCCTCGATTATGAAATCCCCATCGAAGTCTCAGTCTTTGCCGGCTATTGCACGCTCGTTGCGAAAGGTTGGGTATGATACGGAAATGATTTATGGAGGCGATGCCGATTTTACCAATATGCGGTCGTATTTTTATGCGACAGGTTATGGCAGGGTTATGTCGTGCGATGATTTTACAACCGAAGAAAATTCGGCCCGCTGGGGTGTTCCCGACCATATTACTTTCCCTCGGGTGGAAAAAGAAATCGCTCGGCAGACAGCCCGTCCTTTTATGAAAACGTTTCTGACCCTGAGCAGCCACGAACCTTTCGATGTACCGATGAGCAGGCTCGAACATCCTTATCTCAATTCGGTTGCCTATACCGACAGTTGCCTGGGAGCTTTTGTCGATACACTCAGGCAGTCTCCTCTGTGGGAGAATTTATTGATTGTTTTTGTTGCCGACCATACCATGCGTTATCCGGCCGGAATACAGGAACATGAGGTAAAGAGACACCATATACCTATGGTATGGTGTGGCGGAGCCGTGAGAGGGCACCGTGTCGTGGAAGACTATGCATCGCAAATCGATTTGGCGGCGACGCTGTTGGCGCAGATGCACATCGATTATTCCGATTTTGCTTTCAGTAAAAATATCGCCGATACGACTCAACGTCATTTTGCATATTATACCTATAAAGACGGGCTCGGCTATGTCGATGCGGAGAATCGTGCCGTTTACGATTGCGATTCCGAAAGCTGGCTTTTGAAAGAGGGGGCGCAAGCCGATACATGTGCCAAATCGGCACAAGCATTTTTGCAGAAGCTGTATGACGACTTGGGCAGCCGGTGATTATGATATTTGATACAGCAGTTGGTCGAGAAGAATGGGAATATCATTTTCCGCAACCCCGGCTCTGACCAGTTCCGGAATATCTTGTTTGAAATTATTGACGAACGATTGAGTGTCGTTGTTGTCGAGAGAAATGCTTTGCCTGTATAATTCCAGCGCTCGGCGTGTGTGTTTGAGGGCCAACTCCACATGTCCGGCATTCATGTAATCGAGAGCCGAGGGTACGTTCGATAAGATTTTTTCGTAATACCGCAAGGCTTGTTCGTGTTTGCCGGTGAGGAAAGAGCACCAAGCGATAGGTCGCCAGGCTTTCCCGCTCTCGGGTTTGAGGTAATCCACTTTGAAATAGTACTTCAAGGCTTCTTCGTAATTTTTTCCCTCCACGTAACAATGTCCGATAAGCAACTCGATCGATAGATTGTCGGGTTGCAGGGATTCGGCTCTCAGGTAGTATTCGAGGGCTTTCTGTGAATTTTTCAGACTGCGGTAACAAGCGGCTATACGGCGTACCGTCCACGTATTGTCGGGTTGTATGATTTCTGCTTGCAGGTAGGCTTCCAGAGCTTTGTCGTATTGTCCTGCTGCTTGCAGACAGTAACCTATTTTTTGATATAGTCCGTTGTCGGTTGTATACCGATCGGAAAGGCGGCGGAATAAAATCAAGGCATCGTCGTAATAGGCTTTTTTGAAATAAAGCTCGCCGATGATACGCAAGGTCTCATCGCTATCGAGAATAGATTGCAGGCTGTCGACTTGCATCAAATCTATGGGATGCGCAAACAAGTCATGAAATTCGTTACGGCGGTTATGCAATTTAAAGAAGCGGTACAAGTCTTGTATATATTGGTTGGAGATTCCCGTTTTCGTCTCGTCGGCCGATGTCTCCCGACGTTCTTTTTCTATTTGTGCCATGTCGGCGCCTTCGGCATTGAACTGCATGGTCATCATTTGTCGTTGGGAAGCCGGAACCTGTTTGAGACTGAGACAAAACGAGTATTTGTCGGAGTTGCAGAGGAATCGGGAATAGCCGATTAATTGTAGGAAATTGTTTTTCCCGTTCTCGCCGTCGGGAAAAATATCTTGTATGGCGCTATGTTCTGATGTAAACAGGCGAAACCAATTCCCCAATTCTTGAAAAAAAGGAAAACTTTTCAATCCCGAAAATGTCGACAGGAAAACGTCCGAGCCTTCCATTTGCAAGTCGTTCAATTCTTTTATTTTATCGGCAATACCCGACTGTTCGAGCAGTTCTTGCCACTCGGGGTTGGGGTCGGGAGATCCGCTTTCGGGATCGATATCGGTCGGATTGATTTTGTTGTAGAGCGACGGGCTGAGTTTCATCATTTCGGGAAGCAGCTCTTCGGTAAATTTTCGGGAGATACGTTCGGTTTCCCGGCTTTTTATCAGTTGCAGGAAGATGTTGCGTACATCGCGGGAAAATCGGTCTTCCTCTTTCAATGCCTCGATATGGGCTGTGAGAGCAGGAGAGAGGTTTACCCTTTTTCTATAAATGAAAAACAGAATCAATGCGCTGCATAAGGCTCGTTGGCGGATTTCTTCTTCCTCCGATGCTGAATAGACTGTAAGGAGCATGTCGAGTTTCTTTTCATCGTATCGATGAAGAATGTTCAACGTGAGGGCGGCGATGATCAGAACCACCGTTTCGTTGGGGAAACGTGCGGGCGATAATCCTTCTTCGAGTGCCGAATAATCCCACTCCGAAGCCGGATAATTACTCCAAATACGAACAAATAATTCATTTTCGGCTTGTTCGGTTTTTTGTCTGAGAGTTGTTTGTACGTCGGGATTATTGTCAATATCGTTGAGCAGGCTGTTGAGAGATAAATCACCCGTAGCCTTGTCAACTTCGTCGAGTGCAGTCTGTATGGTTTCTTCCGGGCGGGTTTTATAATATCTTTTTTTCTGATAGTAGAGAGCAGTTGATTCTTTTTCGAGTAAACATTCGACCGTTTTATCGGCAAGCGTGTATGCCGATAGTAGCAAACTGTTATAAAAAGTTTGGCGATTGGGGTCATTGAGTCCGTCGAGCATATATTGTATCATATACCGATATGACGACTCCAATTCCGACAATTTGTCTGTGATTTGCCATTCGTCGGGAAGAAGAGCTGCCAGCTCTGCTGTTTTACAGAATGCTTCTTTCAGCCGCTTTTCCTCTAAGAGAGAGAGTATTCCTCGGTATGAAGTCTCTATTTCGGTATTTGTCATATATGCAGTTGTTTTTTTATATCATAAAATCATTTGTAGAGAAACAAATATTGTGCCAAATGTTTTCTCAAATATAGCGAAAATCGGTATCTCGATTATACAAAATAGAACTTTTTTTGGTGGCGGCTGTTATATGAACAAAATCTTTTATTAAATTATGTGTATGAAGAAGTTTTTCGTATTTGTTCTGACGGCGACGATGGTTGTCGCTTGTCAATCGCGCAAAGAACCTGTTGCTACGATGGAGTTGCAAGAGGAAGGTATTTCCGGTGATACGCTGGTATCGGTTTATGAAGGTTGGGCAGAGTCTCAGGACGGCTCTTCGGTTCTTTATGACTTGATGATTTTGACGCCCGAAAATGGGGGAGATGTTTCCTATGAAATGATGATGACCTATTACGATCCGGTAACGAAACAGGATACCAGTATTCTCACGCCGGCCATGTTGGTGGTAGAAGAAGGGACGATGAGCCAACAACCCGACTCGGTGATCCGGTTTTCCGGTAAAAATGGGGAGAAGGTCTCCTTATGGGTTCGGGGCGATTCCATGCTTGTCATGAAAGGGCATGAGATAAAGAAAGATTTGAAAAAAATCAAAGATAAGGCCGAACACGTACTGAAACGAATGAAGTGATGTTGATAACTAATAAAAACGGCAACCATAATTTTTATGGTTGCCGTTTTTATTAGGATTATATGTCCAAATATCAATTATTATTGCGATATTTCTGTCTGTTTGGGTGGGATACGGTAGAAAGGTTTCTCCGGCTCGAAGTCGAGCATGAGTTGATCTATGACCACACCTTCGTCGAGAGCTTTCAACCGAATAGTGTGTGTATGCGTGTCTCGTAGTATATGCCGGGTCGATGTAAGAACGAGATTACGGAGTACATTGATTTTCCATTGCTCCGATCGTCCTGTCGTTTTGAAGGAAACGATTTGAGGAGTCTCTCCGTCGACCGATATTTCATAGCGTAAATCGTCTCCGTTTACAGGGTGGGTGGGAAGGAGCGATACCCATATTGTTGCCTCGCCTTTTTCTCTGGTTTCGAATTGGTATGAAAGTGCTTTTCCGGCTGGAAGTACAATGGCCCGGCGACTGTATCCCAGTCCTTCGATGCTGTATGCACCCCGGGGCGTTTTTCCGTTGTGATCGGCAGCATCGCAGGAGATATACTTTTCTTTTCCGGCATATTTTGTAGGTGGCAGCGGAGAAAAATTTTCCGGAAGTTCGAATTTTTCAAAAACGAGACGGTTGTTTTTCATGCTGATGATGCCGTTCCACTTCCCTTTGTTCATGTCGAAGTTGTAGTGGCGGTCGAGAGCCGCAATAGCGTTGTAGGCGTTGATGCTGGCCGTTTCATAATGGAGAGCCTCTGCATAAGTAGAGGCATGGCGGGCTTTTTGGGCATACAACCATTTATAATTCATGTTGGCTGCCCCGGAAATAGGATATTCGACAAGTTGAAAAAATGAGTCATGTAATTCTTTGGGAATCTGTTTCTTGATGCTTTTTACCCGTTTTTCGAGATTTTGATAAGCAGTAATGCGTTGTTCTATTTCTTCGGGCGAAAACTCGGTATCGGTAACAGGCGTTTTTCCTCCTTTGATTTTGGAATATTCTTCTTCGCGACTCCAGCCCATAAATTCGGGACGGCGTATGTTTGCCAGATAATAATATTCGTTCATGATGTCGGTCAGTTCTTGTGCCGATTGCGGGGTAAAAGTGCGACTCATGAAATCGTGGAGATGCCGGTAGATGTTATCGGGGCGTATGGCATCTATATTCCATGCCATATCCATGAAAAATTCTATATCGTATTCTGCCGGTTTTATATCGCCTACATTGAGCGCCCATATCTTGCGGGCTCCGTAATCCCAAGCCCGGCGCATTTCGTAATAGATTTGCGCCGGTGCGGTCGTGCACAACCAGAGGTAGGAGTGCGGACGCCCCCAATAAGATATATGGTAATAAATACCTGCACCGCCTTTGCGTTGGCGTTCTTCTTTGTTGCTCAGGCGGGTGATGTGTCCGTAATTGTCGTCGCACCACATGAGGGTTACGTCATCGGGTAGGTCGATACCCTTGTTGTAAACGTCGAGCAACTCTTTGTAGGGGACGAATATTTGTGGAACTTGATTGGCAGGAGAGTCTACATACAAAGAAAGGAGGGAACGCTGGTCTTCGATAACCCGGGGCATGATTTGCGCCATCTCTGCTGTGTTTTTGCACCCTTCCATTTTTCCGTCGTGTTTTCCCCGCATGCCGATGGTATAAATATTTTCGGATTTTCCTACTTCTTCCAGCCTTTCCCGCCAGTAAGCCAGTACCGAATCTCTGTTGGAAATGTAGTTGTATCGGCCGCGTCGGGAGTCGTCCCACTCCCCGACATTGTTACGCATAAGGGGCTCGCAGTGTGAGGTAGCCATGACGATTTGATATTTTTCTGCCATTTCTTTGTTTCCCTCGACCATATAGAACGGGACACTGCAATCGTGCATGGCTGGCATGAGCATATTGGCGCGTAAACGCAGCAGCAGTTGGAATATCCGTTCATAAGTACGGGGGCCTATTTCTCCTTTGTCCGATTCCGGTTCGTGTGTTTTCCAGCTCCACGGATTCAATCCGTAGTCTTCGTCATTGATGAAAATTCCCCGGTATTGTACCGACGGTTGTTGGCTGTTGTGGTATCCGGCGGGCAAAGTATAACTGCTGAGCTTTTGCGGAGGAACATCGGCCCACCATACCCAGGGAGATATGCCGATGAGACGGGAGAGTTCCAGTATGCCGTAGGCTGTCCCGCGAGGGTCGCTGCCTTTTACATGGAGTCGTCCTTGCCGGGAGACGGAGATGTCAAAATGTTCCCATTCTCCGTTTTCACTGCATTCTACGATGATGTCGGCTTTGTCTCGGTTCACTCTTTGTAGAGAATCTCCGAATACGTATTTGTAGTCGTCGCAGAACATGGTGAGAGCGCATTGTATGACCGATGGCGGTTCTTCGTCCACATAGATGGTGAGAGGACGGCCGTCGGGTACGAACGTGAATGTATCGGCTTTTGATGTACCGATGACAAAAATGAGAAGCAGACTTGAAAGGCAAAATGTTTTCATAAAATCGTTTCTATGGGAAAATTTTTATTCTTATTCGGGTATGGTTGATTGAAAATCGGTATGACAAGTTATGAATTTATCGTAAAAGTATGGAACAATGATATCGGCGACAATGATAAAATATTCGGGGTATTGTCGTATGTGTTTCATGATATTTTGTTGATATGAATAAGTGAGTGGTACTCTGGTGTGTACCGAAATACAAATATAGAGAAAAAACAGATGTTTTCTCTTTGGAATAGGATTGTTGCAAATAATTTTTAGAAAATAAGGATAAGTGTATTCATGTATTTAAAGGATTTTTCCTCCTAAAAATAAAGCGGCTATTGTGAAGTAGATAATTAGACCCGTAACATCTACCAGAGTGGCGACAAACGGAGCTGAAGCGGTAGCTGGGTCTAATCCACATCGTTTCAGAATAAATGGTATCATTGATCCCGAGAGTGATCCCCATAATACGATGAATATCAAAGATACGGAAACACTTACGCCTATCCATATCCAGTATTCGCCGTAATCATAAAATCCGGTTTCCTGCCATACAAAGATACGTATGAATCCTATTGCACCGAGTATCGAACCAAGAAGAAATCCCGATAGTATTTCTTTACGCATCACATACCACCAGTTTTTTAGACTTAATTCGTCGATGGCTAAAGAACGGATAATAAGGCTGGCAGCCTGTGAGCCGGAGTTACCTCCGCTTGATATGATGAGGGGGACGAATAGGGCGAGGACGACGGCTTTGGATATTTCTTGGTCGAAGTAACCCATTGCCGATGCAGTTAGCATTTCACTTAAAAAGAGAATAATCAGCCAACCCGCCCGTTTTCGTACCATTGTGAGCAGTGGAGTGTGTGTATATGATAAGTCGAAACTTTCGTTGCCTCCGAATTTTTGAAAATCTTCGGTGCCTTCTTCTTCTGCGATATCGATAATGTCGTCTACCGTAACGATTCCTAATAAAGTACCGTTGTTGTCGATAACTGGTAATGTCGTGCAATCGTAATCTCGAAATACTTTGATGGCGTTTTCCTGGTCGGTATCGGCACTGAGCGCGATGAATTTTCCGTCGCCTATTTCACTCATTGTTTGTCGGGGAGATGCCAAAATCAGAGTTTTTATATCAATATCGTCGATCAGTTTCCAATGTTGATCGACAATGTAGATAACATCGAACGTTTCGGAATTTTGTCCGAATTTACGGATATGTGCCAGAGCTTGCGTGGCTGTGAAGTGTTTTTTTACAGCAATATATTTCGGAGTCATCAGTCGTCCCACACTATCTTTAGGATAGCCCAGTAATTTCATGGTGATTTCCCTTTCTTCTTTCGACAACAGTTGTATAAGATGTTGTACGATTTCTCCTGGTAATTCTTCGAAGAATGCCGTACGGTCATCGGGTTCGATATCGTTCAATAGATTCGTTACTTTATCTCTATAAGAAACGAGTCCGTTAATGATTTCTTTCTGTTCTTCGTTTGTCATACATTCAAAAGTCTCTTTTGCCTGTATGCGGGGAAGCAATCTGAAAAATAGAATTTTATCGGCAGGGGAAATCTCTCTGAGTAATTGGACGATAAGTTGGGGAGCAAGTTTTCCCAATTCATCTTTGATAACCCTCCATTCTTTTTGAATGAGCAGTTGGTGGAAAAAATTTGTCTTTTGTTCCATAACATGTCCCTCCATAATTATTTTGTAGAAGGGACATATTGTACGATGCCCCTTTTACAAGAAAGGTATTACTTGTAATATTGTTTGTGAGTAATTCGGGCCTTCGTCCATAATAAGTATATATTATTGCGACAAAGGTAGTCGATGGAAAGCTAAATCGCAATTTCTTATTTCGTAAAAAATGTTGTCGATAGGACCTATGGACAAGCAATTTTTTTCGTTACCGATAGTTATTTATTCGTATTTTTCCCACCAGCAGTCTGTCGTTTTCGTTGCCCCGTTAAGGGGTACGACTTCCCCGATCAATGGAGTAAAAAGACGGTAAGTTTGGTTTCGAGAGGCTTTTTCGATGTTATTCAGAGGTTCATACCAAGCATGTCGGCTTAGAGCAAATTTAGAATGATGTATCGTGAGAACATTGCGGGGAGCGATCTTTTTTATGGCGTTAGGTAGTTCGTCGGGCATCATGTGTATGTATTTCCAGTCGGCATTATATTGGCCGATCTCCATAATCGCCCAGTCTATGTCGGGAAAACGGTTTCCTATTTCGGTAAAATGACTATCATAGCCACCATCTCCCGATAAGTAAATTTTGTACCGACCCTCGATAAGAAATGATGCCCAAAGCGCTTTATTACGTGAAAGCCACCTTCCCGAAAAATGCCGTGTCGGTAAACAGTAGATCGTAAGGCTGTTGTCGATACGCCTATTTTCGTTCCAGTCCATTTCATAGATTTGTTCGGGAGAGAATCCCCAGTATTCGAGATGTTCGCCTATGCCGAGACCGCAAAAAACTTTCCCTATGTGGTTTTTCAATTCTTTTACTGTATAATAATCGAGATGATCCCAATGGTCGTGGGTGATTATCAGATAATTGATGTCCGGAATATCCTCCAGCGTGTACACGTCTGTCCCTTTAAACGGTTTGAACATCAATGACATGGGAAATCGATTGGTCAATACCGGATCGACAAGGAATCGTTTTCCTCCGCTTTGTATAAAAAGAGATGAATGACCCAACCATACGATAATATCATCATTTATATCCAAAGCGTGCAGGTTGGTCTTTACGACAGGGAGGGTGTATGAGGGTTTCCTGTCCCGATTCTTACCGAAGAAAAGGTTCCAGAAATTACGCAGAGGACTTTTGGAGGAAGTCATGGTCGGGGTCGTGTGAAGATTCCTGAATCGGCCGTTTTTATAATAAGGAGAGAGTTTGATACGATTCAGTCGGTCGCCTTGCGGTAATCGACCGAAAGATGGGTGTCTGAGGAGGATAAAAAATGTACTGCCCAATATGATGAGCATCAAAATGATAAGCATGACCTTTTTGTATTCTTTTCCATAAATGCAAATCTATGGGAAATTGTTGTTACAAAGGTATATGAATTACAGAATATCGAATATTTATTACAGGGGAAAACACAAAAAAGTAGAGACGAGAGTGTATTCTTACCCTTTTAGTTTTATGTCGGTGGGAGATAAAAGCGGAATTTAGTATTATATTGTGCTTTACTTTTTGATGGCTACGGAATCGGTTTATATGCATAAATTATCTATGCAAAACCCTGATGATCAAATATAAGTATCGTTTGTTTGTGAGACAAGATCTATACTAAAAATCTTGTGGGTAATTTTGGGGGAGAAACTGTCTGAAATTTCTGCTTTTGCCGAAGCGGAAGTAAATAAAAAGCTCTGAAATTCTTAAATCTCAGAGCTTTGCTTTAATCGCGGTGCGGACGGGACTCGAACCCGCGACCCCATGCGTGACAGGCATGTATTCTAACCAGCTGAACTACCGCACCTTTTTTAGGGTCTTGTAACCAGTATCTCTACCGAATTGCGGTGCAAAGATAGTATCATTTTTTATACTTGCAAAGATTGTTGAAGAAAATTTTTTCTTCGTTTTTCCAAAAGATGAAACACCTTTTGTTCTGATATTGTTTCAAAGAGTATTTTTCGTAATTTAGCAGCAGATTTTATGATTATGGTTTCTATCCGTGAAATTCCTGTTGAGAAACACCCGTGGCCGCCTTTTCTGCCGGCCAATGCCCGGATTTTGATGTTAGGCAGCTTTCCTCCGAAGCCGGAGCGTTGGTGTATGGATTTCTTCTACCCGAATTGGCTCAATGATATGTGGCGCATTATGGGGGAAATTTTTTATGCGGATAAGGATTATTTTACAGAGTTGCCCGATTATAAACGCTTTGACAGGAGGCGTATCGAAATCTTTTTGCGGGAAAAAGGTATCGCATTATATGATACGGCAACAGAAGTGCGTCGTCTCAAAGATAATGCATCGGATAAGTTTCTCGAAGTGGTGAGACCTACCGATTGGCGGGATTTGTTACGTCGTCTCCCGCAATGTGTAGCAGTTGTTGCGACCGGTCAGAAAGCCACCGATACTTTCTGCCTTTCCGCAGGGATCGATGAGCCGCGTATAGGGTATTGTACACCGTTTGACTTTGAAGGCAGGGAGGTGCGATTTTATCGTATGCCATCGTCTTCCCGGGCATATCCGTTGGCCTTGTCGAGGAAAGCCGAGGTCTATGCTTCTATGTTTGGGCAGGAAGGTTTTTTGTAGGAGAAAGCAATGTGCCTTTCTAACTCTGTTCCGTCGTTTTACTGTATTAAATAATTCAGAATAAGGTAGATTAAGTGTTAATATTTTGTCGTTTAACATCTAATCTATGGTTTTTCTTTCTATATTTGCCATGATATATAATACATTTGACAAAATTTGTGCCTATGAAGAAAATACTACTTTCATTAATATTTGTGACCGTTTTTCCGTCGGCGTCGGTTTATGCTGCCGGTAAGGTCTATTATGCTTCTCCTGCGGGGGCGGGAGATGGTTTGTCTTATGAGAAACCTTGTTCTTTTGCTTTCGGTATCAATAAGATTTCTTCGGGAGATACGCTTTATCTATTGGGCGGACAATATGATCTTTCAGCTCGCGTGAATGTAGGAAAGGGTAAATCTGGAACGAGTTCGAAAAGGACCGTTATTGCAGGATATCCGGGTGAAAAAGCGATTCTTGATTACCGTAAGCAGCCATACGGAAGTGAAGTATCGGGTACAAACAATATCGGTCTTTGCTTGTCAGAAGGTGGGGTCTATTTTCACTTGAAGGATTTTACGATTCGTTACGCCGGAAAGAACGGTTTACTCAATTATGCTAGTTATTGTATTGTAGAGAACCTCGAAGTATATGGTTGCGGCGATTCTGGTATACAACATAAGACGGGTGGTGGAAATACGATAAAAAACTGCGATTCTCACCATAATTTCGATTATAAAAACGGGGGAATGGAATCTCCCAATTACGGAGAAAATGCCGATGGTTTTGCCGATAAACAGTATGAAAATTCCGAACCGAATACTTATATCGGTTGCCGCTCTTGGGCAAATGGCGATGACGGTTGGGATTTCTTTCAACGTGTAGGTAATACCGTTATGGAAAATTGTATCTGTTACGACAATGGCCCAAAGGAATACGATATGTATGATCACCCTCGGTATGAAGTCGACAAGGAGTGGTTCGATCAATTTACCGAGCAGGAATTGACCAGCTATCCTTGTTATGGTAACGGAAACGGCTTTAAGTTGGGCGGAAAAAATACCGAGCATAATGTAACACTTGTCAACTGTCTGGCGGTTGCTAATCCTTCTAAAGGGTTTGATCAAAACAATAATGCCGGAACAATGAAAATTTATAACTGCACGGCTTATAAAAACAATCGCGATTATGGCTTTTCCAATAAGTCTTATGGTTCTTTGATAATCCGTAACTGCATTTCTTATCGTTCCGAGAGCAGTAATGCATTGTCATGCAAGTCGGTCGATGCAAAAAACAATACATGGAATTTGGGAATTACGTGTAGCGATGCCGATTTTGTCAGTCTTGATGTAACCGAAGCTATTGCCGCTCGTAACGAAGACGGGTCGTTGCCCGAAACATCGTTGTTGCATCTGTCGAGTGGCAGTCGTCTTATCGATGCCGGCATTGATTGCGGTTATCCTTATGAGGGAATGGCACCCGATTTGGGTTGTTATGAGTCCTCTTTCTCCTCAGGAGTAACGACCGAAGAGAAAGAAGAGCGAGATGTCCGTGTTGTTGTAGATCGCTCATCTGTCAAGGTACTCGGTGCAGAAGAAAGTGTCCGTATGCAACTGTACAGTATATCGGGGCAGTGTATTGCCGATGTGCATGGAGATCGTCTTTCGACAGCCTCCGTTTCTACCGGTCGTTATATCGTGAGGGTGATCGGTGCACAAGGACAAGTTATTGTAACGCAAAAAATCCTTGTGAATTGAGGGATTTATTTATAAAAGAAGACCCGCATGGAATTTTCCATGCGGGTCTTCTTTTATCCCGATAGCCGACTATTTCAAATAGGGATTGTGCGTTTTTTCATGACCGATTGTCGTGCTCGGTCCGTGCCCCGGGTAAATAACGGTAGAATCGGGCAGGATAAATAATTTCTTTTGTATGCCCGAAACAAGTACTTCGTAGTTGCCACCCCAAAGATCGGTACGACCTATGCTATTTTGGAAAAGAACATCTCCCGAGAATGCTACACCGGCTTTGGCACAGTAAAATACGAGACTGCCCGGCGAATGTCCCGGCACATGTATTATCGAGAAATCGTAACGGCCTACCGATAATATGTCTTTCTCGGTGAGGTGTCTGCTTACGGGCGCGGGAGTGTCTGCCGTTTGTAGTCCGAATAAGGAGGTACGTTCTGAAAATCGGTCGAGCATAAATTCATCATCGTGATGAGCCGATAGCCCGACGCCGAATGTATCGGAAACGAACGTGTTACCGAATACATGGTCGAAATGCAGATGGGTTGCCAAGAGATATTTGACTTTCAGATTTTCACGTTCGATGTATTCTTGCAATTCTTTTTTTTCTTCTGTCGAGTAACAACCGGCATCGATGACAGCGCATTCGAGGGACTCGTCGTCCCATACGATATATGTGTTCTCGGCCACCGGATTGAATATGAAACATTTGATTTTCAGCATATAGCAGTCGGTTAAATAGGTACGTATACGGCTTTTTTTGTTTGAAAGAATTCTTCGTCGAAAAAATCTTTCAGGTCGAATATCATGGCCGTGCGTTTGACAGGGGCTATTTCACCCTGTATTTCACCCCCTTTAAGACATATCAGACCGTTGGGCATAGCATTGTGCTGGTGGTTGCCCACGTTCTTACGAATCAGTTTCAACAAATCTCCCAGAGGCATGACGGCTCGGCTTACGATGAAGTCGTATTTGGTTTTGTTTTCTTCGACGCTGCAATGGGCAAACGTAACATTCTGCAATCCGATAGCTTGTGCTATTTCCTGTGCCACTTTGATTTTTTTTCCGATGCGATCGATGAGATGGAACCGGCACTCGGGAAAGAGTATGGCGAGAGGTATGCCGGGAAATCCTCCTCCCGTTCCTACGTCGAGAAGCGTTGTTTCGGGTGTGAATTGTATCACTTTGGCTATACCGAGTGAATGCAATACGTGATGGGAGTAAAGGTTATCGATATCTTTTCGAGAAATCACGTTGATTTTGGCATTCCAGTCGTTATACAGCCCTTGTAGAGCGGCAAACTGGTCGTGTTGCCGGCTTGTCAGATTCGGAAAGTATTTTTCGATGATCTGCATGGTCTCTTTTCTGTTATTTCGATGCAATACGTTTCAAAGGAGAGTCGGCGACGAGGTAGCCCACGATAGCCCGGTAAGGCAGCGTGATGCGCGTTGTCCCGGTCGAGTACGGCGCAATATCGTAAGGATTGAACAACCAAGTGATACCTTTATCGCTTATCATGAAATTGTCATCGGCAATGATATTTTCGGTTTCATAACTCTTTTCGTCGAGTTTGTCGACACTTGTACCCAGATCGTCGGCAAGTTGTTGACACAGCATGCGGTTTATCAGGTTGTAATCGTTCTCGGCAAACAGGTCTTTTAGCGATAGCGCTTTTCCGCTTTTCAAGTCTACGACATTATATGACGTCGTGGTCATACCGTGTGCCCCGCCGGTAAACATGTATGTTTCGATACTGTATCCCCAAAAAAGATCGGCATTATATAAGTTTTCGCTTTTTACGATTATTTCGTAATTCATCCACCCTTCATCGCGGTGTTTGTGCTTTTTGAGATAGGGTTTTATCTCGGCTTGATAATCGGCAATGTAATTTTTAACAAAATGTTCGACGGCGGTACGGGGCGAATGGCTTTCTTGCATACCGTCGGGCAAAGAAGCGACGAAGAGACTTTGTAATTTGTTTAAGGAGGTATTTCCGGTGTTTCCTCCCGAAGGATAGGAGATGTGTATATCTATGGTACAACCAGGAAGTTTTGTATTGTCGTCGATATAGCTTTTTTTGAAGTAGTTGTATTTCGAGAATGTGAGATTCTCCGGCTGTTTGACCGGTTGCTTCTCGGATGGCGATTTTGTTTCTACGGCGGGAGTTTCTGTTTTTTCCTTGTTTTCGTTGTTCCACTGACATGATGTTGCCCAAAAGAGGCTACATACGATAGCAAGGGTTATTTTATAACGTCTCATAAAGATGTAGATTTGAGGTTTGAGTTCGGATTATTATCGACAAATGTATAGAAAAAAAACGGTAAACCGAATAGTTGTCGTATATTTGTGTCGGTTAAGATTTTTTTATGGTTAATATCGGAAATTACAATACGTTGCAAGTCCTTCGGGCTGTCGATTTCGGCGTTTATCTCGATGGAGGAGAAAAAGGGGATATACTTTTGCCTTTGCGTTATGTCCCGCAGAATTATAAAATCGGAGATGAAATAGATGTTTTTGTTTATTACGACAGTGAGGATCGCATCATTGCCACGACCGAACGTCCTTATGCGCTGGTGGGCGAATTTGCCGTACTCAAAGTCAATTCGGTCAATTCCGTAGGCGTTTTTCTCGATTGGGGACTTGCTTCGAAAGAGTTGCTTGTCCCTTTTAGGGAACAACGGGTCGAAATGTTTCCCGGAAAGTATTATACTGTGTATCTCTATCTCGATGAGGTCAGCGGGCGTATCGTAGCAACGGCCAAGTTGAATCGTTACTTGCAAAGAAAACCGGTCGATTATACTTTCAATCAGGAAGTCGATATTTTGGTTACGCAAGAGACGGAATTGGGTTTTAAAGTGATTGTCGATAATGCCCATTGGGGTATGATATATCATAATGAGATTTTTAAGCCGGTACATCGGGGCGATAGGTTGAGAGGGTATGTAACCCACATTCGAGCCGATGAAAAAGTCGATGTGGCATTGCAGCCGGCCGGTTATCAAGGAGTAGATCCGCTTTCTCAGGAAATTCTCGCTGTTTTGCAGGAGAGGGGAGGGTTTATTCCTCTCAGTGATAAATCCGATGCCGAAGAGATTGCGTCGACGTTCGGTTGCAGCAAGAAAAATTTCAAGAAGGCGATCGGTGCGCTTTATAAAAAGCGGATAATAATTATTCTCGATGAGGGCATTCGCCTCGCCGAGTAATGATCGTAAAATAACAACAGCCCCGCTAACCGGCGGGGCTGTTGTTTTATGATGGCAGATATATTATACATCAAGGCTTTCGCAAGCTTGTATCCATGATGTTGCGCAGGCATCGCTGGGCATACGCCAGTCTCCTCTGGGAGAAAGACTTACCGAACCCACTTTGGGCCCGTCGGGTAAGCATGACCGCTTGAACTGCTGGGCGAAGAATCGACGGAAAAATGTTGTAAGCCATTTTTTTATGGTCTTGCGATCATATTGTGTGCCGAAAGCTTCTTGTGCCAAGAAGTAGATTTTCTCGGGTCGGCAGCCGTGGCGCAGAAAATAGTAAAGGAAGAAGTCATGCAGTTCATAAGGTCCTACAAGATCTTCGGTCTTCTGTTTGATGTTACCTTGTTCGTCGGCCGGAATCAACTCTGGACTGATGGGGGTATCGACGATGTCGAGTAGTGTGGCGCGGGTCTTTTCATCATTCTCTTGTGAAGCCACCCAGTTGACGAGGTGGCGTACCAGCGTTTTAGGAACGCCGGCGTTTACACCGTACATCGACATATGGTCGCCGTTATAAGTTGCCCAACCCAAAGCCAGTTCCGACAAATCTCCTGTACCGATCACCAAGCCGTTCGATTGGTTGGCTATATCCATCAGTATTTGGGTTCGTTCACGGGCTTGGCTGTTTTCATAAGTAACATCATGTACGGAAACGTCGTGTCCGATGTCTTTGAAATGTTGAAGACAAGCCTTTTCGATACCGATTTCCTGTATCGTTACTCCCAGCGAACACATGAGATCGAGAGCATTGTTGTAGGTACGATCGGTCGTCCCGAAACCCGGCATGGTGATACCCTGTATCTGTTTGCGGGAAAGGTTCAGCCGGTCGAAAGCCCGTACTGCTACCAGTAGAGCCAGTGTCGAATCGAGACCTCCCGAGATTCCTACTATGGCAGTTTTGGCATTGGTGTGTTTCAACCGTTTGACCAGCCCCGAGACTTGTATGTTGAAGATTTCTTCACAACGTTCGTTTAGCAGTTGTTCGATATGGGGAATAAAGGGGTGCGGATCTATTTTACGGGAGAGCCGGGTGATAGAATAGTGGGGCAGTTCGATTGATATGGTACGGTACGAATTTTTGTCGATACAGTCGGTAAAACCTGTATTTCCGAGTCGTTCGCACATGAGACGCTCAATATCTATTTCGGAAATGGTCAGCTGCGGAGAATCGGAAAATCTGCGGCTTTCAGCCAGTATGATACCGTTTTCAGCTATAATGCCGTTACCTCCGAATACCACATCTGTCGATGACTCGCCGAGTCCGGCCGATGCGTAAAGGTAGGCCGATACCGTGCGGGCCGATTGTTGTGTGATGAGCTGGCGCAAGTAATTGTGTTTCCCTACCAGATCATTGCTGGCCGAGAGATTGGCGATGATATTGGCACCGTGTAGGCTATGGTATGATGCCGGAGGTATGGCGACCCATAAATCTTCGCATAGCTCTACGGCCAATGACACTTTTCCCGATGTAAAGAGCAGGCGGGGGCCGAAAGGAACTTCCATGTTGCAGCAGGTAATACTTCCCTTATCGGTTTCGTCGGCTTGACAAAACCACCGTTTCTCGTAAAATTCCTTGTAGTTGGGCAGAAAACTTTTGGGTACAATGCCGTAAATTGTACCGTTTCCTATAACGACTGCCGTGTTGAAGAGTCTGTTGTCTTGCCTTAACGGACAGCCGACGATGGCCAGAGCTTTTGTCTGTCGAGTGGCGTTTACGATGCGGGATAGTGCGGCTTCTGCTTCATCGAGCAGGAGCGGTTGTCCGAAAAGGTCTCCGCAAGTATATCCGGTGATACAAAGTTCCGGAAATACGATGATTTCGATTTCCTGCCGGTCGGCTTCCTGCAATAGCTCGATGATCTGTCCACTGTTATATAGGCAATCGGCAACCTTGCAATCGGGTATGGCGGTTGCTGTTTTTATAAATCCGTAATTCATAGTCGATGTGTCAAGATGTGCAAAAGTAGAAAAATTCACAGCTTCCTGCCAATTTGCACTCGAAATTTTTCTCTTTACCGATGATTCGCTATTTTTGTATAGTGATAATACCGTGTAATTATGAAGTGGAATATATCTAAAATTTTGTGTCTTGTCGGCCTGACCATGAGTGTCGCTCCACTCTCTTCTATGGAAGTAGACGATCTCTTTTCGGGAAAATATCGTGTGAAAACGGTTGCAGGAATACGTCCGTCGGCCGATGGTGTGCACTATACATGTTTGTCGCCCGACCGTACATGCATCGTTCGTTATGCCTATGCAACGGGCGAAGCCGTCGATACGTTATTGAATGTAGGAAAAGTTTCCGGGAGACCGGTAAAAGCAATCGCGGGATATTCGTTCGGCAGTAAAGAAGATCGTATGCTGGTATATACCGATGTGGAGATGATATACCGTCGTTCTTTTCGGGCGGCTTACTATTTTACTTCGGTAGGAAGCAATGAGCTGCAACCCCTTTCGGATCGATTCTCCAAACAGCAAATTGCCACACTTTCGCCCGATGGTTCTCGGGTGGCGTTTGTGTATGAAAACAATATATATGTGAAGAATTTGCTCGACGGTACAGAAACGCAGGTTACCCGGGACGGAGAGAAAAACAAGATACTCAATGGGATTACCGACTGGGTATATGAAGAGGAATTTGCTCAGACCCGGTTGATGGCGTGGTCGCCCGATAGCCGGGCACTGGCTTTTGTGCGTACCGATGAGAGTGGAGTGCAGGAATATCCCATGCAGATGTTTTGTTCGTCTTCGGGAGAATACGACGATCCGCAAGAGGTATATCCCCGATATGCCGGGTTTAAATATCCTGTGGCTGGAGCCGATAACAGCAAGGTCTCTTTTCGCGTGTGGAAAGAAGATGCCGGAAATTTGGAAACGGTCGTTTTGCCGGTCGATGGAGATACCTATCTGCCGGCGATAACGATTATTCCCAAGACAGGAGAGTGGGTCGTTACTGCCATAAACCGGTTGCAAAATCATATTCGGCTGTTGGCGGTGGATATACAGGACAATACTTCCCGATTATTGTATGAAGACAAGTCCGACACATATATCAACGAACAAGATATTACGTCGGCTGTATTTTATCCCGACTGTTTCATGGCTTTCTCCGAGAAAACGGGATATCGTCATATATACCAATATGGTTACGACGGGAAATTGCAGCGTACGGTTACGGCGGGAAATTGGGAGGTAACCGATTATTACGGCCGTGATGCAAAAGGGAATATCTACTATCAGTCGACCGAAGAAGGACCGTTATATCGGACGTTATATTGTGTTGATAAGAAGGGGCGTTGCCGGAAACTTTCTGCGCGTAAAGGAAATAATTCGGCTTGGTTCAATCCTTCCTGTACCTACTACATAAGTCAATATAGTAATACCTTTACGCCGCCGGTATATGCTCTTAATGACGTAAAAAGGAAACGGGTTGTCCGTGTTCTCGAAGATAATGCAGGTTATCCGGTCGAAGATTTTATCGGGAAAGAATTTTTTACGATGACGACAGCTGATAGTATCGTGTTGAACGGTTTTATAATGAAACCTGCCGATTTCGATTCCACACGTCGTTATCCCGTTGTGATGATGCAGTATAGTGGTCCCGGCTCTCAACAAGTTCTCGATGCGTGGAGTTCGGCCGATTGGCAACAGGTATTGGTACCACAGGGATTTATTGTTGCTTGTGTCGATGGCCGGGGAACCGGGGCACGGGGCACGGCATTCCGCAGTTGTACCTACGGCCGGTTAGGGGTTTTAGAGGCGCAGGATCAAATCGCTGCTGCCCGGTATATGGCATCGCAATCCTATGTAGACCCGGAGCGTATCGCTATTTGGGGATGGAGTTTCGGCGGGTTTACGACCCTTATGTCGATGTCGATGAGTAAAGATGTGTATAAGGCCGGAGTAGCCATTGCACCTGTAACCGATTGGCGTTTTTATGATACGGTCTATACCGAACGGTATATGTCAGTCCCGCAAGATAATGCCGAGGGGTATGATGCCGCATCGCCTTTGTGTCGTGCAAAAGACCTTTCGGGAAATCTTTTGATTGTTGCCGGTACGGCCGATGATAATGTACACTATACCAATATGCTGCGTTATATCGATGCATTGGTGGCTGCCGACAAGTCATTTGAAATGCAGATGTACACCGATCGCAATCACAGTATTTACGGAGGAAATGCCCGTCCGCATTTATATAAGCGTTTTATCGACTTCTTCCGTTGCCAACTTCTTCGGTAACAGTAGGCATTTCATAAGAATATATTGTAGATGTTCGGTTATAAAAAAGGAGGGTAGGCTTTTGCCTACCCTCCTTTTTTATAGAATTCCCCTGTCTTATAAAGGCATATTCCCGTGTTTCTTGGGGGGATTGCTCTGATTCTTGTTTGAACACATATTCAAAGCCTGTATGAGTTTCCAACGGGTATCACGTGGCATAATGATTTCATCGATATATCCGCGTTCGGCTGCCCGGTAAGGATTCGAGATTTCCGATTCGTATTCTTTAATTTTTTCGGCTTTTTCTTCCGGCGAAGCTTTCCGATAAAGAATGTTTACTGCACCTTCTGCACCCATGACGGCAATTTCGGATTGCGGGTAAGCCAGATTAACATCAGCCCCCGTCTGCTTGCTCGACATGACGATATAAGCACCGCCGTATGCTTTTCGAGTGATAAGCGTTACTTTTGGAACAGTGGCTTCGGCATAAGCGTAGACGATTTTGGCTCCGTGGCGTATGATGCCGTTATGCTCTTGTATGGTTCCGGGAAGGAATCCGGGAACGTCTTCGAAAGTAATGATAGGAATATTGAAACAGTCGCAGAAACGAATGAAGCGAGCTGCTTTGTCCGATGCGTCGATGTCGAGGACTCCTGCAAGGTAGGCCGGTTGGTTGGCGACAATACCTACCGTCCGGCCGCCCAAGCGGGCGAATCCGATAACGATGTTCTTCGCAAAATGCGGCATGATTTCAAAAAAGTACTGGTCGTCTACCACCGGTTCGATGATGTCTTTGATATCATAAGGCATATTCGAGTCTTCGGGTATGACGGTCTGCAACTCTTCGACTTGGCGATGTACGTCATCGGTACAAGCGACGATGGGTGCATCTTCCATATTGTTCGATGGGAGAAAGCTGAGTAATTCCTTGATGTGCATGAGCGTTTCTTCCTCGGTTTCGCACATGAAATGGGTAACACCGCTTTTGCTGCTGTGCGTATATGCGCCGCCCAACTCTTCTTTACCGACTTCTTCGTGTGTAACGGCCTTTACAACATCAGGACCGGTGATGAACATATGGCTCTTCTCTTTTACCATGAAGATGAAATCGGTGAGGGCGGGAGAGTAGCAAGCTCCTCCGGCGCAAGGGCCGAGAATAGCGGAGATTTGAGGAATAACTCCCGACGCTATCGTGTTTTGATAGAAGATCGAGGCATATCCCGAGAGACTGTTTACACCTTCTTGTATACGAGCTCCCCCCGAGTCGTTGAGCGCGATGATGGGAGCACCGTTTTTCAATGCCAGTTGTTGAACTTTTACGATCTTTGCAGCATTGCTTTCGCTCAGAGAACCTCCGTGTGCCGTGAAATCATAGGCATAGATGAATACCAGACGTCCGTCGATTTTTCCGTATCCTGTAACCATGCCGTCTCCGGGAATTTGTTTTTTCTCCATTCCGAAGTGGGTGCACCGGTGCGTAACGAATTTATCGAGTTCGTTGAACGTTCCTTTATCGAGTAGCATATCGATGCGTTCCCGGGCGGTCATACGTCCCGATTCATGCTGCTTTTCTATTTTGTCGAGACCTCCGCCCTGAGAAGCTTTTTTATCGAGGTTCTCGAATTCTTCGTATATTTTTTCTCTATCCATTGCTTTTAGTCGTTATTTATGATTTCCAATAAAATCAATGTCTGATTTCCGTTTACCGAATCGCCTTCGTTCACCAGAATGTCTTTGACGATACATTCCGAGTTCACCTTGTAATTGCTTTGCATTTTCATTGCTTCGAGTACGATGACAATATCGCCGGCTTGAAGATGATCGCCTTTCTGTACCGGTATCTTTACGACTTTGCCGGGCATCGGGGCGATGATTTTATCGTCCTGGCGGGTATCGTCGCCTTTTTTCATACGCAGATATTTTGCCTGAGTATCGACAATATCTATCCGGTACGAACGGTAGAAAATATTCACATCGTAGCTTTTCTTGCTTTCTTTTTGAATGAGTTCTGCATTGTAGGAATTACCCTCGTGCAGAATAGAGCAACTGCCGTTTTCGGCCATGACGATATCGACTTCATAAGGTTTCCCGTCGATGGTAAGCTGCACTTTATTGCCTTCTTTGTTGACCAGCGAAACGTCGGCCACCCGGTTTCCTATATGTATTTCCATTACTATTTTCTCTTAGATACGTAAAACACCTTTTTGTAGTCCGAATTCGCGCCATCGGCTGATGGGGCGCGCATCGGTCAGTTGTACAGGAGTATTCTCCTCCAAGTTCATGAGGTAATCGATATAAGCGGCGATCATAGCCAGATTCTCGATTTCTTCATTGTTGCTGTTGTTCCGTTGCAACATGCGGGCATTCTTTTCGATAAAGAGCGTGTTATATTCACCGCGCACGAAATCGGGGGTATGCATGATGCGTTTCAGATAACTGAGGTTGGTTTTCAGTCCGGTGATTTTGTATTCGTACAATACGCGGCGCATACGTTCTATGGCATATTGGCGGGTGGTGGCCCATACGATCAGTTTTCCTATCATCGGATCGTAATAAATCGGTATTTCGTACCCTTCATATACATAACTGTCGATGCGTACGCCGATACCGTTCGGTTCGGTGAGTTGTTTGATGATACCTGGCGACGGGAGGAAATTGTTTTCGGTGTCTTCGGCGCATATACGGCACTCGATAGCATGACCGCGTTGCAGGAGATCCTCTTGTTTAAGATGTAATACTTCATCGTTGGCAACACGTATTTGTTCTTTTACAAGGTCTACGCCACAAACCTCTTCGGTAATGGGGTGTTCGACTTGCAGGCGTGTATTCATTTCGAGAAAGTAGAAATTCCGATGTTTGTCTACGAGGAATTCAATGGTTCCCGCACCGGAGTAATTCACGGCTTTGGCCGCGGCGACGGCTTTTTCGCCCATCTCTTTTCGCAGTTCGGGAGTGAGAAAAGGAGAAGGGCTTTCTTCCACGATTTTTTGGTGGCGACGTTGTACAGAACATTCCCTGTCGAAAAGATGTATCACGTTGCCGTGATTGTCTCCTAAAATCTGGAATTCGATATGATGAGGCTCTTCTACGAATTTTTCGAGGTATACCGTATCGTCACCGAATGACGACATCGATTCCGAACGCGCCGTGTTATAGGCTTCCAGTACTTCGTCTTCGCAGTGGATAAGGCGCATGCCTTTGCCGCCTCCACCCATAGATGCTTTCAACATCACGGGAAAACCTATCTCTTTGCAGATACGCACAGCTTCTTCTCCGCTTTGCAGCGGTTGTTCGGTTCCCGGGACGACAGGTACTCCCGCTGCAATCATACGTTTACGGGCCGAAATTTTATCGCCCATTGCTTCCATCGTTTCGGCCGCCGGGCCGATAAATACGATACCTTCTTTTTTGCAACGGCGGGCAAATTCGGCATTTTCCGATAAAAAACCGTAGCCCGGGTGTATGGCATCGGCGTGGTGCAGTTTGGCTGCTTTGATGATATTGTCGATGTTCAGGTAACTTTCATGAGAAGCCGCAGGCCCGATCAGGCAGGCTTCGTCGGCGTACATGACATGTTTCGATGTACGATCGGCTTCCGAAAAGACTGCGATGGTGCGAATACCCATCTCTTTGCACGAACGCATGATGCGTATGGCAATTTCTCCTCGGTTGGCAATCAAAATTTTCTGAATCATAAAATTTTATTTAAATTGAAATTGACGCTAAATGATACTGTTCGTATTCCGATACAGGATAATCGGTAAAATTATAGCACTCCCTACCCGCCATTTTTCTTTTGGAATTTGGCAGGGATATGTTGTTATGCAGGTTCGATAATATTTTTGACAGCTTTCCTAATCCCACGAGTTAAAAGCAGCATTTTAATGAATGGCAGGTCTTCTGACTGACTCCTTTTTTCCGAACACCTTCCCGATTTGTTCAGTGGTATGGGGTATTATCTCAGAAAATTCAAGCGGAGCTTCACAGCAGCGGGACTGTTCTGGATTTGCACCCGATTCCCTTTTAATCCGGAAACCCGAAAGAGCTTCCGAAACCAATTCGGGCACAAAGGTAGAAAAAACTTTCGAGTCTGTTCTCTTTTTGGACAGAAAGTGATAGAGTGCAGAAGCTTTGTATGGACAAAAGGGAGGCGGTAAGAAAGAAGCGACACGGCTGATTTATCGCAAATAAGCCGTGTCTGGAAAGCAAATGGAGCAATGTAAAAATTGGAATTATACCATTCCGTAGAAAAAATGAATGAAATTTGTTATAGATGATTTTTTTATGATCGGATAAATTGTTGCGTTTTATCTTCTTCTGCAAAGAGAATAGCCGTATTTACTAAGGCTAAATGAGAATAAGCTTGGGGAAAATTTCCCAATTGCTCTTTTGTGTCGAAATTTAGATCCTCACTGAATAACCCTAAATGATTGGAATATTTGAGGATTTCGTCAAACAAGCATCGGGCTTCGTTTTTTTCCCCGATGACAAAAAGTGCCCGTACAAGCCAAAATGTGCAGATAGTAAAAGCCGAAGATGGTAATCCGAAGTCGTCTTTGCTGTTATATCTATACATCAGACCTTTGTGTAACAGAGCTTTTTTCACGGCTTTTACCGTTTTATGATAACGTATGTCGTCGGCTCCGATAAAACCGTAAGGTTCCATGAGAAGTAAAGAGGCGTCCATAGCTTCGTTGTCGTAAGTCTGGGTAAAACTTTGGATATTTTCTTTCCAACCGTTCTCAAATACGTCTTTTCGTATTTTATCGGCTTCTTGTTGCCAGCGTTCACGATAATTGTCTTTATTCAGCATTTGAGCAATCTTGGCACCTCTGTCCAAAGCTACCCAACACATGATTTTCGATGATACGAAATGGTGGTCCTCTCCGCGTATTTCCCAAATACCTTTGTCGGGCTTACGCCAATCGTTGGAAACGGTGTATAAAATGCTTTTCACCATTTCCCACATATCTTCTATCTCGTCGAGCGAACCCGGCATCAATCGGTAATATTGATAAATCAGATCCATCAAATATCCGAAAGAGTCATTTTGTTTCTGATGGTAAGCATCATTTCCGATACGTACAGGTTTAGAGTTTTTATACCCCGAAAGATGATCGAGAATCACTTCTGTCAAGTGCCGTTCCCCTCTGAGGCCATACATGATTTGGAACGATTCGTGCTTGGCGGTAAAGGTCGATTGTATAAATTTCATAAAGCGTCGAGCGGCTCCTGCATGGCCTATTTGGAAAAGCGTTTCTATGGACATGGAAGCATCTCTCAACCAGCAGAACCGATAATCCCAATTACGTACTTCGCCTATTGTTTCGGGAATACTCGTCGTGATAGCTGCTAATTCTGCACCGTTGTAATGCGACATCAATTTGAGAACCAATAGACTTCTTTCTATGATGTCGTTGTATAGGGAGTATTTCTTTGTACGGCTGCTCCAATTGAGCCAGTGTACCAACGTACGGCAATATTCGAGTTTTTCCCGTTCGAGGTCGACGGGTATTACTTTTTCATTATACGATAATAAGAGAAATTCATCTTTTTCAAGAAGAAATTCTTTTTTTTGTTCGATCTCTTTCAGGGGGAGAGAGGAATAAAGATATTGCCGGTCGGCATTATCGAGAGAACAATAGCTTTCGATAAAATCGGGAGTGATATTATGGATAACTTTCCCTTGTGCATAATTGGGAGCGGGGGAGTAGTTGATTCTGAATCGGGGCTTCCCTTTGATTTTATGGATATAGCGGTATAGTTCTGCCGGCAGATAATGTTCGTTGTTTTCGGAACGGTAGTACGGCATGAAATCTAAGACGACAAATTCTCCTTCGTCCGATATGAATTGGGTAGAAAGAATATTGGTATGGGGGATATATGATTGTACGGTATGATATTTTTCGGAAACTTCAAATCCGAAACAGCCGCCTTTTTCACGGTCGAGCAATGCGGCGAACACCGAAGGGGAATCGAATTCAGGGAAACATAACCATTCGATATTTCCTTTTTCTGAAATAAGTGCCGCTGTGCGGCAATTACCGATAATTCCGTAGTTCAGATTGTTCATTTACGATTCTTTTTTATTGGTTTTCAGTAATCCTTTGAAAAAATCCATTGCCGATTTTAGTTGTATTTTAGGCTCTCTGTATTGATGATCACTTTTTTCATCGGCCAATGTTTGTAAAAATGGCAATACATCTTTTTGTTCCGGTATGTTATATCGGGCCGTCTCGGAAACATTACCGACTTTTATGGTGAAAGCTTTTTGTGGCAGAGCTTCGAACATATCGTTATCGGTGGTATCGTCGCCCATAGCGATGATGAAGTCATAGTTCCCGTGTTGTAATTGTCGGGCGACTTCCGAACCTTTATTATAATCGGGAGATTTTATTTCGATGACTTTATTGCCTTGTATGATTTCCAATTTTTGCTTCAAGCAAATAGAAATGAGAGCATGGGTGAGTTGTTGAGCCCTGAGAGAACCGAGCCATGCATCGCATTCCCTGTAATGCCAAGCCAATGCCGTATCTTTGATTTCTAAGTGGGAATGAGGTGTTTTTTCGACGAATAATTTCAATATCGATAATAACCCGGAACTCCACTCGTTCTGGTGTACTTTGTTTATCCACTCCCCGTTTTCTTTATAATATGCTCCATGTTCAGCGGCCAGTGAAATATGTAAATTCCCGAGCCATTTTTCGAGTGTATCGTGATCCCGACCGCTGTTGACAACCACTTTATTAGATGGGTCATCTGCTAGTTGTCGTAATATGGCTATGAGTTCGTTTGTTGGTTTTGCCTCTTCCGGTTTATTGCATATTGGTGCTAATGTGCCGTCGTAGTCTAACAGAATGAGACGCTCTTTCGCTTGGCGGTAACTTTGCTTGATTGTATTGACAGTCGATTTGGAGAGGCATTTTTCATTCAACTCCCTGTTTTTATCGCAAGTTTGTTCCCATTCATTGATAAAATTTCCGGCCCATCGTTCGACTGTTTGTGTAGAAATGAGTTTCTGCATACGGTTGAGACGCCTTTGTTGTTCTAAGTCGGGCATTTCAAGAGCTTGATAAATTGCATTTTCGATTTGATCCGTATCGTTCGGGTTGACTAGCAGGGCGTCGGTCATTTCTACAGCAGCACCGGCCATTTCACTCAGTATGAGTACACCTGGATTTCCGTCTTTGACGGCGATGTATTCTTTGGCGACGAGATTCATTCCGTCTCGTAAGGGCGTAACCACTGCAACATCGGCTACGTAATATAACGCTACCAATTCTTCAAAAGGAAATCCATGATAAAAATAACAAACCGGTGTCCAGTCCATTGTTGAATACCTACCGTTGATAGAGCCTATTTCTTCATCTATTTTGGTTTTTAATTCGGCATAACTGCCGACATGATCCCGGGAGGGGACGATAACCATTGATAAAGAAACCTTGCCGTGGTATTCGGGATGATGTTCGAGAAATGCAGCGAATCCTTGCAAACGATGCAGAATACCTTTACTGTAATCCAACCGATCCACCGATAGTAGCAATTTTCTATTCCCGAAAAGTTTTCGATATTTTTCGACTGCCTCTCGCACGGTTGTTTTCGATATAGCCTTGTGATAAAGATCATAGTTGATACCCATAGGAAGGGCATCGATCCGGACTACTCGATTGGAAAGCATACACTCATCGAGTTGAAAGTCGATACGTAGTATACGTTGCACGGCACTGATGAAGTGCCGCATATAATCGGGAGTGTGAAAAGCTATAAAGTCTGCACCTAAAAGACCCTGCAATATTTCTGCCCGCTCAGGTAAAATGCGGAAGAGCTCGTAAGAGGGGAATGGTATATGGTGAAAATATCCTATACAGAGATGTGGCATCGCCTCTCTCAACATACCCGGAAGCAACATGAGTTGATAATCTTGTACCCATATTTTATCGTCGGGTTGGATCAATCTGCATATCTCCTCGCAGAAACGACGGTTTACTTCCTGGTAGGCTTGCCAAAAACTGTTTCTGTATAAAGTGTAGACGTAAAAATAGTGGCATAAAGGCCATATCGTACTGTTGCTATATCCCTCATAGTAATTCGTAATTTGTGAGTCTGTCAGGAATACGGGGTGAAAATTGAGTTTTTCGAGTTGAGAACCGATTTCGGCTTGTTCCTCTTTTTTTTCGACACATATTCCCGGCCAACCGATCCAATGTTTTTCGTAAGCTGTATTTAAGGAATCCAGACCGGTAGCCAGTCCCCCTTCACTTCTTGAAAAAACAAATGCTCCGGCTTCTCCTGTTACTTTGACGGGTAGTCTATTCGATATAATATATAGCTTCATACATTTTGAAAAAGGCAAATTGGATACCAGAAATTTATTGTCTTTATAAATGTCTTATTATTAGTTGTTTATTTCTTTTTATTTACGATGGAGTTTTTCAAAACGAAAAAGTCGTTTTTCATTTCGGTGGGTTTTGAGATAGATGTTGGGAAGTATGTCTCTGAAAAAAGGGGATTATAATAAGAAAAGCCCCTCTTTTTCGAGAGGGGCTTAAGCTTTATCAGGGTATGGAACTATTTTATGGAGATCTGGTTATTTCCTCCGTCTTTTACTTGGCTGTCTGTTTCCCGATAGAAGGAGCTTACTGGTTCTATCTGTACGCAGTTGTTGATATATGCTTCGGTTACATGGTCGAATGTGATGACCGGAGTTCCTTCGGTCGGATATTTCGTCCGTACATTGTTGAGAATGATTTTTTCACTCTTTTCAAATACCCACGGCGAACCTTTCGTTGCAGAGAATTCTACATTATTAAAATAAATATCTTTGGCCGTATTGACAACGAATCCTTTCTCGGCTTCCATATTGAGATTGTTGAACGAAATGTTTTGTACCGGCATTTCTTCGATACCGCTGATGTAGCCGATTTGTTTGATTTCTCGTCCGGTAATGTTGCTCAGATGTATATTTCTGAAAATGGGTGTGCGTTCGCTGACAGGCTCGACTTTTGATGTTTTGTCGTAGAAAAGGTCAAAGATGAAAGCATTGCGTTGGATATTCCGCATGACGATGTTATCGACACGGATTTGCTCTACCACGCCGCCACGGCCGCGAGATGCTTTCAGCCGGATACCGGCATCGGTGCCGTCGAAGACGCAGTTTGAAATGGTAACCCGTTTTACACCGCCAGACATTTCACTTCCTATTACTACACCGCCGTGTCCCGAAAGCATGACACAGTTGGTAATCGTAATGTTTTCGCAAGCTTTCCCGTATTTGCGTCCGTCGGCGTCTCGACCCGATTTGATGGTGATGCAATCATCTCCTACACTGATGAAACAATCTGAGATGCGTACATTACGGCAGGAGGTGGGATTGATGCCATCGGTGTTGGGACCTTTAGGATTTTTATCAGGGTTTTTAATGGTAACACCGTGAACTACGACATTATCGCAAAATGCCGGATTGACGGTCCAAAATGGAGAGTTGATGATTTTTACGTTTTCGATGAGAATGTTGGTACACTCAAAAAATTGAATAAAAGGCGGGCGGAACATACGACGTTCTAACGACCCTTTGTAATAATCCGAAACTTCCAATCCTACGTTGGCCTCTTCCCACATACGTTGCAATTTGCTCTTTTTATCGTCGGGAAGTTTACCTCCGTTATCTTTTATGATCTTTTTGGTCTCTCCTTCCCACGCCCACCATTTAAAGCCGTTTCCGTCGAGCGTTCCACGACCGGTGATGGTCAGGTTGTCGGCATCGTGGGCATAAATCAGAGGCGACAAGGTATTCATGACAGTACCTTCCCATCGAATTTTTACAAAAGGAAGATAATCCTCGAAGTTATCGGAGAAACGTATAGTCGCACCTGACTCGATGTGCAAGGTGATATTGCTTTTCATTTCGATGGTGGCGGTAAGGTAAGTTCCGGCTGGGAAATAGATTGTTCCGCCACCTTCCCGGGCAGCCTTGTCGATGGTTTTATTTATTAATTCCGTACAAGCCTTTTTACCTGTTGCATCGGCTCCCAGTTTTTTTATATCGTATGTTTTTGCCCAGGAGAGATGTGTGAGGGTAAGGCATAAAGCAAATAGAAAAAGTTTTTTCATGATGTATGGGTTATGTGTTAAAAATGCTTCCAAAGATAACTATAAATTACACACCGGAAGTGCAAAATTGTTTCATATAAGTGTAGAAATAGGTATTATTCGTTCATTTCGTCGCAGGTATAGTTCAGAAATCGGTTGAACGGGTATAGAATAGATAATTCTTCGGCTGTCCGGTACAACCAGTCGTCGTTTTCAAAAAAAGACTCCTTTTTAGAAGCGTATGTCAGATAATCCCGTTGTTTGAGCAGTTCGGGATAAGGAAAATCTTTGGGAAAGGGGCGCGGCATAACTTTCAGTGCTCGTTCGTTATCGAGTCCGTGGTAAAGTTTTTTAAATGCCGGTTCTTCCAATATTTCTCTGAATTCGTCGCAGTTGTCGTATATCGATTGGCGGAGCGCTTTCAACAACGGTGGGTCAGGGCACCAGATTCCGCCGCAAAGGAGACAATTATCAGGTTCTATATGTAAGTAATATCCGGCACGCGGACTATTTTTTCCGCCCCGGGCCATATATGCGGCGAAATGGGTTTTATAAGGAGTCTTGTCGGGAGAAAAACGGATATCCCGATATATTCGGTAAAGGCAGGCCGATGCTTCGAGACCGTGCAATTCCTCGTCTTTTTCGCCGATTAAGACAATGAGTTGGTTGATATATGTTTCAAAAGTCTTGCGTAGTCGTGTATATTCGTCTTTGTGTGCATTGAACCATTCCCGATTATTATGCATACGCAATTCTCTCAAAAAATGTATAATTTCTTTCATGTAAAAAAGGGCTTATTTCTCTCTACGAATATATATATTTTTTTTGATATTTCCGATTTATGCGGCAAATTTCTGTAAAAATGGTTATCTTGCGCACTATTTTTAGGGTTTTAATAGAAAAATTTGAAATAATACGATGAAAGAAAACGAGAAAGAGCCGGTAGATTTGCCGGAAAATGCTTTTCGCGAATTGGAGGAAGGTGAGGAGTATAACCCTATAATGTCGCCCGGGAGGGAGTATCGGGAAGTTACTCCGTGGTCGGTTTCATGGGGAATCGTCATGGCCGTACTTTTTTCTGCGGCGGCAGCTTATTTGGGATTGAAAGTCGGTCAGGTATTCGAAGCTGCCATACCTATCGCCATTATAGCGGTAGGACTTTCGACCGGGTTCAAGCGGAAAAACGCATTGGGTGAAAATGTGATTATACAATCCATCGGGGCCTGTTCGGGAACGGTCGTTGCGGGTGTGATATTTACGTTGCCGGCGTTGTATATTATTCCGGGTTTGTCGGCCGGTTTTTTACAAGTCTTTTTAAGTTCGTTGCTCGGAGGTATTTTGGGCATATTGTTTTTGATACCTTTCCGCAAATATTTTGTTTCGGACATGCACGGTAAGTATCCTTTCCCCGAAGCGACTGCAACGACGCAGATTCTCGTATCGGGGCATAAAGGGGGGAATCAGGCCCGTCCGCTTATTTTTGCCGGCCTTGTGGGAGGAATTTATGATTTTTTGTTATCGACGTTCGGCTGGTGGAGCGAGGTATTGACGACTCGTATATTGCCTTTTGGCGATGCGGTGGCCGAGAAGGCAAAGCTGGTTTTTAAAGTCAATACCGGAGCAGCGGTTTTGGGGCTCGGTTATATTGTAGGATTGAAATACAGCCTTATCATTTGTGCAGGTTCTATTTTTGTTTGGTTTTTGATTATACCGGGATTCGACCTTTTTTGGGGGGATACGGTATTGCAACTCAATAGCGGCGATACAGCTTTGACGGTTTCCCAAATGAGTCCCGAACAAATATTTACAACCTATGCCCGATATATAGGTATCGGCGGTATTGCGATGGCTGGTATTATAGGTATTGTCCGTTCGTGGGGAGTGATACGCAGTGCCGTAGGCTTGGCATCGAAAGAGTTGAAAGGGAAAACCTCGGCCGTACAATCGGGGGTAAAACGTACACAGAGAGACATCAGTATGAAAATACTTTTCTTCTCCATCGTGGTAACGCTTATTACTATATTTCTCTTTTTCTATTTCGGCGTCATTCATAACTTCATACAGGCTCTTATCGCTTTTGTTGTCGTGTCGGTTATCGCTTTTCTGTTTACGACAGTTGCAGCCAACGCTATTGCGATAGTGGGAACCAATCCTGTTTCGGGTATGACGCTGATGACATTGATTTTGGCATCGGTCATTTTGGTGGCTTCTGGTCTGTCGGGCAAAGAAGGTATGGTTGCCGCGTTGATCATCGGCGGTGTCGTGTGTACGGCGCTGTCGATTGCCGGAGGTCTGGTTACCGACCTGAAAATCGGCTATTGGTTGGGTACGACGCCGGCCAAGCAGGAAACATGGAAGTTTGTCGGAACATTGGTTGCGGCAGCTACTGTGGGAGGTGTTATGATCATTCTGAATAAAACTTACGGCTTTACTGGCGAAAATGCACTGGCTGCCCCGCAAGCCAATGCCATGGCGGCAGTTATACAGCCGCTTATGTCGGGGCAAGGAGCACCGTGGTTGCTTTATGGCGTGGGGGCTTTGATTGCATTGGTGCTGACCTTCCTGAAAGTTCCGGCTTTGGCATTTGCTTTGGGTATGTTCATTCCTTTGGAGTTGAATACTCCGTTGGTCATCGGCGGGCTTATCAGTTGGTATGTATCGACCCGTTCTACCGATAAGGCTCTCAACAAGGCGCGTCTCGAAAAAGGTACGTTGCTGGCCTCGGGATTCATCGCGGGTGGAGCGTTGATGGGCGTTGTGAGTGCTGCTATCCGATTTGCCGGATTCGAGTATTCTTGTGTTATGAACGAGACTGTGTCTCAGTCGCTCGGATTGCTACTTTATTTGGCTCTTATTGTCTATTTGGCAAGAACCAGTTTGAAGGCAAAAAAGAATAAATAAAAGTATTAAAATGAAAAGGAAAGGGCGGGAATTTCCCGCCCTTTCCTTTTCTAATCAGTCATAAAAATAATATATAATATATTGGTTTTTTATTTCAATATATTTACATTTGCAGGGTTAGGATTGGAAATATTTGACCTAAAATTTATTTAATAGTTTTTTATGAAAATCAATCATCTATTATGCTCATTGATTGCCACATCAGGTTTGTTGGCATTGGTAGGCTGTGATCCCGAGCAGTCGGAGTTAAGTCTCGATTCTATTACCGAAAAAGCTGTTGTTTCGGGAACTTTTGTTTACGATGCCGGAGTCGATATCTCCGGTACCGATTATACAGTAAATAAATATGCACCTGTTGCGGGACAAAAGGTATATCTCGAAATCCCTTACAGCGAATATTTGGGAAACGATGTGAGTTCTGCTTCTATGACAAGTACGACAGGAAGCGGTGGAGATTCAGAAACGGATACTGATACGCCTGATACAAAAGAAAATAAGGGCAATAAGGTATATGAAACTGTAACTGATGCCGAAGGACATTGGGCATTTGAGGTTCCGGTAAAATCTGCGGGAATTAATAATGTAACTGTGCGAATGGAAAGTTTCAGGGCACTTAGATCGGAATATGTGAAGATGGACGGTGCCACTCCTGTATTTAAGACAACATTATATGAGTACTCTTGTGATTCTACCGTTATGTTAAAACCCGGTTCTGTGGTAATATGGGATAAAAGTCTTACAGGAGATAAAGTATCGGGGTTTGATGGTTTCGATGAGCGCATTACATTGAAAGGTAATGTACAACAGGCATACGAATCGGGGTATCGTCAGGGTGCCTATAAACCGGCGGTCAATATGACGATCGATTTCGAAGTTACATATGAAAATATAAGTGAAGCTGTTACGTTTGGTACTACGACCGATGAGCAAGGGAATTATGTTATTACTTTACCATTGCGTTCTTATGAAGAGGGTTTTAAAAAGTTGGAAATAACGCCCCGGGAGGTAGTTTCATCGTATGAACATTTTACTGCTCCCGGAAAATCTGTGCAGTTGACAGGTAAGTATGCAATAGAAAATAATGGAAGCATAGTGGGCGGAAATGGTAAAATGAATAATTTTACCGAACAAGAGTACACGATGAGAACCATGTACATAACGTTCGATCCTGAGTATAACGACGGCTTCAATACTACGAGTAAACCGGCTACTTGGCCCGAAGATGGAGCGACTCTTGCCGGTTGGCTGCATACCGATGCCGATTACCCGCAAAAAGTAACGGTTACAGGAAAATGTCTGTTTGCCGTGGAAACCGGTTTTTGTGTAGGAACTTACGGTAATCCTTATCAGGAAGCCTATTTGAATGTGCAGTATTCATCGAGGTCGAAGGCTGTATATGTGAATACCGATGCCGAGGGGAACTTTTCGTTTGAACTGCCAGTAAAAAATGGTGAAAATCCAAAAATAACTATCGGAACTCTTAAAAAGAATATCACTCATTATTTAAATAATGGCAAAACCGAAGCTCGGGTAGGTGAATATTCGGAAAAAGCAAGTGTGGATAAAGTCTCTTGGAATGAATTGGGTACTGTTTATAATAAATTTACCCCGACCGATAAAACCGATTGGTTTGAAGATTTGGCCGGTTGGGTTGTCGATGAAAATCTTACCCAGAAAAATACAATTACAGGAACCATTTATAAAGCTGTTGAGACAGGATTCCGTAACGGTACATATCAAGGAGCTGCTTATGAGCCGGTAATGATAACGATTACAGAGAGTGGCAAGGCGACTTCTTTTGTCGGAGCGACAGACGCCAATGGTGCGTACAGTATCGATGTGCGCATGCGTTATGCCGATGAGGAGCCAAGCAGCTTGGTTGTCAGACCTGCGTTTGCTATTCCAGAAAAAGGAGAAGTGCCCTTGTCAAATCTAACCCATTATCGTAAGCCGGGCAGCACTTCGACAGAAGAGATAGATGTATCTTACGGAGAAGGACCGGCTTTTACTTCTTATGTAGAAGGTATTAGTCGTTGGAACAACAGAGGTGCCGATTATTATACCGTTCAATCGGTTTCTGATGAAGAAAGTGTTTCAAATTGGTCTCGTAATCTTGCCGGTTGGATCAATGACAGTTTACGTGTGGCCGGTAGATGTACCGAGACATTGATAATCGGTGGATATGTAAAACGGGCTGTGGAGAAAAAAGACGGTATGGTATGGGCTCCCAAGTGGGAAAATGACCCCAATCGCATGGTAAGCGTGGTGGTAGATGGTCGGACTTATGATGTTGTAACGTCGAGTAATGGGCAATTTATATTCCATGTTCAGGTTTCGGAAATAGTCCCTAATTATAGAATCTCTGTACAACCTACCGACGATCCAAAGAATGTATCGTTTATACATTATTCCGATGTAACAGGTGATACACAGACTGTTATTACAGGTAGGTATAAGTCTGCAAATAACATCAGTAACCGATATTTTTCTCCCGATGTGTCGTCGATAAATATAATTGCTCCGTGTGCCAAAATGAGATTTGAGCCGGAAATAGAACCAGATGGTTGGAATAGTTATCTGTGGGACGTGAACGTTGACGATTGATAATCCGATAAAAATTGAGTTATGAAATATAAAATAATGGCTTTTGTGCTGTTGTTTACCCTTATGGGAGGGGGATTATCGGCACAAGAAGAAAAGCCCGCTAAAAAAAGAAGGACGGTGGAATTACCTAAGGCCGGAGACATAGGTCTCGGTATCGATGTCGTCCCGATGTTCAAATATATGGGTAATTTATTTAATGGGAATACCGATAACAGTTATAACTCTTTCGGGGGTGAACCTGTCATAGCGCCCAATGAGAACGCCATAAACAATCCGACTGTTTCGATAATGGGAAAATACATGATTACCGATAATCTGGCTGCGCGCATGAACATAGGCATTCTTTATAGACATGAGAATGAACGTACCTATAATATCGACGATGCGGCTCGTATGGCCAATCCGCTTTCCGAGGCCAAAGTTACCGATGAGCATGTAACAAACAATACCGGAGCCGCGTTCTCGGCCGGTGTGGAGTATCGGCGCGGATATCGGCGCATACAAGGTTTTGTGGGCGGTAACCTTATTTATGCATTCGGAGAAAAAAATTGCCATGTGTCTTATGGCAATGCTATTACCGAGATAAACCAAACGCCGACCCGTATTTCCGGAAATGAAATTGCAGTAACGAATCCGGCACCTCCTTCGTATTGGACAAGGGCATATCTGCTTGATTCCTATAACGACGGTTCGACCCAATACTTAGGTTTTGGCGCTCATATCGGTGTTGAGGTCTTTTTGGCGTCGCATTTTTCGTTGGGAGGGGAGGTTAGTATCAATGCTATTTGGCATTGGAATCCCGAATCATACCGTAAGATCGAAGGGTTCAACACTTTGAACAATCAGGTGGAGACCCGTACCGACCTTATTTCTCCCGGGAATAAAGGTTTTTCTTTCGGTACGGAAAATTTGGGAGGAAAACTTTATCTGATGTTTTATTTCTGATTGGTTATAATACTACACTCAGAAAGGAATCAAATGAATAAGGGCGGAACTTTTCGGGTTCCGCCCTTATTATTCATCGAAAAAGTTTAGGATTGTAGATGGTTACTCTTCCAAATGTCCGAATTTTCCTTTATTGAAATCGTCGAAAGCTTGTAGTATTTCTTGGCGGGTATTCATTACAAAAGGTCCGTGTGCGGCTATCGGCTCATCAATGGGTTCACCGCTTAGTACCAATACAATAGCATCTTCTGTTGCTTTTACCGAAAATTTTTCTCCGTCATTGGCCATCAATACAAAATTGTCGGTGGGGACATCGGTGTCATTGTTTACACGTATTTTCCCTTCGATAATGAGCATTCCGGTATTATAGTTCTCGGGAAACGAAAAATTTATTTCCGCTCCGTTTTTTAATTTGGCATTCAGTAGATGTATGGGGGTAAAGGTGAATGCAGGCCCTTTTACTCCGTGGTATTCGCCGGCAATGACATCTATTTCTCCTTTTCCTTCCGGGAGGGAATATTTTCCCATCATGTCGTTTGTAATGGCTTGATATTTCGGCTTGGACATTTTGTCTTTGGCCGGTAAGTTTACCCAGAGTTGAACTACGTGGAAATCACCGCCTTTACGGCTCCACGCTTTCTCGTGATATTCTTTGTGTAATACCCCCGAGGCAGCTGTCATCCATTGTACGTCGCCTTCTCCTATGATACCGCCTCCGCCATGACTGTCGTGGTGTTCGACTTTCCCTTTGTAAGCAATGGTTACCGTTTCAAATCCGCGATGCGGGTGAACACCTACTCCTTGCGGTGTTTCGGAGGGTGGAAAATAATATTTGGAGTTATAATCCAGTAAAATAAAAGGTGTCATGCGTTCCATTTCCAGATGATAACTACCCGGGATAAAGTTATGTACCCTAAAACCGTTGCCTACCCAATGGGGTTCCGGCGGAAGTGCTACCAGTTCTACGTTTCTTTTTTTCATATTTGTTTTCTTTCTTTTAGAGGGATGGTAAGTTGAGTATCTGTCCGATAGTTCCCTGTATTGTAAGAACTATTATATTATAAACAGGGAAAGGGCATTTTTTGTTGTATATCAAATGGAAAATATCCTTGAAGAAAGAAGTAATGGCTTGTAAAAGAGTTCTTTTATAATTTTTATGGTGTGGAATTGAAAAACTGTTTTGAAAAAAATGATGGTTGATAATTGCTTTTTGAAATAAAATCTGTTTCTTTATGGAGAATAACCGAAACAACGGGGTCGCTCATTTGTTTATTTATATAAAACGATATAAGAAAAATTATTATGAAACGAAATTTTGAAGAAGCCTTACGACATCGACGGAGTTATTATGCGATAGGAAATGAATCGCCTGTGTCGCCCGATGTTGTAAAAAAGATACTTGATGATGCCTTGACTTATGTTCCTTCGGCATTCAATACCCAGTCTACTCGTTTGGTACTGTTGATAGACGACGCCCATCGTCGTTTTTGGGATATAACCAAAGAGACGTTGCGAGAGATCGTTCCGCCGGAAAGTTTTAAGAAAACCGAGCAGAAAATCGATAAATCTTTTGCTTCCGGTTGCGGGACTGTCTTGTTTTTTGAGGATTCGGAAGTTATAGAGCAGATGCAAAAATCTTTCCCGACTTATGCCGAGCGTTTTCCCATTTGGTCGCAACAAACCGCTGCTATGCACCAGTTGGCAGTCTGGACGATGTTGGAAGACGTAGGTTTCGGGGCATCATTGCAACATTATAATCCGTTGGTAGATGAAGCGGTTCGTAAAGAATGGGGATTGCCTCAAACGTGGTTGTTGAATGCGCAAATGCCATTTGGGAATCCGTTGCAAGAACCCGGAGAAAAAGAAGTTTCTCCATTGGATTACCGATTGAAAATATTCCGTTGAAGAATGCTCTGGTAGGAAACCGGCCCGATAGAAATATTTCTATCGGGCCGGTTATTTGTTTATTTCAATGCTTTGACAGCTGCATCGTAGTCGGGTTCATGTGTAATTTCGGGAACAAGTTCTTCATAAATGATTTGACCCGATTCGTCGAGAACGACAACAGCGCGGGAAAGAAGTCCTGCAAGAGGGCCGTCAATAAGTTCTACGCCGTAATCTTTACCGAATTCCGCAGAACGGAAAGCCGATACGGGAATTACATTGTCGATGCCTTCGGTCGTGCAAAAGCGGCCTTGTGCAAAAGGAAGGTCTTTCGATACGGCCAGTACGACTGTATTGTCCATTTGGGCGGCCAGTTGATTGAATTTACGTACCGAGGTGGCGCATACGCTCGTATCGAGACTCGGGAATATATTCAGAACAATACGTTTGCCCGTTAAATCATCGTTTTTGAGGGTGGAAAGATCGCCTTTGACCAATTCGAATTTCGGAGCTTTCGTTCCGACTTTGGGTAATTCTCCGGCAGTGTGTACCGGTGTACTTTTAAAAGTTACAGTAGCCATAATTTGTCTGATTTGAAGTTAGTTAATATTTTACGTATTATAAGTAAACAGAATGATCTGATTTTTGGTTCATGAGACAGAGAGCCATTTGAAAGAATCCTCGACCGTATATCCGCGTTCCCGGCAGTATGCTTTTCGTTGCATCTCATCGATACTCCCGATGTGGAAATAGGTCGATTGCGGGTGTGCAATGAGTATTCCCGACACGGTGGAGGTGGGGTACATGGCTCCGTTCTCGGTTACAGAAACTCCTGTTTTTTTGAAATCGAGAATTTCATCAAGGACGAAACTGAGCGACTGGTCGGGCAGGGAAGGGTATCCTATGGCCGGACGTATGCCTTGATAGTGCTGGGAAAGCAGCGAAGGAATGTGTGGCTTTTCCATGGGGCTATATCCCCAGTAACGGGTTCGGATACGATAATGCAGCCATTCTGTTGCCGCTTCGACCATTCTGTCGCAGAGTGATTGCAACATCAGGGTCTCGTAGTGGTCATCGCACCGTTTGAGTTGTTCGATTCTTGAAGCCAGTTCGGGACTTATCGTTACGACGAATGCGCCGACATAGTCGGTACGGTTTTCGCTTTGAGGCATGACGAAGTCCGACAGAGCAAGAAATTTCCCTTCCGGCTTTTGTTTTTGTTGTCGTAAACAAGGAATTTTTATCTCTCCTTCGGAGGTCTGAAAAATAATTCGGTTTCCCTCGCTGTTAGCTCGATAGATTCCGAAACGGGCTTGCAGGAACATCGAATCCTTCTCTTTTTCAAGTTGGTCGAGTCGCGATTCCGCATCGGTTATGAGACGATGTGTTTCATAAGATTTTTCCATTTCTCCGGCCGTTTTTGTTATGGGGAGTTGAGCCTTGCAGTGTTCGCAACTGCAATCGTCCGGGAGTTGATTCCCAGTCAGCTTCCATGTGTGTAGAAAATATTTCCAGTTGATATAAGGCCGTATCTCCTGTATCGAAATCTTTTCTTCCTTTGTTATTCCGGGATATTGCGGCTCTGTCGGTTTGTAGTTTTTCCACTCGGCGACAAATGCATTTGCATTGGCCTCCGGATAAGAAACCAACGCCTCTTGCCGGTTTTCGGTAGAGTGGCGTAATTCGGCTTGTTCACGCTGCAATTCCGATAGGAATTTTTCTCGAGTTTGTCGATTGAGCCATTGGGCTGCAACGGTAGGAATTTGTGCGGCATCGCGTGTATGGATTACAGGACCGCTGTAACATGGGGCTATTTTTACGGCGGTATGTAATTTCGAGGTTGTAGCGCCTCCGACCATAAGCGGAATTTGCAGCCCCGCTTTTTCCATGGCTTCGGCAATGCGGCACATCTCATCAAGAGACGGAGTAATAAGACCGCTTACACCAATTATATCGACCTTTTCCCGTATGGCGGTTTCTATGATTGTTTCGGCTGGAACCATGACGCCGAGATCGATAATGTCATAGTTGTTGCAACCGAGTACGACGGCAACGATGTTTTTTCCTATGTCATGTACATCTCCTTTGACCGTAGCCAAGAGAAATTTACCATTTTTCCGGGAACTTTCTTTTTGTACGGGAATATAGGGTTGCAAAATAGCAACGGCCTGTTTCATGGTACGAGCGGTTTTTACCACTTGCGGAAGAAACATTTTTCCTTCACCGAAAAGTTTTCCTACTCGGTTCATTCCATTCATCAGCGGCCCTTCGATGATTTTTACAGCGTTACCGTATGCCGACAGGGCTTCATGCAGATCGGCATCGAGTCGGTCGACCGAGCCTTTGACGAGAGCGTATTCGAGCCGTTCGTCAAGAGACATTTTGTCGCGTATGTCGGTTTGTGGGGTATGGACGTTTTGTACGGATTCGTTTTTGAGAGATTCCGCAGCTTCTATCAGCCGTTCGGTTGCGTCGGGGCGTCTGTTGAAGATGACATCTTCGATACGGGAGAGCAATTCCTGAGGAATATCTGTGTATGCGACTGTCGTTGCCGGATTGACGATGGCCATGTCCATTCCTGCACGTATGGCATGGAACAAAAAGACAGCATGCATGGCTTCGCGTATATAATTGTTTCCTCGGAATGAAAAAGACAAGTTGCTGATACCCCCGCTTACTTTTGCTCCCGGAAGGTTTTCTTTTATCCATTTTACAGCTCGTATAAAGTCCAATCCGTAATTGAGATGCTCTTCGATACCAGTGGCGAGAGCCAGAACATTGGGGTCGAAAATAATATCATTGGGGTCGATTCCATCGTGTACGAGCAAGTCGTAGGCTCTTTTACAAACGGCAATTTTACGGTCGTAACTGTCGGCTTGACCTGTTTCGTCAAAAGCCATTACAATCATAGCAGCTCCGAGCCTGTGTATGATGCGGGCGTGGGCGAGGAATGTTTCTTCACCTTCTTTCAGACTGATGGAATTGACGATACCTTTTCCTTGTATACATTTCAGCCCGGCAAGAATGACCGGCCATTTCGAAGAATCTATCATAATCGGGACACGGCAAATTTCGGGTTCCGAGGCAATGAGATTCAGGAACGTTACCATTTCGTTTTGTGCATCGAGCATGGCGTCGTCCATATTGATGTCGATGATTTGTGCTCCATCTTCCACTTGTTTACGGGCTATACCCAGAGCTTCATCGTATTTTTTCTCTGAAATCAGTCGCAAGAATTTACGAGAACCGGCCACGTTGCATCGTTCACCGACATTGATAAAATTGTTTTCGGGAATGATTTTTAATTCTTCTAAACCCGATAAGCAGAGTACCTTTTCCCTTATATGCGGACGATGAGGTGTGGTATCTGTTACCAGTTGCGCGATGGCGGCGATGTGTTCGGGAGTCGTTCCGCAACAGCCTCCGATGATATTGACCAGACCTTCATCTATGAACTCTTTGATTTGAGCCGCCATTGTTTCGGGTGTTTCATCATATTGCCCGAAGCGGTTGGGCAATCCTGCATTGGGGTAGGCCGAGATGTAGTATGGTGCTGTTTCTGCCAGCTGTTTCAGGAACGGTTTCATGTCTCGGGCGCCGAAAGAACAATTCAGTCCTATCGATAAAATATCTGCATGTTGTACCGAGGCGAGAAATGCGCCCAGCGTTTGTCCCGATAAAGTACGACCGCCTGTATCGGAAAGGGTAACCGAGAGCATGATAGGAATATTTTTTCCCCTTTCTTGCATGGATTCGATAGCTGCGTACAATGCGGCTTTGGCGTTGAGGGTATCGAAAATCGTTTCGATGAGAAGTAAGTCTACGCCACCGTCGATGAGTGCGGTTATCTGTTCCCGGTATGCATCGGCGAGATCATCGAATGTCAATGCGCGGAAAGCCGGATTGTTGACGTCGGGAGACATGGAGCAAGTCTTGTTGGTAGGACCTACCGAGCCTGCTACAAATCGGGGTTTGTCGGGAATTTTTCTCGTATAGTCGTCTGCAATATTTCGCGCAAGTCGAGCCGCTTCGAAATTTATTTCCGTAATGAGTCCTTGCATTCCGTAGTCGGCCATCGATATGCGTGTGGAGTTGAAAGAGTTTGTTTCGATGATGTCCGCTCCGGCATCGAGATATGCTTGGTGTATCGCAGTGATAATTTGCGGTTGGGTAAGGCAAAGCAGGTCGTTGTTCCCTTTTTGCAAAATACCGATATCGGAAAATCTTTCTCCTCTGAAATCTTTTTCGGTAAGGCCGTACTGCTGGATCATGGTGCCCATGGCTCCGTCGAGAACCATGATTCTGTTGTCGAGAATTTCTTTAACGTGCATTATCGGAATAAAATATTTATGAAGACAAAGGTAATAAAAAAGAGAAAATAGGGGTGAATAAAGGCGAAATATTGAGTAGAGGGTAAATATTATTGCTATATTTACACACGAAAATGAATTCGTAAATTTAGGAGGGTTATGGCTTTTTATTCGAGAGCGATATATCTATGTATGCTGGCACTGTTTTTGTCTGTGTACGGAATAAATCTGTCGGCACAGGAAAAGTCATCGAATTATGTTCACATATCGAAGTCGGATATGGAACTTACGGTTTATAATGTCGATGGACAAGTATTGTTTCGTTGTATGGTGGGTTGTGGCAAGGAATTGGGAAACAAGCAAAAGAAAGGCGACAATCGTACACCGGAAGGTTGTTTCCCGATCACTCAGATACAAAACTCTTCCCATTGGGCTCATGATTTCTGTGATGGTAAAGGTCTTATCGAAAAAGCTTATGGCCCTTATTTTATCAGATTAGGTGTGAAAGGGTTTACCGGGATAGGGATACACGGTACTTGTTTTCCCGAGTCGATCGGGACTCGTTGTAGCGAAGGTTGCATACGTCTTCACAACAAAGATGTAGAAAAGTTGATAGACCTTGTTACGGTAGGCTGTTTGGTTACAATTGAGAAAGATACAGTGCAATGAAATGAGTCGGATTATTATATACTCTTTTACAACCGATTACAGAATAAAACCGTTATAAGAAAAAACGAAACCGATATGAATGAGAAAGTGGCGTTAAATGTTTTAGGCATTACATATAATCGCACGCACTCCGAAACCTATATTTTGATAATGATAGAGGAGGGTGGTGTACGTCAACTGCCTATTGCTATCAGGCTGGCCGAGGCTCAATCTATTATGGCTTTCATACAGCGGGTTGTTCCACAACGCCCTCTTACACATGATTTGTTTTCTTCGTTCTCCAAAGCTTTTGGTATACAGTTGCAAGAGATATTTATATATCATTATGAGGACGGATTGTTCTCGACCGAAATGATTTTTAATGATGGAGACAGGGAAGTGCATATCGATGCTCGCGCGTCCGATGCGATAGCATTGGCCATGCGTATGCACGCGCCTATATTTACGACACGTTCTATATTGGATCGTGCAGGAATTACCCCCGATCCCATAGAAATATCGTCGGGGAAAAATGTAGATGAGGAAACGGATATTCCGGTAAAAAAATTTTCTATCGATTCGTATAGTACAGACGAATTAAAAAGGCGTTTACAACAAGCTGTCGATAAAGAGGAGTATGAGCAGGCTTCTCGCATACAGCAGGAATTGAAACGGCGCTCGGGAGAGGATTCGCTTCCGTCCTAAGTGGAGAGGGGGTATGATCTGTACTTGTGGGAAAATCTTTTTCCCGATAGGTAGGGTGTATCCCGTGAAAGATCGCTCTGTTTTTCTGGAAATATTCGGTGCTATTTCGTATCTTTGTGCAGTAAGCATTATCGAGCTTGCTCGGCTTGGAAAGCCGGAATAACAGATCTCAAAGAAATAGAACGATGCATATATTTTATACGCCGGATATTGCCACTATCCGAGAATTGCCCGAAGAAGAATCCCATCATTGCGTAAAAGTATTACGGTTGTCCGAAGGGGCGGAAATATTATTGGCCGATGGTGTGGGAACTTTTTATAAGGCGGTTATATCTTTGGCTCACCCGAAGCATTGTGCCGTAGAAATTATCGAGACGATACCGACGCCTCCGTCGTGGAAATTTAAGGTGCATATCGCTATTGCCCCGACCAAAAATCTCGATCGCATGGAATGGTTTGCCGAGAAGTGTACCGAGGTAGGTATCGACTCGATAACTCCATTGCTGTGTCGTTTTTCCGAGAGGAAGGAATTGAAAACCGATCGGTTGAGGAAAATACTTGTTTCGGCAATGAAGCAATCGCTTAAAGCCGTATGTCCTCATCTCGATGAAATGACCGGTTTTCGACATTTCGTCGAACGTCCGTTCGATGGCGAAAAGTATATCGCTCATTGTCGGGACGATGAGCGGGTGTTGTTGACCGATTGTTACAAACCGGGACACGACGCCGTGATACTGATAGGTCCTGAAGGCGATTTCAGTCCCGAAGAAGTCGATTTGGCCGTGGCCAATGGTTTCCGTCCCATATCGTTGGGCGATACCCGTTTACGTACCGAAACGGCAGGACTGGTCGCTTGCCATACGTTGCACGTGGTGAATATGATGAAAAAAAATATAGTTAAATAAAAAACGATGTATCCTCAAATCGAACAACTGAAACATACCGACTCTGGAATGTTTTTCCTATTGGCCGGTCCTTGCGTTATCGAAGGAGAAGAAATGGCTATGCACATAGCCGAGACTATCGTAGAGATTACAGATAAGTGGAAGATACCCTACATATTTAAAGGTTCATATCGTAAAGCCAATCGTTCCCGTATCGATTCATTCACAGGTATCGGCGATGAAAAGGCGTTGCGCATATTACGTAAAGTGCGTGAGACATTCGGTATTCCGGTGGTAACCGATATCCATACGGCCGATGAAGCTGCTATGGCAGCCGAATATGTCGATGTGTTGCAAATACCCGCATTTTTATGTAGACAGACCGATTTGCTGCTTGCTGCGGCTCGAACAGGAAAAATAGTGAATATAAAAAAAGGACAGTTCCTTTCGCCCGAAGCCATGCAGTTTGCAGCAGACAAAGTTGTCGAAGCTGGTAATAATCATGTCATGCTTACCGAGCGGGGTACGACATTCGGTTATCAGGATTTGATTGTCGATTACCGGGGTATTCCAGAAATGCAGGCGGGCGGTTTCCCCGTGGTGCTTGATGTAACGCACTCTTTGCAGCAACCCAATCAGACGAGCGGGGTAACCGGCGGAATGCCCCGTCTTATCGAGACGATAGCCCGGGCCGGTGTGGCGGTAGGGGTAGACGGCCTGTTTATGGAAACACACCCTGAGCCTGAAAAAGCGAAATCCGATGGCGCCAATATGCTTCCTCTTCATCGATTGGATTCTTTGCTGGGTCGCTTGGTTGCCTTGCGGCAAGTTGTGAATACTTTTCCTGCTGTGTAGTATATGGTCTTTTATTTTTCGGCAACAGGAAATTCTTTGTGGGTCGCCCGACGATTGGCCGATACTTTCGGCATATCTTTACGGTCGGTGGTATCCCGACAAGAAAGGAAGAGTCTTTTGTCTGTTTTTTCAGATAAAGAGCCGTTGTTTCTTGTTTTCCCCGTCCATTCGTGGGGGCCGGCTGTCCCGATGTCCGATTTTATCGATCGATTGGTTGTCGATGATTATGCCGGTCAACCGATATATATTGTGTGCGTGTGTGGGGACGATTGCGGTCGGACCGATAAAATTGTCGATAAAATGTTGCGTCGTAAAGGTTTGCAGCTGACATCCGTTTTTTCTGTACAGATGCCGAATAATTATATTTTACTGCCCGGGTTCGATGTCGACGCACCGTCTGTCGCAGCAGAAAAGTTAAATGCGGCTTCTGCCCGCATACAAGCTATTGTCGAAGCAGTAAGAAGCGGGAATGCACATCATTGCTTGTACGATTCGGGAAAGTTTCCGAGGTTGAAAAGTCTCGTATATCCGTTGTTCAGGAAATACGCTCGCTCGGGAAATTCGTTTCGTGTAACCGATGCTTGTACGGCATGTGGAAAATGTATCCGCATATGCCCTACAAAAACGATTTCGGAAGATCGGGAAGGTCGTCCTCGATGGAAAAAGAAAGGGTGTGTTCAATGCTCGGCCTGTATACACCGTTGTCCCGAGTGGGCTATTGAATATGGCCGTATTTCAGAAAAGAAAGGACGTTATCACCACCCCGATTATCCGTAATTTTTGAGTGGTGAAAAATTTTCCCGAGTAAGCAGGAGAAACGTTATACTAAAATTTCCTGAGGAGATATTCCTGTAAAATCATTGATGACACGATCGGCGAGAGGTGTTATTTCATCGGCAGAGAGGGTGGTCGCTACACCCACGACTGTCATGCCGCCTGCGCGACCTGCTTGTAATCCAGCTCGGGAATCTTCGAAAACGAAAGCTTTTTCAGGTTTCACCCCTAATCTGCGTGCGGCCAAAAGATAACCTTCGGGATCGGGTTTCGAACGGGTAATGTCATCGGCCGATATAATTGTATCGAAATATCCTTTAAGTTCGGGGTGTGCCTGCCACAGGCTGTCTAATTTTTCGTTGTCCGAACTGGTAACAATCGCCGTGCGGATATGATTATCCCGTAATGCTTTTAAAAATTCGAGAATTCCCGGTATCAGATCGAAACGCATGGATTTCTCCCATTTCAGAAGATCCGAGGCTATTTGTTGTTGCCAATCTTCATGTCCGGCAAAAAAAAGATCGAAAATCTGGCGCAAGGTATTGCCTTTGATTTTCATGCCGAAATGGTTGGTGTCGTGTAAATATTCGGCTCCGGTTTTATCCCAAAAAATACTGTATTGAGGTTCGGTGTCGATAATGACTCCGTCTAAATCAAAAAGGGCAGCGATAGTCGTATCCATCGGACTTTATTGTATTTGTTTAACGCTGCAAAGGAAATAAAAATCACCCGACTACACAAATAATTCGTACCTTTGCGGCCGTTAAAGGATTTAAAGAAAAAGATGATTTATGTCGAATAATCAGTCTCCTCAAATATTGGGTACGGCTCCTATCGGAAAATTATTGGTAGAGTATTCTTTACCGGCTATCATCGCCATGACCGTAGTGTCGTTATATAATGTTATCGACAGTATTTTTATCGGGCATGGTGTGGGGGCAATGGCTATCGCCGGTCTCGCTATTACTTTTCCGCTGATGAACCTCATTATCGCATTTTGTACCCTTGTGGGGGTAGGAGCTGCAACGATAAGTTCCATATATATGGGGCAGAAAGATATTCAAAGAGCGACTTTTGTTTTGCATAATGCGGCTATTTTATTGCTTGTAAATGGGTTGCTCGTTACAATTGTAACCCTTATTTTTCTCGACCCTATTTTGCTGTTTTTCGGGGCGAGCCACGAAACATTGCCTTATGCCCGGGATTTTATGCAGGTTATACTGATAGCCAATCCTATTGCGTATTTGTTTGTAGGACTGAATAATCTGATGCGTGCGACAGGCTATCCTAAGAAAGCGATGCTTTCGTCTTTTCTTACAGTCGCAGTCAATGTGATTGTTGCGCCTATATTCATTTTTGTCTTGGATTGGGGAATCCGCGGTGCGGCTATGGCGACGGCCATAGCGCAATTGACAGGTTTGGTTTGGGTTTTGGCGCATTTCTTGAATAAAAAGAGCTTTATTTCCTTTAAGAAAGGCTGTTTCAAACTTCATCGACGTATTATAGCTTCTATTTTGAGTATCGGAATGTCGCCCTTTCTCATGAATTCTTGCGCATGTATTGTGGTGATAATCATCAATACGACATTGCAGAATTATGGCGGAGATATGGCGATAGGAGCCTACGGAATTGTCAATCGTATGCTTACACTTTTCGTCATGGTCGTTATGGGGCTGACGCAAGGTATGCAACCTATTATCGGTTATAATTATGGGGCGAACCGTTTTGATCGGGTGAAGCAGACATTGCATTACGGTTTGATTTTCGGCGGTTGCATTACGACGGTGGGATTTCTGGCAAATGAGTTGATACCCGGTGTGATTGTAGGTTTCTTTACCGACAGTCCCGAGTTGTTGGCTGTTTCTCGTAACGGGTTGCGTATAATGAGCGCTGTATTTGCCATTGTTGGTTTGCAGATAGTAATAACCCAGTTTTTCCAATCGATCGGGAAGTCGCAGATTTCTATATTCTTATCTCTTTCGAGGCAGTTGCTGTTTTTGATACCTTGCCTATTGGTATTGCCTCGTTTTTTTGGAACCGATGGAGTATGGTGGAGTATACCTGTTGCTGATACGGTAGCATTTATTATAGCTGTTATTGCACTGTTGTACCATATACGCAAAATGTCCCGCAAACATTTGGTTCAATGAAGGTGATAAAATGAGGGGCGGTATTTTTATACCGCCCCTCATTTTATTTATTGTATTTTTATTTGATATGGAACATATAGGAAATGGCCGCCGATATTTGTTGGTGTGCCGAGGCGGAGAAATAGGCGTCTTTGCCTTTACTGTTCTCGAAAAAGTCGTTCAACCCATAATAGTAGCGGCCTTCAAGAATGATACTGTGTTTTTTCAGTTTTAGTTCGAGGCCGATACCTGCGGTTATACCGTAATCGAATTTTGTTTGAATAGGTTCGTAATATTGTCCCGTTTCCCAGCTTTCGGAAAAATTCGGTAACTCGTGAATATCGAAATTAGAAGAATATTTATTGGAGACGTATATACCGATTTGCGGTCCCATATTGATGAATCCCCGAATGGGTTCATTTCCGAAAAAAATATGAGAGAGCATGGCAGCGGTAATATAGTTCATCGTATGGCTGTATTCATAAGTATTCGGAACTTGTTTGGAAAAGTTTTCTTTCCAGCCGAATTGGCAGAAATTCACTTCTCCTATGATGCCGAAAAACTTTTCTTCGATATATCGTACCGATACGCCGGCGGTCATGCCGGGGAGAAAACTTTCCCGTACCGATGGTCTGAAATTGACTTTCGAGAAAGTCGCACCGCCTTTGATACCGACCGATAACGAACGGTAGTTGTTGTATCGTCTCTGAGCATGAGACTGTACACAGAGAGACAGGAGTAAAAAGAGAAGGATTCCGATGCTGGATAGTCGTTTCATGAGTAGGTATTATTCGGTGATCGTTTCTCGTACGATTTCGAGCGAAGGTTTGAAGCGTATGAAATAGATATTGTTGTTGTTGAATCCGCTCCAATTATTGATACGTTGGAAGTGATACCCCGTCTGTATCCCGGGATATGCCAGTGTCTGTATTTCCCGATCGAAACAGCGGCCGAACTGTTGCAAGGCCGTCATAAAGAAAAGTCCCGTATCGTAGCCCAACAAGACATGTTGGGGATTAGCCGGCAACATATCCCTGTGAAACCAAAATAAGAACCGGTCTTGTATCTCCATCGAAGCCGAGTCGGTAGGTAGGGTATAGAAACGGGAGAAGAATGTGGTATTCAGTTGGTGGAACTGGTTGATATATTCTTTGGTATAAAGTTGCCATTCGGGATATCCATAAAGCGAGATATTCAGGTATGGCTTTTCCTCTTTCAGTTTACTTAGAGGGGCTAGTACTTTTCCTACCGAACTGCGACTTGATGCGTTGGTGAGGAACATGATGTCGGTTGCATTCGGTACCATTTCGCTGAAAGTCTCCATATATGGGTCTTGCCCCAGAGAGATTTCGACAAAATCTCGTTCTTGTTGCAGGAGGCTTTTCTTGATGAGGTCGAGATAACTGTTTTTACTGTTTTCTTTTCCGCTGTCATCAATAATGAAGACAACGTATCGGCCGTTTATTTCCTCGATGATTTTTTCTCGGCTTTGCGTATATAGGTTCTCATGCGGTATGTTGCATTGGAATACCTTGTCATTGCGTTCAGCTTCGATATTTTTTACGGCGAACGGATTTACCATATTGATATCGTGCTTTTTTGCAAATTGTGCAACGGAAGAGATGTCGTCATCTTCGACCGGACCGATGATCAGATCGAGGTCTTTATCGACCAGCGAGTCGAGTTGCGATTTGACATATTGATGATTACCGCGGGTGTCTATGGCGTAGATATTGAGGGACATACCGGCCCTTTTCATACTGTCGGCTGCCAAAAGGAATCCCTGATAAAACTCGGTATAAAGCGTTGATCGCGTATCGAGAGGCCTATCTGTCATGAATGGCAGGATAAGAGCTATATTATAAGGCGCTCCTTCGGCTTTTTCTTTTCTTTTGAGTTGGACGGGAGGCGTTTGAGAAACTTCGGCTTTGATATTTTTCTTGGGAATGGCGATTGTATTTCCTCGTTGTACTTTGTCTTTTCCGCCGTTTACAGCGAGTATTTCATCGACAGTTACATTAAATTCTGTGGCAATGCTTTCGATGGTTTCTTTACGACCTTTTACCTTGTAATAAAAAATTTCCGGTTTGGGTTGAGGTTTTGTCAATTCTTTGTTGTCGGAAGCGATGCGTATTACTTCTCCTACCGGTAAAGTTTGCGGTGTGATACCGGGATTTTCTTTCAGTATTTCATTTACCGTAGTGCGGTATCTCTTTGACAGGGAGTAGAGTGTCTCTCCTTGTGCTACGGTGTGATAGACGTAGGCATCTTGTGATTGTATGGGATTGCCGACAATGGCATTTTGAGGAATCCTCAGTGTGTCGCCTATTTTTATGACTTCTTCTGCACCCGGATTTAGGGCGGTGATGCGGTTTATCGATATACCATACATGCGGGAGAGCGAATACAGCGTTTCTCCGCTTGCGACGATATGGTTGAATGTTTTTTGGGCATTGGCTATCTGTGCCGTATTGTACCGTACGGGAATAATCAACAAATGCCCCTCGGTGAGTGGCGCTTGTTTTATTTCGGGGTTGTATTGTCTGATAACATCTGGTGTAACATCGAATTTCAGTCCGATGCTGTCGAGTACGTCATTCTCTTCGATACGATAAAAATAATACTCTTTCCCTTCTATGGTCTTACGGGAAAATGTAGTTTGTGGCGGTTTGTTTTTATTCTTATTGGTTGATGTCTGCCCAAAGGCGATGCCGGAAAAAATAAGCGAAACAACCCATGTGATTATCATTTTGTTGTAAAGACGTGTCATCGTTTTATCTTCGTATGGATAAGCTAACGAGACAAAGGTACGAAAAAATCATTTTTTGCCCTATTCTTTCTTGTAATTTTAAGACTGTTTGCAAAATCTTGTATATCGAGATAGGGATTGTATGGGGAAAGCCTCTTTTTACTTTTTTTTATTTCCTCCTTAGGGTGAAAAGACTTACCTTTGACCAAAAGTTCCGGACGATGAAAAAACTCCTTTTTTTGATTGTTTTTGTATTTCCTGTATTTGTATTTGCACAGGTAAGTGTCGATGCGGGCTGTTTTCGTCATGTCGACTCGTCAACGGGTTTATCGGCAGTATATGTAATCGGAAATGAAAATACGGTAACCATGCATTATACCTCATCATCGACCGATGAAATTTATTGGTATCGTTTCGGAGCGGAAGGCCTTTCGTCTCGGGTCGAGATGATGGGAACGCAAAGCGGAAATGTTTCTGTGTTGGTTTCTTCCTATAAAGATTGCGGTTACATGGTAAAGCAGAATTCCGATTCCTTGTGTTTTTGGATCTCTTCATATCGTTCCGTTGGCTCGTGTGAAGCGGGAGAAGAGCAGGAGAACATTTGTGAGAAGGTATTGCTTTCGGGAGAAGGATTTGCTATCCCTTATTATACGACGCAAGGTCAAAGGAAGTATCTGTCCCGGTGGGTTTCTTATGAGACTTCGAAATGGGACGATGCTGCCGGGACGATTCTCGATAATGTTTCTGTCGTGTCTGAGGCAGAAGTTCTGTCTGATACCGAAATGGAGGTTCCGACTCCATACGGGACGACACAATTTACAGTTGTCGATTCTATACCTTTGGCTTGGGGCGGTTCCATATCGCGGACGATTACCGGAGATTATGTTTCGCCTGCTATTTTGATGAGGGCTGTTGCGGAACAAACGTTGCGAGGGGCAGCCAATGAGGCGGCCGAGCAGCCGTCGGGAGGTTTCGGTGGTTCTGCTCCGGTCGATATGTCTTTTACAGCGTATGTCAACGGGGATAATTATTATGCGTGGGAGTTTTCGGCCACTCAGGATTTTTCGACTGTCGATGCTATTTATGCTGAGCGGCAATTAGCGTACAGTTTCAAGAATGAGGGTACGACTTATGTTCGCTTGCATGCCTATAACGATTATTGTGAGAGAGATACGGTTTTTGAAATATCGGTAGGAGAGTCGAAGCTCGAAGCACCTAATGTTTTTTCTCCCTATGGAAGTCCCGGAGTAAACGATGAATGGAAAGTCGCTTATAAATCGATTGTGGAGTTCAAATGTTGGATATTCAACCGTTGGGGCGAACAAATTTATCATTATCAAGATCCTTCCGGCGGTTGGGACGGTCGTTATCACGGAAAGTTGGTACCTCCGGGCGTATATTATTATGTCATAGAGGCCCGTGGTGCCGACGGACAGAAATATAAATTGAAAGGACACATCAATATCTTGCGCTCTAAAAATAAATAGCCTTTGCACGTATAGTATGACCGATAACGAAGAAAAAATAGAAATATGGGGTGCCCGGGTGCACAATCTTAAAAACATCGATGTAGAAATACCCCGGAATGCTTTTACCGTGATTACGGGATTGAGCGGTAGTGGTAAGTCTTCTTTGGCATTCGATACGATTTATGCCGAAGCCCAACGCCGTTATATTGAAACTTTTTCGTCGTATGCCCGTAATTTCTTGGGTAATATGGAGCGTCCCGATGTAGATAAGATTACGGGATTGAGTCCGGTCATTTCGATAGAGCAGAAGACCGTTAATAAAAATCCCCGTTCGACGGTCGGTACGACGACCGAGATATACGACTTCCTCCGTTTGCTTTTTGCACGTGCCGGTGAAGCCTATTCATATTTGTCGGGAGAAAAGATGGTCAAGTACACCGAGGAGCAGATTTTGCAACTGATAGGAGAGCGTTATCAAGGGCGGAGGACATATATTCTTGCACCGTTGGTACGGAATCGAAAAGGTCATTATAAGGAACTTTTCGAGCAACTCAGGCGTAAGGGTTACCTGTCGGTGCGGATCGATGGCGAAATTCGAGAAATATTGCCTGGTATGAAACTCGACCGTTATAAAAACCATAGCGTTGAGTTACTGGTCGATAAATTGGTGGTGTCGGAAAAAGACGACCGTCGACTGAAAGACAGTGTGCGCGTTGCCATGAAGCAAGGTGATGGATTACTGATGGTACTCGATGTCGATAAAAACGAATTGCGCCATTACAGTCGCACGTTGATGGATCCGGTAACGGGATTGTCGTATAGTGAGCCGGCGCCGCATAATTTCTCGTTCAACTCGCCGCAAGGGGCTTGCCCGGGTTGTAAAGGTTTGGGGTATGTCAATATTATCGATAAAGATAAAATCATACCCGATGCCTCTCTTTCGATTTATCAAGGAGGAATATTGCCTCTTGGTAAATATCGGAATGTTTTGCTTTTCTGGCAAATCGAGGCTATATGCGAGAAATATGGTGTGTCGTTGAAAACCCCTATAAAAGATTTACCCGAAGAGGCGTTGAATGATATTTTAAACGGAACCGATGAACGCCTTAATGTGAAAAATCTTTCATTGGGAAATTCAAATTATTTTTTGACGTTCGACGGGTTGATCAAGTATATTGAGATGCAACAGCAATCCGATGCGACGGCCAAAGCCCAAAAATGGGCGGGACAATTCGTTACGACGGTTTCGTGTCCCGAGTGTGGCGGTGCGCGTCTCAACAAGGAGGCTCTTCACTATCGTATCGACGGCAAAAATATTGCCGAATTGACGGGTATGGATATTGCCGAGTTGTATCAATGGCTCGACGGAATTGAAGACCGTCTTCCCGAAAAGCAGGCCGCGATAGCTCGGGAGATTCTTAAAGAGATACGATCCCGCTTGCAATTCCTTATCGATGTGGGTCTGGAATATTTGAGCTTGTCGAGAGCGTCTGCTACATTGTCGGGTGGTGAGAGCCAGCGTATACGTTTGGCGACTCAGATAGGTTCGCAGTTGGTGAATGTCTTATATATTCTCGATGAACCGAGCATCGGTCTGCATCAGCGCGACAATATACGATTGATTCATTCTTTGAAACAGCTGCGTGATATGGGAAATTCCGTCGTTGTGGTGGAACATGACAAAGATATGATGCTGGAAGCCGATTATATTGTCGACCTCGGCCCTCGTGCCGGTCGTCTCGGCGGTCAGGTCGTTTTTTCTGGTACACCTCAGGAGATGCTTTCCCGGGATACCATGACTGCGGCTTATCTCAATGGTAAACAGTCTATACCCGTACCGCAAACTCGTCGGCAGGGGAATGGTAAAAGTATTGTTTTGCAGGGTGCTCGCGGGAATAATTTGAAGAATGTAACCGTAGAATTTCCTTTGGGAAAGTTCATTTGTGTAACCGGAGTTTCGGGGAGCGGTAAATCGTCTTTGATAAACGGTACTTTGCAACCGATTATCAGTCAGAAATTTTATCGTTCTTTGGCCGAACCGTTACCTTATGATGGGATAGAGGGTCTTGAAAATATCGACAAGATCGTTAATGTCGATCAGTCTCCGTTGGGACGAACACCACGCTCCAATCCTGCGACTTATTCGGGATTATTCGGAGATATACGCAATCTTTTTGTGGAGCTGCCCGAAGCTAAAATTCGCGGTTATAAGGCCGGCCGATTTTCTTTCAATGTGCCCGGCGGTCGTTGCGAAGTATGTGGCGGTAACGGATATAAAACCATCGAGATGAATTTTCTGCCCGATGTCCTTGTCCCGTGTGAAGCCTGTCAGGGTAAACGCTATAATCGCGAAACGCTCGATGTGCGGTTTAAGGGCAAGTCGATAGCCGATGTTCTCGATATGACGATAAATCAGGCCGTGGAATTTTTTGCCGGCATACCGGCAATTCTATCCAAAGTAAAAACCCTGCAAGACGTAGGTCTCGGTTATGTAAAATTGGGACAGCCGTCGACGACATTATCGGGCGGAGAAAGTCAGCGGGTAAAATTGGCAACGGAGCTGTCCAAGAAAGATACGGGAAGAACGTTATATATTCTCGATGAACCGACTACGGGTCTCCATTTTGAAGATATCCGTGTGCTGTTGGGGGTATTGCACCGTTTGGTCGATAAAGGAAATACCGTATTGGTAATCGAGCATAACCTCGATGTCATAAAAACGGCAGATTACATTATCGATATGGGTCCCGAAGGCGGGCGTAACGGAGGGGTGGTACTGATGACGGGAACCCCCGAAGAGATAGCTTCGCATGCCGATGTGGGATATACCGCCCGTTATCTCAAAGCGGAACTCGGTATCTGAAATGCTGAAAAGAGAGTTTACAAAATGAATGTTACCCGAAACGGCTTATTTTCCGTAATCGGGATTCATCGATGATTTGAATTTTCCGACCATCGATAGCAATGATTTTTTCGTCGGCAAAACAAGATAGGGTGCGTATGGCATTCGATGTAGTCATGTTCGATAGATTGGCCAAGTCTTCTCGTGCCATATAGATGCTTAGTGTGATGCCGTCTTCTTCCATACCGTAGTTGTCTTTGAGCATGAGCAATGATTCGGCGAGACGGCCTCGGATATGTTTTTGTGTGAGATTTACGGTGCGGGTATCGGACATTCCTAAGTCCATCGCCAGTTCCTTGATAAAAAAATAGGCAAGTCGGTTATTCTGTTTGACGAGGCTTTCGATGAGAGGCATGGGAAGAAAACCGATGGTTGCGTTTTCAAAAGCCGAGGCTGCGGTTATATAGTCTTCTCCGGCAAAATAGGCCCGGTATCCGAAGTATTGTATGGGACGAATCAATCGCATGATTTGGCAACGACCACCTATTCCTGCTTTGAAAATCTTTACTTTTCCTTTGATGAGACACATAAGCAATTCGGCTTTTTCGCCTTCATTGTAGATCATCTCATTTTTTTTGTAAGTCTGAATATGGAAATTTTCTATGATGAGGCGTTTCTCGTCATCGTTGAGAATGGAAAGCATTCCGGCGAGAGCTTCGTTGATAAGGGCCTCTATTGAGTTTTTCTTCACCATGGCTGTTATATAACAGTGTTATATAACGCAAATATAATAAAAAAGAGGTGGAATGCAAAAGATTTATTTTGAAAATAACCATTCTCTACCGATTTGTATACTCGGGATAGCAAAACACTGCATGAATAATGTTTTATCTTGCATTTTGAGGAAATATAATTATGTATAAATCCTAAAAAGATAAAAGGACAGACAATAAATATGTCTGTCCTTTTCGATGGAGGAGAGGTAATTTATAAACCTTTTTCCAACAAATATTTTTCCGTATCTATGGCTGCCCGGCAACCGGCTGCTGCTGCTGTGATAGCTTGGCGGTAGAGTGGGTCGGCGACATCGCCAGCGGCAAATACACCGGGAATATTCGTCGCCGTTGTACGGCCGTTTGTTATGATATATCCGGCTTCGTCGGTGGCTATGGCCGGGAAGGCTTTTGTATTTGGTGTGTGGCCGATCGCAAGGAAAAATCCGTCAATGGCGATGTCTACGTATTCTTCACGGTCGGTTCCCTTGTATTTTACCAAGTGGGCTCCTTCTACACCGTTTTCTCCAAATAGTCCCACCGTTTGTGTTTCAAATAAGACTTCGATATTTTCACTTTCCATGACTCGTTCCTGCATGATTTTCGAGGCGCGCAGATAATCTTTCCGCACAATCATGTACACTTTACTAGCTAAGTGCGATAGGTATATGGCTTCTTCACAAGCCGTATCACCGCCTCCTACAACGGCAACGACCTTTTTACGATAGAAAAATCCGTCGCAAGTAGCGCAAGCCGATACCCCTTGTCCGGCATATTTGGTTTCATCGGGTAGTCCCAAATATTTTGCCGAAGCTCCGGTTGCAATGATTACGGCATTGGCTTCGACTATTTTCTCTCCGTCGATGGTGAGACGGTAAGGAGCTTGGGAGAAATCGCTGTCGGTAACAATACCGATACGAATATCTGTGCCGAAGCGAGCTGCCTGTTGGCGAAGTTGTTCCATCATGTCGGTACCCGAAACCCCTTCGGGATAACCGGGAAAATTTTCAATATCGGTAGTTGTTGTCAGTTGACCTCCGGGTTGTATCCCTTCATACAATACGGGAGAGAGGTTGGCGCGAGCCGCATAAATGGCTGCTGTATATCCGGCCGGACCCGATCCGACGATTAAGCAACGTATTTTTTCGGTAGTTTCCATAAGATGTATTTATTTTTAATGAGTATTTATATCAGCGTAAATCTATAATTTCGGCGTGGGGGTACATTCCTTTTTGGAAAACAAAATGATTTGCAGGAAAGTTTGTATTTGTCTCATAGCGTATGATGTCTACGTCGGTTTTTTGTCCGTCTTTCTGAATAACGGTAATATGCGTGAGAGCAGTTTGTTTTTCATCGACGAAAATTTCGATTTCCGTTATTTCTGAGTGTTGTTTGGGAATAAGCGATAATTCGCATACATCGCCCTTTTTTTCGATGAATTTGCAGTCGAAAGCCTTTTTGTAGGATTGCAAGAGAAGGCAAGGGTTGGTCTGTAACAACTCATCTTTTTCAGGAATACTAATATTTACCTCCTCCGAAGATTTCAAGTATGTCCATTGCGTTGTTCCATCGAACCATGTTATCATATCGGGTACTTGCAGTACAAACTTGTCGCTCAGCATATCTATTGAACCCTCGACGTTTTCCATGTCGCTTTGTTGTAACAGGAATTTTAAGGAAATTCCTTTACCCGATTCTATTGGGGTGACGATTTTATCGAGCAAACGGGTCGCTCTATTTTCAGCGTCTGTTGTGCACGGGAGCGATAAAAGCAGGAGTGGTAATATGATGTACAATCGTTTCATGTTACATTATCGAAGGGTATTCAACAATTGGGTGAGTTGTATTTCATCGGTAATGAGTACTTGACGGGCCTTACTGCCTTCAAACGGGCCGACGATTCCTGCCGCTTCCAGTTGGTCCATCAGGCGGCCGGCTCGGTTGTAGCCGATCGAGAATTTGCGTTGTATCAGAGAGGTCGAACCTTGTTGGTTGGCAACGATCAGCCGGGCAGCCTCTTCAAAGAACGGATCCCGCTCTTTGAGATCGACCATATTGTTGTTGCTTCCATTGTTGTCCGACACGTATTCGGGCAGCAGGTAGGCGGTCGGGTAGGCTTGTTGCGAGCCGATATATTGACAGATATTTTCTACTTCGGGCGTGTCTACAAAAGCGCATTGTACACGAGTCAACCCTCCGTTACAAGAAATAAGCATATCTCCTTTTCCTATCAACTGGTTGGCACCCGGTGTATCGAGAATGGTTCGGGAGTCGATCATCGATGCTACTTTAAAGGCGATTCGTGCCGGAAAGTTGGCCTTGATACTACCCGTGATGATATTCGTCGATGGGCGTTGGGTGGCGATAATCATGTGTATACCTACCGCGCGGGCCAACTGGGCGATTCGGGCGATAGGCAATTCCACTTCTTTACCGGCTGTCATAATGAGGTCGCCGAACTCGTCGACAATGACAACGATATAGGGCATATAACGGTGGCCTTTTTCGGGATTGAGTTGGCGGGAGATGAATTTGGCATTGTACTCTTTGATATTGCGCATTCTGGCCATTTGCAGCAATTTATATCGATTGTCCATTTCTACACAGACCGAATTGAGTGTCTGTACTACTTTGTCCGTATCGGTGATAATGGCTTCTTCGCTATCGGGAAGTTTCGCCAGGAAATGGCGTTCGATGACACTGTAAATACTGAATTCGACTTTTTTGGGGTCTACCATCACGAACTTCAATTGCGAAGGGTGCTTTTTATAAAGGAGCGATGTGATGATGGCATTCAGACCTACCGATTTTCCTTGTCCGGTCGCACCGGCAACGAGTATGTGGGGCATTTTGCACAAATCGACCATGAAAATCTCATTGGTAATGGTTTTACCCAGTGCCAAAGGCAGGTCGTAATCGCATTCTTGAAACTTGCGTGAAGCAATGATCGGTCGCATCGGTACCATTTGCGGATTTCGATTAGGAACTTCGATACCTACGGTTCCTTTTCCGGGAATGGGGGCGATGATACGAATGCCGAGGGCGGCGAGGCTCAAGGCGATATCGTCTTCGAGATTTTTTATTTTGGATATTTTTATACCCGCTTCGGGAATGATTTCATACAATGTAACGGTGGGCCCTACGGTAGCTTTGATGGAGCTGATGCGTATGCCGTAATTTTCGAGCGTGTTGATGATACGTTGTTTGTTTGCCTCCTGCTCATTGATGTCGATCGTATTATTGCTGGACTTGTCTTCTCTCAACAGGTCGAATGTTGGTGCCTTGTAGTACGAAAGGTCGAGAGTAGGGTCATATTCATCGAGTTCGTTTTGTTGTTTTGCCTCATCTTCTTCTATTCCTTGTTCGATAATGAAATCGGGTTCATGATTCTCTTTATCATTGTCGGTATTATCGTTTTTGTCGATGTCAATAAATTGATCCGTTTCTTCGGAAGTAAAATCGGGCGTTTCGTCTTCGATTTTTTCGGTATATATTTCTGCCTCATCGACAAGATCTTTATCTAGCTTTGTATATTCTTCGGACATGACTATTTCTTCGGGAGTTGTATTTACACCACTTGGAATCGTTTCTTTTATATCATTTCCATTGCGTTCATCTGTATTTACAGGGTGGTCGACACAACTTTCGCTTACGATTTCAGCAGAAGATGTTCCTTTTTTATTCCGTCGAATGAAATCCATGCGGAATATATGTCGCAATACGGTAATGGTGCGACGGCTGACCGCGATAAGTAGCAATAGAATACCGGAGAGAATAACGAGTAAAGTCCCCGGCCAACCGATTTTTGCTTCGAGCCATAGCGTTGCATAGTAACCGTGATATCCCCCTAAAAAGAGATAAGAGTCTTCATATACATGTTTGAAGAAGAATCCAAAAGTTAGGGAACAAATAATGATCAACGCACAAGTATAGGCCAGTGAGCGGCTTATCGACATGGTAATGACATTCATCAGTTTCAATCCCAATCGTGCTAAAAAGATAGCAATAAAGAATGCCGATATACCGATCCATCGGTTTATAAAAAAGTCGGCACAGATTGCACCTTGAGAGCCGGCCCAATTTTGTATGCCGTTTCCGATACGGTTTATTTCTTTTATCGATTGATGATCGATAATGCTTTGATCGGCGGCTCCGTCGAAAAAGAATGAAATAAAAGAAATTGTCAGAAATATGGAAAAAAAGAGCAATATAAGACCTCCAACAAAACGAGTCCGTTCATCCCGTAATAAGCGGATGACTTTGTTGCGGAACGTCTCTTTTGCCGAGGTATTAGAAATATCTTTTTTTGAAATATTTTTTTCATTCTTTTTCGTTGCCATATTTCAGCGGGTTAAATCTTCTTACAAAAATAATAATTTTCAACAGATGGCTTGCGGTTTTATCGAAGAATATTGATTCGCACCCTCTTATTTTTTCCAGAAATAAGAGGTAAAAAGAATCAGTATGGTAAAAATTTCCAGACGACCTATCAACATGATAAAGGAGAGTAGCCATTTGCCGGCATCAGGAATGATTGCAAACGAATATAATGTCCGGCCTAATCCGGTACCGATATTTCCTATACAGGACAAGGAACATCCGAATGCTTCATCAATAGTTAATCCCATGGTTGCCAAAGTCAAAGCGCCGATAATGACGATTATAGCATAAGTGAATAAAAAAGCCAGTATTTTGGTGATGATTTCGTGCGAAATGGCTTGCTGGTTTATGCGTACCGGAACGATGGTATTCGGGTGTACTTGTCGGTAAAATTCGTATATGGTGTTTTTGAGCAAAACGACGATGCGAATGACTTTTGCGCCACCGCTGGTCGAACCGGCACAACCGCCGCAGAACATCAGTAAGCAGATGAGAATGCAAAAGAACGGGCCCCAAGAGACATAGTCGGCCGATATGAATCCGGTTGAAGTGATGATAGACGAAACTTGGAATAGAGACGCCCGTATAGTTGCTTCTAAGCCTAATCTTTCATATACGCCATTGAAAAAGAGTCCGATGACGATAAGAATTGTAAATAGGACGACAATCGTCAAATACCATTTTACCTCTTCATTACCGAAAGTCTTTTTTATTTCTCCTCGTATAGCCCGATATACAAGCGCATAATTGATACCGGAGATAAGCATGAAAATCGTGATAACATATTCGGTATATGCCGAATTCCAATATGCGATGCTGTCGTTTTTGGTAGAAAATCCACCTGTGGCGGCTGTGGTGAAGGCGTGGCATACGGCATCGAAAAGATTCATGGGACCAAGCTTCAAAAGGATAATCAGTACGATGGTAAGCCCCAAATAAGTTGTCCATAAAAGTTTGGCGGTCTGTCCTATGCGGGGACCTAATTTATCGTTCATGATGCCTGTCGTTTCGGCATTGAATAATTGCATACTGCCACCGCTGTTTATCAGAGGTAAAATGGCCAGTGTAAGAAGAATGATTCCTAATCCACCCAACCATTGTATAAGACTGCGCCACAAAAGAATTCCATGAGGTAGTTTTTCGACGTCGGTTATTATGCTGGCCCCCGTTCCTGTAACACCGGATACTGTTTCAAAAAACGCTTCGGCCATATTTTCGACAGCCCCGGATAAAATAAAAGGCAGAGAACCCAATAGGGAGAAACATATCCAGCATAAGGAAACAACCATGATTCCGTCTCGTTTTCCTAATGTTTTGCGTTCGGTATTGGGATATTGGAAAAAGAGTATACTTCCTATGACGGCGGCTATTCCTATCGTTATAAGAAATGCTGTCGTATCGTTTTCTCCATAATAAATTGATATTCCCAAAGGCATGAGCATCGACGCGGCTTCTAACCATAACAACACGCCGATGATCTTGAGAATGATGCGGTAATTGATTTCTGCCATGATGTTTACCCGAACAGTTTTCCTAATTTATGGATTACAGTATCTAAACAAAAGACCATAACGTGGTCGTTGGCTTGTATCTGTGTGTTGCCGTTTACGATCATGGCTTTACCATCTCGAATGAGTCCACCCAAAGTAATGTCTCGTGGAAGTTTGAGATCTTTGATGGGCTTATGAGTTATCGGCGCGTCTTCTTTGACGATGAGTTCTGCTACTTCGGCGTCGGACATAGCCAAACATTTGACGTTGGAAGAGTCTTCGTCGAGCAACAGTTGGAAAATGCGGCTGGCTGTAAGTAATTTTTTATTGATAATAGACCCGATGTCGAGTCTTTCGGCTGTGGGAATAAGAGAAAGGTTCTCCACCTCGGCAACTGTTTTGACAGCCCCGAAACGTTTAGCCGAGAGACATGCCAGAATATTGGTTTCGGCACTGTCGGTCAATGCGACAAATGCGTCGGTGTCTTTGATGCCTTCTTCTTTAAGAAATTCCGTGTCGCGGCCGTCACCGTTGATAATAGTGATTTCGGGTATGGTGTTGGCCAATTTATAACATTTTTCTTTGTCGATTTCAATGATTTTCATTTTCATGGATTCGGGCAGTATATGAGCCAACCGTATGGCAATACGGCTTCCTCCCATGATAACGACTTTATGGACATCGATTTCTTTTTTCCCGGTAAGCTGTTGTATGTCTTGAATATGGCCGGGAGTTGTGGTGAAATAGACAATATCGCCGACTTGTATTTCGTCCGAACCTCGGGGTATGATCGTTCTGTCTTTTCTTTTGATGGCGGCTATGTGATAAAGCAGATGGAATTTATTCAGTTCCGAAAGTTTTTGATTCAATATTTTGGCATTTTCCCTAATTTTTGCTCCGATAAGGATAAGTTCTCCATTACAAAGTTCGAACCAGTTGCGTACCCAGTTATGACTTAGGGCCGTAACGATTTCCTCGGCTGCAAGCATTTCGGGATATATCAGTTCATCGACACCTGTTTCTTTGAAGTATGCTTTGTTTTCGGGTAACATATATTCGTAATTGTCAACTCGCGCAACGGTTTTTCTAGTACCGAGTTTTTTTGCGAATTGACAAGCAACGATATTGCGGGTCTCAAAAGGCATGACGGCAATGAATAGATCGGCTTCGTTTATGCCAGCCTGTTTCAAAATTTTGAGGGAAGTAGGAGAGCCGGCGATCGTCATAAGATTGTAGTTCAAGTCGAGCCAGCGCAATTTTTCTATATCTGTATCGATCAGTACGATGTCCAGATTCTCTTTCGATAGTAATTTGGCCAGATGGGTACCAACTTCTCCTGCTCCTGCAATAATGATTTTCATTGTTCTGCGTATATCGAATGAAACAAATTGTTCCCGAAGTTCATTTTGATTATCATTTATCAAGAAGCATTTTTACGATGCTTGCTTCGTCCATTCCGCATAGCGTATACAGTTCCGATATACTGCCTTGTTCGATAAAACGGTCGGGAATGCCTATGCGTTTGATTTGAGGGGTATAATTGTTTTCTGCCATAAATTCCATAACGGCACTTCCTAATCCTCCTTCTATCGTCCCGTCTTCTACGGTAATGATACGTTTGAATTGCTGCCCTACGCGATGAAGTATTTCCGTATCGATAGGTTTCAGAAAAATCATGTCGTAATGAGCGACGGATACACCTTCTGTTTTCACCGACTCGATAGCCTTTTGCACCATTTTCCCTATGGGGCCGATAGATAAAACAGCTATATCACTTCCCTCCGAGAGCTGTCGGCCTTTACCTATTTCGATTTGTTGCATGGGACAACACCAGTTTATCACTGAACCTCGTCCTCTCGGATAACGTATTGTAAAACAGCGGCCTGCCGATTGTGCTGTAAACATAAGATGACGCAGATAATGTTCGTCGATTGGCGAGGCTATGGTCATATTGGGAATACAACGCATATATGCAAGGTCGAACGAGCCATGATGTGTCATGCCGTCTTCACCCACAAGCCCAGCTCTGTCGAGACAAAAGACGACCGGCAGGTTTTGTATGGCGACGTCATGTATAACTTCGTCGAAAGCCCGTTGCATAAACGATGAATAGATATTGCAAAAGGGTATGAGACCCTCTTTGGCCAATCCTCCCGAAAAAGTTACGGCGTGTTCTTCGGCGATCCCTACGTCGAAAGTCCGATGCGGAAATCGTTCTATCATATAGTTCATGGAACAACCAGTTGGCATGGCGGGGGTGATGCCTACTATTTTGTCGTTTTTCTCGGCTAGTTCGACCAATGTATGGCCGAAAACATCTTGAAAAAGAGGCGGCAAATTCTCCGTCTCATTTTTTTGACGCTCACCGGTTTCTTTATTGAACCGTCCCGGAGCATGCCATACGACAGCATTTTTTTCGGCCGGAGCAAATCCCTTTCCCTTAACCGTTTTGACATGCAGGATTTTGGGTCCGGACATATCTTTTATATTATTCAGAACTCTGACCAGATGTTTTACATCATGTCCGTCTATCGGGCCGAAATATCGGATATTCAGTCCTTCAAATATATTCTGATGCCTCGATATCAAAGCTTTCAGACTATTGTTGAAACGGAGTATGGCACCTTTCTGTTGTTCGGAGACGAGACGCATTTTTACCAACAGACGGTAAAGTTTGTACCGCATGTCGTTGTAAAAGGGCAAGGTGTTGATACGAGACAAATAATGATGGAAAGCTCCGACATTGTTGTCGATAGCCATGTTGTTATCGTTGAGGATAATCAACAGGTTATTAGGGTTAGTCGATGCATTATTCAATCCTTCAAAAGCCAATCCTCCCGCAATAGCGGCATCGCCTATCACAGCGACGACCTTACGGTCTTTTTCGTTTTTCAGGTTGGCAGCGACCGACATACCCAATGCTGCCGATATCGAATTGGAGGCATGTCCAGCAACGAATGTGTCGTATGGGCTTTCTAACGGTGTAGGGAAACCGCTTAGTCCACCCAACTTTCGATTGGTCGCAAACCGGTCTCTTCGTTCTGTCAGTATTTTATGGGCATAAGCCTGATGTCCCACGTCCCATACGATACGATCGTATGGTGTATTCAGTGCATAGTGTAAGGCTACGGTAAGCTCTATTGTCCCTAAACTGGAAGCAAAATGCCCCGGATTTTGAGAAAGCGCATCGATAATGAATTGGCGTAGTTCGCTACATATCTGGGGAAGCTGGTCGAGGGAGAGCTTTCGCAGATCATCGGGATTATATATGTCGGAGAGTATCGTTTTTTTTTCTGCTGTCATTTCGGTATGATAAACATGCAAAGATACGCTTTTCTTCTAAATATAGTAAATCTATCCGCACGAATTGTGGTTAACCCGATTTTTTCTTAACGGTAAAGTGGAATATATGATAAGCTCGATACCTTTAAAAAAGATCATTCCAGCTCTACGACCGTAATGCCGGCACCGCCGAATTGTACGTGTTCATCGTGAAAAGACCTTATTCCTGTAACTCCTTTGAGATATTCTCTGACCGTTTGACGCAAAGCTCCCGTGCCTGTTCCGTGCAGAATACGCACTTGTTCGGCTCCGACTTGAATAGCATCGTCGATAAAATAAACGAGGGCTTGCAGAGCTTCATCGGCTCTGAAACCACGAATATCTATTTCCCGGTGGAAGTGGAGACTTTTTTCTCTCATGCTGTTGGTGGTATCTTCGCTTACAAATGTCGCTTTTATGGCTTGTTCGCGTTTTAGTCGGTTTCGGCTCACTTTTTCGAGACGTTCGATGTGTACCGAAGATTTTATGTGGCCGAATATGACAGTTGCTTTGTTCCCTTGTATCGCCGAGATTTCTCCCACAGTCGTTTGGCCTTTAAGACATACGGCATCACCCACCGAAATGGTCGTTGTTTTGGACGTTTCGGCATCGGCTTCTTTTTTCGAGTGGTTCTTTTTCTCTTCTTTCGCCTTGATTTTTGCGATTTTTCTTGATATGGTATCGTCGTTTTCGTCGTTCTTCTGCAATCCTTTTTTGAAAGAATGGAGTTCTTGACGAGCCATCTTCGTTTTTTCTTTCTCGGCCTCAGCCTCTTTGATAGCACGAATGGTATTTTCGATGCGGGCGTTTGATTCGGCGATAAGTTGTTCCGCTTTTTGTTTGGCTTCTTTCAGAATACGTTTCCGCTCTTTTTCTATTTCTTGCAGATTATCGGCATACCTCTGCGTGATTTCTTCGAGCTGTTTTTCTCGGTGTCGTATATTCTGGCGTTTGTTTTCCCAATACCGTTTGTCCCGAACGATGTCTTGCAGGTATTTGTCCATATCGATGTAATCCGATCCTACTTTTTCCGAAGCATCGGCAATGACATCTTCGGGCAATCCTATTTTACGGGCTATTTCTATGGCGAATGAACTGCCCGGGTTGCCGATAGATAATTTGAAGAGGGGTTGCATCATGTGGCGGTCGTAGAGCATGGCGCCGTTGACGATACCTTGCGTGTCCTCTGCAAACTGTTTCAGGTTTTGGTAGTGTGTGGTTATGACACCGAATGCCTTTTTCCGATTGAAACGGTCGAGAAGTACTTCTGCGATGGCTCCGCCGATTTGCGGTTCGGTACCTCCGCCGAATTCATCGATGAGCAAGAGAGAACTTTCATTGCAGTTCTTGACGAAAAACTTCATGTTCGTCAAGTGGGAACTGTAAGTACTGAGGTCGTTCTCTATCGATTGTTCGTCGCCTATATCGATGAAGATGTGGTCGAAGATTCCTGTATGGGAATTTTCGTATACCGGTATGAGCAATCCGCATTGCAGCATATATTGCAATAGTCCTGTTGTTTTGAGGCAAACCGATTTCCCGCCTGCGTTCGGCCCGGAAATGAGCAATATGCGTTGTTGGGGAGTAAGGGCTATGTCTAACGGGACGACTTGTTTGTTTTGTTTTTTGAGAGAGAGGAAAAGCAACGGGTGAATGGCATGATACCATTCGATTTGCCTGCAATTCTCGAAGTGTGGAAGTAAAGCGTTTATCTCGATGGCAAACAGTGCTTTGGCTCGTATGAAATCTATGTCGGCAAGGAATTCGTAGGAATGGGCGATTTCTGCTAAATGAGGCCGTAGCTCATCGGTAAAGAGAGTAAGTATGCGTATGATTTCACGGCGTTCTTCCCCTTCGAGTTCTCTTATTCGGTTATTGGCTTCGACTACTTCTGCCGGTTCTATATATACGGTTTTCCCGCTGGCCGACTCGTCATGTACGATACCTTTTATTCTCCGCTTATAAGCCGGTATGACGGGAATGACCAGTCGTCCTTCTCGTAAAGTGGGTGAAACTTCTTTGTCGACAATACCTTCGCTTTGGGCATTACGCAAGATCATGTTCAAACTGCGGGAAATACTTGAAAGGGTACGGTTCAGTTCCCTGCGTATTTGAGACAATTCGGTCGAGGCGTTATCTTTGACGTGTCCGAACTTGTCGATGATTTGGTCTATGCGGGAAAGTAATTGCGGAAATACGACGACATTTCCGGCCAGTGCTTGCAGATGAGGATAAGGACTTTCTTCTTCATTGATGAAAAATCCTACGATATGGCGTATCGTTTCCAAAGAACGTCTCAGGTTGAAAAGTTCCGTTTCATCGAGAAAAGTCCCCTCTATGCGAATGCGTTGTAACGAAGATCGTATATCGAAGAAGTAATCGGCCGGGAAATTATCTTCGGTTTGCAATATATGGGTAAATTCCTCGGTCTCGTGTAGTAAGCGGTCGATGGTATCAAACGATGTCTGGAATTGCATACCGGCGACACGTTCGCTACCCAACGTACTCAAACATCGATCGCAGATGAGACCGCGTATTTTGTCAAATCCGATTTTCTCTTCAAAATTTTGAGGATAGGTCATATTCTCTTACTTGTGATTTCCTGCAAAGGTACGAAATCTTGTTTTATGTATAAGAGGGAAGATATACATGTTATTTCCATTTTTTCGTTTTGAGAAAAATATAGACCCCTACACCGATACATATCATGAGAAGCCATGCCGCTATGTAGCCGTATTGCCAGCTCAGTTCGGGCATATTGTCGAAATTCATACCCCAAACGCCGACGAGAAATGTCAGAGGTATGAAGATTGTAGAGACGATCGTCAGGCGTTTCATGATGGAATTCATGCGTAAATCGTTGTTGGAGATATATAAATCGACAAGAGAAGAGAGCGTTTCACGGCAAATTTCGATGTTTTGTGCAACGTAGTTTATGTGGTCGTTGAGATCGTTGAAAAATGCCCGATTGGTTTTGTGTATCAAAGGCGAGTCCGATCGGATCAGTCGGGAGTATTGTTCTTTCAGTGGTAAGACGGTCCGTTTCAAGAGAAGGTATCTTCTCCTCAAAGTTTGTATTTCGATACCGATTTCATAAGCGCTTTTTTCAAGCAGAAGTTCCGATTCCAGATCTTCGAGGCTGTTGTCGATTTGTGCCGATACCGAAATGAAATTTGTTACCAGATCGTTTAGTAAAACGGTAAGCAGATAATCGGAGGGGCGGGTTCGGATTTTCAAGATATTGTTTCGCAAGGCGTTCTCTATACCTCGGAAGGCCGGAGTTTCATACTCCATAAACGTAAGAATGAAGTTCTCGCCTTGTACGATGCTTACCTGGGATTCTTTTTCTTTGTCGAAGTATTTTGCGATGACGATATTGAACTTTTCATATTCTTCGATTTTACAGGGGTGATTGGGATTGAGAATATCCTGCATGACCAAAAAGTTGATGCCGAAATGTGTGCAAATGTTTTGTATGTCGGAGGTATTTTGCAATCCGCATATTTGGAGCCAATGAATATAATCGGGACGTTCTGTTTCCGGAATGAGGATTTGAAGGTCGTTTTCGATGTGCTCATCAATATCGTTGGCGTTATAACTGAACAAATGCAATCGGGTGGGAGCCATGTTCTCGCTGTCGTAGCTGAGACGATCGGTAAGAAGGTTGTTGTTTGTATTCATCGAGCTTTGGAGAAATTTTTACGGTATTTTTGTCGTCTAAGGTACAAGATATTATCGTTTTAGTTAATAAAGAATGATTATTTTTCGATCTATTGAGTTAAAAAATATTGTTTAGGGTATGAACAATAAAAAAGTTATTATGTTTATAAAGAAATAGACGAAAAATTCAAGTCATGAAAAAAGTGTGGGATTATCTTTGGCCGGTTTTGTTATGCGTGGGAGTAGGAGTTACTGCCGGCTTTTTTCAGCGGTCAGCCATAGAAGAGTGGTATCCGCTGTTGCATAAACCGTCGATAACGCCTCCGGCGATTGTTTTTCCCATTGTATGGAGTATCCTTTACGTTTTGATGGGGCTGTCTCTCTCTCTTCTTATAAAGAGGAAATCGGCAAAATGGTTGATTGCCGTATGGGGTGCGCAATTATTTTTTAATTTCCTTTGGAGCATTCTGTTTTTCAGTTGGAGAAGCCCGTTATTGGGATTGTTGGATATTTTGTTGCTCGATTTTCTCGTCGTTTTCTATATATGCAAAGCCTATGTACCTAGCCGCACATCATCGTGGTTGTTTATCCCGTATATACTGTGGCTGCTTTTGGCAACATATCTCAATGTATATATCTGTTTTTATAATCCGTAAATTTATTGTTTAACTAAAAAAAATACGACTATGACACATGTAATGCCCAAACTTCCGTATGCCGCCGATGCTCTTGCTCCGGTGATGAGTAAGGAAACCATTGATTACCATTATGGTAAACATTTGCAGACTTATATCGACAATCTCAATCGCTTGATTGCTGATACGCCTTACGCCGATATGACCCTCGATGAGATTGTAAAAAGCTCCGACGGTGCGATCTTTAATAATGCAGCACAGACGTGGAACCACACGTTTTTTTTCGAGACTTTGACGTCTCGGGAAAAGAAAATCCCTGAAAAGTTATCCGAAGCGTTGATTCGGGAATTCGGGTCGGTCGAATCATTCAAAGACCAGTTTTCCAAGGCGGCGGTTTCTTTGTTCGGTTCCGGTTGGGTATGGCTTGCTATCGACAAACATGGCAAGTTATCGATAGAATCGGCTCAAAATGCAGGGAATCCGTTGACGAAATTGTTGAAACCGTTATTGACTGTCGATGTGTGGGAACATGCTTATTATATCGATTATCGCAATCGTCGGGCCGATTTCATAAAAGCTTTTTGGGCGATCGTTGATTGGGACAAGGTTGCCGAGCGCCTCTAATCAAATAAAAACCGGGAAACGTCGTTCCCGGTTTTTTTATTCTTCATCGATAGAAGGTGCGGTAGAGTGAATATGTTTCAGAACTTCGGCGTCTATGTAGAATACGGTTTCTTCGGCTAGATTGATGATATGGTCGCCGGTACGTTCCAGTTTGCGTAATATGGCAGCTATTTCTAAGCAGAATCGAATGGCCGACGGATTGTTTTTAGCGTATTCTGCCAGTTTATCAAGAGCTTTTTGATTGAGTGAATCCAAAAGGTCGTCTTTATCGATAACCGATTTTGCCAAAGACGCATCGGAATTTTCAAGTGCTTTGTGCGTAGTAGAGAACATGTGTAGTACTTGATCGTACATCTCTTTCAGTTCCAATACGTTGAATAGCTGTTTGTCTTCTTCTGTCAGGTTATTTCTTGCGACGAAACGGGCGATACTGTCGGCGTAGTCTCCTATGCGTTCGAGATTGTTGTTGATTTTCAACATGGCGAGTGCGAAACGCAGGTCTACGGCCACAGGGTTGTATAGGGCAATGAAATCTTCGATGTCGCTGTCTATTTTCAGTTCAAATGCGTTCACCCGTTTTTCTCTTGATGCAACGCTGTTTGCAAGGTCGTCGTCGTTATTGCGTAATGCGTTGAACGCATTTTCGAGTTGCTGGCGTACCAACAGCCACATATCATTTACTTCTTCTTTTATAGCAAGAAGTTCGTTCTCAACAAATTTTACCATAGTAAAGTCTTTTTATTTTATCCAAAACGTCCTGTAATATAATTTTGCGTAGCTTCTTCGGTGGGATTTGTAAAAATCTTTTTGGTATCATCGTATTCGACCATTTCTCCGAGGTAGAAAAACGCCGTTTTATGACTTACCCGTGCTGCTTGTTGCATGCTGTGGGTTACGATGACGATGGTCGTCTGTTTACATAATTCGCATATCAACTCTTCTATTTTTGCTGTCGATATGGGATCCAGAGCCGATGCCGGTTCGTCCATCAGCAGGACCGATGGCGATATTGCCATGGCACGGGCTATGCACAAGCGTTGCTGTTGACCGCCGGATAGGGCATAAGCCGATTCTTTCAGTTTGTCTTTTACCTCATTCCATAAAGCCGCACCTTTTAAGGCTTCTTCTACTTTGTGCGAAATAAATTCTTTATCTCTGAATCCATTGACACGCAGACCATAAGCAACATTTTCGAAAATGCTTTTAGGAAAAGGGTTTGGCCGTTGGAAAACCATTCCGACATTTCTCCGCAATACATCTACTTCGACCGATTTATCATATATGTCCTGACCGTCGATATAGATGTTTCCCGTCAGTCTTGTATGTGGTATCAGGTCATTCATTCGATTGAAAAGCCGTAAGAATGTTGATTTCCCGCACCCCGACGGGCCGATAAATGCCACAACTTGATTTTCGGGGATAGATAGAGATATGTTTTTCAGTGCATGGAAGTCTCCATAATAAAAATCTACATGGTTCGCTTCTATTTTGTTCATGTCTGTTTGGGTTTATTATTTTAACTTGATTTTTTTATCGAAATAATTCCGTATACCATTGGCCGCTAAGTTCATTATCAAGACGATGACGATGAGGACAAATGCTGTTCCGTAAGCGATCGGTTGTTGTGCTTCGACATCGGTTCCGCTGGTTGCAACGACATAAAGATGATAAGGCAATGCCATACACTGGTCTAAAATACTGGTCGGCAATTTCGGTAAAAAGTATGCTGCGCAGGTGAACAGGATAGGTGCTGTCTCTCCCGAGACACGTCCCAGCGAGAGTATGAGTCCCGTAATGATCCGGGGAGTGGCCATAGGAAGCAGGACTTTCCAGATGGTCTGTGCTTTGGTTGCCCCTAAGGCCATACTGCCTTCTCTGAAATAGGACGGGATATCTTTGAACGTCTCTTCGGTTGTGCGAATGATGATGGGTAGAGCAAGCAATCCCAGCGTCAATGAACCGGCCAATATGCTGTCTCCGAAATTGAGTCGGTTGACAAAGAATGCCATACCGAACAAGCCGAATACAATAGACGGGATACCGGCCAGATTGTTGGTCATCGTACGGATAAAATTTACGATTTTTCCTGAGCGGGCATATTCGTTCATATATATTCCGCTCATGATTCCGATGGGGAACGCAAACAAGGCACTGCCTATCATCAGGTAGAAAGTACCGACTATCGCCGGCCATATTCCGCCTTTGGTCATGCCGTCGCTGGGGGCTTGAGTGATAAAATCCCAACTGATTACCCCGATGCCTTTGACGATGATAAAGCCTAAAATAAAAAACAATATGGCGACGATGCTGTAACTGAAAATACGGAATAGGGTAAACATCAGGTTTTGGGTTATCCGTCGCCGTTTTGAAAATAGGGAGGTATCGAAATTCATATATGGTCAGTTTTTTATTTTGTTGCGGGAAGAGACGATTTCGACGCAAGAGTTGATAAATAAGGTGATGAAGAAGAGTATGACGCCGAGTAGAAACAACGATTGATAATGTGCGCCTCCGGCCGGGGCTTCTCCCAGTTCGGCTGCAATGGTAGCCGGGATTGTCCTCAGCGGTTCTAAAATAGAGGTGGGTATGACTGCTGCGTTACCGGTGACCATGAGCACAGCCATAGTTTCTCCTATGGCGCGGCCTATCCCCAGTACTACCCCCGATGTGATTCCCGAGATAGAAGACGGGATCACCACTTTGTATATGGTTTGCCACTGTGTCGACCCGAGTGCCAGACTGGCTTCTCGCATGGAACGCGGACAGTTGCTCATCGCGTCTTCCGCAACGGTAATGATTGTCGGTAAAGCCATGATTGCCAATATGATGCTTCCTGCCAATCCCGATTCTCCCACAGGTAGGTCGAATGTGTTTTGCAACAGCGGAACGATGACTGCTAGTCCGAAAAATCCGTAAACGACCGAGGGGATTCCGTTGAGCAATTCGATAATGGGTTTCAGAATATTCCTGATTTTAGGATTGGCGACTTCGGACATATAGATGGCAACGGAAAGTCCGAACGGGAGGGCTATCAGTATGGCGAAAAAACTAACCCAAAGAGTTCCGTACAACAAAGGTAATATCCCGAAGATGGGTGATGGGGTAGCTGTCGGATACCATTCTGTCCCGAGTAAAACATCTTTTGCCGGAATATCCCTGTCTTCGAGCATGCGTATGTCGGATTCGTTCTGGATTAAGTTTTGGGGAACAAATGCGATCATTCCTTGATTTCGGCGGATTAAATCTCCAATTTTTTTGCCGGCATATTCGTATTCCGAGCCGAGTTCTTCTTCGGAGTAATGTTTTGACAAATCTTCGAGACGGAATGTTTGTACGGGAATATCGCTGCCTCCGAGCTCTTTCCAGTTGACAATTTCTTCATCGAATAAATCTTTTATCTGTTGGGAACTGAGAGATTTTATCGGATTTTCTTTATTGACGACAAGAGTATAGCCGTCTTCTACTATCGGATTATTGAAGAGCCCGACTGCTTCGGTAAAAAGGAATCCGATAATCAATAAAATAATGGCACTGGTTACAAAACCGCTTACGGTAAATGCCCGTTTCGCGATATGATCGATCCACTTTTTCATGTGTAATTCTTGTTTGGTTACATGGCGGGAATGAACCCTAACTTCAAAGATATATTTTCGGCTCTCTCCGATGTGATGAATTGCAGGTAAGGTTGTACTTTGTTTTTATCTTTTTTATTGTAGTAGTAATAAAGAGGACGTACGATAGGATATTTTTTTGCCCGGGCGTTTTCTATCGACGGGTATGCATAGCTTTTCCCGCCATCATAAGAAACTTTTATGGCTTTTACATGAGGATTCAGGTAGGCCATGCCTACATATCCGATAGCTCCTTTGGTCTGCCTTATCGATTGTATGATCGCTCCGGTGGCCGGCATGGATAATATGTTATTGGTATAATTCTTGTTTTCGAGAACACTTTCTTTGAAAAATTCGTAAGTACCCGAAGAGGTTTCCCGAGAATAGACTATGATTTTTGCATCGGGACCGCCAACCTCTTTCCAGTTGGTTATTTTACCTCGGAAAATGGCTTCCAGTTCTTCCCGGGTAAGGCTGTCTACCGGATTCGAAGGATTTACGATTATCGCCAATGCATCATAAGCGACGATTTCTTCACACAGCTCCATTTTATTTTGTTTCGTTTTTATTTTTTCTCCGAATTTTATGCGGCGAGATGCCATGGCAATATCGGTTGTTCCTTCCATAATGGCCGAAATACCTACTCCGCTGCCTCCGCCGGTTACCGTAACGGCGGCGCCCGGATATTCTTTCATAAATGTTTCGGCCCATTCTTGGGTGAGGGGTAGAACCGTATCGCTGCCTTTGATGCGTTGCGCAGATATAGATTCTGTAATGAAGAGGAAAAGAACCGGAATCAAAAGAATGTTTTTGTACATATTTTACAGCATTGATTTGACGCTGCAAAAATCATATTATAACATGAGAAATATGTTACATTCAGATTAAAATTTCTTTTCATGAAAAATTTTTTTTAATGTACTTTATTATGGTTTACCTATTTAGAATGGATTATCTTTGTACAATCTGTTTGAGATGTTCGGATTCTCTTTTTGCGTAAGGAGCTGATTTTTAGAAATGAATGTAAATGAAAAGTAGAGTTGTGATTAGGGAATATGAACCGGCCGATAAAAATGCCGTCATGGATTTGATCCGATTGAATATACCGATGTATTTTGCCGTCGAAGAGGAGGCGGCATTTGATATGTACTTGGATAGAGAAAGGGAACTCTATTATGTTTTATTGGTCGATGAGTTGATAGTGGGGTGCGGAGGAATAAATTTCGCGGATAACATGACGCATGGGAAAATTAGTTGGGATATTTTTCACCCCGATTATCAAAGGAAATCGTTAGGTTCACGATTGCTTCGGTATAGAATTGAGAAATTGAAGGCTGTTGAAAGCGTTCGGAAAATGACCGTGAGGACATCTCAGTTTGTATATGGATTTTATGAGAAGCATGGTTTTGAGTTGAAGAAAGTTGTAAAAAACTATTGGGCTCAGGGGTTTGATTTGTATGATATGGAGTATAAAGAGAAGCGATAGAAAAACGCTGTCTGAGTATATGACAAATATGAGTTATGAAATGGATAAATAATAGATTTTATTCGTTATCTTTGCCGCTAACAAATTAAGGAAGTATATCTGCAAGTAGAAAAACTTTGACTATGACACACGTAGCAGAACACAATGAAGAAGAAAAGAAAAGCCTGAATTTTATAGAAATGGCTGTCGAGGCCGATTTGGCTGCCGGTAAAAACGGCGGGCGTTTGAATACTCGGTTTCCGCCCGAGCCTAACGGCTATTTGCATATAGGTCATGCAAAGGCTATTTGCATGGATTTCGGGATTGCCGCGAAATATGGAGGAACATGTAATTTGCGTTTTGACGATACCAATCCGGCCCGGGAAGATGTGGAATATGTCGATTCTATTATGGAAGATATTCACTGGCTGGGCTTTGACTGGGGAGATCGTCTTTATTATGCATCGGATTATTTCCCGAAGTTGTATGATTTGGCATTGCGTATGATAAAGGAGGGATATGCTTATGTAGATGAGCAGACTTCGGAACAAATCGCCCAGCAAAAGGGAACACCTACACAACCCGGAGTAAGTAGCCCGTATCGCGATCGTCCCGTAGAAGAAAATCTCGATTTGTTCGAGCGCATGAATAAGGGCGAATTTGAAGAAGGTGCGATGGTATTGCGGGCGAAAATCGATATGGCTTCTCCTAATATGCACATGCGCGACCCGATTATGTATCGGATTATAAAACACCCGCACCATCGTACGGGTACGAAGTGGAATGTATATCCCATGTACGATTTTGCGCATGGGCAATCGGATTATTTCGAGGGGGTTACCCATTCTATTTGTACATTGGAGTTTGAGGTGCATAGACCTTTATATGAGTGGTTTGTGAAATTCTTGGCCGATGACAGTTATTGTCCTCGACAGATTGAGTTCAACCGTCTGAACCTTACTTATACCGTGATGAGTAAACGTAAACTTTTACAGTTGGTTCAGGAAAAACTCGTTTCGGGCTGGGACGATCCCCGTATGCCGACTCTGTGCGGGTTGCGTCGTCGCGGATATACACCCGAGTCGATACGCAATTTTGTAAATAAGATAGGGTATACCAAATTCGACGGTCTTATCGATGTCGCATTGCTCGAACATAGCATTCGGGAAGACCTTAATAAGAATGCCAATCGGGTGGCTGCCGTAGTGAATCCGGTCAAACTTATTATAACCAATTATCCCGAAGATAAGGTCGAATATCTCGATGCGGAGAATAATCCCGAGAAACCTGAGGCTGGCGTGCATTCGATGCCTTTTACAAGGGAACTTTATATCGAACGGGAAGATTTCATGGAGAATCCACCCAAGAAATATTTCCGTATGACACCCGGTCAGGAAGTCCGTCTCAAATCGGCGTACATAGTAAAATGCACAGGCTGTAAAAAGAATGCCTCCGGTGAAATCGAGGAGGTATATTGCGAATACGATCCCGAGACGCGTAGCGGAATGCCCGAAAGCAATCGGAAAGTGAAAGGTACGCTGCATTGGGTTTCGGCACGTTATGCCGTTGAAGCCGAAGTGCGTATGTACGATCGTCTTTTCATGGTAGAGAATCCGGCCGAAGAAAAGGATACCGATTTCAGGGAGTTGTTGAATCCCGATTCTTTGTCGGTTGTCAAAGCCTATATCGAGCCGTATTTGGCAGAGACGGCAAAAGTGGGAGACCACTATCAGTTCCAGCGTATCGGCTATTTTTCGGTAGATCCCGATACGACCCGGGAGCATTTGGTCTTCAATCGCACCGTGTCTTTGAAAGATAGTTGGGAGAAAATAAAAGATAAGCGTTGAAATTGATATAAGCCAATTGTGTACCGGAGTAACGCGGAATGGGTTTCGCTTTACTCCGGTATTGTCTTAAAAAACGGTTTTATGGATAATGAAGACATCAATTCCGATTTGATACGTCGTTACGAGGATATGCTCCGTTGCGGCGAACGCCGTTATTTCGATGCAGAAGATATAGAGGATATTGCTTATGAATATGAACTCTCGGAGCAATATCGAGATGCGCTCGGCGTTATTGAATACGGATTGGAATTGCACCCGGGAAACACCGATTTATTGGTGCGCCGGGCCGGATATTTGTTGTGTCTTGATCGTATCGATGATGCAGAACGTCAAATCGATGAGATACATAGCCATACAGCCGATGCTCTTCTTATTCAAACGGAGATTGCATTGATTCGTTCGGATTTTGTGCGTGCTATGGCGTATATCGACGACTTGCTCGATTCCGATGAACTTTCTTTGGAAATATGTCTCGACGTTATAGATCTTTTTCTCGACTATGATTGCTTTTCCGAAGCATTCTCTTTCATAGATGAGGCATGTCGACGATTGCCGAAAGACAAAGATGCCCTTATGCGGGAATTGGCTCATATTTATGAAGATCAGCAGAAGAATGACGAGGCGATCGCCATATATAATAAGTTGCTCGATAAAGACCCATATTCTCATGCAGACTGGTTCGATTTGGCCCGATTATTGGCCTTGCGGGGAAAATACGATGAGGCTATCGAGGCGTGTGATTTCGCTTTGGCTATCGATGAAAACAACGTCGAAACGATGATTTCGAAAGGCTGTTGCCTGTATGATAAAGGAGATTTTCAGGCGGCGATGCACCTCTTCGATGAGGTAATAGATACCGCTCAGGACAAAAGTCTGGCACATGCTATGTTGGCGGCTTGTTATTCGCACATGGAGTTGTATGAGAAAGCCGTAAATTCGCTATTGCTCGCCATAAAATATGCCGACTATCCCAATGCCGACTTTTATTATCAGTTGGCAACCAATTATTATAGCCTGAATGATGTTTCCAATACGCGCGATGCGTTGACGAAAGCACTCGAAGCCGATGCCTATCATGTCGATGCCATGATGTTTGTCGGGGAGATAGATATGTCGGAGAATAAGTTGGAAGCAGCCGAAAAACAATTTCGTTTGGTTTTGACTCTTGATCCCGAGAATGCATATGCGTGTAAAAATCTGGCTCAAATTATGGAGCGGCTTGCTTTGTCGTCTGACGGTGAAAACAGAACCTGTTATTGCCATGAGGCTATCGAATATTATACACGAGCCGTTGAATATATGCATCATACCGATGTAGAGATGTTATTGAGTTTGGCATTGGCGCATTTTAAATATGGCGATGTCGAGGAAGCGATGCATCTTGCCGATAGGATAGAGTCGCTTATGAACGACCCTGAGATATTGAATAACTTAGATGATGAGAATCGGAGCCGTATCGAGTCTCTTGCTCACATTATGGATCTTTTGAGAGATGAATTGGGAAAAAATTTGAATACGAATTTATAACATAGGATTTTATGGAAAAACGGAGTGCAAAGGATTATACGCTTTTAATGCTTAAAGGAATGGGTATGGGGGCAGCCGATGTAGTCCCCGGTGTATCGGGGGGGACGATTGCTTTTATCGTCGGCATCTATGATGAGTTGATCGATTCGATCAAAAGTATTAATATGCACTCGTTGAAACTATTGTTTACGGGTAAAATCACAGCTTTTTGGAAAGCCATCAATGCCAATTTTTTATTATCCTTGTTATTCGGTATCGCGGTCAGTATATTATCTTTGGCTAAATTGATGACTTATTTGTTGACAAATGAACCTGTTCTTGTTTGGTCGTTCTTTTTTGGATTGGTGCTGGCATCTACATGGTTTGTTTCAAAAGACATCAAAGAGAGGAACTGGAAAACGATATTAGGTTTTATCGCCGGAGTCGTAATCGCTTATTATATTACGATTGCTACGCCGGCCGAGACATCGACGAGCCTGCTCTTTATTTTTCTCTGTGGGGCTATTGCCATTTGTGCCATGATTTTACCCGGAATATCGGGCAGTTTCATTTTGGTATTGTTGGGTAAGTATTTTTATATCATGGAGGCCGTCAATAAACTCGATTTGATTGTTCTCGGTGTATTTGCGTTCGGCGCATTGTTGGGCATTACAAGTTTTTCTCGGGTGTTATCGTATGCGTTGAAGCATTTCCGGAATATTACTTTGTCGGTCTTGACCGGTTTTATGTTGGGCTCCTTAAATAAAGTTTGGCCTTGGAAAGAGGTAGTGGAGACCTATACCGATACACATGGAGAAGTAAAACCTTTGGTAGAAAACAATATTTTGCCTAATGAGTATTTGGTAGAAGGTATCATATTGATGGTCATCGGCTTTGTACTCGTTTATGTTTTGGAAAAATTGTCGGCAAAAAAAGTAAAATAAGATTTCAAATAAGAGGCTACATATCGAATTCTACCGAATGGATACTCAGCTCGAAAATAATAAACGCATAGCCCGTAATACATTCTTCTTATACCTAAGAATGATATTTATTATGGGGGTAAGCCTTTTTACTTCTCGAGTGATATTGCGTGCATTGGGCGATGTTGATTTCGGCTTGTTTAATGTTGTCGGCGGGATAATTGCCATATTTTCGTTTGTCTCCGATTCTATGGCGGGAACTTCTTCGAGATATATTACGGTCGCTCTCGGGGGAGGAGATAAAGCCGAGTTACGATGTGTTGTAAGCACTACACGCCTTATCCAGATTCTTTTGGCCGTCATTATTTTTATATTGGCCGAGACGTTGGGACTATGGCTGTTGTTGAATAAACTTGTTATTCCGGCAGAGAGAATGACGGCCGCCTTTTGGGTATATCAGTGTTCGGTGGCGACATCTATGGTATTGATACTTAGTGCTCCGTATAATGCCTTGATCATTGCGCATGAACAGATGAAAGCGTTTGCCTACATTTCTATATTCGAGGCAGTTTCGAGATTGTCCATTGCCTACCTTATACAATGGACAACTTGGGATAAACTTATTGTTTATGCAGCGCTTTTACTATTCCTGCAGCTTATTGTCCGACTGTGTTATTCAATGTATTGTCGCCGGAACTTCCCTGAAAGTAGAGCCCCGTTGAGATACGAGAAACATCGGCTTAAAGAAATGTTTGCCTATTCGGGTTGGACTTCATTGGGACATTTGGCGATTGTCGGTTATACGCAGGGTCTGAATATTTTGTTGAATATTTTTTTCGGACCGGTGGTCAATGCCGCTCGAGGGGTATCGGTACAAGTACAAAGTGCAGTAACCCGATTTGTAACGAACTTTCAGATGGCGTTGAATCCCCAGATTACGAAATCTTATGCTGCTAATAATCTTGATTATATGCATAAGTTGGTACTATATAGTTCAAAATATGCCTTCTTTTTGATGCTGTTACTTAGTTTCCCTATCATTATAAATGCTGAGTATATATTGGGCTTATGGTTGGGGAATGTTCCTCAATATACAGTGGCTTTTGTTCGGCTTACCCTTGTTATTTCGACAATAGAATCGTTAAAGGGTTCTGTACTTACATCTCTTCACGCTACGGGAAGAATCCGTAAAGTTCAGATTATCGAGAGTTGTTCGTTGTTGATGATTGTTCCGATTTCTTATCTTATATTGAAAAGTGGTGTGGCTGCCCCCGAGTCGGTATTTGGGGTTTATTTATGTGTAGAATTATTTACACAAATGTTGCGAGTACGTTTTATACTGCCTCTTATCGGGTTGAGTACATCTCATTATTTAAAAATTGTCGTTGTTCCCCTTTCTCTGATTGCGACAATCCTTGTCGTCTTGTTTTTCTTTTATAAACCGGAACCTGATTTGGGGTCATTTGTGTATTCATCTTTGGCGGGTGATTGTGTAATAATGTTGCTCGTGTATATTATAGGATTATCTAAAAGTGAGCGCTTGTTTTTGATACAAAAGGTAAGACAAAGACTTTCTTTGAAAAGAAAGTGACCAATGCTTTCTTGGTGTAGTTTTATTGGTATTCTTTTACATTATTCCTATTTTTGTGTGTAAATATATGGAATTATGACGATTTCTATAATTGTTGCTGTGTATAAAGTCGAAGCTTGTTTAAGCCGTTGTATTGATAGTTTGTTGGCACAGACATTTACAGATTTTGAATTGTTGTTAATTGATGACGGAAGTCCCGATTCCTCCGGAATGATATGCGATGTTTATGCGGAGCGGGATTCTCGGGTTAGGGCATTCCATAAAGAAAATGGTGGAGTTAGTAGTGCCAGGGAGTATGGTTTATGTCAAGCCCGGGGAGAATATATCATTCATGCAGACCCTGATGATTGGGTTGAGCCGACCATGTTGGAGGTTTTGTATAATAAGGCACAAGAGGAAGCTGCGGATATGGTAATTTGCGATTTCTTTACAAACGATAGTACAGGACAATCTTATGTAAGGCAAGAGCCATCCTCTCTTAGTGCCCATGCTGTGATAAAAGATTTGTTTATCCGTTTACATGGAAGTTGTTGTAATAAATTGGTACGTCGTACTTTGTATGGGACGGATGTGCATTATCCCACGGGAATAAATTATTGCGAAGATTTATATGTGAATATTTGTCTTTTATTGAAAAATCCTGTCATATCGTATGTCCCACAAGCTTTTTATCATTATATCCTCGATTTTAATTCTGATTCTATGGGAAAACGTCTTTCTGCCGGGATTTTAGATAAAGATTTGGAACTTTATTATGGTTTGGAGAAATTGTTGATTGAATATTCCGATATATTGGATTTATTCCGTCCCAGTATGTCTGTTCTGATTCTTAAACGGGCATTCAGATCGGGCATATATTCCTCGGGAGAATTCAAAAAACGATATGGATTTTTGCGTCCTTACATCTTTTGCCTTCGAAAAGAACGACTCTACTTCAAGTGTGTTTATTATATCTCTTGTATGGGAGGATATAGATTCATGTACAAAATGACGAATTTGTTGAAGAAATTAATATAGTACTTATTTCGGGGCTTTGAAGTAAAGGCCGATAGCGATAAAGCGTATAGTATGTGGGGAATCCAGACGGCTATTTGCGGTGATGTCGCTCCCGATATGGCGAAAGTCGACGAGACCATGTCGAATAGAATATAAGAGAAACTGAGCAATAGTCCCATTGCGATATTGAAACCCATTCCCCCCTTTACTTTACGAGATGAAAGAGACATACCGATGAGCGTAAGAATAAAAGCCGCGGCCGTATTGGCAAATCGGCGGTGGTATTCGATTTCGAATCCGATGATGTTGGCCACACCTCGTTGTTTCTGGCGGTCGATATATGTTTTTAGTTCGGGGGTGGTCATCAATTCGCTGTCATATTTGGAAATCAGAAAATCCGATGGTTCTATACTGATTAACGTATCGAGCTGCGAACCGCGGAAAAGGTATTCATTCATACATAAAAGGTCGGATGAATATCTTTGGTTTTGCTTGTATAATGAGCAAGGTAATCGGGGTACGATAGGTATTCGTCGGAGTGGACATATTCATAGCCTTTTCGATTACCGATCCAGAGGTCGGAAAGAATATACCATTTTCTTTTGACAATAAAGTGTATGATAGAGTAGGAAAGGTATATAAGGTTGGCTCCGCCAAAAGACAAAATACAGAATAGTTTTTCTCGACGTTTTTTTTGTATGGAATATCGGGTTCTCCACCAGATTATAAATCTTAATATGATGGTGTTTAAATGTGCCTCTCTATAATTTTTGTTGTTCCCGCTTTGGGCATCTAAGTGAATGATACCACATTTATAATGTATAAGGATATTGTATCCATACAAATATAATTTGTAAAAGAATAACTGGTCGTCGCCAAGTGCATATTTGAAATGATCGATCCATTTTTCATCTTCGAAGTGTATAGCCTTGTATGCTTCTTTTCGGCATAATAGACATGTAAATGCACTACTTTGTGTCGGCATGACGGATGTTGGAGCATTGTTATAAGAATAATGTCCACTTCGTCTTATTTTGAACGCCCATCGTTTATCCCTATGTGGAAAAGTTTGGGAACAGAGAATCGCTTTTATTTTGTTCTTAAAAGACATGTTATGATTAGGAAACGTGTTGGGGGCTATACAATCGGCGTTGAATTGTTTCAATCCTGCGAATAGTTTTTCTACACCATCGCGAGGAATATAAATATCATCGTCGAGAAATAATATCCATTCAGTATCGATTTCGTCAAAAGGTAAGGAACGTTGAGCTACCATTCCTTTGGGACAATAAATATATTCTTCTATACCGATGGTTTCTTGGGGTATAGGATATCCTTGCGCGATATACACCAATATTTTATTAGGTGGGATTGTCTGTTGTTGTAGGGATAGTAATGTTTGCCGATATTTTTCTCCTGCAGTACCTAATGTACGTATGGCTACGCAATATTGAGGATTACTCATTTTTCTTACCTGTTAAATATTATAACTGCTTATTTCGGGGCTTTGAAATAAAGGCCGATAGCGATAAAAGCGTATAGTATATTGGGAATCCAGACGGCTATTTGCGGTGATGTCGCTCCCGATATGGCGAAAGTCGACGAGACCATGTCGAATAGAATATAAGAGAAACTGAGCAATAGTCCCATTGCGATATTGAAACCCATTCCCCCTTTTACTTTACGAGATGAAAGAGACATACCGATGAGCGTAAGAATAAAAGCCGCGGCCGTATTGGCAAATCGGCGGTGGTATTCGATTTCGAATCCGATGATGTTGGCCACGCCTCGTTGTTTCTGGCGGTCGATATATGTTTTTAGTTCGGGGGTGGTCATCAATTCACTGTCATATTTGGAAATCAGAAAATCCGATGGTTCTATACTGATTAGCGTATCGAGCTGCGAACCGCGGGAAAGGTATTCGTTCATACCGTCAAAATCCCGTATGACATAATTCTTTACGACCCAATGGTAATTTTCGTCATAGGTAACCGATTGTGCCGTAAGCCTTGATTTCAGTATTTTCCCTTCAAATTTTTCGAGAGAAAAACGGTATCCGGTTTTGGTACGGTTATCGTATCGGCTTATGTAAGCGATGACGCCGGGTTCTACTTGTAGTTGTATGTTGCTCGCGTAATCTACTTTTTTGTTTTTTACGTATGTGTTTTGGAATTCGATTCGGGTGGACGTTGCCGGGGGAATGATATAACTGTTGAGATAAAAATTAACACCTGCGATGATACCGGCCGAAACCATGTAGGGAACCAACAGACGCTTGAAACTGATGCCGCTTGCCAACATGGCGATGATTTCGGAATTGTCGGCGAGCTTCGATGTAAAGAAAATGACCGAAATGAAAGTGAATAGGGGACTGAAAAGGCTGACAAAGTAGGGTATGAAGTTGAGGTAGTAGTCAAATACAGTAGCTTTGAGAGGGGCTTTCAAGAGGGCGTCGAGTTTTTCGTTGACATCGAATACCACGACGATAGAGATAATCAAAGCGATGGCAAAGACGTAAGTCCCCAAGAATTTTTTGATAATATAGAGGTCGATTTTCTTTATCATACTTTGTCGGACATTACAATCGTTGAGTTACACGTGCGACCATTTCTTTCTTCCATCGCGAAAAGTCTCCCTCGATGATATGCCGGCGAGCTTCTTTTACGAGCCATAGGTAGAATGCCAGATTGTGTATCGAGGCGATTTGCAACGCCAGCAATTCATCTGCGATGAAAAGGTGGCGCAAGTAGGCCCGGGAATATTGCTCGTCGACATAAGATGCACCGCCTTCGTCGATGGGAGAGAAGTCATCGGCCCACTTTCGGTTTCTCATGTTCATGATACCATTGCGGGTGAAAAGCATACCGTTGCGTCCGTTACGGGTAGGCATTACGCAGTCAAACATATCCACGCCTCTTTCTATGGCTTCGAGTATGTTTGCCGGTGTGCCGACACCCATCAGATAACGGGGCTTGTCCATAGGGAGTATTTCGTTTACGACCTCTATCATTTCATACATTTTTTCGGTCGGTTCTCCCACAGCCAGACCGCCGATCGCATTTCCGTCGGCTCCCAATTCGGCCACGTGGCGGGCGGCTTCTCGTCGAAGCTCGGGATACACGCAGCCTTGTACAATGGGGAAGAATGCCTGTTTGTAACCGTATTTCCCTTCGGTTTCGTTCATGTGTTTCCAGCCGCGTTCGAGCCATCGTTGTGTAAGCGACAACGATTTACGGGCATAGGTATAGTCGGCATCGCCCGGTGTACATTCGTCGAGGGCCATGATGATGTCCGCACCGATGATACGTTGTGTATCGACGACATTTTCCGGAGTGAAGAGATGTTTCGAACCGTCTATATGCGAGCGGAATTGTACGCCTTCTTCTGTAAGTTTCCGGATACCGGAAAGCGAAAAGACCTGAAAACCTCCGCTATCGGTCAATATAGGACGCTCCCAACCGTTGAATTTGTGGAGCCCCCCGGCGCGTTCGAGTATGTCGAGGCCGGGGCGGAGGTACAAGTGGTAGGTATTTCCCAGTATGATTTGAGCCTTGATGTCGTCTCGCAGTTCATGCAGATGAACGGCTTTTACCGAACCGACCGTCCCCACGGGCATGAATATAGGGGTCTCGATTTGTCCGTGATCGGTCGTAATGAGCCCCGCTCTTGCCCGGCTTTGAGGGTCGGTATGTTGTAGAATGAAGTCCATATATCAAAAATACCATGCAAAGATAGTTTTTATCCTTGTTTGTCGCAACTCGATAGCCCTAAAACGTGTTATAGTATGTATATGCGATAAGAATTACATCTGCCTTATACCGTCAAAATGGCAGTCGGGATGCGGGTATATAATAGTTGTTCGATAAAATTTTGTAAAAAAACGATATTTCATCGGCTGCCGTTTTGTCACATCAACTAACTGAAAAACAGAATAATTGTCAGCTAATAGATTCTGGCATCGGCTTTGCGGAAATAAGGATAAAAGATATGAAAAAAGAAAGGAGAATAAGATATGAACTTTAACAATTTTACAATCAAATCGCAGGAAGCGGTGCAGAAAGCTGTCGACATGGCTACTCGTCGCAGTCAGCAGGTGATAGAACCTACGCATCTGCTCTTGGGGGTGATGGACGTCGGTGAAAGCCTTATCGGATATTTATTCCAGAAACTTGGAGTCAATACCGTGATGTTGAAGTCGGCTCTCGACCGGGAGGTAGAGTCGTTGCCCAAAGTGAGCGGCGGAGAGCCGTTTTTGAGCAGGGAGAGTAATATGGCTTTGCAAAAAGCTGTGGATTATTCTTCGAAACTGGGTGATCAATTTGTCCCGCTCGAAGCCATTATAATGGCTATTTTGCAGACGTCGTGTACCGCATCGACTTTGATGAAAGATGCCGGAATCGCAGAAAAAGAGTTGGGATTGGCTATCGATGAGCTGCGAAAAGGACAAAAGGTAAAAGATGCTTCGGCCGAGGATACCTACAACTCATTGAGCAAATATGCCATAAATTTGAATGAACGGGCGCGTTCGGGAAAACTCGATCCGGTCATCGGTCGTGATGATGAGATACGTCGGGTATTGCAGATATTGAGCCGTCGTACCAAAAACAATCCTATCCTCATCGGAGAACCGGGAACCGGAAAGACTGCCATTGCCGAAGGACTGGCGCATCGTATCGTGCGGGGAGACGTACCCGAGAATCTGAAAACGAAACAGATATATTCGCTCGATATGGGGGCATTGGTTGCCGGTGCCAAATATAAAGGCGAATTTGAGGAACGGCTGAAAGCTGTCGTAAATGAAGTGATACAGGCCGAGGGAGAAATTATACTTTTCATCGATGAGATCCATACGTTGGTAGGAGCCGGTAAAGGTGAAGGTGCTATGGACGCGGCCAATATCCTTAAACCGGCTTTGGCGAGAGGAGAACTTCGGGCTATCGGTGCGACGACCCTCGATGAGTATCAGAAATATTTCGAGAAAGATAAGGCTCTTGAACGCCGTTTCCAGATCGTAATGGTTGATGAACCCGATGAATTAAGCACGATTTCGATACTTAGAGGCTTGAAAGAGCGTTATGAAAACCATCATAAAGTACGTATCAAAGACGATGCTATCATTGCTGCCGTGAAATTGTCCGAGCGGTATATTACCGATCGTTTTCTTCCCGACAAGGCAATCGATCTGATGGACGAAGCCGCTGCCAAGTTGCGTCTCGAAATTGATTCGGTCCCGCAGGAACTCGACGAAATATCTCGCCGTATCAAGCAGCTCGAAATAGAAAGGGAAGCCATCAAACGTGAAAATGATGAGCCGAAACTTTCGTCGTTGACAAAAGAGATTGCCGACTTGAAAGAAGAAGAAACCCGTTTTAAAGCCAAATGGGAAGCAGAACGCAGTCTGCACAATAAGATACAGCAGAACAAGATAGAAATAGAAAACCTGCGTTTCGAGGCCGACCGTGCCGAGCGGGAAGGCAATTATGAAAAAGTGGCGGAGATACGTTATGGAAAAATCCGTGCTAAGGAGGACGAGATAAAAGAAATTCAAGCCCGCCTGAAAGAGCAGCAGGGTAGTGGTGCCATGATTAAAGAAGAGGTCGACTCCGACGATATTGCCGATGTCGTATCGAGATGGACGGGTATTCCCGTGAAAAAGATGTTGCAAAGCGAGAAAGAAAAGCTTTTGCATCTCGAAGAGGAGTTACACAAGCGTGTAGTAGGACAGGACGAGGCCATACAAGCCGTTGCAGATGCTGTAAGGCGTAGCCGTGCCGGACTGAGCGATCCTCGTCGACCTATCGGTTCGTTTATCTTTTTGGGAACGACGGGTGTCGGTAAAACCGAGTTGGCCAAGGCGTTGGCAGAGTACCTGTTCGACGATGAGAACATGATGACACGTATCGATATGAGTGAGTATCAGGATAAGTTCAGTGTAACACGTCTTATCGGTTCGCCTCCCGGATACGTCGGTTATGAAGAAGGCGGACAGCTTACCGAGGCCATTCGTCGTAAACCCTATTCGGTTGTCCTTTTCGATGAAATAGAGAAAGCGCATCCCGACATTTTCAATATACTGTTACAGGTTCTCGATGATGGTCGGTTGACCGATAATAAAGGCCGATTGGTTAATTTCAAAAATACGATTATTATCATGACCTCCAATATGGGATCTCAGTTGATACGTGAAAATTTCGAGCATCTTACCGATACCAACAGGGAGGAAATTACCGAAAAGACCAAGAATCAGGTTCTCGATTTGTTGAAACAGACGATACGTCCCGAGTTCTTGAACCGTATCGATGAAACGATTATGTTTACGCCGTTGAACGAAAATCAAATCAAAGAAATCGTATCGATGCAGTTGCATAACGTGGAACGACTTCTCGCAAGCAATGACGTGAAACTTGAAGTAACGTCGGCAGCACTTGATTTTATCGCACAACAAGGATATGATCCCGAGTTTGGTGCACGTCCCGTGAAAAGGGTTATCCATCGATATGTGCTGAACCAGTTATCGAAAGACTTGCTGGCACAGAAGGTCGATAAGAGTAAGCCCATCGTCATCGATGCCGATACTTCCGGATTGGTGTTCCGTAATTGATCCAGATTTATGAAGTGCGTACATTTTTGTACGCACTTTTTTATTTTTAACGGGAATTTTATGCCGAGAGGTTTATTGCATTTGCATTCTCACTATCTTTGTACCGGTTTTTGATATGTGTTAAATGAAAACAGGTGATCATTCGTGGAAAGGCCATGTCGCATTATTGGCCGCCAATATCATTTGGGGACTGAATGCCCCGATAGGAAAAGAAGCTTTGGCGGTCGTCTCGGCCAGTGCCGTAACAGCATACCGAATGTTGGGAGCCTGCCTTGCTTTCTGGTTGTTATCGCTTTTCCTTCCGCATGAGCATGTAACGCGGCGGGATAAGGTGTTGCTCATTTTTGCAGCATTGTTCGGTATCGTATTCAATCAAGGCATGTTTATATACGGTTTGTCATTGACCTCTCCGGTAGATGCATCGATTATTACATCGATGCCTCCTATAATCACGATGATACTTTCGGCCATTTTCCTGCGGGAGCCTATAACATGGAAAAAAGTTATCGGTACAGTATTAGGCGTATCGGGGGCCCTTATTCTCATATTCGGCAGTAGTGCCGCCCGTAGCGGGGCTGTGGGTTCGGGCAATATTACAGGCGACCTTCTTTGCCTTTTGGCCCAAGTCAGTTTTTGTATATACCTGACTTTGTTTAAAGGGTTGATTTCTCGTTATTCTCCTGTAACGGTAAGTAAATGGTTATTTCTTTATGCTTCGATTTTCTTCCTTCCGGTGTCGTACGGTGATGTTATTTCGGTCGATTATCTCGAACTTCCGTTCTCGATTTATTGGAGGCTTTTCTATGTTGTATTCGGAGCCACGTTCCTTTCTTACTTGTTTATGACTACCGGGCAGCATTTGTTGCGCCCGACCATTATCAGCATGTATAATTATGCTCAGCCGGTGGTGGCAACGTTTGTTTCCGTGGCCTTAGGATTAAGTATTTTTGAGTTTTCGACCGGTATGGCTATTTTCCTGATATTTTCGGGCGTATATTTTGTTACGCAAAGTAAATCGAGAGCTCAGCTCGATGCGGAGCTGGCGGAAAAAGGAACTGTCGGCGGAAAAGGAAAATAATGTCGGTGGCGTTTGCAAATGCAGAAGAGCTTGTTTATCTTTATCCCACAATAAAAACTTGATACAATGAATACCGAAAAAGATGATTTGCTGGTATATGATGAAGAGGAAGCAGTGAAATTTATCCGCAAAAATAACCCTGGGCTTTCTCTTAGTGATGATGAAATAAATTATATCATCGATTTGATGTATGATTATTATGAATCACGGGGATTCCTCGATGAAAAGAGTGAAGAGGAGGTGGAGATTGCAGATGATGACTTGATCGAATATGCCGTAGCGAATACCCGAAAAGATGGAATCTATAAATTGAGTGAAGAAGATATAACCACGGTTGTTCAGGGCGAGTTGGATTATTGTGATTCTTTGGGCGTTTTTGAAGACTGACGGGAAGATGAAGCGTTTGTGCATCGCATTATTGGCGATAATTTCCAGCAGTCTGTTTTTTGTATCCGGCCTCTCGGCAGCGAGAAAGGAGACGAAGCAAGTTACACCCGATTGGTATGCAATGACGCGGGGAGAACATATTGCATGGCTGTCTCTTACGCCCGATACCAAACCTCTTGTACGGCATTATATGCAGAAAGAGTTCCTAAAACTTGATAAGAGGTTTCCCGGTTCCGTAGCAGCGCTGCGTGATAGTCTCATCGCTTGTATAACGCTACCTTCTTCACGTGTCTTTGTCCCTAATGATACGATATTATCGGACGAGGGAAATATATTTTTGAAAGAGCTTTCAAAAATCTTTTCTGGAAAGGACGATTTCCGTATCGTGATTTCCGTGTTTACGGCCAACTCCGGCAGTTCTGCTCATATAGCTCGGTTTTCGCAACAGCGGGCCGATGCCGCGGCTGTGGAGTTACAACGTATTCTCGGAGATAAATCGGTTGTAATTCCGTTTGGAATGGGAGATACCGAGCCGATTGCCAAAAATAACACCTATCAGGGACGGGAAGAAAATCGTCGGATAGAGGTATGGCTTATCCCGTCGGTATCGTTGATAGAAAAGTTGACGGGGAAATAAATCTTCTGCATTACAATCGGGGAAAATTTTCAGAACGATTTTTATTGTTTCGGTTCATGCGGGTCGGTAAATAAGGCGTGCGTTTCATCGGTCGTGGAGAAGAAATAATTTTTGTGCAGTAAAAACATTTTGATTCGGGATAATCCGTTTTATAGATTCGGCATTTATCCCTATCTTTGCAAGACGGAAATAATTAAAAAACAAGATATGGCAAAAGAACTGAAAGAGTTGACCAAACGGAGCGAGAATTATTCGCAATGGTATAACGATTTGGTCGTAAAGGCCGACCTCGCCGAACAATCGGCTGTGCGCGGTTGTATGGTAATAAAGCCTTATGGATACGCAATATGGGAAAAGATGCAGCGGCAGCTCGACGATATGTTTAAGGCGACCGGACATGTAAATGCCTATTTCCCCCTGCTTATTCCCAAGTCGTATTTGAGCCGTGAGGCCGAGCACGTTGAAGGTTTTGCCAAAGAATGTGCCGTTGTAACTCATTATCGGTTGAAGAATGCCTCTGATGGTTCGGGTGTTGTTGTCGATCCGGCCGCACGTCTCGAAGAAGAACTTATTATTCGCCCTACATCGGAAACGATTATTTGGAGTACCTATAAAAATTGGATACAGTCGTATCGCGACCTTCCTATTCTTTGTAACCAGTGGGCCAATGTGTTGCGTTGGGAAATGCGTACACGTCTTTTCTTGCGTACGGCCGAGTTCCTTTGGCAAGAAGGACATACGGCTCATGCTACCCGCGAAGAAGCGGAGGCAGAGGCTGTGAAGATGCTCAACGTATATGCCGATTTTGCCGAGAAGTATATGGCCATGCCGGTCATTAAAGGCGTGAAATCGGCCAGTGAACGTTTTGCCGGCGCTTTGGAGACTTATACGATCGAGGCACTTATGCAAGATGGGAAGGCTTTGCAATCGGGAACCTCTCATTTCCTCGGACAAAATTTCGCGAAAGCGTTTGACGTGCAGTTTGTCAATAAAGACAATCAACTCGAATATGTATGGGCGACCTCATGGGGTGTATCGACACGATTGATGGGGGCTCTTATCATGTCGCACTCCGATGATAACGGACTGGTATTGCCGCCTCATCTCGCACCTATACAGGTCGTTATCGTACCTATTTACAAAAATGCCGAGCAATTGGCTCAAATCGATGCCAAAGTGGCCGGTATCGCCGAAACTTTACGCGGTATGGGTATCTCGGTAAAATATGATAATGCCGACAATAAGCGGCCGGGATTTAAGTTTGCCGATTACGAATTGAAAGGCGTTCCGGTGCGTTTGGTTATCGGAGGACGCGATCTCGAAAACAATACCGTAGAGGTTATGCGTCGCGATACGTTGGAAAAAGAAACCCGTAGTTGCGATAATATCGAACAGTATGTCAAAGATTTGCTCGAAGAAATTCAGAATAATATTTATCGGAAGGCGTGCGATTTCCGTTCGCAACATATCATCGAAGTAGACTCTTATGACGAGTTCAAAGAGAAAATAGAAGAGGGCGGTTTTATTCTTGCCCATTGGGACGGTACACCCGAGACCGAAGCTCGAATCAAAGAAGAAACCAAAGCTACGATACGTTGTATTCCGCTCGAAGGAGATATGACGCCGGGAGTATGTATGGTAACCGGTAAACCTTCGGCACGTAGAGTTCTTTTTGCTCGGGCTTATTGATAAAAAATAATACAATGTAAAGGCATCTGTTACGGAAACAGATGCCTTTTTATTTTATTGGGCCGATTGCAAACAGATCGAAGCAAATGCACAATAGGAGCATGGCCCGTCTTCCCCTATATGGGCCGACTGGACAAATGGCATATCGGGATTGAAGATTTCTTGTAAACATTTGTCGAATTCCTTACGGAATTCTTGGTCGACCTGAGCGTAATCATCGAGCGAAGAAAATCCCATTTTTATGTCTACTCTGAATTTTTGAGGCGAAAACAGCTCTTGTACCCGATAGATAGCCGGTGCGATAGGATTAGACAGGTGGTCTTCGTCGGTAACCATCATGGCATACATAAGGACTTGCATGATTGCCTTACGCCGGTCTTTCTTTTCTTTGTCGAACAGCTCTTCGATATTTCGGAAGTCTATTTTGTCTTTTCCTGTTTTATAATCGACGATGCGTATTTTTCCGTCTTTCATATCCATGCGATCGATAAAACCTTTCAGTAATATTTCCCGGTCGGTATCGATGGCGTGAGATTGTTTTATTTCCCTTTCCGAAGTAAGATAGGTGAAGGGTGTGAGGGCGCGGTCTATTTCAAGCGTCTTTTTTACGTATTTACGTATGACTTCACCTACGAGGTAGTTTTGTCCCGTGAGGGCTTTCGGCTTTTGAGGTGTTTTGAAATAATTTTCGGCAAAAGCCTGTTCGATAAAAGCCGTAATCTGTTTATCGTCTTTTTCTATGGCTTTTAGTGATTCCGCCTGTATGGGTGAGCCGGTCATACGGTCATAGATTTGTTGCATGACGCTGTGGTAGATGCTGCCGAAGACCCCGGCATCCACACCTTCCGATACGTCATCGATCTCCTGAAATTTCTCGACATAGCTCAAATAAAATTGCAGCGGGCAGGTAATGTAGGTATTGATGGCACTGGCCGAGAGGTAGCGATCTCCCCCTTTGTGGTATCGGAGAAGTTGCGACATGACATATTTGTCTTTCGGAACAACGATGTCGCGTATTTTTTTGGCCATGATAGGATAACCTATCATTTTTTCTTCGATAGGAAGGCGGTAGTGGTATTTCATTTGGTACACATACCGGCTCACTTCGCCGCTGGCCATATCTTCTGTTCGGGTGTCGTAAAGGAGGAAGACCCTTTTGGCTCTGTGTATCAGCCGATAGAAATAATATGCGTAGATACTGTCTTGATGTTCTGTGGTAGACAGGTCGAATCCTTTGCGCAAATTATAAGGAATGAGGGACGAGGCGACTTTTTTCACCGGGAAGATACCTTCGTTCATCGATAGGATAATGACGTTTTCGAAGTCGAGGGCCCGGGTTTCGAGTACGCCCATGATTTGAAGGCCCGACAACGGTTCTCCCTCGAATGGAATCGAAATGCCGGCAGTGAGTTTTTTCAATAATTTAAAAAATGTTACCACGTTCATCTCTATTCGGTTTTCCTGCATGATGCCTTTCAACCGGTTTATGGACAAATAGTAATGGTAGATAAATTCTCGTTCGAGGGCGATGACGGATATTTCAGGAGAATTTTCGTTGGGGTTGTCGGTCGTATCTACATTTAATTCTTCTTGAAGCATTGCCAACAGATCTAATAAATAATCGCATACTTCATCTGCGTTTTTTAGTGGTACGAAAATGCGCCTTAATAACGGAGTTACCCCCAACTCTTTTTGAGGAATGAATATTTTGTTGTGTTTACGAATGTCGTCGGTCAGACGGTTTATTGCAGATTGTCCCGAGAGTTGCAGGTATCGGTTGCTGAGTAGGGATAATACGCTTCGGTGGTAGAAGAGCGTTTCATCTCCGTTGGGGCGCGTGTGCTTTTGCAAGTCGGCGAGAATATCCAGCAGACCGGCCACCGTTGTGTTAGACAGTGTATATCCCATAGTGATATTTATGGGAGATATAGTACTTGGAATGGCGTAAAGCATGGGGAGCAGCAGATGCTCGTCCGGCAAGACGATTGCTGTGTTGAGTGCTTTTTGCGGAGCGGGTATGGCATTGCTTTTCATCAATTCCTGCAAAATGATTTCGCATTGTTTGGCTTGACCTACTGCCGAAGGTACACCCAAAAGCTCTATATCGGGATAAACGTAATTTCCCTGCTCTTTTTCGAGTTGAAGCAGAGAGGGGAACTCTTTGACGTTCGGTTTTAGAAAATAGGAAGCTCTGTTGTATTCGTCTTGCAGGGTGGGAGCATTGTTGTCCCAGTAAAAATCGGCTATGCCATTCTTTTTCAACGTTTTCATTAGGCTTTCTTCTGCCCGGTTCAGAACATTGAGACCCACAAATACGATTTTTTGATAGGGGAGAATCAGTCCGGTATCGGCACGTTCGGCTACTTCTCTGAATATCATGCCTTCATAGCCCATACCATTGTTGCGCAGGTCGTTCCTAAACCTTTCGTAAAGGGAGTACAGAATCTCCCAAAGCGTGATAAAATGGCTTTTATTATCGCTTTCGCCGATGGGCATGAAGTTTTTCCAGAAACGACGTATATACAAAATTTGTTCTTCGGTGAGCGGACTGCCGAATCGGGAATCGATTTCTTTTAGGTCGTGAATGTTGGTAAAAAGTTGTCGGGCATCGACCATATATTTATCTACATCGTCGAAGTCGTTGAGAAGGGTTTCTCCCAATGGAACAAATTCATCGAAACTCTCTTTTTGCGGACATAAGTCGGAGTAGTGGCGGTAAAGAGAGAACAGGAGGTATATATGGTCGGCCGGTTGCAATTCCGACAGTTGTATGAAAAGATCGGATACGGTTGTAATGGTCGGTGAAAATATGGGACCGTCGATGATGTCGGAGAGATATTTTTTGAAAAAAATGCCGGCTCGACGGTTGGGAAATACAAACGCCATATTTTGTATATCTCGATTATATTCCCGATAAAATGCTTCGGCTACTTGTCCTAAGAATGGTTTCATATATGTTGCGCAGAATTTTTCTTTACAAGTTTACGAAAAATCACCGAACTAAGCCCATAAAAACTCAATAAATCGATCTGAAAAAAATTTGCATATTTTTATAGAGGAGAAAGAGGTAAAATTTGTTATGAGTTGGATTTTACGCAATCTACTTTATGAATAAAAGGAAATACCCTTTGTGTGTATACACACAAAGGGTATTTCCTTTTGATTAGGAGAGATATTACTGGTCGAGTGTTTCCAAGAACTCTATCTCGACGATGCGTAGTTCATTTTTCTTCTTTTTCTTGCCGTCTAACAGGTCGAGCTTCCCGGCTTGGGCTTCGGCAACTTCGATAATTTGTCCGAATGCGTCGGAATCGACAGTTGCACCTTTCAACTTGATGGTTATGAGGTCTGAACGGACCGGCTTGTCGATGAGCAAGTGTACGTATCCCAAACTTTTTTCGGTATTACCGCTCCATATCAAAGTGTTTCCCGCATACACTTCGAGAGGATAAGAACGTTGTCTCCAACCGGTGAGTTTGATACATATATCATCGATTTCGGCGCGGCGTTCGAGTTTATAAGCAATCCATGCCGTATTCGATTTTCCGTCGTTTCTCCATTCGCTCAATTCGTTGTCGTCGATACTGTTCATCGCATCGTCTTGGTTGCAGCCAGCAATGATACTGTCTACTTTGACATCGACTTTGGAGTCTCTGTAAGACGGGGTGGCGGGAGTCTCTCCACGGTCGAAACGGCTGGGGAGATTTTGTGCCGGGAAGTACGAGGAGAGTCCGTTTCTGACTTTGACGGGTTTTGTTTCAAAAGTTATTTCATTCGAAGGCAATCCTTCGGCTTCGGCTTTCAGGGTTATTTTTCCCGATTTATCGGTTGTCCGTATCATGACACGTGTAATGCCGCATTCGACGGGAAGCTCTTTCGATAGGACATAATTGTCTTTTCCCTGAGCTATACCGCCGCGCCATTCGGCTGGACCTTGCAAATCGAATTTTACCATATTGTTGGCCAACGGGCAGCGGTCGCCGTTCTCATCGACAACTTCGATTTGTACGAGGGCCAAGTCCGCTCCGTCAGCATAAGTTCCGTTAGGCCCTTGTATCAACGACAATTTTAATTCTTTCGGGTCTCCGATGGTTTTTATGGAGCTCCGGCTTGCTTCTGTGCCATCTTCGAGGTAAGAGACAGCTTCGATGCAGCCTTTTTCCCATTGTATGGAGTCGAACGTGAAGAGAAAACGGTATTCCTGCCGGCCGAATCCTTTTGATTTTCCATTGACGAATAATTCCACCTCATCGCCCGATGATACGACATATACGGGCTTTCGGGTGTCGGGGGTGTAGTTCCAGTGCCCGATGATATGCGTATGGTGGTTTTCGATGTCGACCCAGCCGTCCCACATGACTTTGTGTGCGAAATATCCGTCTTTGGGTATTCTGAACGCATCGACGACACCGCTCACACGGTAGTTCATCTCGCTGCGCCCGTGAGTTTGCGTATCGGAAAAGATGATTTTCGCGCCGCCTGAATTCACCCTGCGTCCTGTACCGGGACGTTCGCGCCACATATCGTACCAGCGGCGGACAAATTCTATGGCAAGCATATCCTGATTCTGATTATAGGCCGAGGCATCTTGCCCTTTATACAGCGGTCCGTCTCCCTGTTTGTGATAGGGATAACTGTACTCGTCCCAATATTTGCGCAGACCTTCGTCCCGGCAGTATTCGGTCTGTATCATCGGGTGGTGTTCGCTTTTGTTGATGTAAAGCATTTCTCCTCCGTATTCAGCCTCTCTGATGTCGAGCATTTCGCGTGAACCGATAGCCCGACCTCCATGCGGGTCGTACTGGTCGCGTATCGCGATCATCTCTATCATGTGCTCCCGGCTGATGGATTCGTTCCCGCATTCGTAAAAGAGGATACTCGGGTTGTTGCGTGTATAGATGATGACGTCGCGCATCAGTTCTTTACGTTGTTCCCAACGCCGTCCCTCCACATCTTTTTCGGCATCTCCGGCCGGAAGCATCTGTATGACACCGACCCTGTCGCAGGACTCGATATCCTGTTTTTGCGGGGTGATGTGCATCCAGCGGAAAAGGTTGGCATTGTGTTCGATCATCAATCCGTTGGAATAGTCGCTCAGCCAGGCCGGAACCGATATGCCCACGCCCGGCCATTCGTTGCTCGAGCGTTGCGCATAGCCTTTGAGTTGTATGACACGGTCATTGAGCCATACTTTCCCGCTTCCGAATCGGGTCTTGCGGAATCCGGTTGTCGTAACGACTTCATCGATGGATTTATTATCGACGATGAGACGGGTTACGACATGATAGAGATAACCATATCCCCAGCTCCAAAAATGGATATTCTCCAATGGGGCAGAGGCTTCCAACATTGCGGTTTCTTGCGGATTTACGGTTATGGGCGTACCCGAGAAAGAGCTTACCCGCTTGCCTTCGTAGTCATATATGTCTACTTCATAGCCGACGGCCATCGGTTTGTCGTGCTCATTACGGATTTGGGATTCGGTGTGTATCATCGCTTTCCGGCTTTTTACTTTTATATCGGAGGCATATACATAGACTCCGGTAGTTTGCAGGTTGCTGTATAGCGGTAATGTCTGATATAATTTATCGGTGATGTGCAGCCACACGTTTTTGGTTATCCCACCGTAGTTGGCATTGAAGTTCTGGTCGTTCCATTGGAACCGGCTGCCGGTTGCTCTCTCTCGGTATTGCCAGTCGTTGTCGACCCGCACGGCGATCACGTTTTCCCCGTTGAAGTTGAGGTAAGGGGTGAGGTCGAAGCCTACGGCCATGACACCGTTCTCGTGCAGTCCTATGTGTTTGCCGTTGAGGTAGAAATCGGCGCCTTGCCGCACACCCTCGAATTCGATGAATACCTTCTTCCCTTTGGCCGATTTCGGCAGTTTGAAGTGTTTCCGGTACCACGCGACAGTGTCGGTCATTTCCTTTATGGGAACTTTGAATGCTTCGTCTTCGTTGAAGGCTCGCGGAAGGGTGATTTTTTTCCAATCCTTATCGGGAAATTTTACTTTTTCGGCTCCGTGCATATCGCCTACATGCAAAAGCCATTGCGGATTGAAGTTATACTTTTCCCGCACACTGCCACTCACCGGCAGGGAGAGAGACAGGCAGAGAATAACGAATAATGGGTAAAAAAGATAAGTACGTTTCATGGTATGTAAATTTGTTTTTGTAGTTCGTCTTTCACAACGGCCATCATACCTTCGACTTGCGCCAGTGCCAGCATGCGACCGTGAAAAGAATATCCGGGATTGTAGTTCTGATTTTCGTCCCCCAACATGGTGCGTCCATGATCGACGCGCATAGGAAGGTGCGGATTCTCTTTTTCAAAAACACGTATCAAGTCGATGAGATGTCCGCGCCCCGATAGGTGGGAGCTCTCGATGAAATTTCCGTCTGGGAAAGTTTCTGTACTCCGCAGGTGCACGAAGTGTGTTCGTTTGGCAAATTTCCGGGCCAGTTCCCGTGTGTCGTTTTGTGACCCGGCACTGAGCGACCCGGCGCAAAAAGTGAGTCCGTTGTGCGGGTTGTCGACGGCATGGAGTATCCATGCGATGTCTACTTCGTCGGTTACGATGCGGGGAAGACCCAGTACTTGGAAAGGCGGGTCGTCGGGGTGCACGCACATATTTATGCCGAATGTTTCGCACACGGGCATGATGGCCGACAAGAAGTACCGCATGTTTTCGCGGAGGGCTGCACGGTCGATGCCCTCGTAGTGCGACAATAGCTTTTTGAATATTTTTACCGGATTTTCATCTCCCTCTTTGATATTCCCGTTGACAAATCCTTGCGTCTTTACGATGATTGTCTCGATGAGGTCGTTTTTCTCTTTCTCGCTGATGACTTTACCCATCTCTTCGACTTTCGCGAGGAGCGGATCGGGATAATCTTTTTCTGCTCCGGGGCGTTCGAGAATGTGAAGGTCGAAGTAGGCGAAACGCGCCCGGTCGAAGTAGAGCGATGTGGTACCGTCGGCCCACGGGTGTTGCAGGTCGGTGCGTATCCAGTCGATGACGGGCATAAAGTTGTAGCATACGGTTTTTATACCGCATCGACCCAAATTGGCCAGACTGTTTTTATAGTTCTCGATGAGCCGGTCTCTTTCTGCTCCGCCATATTTGACGGCTTCGCATACGGGCAGGCTTTCTACGACCGACCATCGCAGGCCGTGCGATTCGATATAGGCTTTCCTGCGGGATATATTCTCGATTTCCCAGACATCTCCGTTAGGAACATCGTGCAGGGCGGTAACGATACCTTCCACACCGATTTGCCGTAACATGTCGAGCGTAATCGGATCGTTGGGACCGAACCATCTCCATGTCTTCTCCATGACAGATAATTTTATAAGATTACGACAAAGATAGCACGAGGGGAAGTGTGGAAGAAAATATTTCTGTATATTTTTTATCGTTGCGGAAAACGGGTGATAAATTTTTCAAAGAATGAGAAGCCTTTATCGAGTAGATTATAGAAAATCGAATAACATCAGTTGTATGCTTATTGGAAATGCAATAGTTTATATACAACAATAATAAATGTATTATTTTGTGTGTATAAATATTCTGAAATTTATTTATGCTTGTTTTTTATATTTGAAAGATAATTGATGATAAATTATTTGTTTTATAAAATAAATTTTCTATATTTGCAAAAAATATTATTGATTAATGTAAAAATTTAATATCATGAGAAAGTCTTCTTATATGATCGATGTAAAGGTCGATGGTAGTAATGATCATATGTTGATTCACGGTTATACAGGAGCTATTGATTTAGTGAATGATAAAATCGTTTCTTTTATCAATAGTCACGATACGTTTACAGAGAGTGAATTTCCTTATTCTGCAAAAACATGGTCTGCATTGATACAACGCGGATATATTACTGAAAAAGCGGAGCAAGAAGAGTATGATTATGTTGCATACATGGCCGATATTTTATTCCGTAGAGATATGTTGTTGAAAAAAGGTTTTACATTTGTCATTACTTACGATTGTAATTTCCGTTGCCCATATTGTTTTGAGAAAGGAGTAGGAAGGGATAAAATGGTATTTACTCCTGAGATGGTAGATAAAGCTTTTGAAGCAATTTTTTATATAGAACCTAACGAAAAGTATTTTTTTAAAAATATTACATTATATGGAGGGGAACCTCTTTTAGTACAAAACAGAAAAATCATATCTTATATTATTGATAGAGGCAAAAGGTTAGGTTTTACATTTTCTGCTATTACAAATGGTTATGATTTGGTTGCTTATGAAGACTTACTTTCACCCGACGGCATCGCTTTTTTGCAAATCACGGTAGATGGTGTTCGTGACCACCATAATAGTCGTCGCATACATTGCCAGGGTTTCCCTACATTCGACCGTATTTTGGATAATATCGGTTTGGCTTTGAAGAGAGGTGTTCGGGTTTCTGTACGGGTTAATACAGATAGGGAGAATATCGAAGATTTGAAAGAGTTACAAGCGATTTTCGAGCGTTTACAGTATGTCGAAAATCCGCTTTTTTCAATGAATTCGGCATTGTTGGTTGATTATTCTGAATCCGAAACGGACAATACTTATCATTACTTGACGCAACGAGAATTTATTCAAAAGCATAGTGTTTCTAAATCTCAATTTGAATATCAGGATTATGGCGTGTTTGATAAACTTTATCAAGCCATTATGAGGAAAAAACCTCTGTCTTTTCATCCTATTTTTTGTAGAGCGCAGACTGGAAGCTTTGTTTTTGATCCATATGGTAATATCTATCCTTGCTGGGAAGTCGTAGGCCGGCCCGAACACTGCATAGGTCATTATGCGAGTGCTGGCGGTGTTTCTTGGAGTCAGGAACCTCTCGACAATTGGCATAAGGCGCATATATCAGAGATTCAGGCTTGTACCGTGTGCAAATATGCTTTGTTATGCGGATGCGGATGTCCGGCTCATAATCTGAAACGACATCATTGTCTTCGTATGGAAGATATTGTGCGTTATGCTGTCAATAAAGCGTATGCAGATCTGCAATTAAATAACTGATTTATTAACTTAAAAATGAAAATTATGAAAGAGAAGAAAAATGAACTTCGTTCTCTGAACGAAGAGTTGCCAGCTTTTTATTTAGATGAGCTGGAACAACGATTGGAAACAGACCCGTTAGCAATAGCGGCGTTGTTGAATATGGATAGTTCTGATTCTTCGGATGAATGCATTTGTATATGTAATGGAAAATGTAAGCAATACTGTTCAGAATATTGCCAAGAATTTGATTTATAAATAAAAGTTGAGGGTGTGAGAGATCTATATTTTTAAATTATATATGGTATTATATTCAGTATAAATCTTGATTACCCTCAATTTTTGTATACATTATATGATAATATAATGAAATATATCGTTTTTTTTATCGTCATATTTACAACTATTCCATCTGTTATGGCACAGACCATCGAGGTGGAAGGTCATGTGCGGGATAGTGAGCGGAATGACCTGATAGGGGCAACGGTATGTTGTTTTACTTCCGATACTCTTCTTGTTGCTAGTATGATAACTGACAGTAAAGGAGATTTTAGATTGAAACTATCGGGGGGGAAACAGGCGTTTCGTCTGCAAATAGGCTATCTCGGTTATAAAGAGATGACCCTTATATTGAATCCTACCGAAGAAAAGTTGGTGCGGCTTGGCGATATTACTTTGAGCCGGAGTTCTGCACTCATACAGGAGGTTATTGTTACGGGTAATCATACGGTGCACACTGCTGAAAAAACGATGATATACCCTACTCGTGAACAGTTACGTCATGTGTATGACCGAAACAGCTTGTTGAGAACAATGACCATACCCGGTGTGAGCATCGGCATATATGACCAGAAACCGACTTATATGGGACGAGAGATATTGTTCTGCATTGACGGACGGGAAGCCACCGAAGACGAGGTAAACAATTTGAATCCGCGAGATATCAAGCGAATCGATTTCTATACCAATGGTAATACCGACTATCCCAAAGCTGATGTTGTGTTTGACTATGTACTGAAAGAGCGGGACTATGCCGGTACGGTTGCAGTCAATGGTCAGCATAACTTAAATAAACCTACAGGTAGTGCTCGGGGGACGGCTCAATATTTTCAAGGGAAGTCGGAATTTGCCCTTTCTGTGGCCGACAGCTATGATTGTTTTAGTAACTACAATAGCGAAAATTATACAGAAACGGCTTACGGTTTTCCTGATGGAACGAATGTGAATACGACCCAAGAACTACCTTCACAAAAAAACAGTAATAATTTGCGTTCTTATTTCAATTACATATATAAAGATAAAAAACAGAGTGTCTATTCTTCTTTTCGTTTGAATCAAAACTTGAGAGAGAATGATGTATGGAATAGTCAGACATTCAGCAATACCCCCGAAACCTATACTATGCAAGAAAACCGGCATTCGACCGGTTTGTCTCCGGCATTGTCGTTTTGGTATGAATGTGCGTTGAAAAACGACCAGCGTTTGCGTATGGATTGGTATGGCAGTTATGGTAATAACGACTACAAACGTTGGTATGTTTATCGAATCGATGATGTAATAACTTCGGCCTATGATAATGCAACCGACGAATCGAGTTGGTATGGACGGTTTAAAATCAATTATACCAAAACATTCAAGAATCGTTCGTCATTTAATGTAGAAGCCAATCAGGACTTTACCCGCACCGACGATCGCAACGCGCGTGAAGGTGTGGTATCCGACGTATATTTGAACCGAGGCAACACACAATTATATCTTACCTATAATTACAAGGTAAAAAATCGTTTGAATTTGCGTTTGCGATTAGCAGAACGTTTATCATTCAGCCAAACAGGTGCTGATACCTATTTCGATCATATGTTTGTACCATCATTGCAAATGACATATATGTATAAAACACATATGTTACAGATAGTTGCCGAAACATCAGGTTCTTCGCCCAGTATTACCAACCTCACGGCTACGGAGTACCGTCGTAATATTTATGAAATTTCCGTAGGAAATCCCGGGTTGAAAGATTGGCGAAAATATCAAGCCGGAGCTATTTATACTTGGGTAGTAGATCGATTCTTTGTGGGTGCGGGTTTTATATTCGGAGGAGATTACCGTTCACCTTATACCAATATCGAATACGCTGCTGACAGAGATATGTTTGTCTGTCAGCAGCGAAGTAGTGGTAATTCTATATCGCAAAGTTATGAATTACAGTTGCAATATAGTATTATACCCCAAAAATTGATGGTTGAGGTATATGGAAACTATAAGCATGAAAAGTTAGCATATTGGAAAACGATATATGGTGATTCGTATAATGTGTCAATCGATTGTTATTTTTTTCATAAAGGCTGGTCGGTTTCGGCAGGGTATGCCCCTAAACGTTCTTATATAGAAAAATCTGGGACGAAAATTCAATCGTCGGGAGGTTTTGATTTGAATGTCGGTTACTCCATAAAAGGTTGGAATATCCAATTCAGGACATTGAGTCCTTTTATGAAAACAACGTTTAAAGGTTGGTATGAAAGATTGTCATATTCAAAAATCAATGCGATGCGTTATGAACGCACCTATGACAATATGTTCCAGTTGACGGTCAACTATCGTTTTACGTTTGGTAAGAAAAAACACAAATTCCATAGTACAGAAATAAAAGATATTAATCAGTCAACAATTCTAGAATAGTCGGTTATGGATAATTTTGATTTGATGCGTATAACAGTGGGACCTTTTTCTACTTCGTCGTTGCATACAACTTTTTTGATGGAATTTAATAATCATTTCTTTGAAATAGGAAAAGATGCGGCGGAGTTGCTGAATTACCTCAAAGAAAATGGTTGCGATGAAGTGGCAGTGGATACTTATGTAGAAAGTCATGATGGACATCCGTCGAAAGACGATGTCATCGAATTTTTGGAAATGCTGTCGTCGAAAATTGCGGAGGGAAAGGTATCCTCGACTAAAAAGGGAGTATTTCTTTATCGGCACGATTTGATTTCGTCCGAGAAAGTAAGAAAGTGCGCTTCTTCTCTGAAAATACTTTTCGATAGCCGTGTGATGATGGCGATTGTCGGTATATTTATTATTCTGGATTTTATTCATTTTACAGAATTTTATACTGAAACTATACACGTTGATCTGAGTATCTATACAGTAATAGGATTATTCCTGTTTTTTATTTTTTCGTCGTTGATACATGAATTGGGGCATGCATCAGCTTGTCATTATTTTCAGATTCCTCATGGAAATATTGGCTTCGGATTATATCTTAATATTCCTGTTTTCTATACCGATGTTTCTCAGGCATGGAAACTTCCTCGAAGGGAGCGTTTTCTGATCAATATAGGTGGTGTGTATTTTCAGATGGTTTTATTAATACCGTTTCTTATAGCTTATTTTTTCTTTCATTACCCATTTTTCAAATATATAATTGTGGTGATGAATATGAATTTTGTTATTACATTGAATCCATTTTTCAAATTTGACGGATATTGGATTTTGTCAGATGTTTTGGGGGTTGCCAATTTACGAAAAAAGGGGACAGAATGGGTTGGATATGTTTTGAGTAAAATAAAGAATAAAAAAGTAGAGCATCGACCCTATTTATTTGCGTTATCCCGGGGAGCAAAATCTGGATTAGTAGTTTATACGGTTGTAGTCAATTTGTTTTTTGGATTTTACTTTTTCTATGTTTTACCTTTGTTTTTCGTACGGTTTTATGAAACTTTTCCTGATCGTTTCAGTCTATTGATAAGAGAATTGTCATATCGCCAAACTCCGGACTGGTCGAATGTACAACAAATTGTTCTTCAATTATTATTCTTGGTATTGGCATTTTATATGTTGTACCGGATCATATATCCATTTTACAAGAAGATACGTGTATATAAAGAATCATGATGAAACAGTTGGTTTGCATATCGAGTTGCTGTTTATTGACATTTGTGTTCCTTGCTGATTTTTTTTATATCAAGGATACGTATTTTGTACAATTGTTGTTATTGGTTTTTAGCTTAATGATATTCATATTTATACGGCCTTTGAAAGTGGGTGTTTGTGATATTTGTATTATTTTGTTAGGAGCGTACGGGCTTTTTTTACCATCAGTTAATACGATAAATACTAATGTGATGCTCGTTTATTTGATAACAAATATATTTGCTTACTTTATTTTGAGGTATGTTTTTACCTATTATGGAAAATTTGCGGGTTACCTTCTTTCTATATTTACCGTATGCATTTTTGTTTTGTTAACTATATCTTTCTATATATATTATCTGTTTTCCGAGACTGTCCATAATGCGGGTTCTTCTTCGTTGTATGATTTCAGGTTTTTGTATGCTCCATTGGGAATTTCCAATAATGTATGGAGTAGTTTACAATGGTTATTCGGGGGCATATTGGCAATCGCATATTTTTATGTTGAGAATCGAAAAGTCAAGGCTCTTGCTGCTATAACTGGCTGTATGGTATTGTGTCAATTGTTATTGTCATTTTCGAGAGGAATATATTTATCGGCACTGGTGTTTGCCATTGTTTTGTTTATACTGGAAAGAAAGAGATTATTTGTAGATCGGGAAAAATTTCTGTTGGGTAGTTGTGCTATTTTTATAATAGGAATTTTTTTCTTATTTCCTCATGAAACGAAAAAAGTTTTTGAAATAAATAAGACTGTTTCTCAACAAAGAAGTATAGATGGGAGAGTAAAGGCCATGTCAATTACCTCCGATATCTTGAAAAAATATCCTTGGGGTGTAGGTCTGAATAACTATACTTTGGCGAAAGATTATTATCAGGTTGGTGATAAAAGGGTTGATTCTTACACTACATATGCACCCAATACAATTTCAAAACTTTTTATTGAGTATGGTTATTGTGGTGTGTGTATATATTTGATACTTTGTTGGTCTATTGTTTTTTTATTGATAAAGAGAAAAGAACGGAAATTATGGATAATATCGTTGTTTTTAATGGCTTTTTTTGTTAGGGAGCAGACCTTTTCGACAATGTTCGATTCGAAGGTTATACAATTATCAACCCTTTTCCTTGTAGCTTTTTTACAAAGTAAAAGGGTAGAATGTGAAAGAGAGAAGAAGAATTTTCCAGTCATACTTTGTTTCTTGCCTTGTATAGTGATGACATATGTGGTTGGACTGGTTCTTTATAACTGGAATAGTAAGGAATGTTTTTCTTTTATGGTCAACAGAGCAATTTTTTTGCGGGATAAAAATGTTGAAAGATCTCTTTGTTATTTTGAAAAAGCCTTAAAGAAAAGCCCATTGGATATTCACTTATCATTTTATGTGCGCTTATATTCCATTAAGGAAGCGGAAAATACGTTTTTAAAAGAACTGGAAAAATGGATATCAGTTTATCCTGATAAACTTATTTTCAAATGGGAATTATATAAAATATATCGGCAGAAAGGATTTGTAGATAAAGCAATAGAAATGTTTGTTTCTGTCGTATTGCAAGAACCGAATATTTTAAAAACGACCTATTGGGAAAAACTTCGGTTTTACGACAAAGAATTTACTGAACGAGTTGTAAATTTTTTGTTGATACATATTTCGCAGAAGCCTTCTAATCCTATTGATTTGGCTAAATATGGAAGTATTGCTATGCAGCTTGGCGATTTTGAAACGGCCGAATTTTATTTGTTTAGCTCGAATGAACAATTGCCAAATCTGTCGAGAGTGTGGTTTAACTTGGCGTGTATATATGAGAGAAAAGGTCTAGTAGATAAGGCGTACCAATATAATCGTATGGGAAGAGTAACGGCACAGGGAATTTTTACAGGAAATGATTATAAGCCGGCAGAGGAGAAAAATATAGAGGATTTGATATGGAAGCAATATCGTTTTTTATTTGAAGTTTGGTATAAAAAGTCATTGGCGATTTGATCGTACGTTTAAAGGAGAATTGAATATGAGTATATCAAGATGTATTTTTTCGATTTTGCTTTTGATGCAAATTTTATGGAGCTGTAATGTATTGGAAGCTCCGGTTTTACCAAATGATGAGGTGGAAAAAGTGTTGGATTTTTACGCCAATGATTCTTTGAAGAGGGTGGCTGCGGAATTTTTAATAGAAAATATGCCCGGGAAATTTGGGTATAGGGATAAACAGATAGAACGCTATGATACAATATTTTCGCTATATGAAAGATTATATAGGAGTGGTAATTCCGAATCCGATCCTGCTCTTGTCGAGCAATGTTGGTGGAATCTGTTGCACAAATACGGACGACTGCAACCTTTGTATTTAGGACGACAGTATGATACGGAAACCGTTTCGGCAGAGTTTTTGATAGAGGAGATAGAGACGGCTTTTGAGGCGTGGCAGACAGTTCCGGATTTCATATCCCGAGATTTCGACCTTTTTTGCCGGTACGTGTTGCCGTACCGTATAGGAAATGAACCTTTGGAACCGTATCGTAAAAGGCATTTCGAGCAATTCCGGAGAATCCGAGATTCGCTTATTATCAACGATGACCGTCTTATCAAGGAGTTGTATCATGAGTTCGATAGAGTACGTAAGTATAAAAATAGCCGATTGATGTGGGGATATCCCATCTCTTTGCCGAGGAGTAAGGTGGAACAGGCTCGACGTGGATCGTGCCGGCACATGAGCGAATATTATGTACTTACTTTGAGAGCATGTGGGATTCCGGCAACGATAGATTATGTCAATCATTGGGGAAACCGTAGTCAGGGGCACGAGTGGGTGGTCGTTTTGAAAGATAGTGGCCAGTTTCTTCCTTTCGATGCCTTGGATAGAAAACGGTATTTTTTTACCTATAAACCAGCTAAAATATTTCGCCAGACTTTTGAGATACAAGATGTGAATGAAAATGCTGCCGAGTATGTTCCCGGGTATTTATTGGCGTCGGATAGGATCGATGTATCGCATCTTTATTTTCCGACATTCGATGTAGATGTTGCCGGTGATCCTGAGGTTACTGATAGATATAGATCGTTCCCGTATGGCGTAATCTGCGTGTTCGATAACAAGGAGTGGCAGCCGGTCGATTACGGGCAGGTGTCCGAGGGCAAGTTCTATTTCAAAAATATGATAGGCGATGTTTGCTATATGGCTGGTTATTACGATGAGAGTACCTTTGTCCCAGCGACACCGCCCTTTATTCTCGACAAGGAAGGCAGAATAGAATATATCCGATCCGATACGTCCGGTTTTGTCGATATGCATCTGACTCGTAAATATCCGAAATTTACACGTATTACCTCGTTTTCGAAGGCTCTTTTAGGAGCAACAGTGGAGGTCTCGGACAATCCAGATTTTTCAGACTCGGAAATTGTAATGACTGTTTTGGATAGAGATGCACAAGATATAGTCGATTCTATCTTAAATGTTACTCGTCCATATAGATATGTTCGAATGAAATTTGATGATAATCGTGAGGGTAATTTGGCAGAAATAGTTTTTTATGGTCGGAAACAAGGTACGGAAGAAGAACAGGCTTTGAACGGATTTGCATTTGGCGTCCCGGAGAATGAAATAGAAACAGGTTGGGAACAAGCTGTCGATGGTGATTATAGTACCTATTTTAGAAAAGATAAGAAAGTAGAAGGGTATGTAGCACTTGATTTGGGTGAAAGAAATGATCACACATTGACGCGGATACGCTATGTACCCCGAAGCGATACAAACTTTATTATTCCGGGGAATCATTATCGTTTGGAGTATTGGGACGGTTTTTCTTGGCAATGTGTGGGAGAAAAGACCGCTACCGATTATTATCTCGATTTTCAAAAAGTTCCGGCAGGAAAATTGTATATATTACATAATTTGAGCGGAGGGGCAGAAGAACGGATCTTTATTTATAAAAACGGTATACAACAGTGGTGGTAAATCTCTTTTAAATATGGGGAGAGTGTCCTTAAAGTACGGGTTGGCGACGCATGAGGAGATGGCGCTACAACTTTGCCTTACAGATGGTGTGCAAGGTATTGTATGAGGAATGTCTGAATGAGGCAGCTTTTCTCCGGAGGTCTTTTGTAACTTTGCATAAAATTGGTAAGGATTCTTCCCTGATTTTTTTAATACGAAAACGGATATATGCTCTTCGGGTAAAAATGTGTACCTTTGCCGTGTTTTGAGAATGCCTATTGTGGAAACAGGCAAAATTTAAGAACACGACTATTATGATTTCAATAGAGGGTCTGACCGTAGAATTCGGTGGGTTTACATTGCTCGATAAGATAACGTATGTCATTAATAAAAAAGACCGTATAGCATTGGTCGGTAAAAACGGTGCCGGCAAGTCTACTATGCTCAAAATCATAGCGGGGCTTCAACAACCGTCGGCAGGATCGGTAAATATGCCCAAAGATATAACCATTGGGTATTTGCCGCAGCAAATGCAACTTTCTGATAGCCGTACGGTTACCGAGGAGGCAGCATTGGCGTTTTCTCATATTCAGGAGATGCAGGAACGTCTTGATCAAATGAATACAGAATTGGCCGAACGTACCGATTATGAAAGTGATTCGTATCAGGAATTGATCGATCGTATTTCTCAGGTAAGCGAACAACTTGCACTGTCGGGCAACGGTAATTATCAGGCCGAAATAGAAAAAACGCTATTGGGACTTGGTTTTTTGCGGAGTGATTTTAACCGATCGACTTCCGAGTTCAGTGGCGGCTGGCGTATGCGTATCGAATTGGCCAAATTGCTTTTGCAACGCCCCGATGTATTGTTGCTCGACGAGCCCACTAACCATTTGGACATAGAATCGATACAGTGGCTTGAAATGCTTCTTTCCACAAGGGCCAATGCCGTTGTATTGGTTTCGCACGACCGGGCGTTTATCGATAATGTAACCAATCGTACGATCGAAATTTCTCTCGGGCATATTTACGATTATCGGGTGAATTATTCTAAATATGTGCAGTTACGGGCCGAGCGTCTTGAACAGCAGCAGCGGGCCTTTGAGAATCAGCAGAAGCAGATACAGGATACCGAGGCATTTATCGAACGTTTCCGTTATAAAGCCACAAAGTCGGTGCAAGTACAGTCGCGTATCAAACAACTGGAAAAAATAGAACGCATAGAGGTCGACGAAGTAGACAATTCCCGATTGCGTTTACGATTTCCTCCAGCTCCTCGGTCGGGTGATTACCCTGTTATTGCTAAGAATATGGGGAAAAGTTATGGCGACCATGTTGTTTTTGCACATGCCGATTTTACAATCAAGCGAGGAGAAAAAGTCGCTTTTGTCGGGAAGAACGGCGAGGGAAAATCTACACTTGTAAAATGTATCATGGGAGAGATTCCTTATGATGGAGAGTTGAAAATAGGACACAATGTGAAAATCGGATATTTTGCGCAGAATCAAGCTCAGCTTCTTGACGAATCTGTAACGGTATTCGATACGATAGATAGAGTGGCTGTCGGTGATATTCGTACCAAAATACGAGATATATTGGGGGCGTTTATGTTTGGTGGAGAGGCTTCGGAAAAAAAGGTGAAAGTTTTGTCAGGAGGAGAAAAGACGCGGCTTGCCATGATTCGTTTGTTGCTCGAACCTGTCAATCTGTTGATTCTCGACGAACCAACCAACCATCTCGATATGCGTACAAAAGATGTTCTGAAACAGGCTCTGAAAGATTTTGACGGGACTCTTATCGTCGTATCGCACGATAGGGAATTTCTCGATGGATTGGTATCGAAAGTGTACGAGTTCGGGCAGCAGAAAGTTCGAGAACATTTAGGCGGGATATATGATTTTTTGGAGGCGAAAAAAATGGCTTCGTTAAAAGAGTTGGAAGTAAAATCGAGATCACAGGATCGATCTCAAATTCCGGCTGAAAAGACATCGACTTCTACCGTAGAAAATAAGTTGTCGTTTGAAGCCCGTAAAGAGTGGCAGAGAAAATTGAAACGTCAGGAACGTGCTGTTGCCGATACCGAACAGCGTTTGGCAAAACTTGATACAGAAATCTCTGCTATCGAAGCTCGTCTGGCTACCCCAGAGGGTATGGCCGATATAGATTTATGTATGAAACACGGAACTTTGAAGAAAGATGCCGAAGCTTTAACGGAATTATGGGTCGAGCAGACAGATATACTGGAAAAAATGCGAAAAGAAGTATCTGTAAGTGAGAAATAAATATAAGCAAAATAACTAAATACCGATGTTATGAAAAAAACAATGATGTTATCGTTAATGGCAGCACTGACTTTTTCGGCTTGCTCGGGAAAACAAGAGAAAGAGAAACCGCTATCCCAGTCTAATTTTGATTTGAGTGTAGCGCCCGGAGTCGATTTTTATCAGTATGCTTGTGGTGGTTGGATTGCCAATAATCCGTTGAAACCCGAATATAGCCGTTATGGTTCATTCGATCGATTGGCCGATTTGTGCGAGGAGCAAATGCACACTTTGGTTACAGAATTATCAGAGAAGAAACAAATTGATGGAAGTATTGCCGCCAAAGTAAGTGATTTGTACAATTTGGGGCTTGACAGTGTACGCCTCAATGCCGAAGGATTTGCACCCGTGGTTGCCGATTTGGAAGAGATAAATGGGATTACGGATATGAAAAATATGTCGTCTGTTATTGGTCGGCTTCATGCCGAAGGGGTATATCCGTTCTTTTTTGTATATGTCGGGCCGGATAGCAAGAATAGCAGCGTGAATTTGTTGAGCCTTAATCAAGGCGGTATTGCTATGGGAGACCGTGATTATTATTTGTCGGCAGATAGTACGAATATCGCTTTGAGGGAATCTTATATAAAATATATAGAGCGCTTGTTTACATTAGCAGGGTATTCTCTCGAATCGGTCGGAAAAGCGGCTCAATCGGTTATGAAAATAGAAACCGAATTGGCTCGTCTTTCTTATACCCGGGTGGAATTGCGAGATCCGCAGAAAAATTACAATAGAATGTCGTATACCGATTTTCTGAGGCGAGAAAAAGGTTTTGACTGGAATGGCTTTTTTACATCGTTGGGAGTGGATAGCTTACAATACATCGATGCCGGACAATTGGCATTTATCGATGGAGTAGACAAGTTATATACTCGGCTTTCATTACAGGAAGTAAAAGACTATATGGCGTTTACGGTATTGAATAGTGCCGCGTCGTATTTGAGCGATGAGTTTTATGAGGCCAAATTCGATTTTTACGGACGGACTTTATCCGGTCAACAAGAACCCCGGTTACGATGGAAACGTTCGCTTGCGACAACCGATGCTGTTTTGAGTGAGGCATTGGGTGAGATATATGTAAAAAAATATTTTCCGCAGGAGTCGAAAAATCGTATGTTGAAATTGGTCGCGAATTTGCAGAAGGCGCTACAACAACACATCGAACATCTCGATTGGATGAGCGAAAAAACCAAAGCTCGTGCTCTTGAAAAATTGGCGGCGATAACGGTCAAAATAGGGTATCCCGACAAATGGCGCGATTATACGGCCCTTGAAATATCTCCCGAGAAAAGTTACTGGGAAAATCTTAAAAACGCCTCTAAATTCGAGACGGCTTATATGCTCGAAAAAGTAGGCAAGGAGGTCGATAAATCGATATGGTATATGAGCCCGCAGACCGTGAACGCTTATTATAACCCGACTACCAATGAAATCTGTTTTCCAGCAGGTATTTTGCAGCCTCCATTCTTCTATGCCGATGCTGACGATGCCGTCAATTACGGTGCTATCGGCGTTGTTATCGGACATGAAATGACGCATGGTTTCGATGATATGGGACGTCAATTCGATAAAGATGGCAACCTTAGTGATTGGTGGACTTCCGAAGATACGCGTCAGTTCAATCTCCGTGCCGATATTTTGGCCGATCAGTATAGTAGCATTATTGTTATTGATACAGTACATGCCGACGGACGTTTCACTTTGGGAGAGAATATTGCCGATCAGGGAGGTTTACGTGTCGCATACACAGCTTTTGAAAATGCCACGGAAGGAGAGAAGTTGCCTATTATTGACGGATTTACTCCCGAGCAGCGTTTTTACTTGGCATATGCAAACTTATGGGCGTCAAACATTCGAGATGAGGAAATACTACGTCGTACAAAAACAGATCCGCATTCATTGGGAAAATGGCGTGTGAATGCCGCACTTCGGAATATCGAAACTTTCTATCAGGCATTCGGAATTACACCCGAACAGCCTATGTATATGGCTCCCGAAGATCGGGTTGTGATTTGGTAATTTAGTAATTAGCATAAAAGAAAGAGGGGTATCATTTTTGATACCCCTCTTTCTTTTATGCTTGTAAAAGTTTTTTGAAACTTAATGCAAATCCTAAGATAAATAAGAAACAGCCCAATGGAATGAGAAAAGCCCAAGACATAGATACGGTATCGGCAATATACCCCATTAGAACAGGTGCAATAGCACCGCCGACAATCGACATGATCAAGAATGAAGAGGCTCTTTTGGTCTGTTCGCCCAATCCTCTAATGGATAAAGCAAAAATAGTCGGGAACATGATCGATTCGCACAAGAAACATAAGAAAAAGCTGCTTACACCAGCCATTCCCGATGTAAAGATTGCCAGTATCATAGCCAATGTAGCACCGAGAGCACATACGATCAATACTTTTTCTGCACGTATTTTGCTCATGATCCAGCTACCTCCCATACGCCCTACCGTAAATAACCCCATACCGACGAACGAAAGCCAAAGAGATGCCTCTTGGGCCGATATGCTGGCATTTTCCGTAGCATAATTGATGAAAAAACTATTGATACCGGTTTGAGCTGCTATATATAAAAATAATGCTAAAAGCCCGTATGTGAAGTTTTTATGTTTCCATAAACTTTTATGTATGGTAGTTTCCCCGTCTGCGTTCTTTTCCGTAGAATCGACCTCAGGTGTGATTTCGGGCAACTTTACCCGCGAAAATAGGAGGGCTACTAGTAACGCTACTCCTCCGATAATGGCATACGGCATCGAAATGTTTCCTCCGGTACCGTTTCCGAAGAGGAAATAGCCTCCGACCAGAGGACCGCATATCCAGCCTAATCCGTTGAAAGATTGAGCTAAGTTGATTCTACGTTCGGCAGAATTTTTTTCTCCCAAAACCGTTACGTATGGATTTGCTGCCGTTTCCAGACAGGTCAATCCACAGCCGATGACGAAGAGTGAAAATAAGAAAAATTCGAATGATTTTATTTCTCCGCCCGGAATGAATAACAATGCTCCGCACCCATAAAGAAGTAAACCCGTCAGTACTCCAACTCTATATCCGAATCGCCGTATGATTTCTCCTGCCGGTAGAGCCATTAGAAAATATCCGCTATATACGACCGCTTGCACCAGAGCCGATTTTGTTTTATTGATGCCCAATGCATCTTGAAAGTGTTTGTTCAAGACATCTAAAATGCTATGAGCAAATCCCCATAGAAAGAAGAGTGTTGTTATCAATAGAAAAGGTACTAGCAAATTTCTCCCGTCTGCCATTCGTACCAAACTTGTTTTTTGTTTCATTCATTTGTTTTTTGAAAAGATTTAACATTAAAGAAATCCCCGTCATTCAGGAATTTATTTTTTGCTGCGAAAATTTCTTTCATGACACGAGTTCTATGTGTTGGCCGATAATTTCTTTGCAGCCTCTTTTTCGTGTGTTGATAGTTTTTCGTCTGGATATGCTAGTAGAGCTTAAACATACGCTCCATTTGCTGCCATTTCTCTGACGATGATGCTCCCGGTTTGGCTTGTTGGAAAATAGACATATAATCTTCCCATTCTTGCTGGCGGGGCAGCGTGTTTAAGCGTTGCATGGCCTCGTCCCAGTCGAAATCGAGAGGCGTTTCTACAATCATGAATAGACGGCTTCCTAAAATATAGATTTCCATTTCGAGTATTCCTACTTCTCTGATACCCTCCAATATTTCGGGCCAGGCGTTTTCTTTAAGGTGCCGTTTGCGATATTCAGCAATCAGTTCGGGATTTTCTTTAAGATTGAGGGTCTGACAATATCTTTTAACGGGTTGGCTATATGACTGTACCCTATATCCTGTGTGCGGTGTTTCCATGTGTGTTTTAAGATTTAAGAGAAAAAAAGATTGTTAAGGCCTAAGTCCTTAACAATCTGTGGATTCTATTAGAGAACCTTGCGATAGAGATCAAGGATAATATCCCGGGTTACTTCGCGCGGATTACCGGGAGTGCAAACGTCGGCAATAGCCGAATCGGCCAACTTGGGCAGATCGCTCTCTTTGATTCCCAGTTCACTCAAATGCTGGGGTATTCCTACCCGTACAGCTAAGGATTTGACTGCGTCTACGGCTGCTTGAGCAGCTTCTTCTTTGCTCATACCGTCTTTGTAAACATTCATAGCTTTTGCAATGGTTACATATTTGTCGAGAGCTGCTGGGGCATTGAACTCCATGATGGTAGGCAGTAACAAAGCATTGGCAACGCCGTGAGGAATGTCGAATATTGCTCCGAGCGGGTGGGCCATACCGTGTACGACACCGAGGCCGACATTTGAGAATGCCATACCTGCGATATATTGAGCTACGGCCATACCGTTGCGAGCTTCCGGATTTTGAGGTTCGTTGACGGCTGTTTCCAGATAACGGTTGATCATTTCGATGGCTTTTATTTCGAACATGTCGCTCATTTCCCAAGCCCCTTTGGTAATCAACCCTTCGATAGCGTGAGTTAATGCATCGAGACCGGTTGCCGCTGTAAGGCTTTTGGGAAGAGTGTACATGAGTTCGGCATCGATAATGGCGATTGCGGGTATGTCGTTAGGATCGACACATACCATTTTCTTTTCGTTTTTCTCGTCGGTAATCACATAGTTGATGGTTACCTCTGCTGCTGTACCGGCGGTGGTGGGCAGGGCGATGATAGGTACCGATTTCTTTTTTGTATCAGCTACGCCTTCGAGAGAAACGACATCGCTGAATTCGGGGTTGTTGGTAATAATTCCGATCGCTTTCGATGTGTCGATGGACGAACCTCCACCGATAGCCAGAATAAAATCTGCACCCGATTCGGCAAATGCTTTTACTCCGGCTTTTACGTTTGCTACGGTCGGATTCGGTTTTATATCACTGAATATTTCATAAGGAATACCGGCTTCTTTCAGTACGTTGAGAACTTTATCGGCCACTCCGAATTTAATGAGATCCTTGTCTGTGGCGACAAATGCTTTGTGCAGTCCCAATCGTTTTACTTCTTTGGGCAATACTTCTCGGGCACCGGGGCCGAAGTATGAAACTTCGTTGAGAACAAATCTGTTGATCATAGTTTTTTAATAATGGTTTTGGGGTTAAATATTATTTGTAGATAGGTCCGTAAGCGGCACAAGCGCGATAGTCGGCACCTTCTTTGTCCATACCAAATGCATTCCATGCCGAGGGACGGAAAATCTTGTCTTCCTCGACATTGTGCATGCATACAGGTATGCGAAGCATTGATGCCAATGTGATGAGATCGGCTCCGATATGACCATAAGAAATCGCGCCGTGGTTGGCTCCCCAGTTATTCATTACCGAATATACATCTTTAAATGCCGGTTTATCGCACAAGCGGGGAGCGAACCATGTGGTAGGCCAAGTAGGATCGGTGCGTTTGTTGATGACCTCGAAAATTTCGGGAGCTACATCGACAGTCCAACCTTCGGCAATTTGCAATACAGGGCCGAGGCCTTTTACAAGATTGAGGCGGGACATGGTAACCGGCATACCTCCTTTCGACAAGAAATGAGAAGAATAACCTCCACCACGGAAATAATCCCGATCGGCAGGTAACCAACTGGTATTTTTCAAACAGGCCTCGGCGTCGGCATCGGTCATTTCCCAGCAAGGTTTCATACAAGCTTCCCCGGCTGCATTGATACTGGCTCCGGTTGCGTCGAGGGTCGTGGCACCCGAGTTGATGAGGTGTATGATACCGTTGGCGGCAAGACCGGTAAGTTCTTTGCCCGTAACACGTTTTACGGCTTCGGGACTCCAATAGGTACGTACATCGGAGAACATTTGTCCGCAGCCGGTCAAGAGCTTACCGAATAGCATGGCAACGCCGTTACAAGCATCGTTTTCGGTTGCCAATACATATGATTCACGAATGCCGTTCCAATCGAAAGTACTACACATAAGAGCTTCACTGAAATCGCCGTTGGGTTTCCAGTCTGTCCATTGGCGTTGGCCTTGAAAACCGGCGGCAATAGCATTGTGCCCGATAGCCTCTTCTTTGAATCCGAGTTCTTTCAATCTGGGGTTCCCGATCATCAAGTCGCGTATTATGAGCGTCATTTTTACAACAAATTCCCAGTCGGCGTCTTTGGCGGGGCGGTCTTTTTGTTTTTCAGGACGATTTTTGTCCCATCCTTCATTGGGTTTACAATATTTTTCTACCCATGCCATTGCTTTTGCATATTCTTCTTTATCATAAATACCTTCGTCCATACGGCGGAGTATTTCCACTTCGTCCACGCTTTCATTGCGCATACCGAGGTATTCTTGGAAAAAGTCCTGATCGATGATGCTGCCTGCTATACCCATGCACTGGCTGCCTATCGACAAGTAACTTTCACCGCGCATTTGTGCGACGGCAATGGCGGAGCGAGCCCAGCGGAGAATCTTTTCGGCTACGTCTTCGGGGATAGTGTTGTCGTCAAGATCTTGCACATCGTGCCCGTAGATTCCGAATGCGGGTAATCCTTTTTGAGCGTGAGCTGCCAATACGGCTGCCAAATATACGGCACCGGGGCGTTCTGTACCGTTGAATCCCCAAACAGCTTTCGGCCAATACGGGTGCATATCCATGGTTTCGGAACCGTAACACCAACAGGAGGTAACCGAAATGGTCGCACCGACGCCTTCGCGTTCGAATTTGGCCTGGCAGGCCGCCGTTTCACCGACACGGCCTATTGTGCCGTCGGCAATAACACATTGCACCGGTGTACCGTCGCTATACTTTACATTACTTGAAATAAGCTCTGCAACTGCTTTTGCAAGGTTCATCGTTTTTTCTTCGAGGCTTTCTCTCACGCCACCCTGACGTCCGTCAATAGTCGGACGAATACCGATCTTTGGATAGTTTTTCATATAGTTTTTCAGATTTAAAGTATCGAAATTTTTCGATCAAATATTTTCACAAACAAAGAAAGAAATATTTCTCAACATATCCAAGCAAAAGGCGGCGCTTTGTGATGTCGGAATACTTATATTTGAGAATCTTTGAGGGTGATTAACATAAAAGGCCAGTAATATTTACCGGCCTTTTATGTTTGGTTTTTTTGATGATTATAGTTTATATCCCCAATCTTTCAGTGCGAAATCCCAATTTTCCTCGACGATATGCACTGTTTCCGGGTCATAGTTATATTTATTTTTTTTGTAACCCTTTTTCCCGTTGATATAAGCTTCGATTTGGGGACGGGCTTTTTCAAATCCCGGTAAAGAAAGTGTCTCATAAATTTTTTGTGTCATTTCGAGCGAGTTTTGCTCGAAATCTTCAAACTTTATTTCGATGAGATTTCCTTCGGGTATAAGTTTCTTATCTTCTTGATAACGGAAATAAAGGTCGGTATATACCTTGATGATATTGTCGACAATTTCTTTTTCGGAGATATCTTGGAGTTTCAAGGGTTGTATGGTGTTGGTAAAGAAATTGCGTGTCGATTCGAAAACGGTATACGGGTTTCGCATCAAGTAAATGAATTTGGCATCGGGAAACATTTCGAGTAACGTTTTAATCCGTCCTGTATGGGGGGGATTTTTTGAGAGAAAACGTTCCCCTTGTGTATTCCATAGAGAGATTTTGATGAGCCGTTCGAATGTTTTTTTGAACTTCTCGATTTCATCTCTCGTCGCATCTTCGAAAAGGAGATATTTTTTACTATACTCTTGCGTATAATGTGGATAGAACCAAAAGTTGTAGAACGTATAGGGGCTCATGTTTACGAGCGCAAATTCTTCTTCTTGCGGTTGATCGGCTTTCAATTCCATATTGTCGGTAGGCCGTTTCTTAGGAATAGCCATAGCAGCCATTTTCTTGAATACCGGTTGTCCGAAAAGCATCATGTGGGGAAATACCGTCTGGTAGGTGGTATTGTATCCGAATTGCTTATCTTGTGAAAGTACGTTGTGGACAAAAGTTGTCCCACTGCGCCAATGACCGAGAATGAATACCGGGGCATTTTCAATGGATTTATCGGCTAGTCTCTTATTGTAACGACGGTTTTCGATTCCGTTCGTTAGACTTAATATACGACAAAGGGCCTTGGTGAGGTGATATTTGGTTTTATATCCCTTGTCGATTTTGCGACCGGCTGTTACTTCGTGAAATGTTTTCCAGTCTGCCCCAATCAAGGTATTTACCGGTAACTTTTGAAAATTGAATCCCATGTTCAAAGTTTTATATTGATAATATCTTCGATCGTGGCGGCCAAATGTTGCTGGCACACTGTGCAGTAGTCTTTGTTTTTATCGACAGGTTGGATCGAATCTTCGGCAATGGCTATGGTAAAGGCATTGTCGACTGTTATTTCGCCATACAGATCGATACATATCGTAATAATACCTTTCCGGGTAAGTTCGGTTGCAATGGCAGCAAATGCTGCGGTTTGGGATTTCCCGTCGATACCTAATTTTTGAGCGTCGAGTACAATGGCAAAGTGTCCGGTATCGAAGAGTCTGCGCTCCAAGAGATAGGCACATTCCCGTTGCACAGAGAGGTTGTTGCCGGCGATGATAAAGAGTTTGCCTGCTTGACCGATAAGTCTTTCCCGTTCACTGTCCGATACCAAAGAAATACCGTCGCGTGTTTTTTTACGGTCTTCTTCGGTTACAGCCGAGGAAAGATCGGAACTGTTCACTTCGTCTATGATCATACCCACGGCACTTGTATTGTTGGTAATTGGGTCGATGAGTATGAAGGAGCCGCAGTTTTTGTTTTGTTTGTAAGAATCGAAAAACAGGGGTTTGTTCGAGACGAATACGGCACGGGCTATTTCATTCAGACTCATTGTTTCGGCCATAGATTGCTCCATGGTGTTGACATCGACTTTGTATTTGATTTGGTCGATGTGAACGCGAGTGGTATTTGTCGTCTGCTTGATAAAATATTGTTGGTCTCGCTGCATGGGTTTTTCGTCCATCCATACGAGCATGGCTTCGAAGTTTCGGCTGATGTGGGGAATATTGTCGGGGTGTACGAGCATTTCCCCGCGGGATAGGTCTATCTCGTCTTCGAGTGTTATGGTGATGGATTGAGGCGAAAATGCTTCATCGAGTTCACCATCGTATGTTACGATCGATTTGACATGAGATTTTTTACCTGACGGGATTGCCATTACTTCATCGCCTTTGCGTACGATGCCCGAAGCGATACGGCCGGAGAATCCCCTGAAATTGAGATTGGGACGTAACACGTATTGTATGGGGTAACGGAAATCTTTCAGATTGTGGTCGTTTGCGATGTGTACGGTTTCGAGAAAATCCAATAATGATGTACCTTTATACCACGGCATATTCTCGGATTTCTCGACAACATTGTCTCCATTGAGGGCGGAGAGGGGAATACATGTAATATCGGGTATGGCTAACGGGGCAACAAACTTCTTGTACGTATCTACGATTTCGTCAAACGTCTTTTGGTTGTATTGTACCAAGTCCATTTTATTTACCGCCAAGACGATATGTTTGATTCCCAGCAGCGACACAAGGTAAGTGTGCCGACGGGTTTGAGTGATGACTCCTGTACGTGCGTCGACCAATATAATTGCCAGATTGGCCGTCGATCCGCCGGTAATCATGTTGCGTGTATATTGTTCGTGTCCCGGGGTATCTGCGATGATGAATTTCCGTTTATTTGTAGAAAAATAGCGGTAGGCAACATCGATAGTAATTCCTTGTTCGCGTTCGGCTTTCAATCCATCAAGAAGGAGAGCGTAATCAATATTTCCTCCTGCATTACCTACTCGTTTGCTGTCTCGTTGAAGGGCATCGAGCTGATCTTCATACAATTTTTTGCTATCGAAGAGAAGTCGGCCTATAAGGGTCGATTTTCCATCGTCGACCGATCCTGCCGTCAATAACCGTAACTGGTCTTTTTTCTCATCTTGGTCGAGAAACTCTTTTATATCCAGCTTATTTATATTTGTTTCGTTCATGTTTTCTCAATGGCTTAGAAATATCCTTCACGTTTTTTTTGTTCCATACTGGCTTCTTGGTCAAAGTCGATAACTCGTGTAGTTCGTTCGCTTTTTGTTGTCGTCATCATTTCTTCGACGATTTTTTCTATTGTATCGGCTTCCGATTCGATAGCGCCTGTGAGCGGATAACAACCGAGGGTACGGAAACGGACTTTCATCATTTGTGCTTGTTTGCGATATGCTTCGGGCATACGGTCGTCGTCGACCATGATGAGATTCCCGTCGATATTGACGATGGGTCGTTCTTTGGCAAAATATAGGGGAACGATAGGAATATTTTCGAGACGAATATATTGCCAAATGTCTAATTCGGTCCAGTTCGAGAGCGGGAATACACGTATCGACTCGCCTTTGTGTACGCGGGTATTATAGATATCCCATAATTCGGGTCTTTGATTCTTGGGATCCCATTGATGGAAACGATCTCTGAAAGAGAAAATTCGTTCTTTGGCTCTGGATTTCTCTTCGTCGCGACGGGCACCTCCGAAAGCGGCGTCGAATTTGTATTTGTCCAAAGCGTGGAGCAAAGCCTGGGTCTTCATCAGGTCGGTATGAACTTTACTGCCATGCGTAAACGGCCCTACACCGGCTTCGTATGCTTCTTTATTGTATTCTACGATTAGGTTCCAGTTGTGTTCTTGGGCGTACTTGTCTCGAAATTCTATCATTTCTTTGAATTTCCATTTCGAGTCGATGTGCATTAGGGGGAAAGGTACTTTTCCGGGAGCAAAAGCCTTTTCGGCCAGCCGTACCATGACCGACGAGTCTTTGCCTATGGAATATAACATAACCGGATTTTCAAATTCGGCAGCCACTTCCCGTATGATATGAATCGATTCCGATTCCAATTCTTTCAAGTGGCTCAGTTTGTATTCTGACATTATTATTTGTTTTTCTGATTGTCTCGTTATTTCAATGCCGCAAATGTAGCTATTTCTCTGAAAGCAAGGAAATCCTATATGGGCTTTATTTGAGGAATAATGATTTTTTTGAGTAAATTTATGCTTTCTTCCAGTGAGCAGGCCGAAGTATCAATGGTTATGGCAGGATTGAGTGGCGCTTCGAACGGAGCGGATATGCCTGTAAAGTTTTTTATTTCTCCTTGTCGGGCTTTCTTGTATAACCCTTTGACATCTCTTTCTTCGCAAACTTCCAGAGGTGTATTTACATAAATTTCGAAAAAATCGTCTTTCCCGATTATATCGGCGGCCATTTGTCGTATTTGTTCTGTCGGGCTGATAAATGCAGCGATTGTTACGACTCCGCAATCGACAAATAGTTTGGCAACTTCTGCTATGCGACGTATGTTTTCTACCCGATCGGCTTCGGTAAATCCCAAGTTGTTATTGATGCCGGTACGGATATTGTCGCCATCGAGGATACGGCATAATATACCGCTATTGTATAACTCGCGTTCGAGTGCTATGGCCAAAGTGCTTTTACCTGATCCGGAAAGACCGGTGAACCATAACATGATACCTTTTTGCCCAAGTAGTTTTTCCCGATCATTGCGTTGCAGCATGCGATCGAATATCGGGTATATATGTTTTTCCATCTTTTTTCTGAAATGTTTATTTATTCCACTATGAACCAGGGGTTGTGAAGATCTTCTTTGTTGTAACTGATAGGGGTTTTTCTATCGGTGTGAAAAATATTTTTACCTGTAGCACGAGCTATGGCATGACCGGCGGCCGTATCCCATTCCATTGTAGGTGCAAATCTAGGGTATATATCCGCAGCACCCTCACATACTAAACATATTTTCAAGGAACTGCCTATCGATACGATTTCGATTTCATGGTGTTTTTTACGCAGGTCGTTTATAAATACTTCTGTTTCGGGTGAAAGGTGGGAGCGTGATGCAACAACTGTATAAGGACGTTGCGGATCGGATTGCGGTAGTGGACAAGACAATGAAATCAAGTTTTGAAAAGAACCGTTTTCTTGTAAATCGGTAATGTCGTCTACCCGGTAACCACCTGAATTGATCTCTCCGAAATAAAGACTTTTTTTTATCGGTACGTAAATAACGCCCAAAGTCGGCAAACCGTTTTCGACCAACGCAATGTTTACGGTAAATTCACCGTTTCGTTTTATAAATTCTTTTGTTCCGTCGAGCGGATCTACAATCCATAATTTCTCCCATTTTTTCCGTTCCTCGAAAGGTAAAGCCTTTTTTTCTTCGGTGAGGATAGGATAGGGGGTAGATTTGAGGTGCTTTTCGATCGTGGCATCAGATGTTTTGTCGGCGATTGTCAATGGTGAATTATCGGCCTTGTATTCGATATCGAAGTCGTTTCCCGGATTGTTGTAGATACGACGAATGTCCGCCCCGGCCTCTAATGCAGCGCGTATAGCAAGCAATAATAAATTTTCGGTAGTCATGATAAGAAAAATACATCTACTGATTTGCAAATATACGAATAATTTATGGAAATAGGGGAATTTATGCATAACGGGGAAAATTTTTTTACAGAAAAGCCTTGCAGGGTATTGTGTAAAGGTGTAAATTTGCTACCAAACAAAAAGTATATTTTTCTTTCAAAAGTAAAATAGTGCAGATGTTTAATGCCTTCGATGTAAAAATGAGGAGGTTTGGAATGTGTAATAAATTCGTACTTATAGTTTCTATAATCTTATTTATGTCGTCTTGTACCATGCGTGATAAAACCCATACATATGTATCGATAAAAACCGATTTTGGAGAAATTGTTGTGAAGTTGTATAATGATACACCGGGACATAGAGATAATTTTATTAAGTTGGTGAATAGTGGTTTTTATGAGGATTTGTTATTTCATAGAGTGATAAAAGACTTTATGATACAAGGCGGCGATCCCGATTCCCGGCAGGCCGGGTCCGAGCAATCTTTGGGTACAGGTGGGCCAGGGTATACGATTCCGGCAGAATTCACACCGTCTCATTTCCATAAAAAAGGTGCGTTGGCGGCAGCTCGTCAAGGAGATAATGTAAATCCAAGAAAAGAATCTTCGGGGTCGCAGTTTTATATTGTTACCGGAACTATTTTTACCGATGGTCAGTTGGCTTCGATGGAACAGCAATTGACCCGGCGAAAAGAGGAAATGGTATTCCAATCGTTGTTATCGAAGCGTCGCAAAGAGATTATGCAATACCGTTTGGAAAGAAATCAGACTGCATTATCGGAATTACAGGATAATCTCATAAAAGAAACGAAAGAGATTATGAAGAAAGATGGAGCTGTACGTTTTTCTCCCGATCAGAAGCAGGCCTATACGACAATCGGAGGATCTCCGCATTTGGACGGTGATTATACGGTTTTCGGAGAGGTGGTCGAAGGTTTTGATGTCTTGGATCGAATACAATCTGTCCCGACTCGTAATGGAGACCGGCCGGAACATGATATAAAAATGAGCATGAAAGTTTTGGATTGAAGATAAGTGATAACCGTAAATAAATATCAATTTCTCAATGGATTGAGACTGTTGCATCATGCCGATAGCAATACGCGAATGGTCGCTATAAATCTGTTGTATGATGTGGGGGCTCGGGACGAGTCTCCGGATTGTACGGGTTTTGCGCATCTTTTTGAGCATCTTATGTTTGGCGGGTCGCTTCATATCCCCGATTTCGATACGGCGTTGCAAAAGGCCGGAGGTGAAAACAATGCATGGACGAGTAATGACATTACAAATTATTATACGATAGTTCCCCGGCAAAATGTAGAGACTGCCTTTTGGTTGGAATCCGACCGAATGTTGGGGTTGGATTTTTCCCAACATAGCCTTGATGTGCAAAAGGCCGTTGTTATGGAAGAGTTCAAGCAACGGACATTGAATCAACCTTATGGGGATATTCCTGCCATTATACGGGAATTGGCTTATCGGGAGCATCCTTACCGCTGGCCGGTGATAGGCCGGGATATATCTCATATAGAGAAAGCTACGCTCGAAGATGTAAGATCTTTTTTTTATAACCATTATGCTCCCAATAATGCAATTTTGGCAGTGGTCGGCGATATTTCTTTTGAAGAGGCTTTGCGCTTATCCGAAAAGTGGTTTTCTCCTATTGAGAAAAGAAATATAGCACCACGTTGTATCTTGCCCGAGCCGGAGCAGGAAGCGCCTCGCTATAAAGAGGTTGTCAGAGACATCCCTTCTGATGCCATCGTGAAAGCTTATCATATGGGCCGACGATGCGATGCCGATTATCAGACCTGTGATTTGATGTCGGACATACTGTCAAACGGTCGTTCTTCCCGCTTATTTCGCCGTTTGGTTATGGAAAAGTCGCTTTTTACCAGTATAGATGCAAGCATTACGGGTGATATTGACGCGGGTCTTTTTTTGATAAATGGCCGATTGAATCAAGGTGTCTCGTTACAACAGGCCGACGAGGCCATAGAGGAGGAGTTGGGGAGACTTTGCAGGGAATCAGCCTCGGAACAGGAAATCAGTAAAATGGTGCATAAGTTCGAGACGGGATATCTTTTTTCAAATTTGAGTTATGTCGACAAGGCTGCGAATTTATCTTATTTTGAGTTGATAGATGCTGCCGAATCGATAGACAGGGAAGTCGAGAAATATTATCGTATCACGCCGGAATCGTTGCAAAAGACGGCACAAGCGGTATTTAGAGCCAATAATATGTCTACGTTGTATTACAAAGCTCAGGATAGCTGTTGAATACAGCACAATATGATTTGATGAAAAAGTAAGATAAAACTTACATGTAAGGAGGATAAAAATTATGCGATTTAAATTAGTGCTATCTGTACAGACGGAGCTGTCGGGAAATATTTTGCCGGTAAGTTATCAGTATGAATTATCGTCGTGTGTACACAGAATCTTGACAGAAGATAGAGGGGCTTATGAGCAATGGTTGGGTATGAATGGTTTTTTGCCGGAAATGAATACCCGGTATAAACTGTTGTCGGTATCGAATTTTTATATACCCAAGATAAAGGTGGAAGAAGACCGTCTGTATGTTTTGGCCAAAAGGGTACAGTTATGGATTTCGACCTTGCCTGAGCGGGGAAGCGAAGAATTTATAAGAAGAGCCTTTCAGGGCAGAGATATATTGGTCGGAGACAGGAAGTCTCAGGTTGCTTTCAAAATAGATGAAATCTATAAAAGCGAGCCGGTGGAATATACCGAAACGATGACTTATTTATCGCTTTCGCCTATTGTCGTTTCCTGTATGAGAACAAATCGCAGTTTCGAATATATCGGTCCTGAATCACCCGACTATGAAGAACTGTTGCTGCATACGATATTGGAAAAATACAGCTATTTTTATGGAAAAGATTTCCCGTATGAAAGCAATTTTAAATTTGAACTGATAGCCCCGCCTAAGCGTAAAGGTATATTTATAAAGCGGTTTACGAGAGAAGAATCTAAGGTCATAGGTTATATGTGCAAGTTCAGACTTACGTTGCATCCGGTTTTGCAACAGCTCATACACAACACGGGGCTGGGCGATAAGATAAGTCTTGGTTTCGGTTGCATTGAAATCTATGAATAGGCGAAAACGTCAGAAAAAAGCGTAAAATATCTTTTCAAGCGAAAAAATGCCGGGATTTGTTATGAATAACCGAAAATTTTTCTTTCTTTTGTAAGACAAAAATACATCTTATTTAAACTTTTGTATAATGGAACCTCAAGATATTCTTTCTTCGGAAGATAGCGTACAGAGAAAAAATATGTCAAATACAGCTGATAATAATGTGGTAACAGATTCGGAAATGAATGCTGTTTCCTCTTCTGTGGATTCTCCGGAGGTGGTATGTGAAGCAGCACCATCCGATTCGGAGGTAGTACGTGCAGATTCTGTTTCGGGTATTTATTCACGGGAGCAGATTATAGAACGTATCAAGGCTCTTTTGGAAATGCCTGTCGAAGAAGTAAAAGATGAGATAGATGCATTGAAGCAGTTGTATTATAAGCAACGGAAAAATGAAATAGAAGAGGCTCATCGGAAATATGATGAAAAAACAGATGGAGAAAAAGGAGAGTTCCAGATTCCGTTTGATTCTTTGGAAGATACTTTAAAAGGCCTTTTGAATGTATTCAAAGAGAAAAAGGCTGCATATATAGAGGCCATAGAAAAGGAAAAAGAAGAAAATTTGGCACGTAAACACGCTATTCTCGATGAGATTAAGGGCTATCTTCAAGATCCGGATAATATCGGTAAATATTATAATGATTTCAAGGAACGGCAACAGGCGTTTAAAGAAATTGTAAATGTCCCGGCATCGGCAGTCAGCGAATTGTGGAAAAATTTTCAGACATACAGCGAGAATTTCTATGATTTGTTGAAGATACACAAAGAGTTGAGAGATTATGATTTCAAGAAAAATCTCGAACAAAAAATTTCTCTTTGCGAACAAGCGGAAGCTCTTGCTGAGAATACCGATATATTAGATGCGTTTAAAACATTGCAGAGTCTTCATGAGGAATGGCGTGGCATAGGACCGGTTGCGAAAGAAATGCGTGAAGAGATATGGAATCGTTTCAAAGAGGCATCGACTGTGATTAACAAACGCCACCAACAATATTTCGAAACGATAAAAGCTACGGAACAAGCCAATGAGCAGTCGAAGATTGCTTTATGCGAAGAGATAGAAGCTATTGATTTGTCTTCTTTGCAATCATTTTCCGCATGGGATGAAATGACCAAAAAAGTCTTGGATATGCAAGAACGTTGGAAAGCTGTCGGGTTTGCATCTCGAAAGGTAAATGCACAGCTGTTCGAACGATTCAGGAAATCCTGCGATTTGTTTTTCTCCCGTAAAGCCGATTATTATAAATCGGTTAAAGATACAATGTCTGTCAATCTCGAAAAGAAAAGAGCCTTATGTGAACAAGCAGAGGCCTTGAAAGAGAGTACAGATTGGCGTGCTGTTTCGGATAAGTTGACACAACTCCAAAAAGAGTGGCGCACGATAGGGGCTGTTCCTCGCAAGTATTCCGATACCGTATGGAAACGATTTACAGAGGCATGCGATTACTTTTTTGAACGGAAGAAGCAGGAATTTGCCTCAAAGAGAAGCGAAGAGCAGGACAATCTCTCGGCCAAACAAGCTGTTATCGAAAAATTGAATGCCATAGATGAGACATTGGATAAAAATGAAGGATTGGTACAGGTCAGAGCATTGATGGCCGAATGGGCTGCGATAGGTCATGTTCCCTTTAAAGAAAAAGATAAGTTACGTAAACAATATCAAACGGCTCTTGATTCACATTTCAAACGCTGGAACATGAAAGAGACTCGGAATCGATTGGATGCGTTCAGTAATACAGTTGAGGAGTTAGCCTCTTCCGATCAAGCCCAAAACAAACTTTATCGCGAACGAGAACGTTTGATGCGGGCCTATGAGGGTCTGAAAAATAATTTGCAAACCTATCAAAATAATATGGGTTTTCTCAATGTTTCTTCCAAGTCGGGAAATAAAATGATAGAAGATTTGGAACGGAAGATTGAAAAATTAAAAGATGATATGCAGTTGATCGCCCAAAAAATAGGGCTGATCGATGAAAAATTACAGTAATACGGTATAATATCCGTATCGGATTTTTCGTTATCATATCATAAACCTATTATTATGATAAGGAAAGGTTTCGGTCATTTAATTAGTAAACTAATAACCTTAGGCGACTTTGTGTGTCTCAATGTCGCCTTTTTGCTTTTATTATATTTTTATCCCGATACCTTTACCGATGCCCTTTCGAGAAGAATCGTTTGCCTTTTATTGAATTTGTCGTATTTGCCCATAGCCTTTTTTTTCAGGTATGTACATAATATGCGTATCGTGTGCATCGACCGATTGCTGCTGATAGCATCGGAATCGGTTTTTTTCTCCTTTTTGGTATTTTCGGCATGTATGGCATGTGTGAAAGTCTATATCGATTCGACGAGATTGTTACTGCTTTTTGCCTTTTTCTTCTGTATCTTGAATCTTTGGTGGTTGTTATCGAACCGGATACTTCGATATATTCGCAGTCGCGGATATAATTTCAAACGTGTCGTTATCGTCGGTGCAGGTCCGGCGGGGATTTCTTTGTATAATGAGTTGCAATCCGATGCAGGATATGGTTTCCGCTTCTTGGGCTTTTTCGATAATGATATGTCTTTTGAGAAATTCGTTCCGCAGTTTAGGGGAGATATAGGAGCGGTCGGGACGTTTTGTCTCGATAATCAAGTCGATGAAATATATTGCGCATTACCCGATAAAGAGAATAGGAAGATTATAGATTTGTTGTATTTCTCGGAACAAAATGGAATCCGTTTCTTTATTTTGCCAGAAATATCACAGTATATACCTCGACGGCTGCATTATCAGATAATGGGGAATATACCATTACTTTCGATTTGCAAAGAACCGTTGCAAAGGTGGACAGGGCGATGTGCGAAACGATTTTTTGACTTCCTTTTGTCTTTGATCATTACTTTGTTGGCCCCTATATGGTATTTGCCGATTGCATTCATGGTAAAGCTCTCTTCTCCTGGCCCAGTTCTTTTTCGGCAGAAACGTACCGGATATATGGGAAAAGAGTTTAATTGCTTAAAGTTTAGGACAATGCGTATTAATGTAGATGCCGATAAATTACAAGCAACAGCCAACGATCCGCGTATTACGCGAATCGGACATTTTTTACGTAAAACAAGCCTCGACGAACTGCCGCAAATTTTTAATATTTTAAAGGGAGATATGTCTTTTGTCGGGCCGCGCCCTCACATGTTGAAGCATACCCGAGATTATTCTGCCATTATAGAAAAATATATGGTACGCCATTTCGTGAAACCCGGTCTTACCGGTTGGGCGCAGATCAACGGTTACAGGGGAGAAACCCGGGAATTGTGGCAGATGGAAAAAAGGGTCGAATACGACATTTGGTATATCGAAAACTGGAACATCTTATTGGATTTGAAAATAATATTTCTCACCTTTGTTCTCTTATTGAAAGGCGATGAGAACGCCGTATAAACCGCGGTAACGATATGAAGATAGCGATAGTAGGGACAGGATATGTAGGGTTGGTCTCGGGGACATGCTTTGCCGAGATGGGTATAGATGTAACCTGTGTAGATGTAGATGCGAATAAGATAGAAGGGCTGTTGCAAGGAAAAATTCCTATTTATGAACCGGGGCTTGACGAACTGGTTTTACGCAACACCCGGGAAGGTCGGTTACATTTCACGACCGATTTGTCCCAATGTATCGATGACGTAGAAATAGTTTTCTCTGCGGTAGGCACACCTCCCGACGAAGACGGCAGTGCCGACCTTCAATATGTATTGTCGGTAGCCCGCACATTCGGTCGTCATATCAAGAAATATACCATATTGGTTACCAAGAGTACCGTCCCTGTGGGAACGGCTCGGAAAGTAAAGAAAGTCATAAAAGAAGAATTGAAGAAGCGAGGCGAGAATACCCCTTTTGATGTTGCCTCCAATCCAGAGTTTCTCAAAGAAGGAGCCGCCATAAAAGACTTCATGTCTCCCGATCGGGTGGTGGTAGGAGTGGAAAGCGAACAAGCACGAGAGAAGATGAGTCGCCTGTATCGTCCTTTCCTGTTGAATAATTTCCGGGTTATTTTTACCGATATACCCTCGGCAGAGATGATCAAGTATGCAGCCAATTCGATGCTGGCCACCCGTATCTCGTTCATGAACGACATTGCCAATCTATGCGAATTGGTAGGAGCCGACGTGAACATGGTTCGCAAAGGTATAGGGAGCGACAGCCGTATCGGCTCGAAGTTTCTCTATCCCGGGTGCGGATACGGAGGAAGTTGTTTTCCCAAAGATGTCAAGGCGTTGATTAGAACAGCCGAAAAGGCCGGATATACGATGAAAGTATTGCATGCCGTAGAAGAAGTAAATGAGGCCCAAAAGCAAGTCCTTTATCGGAAATTGGAGAAATACTACAACGGTGATTTGGCAGGCAAGACGGTTGCACTCTGGGGATTATCGTTCAAGCCGGAGACCGATGATATGCGAGAAGCGACATCGTTGGTTACAATACGGTTGTTACAGGATTCGGGTTGTCGAGTGAAAGTCTATGATCCGGTATCAATGAAAGAATGCCGTCGTCGGATAGGAAATAGTGTAGAGTATGCAGCAGATATGTATGAAGCTGTTTTGGAGGCGGACGCATTACTGTTGCATACGGAATGGAAACAATTCCGTATGCCGAGTTGGGGCGTTATAAAAAAAGCGATGAAAACACCGCTCGTCATAGATGGGCGTAATATTTATGATGCGGAAGAGTTGAAGAAACTCGGGTTTGCGTATCTTTCCATTGGGAGATAAGGATATTATAGGTTTCTGCTCCTAAAAAACAAAAAATAAATTTTTCTTAAAAACAAGTCTCTTAGCCATACACTATTTATATCTTTGCATAGAAATAATTATGTGTAAAAATTGTTTTTATGCTAAAAGATATAATAAAGAAAAATCCAAGAATGATGGATATTGCGGCGTATATGTATAATATGGTGCATCGTAATAATAGTTGGAGATATTGTTTGGGACGGAATAAAATCAAAATCAGGAAGAAAGGAGCTTTTTTAAATCGGGTTAAGTTTGAGATCAAGGGGATAAATAATACCATCGTTTTGGGAAGAAAAACCCGGTTGAATAATTGTCATATAGTCCTTTTGGGAAATAATTGTGTATTGGAGATCGGTGGAGGAAATACTATCGTTTCGAACACACAATTTTGGTTACAAGATGATAACAGTACTATTGTTGTGGGGAAAGATTTTACGATGGAAGGTGGTCATATAGCATCTACCGAGGGCGAGAAAATAGTGATAGGAAATGATTGTATGTTTTCCAATGACATAGAGATCAGGAATGGAGATAGCCATACAATCATTGATATAACTGAACAGAGGCGAACAAATTATGCACAACCTGTTGTCATTGGAAATCACGTATGGTTGACTGCCCATACGAGAGTTTTAAAAGGTAGTCGAATTGCTCATTCTTGCATTATTGCTAACAGTGCTGTCGTTTCGGGTATTTTGGAGAAATCCAATACAATATATGGAGGACTACCGGCAAAACCATTAAAAGAAGGAATAGATTGGGATCGATATAAGTGGTAATTCGATATTTCCCAAAATAAAGACAAGGGTATCCTTTAAAAGATACCCTGTCTTTATTTTTATCTGCTTATGAACGAATTGTTCAAGGGAAATCCGCGAAGTAATTCTTCTACGGTCAGTCTCTTTTTCCCGGGAAGTTGCAAGGATAATATACGGAGAGCATCTTGTCCGCATTTGATCTCGATATACGTTTTTCCATCAGTACGGATTGTTCCAGCAGGAAGATTATTCGTCATCTCTTCCGATATTTCCGTTTGGAATATTTTTATGGGAGAGTAGATATTCGTGTCGTCTTTCCATTCGCACCAAGCGGCGGGATAAGGAGAAAGGCCTCGAACGAAATCGTGTATATATCGGGCCGGTCGGTTCCAATCGATACGGCAATCTTCTTTGAAAATTTTAGGAGCCTGTCGCAGCGGTTCTTTTGGTTCGATGCTGTCTTGTTCGATGCAGGATATATTCCCCTCCAAGATTTCATCGACTGTATCTGTAACCATGTCAGCACCCAAAAACATCAGCTTATCATGTATCGTTCCTGCATTGTCTTCGGAAGTGATAGGCAAGGTGCGTTGCATGATGATGCGTCCCGTGTCTATGGCATGGGAGAGAAAGAAAGTCGTTACCCCTGTCATTGTATCGCCGTTGATAATGGCCCAGTTTATAGGTGCTGCACCCCGGTATTGCGGCAGGAGTGAGGCGTGTAAGTTGAATGTTCCCAATCGGGGCATGTTCCATACGACTTCGGGAAGCATGCGGAATGCAACGACAATTTGAAGGTCGGCATTCCATTCGCGTAAAGCCTTTAAGAAGTTTCCATCTTTCAGCTTTTCGGGTTGGAGGAGCGGGAGATTCTGAGATAAAGCATATTGTTTGACCGGAGAGAATTGTATTTTATGGCCTCTGCCGGCCGGTTTGTCGGGCATGGTGATGACCCCTACGATATTATAGCCTTTTTCCACCAATCGTTTGAGGCTTTCTACGGCAAAATCGGGGGTTCCCATATATACGATACGCAGATTTTCTTTTTTCATACTTATTTTTTAGTCTTGAGAGAAATGTACCAAAACACGACGGTAAGAGTTGAATATTTTTGATTTCGATACAAAGCCTATATATTTTCCTTGCTCATCGACGACGGGTAAATTCCATGCATTTGTTTCGTCAAAGATTTTCATAACCTGCTCCATCGGCATTCCTATTTCTATTTTTCCGGGAGGAATAGTCATAAATGTTCTTACTTTGAAACGGTCGTATAATTCTGTGCGGAACATAATGTTCCGTATATCATCGAGCAATACGATTCCGAGCATGATTCCGTTTTGATCCAGCACAGGAAAGATGTTTCGATGAGATTTGGAGATGACTTTTACCATATCTCCAAGAGTCATTTCGGGTTGAACCGGTAAGAAATCGGTTTCTATGACACTGTCTATTTTTAATAATGTGAGTACAGCCTTGTCTTTATGATGAGTAATCAATTCTCCTTTTTGAGCCAGACGCAATGTGTAGATACTGTGGGATTCGAACATTCTGATGGTCCAAAATGCAACGGCCGAAGTTATCATTAAAGGTAAAAATAAGTCATAACTACCGGTCAGTTCAGCCGTAAGGAATAGAGCCATCAATGGGGCGTGCATGACCCCCGACATGACCCCTGCCATACCCATAAGAGCAAAATTAGTGGTGGATAGCGAAATGGCAAAAGGATTGAAATGGTTGACCAAAAATGCGAACAGAAAGCCGAATATACAACCTACATACAAACTGGGGGCAAAAGTTCCGCCTACACCGCCGCCTCCATTGGTCGCTGCCGTGGCGAATACCTTGAAAAGGACGATAAGAGCGAGAAATAGAGCCAATACGCCGAAATTGTCTTTCCATGCATAGAAAAAACTTTCGTCGGTAATGGTATCGGCATGCCCTCCCAATAGTTTTATAATGGAATCATACCCTTCACCGTATAATGGGGGAAAAACGAATATGGTCGTGCTGAGTATAATAGAGCCTAAAAGAAATTTCCAAATAGGCTTTTTCATTTTTTTAAATATGCCTTCGAGGAAATATATCATTCGTGTGAAATAGAGAGAGACAAATCCGCAACAGATGCCTAATAAAAAGACATAAGGAAGACGGTTATATGAGAATGCTTCGGTGTGGTCGATCGCAAATTGCGCGTCGCCCCCCGAGACAATATAAGTAACCGTAGCAGCTGTGGCCGAAGCAACGATAAGAGGCATGATGGAAGTTGCCGTAAGGTCTATCATCAAAACTTCTATTGTGAAAAGCAGGCCTGCGAACGGGGCTTTGAAGATTCCTGCGATTCCGGCTGCCGCACCGCACCCGACCAGTAGCATGAGGGTACGCGGGTCGAGCCGGAAAAGTTTCCCCAAGTTCGACCCGATAGCTGCACCCGTGTACACGATAGGAGCTTCGGCTCCTACCGATCCGCCGAAGCCTATGGTAATGGAACTGGCGACCACGGAACTATACATATTATGGGGCTTCAATCGGCTTTTGCGCTGTGATATAGCATATAAAACTCTTGTAACACCGTGGCTTATGTCATCTTTTACGATATAGCGCACATAAAGCCAAGATAGTCCTATACCGATAATCGGGTATAGGAGGTACAAGTAGTTTGCCCCGTCTATCGAGAAATGGTTGGTGAGGATTTTTTGTATCAAATGTATGGCTTCTTTCAACATAAGGGCAGCTACCGCACCCAAAAGTCCGATGAAAAAGCTTAATATCAAGATAAAATCTTTTTCCTTGATATGTTTTTCTCGCCATACAAGAATTTTCAGAAACAAATCCTGTTTCATTTATTTAAATACCTTTCCCGGTAAAAACCGTTTTTATCGTGTAAATTATAATTTTCAAATCGAGAATCAATGAAATATTTTCGAGATAAAGCATCTCGTATTTGAGTCTTTCGGCCATCTCTTCGACATTACGGGCATATCCGTATTTCACCATTCCCCAAGACGTAAGTCCCGGTCGTAGCTGATGTATGAGACTGTAATGGGGAACTTGTAGCAAAAGTTGTTCGACGTAATAACGTCTTTCGGGACGGGGACCGACCAGAGACATATCCCCTTTAAGAATATTCCAAAATTGGGGCAACTCGTCAAGACGGTATTTCCTCAGAAATTTTCCGAAAGGAGTGATGCGGGGATCATTTTCGCTCGATAGCGTCGGAGTCCCGTTTTCGGCATCGGAAATCATGCTTCTGAATTTGTATAATGTAAAGTCTTTTCTCCGCAGACCTACCCGTTTTTGTTTATAGAAAACATTTCCTGTCGATGTGAGTTTTATGGATGTGGCTATAAAAAGGAATATCGGCAAAAGCAAAACAAGTGCTATGGCAGAGAATAAAATATCGCATAGTCTCTTGATATTTTTCTGGCTTTCCGATAGTGCGCACGTCGTAATATCGATAAGTGGAGTCCCGAGAATATTCGTCATTTTTACGCGAGAGAAAAGTGTCTCATAATTATCGGTCGAGACCAATATGGGCAAGTCATATCCGTATAAAATATTCGTCTCTTTTTGTATTGAACGCCAATCGTTTTTATCGAGAGCTACGATCAGCCGTTTTATGCGTTTATTCCGAATAATATCGGATAAATATTCCGGTTGGAATTGGGGTAGGTCGTCCGACGGATTTTGTGTCGTATCGCTTTCATTTTTTATATATCCGATTAAACGGAAACCCGGAGACTGATTTTGTCGATTTATTTCGCGAGCCAAAGCATGTGCATTTTTACCCGCACCGATGATAAGTGTATTATATCCCCATTTTCCCGAGTGTATTTGTCGGGTAGCATATCCGGTAATGATTGCGCGACAAGGATACACACAGGCAAATAGTATTACAAAGATCCCTATAAATGCGCTATATCCGTAATCACCATAAGAAAGGTCGTTGATAATGGCTATGAAGAAAATAATCAATGTACCGATCAGCAAAGAATACAGAGTGGTGAAAAACTCTTCGAGGCGCGATTTCAGAAACGGCTGGTTATAATACCCCGATAAATAAAATATACACAAAAATAAAACGGGGAACAGTATTTGTCCTTCGATAATTTTATGATAAGACAAGTAGACCGATAAAGATGCTATTTCTTTATTTATCGGTAACAGATAGTATCGAAATATGTTGAACAGAAGCCAACCTATATTGGTCGATACCAGATCGCTAATGATATATTGGGCTACTTGTCGCTTGGCATTCATATCAAGGTCTCAATATTTTTATGACTCCGCCTTCCCCGATCCATATGACACTTGATGGCGATGGTTGATAAGGGTCGTCTTGCCGGTAGGTTACCACATAGTCGACGGCTTGTTTTATTTCATCGCTTATTTCATTGAAGTTGGTAGGGGCAGGTTGGCCGCTGATATTGGCCGAAGTTGAGACAATAGCCTTGCGGAAACGTTCACACAATTTACGGGAGAAAGTCTCTTGTGTAATGCGTATGCCGACGCTGCCGTCATCGGCCAAAACATTTGTTGCCAGATTTCGGGCGTTGGGATATACGATAGTCAACGGTTTATCGGCAACATCGATGAGATCCCACGCAATTTCGGGTACTTCCCGTACATAAAATTCGACTTTTACCGGCTTGTCGACCAAGACGATCAAAGCCTTGCTATCGATACGTTTTTTTATTTCGTAGACACGTTTTACCGCATCTTCATTTGTTGCATCGCAACCGATGCCCCAAATGGTATCGGTTGGATATAAAATAATACCTCCCTTCTCCATTATTTCGCAGGCTTTCTTTATATCATCTTCCATATTCTGTTGCTTTTTTAGAGAAAACAAAGGTAGAAAAATCGTTTGTCATACTCAAAATATTCTTTCTATTTTACGGAGAAAGAATAAATATTGATAAATAAATAATTAAAAATGAGACAAAAAGAATGTTTGATCGGTATTCGGTTATGGATTTTATGCAATAATTGACGTTCTGTCGCTTGGGGTATTTGTTTTTTTACGTATATTTGTTGAAATGGAGGTATACAATTAAAAAAGAGAAATTATGAAAAAACTTTTATTCTTTGCCGTTGGGGCTTTTTTTATGTTATTCACGGCGTGTAACACAGAATCTGTTTCATTGGAGGGTTCTTGGATTATAGAAACGGCATATGGTCAACCTGTAATTGTGGCTGATACGGCGGTGATAACATTCGACACGAAAGAGATGAGAGTGGCAGGTTGCAACGGATGCAATCGTTTTTTCGGACCTTATTCCGTCTCAGAAGGGAAGTCTGTCGCATTGAAAAATCTGGCTACAACCATGATGGCATGTCCCGACTCTCCATCGGAGACCGATATTATGAGAGCATTTAATGAAACTGCGACATACTCGATTAAAAAGGAGGCGGATAAGACTCGACTCTTTTTTTATAATGATAAAAAAGACGAAGTAATGGGACTTGTTTTACAACATAAATAATACGATATGAAAGTAAATAAATGGTTTGGGCTTGTGTGTATCGCAGCTATTATGTCTTCTTGTGCGGTTTCTTCCGATGAAAAAAAGGAAAACAATGGTTATGAAAATGACGTAATAAAGACGATTATGGAGCGACGAAGTATCAGGAAATACCAAGATAAACCGGTTTCCCGTGATATCTTGCAAACGTTGGTCGAATGCGGAGTTAATGCTCCCAATGCCGTGAATCGTCAACAGTGGCAGGTACGTGTTGTCGATAATGCTTCTTACATCGATGGCATTTCGGCTGTATACAAAGCTGCTAACCCTAAGGTCGAACAAGATGCCGATTTCAAAAACATGTTCCGTAATGCTCCTGCCGTTATATTTGTTGCGTCTCCTAAAAATGGGGCAGCACAAGTCGATTGCGGCCTGATGGGAGAGAATATTATTTTGGCGGCGCAGTCTTTGGGGCTTGGAACTTGTTGTCTCGGCGGGCCGGTAGCGTTTATGAAGCAAAATCCCGAAGCGGCCGAATATGTGGAAAAGTTGCAACTTCCCGACGATTATGAGTTACTTTATGCGATAGGGGTCGGTTATCCCGATGAGTCTCCGACTGCCAAACCTCGGGATATGGGGAAAGTGAAATTTGTCGATTAAATGGTGTATGAACGTGTTACGGAGCCGGTATATATTATTTCCTGTATTGAGCATCGTCATTTTACTTTTTTGCGGGCAAAATTTGCCGGCTGTAAAACCTCCGGTACGATTGGAAATAACGTTCTTGTGTATGGGGGCATATGCAGCGACTTATCATGCCGATAAGGATTGTCCGGCATTGAAACAATGTCAGGGGAAAGTAAAAATATATTCATTGGAATCGGCAAAAAAGATGGGACGAAAACCTTGCCTTCTTTGTGTTGATACCGCTAGGGAGTAAAAATTTTTGATGCGATTTTTATTTAAAGGGGAGACTATTTGGTCTCCCCTTTAAAAGTATAGAAATGGGTAATGGCTTGATAACTTTTTCCTTAAAATTATAGTATTCTTTTGATTATTGTATTATCTGTATTTATATCTTTGCAACATAAATAAAATTTGTTATTACGGAAATGTGCTTGACCAACCTTGTGGAATGTAGAATAGTATACTGAATGAATAATTTTGTTATTAGTCTATCAAAACAAGAATACGAAATTATTTTATGAGTTTTGAATACTGAAGTGGATGAATACTTGGTACATGGGTAATTTTTGATTCATGATGTGATAGAAAACCAAGTGTCAGTAACTTTGATTATTATATAAATTCCCTTCCCAACAGACTTTTTATGTTATACAACTCCTTCCAATTTTTATGGTTGTTGCCGCTAATTTTAGTTGCTTATTATTTCTTGCCAATTTTGTTTGTGCCTTTAAAAATTAGTAAGACAATTGTTGCAAATAGATTGCTGCTGATCGTGTCTTATGCCCTCTATATGCAGTGGAATCCTGCTTATGCACTGATTTTATTGGGTATAACTGCCGAAACATACCTGTTTGCTTTGTGGATTGGAAATACAGTTGGGCAATGGCGAAGGAAATTTTTACTGATAAGTTGCGGAATAGGTCTGGCACTTCTTCCGCTGTTAGTGTTCAAGTACTATAATTTTATTACGAGTTCTTTTGCCAGCCTTTTTGGATGGGGCGAACTTCCCGGACTGAATTGGGCCATACCTGTCGGCATATCTTTTTTTACTTTTCAGGCTGTAGGGTATTTGTTCGATGTGTATTTCCAGCGTATCCGCCCCGAATACAATTGGTGGGACTATATGCTGTTTGTATCTTTTTTCCCTCAGATTCTGTCTGGCCCCATCAGCAAGGCCTCTTCTCTGCTTCCTCAAATCAAAGGAGAAAGAACATTCGATCCGGTCGAAACAGTGCAAGGACTGAAGCAAATATTATGGGGGCTGTTTCTTAAAGTGGTAATGGCCGACAGAGTGGGACTGTATGTAGATAGTATTTTTGATAACTACATATATAATTCGGGGGCAAGCTGCTTGTTAGCCAGCATATTCTATACTTTTCAAATTTATGGCGACTTTGCTGGTTATTCGTTGATAGCCATAGGTGTGGGGCGGTTGATGGGCTTCAACTTGATCAATAATTTCCGCCGTCCCTACTTGGCTGTCTCTATTACAGACTTTTGGCACAGGTGGCATATCTCTCTTTCAATATGGTTAAAAGATTATGTATATATTCCATTAGGAGGAAACCGTTGTAGCAAAATGCGCAACTATTGGAATATTTTTGTTACTTTCCTGATTAGCGGCATCTGGCATGGTGCAAATTGGACATTTGTAGTATGGGGTATCTTACATGGTGTATTCCAAATCATAGAAAAAGCTTTGGGGCTACAATATTCTCAGGTTAAGGGGATCGTACGTGTCGGACGCATGACGATTACTTTTTTATTGGTGAATTTCGCGTGGATTATTTTCAGGATGCCGAGCATAGCAGACGGATGGAATGTAACGGCGAAAATATTTACCGATTTGATTTCACCATTGTCTCTCTCATCAAAAACAGACATGTTGCTATCGTTTTCTTCCATACTCATGGTTATCCTTGTGGATTGTGTAACCGAGTTTGTTCCACAAGACCGATTACAGATAGTTGGTAGGCATGCGGCTGTTCGATGGTCTGTTTACATTTTTTTGTTGTGTGCCATATTGCTTTGCGGTGTATTCGATGCAGGACAATTTATTTATGTAAGTTTTTGATCCTATATATGAGACAGCTTGTAGCTAAGATTATCTTGTTTTTAGTCATTCTATTTCTTGTCGATACCGCTTTAGGTATATGTTTCCAAACGTTAGTGGACAGTGCAAAAGGTGGTGAAACTAGAAGGGTTAATTACATTTGTAAACAGACTTCGGAAGACCTGCTGATTTTCGGTTCTTCGCGAGCGCTACACCATTATGATCCGTTGTTATTAGAAGATTCGTTGCAAATGTCTTGTTATAACTGTGGTAAAGATGGGAACGGAATAATCTTGTTGTATGGTTGGTTCAAGATGATACAGCAGAGGTATCACCCACAAATGATTGTCTATGATGTCATGCCGAACTTTGATCTGTGGAAAGGCGATAACATGGCTTATTTGCCGGGGTTGAGATATTATTACGGTGAACCAGCTGTCGATTCTATCTTTTGGTCGGTGGATAAGAATGAAAGGTTCAAGATGATGGTACAATCCTATCGCTTTAATTCCCAATTCCTTCAAATCATGATGGATAATATAAAGCCTTTGCGAAAAAATATAAATGGTTACGTTCCCTTAGAAGGACAAATGACGTATGAGCCTGTCTTGCAAGAAACAGGAACGACGTCCGCTTGTGAGATAGACCCTCTGAAACTGTATTATTTGGAACGGTTGATAAAAGATTGTCGAGATTCCCGTATTTCCCTTGTATTTATGGCATCCCCACAATATAAAAATACAGATGCGTCGGCATTCAAACCCTTAATGGAACTATGTCAGCGCTATCATGTGCCGTTTATTAACCACTACACAGATACAACCTTTAATAACAAAAGAGAGTATTTCATAGACAGTGCTCATCTCAATAGCGAAGGAGCAGCAAAATATACCCTTGCAGTGATTAAAGATTTGAAACGGACATACTTTTGTGTTGGTACGGAGGGTTCTTCTATTTGACCAGTGTATTTATTTGCACGCACGATACACAAAACACAATAAGATAAAAGAGACAAAATAAGGTATGTTTTTGTCCTATTTTTAACAAATGAAAGAATAAAAAATAGGTTGATAATCGCGTTATATATTTGATTATCAATCTATTCCATATAGTCGGGGTGGCGAGATTCGAACTCGCGACCCCCTGCTCCCAAAGCAGGTGCGCTAACCGGACTGCGCTACGCCCCGTTTTTCAGGCGACAAAGGTAATGTAATTTTTTTGTTTGCCAAAAATTTATCGATACAAACCATATCAAAAGTATTACGAGTGTTTTTCCTTATATCGATATAAGAAGAAATATATAGCTGATATAACGACTGCGATTGCAGATATAATGACAGATGTCGTATAGGGAAGCGCTATGCCCGAACGATCGAAAAGAATATATGTAATTACGACTGCCATCATAAAAAGCGCCGGTATAAGTGTTATCCAATAAGGTTTCCCTTTTCGGGATAAATATATAGTAATAGCCCAAAGGGTGAATACAGCCAGTGTTTGATTACTCCACGCAAAATATCTCCAAATTTTTTCAAATCCGGCCGGGTCGGAGAGATTATATATGAGAATGAGTATGGCCACAAGAAAAAGCGGTATGCATATAAAAAGCCTTTTGGAAATGCTCCGCTGTTCCATGTGTAGGAAATCTGCCACAATAAGACGTGCGGAACGGAATGCCGTATCTCCCGATGTAATAGGAGCGGCAACGACGCCGAGAATTGCCAAAGCACCACCGACCATGCCCAACCAGCCATTGGATATGATATTGACGATAACAGCGGAATTTCCATTGACTTTTTCGGGTTCGGTGATATGGAAAAATGCTTGACCTTCGGGACTGAAAAAATAGGTTGCCGCCGCTGCCCATATCAAGGCCACGATACCTTCGGTAACCATCGCCCCGTAAAAGATATAACGGCCTTGACGTTCATTGGTCATACAACGTGCCATCAATGGCGATTGTGTAGCATGGAATCCCGATATGGCTCCACAAGCAATGCTGATGAACAGCATGGGGAATATGGGATTGTTTTCGGGATCCTCGGATTTATTGGAAAGTCCGTCCGTAATTTCCGGAATATCGGGAAATGAAATGAATAGCATGAAAAGAATGCCGATTGCCATGAAAATGAGGGCGACGGCGAAAGCAGGATAGATTCGACCTATGATTTTATCAATAGGAAACATGGTTGCCAAGATGTAATAGGCGAATATGACGAAAATCCAAAATGTAGAATCTAAATTTGGGGGAGTCAGCATGGCAAGTAGGTCGGCCGGTCCGGCAACAAATACGACGCCAACAAGAATCATAAGTATAACGGTGAAGAAGCGCATGACCTGCTTGGCTGTAACACCCAGATAGCGACCTATTGTTTCGGGGAGACTCTCTCCATTATGGCGTAAAGAAATCATTCCGGCCATAAAGTCGTGAACAGCTCCGGCGAAAATCGTGCCGAAAACAATCCAAAGGAACGAAGATGTTCCGAATTTAGCCCCCATTATGGCCCCGAATATAGGACCCAGTCCTGCTATATTCAGAAATTGAATCATAAAAATTTTCCAACCGGACAAAGGAACGAAATCGACTCCGTCGGGATTGGCTATCGCCGGAGTTTTTCTATCCGGGTCTATTCCGAATACCCGCTCTACAAATTTCCCATAAGTGAAAAAGCCTATGATTAAGGCCGCCAATGCAATACAAAAAGAGATCATGGTATATATTATTGAAGTTTTAGGTACTTGTAAGCGAGAGCTTCTGCGCATCTTTCACCATCAATAGCCGCCGATACGATACCGCCTGCATATCCGGCACCTTCGCCGCATGGATATAATCCATCGAAACGGATATGGTGTAATTGCTCACTGTCTCTGGGTATACGTACGGGAGAGGAGGTGCGGGTTTCTACACCTATCATGAGGGCTTCTCGAGTAAGAAAGCCATGAGATATTTTCCCGAAATGGCGAAATCCTTGTCGAAGCCGCTCGGTAATAAGTAAGGGCATCCAAAAGTGTAAAGGAGAAGATATTACTCCGGGTGTATACGATGTGGCGGGGGGGGCTGGCGATATTTTGCCGTTGATGAAATCTGTCATGCGTTGGGCCGGAGCCGTTTGGCGGCAATTTCCGTTGATGAAACACTGATACTCAATTTCTTCTTGAAATTTTATGCCGGCCAAAACATCGTGAACTTCATATCCGGGAATATCTTCGGGGCGTATTTCTACGACCATTCCCGAGTTTGCCCATCGAGAGCCCCTGTTTGATGGGGACATTCCGTTAACAACCAATTGATTGGGACCGCTTGCTGCCGGGACGATAAAACCTCCGGGACACATGCAAAATGAGTAAACACCTCGACCGTTGATTTGGGTTACGAAACTGTATTCGGCTGCCGGTAAATATTTACCTCGTCCCTCGGAATTATGGTATTGTATGCGATCAATGAGTTCTTGGGGGTGTTCGAGCCGCACACCGACGGCAAAACCTTTTGCCTCCAATGCGATATTATTTCGATGTAGATAATAATAAACATCTCTGGCGGAATGACCGGTTGCGAGAATCACTGGTCCGGGAAAAACATCTCCGGTATGAGATTTTGCGCCGATAACTTCTTGTTTATCAAATATAAGTTCGTCTATTCGTGTCCCAAATTTTACTTCTCCGCCGGATTCCAAAATCGTATGACGGATATTTTCGATAACGCGAGGCAGCTTATCTGTTCCGATATGGGGGTGGGCATCGGCCAGTATGTCGAGTGAGGCTCCGTGTTGACAAAGAATAGATAAAATACGATCGACCGATCCGCGTTTTTTACTACGGGTATAGAGTTTACCGTCGGAGAATGCTCCTGCACCGCCTTCTCCGAAGCAATAATTCGATTCGCTGTCTACCTTATGTTCTCGGCTGATGCGGGCAATATCTTTACGCCGTTGATGTACATCCTTACCACGTTCCAATACGATGGGACGCATACCCAACTCGATGAGCCTCAACGCAGCGAAAAGTCCGGCCGGACCTGCTCCGACGACAATTGCTTGCCGCTTGTCCGAAACATCTCCGTAAATAATCGGAGAGAATATATCGTTTGGCGGTAGCTCGTTCAGGTAGATGCGTACCGTAAGATTTATTATGACTTGTCTCTTTCGTGCGTCTATGGAGCGTTTCAGTATTCTTACCGCTTGTATATCTTTGGGATTTAGTGCAAATTCCCGGGCAAGAAATCCTTTGAGAGCTGTTTCGGAAGCCGCTTGTTGTGGTAATACTCGTATGGAAATTTCTTTTATCATATTATCCGAATAATTGACGGAAGGCTTCATCGACTTTCCGTACCGGTGTGATTTCTATTTGCAGTCGCTTTGAGTCGAAACCTTTTAAGTTATGGATCGGAACGAGTATACGCTTGAAGCCAAGTTTCTCGGCTTCAAGGATACGCTGTTCAACCCGAGTAACAGGGCGTATTTCACCTGATAAGCCGACTTCTCCGGTCATGGCAATGTCCCGTTCTATCGCCATGTCCATATTAGAAGACAAGACGGCACTGATTACGCCCAAGTCCATTGCGGGATCATTGACTTTCAATCCTCCGGCAATATTGAGAAAGACATCTTTTTGAGCGAGTTTGAAACCGACTCTTTTTTCCAATACGGCAAGCAACATGTTCATGCGTCGCAGATCGAACCCTGTTGCCGATCTTTGCGGCGTTCCGTAGGCCGCCGTACTTACAAGAGATTGTACTTCGATAAGAAAGGGACGTATCCCTTCTATGGCGGCGGATATGGCTACACCGCTCAGCCCCTCACGATCTTGCGTAAGCAATAATTCCGAAGGATTGCTTACTTCCCGAAGCCCGTTTTGCAACATTTCATAAATTCCTAATTCGGCTGTGCTACCGAATCGGTTCTTTATAGAACGTAAAATCCGGTACATGTAATGCCGGTCTCCTTCGAATTGCAAGACCGCATCGACAATATGTTCCAATACTTTGGGCCCTGCGATGCTTCCCTCTTTATTGATGTGCCCGATGACCAGTACCGGCGTATGGGTTTCTTTGGCAAATTTCAATATAGATGCAGCACATTCTCGTACTTGTGAAATACTACCGGGAGAAGATTCAATAGACTGCGTCGAGATAGTCTGTATCGAGTCGATAATAACGATGTCGGGTTGTACATTACGTATGTGCACAAATATTTCTTCGAGGGAAGTTTCACATACGATATAACAATCGGGATTGTTGCGGTGTAGTCTGTCTGCTCTCATTTTCAGTTGGCGAGCACTTTCTTCTCCCGATACATAAAGGACTTTTTTCCCTGTCAGACCCAGTACGGTCTGTAAAACGAGAGTAGATTTTCCGATACCGGGCTCTCCACCGATCAATACCATCGACCCCGGAACGAGTCCCCCCCCTAAAACTCTGTTCAATTCCGTGTCGTGCAAGTCGATTCTTTCTTCTTGCGAAATGGAGATTTCTTCGAGTTTTTGAGGTTTTGAACGAGGGGAGTCGGTGCTATACGACGGGCTTTGTGTCGTAGAAGATTTTGAACTGATCACTTCTTCGACATAACTGTTCCATTCTCCACATGAGGGGCATTTCCCGATCCATTTAGGGGACTCTGCACCGCATTGGGTACACACATATACAGTTTTGAGTTTAGCCATATTTTTACAAATCTATAAAGCTATTGCAAAGATATGGTTTTCTGTAAAATTTATTCGAAATGAAGGGATAGATTATTTGATATTATAAAAAAGCAGCTCGGTGTTCCGAGCTGCTTTTTGAAAAATTACATGCGAAATAATGAAGGAGAAGTTATTTTTTATTTTGGATTTTTCCCGAAGAAGATTTACTATCGTTTTTTTTATGATGGTTCTTATCTGTCATCATTTGCTTTTTTTGACTTGGAGCACATTGAGAAATCGTATGGCATGATATTTCTTTTCCCGAAGCAAAGGCCGGCATGGCAGCCATAGCAGCTTGTTGTTGAGGGGTGAGAAGTTTTTTTATGGCTTCGGCTTGTGCTGTATGCTGTGCCATTTGGTCTTTACGCATTTTTTCGACTTGTATGTTCATAATACTGTCGTTTTGATTTCCTCGCAATAAGATCGCATGGACTTTCCGGGTTTGTTCATCGGAGAGTTGTAAAAGAGTTTTCAATTGTTCCGTCTGTAATTTTGTCGTTTCCGCTACCGACATGCAACATTTTTTATTGTCCTTTTTCATGTCCGGTTTTGGGGTATTGTGCATTTCTTTATTTCGATTGTTGTCTCCGGATTTCTGTATAGGTTGCTGAGCGATAACAGACGTTGAGAGTAGACTCAACATGAATAAGGAAAATAGAATCTTTTTCATAACGGTAAATTTATAAATGAAACTTTTATTCATAAAGACACGCGAAAAAGAAGAAAGTTTCTTGAATAATATCTATTTGATTTTTTTTAACGAGAATATTCTGTAATGAAATATTTTCCTGAGATTTTTAGGGCGGTGTTTGCCTCAATTCGGTATAAAAAGGAATTTCTTTGAGAAATATACATTTGTGTTTTGTGTAATCGACCTCGCAACAATAGTGGGTGATTCCGTTGGATATGATCAGGTATCGAACTTGTAATACCGAATTGTAGCGTACGATTTGATCGAATACGGTTTGTGTGATTTCCACATGGGGAGCTTTATATTCAACAATGACGAACGGCCGACCTGTTTTATCATACACCACCGTATCGCAACGTCGCTTACGACCGTTTTGAACCAATGATATTTCATTACCCATACGACCGGCAGGAAACCCTTTTTCCTGTACGAGAAAGCGGGCAAAATGTTGTCGAACCCATTCTTCTGGAGTCAGAGAGACGTATCGTTTACGCCAGTCATCGTAAATGAAATGTTTTCCGTTTTCGGTTTTTGTACGGAAAATGTATTTGGGAAGATTTAGAGTGGTCATTCGTCTCAATATCATTTGCGCGTCCCGGGAAGATTCGCTAATTTTACCTCCAAAATTACACAAAATGGCATATTCTGCCAAATTATAGTTTTTCGATTATGGCTCAAAAGGAAACATCGGCGCATATACCTATTATAGCAGACATTCGTCGTAAAGCGTTCAAACCCGTATATTTGCTTATGGGAGAGGAGCCTTATTATATCGATCTGATAACGGAAGAGATCATCAGGCATGCTCTGAAAGATGAAGATCGGGATTTCAATCAGACCATCGTTTACGGAGCCGATACCGATATGCCGACAATCCTCACAGCCTCTCGGCGTTATCCGATGATGTCGGAACGACAATTGGTTGTGGTGAAGGAAATGCAGATGATGCGGAGTATAGATGATTTACTTTTGTATTTGCAAAATCCTCAACCTACAACCGTCTTAGTGCTGAATTACAAGAACGGTACGTTGAAGAATAAAAAGATTGTTGCCGAAATAAACAGACAAGGAGTCGTTTTTGAATCGAAAAGAACTTACGAAAGTCAATTGCCGGCGTTTGTCAACAGCTATGTGCATGACAAAAATCTCGGTATAGATGATAGGGCTTCGAGTATGCTGTGCGAAGCGATCGGGACAAACTTGTCCCGACTGGCCGGAGAAATCGATAAATTATGCGTGTTATTGTCTTTATCCGGAGAAAAGCGAATTACCGCAGATATGGTTGAATTGCATGTCGGAATCAGCAAGGAATTTAATAATACGGAATTGGTCAAGGCTATATCGCAGAGAGATTTGTTGAAAGCCAATCGAATTATAAAATATTACGGGCAGAATACCAAATCGGAACAACCGTTTATAGCGTTCGGCTCATTGTTTACATTCTTTGCCAATCTTCTGTTGCTACATTATTCCTCATGTCCTAAAAACAATAATGGTATTGTTTCGGAGTTAGGGGTAAACTGGTATGCCGCCGATGATTATGTGCGGGGATTGCAGCTGTATAAAGCCGGGAAATGTGTTGAGATTATATCTGAAATACGGCGATATGATGCACATTCGAAAGGAGTGGAGTGTGCTCCGGACACGTCTATCGCCGATTTATTGAAAGAGCTTGTTTTTAAGATTATGCATTGATTTTTTATGATATGGGTCGGTCGATGCCGAAAAAATAAAATTTTAGGAAATAGTCCCGAAAAATTTTTCTGTCAAATAGGGTTTATCAATATCATTATCGATTTATTGCATTGATTAATAATTGTTTGTACTCATATTTCTGTCGTTTTGACTCAAAATCCTTTGCCTGTATCTTTTTTATTGACTTATGCTCCGCAAATATTGTAATGTAGAATAGTTGTCGATTTTTATTCATAATAATGAACACAAATCAATTTGCTTGTATACATTATTTTGAATTAATATACTTGATTTAAAGACATATTTGTTTATTATCCGCAAAAGTACATAAGTACAAACATCTTCTATGAACAGAAAAATAAACTCCAAAAGAATCTTGAATGCATGGCTATTTAACGCTATATTGTGTATATATATTCTTTATTATCAGTTAATTATTTGTATATAATAAAGTTATTATTCAACAAACGTATTGGTGTTACTGTTCGATAACTCTTAAATCATTTATTTCATCATTCTTATATCTATCTTTGTGTAATTAATCACTTGATTATATGTTATATAATTAGACATATTGAAGTGTTTGGATAATATATTCTTGATGATGTTTATGATAATGAATACACAAATATAAACTCTTGTTTTAGACATTGAATTTTGTTTCGTGAACTAATTTGCTTATCTTTGTGAACATCGAAAAATTTCGTGTAGTTTATTTTTATGAATGTTTGATTATGGCAGAATCGGAACAGAAAGACAGAGATTTGAAAGAACGAATAAAGTGGCTGATTCAATATTATAGAATCAATGACGCGGCTTTTGCTCAAAAAATACAGACCAATCGCTCTACATTGTCGCAATGTCTCAATGGTCCTAATGGGGTCAGTAAAGAACTTATTTTGAAAATACATGATGCCTATCCTTTGGTAACCATCGAGTGGCTAATGTTCGGAGAAGGGAGTCCGTTTAAATCGAACCAACAAGCGGCATTAGACCGAATTTATTCTCCCGAGAATAACGTGAAACAAACCGATAGTGGTATTCCTCCCGAATATTCCACGGATTTATCTACTGAACTATTACAACCCCCTACTTTATTTTCTGAAAATAAGGATAATGCAATAAGAAATCCGATGGCACCTTCTACGGTGAAATCAGAGGCGGAGTCTCGTCGAATCGTTAAGATCATGGTATTTTATTCCGACAATACTTTCGAGACATATTCCCTCGATAAAACGTGATGCAGAAACTGTTTCTATTTTCTTACATATCAAAACAGCCGACAGAATAAGGTGTACACTGGACGAAATAAAAGGGCTTTTTTCTTTTTTAGGCTTCCGACATACACTATCTTTGCCGTTAAATAGAAAATACGATGAAAAAATATGTTTTAGATCTGCGGGTAACCGAGAATCTCGCTCTGCATACCCACTATGTGCTTTTGAAAGCGACCTCTCCCGACGGGTCCAAACTTCCCGAAATGTTGCCGGGTCAGTTTGCCGAGTTACGTGTAGACGGCTCGCCCACCACTTTTTTGCGGAGGCCGATATCTGTCAATTTTGTCGATGTAAAGCGTAACGAAGTATGGTTTCTGATACAGCTTGTCGGAGACGGAACCCGCCGTTTGTCGACTCTAAAATCCGGAGATGTTTTGAATGCAGTTTTGCCTTTGGGTAATAGTTTTTCTCTTCCCGAAAAAAATGAAAAAGTACTTTTGATCGGTGGTGGCGTAGGTACAGCCCCCATGTTGTTTTTGGGCAGTTATTTGCGAAATGCCGGATTTGTGCCTCATTTTTTGTTGGGTGCACGTTCGTCTCGTGATATTTTACAAAAAGAACAATTCGAGGCTTTGGGAATCGTCGATGTAACGACAGAAGACGGATCATGCGGAGAAAAAGGATATGTTACCCAACATTCGTTATTGCAAAAAGAGCATTTCGACCGTATTTATACTTGCGGCCCGAAACCGATGATGGTAGCTGTTGCCCGTTATGCCAAGGGAAAAGGAATAAAGTGCGAAGTTTCGCTCGAAAATATGATGGCATGCGGTGTAGGTGCATGTTTGTGTTGTGTAGAGAATACGACAGAGGGTCATATTTGCGTATGTAAAGAAGGTCCGGTTTTTAATATAGAGAATTTGTTATGGCAGATTTAAAAGTAAATATAGGGCGGTTGTCTTTGAAAAATCCCGTTATGACTGCGTCCGGAACATTCGGATATGGTTTGGAGTTTGCCGATTTTATCGATCTGTCCCGATTGGGCGGTATTATCGTCAAAGGAACGACGTTGAAAGCCCGAGAAGGCAATCCTTATCCCCGAATGGCCGAAACGCCTTCGGGTATGATCAATGCCGTAGGATTGCAGAACAAAGGAGTCGATTATTTCGTAGAGCATATATATCCCCAAATAAAAGATCTTGATACTCGGATTTTGGTGAATGTCTCGGGTTCTACTATCGATGATTATGCCGAGACTGCGGGCCGTTTGGCCTCTTTGGATAAGATCCCGGCGATAGAATTGAATATTTCATGCCCGAATGTGAAAGAGGGCGGTATGGCTTTCGGTACGTCATGCAAAAGTGCAGCATCGGTGGTAAAAGCCGTACGTGCTGCTTATCCCGGTACACTCATTGTGAAATTGTCGCCCAACGTAACCGATATAACCGAGATCGCTCGTGCCGTGGAAGCCGAAGGTGCCGACTCTGTCTCTCTTATCAATACATTGTTGGGTATGGCTATTGATGCCGAAAGGCAACGCCCTGTCGTTTCGACTGTTACCGGAGGTTTATCGGGGCCTTGCGTCAAACCGATTGCGTTGCGTATGGTTTGGCAAGTCTTTCATGCGGTAAAAATCCCCATTATAGGATTAGGGGGAATTATGAATGCGACCGATGCCATAGAATTCCTTTTGGCCGGAGCTCGTGCCATTCAGGTCGGAACCGCCAACTTTATCGATCCGCAAATAACGGTGAAAATTGTCGATGGTATAGAAGATTACCTCGACAGACACGGTTGTCGGTCAGTAGAAGAAATCATCGGCGCGTTAAAGGTCTGAATTTATCGATGGAGAGATACCTTTTTTATCGGGAGGTATATGACATTGTAAAAGAAATTCCAGAGGGACGGGTCGTTACATACGGGCAAATTGCATATCTTATGGGGAAGCCTTTGTGTTCTCGCATGGTGGGACAAGCCTTGTTCCATGTTCCGGAAGATTTGTCGTTGCCTTGTCATCGGGTTGTAAACAGTTGTGGACGGTTGGTCCCGACGTGGTTCGAACAGCGTTCTTTATTGGAAGCGGAAGGCGTGTCTTTCAAGAAAAACGGTTGTGTCGATTTGAAAAAGAGTCGTTGGGACATAGACGAAGAGTGGCGATAATTCCTTGATTTTTGAAGTTTTGTATGTGAGATGGTTACCGAATAATCATCTCATATATTTTTTCGGTAATATCCGCTATAATTTTTGCGTTTGCGGTATCGTTTTCTTTCGAGTCTTTTATAAAGATTGCGATATAACATCGTTTATTATGAGGTAGGTAAATGATACCGGCATCATTATCTCCTATTTTTATACCGGATTTTGTTCTATCGGAGCTACCGGTTTTATGTCCCAGTATAACATCGGCCGGTAATCCGGCTTTTATTTTATTCGTTCCCGTAGATGTTTCGATCATTACCTGCTCTAAAAAAAGAAAATGATCATTGTTTAGGATAGGTTCGGTATATATCTTTTTCAGAAACAATACCATAGACGATGGCGTACACCAATTATTATAACAGTTAAGTATATTTTCATGCATTGTTTTTTCTGTTTCGGAGAAGGCAAACTTATTTATGCCCAACTGTCTTATAAGAGAGTCGACAACACTTATACCTCCTACAAAATCTATCAAAAAATCGCACGTATTATTATCGCTATGTGCCATTGTGTACCTTATGATATTCCGGTATGATATGGGAATATCCCGGTTGGGGTATTTCTCTCTTAACGGACTGTATGTGTCGGATAACATTTGTTCTTGGGGGATAAGAGTCATACTATCCAACGGAATGCCATGTTGTTCCATTTTTTTTAGAGCGGTTACGACCACATGGAATTTGAATACACTCATTACAGGATAACGTTCATCATCGTTCATGACAACCATATTGCCGTCATCGCATAGAATGGCAATACCAACGGTTGCTCTTTTATCATTTATGACAGAATGTATGGCCAGCTGTATATCGCTTTCAGTCTGTGCTCTGGCCGTAAATGATATGGATAGCAATATCCAAGCCACCCATTGCATCGGATTGAATTTATTTTTTGTCATGTGGCGAAAATCGAATTAGCAATTTCATTTCGATTTTTACTTCAAAATTTTGTCGATGGCAGAAAGTTCTTCATCAGAAAAACCGATGTTTTCCTGGGCTTTGAGATTATCTTTGAGCTGTTGGGGCGAGCTGGCTCCAATCAGAACCGAGGTAACGGTTTCGTTACGTAACAACCAAGAAATAGACATTTGGGCGAGAGTTTGGTTGCGTTGCCGAGCAATATCGTTCAACTGTTGTATTTGAGAGAGTTTTTCGGGGGTGATGGAGTCTTTTTTCAGATGTCCGGTTGCTCGGGCTGCCCTTGAATCGGCGGGAATACCGTTCAGGTAGCGATCGGTGAGTAATCCTTCTGCCAAAGGAGAAAAGACAATCATGCCGATACCCATATCTTTTAATAAGCCTAATAGCTCGGATTCTACGGTGCGGTCGAACATAGAGTAACGAACCTGATGTATGAGGCAGGGTATCTTATATTCATTCAGAGCTGCGACGGCTTTAATTGTTTGTTCAGGGCTATATCTTGATATGCCGACATAGAGGGCTTTACCCATGCGTACCATATCGGCCAGTGCACCCATCGTCTCTTCTATCGGTGTATCGGGGTCGGGTCGATGCGAGTAAAAAATATCTACATACTCGATTCCCATGCGTTTTAGGCTTTGGTCAAGACTTGCCATGAGGTATTTGCGGCTTCCCCAATTTCCGTATGGTCCCGGCCACATGTCGTAACCGGCTTTGGTAGATATAACCAGTTCATCGCGGTAACGGCCTAATGATCGTTTTAAAATACGTCCGAAATTTTCTTCTGCCGATCCGTATACAGGGCCGTAATTATTGGCCAGATCGAAGTGGGTAATACCGTTGTCGAATGCTGCCAAAGCAATGCGGCTGTATGTATCGTAATCGTCGATACTGCCGAAGTTATGCCATAGTCCCAATGACAAAGAGGGAAGCAACAAGCCGCTGTGCCCGCAACGGCGATAAATCATCGTGTCGTACCGATGAGTATCGGCTTTGTATCTTTCTTCTATCATATTGTACTTTTCTTGATTTTACAAATATAATAATTCGCTTCGATTATTTACGACAAAAAGTCCGCCTAATTGGGTATTAAACGGACTTTCTTATACAGTGTAGAAGCTTTATAATAAATCGACCGAGCGTTTTACAAAACGGCTCAGAGCTTCTCCTTTCAGCATGTTGTTTGAGAGAAGAGCTAAATCAACCAATTGACGCACCAACTTATTCCCGGCGGCATAGTCGCTGAGTATGTTATTTTCTTTTTGACGCAAAGCGGCGACCTCGTTTTCTTTATTTTTGAGACGATCTTTCTCTTCGACCGGTATTTCATCGCTTTTTTTGTCTTTGGAAGCCTCTTGCAATTTGGTTATTTCGTCATTCAGCGCATTTATTTGAGTACGCAGCGGGTCTATCTCGGCATTGCAAGCTGTCTCTGCCTCTGATAATACCCGTTGGGCCAACGGATGCTGTGTATTTACGATAAGGTTGTAACTATCGGGCATTTCTCCGTAGAAACTCATGCCCGGCTGCATGGCCGACATGTCTTTCATACGACGCATAAACTCATTTTGCGTGATGACAATGGGTTGGGCCGTTTCGCCTATTGCTTCGAACATGACCATAAACTCCGCTTTTTCTACACTTGGTATTTGCGATTTAAAGATTGTTGTCATCATGTCTCGTTGTGCGGGTGTAAGCGAGACGTCGGTTTTATCTTCTTTACGTACCAAATTTTCTACAATATCGCTGTCGACACGGACAAAACGGCTTTTCTCGAATTTCTGTTCGAGCATACCGATGAAGTGTACATCGAGTTGTCCGTCCATCAATAATATGCTATATCCTTTGTTTCTAGCCGCTTCGATATAATTGTACTGAGCGATGCGGTCGGTAGCGTAAATATATATCAGATTTTTGTCTTTATCGGTTTGTTCGGCTTCGATAAGCGTCTTATATTCATCAAATGTGTAGTACTTATCTTCGGTATCTTTCAACAACGCAAACTTTTGAGCTTTCTCATAAAATTTCTCGTCGGAGAGCATACCGTATTCGATGAATAATTTTATGTCGTCCCATTTTTCCTCAAATTGTTTGCGATCGTTATTGAATATTTCCTGCAAGCGATCGGCAACTTTTTTGGTGATATAGGTCGATATTTTTTTCACGTTGGAGTCGCTCTGCAAGTATGAACGGGATACGTTCAAGGGAATGTCGGGTGAATCTATGACACCTTGCAGCAACATGAGGAAATCGGGTACGATACCTTCGACCGAATCGGTTACAAATACTTGGTTGCAATAAAGTTGTATACGGTTTTTATTGACATCGAAATTACTCCTTATTTTAGGGAAATAAAGAATACCGGTCAGTTTAAACGGATAATCGACATTGAGATGTATCCAAAATAATGGCTCGTCCATTGTCGGATATAGCTCGTGATAAAATTTGCGATAATCCTCATCGTTGAGTTCGGTCGGTTTCTTGGTCCATGCCGGTGTCGTATCATTGATGACTTTTTCTTTATCGGTATCGACGTATTTGCCGTCTTTCCACTCTTGTTCTTTGCCGAATACGACAGGAATAGGCAGGAATCTGCAATATTTTTTGAGTAAAGTCTCTATTTCCGAGGTCTCGAGAAAGTTTTTGTTTTCATCATCGATGAATAATACGATATCGGTTCCCCGATCGGTTTTATCGATATTTTCCATTGTATACTCGGGAGATCCGTCGCAACTCCACATGACGGCCTGTGCACCTTCCCGATAAGAACGGGTACGTATTTCGACCTTTTTTGAAACCATGAACGAAGAATAGAATCCCAATCCGAAGTGTCCGATGATGGCGTTGGCGTCGTTTTTGTATTTTTCGAGGAATTCTTCCGCACCCGAAAAGGCAATCTGATTGATATATTTCTCTATTTCTTCGGCTGTCATGCCTATACCGTGGTCCGATACGGTCAGTGTACCGGCTTCTTTATCGATAGATACTTCGACGTTTAAGTTTCCAAGTTCGCCTTTGAAATCTCCGACGGCAGCGAGTGTTTTCAACTTTTGTGTCGCATCGACGGCATTTGATACCAACTCTCTCAAAAAGATTTCATGGTCGCTGTATAAGAACTTTTTGATGACGGGGAATATATTATCGGTAGTTACCCCAATAGATCCTTTTTGCATGGTTTTATATTTTTGTTGTTAAATTCTGTCGGATAAGAGGCAAAAAAAATGCCAGACCTTGTGGGTCTGACATTTTGACTTGTTTTCCGAGCATATTGTCAGTTGTTTTTTATTTATTCTTCTTGTAAAGAGGCAATGATCTTTTTTTGCACGGAATCATAATCGAGCCGGATTGTGCCGCCTTTTTTGTTTTCGGTGCGGAGTATTATTTCGGCAACTTCGTCTTCGAGGTAATTTTGTATGGCTCTCTTCAACGGCCGTGCCCCGAATTGTATATCGTATCCTTTTTCTGCTACGAAATTTTTGGCTTCGTCGGTGAGTTCTACACGATAACCGAGCGCCGAAATACGGTCGAAAAATCCTTTCAACTCAATATCGATGATTTTGAATATCGATTCTTTATCCAATTGGTCGAATGTGATGATGTCGTCGATACGGTTCAAAAATTCAGGAGAGAATGCTTTGTTCAGCGATTTTTGTATAACCGAACGAGAAACATCTTTTTCACTCACTGTGCCTGTATCGAATCCGACACCTCGACCGAAATCTTTGAGCTGGCGCGTTCCGATATTGGAGGTCATAATGATAATCGTATTTTTAAAATCGACTTTACGCCCTAAACTGTCGGTAATATGACCTTCGTCCATAACTTGTAGAAGAAGGTTGAATACATCGGGGTGGGCTTTTTCCAGCTCGTCGAGCAAAACAACCGAATAGGGTTTGCGGCGAACTTTTTCTGTAAGTTGCCCGCCTTCCTCATAGCCGACATATCCCGGAGGTGCACCGACCAATCTCGATACAGTAAATTTTTCCATGTATTCACTCATATCTACCCGTATCAAGGCATCGGATGAGTCGAAAAGGTATTCGGCCAACTTTTTCGCCAAATGGGTTTTCCCTACACCGGTAGGACCTAAAAACATGAACGTACCGATAGGTCTGTTGGGGTCTTTCAGACCGACTCTGTTCCGGCGTATGGCTTTGACAATTTTATCCACTGCCGTATCTTGACCGATGACGGCTCTTTTGAGTTCATTCCCCATATCCAAGAGCTTTTTGCTCTCCGATTCTGCAACACGTTGCACAGGAACACCCGACATCAAGGCTACTGTCGCTGCTATTTCTTCTGCATCGACGACTTCCCGTTGTTCTTGTGTAGATTCTTCCCAGCGACGCTTTTCGTCTTCAAGGTCGTTTATCAGGGATTTCTCCTTGTCTCTGAAATTGGCTGCCAGCTCGAAATTCTGAGATTTGACGGCTTCGATTTTTTCTTTTCTTGTCGCCTCGATTTGCTCTTCAAGTTCTTCGATATGTCGAGGTACGACGATATGGGCAATGTGCACCCGCGACCCGGCTTCATCGAGAGCATCGATGGCTTTATCGGGGAAGTTACGGTCGCTTATATAGCGTTCGGTCAGTGATACACACGCTTCCAGAGCTTCGGGGGTATAGGTTACGTTGTGATGATCTTCATAACGATCCTTGATATTTTTCAATATCTGCAAGGTCTCTTCGGGCGAAGTCGGTTCGACCATGATTTTCTGGAAACGACGTTCGAGGGCCCCGTCTTTTTCTATACTTTTTCTATACTCATCGAGAGTTGTTGCTCCGACGCATTGTATTTCACCTCGGGCTAATGCCGGTTTGAGCATATTGGCGGCATCGAGAGTCCCGGTTGCTCCGCCGGCACCAACAATGGTGTGTATTTCGTCAATGAACAGAATGATGTTCGGATTCTTCGACAGTTCGTTGAGTATGGCCTTGATACGTTCTTCGAATTGTCCCCGATATTTTGTCCCAGCAACGATAGAAGCCATATCAAGCGATATTACTCGTTTGTCGAACAACACTCTTGAAACCTTTCTTTGAACGATACGCAATGCCAAACCTTCTACAATGGCCGATTTCCCGACACCGGGATCTCCGATAAGAACCGGATTGTTTTTTTTACGACGACTCAATATTTGAGCAAGCCGCTCGATTTCTTTCTCTCTTCCGACAACAGGGTCGAGCCGGTTTTCTTCGGCAGCTTTGGTCATATCGGTTCCGAAGTTATCCAGCACCGGTGTGTTACTGCCGTTTTCTTTGGCTTGCATAGTCGACGTCTTGTTCTCTTTTTTCTTAGAAAACGGCTCGCCGTTTTCTATTTCGTCATCATCTTCTTCTGCAAATTCAGGCCCCATAGAAGGGGAGACGTGGGTATCTTCTTCGAATGGCTTGTATGACGACCTTTTGCGCACATAGTCGCTGACGTTCTGGTATGTTACGTCAAACGCATTGAGTGTTTGTGTCGCCAATGTAGTGGAGTCCCGCAAAATCGCTAGCAATAAATGTTCGGCATCAGTTACTTCGCTTTTCAATAGACGTGCTTCAAGTAGGCTGGTCTTCAATACTTTGTCTGTGCTTTTATTGATCACGATGTCGTGATGGTTATCGATCGTGGAAATATCATGGGACATGCGTAGTTTTTCTTCTACACTATGTTTCAGTTGATCGGATTTTATTCCTAAGTATTGCAAGGCCTCTACGGCTTTACCCGAACCGTCTCTTAGAATTCCTAACAACAAATGTTCGGGACCGATATAAGGGGTTTGCAAACGCGCTGCCTCTTCCCGGCTATATCCCAATACATTACGCACTCGTTGTGAAAAATTTCTTTCCATAAAATAGGTTCTCTTTATATATTACTTTTGCAAATATACGACTTTCGTATGGCGTATATCATTATTATCCCTGCAAATTGTATGCCGAGATGCGTTTTACATATTTCAGCTCGTCCTTTTCTGACGTTTTGACAGAGGCATGAGCCGTAAAATATGCCTTATTTGAAAAATCTTGTTAATGAAAAAGTGGCAAAGGGGTGGAAAAAGTTTTTATGAGTGAAAAATTTTTCTAATCGGGAAGAAAGCCGTATCTTAGTGCTGTTTTTTACATCACTTAAAAAGATAAAAATTCTAATACATGGCGACAGAACAAGAAGATAGAATTCTTAAAATCGATATCGAAAAAGAGATGAAGCAATCGTACATCGATTATTCGATGTCGGTGATTGTAGCGAGGGCATTACCCGATGTCAGAGACGGTTTCAAACCAGTGCATCGTCGGGTGCTTTTCGGTATGAATGAACTTGGCAATACCTCAAATAAACCATATAAAAAATCGGCGAGAATTGTAGGTGAGGTTTTAGGTAAATATCACCCTCACGGAGACTCATCGGTCTATTTTGCCATGGTGCGTATGGGGCAGGACTGGTCGTTGCGTTATCCTCTCGTTGACGGGCAAGGTAACTACGGTTCTATCGACGGGGACAGCCCGGCAGCCATGCGTTATACCGAAGCTCGCCTTTCCCGTATTGCCGAAGAGATGTTGCGCGACATCGATAAAGAAACGGTCGATTTTCAAAAGAATTTCGACGATACCCTCGATGAGCCGGTTGTATTGCCAACCCGTATTCCCAATTTATTGGTAAACGGGGCTTCGGGTATTGCCGTGGGTATGGCGACCAATATGCCACCACATAATCTGACGGAGACGATAAACGGTATCATCGCTTATATAGATAACCGTGAAATTACGATCGAAGAATTGATGCAGTATATCAAAGCCCCCGACTTTCCTACCGGCGGTTATATTTACGGTTATAACGGAGTCAAGGAAGCTTATGAAACCGGACGTGGACGTATCGTCATACGTTCCAAAGCAGAGATCGAAACGGAAGGCAATCGGGAAAAAATCATCGTGTCGGAAATACCTTATGGCGTGAATAAGGCCGAATTGATAAAAAATATCGCCGAACTTGTCGAGGATAAACGTATCGACGGCATTTCTAATGTCAATGATGAGTCGGACCGTTCCGGTATGCGTATCGTCGTCGACATAAAGAAAGATGCCAATTCGAGTGTCGTTCTCAATAAGTTGTATAAGCTTACGGCTTTACAGTCGTCATTCAGTGTAAATAATATCGCGTTGTTGAAAGGTCGTCCCGTTACACTCAATCTCAAACAGCTTATTGAGGCATTTGTCGATCACCGCCACGAGGTTGTTATACGGCGTACCCAATATGATTTGAGAAAAGCCGAAGAACGCGCCCATATTCTCGAAGGTCTCATTATTGCTTGCGATCACATCGATGAAGTCGTACAAATCATACGTTCGTCGAAAAGTCCCGAAGAGGCCCGGACCCGTTTGATGGAACGTTTCTCTCTTACCGAAATACAGGCTTCGGCCATTGTCGATATGCGTTTGCGTCAGCTCACCGGCCTTATGCAGGACAAGTTGCATGAAGAATATAAAAATCTCATGGATCAGATCGATTATTTCCATAAGATATTGTCCGACGAGGCTGTTTGTATGCAAGTTGTCAAAGACGAGCTTATCGAAATCAGGGATAAATACGGAGATGAACGCAAAACCCAGATTATTTATTCTTCGGAAGAATTCAATGCCGAGGATTTCTATGCCGACGATGAAATGATTATAACCATATCTCATCTCGGATATATCAAGCGTACACCTCTTACCGAATTCCGTACACAAAACCGAGGCGGAGTGGGAGCTAAGGGTAGCGATACTCGTGATGAAGATTTTATCGAATACATCTATCCGGCTTCGATGCATAATTATATGCTGTTCTTTACTCAAAAAGGTAAATGTTTTTGGCTTAAAGTGTATGAGATACCCGAAGGTGCTAAAAATTCGAAAGGTAGAGCCATTCAAAATCTGCTGAACATCGATGCGGATGATAAAGTGAATGCGTTTATCCGGGTAAAGAAATTACAAGATCCCGAGTATAATCTGACTCATAATTTGGTTTTCTGTACAAAAAAAGGCGTGATAAAGAAAACCCGTCTTGAAGCATATTCTCGTCCCCGTACAAATGGAGTGAACGCCATTACCATACGGGAAGACGATCAGGTAATACAAGTTCGCCTGACGACAGGAAACAGTGAAATCATTATGGCCAACAGAGAGGGGCGTGCTATCCGTTTCCATGAAACGACCGTTCGGGAAATGGGACGTACGGCAACGGGTGTAAGAGGTATGACCCTCGACGAAAGTGTCAATGATGAAGTCGTGGGAATGATATGTGTCAATGATCCCGAAACCGAGACGATTATGGTTGTTTCGGAACAAGGTTATGGAAAACGTTCGGAAATAGAAGATTATCGCATTACAAATAGAGGAGGAAAAGGGGTTAAGACCTTGAATATTACTCCCAAAACAGGAAAACTTGTTGCGATAAAGAATGTTACCGATGAGAATGATTTGGTTATTATCAATAAGTCTGGTATAACCTTGCGGATAAAAGTTGCAGACATTCGGGTAATGGGACGTGCTACGCAGGGAGTACGCTTGATCAATCTCGAAAAACGAAATGATGAAATCGCTTCGGTATGTAAAGTGGCTTCGGAATCATCTGAATTTACAGATACTATTGAAAATCAGGAAAATAATACCGAAATAAATTCTGATTTTGAAAAATGATTTTACAATAAAATTCGAACTTAAAATTTAGAAAGATGAAAAAGATTTTTCTATTCACGGTACTTTGCTTGGTAGGCGGTACTGCGTTTGCCCAAAAGAAAAATGTTTCTCGGGCGAATAATGAACTCAAACAAGAAAAGCCTAATTATGAAGAGGCTCGTCTCTTACTCAAAGAGGCGAGAGAAAATCCCGAAACTCAAAATGATGCTAAAACATGGTGGGTATCGGCAGAGGTCGAAGATGCTATTTTCCTCCAGAATGATCAAAAACGTATTACCAACCAGTCGTATGATGATGCTGCCATGTATAAGGCTTTGGAAGATGAGTATGCATATCTTCAACAAGCCCTTTATCTAGATTCGCTTCCTAATGCAAAAAATAAAATTTCGCCCAAATACTCTAAAAGAATCATTGGTCGTATACATGATAGACATTTGAGCTTTTGGGATGCAGCCGTTATTTCGTATAAAAACAAAGACTACAAAAAGGCATACGAAATGTGGAATACCTACTTGACGATTCCCGAAAAATACGGTATAAGCGAGGAGAAACAAAAACAACTCGAAGAGTCGGGCAAAATAGATAGTACATACATTTTCGGTCGTTATTATGCTGCTTTGGCCGCTTATATTTCGAAAGACTATGATTTGGCTATTCCGGCTTTGAACAAGGCCAAAGAAAATGATTATGATTTGCTTACTATCTATCAGTGCTTGAACGAGTTGTATACCAACCAAAAAGACAGTGTCAATATGTTTGCCATTTCACAAGAAGCGGTTGAACGTTTGGGTATAACCAAAGATACCGAGAATTTCTTGTTGCAAATGATCAATATTTACATCGCCAACGATCAGATCAATGAAGCTCTTGCATATCTCGATAAAGTGATTGCAGCTAACCCTCGTGCAGAGTATTATAAGGTAAAAGGTCGCCTCTATGAAGAGATTGCCAATGAAGCAGAGGCCATGGCTTGTTTTGAAAAAGCATTGGAATTGAATCCGAAGATGGCAGATGTGTGGAGTGAAATGGGACGTATATATTACAATAAGGCATACGAAGAGAGTTTGGACATCAATAAAATAAAAGATGACAATGCCTATAAAAAAGCTCGTGAAGAACGTATCTTCCCGCTTTATCGCAAGGCTTTGCCTTATTACGAAAAAGCTTATGAGCTCGATCCGACAAATGCCGATTGTATATTCGCCCTTAAAGGAATCTATTATACTTTGGGAATGGAGGATAAACTGAAATCATTAGAGGGTAAGTAAATTTCTGATAAAATATAATTAAGAAAAGGACACATAACAAATGGGGTTGTGTGTCCTTTTTTATCACTAAGGTATTGTAGATAATGGATTTTGTGTTGGATTTCATACTGCATATTGATCGATATATGATAGAAATCGTTCGTGATTATCATACATGGACGTATGCGATATTGTTTTTAATCATTTTTTGTGAGACCGGATTGGTCGTAACCCCGTTTTTGCCGGGTGATTCTTTATTATTTGTAGCCGGAGCTGTTGCTGCACAACCCGATATGCCGCTTCAAGTCAACCTCCTTGCTTTAATTGTCTTTGGTGCGGCCGTTTTGGGCGATTCTTGTAATTATGAGATCGGTCGTTTTTTAGGAGCAAAACTGTTTGGAAATCCCAATTCTAAAATATTTAAGCAGCAATATTTGGATAAGACCCATGAATTTTATAAAAAATACGGAGGAAAAACTATTATTATCGCTCGTTTTGTTCCGATAGTTCGAACTTTTGCTCCGTTTGTTGCCGGAATGGGAAAAATGCACTATTGTTATTTTATTACTTACAACGTAGTAGGTGGAGCCTTGTGGGTAGCATTGTTTTGTTATGCCGGATATTTTTTTGGAGATCTGCCTTTCGTTCAGAAAAATTTGAAGATACTGATCATTGTAATCATTGTCGTCTCTATATTACCGGCCATAATAGAGGTATTGCGAGCGAGATTGACAGAAAAAAATAATTAATTAATTTTTTGTATACAAAAAATTGAAAGGGAGTGGTACTTAGTCTTTTTCTTTGTATTGTCTATTTAACATAATATCCATTATGGGACAAATATAAATTTTCAAAAAAAGATTTATATAGCAATTTATATTATATATCTTTGCATATTGATTTAAAATAAGGAATTATGGATAAAGAGCAACTAAGAATTGCATGGATAGATGTAATGAAAGGTTTTTTATTTACTCTTGTTGTTTTAGGGCATTTTTTAACAACATTACCAACTCCTGAATTTTTAATAGAAATATATGATTTTTTCTCACCATTCCGCATGCCTGCTTACTTTTTTTTATCTGGTTTACTTTTTAGCACACGAAGATTAAAAACATATATTCTTTATATTAAGAGTAAATCTCGAACTTTGCTATTGCCATATATAAGTTTATCTATTGTTTTTTTATTATTGGATTGGAACATTTATTCTGATTTTGATTACTTATTATTTGACTTAAAGCGAATTTTTATAAGTGGTGTAAGTGCCTATAAAAGCCAGCCTTTGTGGTTTGTATTTACTCTCTATGTTGTTTGTTTACTTTATTATCCTTTTCATCAATTTGGAAACAGATATCCTTGGTTTTTCCCTTTTTTAGCAGGGATATTTATTTTAACAAGTTATATAATTTCTCGAAATAATATATACTTACCTTTTAACTTGGGTACAGCTATTTCGGCTATGCCTTTTTTTATTTGTGGTGTAGCAAGTAAGAAAATTGTTTTTATAATTACGACGTACCCCTTTTATAAAAAATCTTTTTTTATGAGTATTTTCTTTATTGGATATATAATTATATATTTTACCAACAATATTGGTGGAAGATTATTTGATAATCAAATAGAAAATTATTTCGTGTTTTATTTTTTATCATTATTAGGTATAATATGGTTTAGTTGTTTATGTTCTGAGTTTGTGAAATTAAAATGTAAAGTTATTGGTATACTTGAAAACATAGCACGTAATGCTCTCATTATATTGGGTACTCATGGATATATATTGATCATAGAGACTTTTGTTTTTAATAATATGGTAAAAGAAATAAATAATTATATTATCTTTGTCTCAGCATTTATTACGCTTATTATTTCAGAGATATTGTGTATTGTATATGCTAATAAATATTTTTATTTCTTTTTGGGAAAGAAGCAATTATCAATAAAAGAATCATTGTCCATTCGTAAAGAGTAGTGGAAAAATTTTCTATTGACTTCTGGAACTTTATTTTACAGCACGGCAATGACGATGCAGGCCGTTTGCGCTTGAAGTATGCCGGGAATGAAAAAATATCATGGGCGATCGATCAAATTGAAGCACGGAAAAAAATCGATCGAAAATTGCCTTTGTTTTCAGAAAACGGCAGATTGCTTTTCCCTTCGGTTTTGTCAGCCGAACAAGCTTCTTCGGAAGATACGGCTTTGTATAAACAGCAGATACTCTCGGGGCGTTTCGATACAATATGTGATTTGACCGGAGGATTGGGCATAGATTCCTATTATATGGCAAGAATTGCGTCCCAGCTTACCTATATAGAGCGTTTTTCTCATTATTGCGATATTGCCCGACATAATTTCAAAGAATTACGACAGAATAATATTCATGTGTTGAATGGCGATTGTCGGGATTTCCTGAACTCTTCACATCAACGTTGTGATCTCTATTATATAGACCCTGCCCGAAGGGGATCGGGCAATAAACGGCTTTATAATTTAGCCGATTGCGAACCATCTGTTTTGGAGATTCTTCCCATCGTTTTAGCAGAGAAGGCGTCTCTTTTGCTTAAAGCTTCGCCTATGCTCGATATAAAACAAACGATTAATGATCTGGGCAAGGTTTCGGAGATACATATCCTCTCTGTGAAAAACGAGTGTAAAGAATTGCTTTTTCTTGTAGAACCAAATCATGCAGGAGATCCTCGGATATATTGTTCCAATAAAACATTGGATAATAAATGGCAAACTTATACTTTTTTTTTAGCAGAAGAAAGTCTTCTACCCTCCTCTCCTGTTTGTACGTTACAAGAGTATTTATATGAGCCTAATAGCTCTATTCTGAAAGCCGGGGCGTTTAAATCGATAGCACAATCTTTCGGTATTGATAAGTTGGCCGTGAGCAGCCATCTCTATACATCCCGAAAATATGTCTCGGATTTCCCGGGACGAGCATTCGAAATCTTGGAGGCATATCCTTTTTCAAAGCAAGTCTTGAAAAAATGTTCCCGTAAATATCCTCAGGCCAATGTCTCGACCCGCAATTTTCCGCTTACGCCCGATGAGATACGGCGACTTGGCGGAATAAAAGACGGCGGAGATATTTACCTGTTTGCGACGATGGTAAATAGTGAAAAAACAATGATTTATTGCAGAAAAAAGTAGCCTTTTTCAGCGCTTAAAAGCTCTATCCATCTGACGTTTATCTTCTCGCTCTTTTATCGACTCTCGTTTATCATAGATTTTTTTCCCTTTCGCTACGGCAATGACCAGTTTAGCCAGCCCTCGGTCATTGATGAGCAATCGTGTCGGAACGATTGAAAACCCCGATTCTTTTGAGAGTTTCTGTATTTTCTCCAACTCTTTGCGTGTAAGCAAAAGTTTCCGGTCGCGACGGGTTGAGTGGTTATTGTATGTCCCATAAAAATACTCGGCAATATACATATTTTTGACCCATAGTTCGCCATTGTTGAAATAACAGAATGTATCGGATAGTCCGGCTTTTCCCAAGCGTATAGATTTTATTTCGGTACCGGTCAGGACAATGCCAGCCGTATAAGTATCGAGCAGTTCGTAGTCAAAAGCTGCCCGACGATTTTTTATATTGATTTGAGGTAGTTTCATAGAAAAGATTTTCATTTTATCTGTTTATACCGGGCATCATCAAATAGAGAATACGCTCTACGATAATAGGTACGACCAGAACGATAATTGTAACGATAAGCGTAAATGTTCGCTGCTTGGAATCATCGATGTGCAAAAATATTTTGGCTCCTGTCCAAATGACATAAAATATTCCCAATACGGCATATTCCAAAAAAGAAAAGCCTTTCGGCAGTATATTTACGACAATATCTACCGTCATGTATAAAGCGAGCAGAGAACCTACGAACCGCTCGATATGCTCCTTTTCTCTCACTCCCGAAAAGTACGGTAGGATTTCTTTCAATAAAAAAACAAGAAAGTAGAACCCTATAAAGAATTTGACAAATTCTACAATTGCCAATCTCAGAACATGTTCTAAGGTTTGGGCGTTGAACTCTTCTCCCAGCACGTTTCCAAAACAGGATAATGCAGCTATACCCATAATCGGAAATAGAAAACGGCTGAAAAAGAGAGATTGTGCAACTTCTCCTTGCTCGTCCATTTTTTGCCATGCGGCAGATGGTCGCATGATTAGTTGATATATGCGGATAAATATCTCTTTGAACATAATCATATTTTAGCAATTACAAAAATAGAAAGAACTTATGAAATATCGGCAATTTTGAGAAAGATAAAATCCGTTATATAAACGTGTTTTTTCCGATTGTATAAAAAAATGATCCTAAAAAAGGAAAAGAGATTGATGTACCATCAATCTCTTTTTTATAAATACGTAATGTGGTGTCATTTTATCATTGAAAAGCGTCTGTAAAATGATCGCCATATTGAGCTGTATTATAAATAATTGCCCACAAAGTAGCCCACAATATACCTCTGCCATAATATGCATTGTCGGTTACAGTTGCCAGATTATTGCAAGTCGGAGTCCATGTATTGGTGTGTTGGGAATCACCAATGATAATTATTCTCCTTTGTAAATCAACGGACAGAGAACATCCGTAGCCGGAAACATTCAATACATTTGTAACATCGGAGGGGACATCGAATGTCCCACTTATTCCGTCTCTGTAAAATGTCGCACTGAAATCGATTTGTTGCGAAGGCCTATAATTACTGAACGGTCCGTTTTTGACAATATAATTCCATACAGGATCATTGGTATGGGTTGTCGTCCAAGTTGCATTGGGGCCCGTATTCCCTCTATATTTGTATCCCCATTTAGAAAATTTCGAGAGTAATGCTTGGTTTTCTGTATTGCTGTTGTCCAAGGATATGACGGCAAATCTGTTTTTGTCGGGACTATTCTCCAACCATGCAATCAGATTATCGTAATAATTGGAAATGGAGGCTTCATATCTGCCGGAGAAAAGAATATTGATATTGTCCGGAATATTTGCTCCAACGCCGGCACTAGTGCTTTCATTATTGGGTAATATGGGTGTCGCAGGCATATAGACAAGACCTTGAGGACCGAAAAAAGGTGAATATCCGCCATAGTCTCGAAAAATACTAAGGATTCCATTTCCAAGCGCTCCATATCCGCCATAAAGGTTTGCCGCTTTTACGGTTATCGGTTTCAATATACTCCTGACAACGGCAATACGAGATGAAATATCTGTCCCAGATAAAGTCAATTTTATATGGTAAGTTATATCTCGATTAGCGTCTTTATATAGAGTTTTCGGGAATTGAATTTTAAATTTCGTATCCATTGTGTACTCATTACCCCATGACATTTCACTACCGTTTTCAGCTACCATTTTTACATTATAAGTATGAGCCAATGCGGGTTCCGGCTGTTCCAATTCTGCAATCCACTTCATATTGTTACTTCCTTGTAAATGAATAGTCAGTGTCTCATCTTGATTTTCAGATACATAAAGCATATCCCCTACAATTCCGGTACTGAAAGACATAGGTTTCTGGCTGATGGTAATTACCTGAGATTTTACACTGGAATCATTGACCAACTCTAAATACAGTTTGGCGCTCAAAGTTTTGCTGCTTGCATTTTCTTGTTTGGCAGTTATCGTCAGTCTGTTTAATTTTAGGTTTGTGTCGTCATGAATATCTTTCACCACGAAAGCATCGGCGTTATCTCCTTCAAGGATATATTTCCATGAGTTCACAGAGGTACCGTCGTCGGTCAATCCGGGATTGACGAGGAATGTATTGATATTGTTTCCGGAGATAGTCAATTCCCCGTCATATTCAAATTCGATAGAATTTATGGACGGTGTCAATTCAAATCCCGGCTCACCATTTTGAATCAATAACATCATACTTTGTACCGATGGATCTTCTTTTAAACTGACGACCAAAAAACCATACCGGGGACTGGTTGTTGTATTGGCCGTATGCGTGTAGACAGGAATGGTATTGTTTGGACTTTTATTACTATCATAATCGGTTATAGCAGAAGAGCCCGTCTGTTCAAATGAAAAATACGCTCCTGCTCCCGGCGGATAGATGGTTGCTGACCAATCGCCAGAACTTTCTACGGCGATAGATGGTGCCGCTATACCTGCCTTGTTACTAAAATGTGGAATACTTTTAGGATTCAAGTCTAAATAAAGATCTCCCCCTTCCAATTGTTCAATATCGATAGTTGCTTTTAAATTACCAAAAGAAAGCTCTATAATGCCGTTACGCGTATCTTTTGCATCATTCAGTGGTGTTGCTGATACAGATAGAGTTTTATTATCCAAACTGACCGACAAACCATTGTCCAATACCTTTTTACTAAGAGATAAAGAGCCTTCGCCAAATGTAAATATACCCAAATTATAGCTACCGCCATTGGGGGTAAACATAACCTTTTTGGTTGGTACGGCCAAGATATTGTCCCCATCGAATTGTACGGTACCATGACTATCCATATCCCAATAGTTGATAGAATAGTTTAATGTACTATTTTCTCCTTTATATGCTTCTAACTCGGTTTTATAACCTTCTTTTTTAATGGAGTTGATAGTTAGTCTGTACACATTATTACGTTTAAGAGACTGTCCCGATTGGGGCGGATGTACATTTGCACGATGATAAGAAACTGTTCCACTGTCATTATTTCTTACTCCAATAATCAAGCATGTAGTAGCTTCATCATTTTGCTTAGGTGATGCAACATAATTCTCGAAAGCATACAATTCACCGACAATATCGTTGCCGGCATCACTTTTTATGCCATAGAGTCTGGTGATACGTTTTACCTTGATATCGAAAGCATTTGGCTCTCCATTCCAAACAAAAAGGGAAGGATATGCATTCCAAATCGATGCGGATTCAAGGGTATATCCGATGGAGGAATTATGGATATCAAAGCGAGAAACACCTCTTTGTAGAATAATATTGATTTTGGTATCTTGCGATTCTTTTCTTAAAGAAGTACTCATCAACAAAGCCTCGCTTTCCAGTGGCTTCGTAGTATATTCTGGTGAGTCAGAATTTGTGCCTTTTATAAATACTTGGACGTCGGCTTTCGCTTCTTTGAAATTTTTATTTTCGACTGCTGCTTTCCACTCTTCTATGGTTTGAGAGCCATCTATCGGCAGATAGTTATCCCCCATATTGGCTACCACCAAGATATCGTAGGCATCGGTCATATTCAATCCGATATCCGAAAAATCAAAAATCATATCAGTATTCATGGTCAGAGGTTTTTCCGGAGTAGCCGTCAGTTTTTTCCACCCTTTGAAGGTACCAGTTCCATCGCTGTTTGAATCGAAAAATATCAAATCGAGTGTTTTTATATTTTCTTCTCCGGCTTCGGGCGCTATCGTAGAACGAGTTATCGGTCCGCTGGAAGGATTCTGAATGGAGAAATTTATGACTAACGTACCATTCTCTTCTATCGGAGACCAGTCTTCTTCTTTACAAGCTGTAAAAACTACTGTCAGAAAACAAACCGTCCATAATATCTTTTTCATATCTATATAATTGTTATTATTTACCTAAATCGACATGGATGTTCCCATCTAATTCCCAATCGTTCACCCCCTTGTTGTATCGGGAAATTTGTATTTCCAATCGTATTTTTCCAAAAAGCAATACAACGGTATCGGAATTGGCTGAGGTGGTAGTTGTATCAAATTCTCCTAAGGCCTTTATATTAAGCTTTATAGGAAATCCATTCTCGTCATTGATAAATTCAACTTCAAAACGATTGTTCCGAATTCCATTCTTGAATGTGGAAGTAGGTCCGTTCGTTTCTGTTTTAAAGTTCAATGTAATGACATCAGATAATAAATTGCTTTTAACGCCAATAGTTGTCATTAAGTTAGGTTCCCGATACAGTATGACATCTCGTTTTTCTACCCACAAGTAATAGTTCCCATTGGTACTCATTTGTCCGGCTGTCATATCCCATTCAATGATATTGATATTCAAATGAACGGACGGCTGGTCCACTGCAATTTCTTTATCTGTATATCCCCTACCGCTAACCGAGTTGATGCGGAATATATACTTCTTGTTTCGTATAATATTTACAAGGTTTCCTGTTTCTGCATCTTCGAAATCGATAGGATAATAATATATTTTTCCGTTGTATTCGCCTCCTATTACAAGGCGTGTATGTTTGCTGTTGTTCGTCTCTATATTTGTTGGGTTATCGTACAAATAAAGTTTATTGGCAATAGATCGTGTGGAGATGTCGTAATTACCCGATTCTAAAATCAAATTCGTTTTCATATCCATAGGGGAATCGGCTTCCTGCACTTGATCGTTTAGGATATTTTGTGGATTATTACCTAAGAATCCCCTATCGGGTACATAATATAGTGAAGCTTCGTTTAAAGTAAAATTTTCGATAGCGGTATCTATGTATATATCTACCGAAGCAACCGATCGGATAAGACTCAATAATGGCCAATAATTGATCACTTGGTCTTTTACCTCTTGTTTCTCCAATATCCCCCACATTGGTAAACTTGTGAATGATGTATCGTTTTGTAATAGTCGTCGAGGATCTGCATCGATGAGTTTTTCCAGAAAGGTTTCCCATTCAATTTTCCCTTTGTACGCATCGATAGTTGCTTCATCTGGAAGTATCTTTTCTATAAATGAACGACAATTTGCCAAAAAATAAGCATCATATCCAGTCCCGACAGGAAGAGTAGTACGTAATTTCCCGTTTATTTTGAAAGTCGTTCGCCAGCAAAGGAATTTTCCTTGGGAATCAAAAAGTAAAATATCGAGGTTTTCGATCGTATTTTCGTCAGGAACAGAGGTATAGAAAGTACGAGTTTGCGCAGATGTAATGATGGGTATCTCAACTTCTGATTCTCTTAAAACCGGATTGATAGGAGGTTCGTTATCAGCGGTTGTTTTCTGACAGGAGTTTCCTACCAGCCATATAATAATAGTCATTGGTAATATAAAGAGTTTTCTCATACTGCTTATTGTTAAAGTCTGACAATTGATTTTCTTATCTGCCATGAATCGACAGAGATAATCACTTCTTGTCTTGTCGGTTTTATCACGACATCTATTTGAGTGCCTTTTTGAGCTTTGGCATCTGTATCTACACGTAATTTGGCAACGTCGTCTTCAAGAATCGTAACTATAATATTGTCTTCTAAACCGCTATCGGAATCTACCGATGCTGGAAATACTTTATTTTTTGAAACATATTCATTGCGACTCTCTATATAAGAAAGATTGTCTTCTATAATAATTCGGTTTCCCGATTGTTTGTTTTTTGAGACGTGGTATGCATTAGAAGAACCGGTAATATTTATACTGAGTTTTCCCGGATATTGATATTTAAAAAGATTTCCCTCTTCTATGGTAACGATAATGTTACACAGTAGTTTTTCAACATCGACATTGATAACTTTTCTTTCCAAAGGATTTGAGTCGAATGACAAATTTTCCACAAAAAGTTCTTGACTGGAACCGTTATACTTCTGTGATTGTCTTGTTGGGCGATCACTACTCATAGTAAACTTTATATCGGAATAATTTTCTTCATCAAGAAATACCAGTGGGGCTTTATCCACATCCTCGTCTCCGGATAGTGCCCATGCTACCAAATGAGTGTTCCCGGTATGAAGGTATTCAAAAGAATATGGTTTCCCACCTCTTATCGTTTCATAAGGGACATGCCTTACCTCCATTTTTTTCCCGTTGTTGTCATATAGATATAATTCTATATCGTCGGCTACCAAGCTATCAAAACCGGACGTGTTACCGCCGTATGTGAAAATCAAATCCAAGGATCCTGCGCTACACCCATAGTGCGGACCTTCGCATACACATCCCATACAGATTGTCATTACTGATAGCATTAGAATTAATTTCTCCACGATATAGATGGTTTATATTATCAGCCGTTATTCCAAAGTATTTCTTGGAATAACGGCGAGTAGATTCGGATTAATTACAAATCGACATCTTGTGTTCTTACATCCCATTTGGCAACGTCGATATTGATAGAAATAGAACTTTCTGTGGGATCAACGACCGGGCCTTCTTCTTCGGCCTCTTGAGGAGTGGACCAGCCAACTGTTTTAATATCTTTCATCGTTATGCGATAAATGCTGTTACGGTAAATTTTCCAAAGGTCATCTTTTAATAAATTAACCCTCCAATAACGAGTCGTATTATTCACACCCGTCCCTGAAAATGTCCCTTTAATGATAAAAGCCACCACTTCATCTTTATTGAATACTGTTGCCGATCCGTTTCCTCCTTGCAGAGTGGTAGGTATCGTTTCATATACGAAAACAGGCTTTTCATAATCAACCGGCAAAAAACCGTTTGTCGTTTCACTGCCCTCATCATTCTTTGTAGAATATACCGATTCGACCGTTTCTCCATCTCCGGAAAAAGTTGTCTTATGGTTAGATGCAGTCGTAAAACGCGTCCACCCTTCGAGATTTTCATATTCAAAAGCTCGTGATTGATTAATGCCATTGATGACCATATAACCATCAAAAGACCATTTTAAGTCTTCTGGAACCGTACCATTTTCTTCAAGACCTAATACTTTGAGTAAATCGCTTTTGGGTGCAGTAATTTGATTATTGGGGTCGACTTTGGGATTTTCAATTTTGCTTAATAGGCGACGAACAGAAAGATTTAGTATATTTGTTTCACTCTCAATTACATTGACAGAACCTTCTGCTGCCATAGCAAAGCCGGTAGATGCATCGATGTCGGCCCGAGAATTGGAACCGTTCAATAGAAGTTGAGTATAAAGACATGTATTTTTGAAATCTGCTAATGAGATAGGTGTGGTAGATGGCTCTCCCAAATTTTGGTTAACCGCTGCGAGAATCGTTAGGTTACCGGCGTCAACAAGAAATGTATATTGACTGTTTGCAGCCGGAGCTTCGGGCTTGAAATATTTTTGAAAAGATCCATCACCATTAAAAACGAAGAACTCCAATGATTTGATGTCGTTTTCGTTTCCTGTTCCCGGGACTTCTTCCGAGAGTGCCCGAGTTATTGTATTTCCTTTTATGTTGATGGTAACAACGGCTTTTTTGACTTGGGCAGCAGGAGTTTCTATGCCGTCGTCAGAGTCATTACAAGAGAGTAATGCCATGCTTGTAAGAGTAACCAATAATAGATTTTGAAGTTTCATAATAGAGAAAAATTTAGTTATTAAAATGATTTACGTATTTATTTAATTCTGCTACTCAATATTTTTATAAAGTATTTTTATACAGCTACTTGACCGTAATTGGGGAAAAAGATTTTTCTGCATATACCGATAAGAAATTTCATTTTCCAAATCCATGAATAAACTGCTATTAAATTGTTTTTCTTGGACAACCGAAGATTCTATGATTTTAAGTACGGATTCTTTATCTACCATATCCGATTCGCTTACCAAATTATGTAGCTTTGGCCAGTCTATTCCCCCATTGATTATTTCAAATAGTGAAATGTCTATATCGGTATTTTGTGCCAAATAATTTCTTAATGCTTTCGCTCGTTTTTCGGCAAGTTCCATGTTGAAATGATAATTCCCCTCAGGAGAACTATGACCTATGATTGAGATACCAATAATACGGCTATCGTTAGAGTTGTTTATTTTATTAATGACATCGACTATCAAATCCAAGTATCTTTCATTATCTTGATAGTCGATCGATAATGAAGACGATCCGACACGAAATAAGATAGGTCCTATTTCGTACCTGTTTGAAGTAAAAGCCGAGAGGAAACTGTAACGATCGGACAGTTTGTCGGCTGTACTTGCGACAGCCTTTGCTTCTTTGGTACTTTTTACCTCCTCCCCCGTCTTATCCTCAAAAATTTTTTCTTTGACTTCTACGACTGTCGGTACAGATTCTTTTAGACAGCATTTTGTCAAACTGTTGAATGAGAGAGTACTTCCATTCATCCATTCTTCGTATTTTACGATAGAATTATATAAAAAGGCTTGATCGGAATTTATCAATTTTATATTTCTTAGGTAATCGGAACTTCTGATAAAAGTCTTTTTACCTCTTTTACCGATGATGACAAATGAAGGAAACCGGAGTTGGTGTATGTTATCAGCCAATATCGGTGTAACAATAATTCTTTCTTTCCTAAGGGATAAATAAGGGGTGCAATAAAAACTGAGTGCTATGCTATCTCCTATATTTTGCACATGAACATCGGTAATGGATAAATGTCCTATCTGTTGCCCCAAAACGGTATTGATGCAGGAGAATCCCAGTAATATAAAGAGAGAAGTTGCAATAATTACTTTCATAGTTTTCTTATTTAATACAGTAAACCAAAGAAATACCTATTTGCGTAGGGCCGAAATAGGTTCTTTTTGCATGCTCGGATTTGCTGCAACACCAGTATTTACCATTGAATCTATCGAAGTTTAGTTGTGTGATACCGAATCCTAAGTAACTTTCGATAGACCACCTTTTTGATAATATCCAACTGTATCCGTATGAGAATCCTCCACCTATCCCCCAACCTTCATACCTATGGTCAGAATCGAAAATTCGAAAAAACTTATGGCCTCCAATATTATATTGAGTTGCAATGACATGGATAGAGATGAAATGCCCGGCCATAGGTTCACAAAACCAATACCTCAGTTCCGGTTGCATGAGCCAATGCACAATTTTATCATTATCACCTTTTGTTCCCTTACGATTCCACGGATTGTATCCTCCGGTCATATTGAAACTTAATCGTGTCCCCCAACTTATCTCCAGACCGAGATTAGGCGTCGATGTTGCTGCATATAAAATATTTGTTTTGAGGTTCCAATGTAGTCGTCGGGATTGTTTTTTTTCCCATGTGTCGACACCATGTACAGGAATCATTATATTTCCTGCTGACAAATCGGTTTTATAGAAGCCCGTATCGGCAGACAATTTCATTTCGGAATAACTTTGTAAGTTTCTATAAATAGGTACGGATAATGTCTGTTGGGCTTGTAGAGAAATGGGTTCTATTATGCACCATATAATTACTATATATCTATAAATCATTAAATTAGATATTTTTCGATATATTGTGTTTCTATTACAATATTTTAGAATAGAATATTTATACTTGGTATGAGGTATAAAATCCTTGTATTTTGTCATAGTACCTTTTTTATGCCTTCTTGTGAAGTTCATAGCTATCTAACATTCCCAGATGTGGATTTGTTCTTGTATCTCTACAGATTCTTTTTAAATGATGTGATACCACGAAAGTGAAATTTTTTGTTTGCAAAAATGTGTTAACTAAAATGATTAAGTGAATATATTTATATGTCTATTATCAATAAATGCCTATTTTTGTGGAGTACATTCTTCTTCTTTTGCGGCTGTGGAAAAGATTTTTCTATACGGAAGTAGAGAATTGCGAGGAATGTTATTTAGTAAGAACTATTTGATTCGCAATAGGATAACCGATGCGAAAGAAAGATAGGTATATACAAAAAACAATTTAAACGTAACCCAAATATAGAATGAAAAATGGAGAAAAAGAAGAATTTGTCTGGCTACCGTTACAGACTAATTACAACAAGGAACTTCTGATTGCCCAATTTCTCCGCGAACGACAAATAGAATTTTATATCCCCATGATGTACGAATTGCAAAATTTAGGAACAGATACCTCCCATTGCGAGCATGTATTAGTTCCTGCCATACATAATTTACTTTTTGTGCATCATATTTATGACAAAAACTGGTGTAAGCGTCTTATGAAAGAATCCCCCTATCCTATCTATTTTTTGAAGAGAGAACGTGCGGGAGATGATTATTGTATTGTTCCTGAACGGGAGATGCAGAATTTTATGAGAGCCACAGACCCCTCTATTCAAGGAACTCGATTTATTGACCCTCAAAAACTTAAAGATAAAAAAGTTACCACTGTTCGTATTATCAAAAATGGTCCGTTATACGGTATAACGGGAAAGTTTTTACGTTACGGAGGTAAACATTATATTGCCATAGAAGTAAATGGGAGTGCCGCCTTGCTCAAAGTGAGCTATACATGGTGCGAGGAACTTATTTCGGAATAAAACAGATAAATCAAAATCGGATCATTAAAAAAGTCAATCAATGAGAAAACTTTTTATTCAAACATTATTTATAATGCTCTGCTGCATGGGTACATTGCCTGTCGCGGCACAAAGTATGAGCGATACGCAGGTGTTGGAATACGTAAAGCAGGGCTTGAAAGAAGGAAAAGATCAGCGGGTACTGGCAACAGAACTGGCGAGAAAAGGAGTAACCGAGGAGCAAGCCCGAAGAGTCAAGGAGCTTTATGACAAACAAAACAATACGGCAACAGACGATATTTCGGGAACAGCCAAGGCCGAAGCCCGTTTGCGGGAACAGGTAGGAGATGATAGTGTGGTATTGATGGAAAATAATCCGAAATCCGAAGATGTTGTGCAAGAAGATCAAGTGTTCGGCCGGAATATTTTCAATACCAGAAATCTTACATTCGAGCCGAGTATAAATATCGCCACTCCTCCGAATTACCGATTAGGCCCCGGAGATGAAGTCATTATCGATATTTGGGGCGCCAGTGAAAATACCATACGACAACAGATATCGCCCGACGGGACTATCAATATCGGAGAACTCGGGCCTCTCTATCTGAGCGGTATGACGGTAGAAAAGGCACAAGATTTTCTGACGAAAGAGTTACGCAAAATTTACTCCGACACCAATAACCAGATACGGGTTACACTGGGTAATACACGTACCATACAAATCAATGTAATGGGAGAAGTTGTACAACCTGGGACTTATGCGTTGTCGGCTTTTTCGACTGTATTTCATGCATTGTACCGGGCAGGAGGCGTGAATGATATAGGTAGTTTACGTAAGGTGCAACTTGTGCGTAATGGAAAAAAAATGGCGACTATCGATGTCTATGATTTTATCATGCACGGAAAAACCCAAGATGATATACGCCTTGAAGAAGGAGATGTGGTAATCGTTCCTACATACGAATCGCTCGTACAAATTTCGGGCAATGTAAAACGCCCGATGCGCTATGAGATGAAGAATGGAGAAACGGTGGAGACCCTGATCGGATATGCCGGCGGCTTTACCAGCGATGCCTATACCAAAAGTCTTCGCATGGTGCGTCAAAATGGGAAAGAGTATCAAGTCAATACGATAGATGATAAAGACTATGCATCGTACAGACTTTCCGATGGAGACATGGTTACGGCCGAAGCTATTCTCGACAGATTTACAAATAAACTCGAAATACGCGGTGCCGTGTATCGTCCCGGAATATACGAACTCAACGACAACGTGAATACGGTAAAAGCTCTTATCGCCAGAGCCGACAGTCTGACCGATGACGCCTTTACAACCCGAGCCGTATTGTATCGTTTGCGGGATAACATGACCCGGGAAGTGAAACAGATCGATGTAGCCGCCCTTATCAACGGAACGATTCCCGATATTGTTTTACAACGCAACGACGTTTTATTTATTCCGAGTATTCATGATATCAATGATTGGGGTGATGTAGAGATTGCCGGTGAAGTCATTGCTCCGGGTACTTACCCTTATGCCGACAATATGACGCTCGAAGACCTTGTCATAGCAGCGGGCGGGCTGAAAGAATCGGCATCGCTGGTACGTGTCGATGTTGCCCGTCGGATAAAGAATCCGACAAGTGCGGAAGACACGAAAGAAATCGGCGAAATGTTCACATTCTCGTTAAAAGACGGTTTTGTCGTCGATGGAGAACCCGGCTTTGTTCTTCAACCTTATGATCACGTATACGTGCGGCGCAGCCCGGCATACAGTGAACAGAAAAACGTTGCTATTGACGGAGAAATTCTTTATGGCGGCACATATACCTTGACATCGAAAGACGAACGTATCAGCGATTTGGTAAAGAAAGCAGGTGGTACGACCCAATTTGCTTATGTGCGTGGAGCCAAGCTTGTACGCAGGGCCAATGCCAATGAATTGCAAAGAATGCAAGATGTCGTTGTTTTGTTGCGTCGGCAGATGGGCGATGAAAGGGTCGATTCGTTGGGAATCAAGGTCGATTCGACTTTTTCGGTCGGTATAGACCTTGAAGCGGCATTAAAAGCTCCCGGTAGTGATGCCGACATCATATTGCGGGAAGGCGATGTTGTTGTCGTACCGAAATATAACAATACGGTAAGAATAAACGGTGCCGTCATGCAACCCAATGTCGTTTCCTATAAACAGGGAAAAGATGTGAAATATTATATAGGTCAGGCAGGAGGCTACAATCAGGTAGCTAAAAAGAATAAGAAATACATTATTTATATGAACGGACAAATAGCAGCGGTGAAGCGACGTGGGAAAAATCTCGTTGAACCCGGTTGCGAAATCATTGTCCCCAATAAACGTCAACGGCAAGCCAACTGGGGAAATGTTTTGTCCTCGTTATCGGCAGTATCTTCTATAGGAACGATGGCCGCAACGATAGCCAACTTGGTAAAATAGTATTTGCCATTGGAAAAAATTTCTCCATACAAGTGGGAATAGAATAATGTATTTTAAAGGAATGAATTTATGTCTGAAAAAGAATCATATAAAAGTCCCGAATTGAACTCCTCGGAAAATGACGAGGTAGAAATCGATTGGATGGGATATTTGCGCAAACTTATTGCTGCTCGTAAAGCCTTGCTGTGGTCTGTTATTATCGGTGTAGTCTTGGGTATTGTCATAGCATTGAGTATGCCCAAAGAATATACCGTGGCTGTTACGCTTTCGCCAGAAATGGGTGATGAGAGTAAGTCGGCCGGAGGACTGGCCAGTCTTGCTTCCTCATTTTTAGGTGGAAGTACGGCAAGTGGAGGATCCGATGCACTCAATGTATCCCTTTCGTCCGATATAGTTGCCTCTACCCCATTTGTTTTGGGACTTTTCGATGTGCGGGTGCAGACGATCGATAATTCACTCGACACAACCCTTGTTGCATATCTCGATGAGCAAAAATCTCCGTGGTGGAGCTATATCCTCTCTTCTCCCGGAATGGTTGTGGGCTGGGTAAAATCATGGTTTACAAAAGATAGCGACGATGAGGTATCTACGAGTGTTTCTCGTAGACCTTTTCAGTTGACAGAAAAAGAAGCTCAAAAAGTAGCAACTATTAAAAGTATGGTAGCTGCAACAGTCGATAGTAAGACGGCGATAACTACTGTGTCGGTTACAATGCAAGACCCTCTGGTGGCCGCTATCGTTGCCGACTCGGTCGTACAAAAGCTGCAAACCTATTTTATAAATTATCGTATCGCCAAAGCCAAGGACCAATGTGTTTCTCTGTCTAAAATGTATGAAAGCAGCAGAGAAGAATACTATGCGTTACAAAAAAAATTGGCCGTTTTTCTCGATGCCAATAAAAATATCGCTTTGCAAAGCGTAGAAATAGAAAAAACACGACTGGAAAATGAAGTGAACTTGGCCTATCAAATATATAGTCAGGTAGCCTCTCAACTGCAAATGACACAGACCAAGATGCAAGAGGCCAAACCAGCTTTTGCTGTCCTAGAACCGGCCACTGTCCCACTTCAACCATCGGGTACGAGTCGTAAGATGATTTTGATGGCTGTTACATTCGTAGCAATAATTCTTACAGCTGGCTGGAAACTCCTTGGAGAAGAACTGTGGGGTAAGACCAAAGATTTATTCAAAGAAAAATAAACGCCCTATATCTTTCGGTTTTCCTATCCCGACGTGTCGAAGAATCCCTTGCCGAAACGTATGGCAAGAGATCTCTCACATGCGTTTGGAATGACAAAGGGTTGCCGCCCTCGCGGTATGATGTCATTCCGAGGGGTGAAACCCCGAAGAATCTCCTGAAAGTATGTCATTCTGAACGAAACGCAGTGAAGAGAAGAATCTCAAACAAATGGTTGGAGATTCCTCATGTTCATTCGGAATGACAGACAAGAATACAGAACGGAGCGAAAGCAAAATAAAAAATCTCTTAGACGATATAATTCCAAGATGTCGACAGCTGCACGAGTTGCAAAAAATACCGGTTACCTGTATGCGAAAATGGGCATTACGATGTTCATTTCGTTATATACGACCCGTCTCATACTCAATAGTCTCGGAACTTCCGATTTCGGTATTTTCAACATTGTGGGCGGAGCTATTGCCATGTTGGGATTCCTGAATGCGGCAATGGCCGGAGCGACGCAGCGGTTTATGTCCTACACCGAGGGCGAAGGAGATAAAGAGAAACAAAAAAAGATATTCAATATCAGCATCATTCTGCATGCCGGGATTTCTGTTATTGTCGGTGTGGTACTAGTGGGTGCAGGATATATATTCTTTAATGGAGTACTGAATATTCCAGCCGACCGTATATTTGCAGCACAGGTCGTGTATGGTAGTCTTATTGTCAGCACGATGTTTACAGTCATGAGTGTTCCCTACGATGCGATGCTCAATGCCCATGAAAACATGAGGTATTATGCCATTGTCGGTATTATTGAATCTTTGTTGAAATTGTCGGTTGCATTTGTTGTCGTATACACGACAAGCGATAAACTTATCATGTATGGCATACTTATGGCGGCCATACCACTTATTACACTCTCGATCATGAGAATATACTGCCATCGCAAATATGCGGAGTGTGTATTATCTCCCCGTCGTTATTTCGACCGTTCTCTCATGAAAGAAATGACCGGCTTTGCCGGATGGAATTCGATGTCTTCTATTACAGCTATTGGTAGTCAATACGGATTAGGTATTGTACTGAATCATTTTTGGGGGACCACTTTAAATGCAGCACAAGGGGTTGGTAATCAGTTGTGTGGACAATTACAAGCGTTCTCCAACAATTTATTAAAAGCTGTCAATCCGGTGATTGGAAAGAGTGCAGGAGAAAACAATAGAGAGAAACTTATTAATACCTCATTTTATAGTAGCAAAGCCGCCTATATCCTTATGGCTTTATTGGGCTTGCCTGCTATTGTCGAAATGGATTCGATTATGAATATCTGGTTGGGAAATAGTGGTAAAAATATTCCCCAATATGCAGCCTTATTTTGTCAGTTACAAATAACAAGAACGCTTGTCGAAAATCTTACCATAAGCCAACAATCTGCTATATTAGCCTATGGTCGTATAAAATTATTTATGCAAATCAAGGCTATATTATATATATTACCCATACCTTTAACATACATAGCTTTTTACTTTTCTCTCCCACCCTATTGGTTATATATAATATGGATACTATGTTGGGGGGTATTTATGGGAGTTTCAACCTTGTATACATTGCATCTATATACAAAATGTAAAATAAATCAATGGATAAAACTCGTTTTCGTACCGTGTATTGTTCCTACGATAATGGCTATTGCCTGTGGCTATTTATTTAAATATTTGTTAGATATAGATATTTACTATAAGTGGATATACATATCCATAATAGTTGTTGTAACTTATATCGTGGGAAATTTCTTTTTTCTATCCAGTGAAGAGAAACAGGCTATATTGAAATTAAAAAATAAATATCAAAATAAGATATGAATAAACCTTTGCTGTCTATTATTGTTCCGTGCTATAATGTAGCATCTTTTTTACCCCGTTGTATCGAATCGCTGATAAAGCAAACATATCGTAATGTAGAGATTCTTTTAATCGATGATGGAAGTACAGATGATACCCCCATTTTATGCGATCAATATGCAAAAGTCGATAGTCGTGTAAAAGTAATCCATCAGGAGAATCATGGTTTACCTGCTAGTCGGGAAATCGGTTTAAAACATATCGAGGGAGATTTTGTAACTTTTGTTGATGCAGATGATTGGGTTCACCCCGATATGTATTCCATCATGACGCAAGATCTGATTGAAAGTAAAGCAGATATAGCACAATGTGGTGTTTGCGATACATACATACATACATACGGTAACGAATCACAAATAGAATACAAGCATAGAATTACCGACAAAATTACTTCTGATTATCAAATATATAATAAAATATCCGGAGTTTTGAAGATTCTTGATGATAAAGAATGGAAATCTTATATGTGGAATAAAATATATCGAAAAAAGTTATTTGATAATATACAATTCCCCAAAGGAAGAGGGTTGGACGAAGACTTATCGGTTATGCATCTTATTTTTCACAATGCATCATCTTCAATTTATATAAATTCGGAATTTTACTATTATTTACATCGTGAGGGAAGCATTTGTAGTTCCATAGACAAAGCATCGTTAGTAAAAAAAACTATTGATCGTAATACAGCCCGGTGGGAACGTTACCAGTTTACTTTATCGCATGAGGAATACCATGAGATGCTTTGTAAAATGCAAAATATTGTTGTTTCAGTTGGCCTGCAATCTTTGAGATTCATTTACAAAAACCGATCTTTTTTTGACGAACAATATATAAGTACATTGAAGAATCGGTTATTGAGTCTATCTAAGATAAAACTTATGCCGGAATTTTTCTCTAAAATGAAAAAAATAGAATGGTTTTTGTTTCGCTACTCTTTTCCATTATATTTTTTTGCAGTAAAAAAATTGAATATAAGTTAGATGAAACTGACAAAACAGAAAGTATACGATAAGATTTGGTATAAATTGGTGAGATTATTGCAATCAACACCTGTATATCTATATATTTATCGGTCGTATTGGCATTATTTGTTTCACCCAAAGAGGTTTTATGAACCGACGGGAGATATTTATTATGGAGCACGCCCTAATCCCGGTGCCGGAATCGGACATCAAATGGCGAATTGGATAGATGGATATTATTGGGCTACACGTAAATTACACTTGAAGTTTGCCCATTTCCCATTCTCTACAAAGCAATGGGACGATTTTTTGGGATTCGGTTATGGAGAGGCTACTGTCCCTGAACTTAGACAGAAAGGTTATATATTACGCCGTTTGCCACAGTTTTCTGAAAACGATCCCAACTCAATCGAATTGGTAAAGTCTATCATTGCATCATATCGGGGTAAAAAAATTATATTTTGGCCTCCACAAGACCATTTTTACAAAGAGCAATATGGCGTGATGAAAGACATTCAACAAAAATTCTACAATGCTCCTTCTCGAAAATATGATAAACTGATCTATGATAAAGCGAATTTGAACATCGCTATTCATGTACGTCGAGGTGATATAATGACAGATCCTTCCAATCTAAATCTTTCTATGCGATACCTAAGCAATGACTATTTTGAAAAAGTCTTACAACAGGTTCTCGATAATATTCATACCCATAAAACTGCACATATCTATTTCTTTTCACAAGGTACGCCGGTAGATTATCCTCAATTTTCAGCATATAAAAATCTTCATTGGTGCCTTGATATGGGAGCACAAGACTCATTTTTGCACATGGTATATGCAGATATTCTCATCACCAGCAAAAGTTCTTTTTCTTATAAGCCGGCACTTTTAAATCGAGGAGTAAAAATTTGCCCCCGTAATTTTTGGCATGACTATCCTTCTACACCCGACTGGATACTTGTGGAAAATGATGGTTCATTAGAGATAAATCGACTTAAATCTTTATTCCTATGAGGAGTTTGTTCTAAAAAAACAGATATGCAATGAGTCAAAATCAAATATTATTTTTTATATTTCTTTTTTGTCTGAATCCTTTTTTAGGGACTCTATCTCTACTCATTGTGAAAATGATGATTAATAAACGGGATACTAATTCCGATTTTTTGGTTTTTTTATTTATAACGCTATTTGCATGTCTGCTGCAATATACTCGCATATGGGATACTAACCAACCATCAGATTGGTATAATGATGGATATTGGGGACTTTTTCTCCGAGTTTCCGATACATCTTTTGTCGAGTACATCATAGGAGCATATAAAGAGCCTGTTTGGAATCTATTGAATTATATCGGCTATTATATTACCCGTGGAAATTACCAAATTTTCTCAGGAGCTGTTGCTATTGCGACCAATGGACTGCTTGCATATTCGATATATCGTTATTGGAAATATGTAAAACTCCCTTCCGTAACATTAATTAGTATGTTATCCCTTCTGCTATTTTTTACGGAATATTGGGGAACAATCAATAATCTACTTCGACAATTTTTTGCGGTAAGTATTGTTATATATGTTTATGTAGGAAAAATTATTTCCGGTAAAGTAAATTGGTGGTTACTCATTGCAGCATGTTTTATACACACACTAGCATTTATATTTTTACCTCTGTTAATATGTAAACCTCTATATCAGGTTATAAAATGGAAACAAATGCTCTATCTTATCATTGCTTTATGTATTGCTACGGTGGCAATAAATCACATATCTTTTTTTAGCAGTATATTTTCAGGAATCGATTTTCTCGCATATGGATTGAAAAGAATAGAATCTGCAGGAGATCCTTTGGACCAAAATTTTCTTGATCCTGTAGCTGTGTATACAACTGCAGGATTGATGATTGTTGTGTGCATTTTTATGAACTATGTCCTAAAAAAAGATAGTACCACTGTCTTTTTTACGAATCTATTATTTTTTCTCATGTTGATATGTATTCTTATAGTTAACCTGATGCCCGAAATTATGGGTAGGATATATGTGATGAGATTTTGCATTTGGCCATTCGTATTGCCTTTGTTTATGGTAAAATACAAACCTATAAATACTGTATATGCATGGGGGATTTTTATTTTCTTTTTTACTCGATTTTTGGTTACATTTGACGATATACGAGGAGGTGGATTTTTCCCTCCCATTGCAGACTTATTACCCCGTACACTTATTCAATATTTGATATAATTTTATTATGAGACCTACTGTATTTGTTCTTAAAGCATTACGAAAAAGTTATACAAAAATATTTCCTTCCACAGGAGAAAAATTACTCCAAGAAGTAAATCCCGACAAGGTATCGGATATTATATACAATCTTTTGGCTGATGATAAGTCTTGTATGATAGCTCGATATGGTGCCACGGAGCTTTCAATGGTGGTTAATTATTTAGGGATAACCACGAAAAAACATTCCATCTACCGATTTATAAAAGGGCAAGAGCCAGAATGGTGGTGGGATCATAACATTATGATGCAAATGCAACAATGGAGTGGTTTTTTCCCTCCTACCGAAGAAAAATTGTCGCAATTCTGCCGGTTGATGCTCGATGATGCCAAAGAAATGGATATTTGTGGCGTCTTTCAGGGAGTTGAATCTATCATAAAATATATAGAACCATATATGAGTTCCCCGAAATATGTGTCATTACCAGCATTTTCCCCTTTTACGTCTGTTCGTCCATGGAGCCGTATTTTGCAAGGGAAAAAGGTGCTTGTCATTCACCCGTTTTCTGAACTGATTGTAAGGCAATACCAACGGAGAGAACTATTATTTGATAATCCCGATGTACTTCCGGAATTTGACTTAAAAGTGATCAAAGCGGTGCAAAGTTTGGGTGGGGAATCGAATGGTTTTGCAGATTGGTTTGAAGCCTTGCAATATATGAAAAATGAGATGGATCGCACCGATTATGACATCTGCCTCATAGGTTGTGGGGCTTATGGTTTTCCTCTCGCAGCTCATGCCAAGCGGCAAGGGAAAAAAGCCGTTCATTTTGGGGGTGGTTTACAATTATTATTTGGAATAAAAGGTAGAAGATGGGAACAACCTGATCATGCTATCAGAAGTGGTTTACCAGAAGATTTTTATTTAAAGCTGTTTGCAAATCCGTTCTGGGTACGTCCCGATGAATATAGAAATGCCCATAGTAAGAATGTCGAAAATGCGTGTTATTGGTAAATATCAGTCATTATGAAAATAGTAATAACCATATTAAAGAATATAAAAAGGAAAATATCTTTATGCCGTTTTTTTTATTATAAAACTCTTATAGCTAATTTTAAATTATTACCGTTTAAACAAGCCATACATTTGCCATTAGTTATATATAGTCCAATTCAACTAAAACTAAATAAAGCCCATATTCGATTAAATGTTCCTGCAAGATTCGGCCTTATAAAGTGGGGACTCAATCAAGATCTTTTTCTTCCTACAAAAACTCCATCAATGTTAAGTGTAATAAACGGTCATATAATCATAAACGGCCCACTGACAATAAGTCCCGGTGTTGTATTTCGGATATGTGGTATCGCAGAATTTGGAAAACATGTTGGAATTGGGGGGGGGTGTAAAATATTGATAAATAACAAGTTAATAATCGGATCAAAAGTGAGGTTGGCTTTTGGCAGTATTATCTGTGATTCCGATTTTCATTATCTTTATAACAATGGAATCATACATCGTAAAGATGGAAAAGTCGTTATAGGAAATTCGGTATGGATAGGGAATAATTGTTCGATTGTAAAGAATGCGGTCATACCAGATAATGCCGTCGTCAGCAGCAAAAGCTTTGTGAATAAAAATTTTGGTAATTATACCAGTGGTATATTGTTGGCAGGAACACCTGCAAAAATAGTAAAAGAGAATTGTTCGCAGATTTATTCAGCCGAGGTAGATAAAGAAATAGATGATTATTTTGAAAAACATAAAAATGATGATGTATATTATATCCCCCCAGAAATAGCATTAAAAAAGGATTGTGGTTATTGATATTGTAAACAATTAAAATTATAAAAGCAATGAAAGTAGTTGCATTATTGACAGGAAGAGGAAATAATACTTTAAAAAATAAAAATATATTACCTGTATTAGGTAAGCCGTTATTATATTATCCTGCAATGGCGGCCCGTGCCTGTTCCCTAATAAGTGATTTTTATGTGAGTAGCGATGATCCTAAAATCCTGGATGCGGCGTCGGTATGCGGATATAAAAAAATCAAAAGGCCCGATGAACTTGCACTTCCGTCGGCTCAACATGTTGATGCCATAAAGCATGCATTAACAATGATGGAGAAAGATGGAGTTATACCCGATATCCTTGTTGTATTATTGGCAAACTCCGGTATTGTAAAAAGTGAATGGATAAAAGATTCAATACAAAATATTATTGATAATCCGAATCTTTCGGCTTCTGTTCCTGTGAAGCTGGAAATGGATAATCACCCATATCGATCGAAACGATTGCGTGAAGATGGTTGTCTGGATACATGGTTTGATTTCAAGGGAAAAAACATCTCTACCAACCGTCAAGATTTGCCACTGAACTACGTTCTATGTCATAATTTCTGGACATTGAATTTAAAACAATCATTATACTCCAGAGAAGAAGGTCAGCAACCGTGGACTTTTATGGGGAATAATATTAAACCGATTGTAGTAAAAGAAAGTTTCGATGTACACGATGAAGACGATATAAAACGAACGGAGAAATGGCTAGAGGAGCAGGGAATCTGTTATGAATAAAAATGTTTAATATGTCACTAATTATTAAAATCATTAATAAAATAATATACTTGTATTACAGGGGCTTAATAAAACAAGCTGAAAAAAAATCAGGTTGCCGTATCAACTTTGTCCCACAAGGTGCAGGTGGTGTACGAATAGACCATGCCGAAAATTTTGAAATAAGTCATACAAGCCACTTAAAATCAAATACATACATAGAGTGTTCGGGGGGGGTGAAAATAGGAGCATATTTTCATACTGGCCGAGGGTTGACTATATTCTCGAGCAATCATAAGTACGATAATGATAATTTTATACCATATGACTCTGTTTCGATAAATAAACCTGTCATTATAAAAGATTTCGTGTGGTTAGGTAGTAACGTTACAATTGTACCGGGGGTAACGATTGGAGAAGGCGTTGTGGTTGGCGCAGGAGCTGTTGTTACACGAGATATTCCCGATTATGCGGTTATCGGTGGAAATCCGGCTCAAATTATAAAATATCGAGATATAGATCGATTTTGCAAATTAAAAGAATCAAAAAGATATTTTTGATGAAGACAATTGTTTTTTTCAATCAAGCCGCAGGAGATATTGTACATATTCTCAAAATATATGACCAATTAATGTCTTCGTCGACCGATTACACATTTAAAATTGTATGTTTCAATAATGAACGTATTTGTGAGGTATATAGAACCTTACACTTAAATAACGTTGATGTGTCGTTTTTTTCCCATATATATCCGTCATTTAAGAATCTTTTCAGCCGTAGGCAATGGCGAAAAAAAGTTTTTATGGCCTTAGAAAAAATCATAACAGATAGGAATACCGAGATATATTTTACATCGATATATGACGATTTTATGACCCCGTATTATGTTGGGATATTAGCAGAAAAAGGGCATCGAATTTATTACTTAAATCATTACGATGATTGTCAGAATATTTTTCCCACGAAGAATTCACCCTTAAAAAAACGCTTGATTTTAAGAATTTTAAATTATAATACAGGAATACGATATTCGATGTGTAATATGTCGGGAAGATGGATTGTTTTTAGATACCCCAAAGAAATAATTCCCCATATGACAGAATTGCATCCCGTGCTCGATTCTGTAATTTGTAAAAAATATGCCGTAAAAATAGATAGTAACGTCAATAAAACAGCTTTGTTATTCACTCAGCCCAATAGAGATCATCAATTGATTTCTAACGAAGAACATGACGAAATACAACGATCTGTCGCAAAGAAATTGAAAGACGCAGGATATACTCTTGTATTGAAAGGTCATCCCACTATAGGAATATGTGAGGCTGTACGTCCCTATGCCGACGTTATCGTTCCTCAAATTATTCCAGGAGAATTACTGGATTTCTCGCAGGTACATTCGTGTTATGCGTTTCTTTCTATTGCATTGGCATCGACTGCAAAATTAGGAATTTGTAGTTATTCATTTTTGCCATTGATGAAATCTCATGAATCTGTAAATTATCAAGAGGCTTTATCCTTTATTACAGAAACAGGAGAGGGTAAAATTCTACTATTGAATTCCTTAAATGAGATTGATTGATGAAACATATTGCCGTATTGCTTACCGTGCATAACCGCAAGGAGAAAACGTTGCGGTGCCTGCACGATCTTTTCGTCCAAGAATCGGTCGAAGGTTATACCATCGATGTGTGGCTTACCGACGACGGTTGTACCGATGGTACTCCGGAGGTTATTGTACAACGGTGGGCCGATGTGCATATCGTCAAGGGTGATGGTAACCTGTATTGGAACCGTGGTATGTACACGGCGTGGCAAGCTGCATCCGCATATCGGGACTACGATTATTACTTGTGGCTCAACGACGATACATTCTCCTATCCTTTTATGCTGAGAGAATTGTGCCGGGCAGCAGAAGAAACTGACGAACAAGCCATTATCGTAGGAGCAACGCATGATTCTACTCACTCGATGATAACTTACGGCGGCTGGAAAGGCAAGAAAATACCCCTACCCGACGGCTCCTTACAACAAGTCGACTTTTTCAATGGGAATATTGTATTAATCCCCCAATCTGTTTACCGCAGGTTGGGCAATTTGGATTACTATTTTACTCATAGTAAAGGCGATTTCGACTATGGAATGCGAGCCCAAAAGGCCGGTATAAAGATGTATCAAGTGGGTCGTGTGTTGGGTGAATGTGATTTGCATGAGTCGCTCGATAAATGGTGCGATCCGGCTATTCCTTTGCCTCAAAGATGGAAAATGCTCCGTCGCCCCAATGGTATGCCCCCCAAAGAGACTTTCCATCTCGAAAGACGGCACTATGGAATATTTACGGCCTGTTTTCATTATATAACCATTTATCTTAGGTGTGTATGCCCGAGGTTATGGGTAATGTGATTTTATAAAAGATCTGATAATTATGGATTTTAAGCAGCTCAAATACCTGATAAATAGTGATCTATATCGATTAAACTATACACCTTCGACCAAAAATATATTGAAAGCGATTTTTTTCAATTATTCTTTCAAAATAACCTTTTGGTTCAGACTAGGTTCATTTCTTCAAGAGAAAAAAGGTTTCATCATGAAGTGTTTATATAGAATCGTATTTTTGATATATAAGCACAATCAATACCTAACAGGGATACAACTTCCTTTCGGAACGAAAATCGGACCGGGATTGACATTCGGCCATTTTTCGTGCATTGTGATTACGTCATCGGCCACAATAGGAAAAAATTGTACTATTTATTGCGGGTGTACAATAGGGAATGTGTGGGGGAAATCGGGATCTCCTACAATTGGAGATAATGTCGTTTTATACCCTGGGGCAAAAGTCGTAGGAAATGTAGTGATTGGCGATAATGTGGTTATCGGAGCGAATGCTGTCGTTACAAAAGATATTCCAGCCAATAGCGTGGGGGGGGGAATCCCAGCAAAAGTCATTTCGGATAAGGGACAGGAATATACATCGTTGTTTGTAAAATCTACATTGCAAGTATAAATATGAAAAAACGGTTACTCATATTCCATAGTGCACTGACGCCTTACAGGATCGATTTTTTCAATGTTCTGGCAACTTATTTTGATTGTACGGTCATTTTTGTATCTCGTAACAATAAGAATCAACCTTTTTGCCAAAAAGAATTATTCGAAAAATGCCATTTTAAAAGGAGGTATATGGATATCCGTATAGTTCTCCCTCAAAACAGAGTGCTCAACATCGGATATTTATACTATATACTCAAATATAAACCGGATATTGTTATTGGCGCAGAATATGGTTTGCCTACTATATTACCTTATCTGTATAAAAAACTATTTTTGAGAAAATATACTGTTTATACAATTTGCGACGATAGTATAGATATCGCTGAAAATGGGGGGTCCTTGGCTCGAAAAAAATTAAGGAATTACTTTGTAAAACGATTAGATGGCCTCATATTGGTTTCCCAAGATGTCGCAAGGTGGTATTCTTCCCATTTTCCATTGAAACAGCCTCCTATCGTTTTTCCTATCGTATATAACGAAGATCTTTATCAAAGAATGCTTGGGCAAATAATGCCTATCTCCAAAGTTCATCAAGAACACTTCGGACTGAAAAATAAAAAGATTATTTTATTTGTGGGTCGCTTGACCGAAGTGAAGAATATTCCATTGCTGATAAAGGCATTCTACAAACTTTCCGATGCAGATGATGTACGATTGGTTTTAGTCGGCGATGGAGATAAGAAAGACGAACTTAAAACACTAGTTCAAAATCTCCATTTGGAAGATAAAGTAATTTTTGCAGGTCGATTCGAGGGTGATAAATTATATGCGTGGTACAATATTGCCAATCTGTTTGTTTTGCCAAGTATATATGAGCCATTCGGTGCTGTAACAGCCGAAGCTCTCGAAGCTGGATGTCAAGTGTTATGTTCGGATCGTGCCGGATCTTCGGGTTTGATCAATGAAACCAATGGTAAAACATTTGACCCTACAAACGGAAATTATTTAGCCGATCTTTTAGCACAATCTATATCTACAATGACGTATATAGATATCGATGATCGCAAACCACGTCCGTCGTTATTGCCGTATAGTTTTGATAATTATGTAAAAAATATGATTGATCTTTTGCATTGAATAAAATAATAAAAAAATTTAGCCTCAAAATATTTCTATTATTATGAAAATCAATACATTACCCCCCCCCCACACACAGTACGCATTACGATTCTAATGGGAATGATTCTATAACTGAAAATCAGAAAATAACAGTTATAACAGTATCTTTCAATGCAGTCTCAGATATCGAAAGAACCATTCTATCGGTTATAAATCAATCCTATTTCGACATAGAGTATTTAGTAATAGATGGAGGCTCTACCGACGGAACTGTAAATATCATTGAAAAATACAATGATAGAATCACTGCATGGCTGAGTGAATCGGATAAAGGGGTTTATGATGCGATGAATAAGGGTATAAGAATGGCTACAGGCAGGTGGATTTTGTTTATGAATAGTGGCGATACCTTCCACGACAACAAAGTTGTAGAAGACATATTCAAAGAAACATATCCCGACCATGTAGGCGTAATATGGGGAGATACCGATTTTTATAATAAAGAACATTTTGTTTCAAAATCGGTAAAAACGCCGTTTACAAAAACCATAATGCCATATAGAACCGGTATGGGTATTACCCATCAAAGTATGTTTACCAGAACTTACTTGGCAAAAAAATTGATGTTTAATCTTGATTATAAAATATCTGCCGATTTTGAAATGGCCTATAAAATATATAAAATGGGATTTGAGTTTGTTCATATACATAGGACGGTTTCAAATTACGATATAAATGGTATTTCATCTCGACCGGAGAATGGTATAGCAACTTTGCATGAAGCACTGTCTATTTTTAAGGAGTCTAATTCACGATGGAGCATTCAATACTTTATATATCTACTTTTTATAATCTTGATGCGAATCAAAGGAAAGGTCTAAATTTCTAAGATGCATGAGAAATAGGGTTTTTCACATTATTACTCATTTTGATATTGGAGGTGCGGAACGTATTGCAATAAATATCTCCAAATCTTCTTCGGCTAAGTGGGAGTACCATATAGTGGAGGTTGTAAGAGGTACATCAGATTACAGTTCTGCTATGATTGATGAATTACGAACATACAATATCAAATTTCATAGATCCCCTATTAGAAATAATAAACTGGGAATTATTTTATTCCCTATATGGTTTCTTGGAATCTATTTGAAATTTCGTCCACAAATCATACATACTCATACAGAAGTTCCAGATCTTGCCATATACCTATTTCATATTGTTCAAAAGTTTACTCTACAAAAAATAAAATATATCCGAACGATACATAATATCAAGTTATGGACAGATTGGGGTAAAATAGGTTCCGTTGTAGAAAAATTTTTCATGCGGCATCACGCCAATATAGCCATATCTCGGGCCGTACAAGAATCTTACAAGACCCATTACAATGAATCTCCTACTATTGTATTCAATGGCATAGAGATGACCTCTCAACGAAAATTTGAAGGATTGGTTGAAGATAAAATAAATATCCTCTTCGCCGGGAGATTGGAATATCAGAAAGGCGTTGATGAACTTGTTGCCGTAGTGTCTCATTTTGCCAATGATCCTATGCTTGTTTTTCATATTGTAGGAAACGGTTCACAAAAATTCAAGGTAGAACAGCTCTCGAATTTTTCAAATGTTTTTTATTATGATACAATCTATAATTTATCCCAATATCTGTTTTCATTCGATTATGTATTTATGCCTTCAAATTTCGAAGGTTTAGCGACATTGTCCATAGAGTCAAGTTTCGGGAAAACACCTGTTATCATAAATAGTTGTGGCGGTTTGGAAGAAACTTTACCGGCAGATTGGCCATTGAAGGTAAAAAATAATTCTGTGCAATCATATATTTCTATTTTTAATAATTTACCGTCTCAGGATATATATAGAAAATTAGCTGATATAGGTTACGAATATGCTTATAAGAATTTTACCATAAAAAAGATGCAGCAAAACTATGAATATATATATACCCAAAAAATCCAGGAGATAACAGTGCTATAAATATTTCGTATGAAAAATCTGAATATTTTATTATCAATTCCTCGAACAATCCTTTTCAATTTTAGATATTTACCATTTTCGCAGGCTATAAAATTACCTGTATGGATAGCATGTAATTGTAAAGTATTGTTAAAACCGGGGGGGTGATTTTAACAAGACAACCTCATTTTGCTATGATACGAATAGGATACCATAAAGTCCCCCTGATGGAACCTCATTCTAAAACGCTCCTTGCTGTGGAGCGAGGAGGAACTCTAATTTTTGACGGATCGGCACATATAGGAAAAGGCTCTAAGATATATGTCGCTAAGAATGCCAACTTGAAATTGGGTGATAATTTCGCCATTTCTGCCTCCACTCAGATCTCTTGCCATAAATCAATACAGTTTGGAAAAGATATTCAATTCAGTTGGGATTGTTTGGTAATGGATTCCGATTCGCATCGCATATACGATAACGGCTCACAAATAAACGCAGATAAAGAAATAGTATTCGGGGATAAAATATGGATAGGGTGTAGAAGCACGGTTTTAAAAGGAGCTGTCATTCCCGACGGTTGCGTAATCGGAGCGACAAGTTGTGTAACCGGTAATAAATTTGAACCATACACAATCATTGCCGGAACGCCGGCCAAAAGTATTAAGAAAATTTCATCATGGGAATTGTAAAAGAAAAATTACCTCGCATACTTTTCATCATGCATATGCCACCACCGGTACATGGAGCTGCGATGGTGGGGAAATATATTCATGATAGCCGATTGGTGAACGAGGCATTCGATTGTCGATATATCAACTTGGCTACGGCGGCCAACTTGGAGGATATAGGGAAAGTACGCTTGGCAAAATTTGTTGACTTTTCCCGTTTGCTCCGTCGCATTCGCAAAGAATATATGACATTCCGTCCCGATTTGGTATATGTTACTCCCAATGCCGGAGGCGGAGCTTTCCTCAAAGATTTTGTCGTGGTGCAGATGCTTAAATCGATGGGGGCGCGTGTTGTAGTACATTATCATAACAAAGGGGTATCGAATTACCAGCAAAAGCCACTTTTCGATTTCTGCTATAAACGTTTTTTCCGTAACATAAAAGTCATACTTCTCTCCAAATTTTTGTATCAGGACTTCTCCAAATACGTCGATAAAGAGAACGTTGAAATTTGTCCGAATGGTATTCCGGAACTATTCACCGAAGAACCTTGTTTTATCAGAGATAACAGGCCGATTAAAATTTTATATTTATCCAATCTGATTATTTCCAAAGGCGTATATGTTCTGCTCGATGCCTTGCAAATACTTAAAAGCCGTGGCTATGCGATAACGTGTACTTTTGTAGGCGGTGAAACGAAAGAAATTTCGGTTGAAATATTCAATCGAGCTGTAAAAGAACGGCAGTTGGACGATATAGTCGTATATGCCGGCAGTAAGTATGGTCAAGAAAAACAGCCTTATTGGGCCCAATCCGATATTTTCGTATTCCCGACATTCTATCACAATGAATCGTTCCCGATAGTCAATCTCGAAGCCATGCAATATAAGTTGCCCATTGTGTCGACAGATGAAGGTGGTATAAAAGATATCGTAGAAGATAGCATTACAGGGTATATTGTTCCGAAACAAAATGCCGGTGCTTTGGCTGAAAAAATAGCTGTGTTGATAGATAATGAAGAACTTCGGCATAATATGGGAAATGCGGGATATTTGAGATATAAAAAGTATTTTACATTATCGGTTTTTGAGCATAAAATGACAGATATTCTCAATCGATATGCTATTCAATCATGATAAAGGATTCTCGATAAATGCTCTAATTTTGAATTTACATGATAAAACTTAAAACAATTTCTCTGTTAAGATGTAGAACTGAATTGGCGTCTTTACCCGAGGGTAAATTGCTGATCAATACGATTAATGCCCATTCATACAACAATGCGCAGAAAGATCCGCTTTTTGCAGAAGCTTTATTAAATGGTGGTGCTCTTATTCCTGACGGAGAGAGTATCGTATTGGCTTTTCGTTGGTTGCGTAAAGAAGCAATCGAACGTATTCCGGGTTGGGATCTTTTCGAGTTTGAAATGGAGCGTCTCAACCGTAAAGGGGGAGCCTGTTTTTTTCTCGGTGCCAGTGAAAAGACACTCGGCCTCATTAAAGAAAAAGCCCGTGATGTATATCCCAACATTCGGGTAGAAACCTATTCACCACCCTATAAGCCGGAATTTTCTGATGAAGAAAGCCGACAAATGGTTGATGCCGTAAATAGGGTTAGTCCCGATTTATTATGGGTGGGTATGACTGCTCCCAAACAAGAAAAATGGACATATACGCACTACGATGAACTCGATGTAAAAGGTCATATCGGTACGATAGGAGCCGTCTTCGACTTTTTTGCTGGAACGGTAGAACGGGCGCCCGAAGCCTGGCAGAAACATGGTATGGAATGGGCTTACCGTCTATTGAAAGAGCCTCGCCGTATGTGGCGACGTTATTTACTGGGGAATATATTATTTTTCAAATATTTATGGAAAGAGAAATACGAAAAATAAAAACGTCGAAAATAATAAAATATTAGTTGCCATTTCGAGTAATCGATCATATTACTAAATGGCAAAACAAATATATTTACAATGATTTACAATGGAAAAGGCTATCAAATGATAGCCTTTTCCATTTTTTCGTTTTTTAATTCTCTTTTTTCTTATTTTTGTGCTGCAAATCTTATAACTTTGCCACATTAAAAAATTATAGCGACAAATATTTATTATGCCAAAGATATCTGAGCGGGGGAAAATCATGCCCGCCTCTCCTATTCGCAAACTTGTTCCATTAGCCAATCAAGCCAAAAAACGCGGAATAAAAGTTTATCATTTGAATATCGGCCAGCCCGATCTGCCTACCCCCGAAGTGGGACTTGATGCAGCTCGTCATTTGGATCGTAAAATTCTGGAATATAGTCCGAGTGAGGGTATTTACAGTTTCCGGGAAAAGTTGGTCGGTTATTATGCCAAATTCAACATCAATGTCGCGGTCGATGACATCATCGTTACAACTGGCGGATCGGAAGCTGTACTCTTTGCTTTTATGGCCTGTCTCGACCCGGGTGATGAAATTATCGTTCCCGAACCGGCGTATGCCAACTATATGGCATTTGCTATCTCGGCCGGAGCTGTCATCAAAACCTTGCCTTCTTCGATCGATGAAGGGTTTGCACTCCCCCCTATCGAGAAGTTCGAAGAATTGATTACTCCCCGCACCAAAGGTATTTTGATATGTAATCCCAATAATCCGACCGGTTATCTCTACACACAGAAAGAGATGAACCAGATACGCGATATTGTAAAGAAGCACGATTTATTTCTATTTTCCGATGAAGTATATCGCGAGTTCTGTTATACGGGTGCAGCCTATATTTCGGCTTTCCACCTGAAAGGGATTGAGAATAATGTCGTACTTATCGATTCGGTATCGAAACGATACAGCGAATGCGGAATACGCATAGGGGCGCTGATCACCAAGAACGAAGAGCTCAAGAAAAATGTCATGAAATTCTGTCAGGCTCGCCTCAGTCCACCTTTGATCGGGCAAATTATAGCCGAAGCATCTCTTGATGCTTCGGCCGAATATATGTCGGAAATTTATAATGAGTACGTCGAACGGAGAAAGTTCTTGATCGATGGGATAAACCGTATACCGGGCTGTTATTCGCCCATTCCTATGGGAGCGTTTTATACAATGGCCAAGTTGCCGGTCGATAACGCCGACGATTTTTGTGCTTGGTGTCTTGAACATTTCGAATACGAAGGTCAAACCGTATTTATGGCTCCCGGATCGGGGTTCTATACGACACCGGGATTGGGACAGAATGAGGTGCGGCTGGCGTATGTCTTGAAAAAAGACGATTTGGCTAAGGCTTTGGTTGTCTTACAAAAGGCGCTCGAGGCCTATCCCAGGCGCGTCTTATGAGTGTAGAACTGTTTATTGCCAAACGTATATATTCCCGAGCTGGGAAAAAGACTGGTTCGGAACAAATACCTCCGGCCATACGCATTGCGACATGGGGTGTCGCTTTGGGTATGGCCATTATGATTCTGTCCGTATCGATTGTTATCGGGTTCAAAAAAGAAATCAGCGGTAAAGTCATAGGTTTCGGTTCCCATATACAGATTACGGGATCTCCCTATCAGAATTCTTATGAAACCTCTCCTATCGCCCTCTCTCCTGCTCTCGACACATTATTGGCGCAATTCCCGCAAATCGACAATTACACCTTGTTTGCTACAAAACCGGGAATTTTGAAAACCGATACCGATTTCCTCGGTATTACCTTGAAAGGAATTACAGCCGAATATCCGACTCAGTTTCTTGAAGAGTACCTCACAAACGGCCGTATGCCGCAGCTTGCCGGGGAATCGGCCCGAAATGAAATACTTATATCCCGTTATATCGCTGATAAGCTGCATCTGAACGTAGGTGATGCCATTTACTGCTATTTTGTGGAGGAAAACATACGTGCCCGGAAATTTACCGTTTCGGGGATTTATCAGACCAATTTGACGGAGTATGACCAGATATTCATCTTTGGCGATGTCCGTCATATACAGAGACTCAACCGATGGGCTGCCGACCAATATAGCGGAATAGAAATACGATTGAAGGACATCGATGCTATTCAAAGTGTCAACGACCAATTATATACGGCTTTGTTGCTGCTGAAAGATCATTACAATAATCCCTATTTTGCCCATACAATACGGGAGTTGAATCCACAGCTTTTCAATTGGCTCGACCTTCTCGATATGAATGTATGGGTCATTCTCATACTCTTGTCGCTTGTCTCTGGGTTTACCATGATTTCGGGGCTTCTTGTCATCATTCTCGAACATACCCGTATGATAGGTGTTTTAAAAACGCTCGGAGCCGGAAATATATCGGTTCGCAAAATATTTTTGTACGTTGCAGCATTTCTTGTCGGACGGGGTATGTTGTGGGGAAACATATGCGGCATATCGTTATGTTTAGTCCAATATTATTTCCAGATTATCAAACTCGATCCTGAGGTTTACTACATTCCGGCTGTACCTATAACTTTCCATATAGGTTATCTCATACTTTTGAATATCGCGGCATTTCTTGTTTCGATATTTATGCTCATAGCTCCCTCTTATATCATTTCACGTATTCGTCCGGCAAGGACTGTTAAATTCGAATAGAAAGCCGGTTTCTTATTATATATTTGATTATCATTAATACAACTTCGATATATTTGTATATTGTTGTATTAAATTTTTTTACTATGAAAAAACAGAAACTACGTTTTGGAGCGACCTTTCGAGAGGGCTTGGTATATGCGGGGAGAAATTTTTTCCCGCTGTTGGGGTGTATCCTACTTTATTTCTTGACGATATGGATTCCTTATCTGAACATAGGTACGATGATTGCCATGACACTTTTGCCGGTACAAATGTCTAAGGGGGAATCTATTAATCCCTCTCATATTTTTAATCCCCGATATCGAAAATATATGAGTGAGTATTTCATATTGGTCGGCATCATGTATGCCGCACTCATCGCATCGTTACTCTTTTTTGTCATACCAGGTATAGTCATGGCCATGGCATGGGGATTATCGCCATATTTCCTAATAGAAAAGCAAAAAAGTCCCATAGAGGCACTTCGGGCCTCGTATCGGGCAACCGATGGAAATAAATGGTGTATTTTCGGTATGTTTTTCGTATCTGGGATAATATATTCGATACTTATCATCATATCGCGAGTTTTCATAAATAGTGTGTGGTATTATATGGTTTATATATGTCTCTTCCTGCTATACTCACTCTTTTCTTTCGGAATTTACACCTCAATATGGAAGCAATTAAAAGATAATGTCGAATAGATATTTTACAGAATTCGGCGTTTTTAAATCCGTCTTTCCGATAATGGAAAGACGGGTTTTATTTTATAGCGAGGCTCTTATTCTGAAAAAAAATGTACATTTGTAGGACTTAAATTCGTACAGATGAAACGCATTGGTTTATTGTCGGATACACACGCATGGTGGGACGACCGGTATATTCGCTACTTCGAGTCTTGCGACGAAATATGGCACGCTGGCGATATTGGCTCTCTCGAAGTGGCTCGACGGCTTGAAGCCATTAAGCCACTAAGGGCTGTTTACGGGAATATAGACGGGCAAGAACTGCGCACTATATATCCTAAGAACCAACGTTTTACGATAGAAGGGGCCGATGTATGGATCACCCATATCGGCGGTTATCCGGGCAAGTACGACACGGCCGTCGTGCCGGAGATTTTCAGGAATCCACCGGATCTTTTTGTCTCAGGACATTCGCATATTCTTAAAGTAATGTATGACAAAAAGTTACAACTATTACACATCAATCCCGGAGCTGCCGGCAAGTATGGATTTCATAAACAGCGGACATTGGTTCGTTTTTCTGTCGAGGAGGGTCGATTCAAAGACCTCGAAGTGATAGAGTTGGCCGATGATCAGCGGTAGAAAGCTTGGAAAATATCAAAAACATAAAGGTACATACGTATGAAAGATTTTTTTAAATTTACACTGGCGACCATTGTCGGCATACTCGTTACAGGTGCTGTTATTGTAGGATTTGGAATCATTTCTTTAATCGGAATATGGGCAACGTCCGAGACTGAGACTGTTGTTAAAAATAATTCCATCTATGTCTTAGAGCTCAAGGGGATTGTATCGGAACGGAGTCAAGAAAATCCGTTCGGTCAATTATTCGGAGACAATACAACCGTCAACGGACTGGACGATATTATCGAATCTATCAAAAAGGCGAAAGAAAACGAAAATATCAAAGGTATCTATCTCAATGCCGGAGGCTTTGCCTGTTCGACAGCCTCTTTGCAGGAGATACGACGGGCACTCTCCGATTTCAAGGAAAGCGGAAAATTCATCATCGCATACGGCGATAATTATACCCAAAGCACCTATTATCTGGCCAGTGTTTCCGATAAACTGATACTCAATCCGTCAGGAAACATCTCTTGGCATGGAATGGCAAGTCGGCTTATGTTCTATAAAGACCTGATGAAAAAGGTTGGCGTTGAAATGCAGGTTTTTCGTGTAGGAACCTATAAATCGGCCGTAGAACCCTACATCGCCAATGAAATGAGCAAGGCAAACAAAGAACAAACGTTGGCTTATATACAATCGATTTGGAATCAACTGGTAAGCGACATATCCGTATCCCGACACATTCCGACCGATTCTTTGAATGCGATGGCCGATAAGAATATGGACTATTCTTCCGCTCCGGAGTATGTCCGTTGCGGACTGGCCGATACATTGATGTATAAAGATCAGGTTCTCGATTATCTGAAAACAATGTCGGGTATGAAAGATGAAAAAGAGAGTCTTCGTACCGTAACTTTGGCAGAAATGGTCAATGTCAAGGACAAGGAGCAAAAAAATAAAAGCAAAAATAAAATAGCCGTTTATTACGCCTATGGTTCGATAGATAATTCCATGAGTTCTATCGGCACCGAAGGTATAAACTCGGAGAGAGTCATGCTCGATCTCCGAAAACTTCGGGAAGATAAAGATATAAAGGCGGTCGTACTCCGTGTAAATTCTCCCGGTGGGAGTGCATACGGAAGCGAACAAATCTGGCGCGAGGTTTCCCTTTTGAAAGAAAAGAAACCTGTCATCGTATCGATGGGTGATTATGCAGCTTCGGGTGGCTATTATATCTCTTGTGCCGCCGACTGGATTGTCGCCGAACCGACTACTCTCACCGGCTCTATCGGTATTTTCGGAATGATTCCCGACCCATCGAAATTACTGACCGAAACTCTCGACCTTCACTTCGACGGAGTGAAAACGAACCGACTTGCCGATATGGGTGCGATGGGCAGACCATTAAATGGCGAAGAACGGGCTCTATTTCAAAATATGGTCAATGACGGATATGAACTCTTTACCCGTCGCTGTGCCGACGGCCGAAAAATGCCAATCGATGAAATAAAAAGAATTGCCGAGGGACGTGTATGGACAGGAGAAATGGCCAAAGAATTGAAACTGGTCGATCAGTTAGGCGGAATCAATGATGCAATAGAGGCTGCGGCCGACCGGGCCAAACTGGAAGATTATCGCATCGTGAAATACCCCAACCAGACCGACTTCCTTACAAGTATTCTTTCGAATGTAAATCCCGATCGCTATATTTACAATAAAATAGAGAGTATGTTCGGAGATTTCGGTGAGAGTTTACTGTTCTTGAAAAACATCGATAAGATAGACCGTTTGCAGGCTCGAATGCCGTTCGATATTATTCTTGAATAATTATTCCCGCTCCAATATAAACAGCCCGAATCCGTGTCAAAAAAAGTACGGAATTCGGGCTGTTGACTTTATTAGAAGTCTATAATCCGAACAAACGAAAGAAAGAATAAGGCATATAAAACAATTTTATCTGCTCTTCTCCTTTTATTTCTCATAAAATATTCCTATATTTGAATAATTCGTATAGTACGAAACTAACCTTAAAACTTTTAAAGCCATGGGAAAAAAGAATTTTGTCTTAGACACAAATGTTCTCCTTCATGATCACAAATGTATTTTCAATTTTGAGGAGAATGATATTTTTATCCCGATAGTCGTATTGGAAGAGTTGGATAAATTCAAAAAAGGAAATGAAGAAATCAATTACAATGCCCGGGAATTTGCCCGCCAACTCGACAAATACACCGATAAAGATTTTTTTGAGAACGGAGCTCAGTTGGGGCCGGACTTGGGGCGACTGTCTATCATCGTTAATAGTTCATTGAACAAACGTGTGAAAGAAGCTTTCCGCGAAGATAAACCCGATCATCGTATTCTCTCGGCAGCCATCGAAGTTGCCGAGCAGCATAAAAATATGCGTACGATCCTTGTTACCAAGGATATAAATTTGCGTATGAAAGCGCGGGCATTGGGTATCGAGACCGAAGATTACACCAATGACAAAGTCAAAAGCGACGACCTCTTCGAGAATGAACACCGTACTATCACCGGAATTGCACCTGATATAATCGATGCCATATACAGTTCTAAAAAAGGCATACCGGTAGAGCAGATCGGTGTGAAATTACGCACAAACGAGTGTTTCGTCCTCGATAGCGGTAACTCTTCGGTACTGGCCCGGTATGTTACGGCGGACGGTATAGTAAGAAAAGTAACCAAAGAAAAAAATTTCGGCATTGAACCCCGTAATGCCGAGCAGGCATTTGCATTTGATTTGCTGAATGACGATCGCGTCAAGTTGTTGGCCATTACCGGTAAAGCGGGGACGGGAAAAACGCTGTTGGCCCTTGCCGGTGCGCTGAAACAACACGGCATGTATAAACAGATACTTCTCGCCCGCCCCATCGTATCACTGTCGAATAAAGATTTGGGATTCCTTCCCGGAGACGAAAAACAAAAGATTGCACCCTACATGCAACCGCTCTTCGATAATCTCAATGTCATCAAGCGTCAATTTTCACTCGAAAGCAACGACTATCGCACCCTGCAAGAGATGCAGGCGGGAGGGAGTTTGGTGATAGAAGCATTGGCGTATATTCGCGGTCGGAGTCTTTCTGATACCTTCTGCATCATCGATGAAGCGCAAAACCTTACCCCACATGAGATAAAGACCATTATTACCCGTGCAGCCGAAGGTACAAAAATGGTATTCACCGGCGACGTTTATCAAATCGATTCTCCGTATCTCGACACGCAGTCGAATGGATTGGCTTATATGATAGACCGTATGCAGGGGCAAGAAATTTTCGGACATGTCAATCTGGTAAAAGGCGAGCGAAGCAAGCTCTCCGAGTTGGCCAGCAACTTATTGTAATTCCTACTTAGTTCCAAAGAAAAAAGCCTCTGAAAAATCTGAGGCTTTTTTCTTTATATCGTTTTACAACACGACCTTTTCATACATCGAATTTTCTCTGTATGTATTTTTCTCATGTTTTCTACATCCACGGATTCAGCGTTAATCTGACATAGAAGCGTGTGGCCTATAACATTCTCTTTTTAATTTAATGTTGCGAAGATATTTTATAATATCAGATGGAAAAAACTTTTTACGCATAAATTCGATAAAAGAATTATTAATGATAATTAGCCTAATCGCCAGATTTGTTAAGATTATTATTCGTATCTTTGAGACCAAATCATTCGAATCGAATATTAAAAATATAAGCTATGAAATTCGTAACAAACGAAAAACTCACTATCGTGGGTGCTGCCGGCATGATCGGCTCCAATATGGCACAAACAGCCATTATGATGAATTTGACACCTAATATCTGCTTGTACGATCCCTATGCTCCGGGACTGGAAGGTGTCGCTGAGGAACTGTATCATTGCGGTTTTGAAGGAGTAAACATCACTTATACGTCTGACATCAAAGAGGCTCTTACCGATGCCAAGTACATCATCAATTCGGGTGGCGCGGCCCGTAAAGCCGGCATGACCCGCGAAGACCTTTTGAAAGGAAATGCTGCCATTGCCGAAGAGTTCGGGCAAAATGTAAAGAAATATTGTCCCGATGTAAAACATATCGTCATCATCTTCAATCCGGCCGATATTACCGGTCTTATCGTACTTTTGCATTCGGGATTGAAACCGTCTCAGGTTACGACATTAGCAGCTCTCGACTCTACCCGATTACGCAGCGAATTGTCCAAGTATTTCCAAATATCGATGGACTCTGTCGAAAATTGCCGTACCTACGGCGGACACGGCGAGCAAATGGCTGTGTTTGCTTCTACGGCAAAAGTTAATGGCAAACCGCTTTCAGAGCTTATCGGGACGGAGGTTCTCTCCAAAGAGCAATGGGGCGAGATACAACAGAAAGTCATAAAAGGCGGTGCAAATATCATCGCTTTGCGAGGACGGTCTTCATTCCAAAGTCCGGCTTACGTATCGGTCGAAATGATCGCTGCTGCTATGGGCGGAAAACCTTTCCGTTGGCCGGCCGGAACGTATGTTTCGAACGATAAGTTCGATCATATCATGATGGCATGGGAAACCGATATTACCGCAGATGGTTGCCATCTGAAACCGGTAAAAGGAACGCCGGAGGAAGAAGCGACTCTCGAAAAGAGTTACGAACATCTTTGTGCTCTTCGCGACGAAGTTATTGCCATGGGTGTTCTTCCGGCTATCAGCGAATGGAATAAAATCAATCCCAACATACGCTAAACGATATTGTTCCGATAAAAAAGAGTCATATCCAATATTGGATATGACTCTTTTTTATGTTCAGCAAATCCCACATAGAATCGAGAAAAGAGAGAGATATCAAAACTTTTTAATGGTTGATTCCGACACAATAAATTGGGGCAAATATCGGTGTGAAAAATCTATTCCAGCATAGAGCCGCAAAAAAACGGTCTTATTTTACAACTAAACAGATTCGATATGGATTTGCTTTACCAGTAGCCATGTTTCAAAGATAACCACTTCTTCTTGATACAAAAAAAATATTCGAGGCCTTTTCGTTTTATGGGAAATATCGTTTCATTTTATTTTTTACGAATATTTTTCGGATAATAAAAACGGGCTGTACGAATTTACAGCCCGTTTCTTGATTGTTATAGAGAGTTCAGAATTACATCATGCCTCCCATACCACCCATTCCGGGAGCCATGCCGGCAGCGGGAGCTGCATTTTCTTCTTTCTTATCGGCAATGACACATTCAGTCGTGAGGAACATACCGGCAATGGAAGCCGCATTTTCGAGAGCTACACGAGTAACCTTAGCAGGATCGATAACTCCGGCAGCAAAGAAATTCTCGTATTCACCCGTGCGAGCGTTGTAACCGAAATCGCCTTTGCCGTCTTTTACTTTCTGAACGACAACTGCACCTTCGACACCTGCATTTGCAACGATTTGACGCAAAGGTTCTTCGATAGCACGTTTGATAATTTCAATACCCGTTGTTTCGTCTTCATTATCGCCTTTCAGGTCGTTCAATGAAGATATGGCACGTATATAGGCTACACCACCACCGGGTACGATACCTTCGGCTATGGCCGCACGAGTTGCGCTCAGTGCATCGTCCACACGGTCTTTCTTCTCTTTCATTTCTACTTCGGAAGCAGCACCGATATAAAGGACAGCAACACCACCGGCCAATTTGGCAAGACGTTCTTGCAATTTCTCCCGGTCGTAATCCGACGTGGTTTTCTCGATTTGTGCCTTGATTTGAGCTACACGAGCAGTAATAGCTGCTTTGTCGCCCATACCATTTACAATCGTTGTATTTTCTTTATCGACGGTTACTTTCTCGGCACGACCCAACATATCGATGGTTGTCGATTCGAGTTTGAGACCTTTCTCTTCCGAGATTACGACACCGCCAGTCAATACGGCAATATCTTCGAGCATCTCTTTACGACGATCGCCGAAGCCGGGGGCTTTTACAGCACATATTTTCAAAGAGCCGCGCAAGCGATTTACTACCAACGTAGCCAAAGCTTCGCTGTCGACATCTTCTGCAATGATCAACAAAGGACGACCCGACTGTGCAGTAGCTTCGAGAACGGGCAGCATCTCTTTGAGAGAAGAGATTTTCTTGTCGAAAATAAGGATATACGGATTTTCCATTTCGCATTCCATCTTTTCGGTGTTGGTTACGAAATAAGGAGAAATATATCCGCGATCGAACTGCATACCTTCTACGATTTCTACCGTCGTATCGGTTCCTTTGGCTTCTTCTACGGTAATGACGCCTTCACGTTTTACTTTTTCCATAGCTTCGGCGATAAGTTTTCCGATTTCGCTGTCATTGTTGGCAGAGATACGGGCAACCGATTCGATTTTAGCCATATCGTCATTTACCTCTTGTGCCTGAGATTTGATATTTTCCACCACACAGGCAACAGCTTTGTCGATACCGCGTTTCAAATCCATAGGATTGGCTCCGGCGGTAACGTTTTTCAGCCCGACATTGACGATTGCCTGAGCCAATACCGTAGCTGTCGTCGTACCGTCTCCTGCATCATCTCCGGTTTTAGAAGCCACTTCTTTTACCAATTGGGCTCCCATATTCTGGAAAGCCTCTTCGAGTTCCACTTCTTTCGCTACCGAAACACCGTCTTTCGTGATGTGAGGAGCACCGAATTTTTTCTCGATGATTACGTTACGGCCTTTCGGACCGAGAGTTACTTTCACTGCGTTAGCCAAAGCGTCAACGCTTTTTTTCAGCTCTTCGCGAGCCTCGATATTGAATTTAATTTCTTTTGCCATGATTGTAAAGTATAATAGGTTGAATAAACAACGTTAAAAGTTAGAGAATTGCTAAGACATCGGACTGACGCATGATAAGATATTTCTCACCGTCCAATTCCAGTTCAGTACCGGCATATTTCCCATACAATACAGTATCACCGGGTTTTACGACCATTTCTTCATCTTTCGTTCCGTTGCCTACGGCTACGATTTCACCTTTCAAGGGTTTCTCTTTGGCTGAATCGGGAATGATGATTCCACCTACAGTTTTTTCTTCTGCTGGTGCAGGCTTGATCAATACTCTGTCTGCTAACGGTTTAATGTTCATTTCTTTTTATTTTTAAGTTAATTATATAGTTCTTTTTTCTTCTCTTTCCGAGAAAGACACTATTCTTACTGCGAAATCTATGCCAAACTTTTTTTAGTAAAAAAACTGCCAAAAAGACAGAATATACTTTTATCTGCCATATAACAACTGACAAGTATTCTTCTCGACGCTCATTAGATATAATAAAGAGCGAGCCGAATGCAGATTCTTTCACTATCTTTGCAAAAAGCTAACTACGGATTTTTGAAATACAAGATATTCCCGAATTTTGATTATGGAGCAAAGTATTCACGAAATATTGAAACGTTATTGGGGATATGACTCTTTCAGACCCTTGCAGGAAGATATCATACAATCGGTCTTAAAAGGAAAAGATACGCTTGCGTTAATGCCGACCGGTGGCGGAAAATCGATTACTTATCAGGTTCCGGGGTTATACATGGACGGTATATGTATCGTGGTAACGCCTCTTATCGCGTTGATGAAAGACCAAGTAGACACGTTGCGGGCCCTCGACATAAAAGCATCGTATATACACTCGGGAATGAGCCGACGGGAGATGCTCATTACCCTCGACAACTGCATATTCGGGAAATACAAGTTCCTCTATGTTTCTCCCGAACGGCTATCGACCCAACTTTTCCAAGAAAAACTCAAAGATTTACCGGTTTCACTACTTGTTGTAGACGAGGCCCATTGTATTTCGCAGTGGGGATATGATTTCCGCCCCGATTATTTAAAAATAGCGGAATTGCGACAGACAATTCCCCAAATACCCGTACTTGCCGTAACAGCAACCGCAACTCCCGAAGTTGCAAAAGATATTCAGACTAAGTTGCTTTTTAAGGCTGAAAATATTTTCCGAAAAAGTTTCCGTCGGCCGAATCTTCGTTATGTTGTCCGTTATAATGAAGACAAACTGCAACAACTCATCTATATATTATCCCGCGTCCCGGGAAGCGCCATCGTGTATGTCCGCAGCAGAAAACGCACAAAAGAGGTTGCAGAGGTCTTATATCGTGCAGGAATATCCGCACAATATTATCATGCGGGTATCGATCCCGAAGATAAAGAGCGCAGGCAACAAGAGTGGAAAGAAGGGCATTCCCGGGTTATGGTTGCGACGAATGCTTTTGGTATGGGAATAGACAAGCCCGATGTGCGTCTGGTCGTACATCTCGATATACCCAGTTCTCCCGAAGAGTATTATCAAGAAGCCGGACGGGCCGGACGGGACGGAAACAGTTCTTATGCCGTCCTGCTCTATTCCCCGACCGATAAATCCAAGCTGCATAAAAGGGTAACAGACATGTTCCCCGAAAAAGATTTTATAGTCCGTATATACGAAGCCATGTGCAACTATTTGCAAGTAGCCGAGGGATTTGGAATAAACTCAGTACATGATTTCGATTTGAATCTTTTTTGTAAGACATTCAAATTCCCGATACTGCCCGCTTACCACGCGTTGAAAATATTGGAACAGTCGGGATATATAGAATACATAGAAGAAGCCGATTCGCAGTCCCGTGTCATGGTAACCGTACATAGAGACGAATTGTATAAACTAAAAACCGACGACCCCGATACCGATACGGTATTGCAATGCTTGTTACGCTCTTATACAGGATTATTCGCCGATTATACATTTATCAAAGAGTCGATTATCGAACGGCGTACAGGGTTGTCTCCCGAAACAATATACGAGAGTCTCATCTATTTGGGGAAATTACACATTATCCATTATGTTCCTCGAAAAAGAATGCCCTTCATTCTTTTTACCTGTTCCCGTACAAGATTGAAAGATCTTGTAATACCCCGGTCGGCATACGAAGAACGAAAAGAGCGTTTTGTATATCGGATAGAACGTATCCTGCAATATACTTTATGCGAAAATATTTGTAGGGAAAAATTGTTACTCGACTATTTCGGTGAAAAAACGACCGATAATTGTGGCTGTTGCGATGTGTGTCAAAATAAGAAAAACGCGACTTTATCGCCAGTTGTATTCGACCAAATTACCTCCGCCCTGCAAGACTTATTGAGAAATGAACCGCTCAAACTGAACGAATTGGTCGAACGATTGCACTATCCGCAAGAACAAATTGTAGAAACGATTCGCTATCTTATCGACGAACGCTTCCTACGACAAGAAAACCAAAAATATTTCTTGAATAACAACAAAAAACGATAATGAGAAATCATAAAAACGGAAAATATGAGAAAAGAAGTTTTATTTGTATTACTCGATGAATATGCCGATTGGGAAGGCGCATTCCTGTCAACTTCATTGAATTTCGGGGTGATGCCCGGTAGCGACAAAAAATATATCCCGAAAACGGTTGCCCCCACCGAAAAAGAAGTCTGTTCTATTGGAGGATTCCGAACGATACCCGATTATAGTTTTCGGAATTTGCCCGAAGATTATGCCGCTCTGATTCTAATCGGGGGGATGCAATGGAATACTCCTGTCGCCGAATCGCTTGTCCCTATCGTAACAAAAGCCTTACAGCAAGGGAAAATCGTAGGCGCGATTTGTAATGCCGCATCATTCATGGCTGCGCACGGATTCCTGAACCACGTCAAACATACGGGGAATACCAAAGAACAACTGAAATTATGGGGAAAAGAAAATTATACAAACGAGAACGGATATATTGAAAAACAGTGCGTATATGATAAAAACATTGTAACGGCAAACGGAACGGGATATATGGAGTTTTGTCGAGATATATTGCTCCTGTTACAAGCCGATACCGATGAAAACATTATGAACTCATATAAATTCCATAAATACGGTCTTTATAATGAATGATAAAGAAGCCTATACAAAACAAAAGAACGATTCCTTTAATTGGGAATCGTTCTTTGCATGATTCATCGAGAAAAAGGCTTTTACGAAAGAGAGAGATTCACCAATGTAATCAAATGGGGAATAAAAATAATACAACCTATTATTACCGCTGCTATCGCACATATTAAGACCGCACCTGCCGCCAAATCTTTTATTTTCTTGATTTTATCGTTGTACTCGGGACATATAAAATCGCACAGGTATTCTACCGTAGTATTCACTGCCTCCGTAGCGATAACCATACCGATTGCAAAAAATACAGCTATCCATTCTATCCTCGACAGACCGACCAAGACTCCCGAAACTACGGTTATAACTGCAATAACCGCATGAATACGTGCATTATGTTCTTGTCTGAAAAATAATCCCAATCCGCGGAATGCATTGGAAAAGCTGTGAATGCGGCTTTTTATCGAAAATGCCTGTTGTTTCATATCGATTTCACTTTTTTCTACATACAACAATCCGACCTATTTTTCAATTATCAGAGACAGATATCGTCAGCCCATCATAGGCAAAAGCCACATTCCGGGGAAGCTTCTTCTCTTCGATTTCATGAAAACCTATTTGATGACTCATGTGTGTGATATAAGCCTGTTCCGGATTAAGTTGTGTGATAAAAGTCAACGCACTTTCGAGGTTCTGGTGCGAAATATGGGGCTTATGCCGTAAGGCATTGACAACCAAAGTATCGAGATTCGACAGCTTGGCGCATTCCCCATCGGGTATCGTGAGCATATCGGTAATATAGGCAAATCGTCCGATGCGGTAACCGATAATGGGAAGCCTATAATGCCATACTCTGACTGGTTCTATATCGATGCCGAAAAGCGTAAATGGCGAGAGATTTTCTATCGCTTTGAGTTCCAAATGAGCAACTCCGGGATTGGGTTGCTCCGAAAAACAATAAAAAAGGCGTTGATGTATAATATCCAGAACGTTCGGTTCGGCATATATGGGAATAGGATTATTGCGACTGAAATTTCGTAATTCGTCAAGACCCGATGTATGGTCGTAATGCTCGTGTGTAAGCAATACCGCATCGATGTGGTCGATACCGCTCCGCAACATCTGTTGTCGAAAATCCGGGCCGCAATCGATTAAAATATTTTTATCGTCGACTGTCAGACAGACAGACGAACGTAAGCGCCGATCACGTGAGTCTTTCGACCGACACACATCGCAACGACAACCGATCATGGGTACGCCCGTTGATGTTCCTGTTCCCAAAAATTCTACGCGCATTCTATCCAATATAATTTACTTCCGGATATAAGTCTATATCATATTTTTCTTTTATCGAATGGCAAATTTTCTCGGCCAATTCGGTTATATCCCCGATTGTCGCTTCCCCCCGGTTTACCAAGACAAGCGATTGTTTCTCATACACACCGGCTCCACCATGTACTTTTCCCCGCCAACCGGCTCTATCGATCAGCCAACCGGCCGGCAACTTCACATTCGATTCATCGACCGGATAATGGGGCATATCGGGAAAACGCTCTTTCAAAGACTTATAGTGCTCTATCGAGACTACCGGATTTTTAAAAAAGCTACCGGCATTCCCTATAACATCGGGATCGGGTAATTTCGATTGTCTGATTTCTATGACAACCTTACGCACATCTGCAAGCGTTGGGTGGGTATAACGCTCAACAGCCTCCCGTAAATTTCCATAATCGAGGTGATAACCTGCATTTTTCTGCAAACGGTATTGCACGGCAGAAACGATATATCGTCCGCGAAGCTCCTTTTTGAATATGCTATCACGATACGCATACGCACATTCGGCATTTGTAAATGTGCGGGATTCGCCATTTTGCATATCGATCGTTTCGACCTTTTCTATTACATCTTTCACCTCGACACCGTAGGCTCCTATGTTTTGTACAGCCGAAGCTCCCACTTCTCCGGGTATCAGCGACAGATTCTCTACTCCTCCCCAATTATTCTCCACACAATATTTGACGAAATCGTCCCATACGACACCAGACCCGACTCGTAATAAAACAGTATCTTCGTCCTCCCCCACACACTCGATAAATCGTATGGCCGAATGGAGTATGATACCCCGGTAATCTTGTAAAAACAAGAGATTACTACCTCCACCTATATGATAGCACGAGTATTCCCGAAATAGCGAATTCTCTTTTATAAAGGCACATAGTTCGTTTACAGTATCGTACTCGATATAATATCGGGTCTTTACGGGCAAATGAAATGTGTGTCTTTCCTGCAACGAATAATTCTCATATATTTTCATGTACAAAATATTTTATCGGTAACGGGACAATTTTCCATCTTCGAAATAGAGATAAGCTCCCGTACGGTAAAACCACTCTTCTTTCAAACCACTGTATGTAGGTATTTCTCTTGCATTTTGCGGACTACCCAACGACAAACGGCATTCCTCTTTTGTCATACCTTCGGTTACACGACCGAGCGTAATCAGTCGCCAGTGTTTATCGGGAATATCTTTGTATGAACATCGGGGATTATCGAAGGTAAACAAGCGATTGAACGTTGCTGCTTGCATACGAGATGTCTGTGTAAGAGAACCAAATATCCGATATGTCGACGAGGTTTCATCTTCAAAAACCAATGCTATGGGATAAATACTATTCCCGGGCTGTATGTCGATGATTTTGACTGGACAATAGCGTCGGTTTGAAGAGGTATTTCCTATGGAATCGACCCACGTAGCCGGCCGGGTATATAGCGTTTTTCCTACCAGTAGCTGTCGGGCTTTACTTATGTCTTCATCTGAAACCAACATGGGCAATAACGGAGTGTAAGACGAATTCATTATCTCTTCCCTGCTTTTTCCGGTTTTAAAATAGTATTTTCGTTCTTCACATGTAAACTCTAAATTTACCGTTCCTTTTCTCCACGGCGATGCCTCGACCATACCTTCGTATATAAATATTTTTCCCCTATAAGAAGAGTCCCCGGATGAAATAGTCTGAGGATGTATCAGTGCCGAGAGATCATCATCGAGATAGATAAACTTTCTTCCGATCTCCCATTCCCGACAAGGACGTTCGGGAAAATAGGTTTCCATAAAAATCGTCTCCTCCGACTTCTCGGGAACAGCTTCTTTTTTCTTTCTTGCGGCTTCTACCGGAAAGGAAAAAGAAAACAAGAACAAGAACGCCAAAGAAATATATCGATACATAAATAAGAGCTCTTATCTATCGGAATCTTTTTTGTAATTCATCATCCCCTATCACCGATACGACGGTTTTCCCGTCGGGAGTATAATTGGGGGCTGTTAAAGAAAAAAGATCACTGATCAATTTCTCCATTTCCAGCGGAGATAAAATCTGTCCATACGGAATTGCAGCCGACTCGGCCAATGCCAACGAAATGGCTTCATGAACATCGACACTTACATCGCCGCCTCTTTGCGTCGCTGTTTCGAGCATCTTATCGATCAACGTCGACACATCAAGCCCGTCGATACCTGCCGGAACTGCATTGACGGCGTAAGCCCCTCCTCCCATATCGGAAATATCGAATCCCAATGCTTCAAAATCTTCTTGAACCGATAGCAATTCTGCTCCTTGTGCCGGAGACAATTGTATCATTTCAGGAAAAAGAAGACGCTGGGAAACGCCTTTTTTATCCTGTATATGAGACATATATCGATCAAATAAGATGCGCACATGCGCCCGATGCTGGTCGATAATCATCAGTCCCGACTTTACCGACGTCAATATATAGCGACCTTTTATCTGCAAATGTTCAATACCCGTATCTATCAAACGGGAAGTTTCCTGTATCGGAATGGAAAGCGGTATCGCTTCTGATGATACTTTTGTCATATTCTCGACAGAAGTCTGGCAATTTATCTTAGAAGGTATTTTTATCTCTCCGGACTCCTCTTCCGGAGTCATAGGCATATCTTTATTCGATTGAAAATCTTTATAAAGCCGAGTCCAATCGTAATCGACTCTATGCGAATGATTCGAGGGTTTTGCAGAAGACGACGCAAACGGATTGTAATCGGGAGAATATGATACCCGAGGTGGCTCAACCTGCTGACCGTGATGCAATATAGGTATTTCGGGTGCACCTTCGGTATCGAAGTCGATTGTCGGGACAGCATTGGATTTTCCCAATGTTTCTCTCACGGCAGCCGATAAAATTTGCCATATAGGTTGTTCATTCTCAAATTTTATTTCTGTTTTTGTCGGATGAATATTCACATCTATGGTAGATGGGTCTACTTGTATATGCAGAAAATAGTGAGGCATCTCGCCGGCAGGCAACAATTGTTCGTAATTGGAGATGACAGCCTTATAAAAATACGGATGCCGCATATATCGACCATTGACAAAAAAGTATTGCCAAGCATTGCGTTTGCGGGCCGAGTCGGGGTGTCCGATATATCCAGTAATAGAAACCAAAGAAGTCTGAACATCAACAGAGAGAAGGTGCTGGTTCAAATTCTTACCGAATAAGGAGACAATACGTTGTCTGAAATTAGACGCCGGGAGATTATATAATTCTACATCATTGTGGACGAGCTTGAAAGCTATATCCGTATTAACCAGTGCCATGCGTTCAAATTCGGACATAATAAATCCGAATTCCACTTGATTCGATTTCAGAAATTTCCTTCGAGCCGGGACATTGAAAAAAATATTCTTTATCATGAAATTCGCACCGGCGGGACATGAGACATATTCTTGTGATTCGACTTTCGAACCCGATATAAGAATCGATGTCCCTATCTCATCTTCGGCACGGCGGGTTCGTAACTCCACTTGAGCAATGGCAGCAATAGAAGCGAGAGCTTCGCCCCGAAATCCCATCGTACGCAAAGAATACAAGTCTTGTGCCGAACTTATCTTGGATGTAGCATGTCGCTCGAAAGATAATCGGGCATCGGTCTCTGACATACCTTTACCGTTATCGACCACCTGTATCAATGTACGTCCGGCATCTTTTATAAAGATTTGTATCTCGGTCGCTCCGGCATCGATAGCATTTTCGACCAATTCCTTCACAACAGATGCCGGACGTTGTATGACTTCACCAGCGGCAATCTGATTAGCAACGGAATCGGGTAAAAGATGGATAATATCGCTCATAATAATAGTTTACTCTTCTTCAAAAAATTCTTCGGTATGGCGAATCTTTTTTATTTCCGACCGGGGACGATTCGTTGCTCTGAAAACATCGAACTTATTTCGAGGCCGGTAACTTTCATACCATTTATAATCGGGCAAGAAAATCATATCGGGTTTCAACTTCGATATAGGAGTCATCGTCCCGTCAACGGTAGGCCACATTTTCAACTTATCCATTTGACGGTCTTTCATATACATAGTAAGAAAACTCGTCTCGGCCTTGTTCATTCCGGTGTAAGTCATGTCCGATTCTTGCGGATAAAATATAGTCTGTACATTCCCGCTGACATCAACTCGAGAAATATCTCCGTTCGTGAAATAAGCCTTTAAATCCTTTCCCGAGAGTTGATCGAAAAAGGCCGTATCTTTTTGTTGTGTCGCAAAAGCAAATGCCGGGATATGTGCCCAGTCGATCGTCGAATCGTTCATAAATACCTTGATGGTATCACCGAAAATCTGGTAATCGAGATTCCACATAATCGGTCCGTCCATCATGATCAATACCGAATCTTCTACGTCATATATCATAGAATCGCAAATCGCCTGCATATCGCTCCGATAGATACGTACGTCATGATATGCCTGTAATATGCGTTTTACATTATCGGGCCTCAACGACTCCAATGTATCAGCATGCAAATACAATGTATCCGGCTGGGAATAATCGATGAGCAATGCCGAATCTGTTGCAAAAGATTCTTCCCGGAATTCATTATAAAAGCCGTAATTCCCATGCATCTGCATCATGCGCAATGTATCGTCCACAACCATGTGGCCGAATACCTCGCCAAACCCGTTATTCCGATCGTAGAAAATCGTATCGCCGGTTAACTTTTGACTTTTTGAAACAATCAAAGATCTGTTATAAAGCTGAGCCAAATCGTCGGCCGTATTGTAAAAACCCAATGACGAATATATCGTATTACTGTCGGATACGATAATTGACGGCCCCAATATGTCGGCCACTTTCGTTGTCGTATTATATTCCAACGTATCGGAATAAAGCGTAAATTGGGGATTGAATAATTTTACATCGTAATTGAATATCGCATCTTTTGTATCGGGAGAATATTGCCCGTAAAAAGAATTGAGTCGGTTGACCGAATCGGCAACCTCCCCTCCATTGAAATAATACCCAATATTTATTTCCATGTCGTAATTGAAACTATCGGTCGTAAGCACAACATCACGATTTATCATTCGTACATTATGCCGTATACGAGCCAATTGCGTCTCCCCGTCATAATACAATTCATCTCCGAAAATAAACAAAGTATCGCCTTGCTCCATACGGACATTTCCGAAAGCATCGAGAGAATTGGACTTTTCATAGAAATAGGCACTGTCGCAAAACATATACATACTATCTTTACGAAAACGGACATCACCTCTCAGTATCTGAAAATCGGGAGCAATCAATTCATTAAATTCCAATTCATTGGCAGCTTCGAGAAAGACTTTATCCTTCTTCGTCGTTCCAGAGAGGTCGGGCTGTCGACGCTCAGGCGGTTCTATACAGAAAGCCGTTCCCGATACATCGATAACGGCAAACAAAACCAATATCACCCCGGCGATGCACCGAAGAAAGCGGCAGCCCGATATTTTTTTATAAAGCCTCTTCTGCATCGAATTTATTTCTTGATCCAACCGTCATACATGAAATCACAGTCGTCCCATCCTTCCTTAATACGAATGTAGGTCTCTTTCTGTTTCTGACGAATCCAATTATCGATAAGTTCATTCCGCTTATGATTTTCGACGATACCTTTCAATATCTGGAAATCATTCGACACATTGGCCTTATGTCCCGGGATACGAGCTTTCAATTTGACCATGGCGACAACTTCTTTCCCACGTTTTTGGTCGATCATTGTAAAAGGCTCCGAGATTTCACCCACTTCCATTTTATCGACGATTTTTGCGATTTCCTGCGGAAGCTGGTCCATCTGGAATTTTGTGGTAGATATGCCGGTTTCCGACATATTCACCATTAATCCCTTATTATTGCGAGTTTCTTTATCTTGTGAGACATATTGAGCAGCCTCTTCAAAGGTTACCTTATTGTCGAGAATATCCCGGCGTAGGGTATCCATACGGGCAATCATCTGATTTAGTTCTTCATTCGACACCCGCGGTCTCAATAAGATATGCCTACAATTGATTCGGTCTCCCCTCTTTTCTACGAGTTGTATGATATGATACCCGAATTCCGTCTCAACGATCTTTGAAACTTTTTTCGGATCATTCAATGAAAATGCCACATTGGTAAATTCAGGAAGCATATCCGCCCGACTGAAAAAACCTAATTCACCGCCTTTGCGAGCCGATCCGGGATCTTCGGAATACAAAATGGCCAACGTCGAAAATTCTGCCTCTCCGTTATTTATCCGGTCGGTGTACTCACGCAAACGCGCCTTTATATCATCGATTTCCTGTTGCGGAATGATCGGATCGACCCGAATCAACTGTACCTCGACCTGTACTGGAATATAAGGAATACTATCCGTCGAGTAATTGGCATAAAAACGACGTACATCGGCCGGAGAGACTTTTATACTGCCCACCAATTTACGCTGCATAGCTTCCACAGTCAACTGATCACGTACAGTAGAAGATAGCTCTTCCCGTAATTGAGAAATTGTAGAATTGAAATATTCTTCGACTTTCTCTTTGGAACCAATCGAATTGATCCATACGTTTATACGTTGTTCGACATTTGAAAAGACCTCTGCTTCGGTTACAAAAACGCTATCCAAACGGGCTTGATTCAAAAACAACTTTTGTATGGCTATCTGTTCGGGAATTACGCAATAGGGATCACCATTAATACGCTGTCCCTGACTTTGCATAGCCCGGTACTGAGCCTCGACGTCGGAAAGAAGAATGGCTTCATCACCGACAATCCATACAATCTCATCGACCACACCCGATGTGGGAGAAGGAGACTGGGCTATCGCAAAATTTCCCGAGATGAGATAACTTATCAATGTGCAGATAAAAATATACTTTCTCATACTTTTTTATGATTTATCGGCTGCGTTGTTTTAATAAACGCGACCATAATATTTTATTTTCCGATTTTCAAGGGCTTCTTGGTACAATTCATTATTCATTTGATGCAGAAAATCCATACGTTTCTGATTCAACAAGATTTCCTCTATTTGCGTTCGGGCGAAATCGAGTGGCATATTCGCTCCAGCAGGCAGATAATCGCTGATATTCAAAAGATACCAATAGCCATCATTATTTATTTCGAGATACTTATGGGTTTGCAAAAAGCGATTGGCGTCGGAGATGCTGTAAGGTATCGCACTCAATACTTCATCGAACGAGATCCAACGGTCGTAAAAATATTCATAATTGATGATATTATGAAGGCTATATTTTTCGATATTCTCTATCGAACCGTGATCTCTATTACGATACCACTTTTTCAGGTTTTTGATTTCAGGAGAAGTTTCAGCGACTTTTACAAAAAGACCTTTGATGATAGGTACTTTCAAAATAAACTTATCGAGATGGGTTCGATAATAATTTTTCACCGCTTCTGCCGATATTTCGGCATCAAGTTTCTCGTTCAGAATCTGCTTTTGATACTCATGAACAAATAATTCACGACGATACTTATCGACCAACAATTCTATACGGCCGACATTCGGTATATTTTTCTGGGCAACATCATATACGAGCTCGTCTTCTGCCCAATGACGCACATAGGCATCGGCAAATGCACAGCTGTCTCTATGGGATAAACCGTCGGGGATAACCTGACTCAGCATCTCACGTGTAAGATAACGATCTCCCACACTGACAATGGCTCCCGGTACTTCTTTTTTTTCGAGCGTACAAGCTGAGACAGAAAACAAAATACCTATTACCACAGCAAAATAGCAACTATATCGCATATTCTTGGAATAATTTACGGATAATATAGAAAATTTTATTCGATTTCCTCCACCGTAGCCAATACTTCTTTGCGAATGGTTACAGGATATTTCTTACGAAGTTTCTTAATCCATTTCTGATCGAGATATGTCTGGTAATCGGAAATTACCGGTCCTTTTACATCTTCATAAGACTGTGGCGATTCGAGAATTTTACCACACACATCTTTGACCGGAAGTTGTGTATCGGTCGTATCGGCATTTTCCTTATTAAATATCAAATAATCGACTATTGCATTCATTCCCGGCTGATATAAACCTTTTTCGATAGCAATATGCCGAATGCTGTCGTTATATTGGCGGTAAATAGATGGTATAACGGAATCGGACGGTTGACTCATTCCTCGCAGTTGTTCTTTAACAGCGTTTACTATCTGAACATCATCACCGCAAATAACATATCCTTTATATCGGGGAGTATCCCACGTGTATTTCTTTTTATTTTTTCGGAAGTATTTCTTCAAACCTTTTTCATCTTCCATCGCTTTATTCCAGACTTCTCGATTGCTTATTTCAAATAGCAACATACCGTCCCGGTATTCCTGTAATAAATAGCGGAAATCGGCATTTGTCCGGCAAAGTTCGCTCGTCTTGTAATCCACTAAGACATCGTATACATATTTATCAGACAATTCTCTCAACTCCGACAAAGAGACGGCTCTTGGTTTGTCGGAACTCAGATAAGACACTAAACCCGAGACGGGATAAGATTTTCCGTCGAAAGTAAACAAGGTTTGATCCATATTGGCGAGACAAGTCATAAAAGATGTATCGGAAATCTCTTTTTCCAACATCGCCCTAACACTCTCGTCCCAAGCAAAATATTTATCCTCTTTCAACTTTTCCACAAACATTTTCCTTCCGGCATCAGCTCTCTCGTCCCGAGCCATACGATGCACGATGACATCGTGCATCTGCTCATACGAACCGGGGGTTCTCTCTCCCAACAATTTGATGATATGCCAACCAAATTCCGTACGAACAGGCTTCGAGACTTCTCCGATTTCATTCAAAGCAAATGCGGCCTTTTCAAAAGACGGTATTATCTGACCCGTCGTCAACAATGGTAACAAACCTCCTTTCTCTGACGATGACTGATCTTCGGAATAGCGACGTGCCAATTCGGAAAAGTCTGCCCCTTTTTGTATTTTATCGTAAATTTCCCAAATTTCTTTTTCCCGTTCTTTTTGGACTTTATCCGGAGCATTTTGAGGAACTTTCAACATAATATGAGATAATTCCAACGCCCGGGTAGGACGACGATCGGTTACCTTGATCAGATGATATCCGAATTGCGTTTCTATCGGCATGGATATTTCTCCCACTGCGGTTTCGTAAGCCGCTTTCTCAAAAGGATATACCATATAGAATGCTCCGAAATATCCTAAATATCCATTATTATTTTGTACAGATGGATCTTCGGAGTAGCGACGCGCCAATTCTGAAAAATCTGTTCCTTTTATGGCTTCTTCTCTCACTTTAAGAGCTTTCTCGTATGCAGATCTTTTTTCTTCTAATGTTGCCGACGGGTCTACCCGAAACAAAATATGAGAGGCTTCCACCTCTTCAAGAAGTCGATCGTAGGCTTCTCTTGCCAATTGTTCCTCTGCATTTTGGTCGACCATATAGGGCTTTACCAACTGATTGCGATAGCCTTCAAATTCCGTAATAAATTGACGAGTTGTATCTATTCCCAAAGCCTCGGCCTCGGCAACTTTCAATTTATAGTTTCCAAACAACGTTACATATTCGTCAAGGGGCGTTTTTTCGGACTGCTGTTGTATGTTTTTTCGATAAGTATACTCAAATTCTCCTTTGGTTATACTTTTCCCGCCAATGTTCATAATCTCTGTATCGGACGTTATTTGAGCCAACGAAACCATCGGAACAAACAAAACCGACGCTATTAAAATATGAGGAATCTTCATCGTATTATTTTCTTTGATTGTATTATATAAAAATACACCTGTTTTAACGGCTCAAATATAATAAATTTATTATATCGAACGCGCCAAACAGGTGTATAAACTTATTAAAGTATGGTAAGAATCCTACTACTGACCTCTGCTGTAATTGGGAGATTCGCTGGTTATCGCCACATCGTGCGGATGGCTCTCGGCCACACCGGCATTTGTGATGCGGGTAAACTTCGCATTGTGCAGGGCATTTATATCGGCAGCTCCGCAATAACCCATACCGGCACGCAAACCACCGACCATTTGGTAAACAACTTCAAAAAGTGAACCTTTAAATGGTACACGAGCAGCAATACCTTCGGGAACAAGTTTCTTTACGTCGGTTTCTCCGGCTTGGAAATAGCGGTCTTTCGAACCTTTTTCCATAGCTTCGAGGGAACCCATGCCCCGATAAGATTTAAACTTACGGCCGTTATAGATAATTGTTTCTCCGGGAGACTCTTCTACACCGGCCAGCATACCACCCAACATAACCGAATATCCGCCGGCAGCCAATGCTTTTACAATATCTCCCGAATAACGGATACCGCCATCTGCAATCAACGGAATATCGGTCCCTTTCAAAGCCTTTGCAACATCATATATAGCAGAAAGCTGAGGTACCCCCACACCAGCAATGACACGTGTCGTGCAGATAGATCCCGGACCAATGCCGACTTTCACGCCGTCGGCACCTGCCGCCACAAGATACTTGGCAGCCTCTCCCGTCGCAATGTTACCCACAACGACATCTATCTGAGGGAAAGCTGCTTTAACTTTTTTCAGGACTTCAACTACTCCTTTGGAATGTCCGTGTGCCGTATCTATTACGATTGCATCGACACCGGCCTCGACCAAAGCCGACGCTCTTTCCATAGAATCGGCCGTAACCCCGATCCCTGCGGCAACACGCAAACGTCCCAGTTTATCTTTACAAGCGAAAGGTTTATCTTTTGCTTTGGTAATATCTTTGTACGTTACCAATCCGACCAGACGGAAATCTTTGTCTACGACCGGTAATTTTTCGATTTTGTGCTGTTGCAAAATATCCGTTGCTTGCTGCAAATCGGTAGACTGCGTTGTCGTTATCAAACCGTCTTTGGTCATCACCTCGTCGATAGCTCTTTTTTCGTTTCTTTCAAAACGCAAATCGCGATTGGTTACAATACCCACCAATCGTCTATCGTCATCGACAACGGGAATACCTCCTATATGATACTCTTTCATAAGAGCCAAAGCATCAGCTACAGTAGACGACCGATTGATCGTTACAGGGTCATAAATCATACCGTTCTCGGCACGTTTTACGCTGTGTACCTGTTTGGCTTGAGCTTCTATCGACATATTTTTATGAATAACACCGATGCCTCCTTCGCGAGCGATCGCTATGGCCAAACGCGCTTCGGTAACGGTATCCATCGCTGCCGAAACAAATGGTATATTCAACTGTATATTACGGGAAAAACGGGTTGAGAGATCGACCTCTCGTGGGAGGACTTCGGAATAAGCGGGGATCAACAATACATCGTCGAATGTCAATCCGTCCATTACGATTTTGTCGGCAATAAATGACATAGTTGTTAGGCTTAAAGAAATTTATTGCACGCAAAGATACGCATTTTTTTGCAAGAATGGAGAAGTAAAAAATCTTTTTTACTCTTTTTATCGTTTTATTTTTCGCATAATAAAAAAGGGTGGAAATTTCCACCCTTTCAATATGTATAATAAAGAAATCAATTACCCATTTCCGAAAGGAACTTGATGCGGACCAATCGGATTTCTTCCTCGGTATATTCTCTACCCAGCTCTTCGATAGCCGCTTCGAGGTCATCGCTTTCCGCTTCTTTAAAATAGTCAAATATATCCTCGACATGGTCTTCGTCCATCACCTCATCCAAGAAATAATCGATATGAATTTTTGTCCCGGAATATACGATAGCCTCTACTTCATCGAGCAAGTCGGAAAATTCTAAACCTTTCGACTCCGCCAGTTCATCCAAAGCTATTTTACGATCGATGCCTTGAATAATGGAAACTTTCAATTTCGACTTGTTGGCAACGGTACGTACACGCAAATCTTCGGGACGCTCTATCTCATTTTCATCGCAGTGTTTCTTGATGACCTTTACAAATTCTTCTCCGTAACGTTTCGCCTTACCGGCCCCTACTCCGGGAATATTTTGTAGCTCATCGAGCGTAACGGGATAAGTGGTCGCCATAGCTTCCAGCGACGGGTCTTGGAATATCACATACGGCGGAAGTTCCAGTTTTTTGGCTATTTTCTTCCGCAAGTCTTTGAGTATGGCATACAATACGGGATCGACGGCACATACGCCGCCACCTTTCATGGGTGCCTCCTCTTCTATTTCATCGAAATCATTGTCCTGGACAATCTTAAACGAGACCGGATGTTTGAGGAATTCATGTCCGGCTTTCGTTATCTTCAACAAACCGTAATTTTCTATATCTTTATCCAAATATCCGGCGATGAGGGCTTGACGTATAACAGTCGCCCATTTCTTTTCATCTTCACCTTGTCCGCAACCGAAAACCTCCAACTCATCTTGATTGTACGACAATATTTCAGAGGTCTCTTTTCCCATCAGCACGTCGATGACGTGATCGGCTTTGAACTTTTCTTTAAGAGCTATTACGGTATCTAATACCGCGCATAACATATCCTGAGCTTCCACTTGTTTTTTAGGATTCAAACAGTTGTCACAATTTCCACAATTCTCTTCGGTATACTCTTCCCCGAAATAGTGCAACAACAATTTACGACGACATACCGACGACTCGGCATACGCTGCGGTCTCGAGTAGAAGTTGTTTGCCTATTTCCTGCTCGGCAATAGGTTTTCCTTGCATAAACTTCTCCAACTTCTGCAAATCTTTATTGATATAGAAGGTTATACATTGGCCTTCTCCTCCATCTCGGCCGGCACGGCCGGTCTCCTGATAGTAGCCTTCGAGACTCTTCGGTATATCGTAGTGAATTACAAACCGCACATCGGGTTTATCGATACCCATACCAAATGCAATCGTTGCCACGATCACATCGACTTCTTCCAACAAAAAAGCGTCCTGATTATGGGTACGGGTATTTGAGTCCATTCCAGCATGGTAGGGTAAAGCATTGATACCGTTTACCTTGAGCGTTTCGGCCAATTCCTCCACTTTCTTACGGCTCAGACAGTAAATGATACCCGACTTCCCGGGCTGGGACTTTATGTATTTGATAATATCTTTATCGACATTCTGCGTTTTGGGGCGAACCTCATAATACAAATTCGGTCGATTGAACGACGATTTGAAAACCGCAGCATCGGTCATTCCCAGATTCTTCTGAATATCGTGTTGTACTTTCGGTGTTGCCGTTGCCGTAAGAGCGATCAACGGCCGGGAACCGATCTCATTGATAATGGGTCTAATACGACGATACTCCGGACGGAAATCATGTCCCCATTCCGAAATACAATGAGCCTCGTCTACTGCATAAAACGAGATTTTCACTTGTTTCAGAAATTCGATATTTTCCTCTTTGGTAAGAGACTCGGGAGCCACATAAAGAAGTTTGGTTTTTCCCGACAGGATATCTTCTTTTACCAAATCGATCGATGCTTTATTCAATGACGAATTTATAAAATGAGCAACTCCATCTTCTTCACTGAAATTGCGCATAGCGTCGACTTGATTTTTCATCAAGGCAATCAGCGGCGATATAACAACGGCCGTTCCTTCCGATAGCAAAGAAGGCAATTGGTAACAAAGCGATTTACCTCCTCCCGTAGGCATCAACACAAACGTGTCATTCCCGGCAAGCAGATTCTTGATAATCGCTTCTTGGTTTCCCTTGAAGGTATCGAACCCGAAATGCTTCTTCAAAGCAGCGGTCAAATCGTTTTTCGTTGTCATAAGGATTTATTTTATAGTCAATTTTCAGCACGCATAATCTGTGATTATGAACAAATTTATAAATTTTCTCTCACTATACAAATTTCTCCTCTTAAATTTTTAATGTAATATGTGCATATTTGCTTTTTTCATTTTTTCTTCGGCATATGCCCGGGTGATATGCAACTCTTTGCAATCGGTCGACGGCAACTCAAACATGGCGTCGATCATAATCGCCTCGACAATAGAACGTAAACCTCGTGCCCCCAACTTGAACTCGATCGACTTATCTACCATAAAATCGAGAGCTTCTTTATCGAAAGATAAATGAATTCCATCTATTTCAAACATTTTTATGTACTGCTTAATGATGGAATTTTTGGGTTCGGTCAATATCTGGCGCAAAGCCTCTCGGTCGAGCGGGTCGAGATAGGTCAATATCGGCAAACGGCCTATGATTTCAGGAATCAGACCGAACGATTTCAAATCCTGCGGCGTAATATATTGCAACAAATTTTCCCGATCTATGGCATCGCGTTTTTTATCTACACCATAACCTACCACCTTCGTATTCAGACGCATGGCGATTTTCTTTTCTATACCGTCAAAAGCACCGCCACAAATGAAGAGAATATCTTTCGTGTTGACGGGTATCATTTTTTGGTCGGGATGTTTACGACCACCTTGCGGGGGGACATTCACGACAGACCCCTCGAGCAATTTCAACAGTCCTTGTTGTACACCTTCTCCGCTGACATCGCGAGTTATCGACGGGTTATCTCCTTTTCGGGCAATTTTGTCAATTTCATCGATAAATACAATACCTCGTTCGGCCGCATTCACATCATAATCCGAAACCTGTAACAATCGCGTAAGAATGCTTTCTATATCTTCGCCGACATATCCGGCTTCGGTAAGTACGGTCGCATCGACAATCGTGAAAGGTACTTTCAACAATTTGGCAATAGTTTTTGCCAAAAGAGTTTTTCCGGTTCCCGTATGCCCGACCATAATGATATTCGATTTCTCTATCTCGACATCATCGGTCTTTTGCTCTTTTTTATACTGCATCAACCGCTTGTAATGGTTGTAAACAGCCACTGAAAGATACCGTTTGGCATCGTCCTGACCGATAACATACTGATCGAGAAAAACCTTTATCTCTTTCGGTTTCGGCAATTCATCGAGGCCGAATTGCAAATCCGACACTTTCTGTTTTATCTCGCGGGCCGCAATAGAGGCCTGTTCGGCACAATCTACGCAGATACAACCCGTGTAACCGGTCAACAACGGGAAACCCACTTCCCGCTCACTCCGTCCGCAAAAAGAGCAACGGTCTTTTACTGTTTCCTTCGCCATTATTTATTTTTTGCACGTACAAGCACTTCATCTATCATACCGTACTCTTTTGCCTCGGCCGCCGTCATCCAATAATCCCGATCCGAATCTTTCTCTATCTGTTCATACGGTCTACCCGAATGGTCGGCGATAATAGTATAAAGTTCTTTTTTCAATTTCTGTATTTCCCGGGCGGTAATTTCTATATCTGAGGCCTGTCCTTGTGCTCCGCCCATCGGCTGGTGTATCATTACCCGGGAGTGTTGCAAGGCAAAACGCTTGCCGGTAGCCCCGGCTACCAACAAAACGGCCCCCATCGAAGCGGCCATACCGGTACATATTGTAGACACGTCGCTCGAAATATATTGCATGGTATCGTAAATGCCCAGCCCGGCGTAAACACTTCCTCCCGGCGTATTAAGATAAATCGATATATCTTTTCCCGGATCGGCCGAGTCGAGATACAGCAATTGTGCCTGAATCACATTGGCGGTATAATCGTCGACTTGTGTTCCGAGAAAAATGATGCGATCCATCATCAATCGCGAGAATACATCCATTTGAGCCACATTCAACTGCCGCTCTTCAATAATCGTAGGAGATATATAACTACTTGTTATATCGACATATTTATCCAGGGAAAGGCCGTTCATTCTCAAATGTTTGGTCGCATATTTTCTAAAATCGTCTGCCATAATCGAAATGATTTACGGGTTACTAAAATTTTCTTCAAACAAAGATAGAAATAAAACCATTATTCCGCAAATTTTGAGTTTTTTTGAGAGAGAATAAGGTTTATTCATAGGCATAAAAAATCAGCCCGGATTAGGGGCTGATTTCCGACAAATAAGAATGTCTAATTATTTGTTTTCAAACATTTTGTAAAAATCTTCGACCGAGATGTTTTTCTCGTTCAAGGTTACATGCGACTTGATCGTTGCAATGATTTTTTCTTCGGTAGCCCGTTCGGCGATACTGCTTACGATTTTTTTATCTTTAAGCATATCCGAAGCATACTTATCGAGCAAATCGTCGGGAACATTCATCATGCCGTATTGTGCAAATTGTGCCCGTGTGGCTTTCTTGGCCATTTCGAGCATATCGGCATCGTCGACTTTCACTTCATACTTCCGTACGATTTCCTCTTTTATAAGTTGCCATTTCAAGTCGGGAACCATCTTGGGATACTCCTCAGCAACAGATTCTGCCGTACGTTTTTCTCCTGTTACGACCAACCAGCGTCTCAACAAATCGTCAGGGAGTTCTATTTCACCTACTTTCGCTTCTAATGCGGCACGAGCATCGAGACCGAATTTATAATCGCTCTCGGGCTGCATCTGCGCAGCAAGCATCTCACGAACTTTGGCCGTAAATTCTTCTTCGGTCTTTACGACATCTTTTCCGAAAGCATTATCGTAAAGTTCCTGACCCAACTCTGCCGGTTTAAAACCGAGAATAGAGGTTATCTCAACTTCGAAATCGGATTTCATATCGGCCGTATTCTCCTTTCCGATATGCAGCATGGCTGCCAGTTCGGTGTCATTTCCGCCACAAGCTACCGACGGATTGAATACGACTTTATCACCGACTTTCTTCCCTACAAACTTATTTTTCTCCGTTTCGTCTTTGAGGTATGCCGGGGTAAGCAACGACTCTACCGAAATGCCCCCTTCTTTGGGAGTATTGTTTTCACCGAGCTCAACAAATTGTCCTTTTACAATATCTTTTTCGCTGGCTTCTTCTACGGGTTGCTGTACACCGAAACGATTGCAGAGAGCCTCTTTCTGTTTAGCAACCATATCATCATCGATATCGATACGGTAATAATCGATTTTGTCTTTGTCGGAAAGGGTCAGGGAGATTTCCGGAGCCAATGCGACATCGAAAGAAAATTCAAAATCTTCTTGTTTGTCAAAATCTATTTCGGCTTGTGATTCCGAAGGCAGAGGTTCGCCCAAAACATTCAAGTTGTTATCTTTAATATAGTTATAAAGACTTTCCGAAACTAGTTTGTTTATCTCTTCGAGCAGGATCGATTTCCCCACCATTTTCTTTATCATACCCATCGGAGCCATACCCTTGCGGAAACCGGGGATATTGGCTTTCTGACGATACGTACGCAAAGCCTTTTCTACTTTTTCTTCATAATCAGCTTTCACGATCCCTACCTTTACAACGGCAGCAACCTTGCTTGTGTTTTCTTGTGAAACGTTCATTCTTCCGAATCTATTTGGTTATTATATATATTATTTTCAGTGAATTACAATAAAATCGACGTATAAAAAAAGACCTACTTTACATAAGTCCACAATTTTAACGGTGCAAAAGTAATTGTAATCTTTCGATATTCAGCAAATTTTTACCGAAATTTTTCATTTACATACGACCTGACTATCTAACCAGCAACATATTTATTCCCAATTACCCGATTCTCGAATATAGGAGCATAAAAGAAAGCCAATTATAGAGAAAGCTTTACACGGCATATTGTTGTATGACGGATATTCGGTGGAGGACATATACATACGACACGATTGCGACGTTGTGATAGACGTGAACGGTTGCGCCAAGGTGTTCGTAACGGTGTATGACCGGGCGAATGTAAAGGTACGGCAGGGCGGAATGGGACGCGTATATGTGTACAAAAACGATGATTCCTGCATAGTAGAGACAGAAGGGTCGGTTACTATGCGGGAAAGGAAAAGCGGAGCTTGATGGCTCCACTTTTCTGTTTTGTATTTAAAAATTATTCCAAAAATCTACAATATTGAAAGCAAATGTATATTCGTTTTGTATATTTTCTATGACAATAGGAAGAATAATATATATCTTTTTCCCGATAAAAGATGATGCTATCTCAGTACTTTCTATGCTATTCCCTCTTTTGCAAGGAATCAGAGATTTACTTCCCCAACCTGAATATTTATTGTAAGATATATTATCTGCTGGAATGATTATATCGGAAAGAGTTGTTCCAGCAGGTATTGCAGAAAATCCTTGTTTTTCATATCTATCTATAATTCTGGTTCCATGATGTATGACTTTTCCTGCCATTCCATTATAATCGACACAACAAGCTTCTTCCCAATTAATTTTTATAATGTGTTTGGTTTTGTTTCTCATTGTGAAAAAGAAATTCTTATCTTCCACCTGCCATTCGATGTCAATATAATTATCCTCATACCGGCATGTGCCTTTACCATCATTTTGGAAAGTTGTAATCTTATTTTCTCCGAATGGTTGTTTGGTATTTACCGGAGATTCTACTGACTCTAAGACGACAAGAAATGAATAACCAGCACAAGAAGAAAAGAGAAAAGGCAGTACTACCAAAATGGAAAAGAGCTTTTTAATCATTTTTGAATTTTTATTAATGGTTTTGATTGCATATATTATAACCAAATCAAAATATTTATTTATGTTTTTTAGTTGGTCAATTGATTATGAAGTTACTGAAATGAAATGGTAAGAGATGAAAGCTCCGCTTTATTTGGCGAAATATTTTCTGCATTTGTGTAAAAAACTAATATTGTTTTTAGAGATGTTTGAACCATAACGAATGTTTTTGCATTATCTATGTCGTACGAGTCCATATAAAGAATACCATTGCCTTGTGTATAGCATAATGAATACCTATCGGCCAAGTGTTTTCCGAGAGTTGATGCGTAACTGCTATCGAAATATATGGCACAAGACGTAACCTTTCCGCCAGAATATACAAACCGTGTTTCTTTTTCAAGGCCAGAAGGAGCGTAAACGCAATGTTGGGAAGTTGTTTTTATTGGTTTCCCGAAGACTTTCTCCACATTGCTCTTGGACATTCCGAGGAATTGCGCCAAATCGACATATAATGTCGTATTGGGGGAAACTGTTACGGAAAGTTTGAATCTGCCTTTGTCTGTATTGCAATAGGAAGTTAATGCCCCGGAATGATTCCCTGTTATTTTGTTCCCGTTTATAGTAACGATAAAATCGTTTGGCGTTTCCAAACTAATGGAACCAACTTCGTTTATCGTGCAAGACTCTCCAACAGATATATTTTTATTGAAAATAGTAGGGTCGATTGCATTTTCTTCCTCTTCTTTCGAGCAAGAAACAAGGAACAAAGGCAGTACCCCCAAAATGTAAAAGAAGTTTTTCATCATGTTTTGAATTTTTGTTAATGATTTTGATTGCAAAGATATATATTAATTAATCAAAGCAAAATATTTATTTATGTTTTTTTGAGCGGGTCGGGTGGGTGTGGAAAAAGAAATATATTTTGTGGTTTATTTTCTTTGAAAATTATGAAAATAAACCCATATTTGTGGTATATTTAAGCCTAAGAACTTACACAAAGAAGATGAAATCTTGTGGTAGGTTCTTTTTATTTTTGTAATATGACACAAAGTACGTACTGCTGATGCAGAATAGAAATTATCCATACAAAGTTTATTACAAGAAAAAATCGTACCTTCGTCGTGCGCAAATTTTGATGCTGACATGATCGACCAAGTTACCGTAGATAAAATTCTCGACAGCGCCAATATTGTCGAAGTCGTTTCGGACTTTGTCACTCTGCGAAAAAGAGGGGTGAACTATATCGGCCTGTGTCCTTTCCACGATGAGAAAACACCGTCATTCAGTGTTTCGCCATCGAAAAACATCTGTAAATGTTTCAGTTGCGGGAAAGGAGGAACTGCCGTGCATTTTATCATGGAACATGAGCAAATGTCTTATTATGAGGCATTGAAATATCTGGCCAAGAAATATAACATCGAAATTCACGAACGCGAACAGAGCGAAGAGGAAAAACAACAACAAAGTCAGCGCGAAAGTATGCTCATTGTGAATGCTTTCGCACAGGAATATTTCTCCAATACGCTCTTCAATCATGCCGAAGGACGTTCCATTGGCCTCTCCTATTTTCACGAACGGGGATTTAGAGACGACATCATCAAAAAATTCGGCCTGGGGTATTCTCTCGATCAACGCGATGCCCTCTATAATGAAGCCCGCGCAAGAGGGTATAAAAAAGATTATTTATTATCTACCGGCCTTTGTCTTGAAAACAACAACGGACAGATAAGCGACCGTTTCCGGGGCAGGGTTATTTTTCCTGTTTACAGCTTGTCCGGTAAAGTGTTGGCTTTCGGAGGACGCATTCTGAAGAAAGACGAAAAAATGGCTAAATATGTCAACTCACCCGAGTCGGACATTTATCACAAAAGCCACGAACTGTACGGTATTTATCAAGCCAAGCAAGCCATCGTAAAACAAGACAACTGTTTTCTAGTAGAGGGATATACCGATGTCTTGTCGATGCATCAGTCAGGCATTGAAAATGTCGTTGCCTCATCAGGGACTTCACTCACACCGGGACAGATACGCCTCATACATCGTTTCACCAACAACGTAACGGTTCTTTACGACGGCGATGCCGCCGGTATCAAGGCTTCGCTGCGAGGTATCGATATGTTGCTGAAAGAAGGTCTACACATCAAAGTCGTACTCCTACCCGATGGCGATGACCCCGACTCTTTTGCGCAAAAACAGAGTGCAGCGGCATTTACGCAATATATCAAGGAGCACGAAGTCGATTTTATCCGATTCAAAACCAATCTATTGCTCGAAAGCGCCGGCCAAGACCCTGTCAAGAAAGCGGCACTTATCACCGATATTGTACAAAGTATTGCCGTGATACCCAATCAAATCGAGCGTTCGGCATACACCAAAGAGTGCAGCCAGCTGATGGAGATTGCCGAAAAAACACTTCTTATCGGAATCAATAAAATAAGAGACAAGGAATATCAACAATTAAAAGAAGAAGAGCTCAAAGCCTCCCAAGCAAATAGCAATGTGGCGCCCGGAAGTGACTCAACGACGGAAATATCAAACACGGAGGCGGCATCGCAAAACCATGATGTAAACGAATTGTTTTTGAAAGCCACCCGAGCCACTACTTATGTCAATGATCTGACCGAAAGCACATTGATACGTTATATCATCAGATATGGCGACTTGGATCTTTTCCCGAAAGACGACAACGGCGCCATGTGGAAAGTCGCCTCTTACATTTTCCATGATCTGCAAGCCGACGAAATCAAGTTTTCCAACCCAATTTATCAAAAAATAAGAGAGGAAGCCGAAATATTGTTTTCTCAGGAAGAAAATAATTTGTCCCGGCATTTCACGACACATCCCGACCCCGAAATCAGTGAAATAGCCACCAACTGCATAAGCGACAAATACGAGTTAAGCAAGGTTCACACCAAGTACCAACATATTGCCAGCGAAGAAGAGCGAATAGTCGAATTGGTTCCCCGGGCATTGTTCGAATTAAAAGATGCTATTATCACTCAGGAAATCGGTCATATACAACAACAACTAAAAAGAGGCACGGAAAATGTCGAAGAGAAACGTTTGCTTATGCAGAAAATCTCAGAACTTTTCAAAGTGAAAGCAGCATTGGCCAAAGAGTTGGGAGAACGCACGGTGAGGCCACGATAGGAAACACAATCTATGAACATAATAGAGACACACAATATCCGAAAAAATTTCGGTACGAAAATCGCACTCGACGGAGTTTCCATTCATATTCCGCAGAACGAGATTTGCGGGTTCTTAGGACCTAATGGTGCCGGAAAAACGACACTGATGCGCATTCTCACCCGTATACTACAACCCGACGATGGCTCTATTCTGTTCAATAACCGGATGTTTTGTGATAAAGACATAGTGTATATCGGGTATCTGCCGGAAGAGAGAGGCCTATACAGTTCGATGAAGATTGCCGAGCAACTGATATTTTTAGCCCGGCTCAAAGGCATTTCCCTCTCGGAAGCAAAACGACGTACTTTCTTATGGCTCGAGAAGTTCGGTCTTGATAACAGAGCCCGACATACCGTAGGTAGCCTGTCGAAAGGATTACAACAAAAGATGCAATTCATAGGAGCGATTATATGCTCTCCTCAACTGCTGATACTCGACGAGCCTTTCAGCGGCCTCGACCCTATAAGTACGACATTCATGCGAGAGGAAATCGTAACTCTGCAAAAACAGGGAACTACGGTTCTCCTTTCTACACATGACCTGAACGAAGCCTCTGCCCTTTGTTCAAATATCATCTTCATAAACGATGCCCGTGTAAGATGGCAAGGAGAACTCTCCGACATCAGAAAGCAGTACTCATCGTCTCACTACCGGTTCACAACCGAACAAGCTATAACTTTACGTGAAGAGCCGGATATGTTTTCTGTCATCGAAACATCGGGACAGGAACACATCGTTAAAAAGAACGACACGAAAACCGTTTCCGAACTTCTCTCCTTTTTATCCCGGAAATATCCATTGTCCCGTTTTGAAGAAAAAGAGACAAGCCTCCAAGAAATATTCACAAAAATCGTTATGGAACGGTTGGAAAACGGAGGGACTTTCCATGAATAAAATTTTTCTTATCACACAACGGGAATACAGATTCCATCTCTCCCAACGGTCGTTTTGGCTGATGACCGTTCTATTGCCATTATTATTCGCAGGCGGGTACTTTTTTTTCAAAACAAGCGATTCGGGAAACTCCAATAAAGAAATTTGGATAATAGATCGAACCGCCCTCTACGCCGAAGCTTTCACGAATTGCGGTCCGGACATAAAATATATCTCTCTTCCACAAGATACCATTCCCACCGGAATCTCTCCTCTCGCAACTCTATTCATCGGCGAAGACCTTCTAAAATGCGATGGCCAGAATGTCATTTTTTACTCTTCCCATGAAGAGGGTGCATATATAAAGCATCAATTAACTATACTGCTCACCGATTACCTACACCGACAAAAGCTGGCACAACTTCCCGAAAAAATACGTCGCCAAGTCGATATCGATATTGAAATATCCGATATGTCTCCCGATGAAACCATGTATCCAAAAGCGGATAACGAGAAATTCAATACACATCTAATATTCAGTACATTAATATATCTGTTTATCTTTATGTACAGTGCACAAGTATTACAAAGTACGGTACAAGAAAAGAATAACAGAATGATCGAAATACTACTGACATCGGTAAAAGCCCAAGAATTGATATACGGGAAAATAATCGCTATCGGCCTTTGCGGAATCACTCAATTCTGTATTTGGGGACTCTCTCTCATTCTTATCTATTCGGTAGGACGGGAAACGATAGCATTCGATATTTCATCACATATAAATATTTACGGGTATCTCATTTTCTTACTCTGTTTTATCGGTGGATTTTTGTTATATGCCGCATTGTTTGCCATCATCGGGTCTTATATCAATCCCGAGACCGACAGCCGACAATTCGTCTTACCGGTTTCCCTATTTTCCATTCTTTCTTTTTATGTTGGAATATACAGTTTGAACGATATATATAGCCCTCTCGCAACGTGGTGTACCTATATACCCTTCACATCTTCTATCGTGCTCGTTACCCGATTTTCTTATGGTATTTCTCTGGGAGAAACTCTCCTTTCCGTTTTCTTATTATTCCTTTCGGCAAGTATTTGTATACATATTGCAAGCCGTATATATCAATCTCGGATATTAACTTTCAAGAAAAGATAAAAGCCTGTTACCCGATATAAAATCCCGTCTTAAAGATTTTTTATTGAGAAATTTATTTCTATCTTTGGAGAAATTATGGATTTTACAAACGTCAATCAACAAGACGTTTGTAAAGTTGAAAACCTTAAAGAAAAACATATGACAGCGAATAAAGAAAAACTGTTCGGACAATTTCCGCCCATCTCTACTGCGGAATGGAAAGACAAGGTTATTGCCGACTTGAAAGGTGCTGATTTCGACAAGAAACTTGTATGGCGCACCAACGAGGGTTTCAATGTTCAACCGATGTATCGGGCCGAAGACATCGTCGGTTTAAAAACAACCGATTCTTTGCCCGGCGAATACCCTTATGTGAGAGGAACAAAATGCGACAACGAATGGCTTATCCGTCAAGATATTTTTGTAGAGAATCCACAAGAAGCCAATCGCAAGGCTTTGGATTTATTAAATAAAGGTATTACTTCACTCGGATTCCAAATAGGACGAGACCAAATAACGCCGGAAAGCCTGGCTTCTTTGCTGAACGGAATCGATGCCGAAAAGGTAGAATTAAATTTTATTTCCTGCATAAAAAACGCATCGAAAATAGGTGAAGAGCTTTCCTCCTATTTCAAAAAACAAGGTATCGACCTACAAAAAGTCAAAGGGTCTATCGGTTTCGACCCGTTTAAACGGATATTGAAGCACGGACGGGATTTTCCCAAATACGCCGATATGGCCGAACAGGTAATAAATTCTGTTTCCGAACTTCCGGGTTATCGGGTTTTGATGGCAGATGCTTTCATGCTCAATAATGCCGGATCTTATATTACACAAGAATTGGGCTTCGCTCTGGCATGGGGAAATGAATGGCTTTCGGTTCTGACCGACAAAGGACTGACTGTCGACAAAGTTGCAAATCGGATTAAATTCAATTTCGGAATTTCTTCGAATTATTTTATGGAAATGGCGAAATTCCGCGCCGCTCGCATGCTATGGGCCCAAATCGTTTCGGCTTACAAACCGAATTGCGATTGTGCATCAAAAATAGAGATGCATGCACAGACTTCGCAGTTCAACATGACCATATACGATGCACACGTCAATTTACTTCGTTCCCAAACCGAAACCATGTCGGCAGCATTGGCCGGAGTCAATTCCATCACTGTAACCCCATTTGACATTACTTATAAACAACCTGACGAATTTTCGGAACGTATCGCACGTAATCAGCAATTGTTGTTGAAAGAAGAATCCCATTTCAATAAAATTGTCGATCCGGCAGGTGGGTCATATTACATCGAAACTCTTACGGCCTCCATCGCCGAAGAGGCTTGGAAATTGTTCCTTGAAGTAGAAGATGCCGGCGGCTTCTATGCTGCACTCCGATCGGGATTTGTACAAAATACCGTCAATGCAGCTGCCGAATCCCGACGTACAGCTATCGCCCGCCGTAAAGAGATTCTGTTAGGGACGAACCAATATCCCAATATACACGAAACGGCACTCGATAAAATAGTTGCAGAGACGGGACACTCCTGCGGTTGCCACCACCACGAAGAGTGCACACCCGAAATGCCGGCTCTCCATACCGTTCGGGGCGCCAGTGATTTCGAGGCACTGCGTTTGGCGACCGAAAAATCGGGTAAACGTCCCAAAGTATTTATGTTGACAATAGGAAATCTGGCAATGCGGTTGGCCCGCTCGCAATTCTCCGGTAATTTCTTTGGTTGTGCCGGATATGAAATTATCGATAATCTTGGATTCGATACGGTACAAGCCGGTGTAGAGGCGGCCATCAAAGCCAAAGCCGACATCGTAGTCCTCTGTTCAAGCGATGAAGAATATGCGACATTGGCTCCCGAAGCCTATAAGCTATTGGAAGGCAAAGCTATCTTTGTCGTTGCCGGAGCACCCGAATCTATGGAAGATTTGAAAGCTCAAGGTATCACACGTTTCATAAACGTACGCAGCAATGTTCTCGAAACATTGAAAGAGTATAACACCTTATTGTCAATTTAACCGCCGACGGTTATCGAAAAACAGTATCATTATGAGACCAAATTTCAAAAATATAAATATCCGCACCGATGCATTTACCCACAGCGGACACGCGGAACTGCAAAATAACAATGCCGACTGGATAACCCCCGAACTGATTCCGGTAAAACCGATATATACCAAATCGGATCTCGAAGGAATGGAACACCTCAACTACGTTGCTGGTATCCCGCCCTATCTGAGAGGCCCGTACAGCGGTATGTATGCCATGCGTCCTTGGACGATACGTCAATACGCAGGCTTCTCTACGGCAGAAGAATCAAACGCTTTTTATCGCCGCAATCTGGCTTCAGGACAAAAAGGATTGTCGGTGGCATTCGACCTTCCTACGCATAGAGGATATGATGCCGACCACGAGCGGGTTGTGGGTGATGTCGGGAAAGCCGGCGTATCGATATGCAGTGTCGAAGATATGAAAGTTCTTTTCGACAGTATTCCTCTGAATAAAATGTCGGTATCCATGACCATGAACGGCGCTGTGTTACCTATTATGGCGTTTTACATCAACGCAGGACTGGAACAAGGAGCCAAACTCGAAGAAATGGCCGGAACTATCCAAAACGATATTCTGAAAGAGTTTATGGTGCGTAATACCTACATCTACCCACCGGAGTTCTCGATGCGTATCATTGCCGATATATTCGAATTCACCTCTCAATACATGCCCAAATTCAATTCGATTTCCATCTCGGGTTACCACATGCAAGAAGCCGGAGCAACGGCCGATATTGAATTGGCATATACGTTGGCCGACGGATTGGAATATCTTCGTGCAGGCATCAATGCAGGCATGGATATTGACACATTTGCGCCCCGGTTGTCGTTCTTCTGGGCTATCGGTATGAATTATTTCATGGAAATCGCCAAAATGCGGGCTGCGCGTATGTTGTGGGCAAAAATCGTCAAACAGTTCAATCCCAAGAATCCCAAATCTATGGCTCTGCGTACGCACTCACAAACTTCGGGCTGGTCTCTGACCGAACAAGACCCGTTCAATAACGTGGGACGTACATGTATCGAAGCCATGGGGGCAGCACAAGGACACACGCAATCGCTGCACACCAACGCACTTGATGAAGCAATCGCCTTACCGACCGATTTTTCGGCGCGTATCGCCCGAAATACCCAGATATATATTCAGGAAGAAACCTATGTAACGAAAGAAATCGACCCGTGGGCCGGCTCATATTATGTAGAGAGCTTGACCAATGAATTAGCCCATAAAGCGTGGGAACACATTCAGGAAATAGAAAAACTGGGAGGTATGGCAAAAGCTATCGAAACGGGATTGCCAAAGCTCCGCATCGAAGAAGCGGCTGCTCGTACTCAGGCTCGTATCGACTCAGGAAAACAGACAATTGTCGGTATCAACAAATACCGCCTCGAAAAAGAAGATCCTATCGACATTCTCGAAGTGGATAATACTTCGGTACGGAATCAACAAATAGCCCGTTTGAAAGAGTTGAAAGCCAACCGCGATAACGAGGCTGTAAAAGTAGCTCTCGATGCGATTACCGAATGTGTAAAAACCAAACAAGGCAATCTGCTCGATTTGGCTGTAAAAGCAGCAAAAGCAAGAGCCACACTAGGAGAAATATCCGATGCCTGCGAAGCTGTCGTAGGTCGTTATAAAGCAATCATTAGAACTATATCCGGCGTGTATTCATCTGAAACTAAAAATGATCCCGATTTCGTAAAGGCGAAAGAAATTATCGAACGATTTGCACAAAAAGAAGGTAGGCAACCACGTATCATGATTGCCAAAATGGGACAAGACGGCCACGATCGAGGTGCAAAGGTCGTAGCTACCGGTTATGCCGATTGCGGGTTTGATGTAGACATGGGTCCCCTGTTCCAAACACCGGCCGAAGCAACACGGCAAGCAGTCGAAAATGATGTTCACGTCTTGGCCGTATCATCTCTCGCAGCAGGACACAAGACTTTGATACCTCAGGTTTTTGAAGAGTTGAAAAAATTAGGTCGAGAAGATATTATCGTTATTGCTGGTGGAGTAATTCCTCCCCAAGATTACGATTTCCTGTATAATGCGGGAGTAGCTGCGATTTTCGGCCCGGGAACTCCGGTTGCCAAGTCAGCCTACGAAGTAACGAAAATTTTAATGCAAATGCGAGGCTGGGAATAGGCCGTCTTCATTATCTCCAACAGAAAAGCCGCAATATAAAAATTGTGGCTTTTTTCGATTTCCATTCTATTTATTCTCAGACAAGGCTCATTAAAGGACAAGCGGGAAGACTTAAAAGTCTTCCCGCTTGTCCTTTAATCTCAAAGATTTTATTCCTGTACACCAGCAAGTTCGGGATCGATCATGATACGACCACAATACTCGCAGACGATAATTTTCTTATGCATCTTGATATCGAGCTGTCTTTGTGGCGGAATCTTATTGAAGCATCCACCGCATGCATCACGTTGGATATACACTACTGCCAAACCGTTACGCGCATTTTTCCGTATTCTTTTAAATGCAGCCAACAAGCGGGGTTCTACCTGTTGTTCCAATTTTTTGGCTTTATCTCGCAACTTTTCTTCATCTTGACGTGTTTCCGACACGATTTCGTCGAGCTCCTCTTTTTTCTCTTGCAAGTCGGCACGACGCTCAACCAAATTCGTCTGACAGGTTTCGATTTCTTCTTTTTTGGCTTTCTCCTGTGCTGTAAACTCGCGAATCCGTTTTTCACAAAGCTCTATCGACAAATTCTGAAACTCAATTTCTTTTGTCAAAAAATCAAACTCACGATTGTTCCGCACATTATCTTGTTGTGCCGTATATTTCTCTATAAGAGCTTGAGAATTTTTAATCTCCTCTTTCTTCTTGGCGACCTCGGCTTGCAAGTTCGTGATTTCGCCCTGGAAGTTTTTCACCCGTGTTTCGAGTCCCGCAATTTCATCTTCGAGGTCTTGCACTTCAAGGGGAAGCTCTCCTCTCAACGTCTTAATGCGGTCAATCTCCGAGAGCATTGTCTGCAATTCATACAGCGTTTTCAACCGCTCCTCGACGGTGTATTCCTTTTCAGCTTTTGTCTTATCAGTAGCCATGCTTACAAATAATTTATCGGATTTGTTTCTACCTTTGTGTAATAGCATGCAAAGGTAGGAAAATTTTTTGTTATTATCTCACAAAAAATATCTTTTGTGTATTGTTCGCTTTCATAGTGGCCGATTTCGGCTAACAAAACGGCATCTTCACAGCCGAAATATTCGTGATATTTTATTTCACCCGTTACAAATGCGTCAACGCCCTGCGATACAGCCTGCGGAATAAGGAATGCTCCGGAACCACCGCACAAGGCAACCTGTCGGATTTTTCTTCCCGTCAGAGATGTATGCTTTACGCACCCCGCCTTAAAAATAGACTTCAATCGCTGTAAAAAATCCATTTCGTCCATAGGGCAAAGGAGTTCCCCCACTACACCAGCACCCGCCTGCACCCATTCATTTTCTATCGGAAGCAAATCGAACGCAGGCTCTTCATAAGGATGAATTTGCAACAATGTGCGCACAACCCGAGAACGAATATGTCTCGGGAGAACCACCTCAACTCGTATTTCTCTTTCTTTATGCAATTCTCCGATTTCTCCACAATAAGGACGCGCATTTTCTCCGGCCCGGAATGTCCCGAAACCATCGGTATTGTAACTGCAACAATCATAATTGCCTATCGTACCCGCTCCGGCTTCAAACAATGCCCGACGTACATTGTCTGCACTATTCACCGGCACATATGTAACCAATTTCAATAAATTCCGAGGTACGGGAGATAATATGGAGAGATTGAACAATCCCAACATCTCCGCCATCTTAAAATTCACCCCATTCCACGCATTATCCATATTGGTATGGCATGAATATATGGCAATATCGTTCTTCAAAGCCTTTATCAATGTACGCTCGATATAATTTTCGCCCGTAAATGATTTCAAGGGTTTAAAGACAAGAGGGTGATGTGAAATAACAAGATTTGCTCTTTGAGATATAGCGTCATCGATTACCTCTTCGGTTACATCGACACATACGAGTGCCGCTCGCGCAACCATATCGCGCGACCCGGTGAGCAAACCCGCATTATCATACGACTCTTGTAATGAAAGCGGAGCCACCTCTTCTATGGCTCGTAATATCTCTCCGACCGTTATCATCATCTCAATTCATTTCGGATTGGGACAGTTCCACTTTCAAATTCAACTCATCGAGTTGTTTCGGATCGAGCGCCGAAGGCGCATCGAGCATAACGTCCCGCCCACTGTTATTCTTCGGGAAAGCGATACAGTCTCTGATACTATCGAGACCGGCAAATATGCTTACCCAACGGTCGAGGCCGTATGCCAACCCACCATGAGGCGGCGCGCCGTATTTAAATGCATTCATAAGGAATCCGAACTGCTCTTGGGCCCGTTCGGGTGTAAATCCCAAAATTTCGAACATTTTGGCTTGTAACTGGGCATCATGTATACGGATAGAGCCACCACCCACTTCGATACCATTGCACACCATATCATAAGCATCTGCACGAACAGCCTCGGGATTGGTATCCAATAACGGTATATCTTCTTCTTTGGGATGTGTAAACGGGTGGTGCATCGCCATTAGACGATTCTCTTCATCACTCCATTCGAACATGGGGAAATCGACAACCCATAACAACGCGAACTTGTTTTTATCGCGCAAGCCTAGCTGATTTCCCATTTCAAGACGGAGTTCGCACAACTGTTTACGGGTCTTCATGGCATCATCGCCACTCAATATCAATATCAAATCGCCGGGTTTCGCATCAAATGCCGCTTTCATTTCTTGCAATATTTCTTGCGTATAGAATTTATCGACACTCGATTTTACAGTACCATCGGCTTCCACGCGGGCGTATACCATGCCTTTAGCACCGATCTGCGGTCTTTTTACAAACTCTGTTAGTGCATCGAGTTGCTTACGTGTATAATGGGCAGCACCCTCGGCACAAATACCGCCGATATACGCTGCATTATCGAAGACGCCGAATCCGTGTCCTTTCATAATATCCATAAGCTCGACAAATTTCATACCGAAACGCAAGTCGGGTTTATCACTACCATAATATTTCATGGCCTCGGCCCACGGCATGCGCATGAACGGCCCGGTCAATTCCACGCCCCGAATCTCTTTAAACAAATATTTGGCCATGCCTTCGAACAGATTGATAACATCGTCCTGCTCGACAAATGACATTTCACAGTCGATCTGTGTAAACTCGGGCTGACGGTCGGCTCTTAAATCTTCGTCCCTAAAACACTTTGCAATTTGGAAATAACGGTCGAATCCCGATACCATCAACAACTGTTTTAATGTCTGCGGACTTTGTGGCAAAGCATAAAATTGCCCGGGATTCATTCGGGAGGGAACAACAAAATCCCGAGCACCTTCAGGTGTGGAACCGACCAAAATAGGTGTCTCCACCTCGATAAATCCGTGCTCATCGAGGTACTTACGCACCTCGATTGTCATTTTATGGCGTAATTCCAAATTTTTACGTACAGCCGAACGTCGCAAATCGAGATAACGATACTTCATGCGAATGTCATCACCGCCATCGGTATTGTCTTCGATGGTAAACGGAGGTGTCAAAGCCGAATTCAATACATTCAATTCCGATACGATGATTTCGACATCTCCGGTGGGTATATTGGGATTTTTGCTGAAACGCTCATTAACCTTGCCGCTCACCTGAATAACGAATTCCCGCCCCAGATGATTGGCCCGTTCACACAATTCGGCATTATCTTCTTCATTGAAAACCAGCTGAGTAATTCCATAACGATCACGCAAATCGACAAATGTCATACCTCCCATCTTACGGGAACGTTGCACCCAACCGGCCAAAGTAACGATACTGCCGGCATCGCTCAAACGCAATTCTCCGCACGTTCTTGTTCTATACATATATTTCTAATTTATTTGGCATGAATAAATCTTGTGCAGATCCTATCACTCTACCCTGTAATTTATCGGTAAGATAATTTCTGCCCAAGTCGTGCAAAGGTAATTTTTTTTACAAGAATTACCAATGAAACCTCCAAATTTGTAAAAGGTATTCCTATTACTTCCACAAAGGGAAAACAATATGCTTATTTACACGTATTCATAAACGAAATCATCATACCGAGAACCCTCTCACGAACATCTTTACGGGAAAGCACCAAGTCATGCAATCCGTCCTCGATTATCCGGCATTCCGCCCGGTCGCCCAACTTCGGTGTCAATCTTTTTATATCTTCCACATTCAGTACGGTATCGCTTTTCGTGGCATGGTCGCTCCACTCTTTATCGTTAGAGGAATATTGTGAACAAAGGACCAATGTCGGTATCGTCAAATGCAATCCTTGCCGTACCTTGCGATGACCTTCCCCTACCGCTCGCAACCAAGAAAAATAGAGCGGTACAGTACGAGGTTTATGCCGTAAATCAAAATTCCATTCTCCATATTCCGAAATATGTACACTCCGGAAATAATTATCATTCAATTTATTTTCTGTTGAAGCATAAGGAAAAACCAAGCTTATAACCGACGCCAACGGAATAACAATCCATCTATCGAACCAAGAAGCGTTGAATTCGAGAAAAGGAGAATTCAGTATCAATCGATTTATCATCGTCCGGTATTTTCCCTCGGCACAATAAAGAGCCGATAACAGACCTCCGGTAGAATGCCCTATCAATGTAATATCGGTATTTCCTTGTTCTTTTATCGATTCAAGAGCTTTATCTATCTCAGGATAATATTCCGACAAATGTTTGCAATAATTATAATGCTGACCCGACAAATAGGATCGGCCATATTTCCGTAAATCCACCGCATAAAAATTCCGTCCCGAGGCTACGATGCGTTCTGCCATATGGTCTTGAAAAAAATAATCGAGATACCCGTGTATGTACAATACGGCTTTGCAAGTAGGTCGCTCGGAATGCCTCTCGATAAACGTCGCCGTTACTTTCCCTTCATAATCATCTGGGAAATACCATGTTGTGTATTTATATGCTTCCATATCAAAAAAATCAATACTTCTTCCTCATTGTTGGCTGAATCCACACTCGACAAATGGCGAGCAAAAAAACTAGCCGCTTACGTTTGCCGAAAATTTCGCCCATGATGCCCCCTACACCCGGAATAACTTCCAAACCGAAATCTTTGTTCACATTTCCAAATACCCCTACAACTTCACATGTACGAGAAAAATCTACTTCTCTGGCAAGCGGCATTTAAAGGCAACGTAAAAGAGAGTACTTTCTACACCTTGATACAAATCCGACACAAAATAACAATTTATTTTCATACATTCAAAAATTCCCCATACAACCCATACAATAAAATATACCTTTTACAAAAGCTTTTGTAAAAGGTATATAAATAGGGAGTTCATATTTCAGATGTTTTGATTATCTTTGTAGCGACTTATACAAAGCATAATTTTTCTGATAAATATGGACAAGAAATTTACCGAATATTCTCATTTCGATTTATCGGCGATAAATAAAGAAGTGTTGAAAAAATGGGACGACGAACAAGTCTTTCATAAAAGCTTGGAAATACGAGAAGGTGCACCTTCGTTTGTTTTTTACGAAGGACCTCCTTCGGCCAACGGTATGCCGGGTATACATCACGTCATGGCCCGTTCCATCAAAGATATTTTTTGCCGATATAAAACAATGAAAGGTTTCCAAGTCATGCGTAAAGCCGGCTGGGATACTCACGGACTGCCCGTAGAACTAGGGGTAGAAAAAGCTTTGGGCATTACGAAGGAAGACATCGGTAAAAAAATTTCGGTCGAGGAATACAACGCAGCCTGCCGAAAAGATGTAATGAAATACACCAAAGAGTGGGAAGACCTTACCCATAAAATGGGCTATTGGGTCGACATGAAAAATCCTTACATCACTTATGATAACCGCTATATCGAAACGCTTTGGTGGTTATTGAAACAGCTTTATGGCAAAGGTCTTCTCTATAAAGGTTATACCATACAGCCTTATTCTCCGGCAGCCGGCACGGGTCTCAGTTCACACGAACTCAACCAGCCGGGCTGTTACCGGGACGTAAAAGATACGACCGTCGTAGCACAGTTCAAAATGAAGAATCCTCGGCCGGAAATGGCGACATGGGGTACCCCCTATTTCATTGCTTGGACAACAACCCCGTGGACACTTCCCTCGAATACGGCTCTTTGTGTCGGCCCCAAAATCGATTATATAGCTGTGCGGTCTTACAACAGCTATACGGGAGAACCCATCACCGTCGTACTGGCCAAAGCGCTGCTCAATGATCATTTCAATCCCAAAGCAGCGGGTCTCGCCCTCGAATCATACAAACCGGGCGATAAACTCATTCCTTATCAGGTCATAGCCGAATACAAAGGAGCAGATCTCGTAGGTATGGAATATGAGCAGCTGATACCGTGGGTAAAGCCCATCGATGTCGATGAAAACGGGAATTGGTCGGTAAGTGAGAAAGCTTTCCGCGTTATTCCGGGAGATTATGTAACTACCGACGAAGGCACTACCGGTATCGTACACATTGCTCCTACATTCGGCGCAGACGACGCACAAGTAGCAAAAGCAGCCGGTATTCCATCTCTTTTTATGGTCAATAAAAAGGGAGAAACTCGTCCGATGGTCGATCTGACAGGAAAATTCTATCTGCTCGATGAGCTCGACGACAACTTTGTGAAAACCTGCATCGATGTAGAAAAATATACTCCATATCAAGGCGCTTGGGTGAAAAATGCCTACGATCCCCGATTTACCGTAGACGGCAAGTACGACGAAAAATCGGCACAGGCTGCCGAATCTCTCGACATCATCATCTGCATGATGATGAAACAGAGCAATCAAGCGTTCAAAATAGAGAAACACGTCCACAATTATCCGCACTGTTGGAGAACGGACAAACCCGTACTCTATTATCCGCTCGACAGCTGGTTTATCCGTTCGACAGCTTGTAAAGAGCGTATGATCGAGCTGAACAAAACCATCAATTGGAAACCCGAATCGACCGGTACGGGACGCTTCGGGAAATGGCTCGAAAATCTCAATGACTGGAATCTGAGCCGCTCCCGTTATTGGGGAACTCCGTTACCCATCTGGCGTTCGGAAGAAGGTGAAGAAATATGCATTGGATCAATCGAAGAACTCTACCAAGAAATCGAAAAATCGATTGCAGCCGGATTCATGAAAACCAATCCTTACAAAGAAAAAGGATTCGTTCCCGGAGTATATACACCAGAAAACTATGGAAAAATAGACTTGCACCGGCCATACGTCGATGACATCATACTCGTATCGAAATCGGGAAACCCCATGAAACGCGAAAGCGACCTGATCGATGTTTGGTTCGACTCCGGTTCGATGCCGTATGCCCAAATACACTACCCGTTCGAGAACAAAGAATTGCTCGATAGCGGAAGTGTATATCCGGCCGATTTCATCGCCGAGGGCGTAGACCAAACACGCGGTTGGTTTTTCACGCTCCACGCCATTGCTGCGATGATTTTCGATAAAGTAGCATACAAAACCGTCATATCCAACGGTTTGGTTCTCGATAAAAACGGTAATAAAATGTCGAAACGGCTCGGTAATGCAGTCGATCCGTTCTCGGCTATTGAAAAATACGGTTCCGACCCATTGCGCTGGTACATGATAACCAATTCTTCTCCGTGGGACAATCTAAAATTCGATCTCGACGGTGTGGAAGAAGTACGTCGCAAATTTTTCGGAACGCTCTACAACACTTATTCGTTTTTCGCCCTCTATGCCAACGTTGACGGGTTCACTTTCGCCGAGCCGGAAATTCCGGTTTCACAACGTCCAGAAATCGACAGATGGATTATCTCCCTGCTCAACAGTCTTGTAAAAGAGGTCGACGGATATTATGCCGATTACGAACCGACACGAGCCGGTCGCGCCATATCCGATTTTGTCAACGACAACCTCAGCAACTGGTATGTGCGATTGAATCGTAAACGTTTCTGGGGTGGAAATATGGATAAAGACAAGCTCTCGGCTTACCAGACTCTCTACACCTGTCTCGAAACGGTGGCCTCACTTATGGCTCCTATCGCACCGTTCTTTGCTGACCGCCTTTATACCGACTTAACATCGGCCACGGGCCGTTCGGCTCAGTCGGTACACCTGAGCAATTTCCCCGCAGCTGACGAATCGGTCATCGATAAAGAGCTCGAAGAGCGTATGCAAGATGCACAAGATATAACGTCTATGGTATTGGCTCTCCGCCGTAAGGTTAATATCAAGGTACGCCAACCGCTCACGACTCTTATGATACCCGTTCTCGACGAAAAACAACAAAGAGACATCGAAACGATAAAAGAACTTGTGCTGAACGAAGTCAATGTCAAAGAGATGCTCTTTGCCGACAATGCAGCCGGTATTTTGGTGAAACGAGTAAAACCCGACTTCAAGAAATTAGGCCCGCGTTATGGAAAGATAATGAAACAGTTAGCCGCAAAAATTGCGGGCATGTCGCAAGACGACATTCTGCAATTCGAAAAAGAAGAGAAATTTGCCTTCGACATCGACGGACAACAAGCTATCATAGAAATCGGCGACGTAGAAATCATCTCGGAAGACATTCCAGGTTGGCTCGTTGCAAATGAAGGCCGTCTTACCGTGGCCCTCGACATTACCGTAACCGAAGATTTGCGCAGAGAAGGTATAGCGCGTGAATTGGTAAACCGCATACAGAACATACGTAAATCGAGCGGGTTCGATATTACCGACAAAATCCATGTAAAACTCACACGAAACGAGGAGACCGACCCGGCGGTAGAAGAATATAAAGATTATATCGCCAAACAAGTTTTGGCCGAAAGCATAACGCTATGCGATACGCTGGATGCAGTCGGAGCCGAACTTGATTTCGAAACGTTCACCATACAAGCAGCCATAACAAAAGCGTAATATAGATTTTGCTCCATACCAATTTGTAATATGGGGCAAAATTTTTATCTTCGCAGACTAAATATTAAAAACCAAAAACATTTCTAACCATGGGCAAGAAAACACGTTATTCCGATGCAGAGCTGGAAGAATTTCGCGCTATTATTCAAGACAAACTCGAAAAAGCATATAAAGATTATGAGTTGCTGAAAGCTTCTGTCATGAATGCCGACGGTAACGACACCAGCGACACCTCTCCCACATTCAAAGTTCTGGAAGAGGGTGCAACGACTCTCTCCAAAGAAGAAGCCGGGCAACTGGCTCAGCGACAAATGAAATTCATACAGCACCTGCAAGCCGCACTGGTACGTATCGAAAACAAGACATACGGCATTTGCAGGGAAACCGGGGAACTGATTCCCAAAGAACGCCTTTACGCCGTTCCTCATGCCACATTGAGTATCAATGCGAAGAAAGAACAGAAATGACAAAACGGCAAATTGCTTTTCTTTCCATATTTTTGGTGCTGATTATCGATCAAGCATCAAAAATATGGATTAAAACCCATTTTACTTTGGGTGAATCCGTCGTCATCTTTCCGTGGTTTCGCATTCTTTTTATCGAAAACAACGGAATGGCATTTGGTATCGAGATTCTCGGTAAGTTGTTTCTTAGCTTGTTCAGGGTTGTAGCTATTGCTGTAATCGGATACTATTTATATAGGCTTACACAACGAGCCGTTCGTTATAAAAACGGATTCGTCATCTGCATATCGCTTATATTTGCAGGGGCAATGGGGAATATCATCGACTCGCTTTTTTATGGGTTAATATTCAGCGAATCGACTTTCTATACAGTAGCGACGTTCATGCCCGAGGGTGGAGGTTATGCACCTTTCCTATATGGTAAAGTGGTAGATATGCTTTATTTTCCGTTATTCGGGTTTTACTGGCCCAAATCTATGCCGTTTATCGGGGGAGAATATTTTGAATTCTTCCACCCCATTTTCAATATCGCCGATGCTTCTATATCAGTGGGGGTAATCGTTCTTATCTTATTCTACCGGCACACATTCTCGTCTTCCCTCTCGGAATTATTCCCATCGAAGTCGAAATAAAAACGCTATAAGATGTCCAGTGTAAAGCGAATATTAGGCGCAGGAATATTTTTCGTTCTCATTTTTACGGCGTGCGAACAAATCCCGTCGCATATCATCGCTCCTGAACAAATGGAAACACTGCTCATTGATATACACAAAGCCGAAGCGATTTCGGACAACCTGACCCAATACGCATCGGATAGAGAAAAGGAAAGACTGCGGCAATCGGTATTTGACCGGCATCATGTAACACAAGCGCAATTCGATACCTCGCTGGTTTGGTACAGCGAGCACATGACCAAATATTCTCAAATATACAACAACGTTACTGCAAGGCTGAAAGAGGAAGACGATGCCGTGAAAACGTTGTTGGTCGAACGCAAAAGTTCTCCCCTCACCCGGCCTGGCGACTCAATCGACGTATGGAACAAAGACCCGTATTACTTGTTCGAACCCCGTCTGTACCGTCATGTCCTACTATTCAATATCCTTGCCGACGATAATTTCAGGGAAAACGATATCTTCCAACTCTCGATCAACTTCGACCAACTGCCTCAGGGAATACCCGACAAAGCCCGTATTACACTCGTGATAAGACACCGTAATGACTCTATCTACTCGGTAACACGGGAGATTCTACACAACGGTACGACGATGATCGAGGCGCAGGCTCAAAACGACAAGGTTACACGTGTCATGGGCAGCATCGAAGTCCCGCTGCACCCGATGTGGCAGGAAACATACGCCAATAAAATCTCTTTATTACGTATCCGCCATAAAAACCGGCCGAACGTCCCCAAATCCGCATCATGACGGTCCACACATTTTTAGCTCATTTTATTTATGGGGAAAAAGGATTGACAGGGCAGCATCTGCTGCACGTCGATACCTTACATCACACGATCGCTCTGTCGCCTTACGAAAAAGAGACGGCCGGGACCCGTTTCTGCGACGGAATCTTATTCGTCGCCAATGCTTCATTCGAAGTTTGCAAACCGCAAATCATAGCCGAGCTGAAAGCCCAAAACATTTTCACCCTGTCTGCACTGGCCTCCTACCTATCCGATTCATCGACACTATTGCCGTTTTGTAAGCCGCCAATATCCCGCTTGTATGCCATAATCCCCTCTCCGTCAAATAAAGAGATATATTTACAAGAAATCTTATCGTTATAATTATATGAAGTTTTTTCGTATCTTTGTTGATATAAAAAAACAATATATTCCATTTATATGAGACTTGCGATTGTCGTGCCTTGCTACAACGAGGAAGGCGTTATCGGAGAATCGGCCCGGCAACTTACATGCATACTGAAAGAGTTGATCGATAAAGATAAAATTTCGGAAAACAGTTTTATCCTGTTTGTCAACGACGGTAGTAAAGACAATACATGGCCGATGATCGAGGAATTATATAAAAACGACAAACATATATTCGGTCTGAGTTTGGCATTGAACCGAGGACATCAGAATGCCCTGCTGGCAGGGCTGATGACGGTCAAGGACATCTGCGATGCTGCTGTATCGATCGACGCCGACTTGCAAGACGATGTCTCCGCCATCGAAAGCATGGTCGACGCTTTTACACAAGGGTTCGATATTGTCTACGGCGTGCGGAGTTCCCGCAAGACCGATACTTTTTTCAAGCGTACAACGGCTCTGATGTTTTACCGGTTAATGTCGGGATTGGGAGCCAACTCGGTATATAACCACGCCGACTACCGATTGATGAGCCACCGCGCCTTGCAATTCTTATCGGAATATCCCGAACGGAATCTTTTTCTACGCGGTATCATTCCTACGATCGGTTACAAAACGACTTGCGTCTATTACGAGCGGAAAGAGCGTTTTGCCGGGGTATCGAAGTACCCTTTGCGTAAAATGATCAACTTCGCCATCGAGGGTATCACCTCATTCTCCACCAGACCTATACGGCTCATCTCCTCCATGGGTTTTCTCATACTTTTTATCACTCTTGTCATGGCGATTTATACGCTCGTTTCGTTTTTCATCGGGCGTACCGTAGAAGGCTGGACGTCGTTGATGCTTTCTTTTTGGTTCTTGGGCAGCGTGTTGCTCATTGCCATAGGTACCATAGGAGAATATATCGGGAAAATATACATCGAGGTAAAACAGCGCCCGCGTTATAATATCGAGACATTTCTCACACACGATCACGAGTCGTAAAAGTACAATCACCTACAATGTTTCTTCTCCATACGATGTTGTGTTGGAATGGTAATCCGTACTCAAAAGAGCGCCATTCCGACAAACGAGGGGGAGGAATTTATTGCCAAGTGCAAAACATAAGATCTCTCACTTGCGTTCGAGATGACAATTCTGTCATTCCGAGCGAAGCCGATAGGTCGACGAGGAATCCCGCGTTGTTTGCCGGAGATTTCCTTTTACAAGAGATACTTCGCTACCGCTCAGTATGGCACAAGCATAGACCTTTTTCTTGATAATGAATTAAGATTCCTCACATACGTTCGGAATGACATTTGCTTTGAAAAGGTGTCTTCGGGGTTACTCCCTCTTGGCTGTTCTTTTTATGGGACAACCTTGCAACGGGGATTCTTCACTACGCTTACGCTACGTTCAGAATGACATTTACTTTGGAAATGGGATTCTTCGTGGTTACACCCCTCTGAATGATACGAAAAAACAGCCCCGTACCGGCATATAGCCGATACGGGGCTTCCCTTATGAAATACGTAAATTTTATTCGTAAAGTCCGGCAACAAAGTTTGCCAACTCCTCACCTCTCAAATCCTGAGCAATGATTTTTCCTTCGGGATCGATGATATACATACGAGGAATACCGGTAACATTGTATTGTTTGGCAACAGGACATTCCCAACCTTTGAGCGACGATACATGGTGCCAGTTCATATCGTTTTTCTTAATGGCAGCTTTCCACGGACCAGCTGTCTCGTCGAGCGAAACACCGAATATCTCGAAGCCCTTGTCATGGTACTTCTCGTAAATGGCTTTTACGTTGGGAACTTCACGCAAGCAAGGACCACACCACGAAGCCCAGAAGTCGAGCAATACATAGTGTCCGCGCAAGCTCGACAACGAAAGCTCGGTACTGTCGGGAGTCATCAACGTAATGTCGGGAGCCGTACCGCCTATCGAAACAGCCGCCAATGCCTCTACCGCATTTTTCAATTCCAGACCGGGAGCCGATTGTTTCACACGGTCGGTCAGAGCATCGTATGCAACCTGTACGGTATCGAAAGGCATGCTTCTTATCATATAATCCTTGATAAAATAGGCAACACCATAATTATTTTTGGCAGAGTCCACGAAATTATAGATACTTTCATTCATTCTGGCATCCATCATATCGAAGAATACGACGGCCGAATCCAAAGTCATCGTCGTATCTTTTCCCTGTAAGATGTTCGATAAGGCAAACATACGCCCCAGTTGCATGAAAGAAGCGGTCATAATCATCTGCGTACCTTGCTCATACACTTTCTGTTCATCACCTACGGCTTCGATCGAAAGGGTTTCATAGGTCGAACTGTCCTTTGCTGTACGAAGTTCTGTGGCTATCGTTACGACAACAGGAATTTCCGAAACAAGAATTTCCTTTTTCGCTTCTTTTGCAGCATTGAGTTCATACACATCTACTCCGGCAGGAAGGGTAAACGAGAACGAACCATCGGCAGCTACAACGACCGAGTCAATGACCGGAGTCTCATCATTCACTTTCTTTTGCAGATACACCGTTTTTCCGGCGCCATCTGCCCATTTTCCTTCTACCGTGTACTGGGGCGTACAAGCCGACAAGCACACCATACCTGTTAAGGCGATTGCGGTTAAATTTTTCAATTTCATAGTTTTATTGTTTATTATCGCAACAATCCTTACACACCCTGAAAGGAGCGTGTAAGGATTGCTACATTTACAGTTTATTATTGTTTATCGGCCAGTGTAACGCCATATTGTGCAAAATATTCTTTGCAGAGTTCTACACGGGCCTTGATGTCGGGAAGCACATCTTCTTTGGTTTTTCCACTACCATTCAAGTAATCCTCGGCCGGTGGAAATGCAAAGAAACCATTTTCTTCCAGAGAAAGAGATGCTTCTACTTCGGCATAATAGGCTTCTTTCTCGGCAGCCGTTGTCGTTACGATAAAGGCTACATAATCACCCATAACCTGTGCCAATGAAGGACGGAAATAATTGGCATAATAAGCCGTAGGATAACCAACTTCCGCAACTTGTTCGCTGCTAAAAAGATTCAGCTCACAAACTCCTACTCGGCCGGGACGCAATTCGCTCTGATACCAAATAGTCGGCACATGCCACAGATTTTCGCCGTTTACGATTTCGTCAAACGAGTTCCAATACAATCCATAATTCACCCATCCTTCTTCGAAATCATCGGCCGTCGAACTATAATAACCATCGCTGTTTGCATTCACAGAGAAAATCAGACCTCCTAAGTCTACACCCACCGTGTAGTCGATACTGTATTGATTGAATTCGGTCGGTTCTTCCAACTGCGAATTGGCGATATTGGAGAAAACGTATTCCACAACCAATGAAGTATAAAGACGTTTCAGATAGGTCTTATCCATCGTGTCGAAATCAGCGCAGCAGTGCGAGAACATGATAAATTCGGGACAACAAGTTCCTCCTTCAAAAGCATAATGTATATCTTTCGAATGACTTACCAATCCCATACCGCGATTGGTATAATAAGGATTATATTGTACTTCGCTGGCAAAATAGATGGTGCGAGGCATATATTTTGCAATAAAATCATTACCGAATACAGGGAATACTTCGGTTTCGAGGAAATTGAGAACTTTACCCACATACTCGTTATCGGCCGCCACAAAATACTGTCCGTAGAAATCGGGAACGGAATCACCGTCTTCTGTAACAATGTCGGTATCCCATTTAAACATACGACCATCGGGTGAAGCATAGCAGAAAGTCGCCGTATCGACATCGAGCGTAGCATTCAAGTCATACTTGGTATTGAAGGCATCAATAGCTTCATCGGGAGTCTGGTTAGTAATATCATTACCGTTGCCACCGTCGTTATTATTGTCGTCGTCGCTACAAGCGGTAAACGCCACTGCTGCCAACAAACAGCTTGCAAACATCAAAGTTTTTTTCATAATTCACTTTAAATTAAAAGGTTTGTAATTCGGGTTTATTCCATCAATAAGAAATCATAGAGCGTACCGGACGGGAGTTTACATTCTGCGGATTGATTCTCCGTTCGGCGATCGGGAAATTCAGCGTATAGGCCGCATCATCCTTCTCCAATTTGTAATAACCGGCTTTACCGTATGGGTGTACAATCTCCGTTCTTGTCGTGCGGCGAAGATCGATAAACCGGTGCAACTCCTCGAAACAGAGTTCGCGACGGCGCTCGTCCCAAATAAATTGCACGATTTCCTCTCCTCCCCTAAAATCGGACGGCGTCAATTCCCGATAAGCCTGTGCGTCCAATCGGTATTTGCGCAGACGATTGGCATAATCGAGCGCTGTATCGTAATCGGGACTCTCTTTCCGCGCATACGCTTCGGCCAACGTAACGTATGCCTCGGCCGATCGGAATGCCGCTCTCATATAGAGATTATCATAGGAATTAAACTTCAAGGCATTATAATTTCCCGCATTATAATATTGATCTTTGCCTTTCCGTGGAGGTATATACCAATAGGCCAACCGGTGATCCCCGATGCAGGTCGTCGTATCGTAGTCATACAGACCTATTAGGTTATTGTCAATAGTACGAGATAAAGTAAACGTTTGTTCCCCAGAATTCGATATGGAAATAAGAGTAGATATTGTCGATGTAGAACCTGCGAAGCAATACATCAATTCCGGATTGGCAGGCTGCATGAAATTATCATAATCAGCCGAACCAGAGATTTCCCCCGGAGCCACCGATTGTGTACGGTCTGTGATGTCAAAGAGCTTGTCATTAGAAGCCAAAATCTCTTTTCCATACTCAATAGCCGCATCGAAATCATTGGTATAAAGAGCCTTGCGCATGGCGACAAAGAGCATGGCATCGTAGCCGATATAGTAATAATTACCGGTATCTTTACCCTTCAAAACTTTCAATCCCTCTACTATATCCTTGTCGATCTGCTCATATACTTCGGCAAAGGTGGCCCGATTGTAGGGCTGCAACGAAGGGGTCGGGTCGGTCTTCAACGGCACGCACAATGTCTCGGGAGTAGCCATATCGTAGGGTACGGCATATACATTGGCCAGCATCAAGTAAGAAAATGCCCGGTGAAATAAGGCCTGTCCTCGCAAAATATCTTGTTCTTCGGGCGTACCTTCCAACCCCCTATTCAAAGCGTCGAGACAAGTGTTGGCCACCAATATCTGGGAATAGAGATAGTTGAACAATTCATCTTCAAACGATTCGTCTTCGATTTCTATTTCGTCGCGCCATTGATAGACATAACGGTATTTATTCAAAGTAACCGGCAAGGTATTATCTTGTAGAGGTGTATATAATTCCATGTCGTCGGTCATCAGGTTTAACCAGACACCCATCTTCACCAAATTATAAAAATAACCTTCTCCTTGCAATATTTCGGTGTAATCGGCGCATGTCGTAGGTATCACCAAGTTTTGAGCCGACCGCTCGAGAAAATCGCTACAACCTCCTGTACTCAAACACAAAGCCAGAAGGATAGGATAAACAACTTTTCGTATCATCGTAGTCATTTTCATTTTTATATCAGGTTAAAAACCGATCGTTACCGAAAGCGAATAGGTACGCGGTATCGACGAGTTGGCAGAACTACCTTGCTCGGGGTCGAAGCCGTGCCAACGTTTATCGGCAATAATAAAGAGGTTATTAGCTTGCGCCGAAATCTGGAAGTTGGACAAGTGCATTTTCTTGAGCACCTTTTTGTTGAAGATATACGAGAGCGACAAGCTGCGCAAACGCAAATTGTTGGTAGAACATACCCGCGCCGTCGAGTAGTCGTACATCGACGTGCCATAGATATGATCGACATTGGCTCTCATAGGACGTATTCCCAAATTGGTATAGGTATTGTCGTCGTAAAGCGCCGGTATATTGGTATGCAATTCATCACCGGGTTCCCGCCAACGATTCAGAATTTCCCGTGTTACATTCTTCTCGGGGTCGAACACCGAATCGTAATCGCCGTAGATAAACGGCAAACGATTGACCGCTCCCAGCGAATAGGTGAACGAGCCGCGGAGAATCCACTCTTTCCATCGGTATTCGAGATTGATACCTCCCGTATGAGGAGGAGAAACCACTCCCGACTTCACAAGTTCTATCTCATCTTCATAAAGGGTGTAATTTTTATAGGTTTTACTCAACCACGTAGCCGACGTATTACCTTTTTTATCATAAAAAACCGGCAATCCCGTTTCATGGTCAAGACCAGCAAACGGATAAGAATAAATCGTACCCAAAGCCTCTCCCTCGATCAAAGCCGATCCCGACAACATATTCTCTCGCGTGTTGTTCGTCTCGTCATTGGCCTTGATGAGTTCGTTTTTATTATACGAGTGTACAAAGCCGATAACCAAACGCATATCTTTGGTCTGCAACGGCGTAAATTTTACCGCCAATTCCACACCGCTGTTGTTGACATTACCACCATTGATCTTCCGAATGGTATATCCGTTTACCGCCGAAATGGTTTTATTGACGATCATGTCGGTACCCACCTTCTTGTAAAAATCGACCGTCGCCGTGATACGGTCCAACAGGAAAGAAAAGTCCAAACCGACATTGTACTGCGTTGTTTTCTCCCAACGCAAGTCTTCATTCGGCCAATAAGCAACGGTCGATGTAGCCATACCTGTATTGGAATCGATAGAACCTATCTGCATCACCAAATCGGGCGATGTACCTTTATCGACATTTCCCTGTATACCATAAGAGAGGCGCAAAGCCAAATAGGAAAGCCAATCTTCATAAGGTTTCATAAAGGCTTCGTTGGTCAACGCATATTTACCGGCTACGGACCAAATGGGCAGGAAACGATACTTAGGGTTCTCGCCGAACTGGTTGCTGCCATCCATACGCACATTGGCATTCAACGTGTACTTATCTTTATAGGAATAAATACCAGAGAAAATCCAAGAAACCGTATTGGCTCGGTTGTCTGTTATCACAGGGGTGAAAGCGCCGTTTTTCAAATCGACAATATAGGCATCGGTATAAGAGGGAGATATAACCTGCCCGCGCTCGGGCATCCAACCGTAGTGTGTACCTGAAAAACCGTCAGTAATCACACTGCGGATTTCAGAGGTAGCCAACGCGCTCACCAAATGACCTTTGAAATCTTTGGAATAACTCAATGTATTTCGTATATCGAGAGTCGTTTTGGTTGCCTCACTCTTCGACAAAACACCCCCTTGCGGTATAACGCTTTCGTTCCAAAAAGAACTACCGAACTCCAATTCATCAAAAACATATCCGCGAAGTTGATTTACATAATAAGAATCTTCCTGTGCCCATGTCGTCGTTTTCGTTGCATTATATACATACGACCCGGTCATTTCATAACGTAAACCGTCGTAAATTTTCCACACGAAATTCATCAAACCGGTCAAGCTGGCAAGGTCGGCATAATTACCTGTGGTCTGCGACTCATGCAAAGCATTGAAAGCATAAGTCTGATTGGCCATATTACTTGTTGAAAAAGATTCATACGGACGGTAGAAGAAAAGCGAACCATCGGCATTATAGGCTGGTATGGTACGTGCTGTTTCCCGGGCATAGGAGTCGGGATTGAAACTGCTGTGATATCCCTGATTATCGGTAATGGAACCATTCAACTGAAAGCCGATATATACTTTCGGGCTTATCCACGAATTGACTTTCAAAGTCGCCGTATAACGTTTAGACACCTCTTCCCGCGCCGTACCCTGAGAGATGGAGGCTCCGACGGAGGAATAATAGGTGGAGCTTTCGTTTCCGCCCGAAAGACTGAGCGTGTGATTTTGCGTTACGGCATTACGGAAAAGCAGATCGAACCAATCGGTATTACGGTCGATCATCTCGGTTACAGCCGCATCGAATTGCGATCGCGTCAATTTCTTGGCATCATACTGAGCCTTCAACATCTCATAGCCGAGATTGAAATCTTTCCGGGTATAAGAAAGTCGCGAATCGAGCAAATCTTTCGAGAGTTGCACCCGCTCACCGGCGTCCATCAAATAAAGACGACGATAATTTTCCCGTTGGTTGATCGAAACCGATCCATTGTATGTAACCTGTGCAGGGCCGTTACGTCCTTTCTTGGTTGTAACGACGATAACGCCATTGGCTGCCTGCACACCGTATATGGCCGTTGCCGAAGCGTCTTTCAGCACGGTAATACTCTCGATGTCGTTGGGATTGACCCCCGCAATCGCATTACCGACAAGGTACTGGGCATCTTCGGCCAAAGGATCGAGGTTACCGCTCGCGTCCCAGTTGACACTGTTATCGTCGAGAATAATCCCGTCGAGTACCCACAAAGGCGCCGTATTCCCGTATAAAGAAGAGGTTCCACGAATACGGATTTTCGGCGTGGCACTCGGGCCGCCACCGGTCGTCGTTACCGACATACCGGCAACCTGACCAGCCAACATCTGATCGATGGAAAATTTATCGGATAATTTTATTTCGTCCATCTCTATCTGGGAAACGGCACTCGCCAATTCCCGCCGATTGACATTCTGATAACCGGTTACCACCACCTCGTCGAGATAAGCACTCTTCTCGGTCATCGTTACATCTATGACTTTTTTGTCTCCGACCGCTACCTCTTTTTTCTCGAAACCGATCGAAGAAAAAACAATAACCGTCCCGCTTTCATTGGGGACAAGAATCATATAACGGCCGTTTTCGTCGGTAATGGCTCCACCCGACGTAGAACCTTTCACCGCAACCGTTACACCGACCAATGCTTCTTTTCCCGGGTCATAAACGTGCCCCGTAACGACTCTTACTTTTTGAGCCATTACCTGAGAAGAAGACAAAAGCAAAACAACAATACTTAACAGTTGTAAATATTTTCTCATAGCACTTGGCACAATTACCTTTAAAAGGGTAATATTTTAGGTAAACTTTTGGTGTCTTAATGCTCGCAAAGTTATAATAAAGACAGTAAAATAAAAAACAATATTACGTTTTTTATTTCATTCTTCACAAGCAGTATCATTTTGTCAGACCAACAAGATAAATGTTATCTGCTTTTTATTCAGTCATATATATATCATTTCAAAAAGATTTTTTCCGCAGGATTTTTTTTCATTTTTATTTCTACATATCGCATTTTTAATATCCAATAATAGGATTTTTGTGAAATAATATGCAATATATTTGCAAACAATAAACCCAAACAGTCGACATTCCCTCGTGAAAAGATAGATTTTCTTTCTCCTTTTACGTATCTTTGCAACAAACAGGAACCGAATCTTGCATATAACTTCATGGACATCATCACTTTATTAGGCCCTACGGCATCGGGAAAAACGGCTCTGGGTGTACTGCTCGCCGACGCTCTGCATACCGAAATCATCAGCGCCGACTCCCGACAGATATACCGACGCATGGATATAGGTACGGGAAAAGACCTGAATGAATATACGGTAATGGGACGACAGATACCGTACCACTTGATAGATATATGCGAACCGGGCTATAAATACAACCTCTACGAATATCAGCGCGACTTCAATACCGCCTTCGACGAGATACGTCGAAGGGGAAACACCCCTCTCCTATGCGGCGGAACGGGATTGTATATCGAAACCGTACTGAAAGGCTACTGCATGCCGCTCGTCCCCGAAAACAAAACTCTGCGCGAATCGTTGGCCGGGAAGTCGCTGGCCGAACTGGAAGAGATTCTCAAAACCTACAAAACCCTACATAACAAAACCGACGTGGATACCTGTAAACGGGCTATCCGAGCCATAGAAATAGGGGAATACTACAAAAACATGCCGCCGGAAAAACGCAGGGATACTCCGCTCGAAAGTTATATAATAGGTATAGACATAGATCGGGAACTGCGTCGTAAACGTATTTCGGACCGCCTTAAAGCCCGTCTCGAAAACGGTATGGTCGAAGAGGTGAAAGCTCTCCTCGACGAGGGTATCGCGGCAGAAGACCTGATTTACTACGGACTGGAATATAAATACCTGACCGAATACATTCGAGGCGACTACTCTTACAATGAAATGTTCTCACGCCTCGAAATCGCCATTCATCAATTTGCCAAACGGCAAATGACTTGGTTCAGGGGCATGGAACGCCGAGGATTCACCATACACTGGGTCGACGGTACTCTTCCTTTTGAATTATTATGTAAACAGATTACAGAAAAAATAAAAGAACAGATATAGAGACTGCGATTGAGAAAATACAACACACACGAAAAAAGAAATCTCTATATCTGCCCTTCTGTTTCTATAAACAAATAATCCCGTTTTTCGTTCACCATAAATTATTTTTTTTCGACAAAAATCCTTTTCTTTGTAGAAAAATATCTTTTATCCATGTACAAGTTCCGTAAACAGACTTTTTTGCTTTTCGTCGTAGGAATCATCTCGACCGCAAACATACAACAGGCCGCCGCATTCGAAAAAGCAGATACGACAAACAATAAGGCTCTACTCTCCCCGACCGCTCTCTCCATAAATGCCGACCGGACTTATTCCCGCCCCCTGTTCTACGGGAAAAGACAGAAGAGGCTCGACAACCTCACCTCGAAAGAGTGGTTCAAAATGACATCGGTTTCGGTTCCGCTCGTACTGAGCGGCATAGCCGTGGAATGGGCCAAACAACCTGTCAACGACCTGCGTAACGCCTATGTCCCCAACTTCCGCCACAAATACGACGATTACCTGCAATATGCCCCGGCGGTCCTTATGCTCGGGCTGAAAATAGGCGGGGTAAAAAGCCGCAGTTCGTGGGGACGCATGATTACCGCCGACGCTTTCTCTGTCGCGATCATGGCGACCCTCGTAAACGGTATCAAATATACGGCCAAATCGCAACGGCCCAATTCGGGCAGCCACAACTCTTTCCCGTCGGGACACACGGCCACGGCATTCATGGCAGCAACCATGTTCCACAAGGAATACGGCATACGCAGTCCGTGGTACAGCGTGGCAGGCTATACCATCGCTACGGCGACCGCCTATTCCCGACTGCTCAACAATCGGCACTGGATTTCCGACGTTCTGGCCGGGGCGGGTATCGGTATCATCTCGACGGAGCTGGGGTATTGGATCACGGGACTGATTTTCAAAGATAAAGGAATACAATGGAAAGAATATGACTATGATCTGCGTTTTCCCGACCGGACTCCCTCGTTTATCGGATTATATACCGGATATATGTTCATGCCGAGAGAAATACGCTTGTCGGACGAATTGGTATTCCATACCTCGGCCGGAGCCAGCTCGGGTATCGAAGGGGCATGGTTTATCAATAATTACGTAGGTATAGGCGGACAAGTCATTGCCAGCCATGTCCCGGCACAGTTGCAAATGGACGACTCTTTTGCCTCCTACCTCCCGGGACGGAAGACGGCTGTGGTGGAAGACGGTATAGATTTCGTATCGGCCTCTGTCGGAGCCTACTTCGATTGCGCATTGACTTACCGATGGTCGATAGGCAGCAAACTGCTGGCAGGCTATTCTTTTTCCGATGCGCAAACATTATACTTATCCGAAGATGAAGGAGAAACGACTATTCCGTTCCTGAAACTGAAAGAGATGCACGCACCCGACTTCCAAACCGGTCTCAGCATCTCCTATTGGGCCAAGTTGAAAATGGGATTTCGCTTCTTTTTCGATTACACTCTTACTCCTGCCCGGTATCGCTACTATTTCACAGACAAACCGAACGTCATAACAAGAGTAAATAAAAATCTTTCTTCGTTTACCTTAGGCGCATCGGTCAATATCCTTTTATAAATGGTGATACATTCCGTGTAGATAATCCGAAAGCATCGTCAACTGAGAACCGAATAAGAAAGGCCCGCTCTCTTTTTGAGAAAACCAGCGACGTATGCGTTGCCGCAACTGCTCTTGTTCGGCATGACGGCCGAGCAATCTTTTCAATGTATAATCGCTCAAATCGTAACAATTCAAAGATATGGCTTTCGCCACGGAACAAAGACGGTCGACCGTATCTTCGGGAATATCCATTTGTAAAAGCGTCTTTCTGTAAAACGCCAAATCGACCGACTCGTATTTCACCCGACCGGAATAATATTGAGAGAGTTTTGCCGCTATATCATCGAAGGAATAGGTAATTTCATGACTCAAGGTATAAGCCCTATTTTCTACCCCAAAACGACCGGTTACAAAAGGGAGTATCGCTTCGGCCACATCGTGTACCGATACAAACCCAACGCGTCCGTTCCCCGCAGGATAATAAATACCCGTCCCTTGTTCCGTCCCTATGAAAAACGGAAGATTTTCCATCAGTATATTCACCCTGAAAACAGCATAGGGTATGCCGCTCTGCTGTATATGCATCTCTGTTTCCCGATTCTCTTGCATAGGAAGGGAGACCGAATCGCCCCGACCTGCTGAACTGATGAATATAATCCTTTTTACCCCTTCTGCAACAGCCTCATGTAACAAGTTCAAGTATCCGCAACGGCAGTCGGTAAACAAATTGAAAGTAGATATCAATAACGTATCCACCCCTTTCAACGCTCTATCAAGCGAAGGCAAATCATAAAAAGAAGAGACAACCGGTTCAAAGCCGTCTTCATGGCTTAATCTGTCGTAAGGAGTTACCATCACCCGCACCGGTTCGTGCTCTTTTTGAGACAAGAGCAGCTGCAATAACGCATGTCCCACCGGGGAACTGATGATATCGGTAATAAGAATCATAACAGGTATTTTTCAAAGGAAAACACCCATTACCAGAAATTTGTTTACTCGTTGACAGGCTTTTTAGGCAAAGTCGAGGATAGAATAAAATACCCGATTACACCCGACAACAAAGAACCGACCAAAATACCGAGTTTCGCCTGATTCAATAACAGCACATTCGTTGCGCTATCAAGCGGGAAAGAAAGATTGGCAATAAATAACGAAACCGTAAATCCAATTCCTCCCAAAGCCGAAACGCCGGCTATCATAGGCCATGTTACAATATCGGGCTTTTTCGCCCAGCCGAATACGACAGGAAGATAAGAAAACAGCATGATTCCGATAAACTTTCCGGCCACCAAAGCCACCCATATCGACAAACTTATTCCCTGAAACAAAGATAAAAATGTAATGTCGGACAATGAAATGCCGGCATTGGCAAAGGCAAACAACGGTATGATCAAATAATTGATAAGCGGGTGCAATGTGTCTTCCAAGTCTTGTAAAGGGCTTATCACCTTATCCGATGCCGACTCGACAGACTTCAATGCATTCAACTGTTCGGACGAAAGAATATATGTTTCACCGCGTTTGATCTGCTTCGTCTGGGGAAAGTCCCTCACAGCTTCACATATTTCATCGATGAAACGTCGCGTATCCATTACCGGATGCGCCGGTACGCAAAAAGCGACCAATACACCCGCTATCGTAGGATGGATACCGGAGTGCAAGAAAAAATACCATACGGTAACGCCACCGACCACATAAAACAGTTTACTATGGATATGCAAACGCGATCCCAATAAAAGCACGCCCAATACCAATGCCGAATATACAAGCCATAAAATCGATAACTGTTCGGTATAAAACAATGCGATAACCAATATACCGCCTATATCATCGGCAATGGCCAAAGTCGCCAAAAATATTTTCAATCCTATCGGAACTCTTTTTCCGAACATGCTCAATATTCCCAACGAAAAAGCAATGTCGGTCGCCATAGGAATTGCACTACCCTGCAATATTGCCGCGTCTGACGATAACAAACGATAAATCGTTATAGGCAATACGATTCCCCCTACGGCTGCAATGACCGGCAAAAGAGCTTTTCTTAAAGAGGATAACTCTCCGACCAAGACCTCCCGCTTTATTTCCAATCCTACGGAAAAAAAGAAAATAGCCATCAGCGCATCATTGATGACCTGCATCAATGACATGGCATGGCCGTGATGTTCAAACAGATTAAAATCGCCGATTTGCAGCAATACCGGCCGTTCCCACCATGAAAAATAAAGGGTTTGCAACGGACTATTGGCAATAACCATTGCCAGTACCGTAACGGCAATCAACACATAACCGCCATTGGCATAATTATGCAAAGATTTGCGCAAAGCGTAAATGCGATCTATCATACCAAATCTTTTTTCCGATTAAAACAAGTTAAAAAGACTTTTGTTCCGCATAAGTTATCAATCGAGTTTCAGCACTGCCAAAAATGCTTTTTGGGGAACCTCCACCGAACCAATTTGCTTCATGCGCTTCTTGCCCTTTTTCTGTTTTTCCAACAACTTGCGTTTCCGGCTTATATCGCCACCATAACATTTGGCCGTAACGTCTTTCCGGACGGCTTTTACCGTTTCCCGGGCAATGATTTTGGCTCCGATGGCTGCTTGTATGGCAATATCGAATTGCTGACGAGGAATCAACTCTTTCAGTTTCTCGCACATACGCCGACCGAAAGCAACGGCATTATCGGCATGAGTCAAGGTAGACAATGCATCGACCGACTCCCCGTTGAGCAATATATCGAGTTTCACCAGTTTCGACGGACGAAAATCATGCAAGTGATAATCGAACGAAGCATATCCTTTGGAGATACTTTTCAGTTTGTCATAAAAATCGATGACAATCTCACCCAACGGCAAATCGTAAATCAGCTCTACCCGATTGCCCGATATATACTCCTGCTTTACCAACTCTCCTCGTTTTCCCAGACACAATGTCATAATAGGTCCTATATAATCGGTCGCCGTTATGACAGAAGCTCTGATATAAGGTTCCTCTATATGATCGATGAGCGTAACATCGGGCAGTCCCGACGGATTATGCACCTCGATCATATTTCCTTTCTTATCATACACCTTATACGAAACGTTGGGAACAGTCGTAATGACGTCCATATCAAACTCCCTATCGAGCCGTTCCTGTATGATTTCCATATGTAAAAGCCCGAGGAATCCGCAACGGAAACCAAATCCGAGAGCTACGGAAGATTCGGGTTGGAATGTAAGAGAAGCATCATTGAGCTGTAATTTTTCAAGGGAAGCTCTCAAATCCTCAAAATCTTCGCTTTCAATAGGATATACTCCCGCAAAAACCATCGGCTTCACCTCTTCAAACCCATCTATCGCCTCGGAACAAGGTCTATCGATATGCGTTATGGTATCTCCCACTTTCACTTCCCGTGAGGTCTTGATACCCGAAATGATATATCCCACATCTCCCGTACGCAATTCTTTACGAGGAGACATATCCAACTTCAACACTCCTATTTCGTCGGCTTCATACTCTTTACCCGTAGCGACAAATTTTACCCGATCTCCGGTACGAATCACACCGTTTACAATCTTAAAATAAGCAATGATTCCCCGGAACGAATTGAAGACAGAGTCGAATATAAGACATTGCAAAGGTGCATCGGGATCGCCTTCGGGAGAGGGAACACGTTCTACAATGGCATTGAGGATATCTTCTACACCTTGTCCCGTCTTACCGCTGGCTCGCAATATTTCTTCCCGTTTACAGCCAAGCAACTCCACAATTTGGTCTTCCACCTCGTCGGGCATCGCGCTATCGAGGTCGATCTTATTCATGACAGGAATAATTTCAAGATCATTTTCTATGGCCATATAAAGATTCGATATGGTCTGCGCCTGTATTCCTTGTGAAGCATCGACAATAAGCAGAGCCCCTTCACAGGCAGCTATCGATCGAGATACTTCATAAGAGAAATCGACGTGTCCCGGAGTATCGATCAGATTCAAAATATATTTTTCTCCCTTATAGCCGTATTCCATTTGTATGGCATGGCTCTTGATCGTAATTCCCCGTTCCCTTTCCAAGTCCATATTGTCCAAAACCTGCTCTTGCAGGTCTTTCGGAGCAACGGTATGCGTATATTCCAACAAGCGATCGGCCAATGTACTCTTACCGTGGTCGATATGCGCAATGATACAAAAGTTCCGGATATTTTTCATTCCTGTATATTCAAGATAAATTTCAGTACAAAGATAAAATAAAAAGGTGAATCTAAAAAACAGACTCCAACGGGACACACAGTAAAAGACTCCGAATCGGCTCTCATAAATTTGGCAAAAACGGGAATAATGATTAGCGGCTTTCTCTTATTCCGAAATCCTGCATATCGATACCCGAAGGTCGCTGAAATATTCGCAGTCCGAATTCGGGCAATACGGCCAACAAATGATCGAAAATTTCCCCTTGATGGGTTTCATAACTGATCCAATTAGTCTCTTGTGTAAAACAATACACCTCGATAGGAATACCCTCGGCCGTAGGCTGCAACATACGCACCATCTGCAACAAATCATCGTGCACATAAGGAGAGTTATGCAAATAGTTTAATACATATTTCCTATATACATACAGATTGACTAACGACCGTTCTTCCCGTCCCTCATTCTCTCCGATCCAATGTCGCTCACGGAAATGTAAGCATTCTTCTTGGGTACAAAATCGCACCGTATGGGCATCGATAAGGAGAGATCGTTTGATACGCCGACCACCGCTTTCAAACATACCCCGCCAATTCTGGAATGAATCGCTCACTAACGCATACGGAGGTATCGTCATTATCGTCTTATCGAAATTTTGTATTTTTACGGTAGTCAATGTTACCTCGGTTACGAAACCGTCGGCACCGTATTTATTCATTGTAATCCAATCGCCGGGACGCAACATATCATTGGCCGACAGCTGCACACCGGCAACAAGACCGAGAATACTGTCCTTAAAGATCAACATCAATATGGCTGCAGAAGCTCCTAATCCGGTCAATATCGTTGTCGCATTTTTCCCGAGAAGTATACTGATAATCAAGACAGAACCAATACAACCCGAAACCAAAATCACCATTTGGTAAATGCCTTTCAACGGTCGTGTACGCAAGGTTTCGTTCATATTCGAAATCTTATACAGTATACTCATGACCGAATTGATGAGCATCAACGATACCACGATAAGATATATTTGGGCACCCCGCAAAAAAATATCCAGCAAATGCGGCATATTCCCAAAAGCAAAAGGCAACAGCAAATACCAGACCACAGGAGGTATGAGCCTCGTGGCCTTGTGCATGATATCGTCTTCAAACAAATGGTCGTCCCACTGTATCTTGGTACGCTTACTTATCTTCTGTAATACGGGGATAAAAAAATGGCGAAATATTCTCGCCAACAAAAGAGAAATGAGCAAAATGACAATTACCCATACGATTCTTTTAGTCCACTCGACACCGGCTTCGCTCAATTCCAATCTCCGTAGGAACTGTTCGATTTCATATTCCAATCTGTTCATATTCTATCGGGAAAAGAAATTTATCGAGTTTGTTTTTATCCGAGCCAAAAGACAACGTACAGCTTACTCTACCATAGACCGGATAACCGTCATGACAGCAGCTGCCTTTTCTTCGGCCGATTCTACCGTCTCCGCCTCGGCATAAACCCGGATAATCGGCTCAGTATTCGATTTTCGCAGATGTACCCAACCATCGGGAAAATCTATTTTCACCCCATCTATATCAGTAACCTCGTATCGGGCATATTGTTCTTTGACAGCCCGAAGCAAGGCATCGACATCGATAGCGGGCGTCAAATCTATACGTTGTTTCGTCATTCCATACGAGGGATATGTAGCACGCAATTCGCTCACTTGTTTTTTCGCCTTAGCCAAATGCGTCAGAAACAGAGCAATACCCACAAGGGCATCTCTCCCGTAATGGCTCTCGGGATAAATCACACCACCATTGCCCTCACCTCCTATGACAGCACCGACTTCTTTCATTTTTGCCACCACATTCACTTCACCCACGGCAGCGGCACTATACTCGCCACCCAAAGAACGAGTTACATCTCTCAATGCCCGGGTAGAACTCAAATTAGAAACCGTATTACCGGGAGTATGGCGCAAAACATAATCCGATACGGCAACAAGTGTATATTCTTCACCAAACATGTCGCCGTTTTCACAGATAATGGCCAGGCGGTCTACATCAGGATCTACAACAAATCCCACATCTATTCCTCCGTTTTTCATCAAATCGGATATTTCAGTAAGATGCTGGGGCAAGGGTTCGGGATTATGGGGAAAAAGACCATCGGGACGGCAGTTGAGAGGAACGATTTTCTTTACACCCAATGCTTCCAACAAAGCAGGTATGGCTATTCCTCCAACAGAATTCACACAATCGACAGCGATAGAAAAACCGGCATTTTTAATGGCCTCCACATCGACCAATTTCAATGACAATACGCTATCTATATGCTTAGTTATCGATGTATTATCTTTTTTTACGTGTCCCAAATTTTCAATATCAACAAACTCGAAATCACCGGTTTCTGCTATACGTAATACTTCGTTACCTTCGTCTGCATTCAGAAACTCGCCATTCTCATTCAATAGTTTCAACGCGTTCCATTGTTTGGGATTGTGGCTTGCTGTGAGAATAATTCCGCCGCAAGCAGCTTCCCATACTACGGCCAGTTCGGTGGTCGGAGTCGTAGCCAGACCCAAATCGACAACATCAAACCCCATACCTACGAGAGTACCGATTACACAATGAGAGACCATTTCGCCCGAGACACGAGCATCTCTTCCCACAACGATTTTCCTTACCGGCAACTTTGTCGTACGCTGTATAAACGTTGCATAGGCCGCTGTAAACTTTACGATATCAAGCGGATTCAAGCCCTCACCGGCTTTTCCGCCGATAGTTCCTCTGATTCCTGAAATAGATTTTATCAATGACATAGATGGGTTATCAATTTTCTTTCAAGTTATACTTAATGGTATATAAATAGGGAATGACATCGGAGATTTCGCTGGCGAAGCCCATTTTAGACGGAACGACCAAATTCAGCAACGCTCCATTGCCTACATATCTCAACGGATATTGGATTCCCAGCCCATACTCAAAATACATCGAGTAATTCGAACCCATTTGAGTCGTATATGTAAAATAATACTTATCACTACCCCCACTTGCGTCATTCATGTTGCCCGAGGTCGAGACGATACCGTCGGCCCAATCGGTCAGGCTCATACGCGTATATCGGAAATAAACTTTATCATCGGCGACAAAAAAGCTATTGGTAGAGTCGCGGTATCCCATCGAAAGAATCTGCATATACACATCATCGGGGAGTCTGTAAAAAGGAGGATTATCGGTATTCTCTGCTGTTTGGAAATTCCCATCACCGGGAAGATCTGCCACCCAGCGACCATCGGTCGTAAGGTATTTTTCTATCGCGTTATCTTCTTCTTCTCGCAATTCGATATATGTTTTTCCGTCGTCGCAAGAGGCAAATGCGAACACCGAAAAGAAAACCGAAATCGTTATAAAAAATTTCATATTCATATTATTGTTCTTTTTTTGATTGAATAGCCAATTCACCGATAACCGGCAATATTTTATGCATTAAATCTTCCGCTTCCTTCAATGTACCATAGAACTCCCCTCCGGCTGCATTCAAATGGCCGCCACCATTGAAATACTCCGATGCAATTTTATTGGCAGGAAACGTTCCTTTGGAGCGTAACGATATTTTTATCAGATTCGATTCCTCCCTCAAAAATGCTGAAAAAAGAATATTTTCCATAGAAAGAGGAACATTCACAAGACCTTCGGTATCGCCTTTTTGGTAATGATAATGGTTCAACTCTTTCTGAGACAAACTGATTATCGCCGCATCATACTCGGGAAACACCTCCATCTTTTGCGAAATCGCAAAACCGTTCAAGCGCAACTTCTCCTCGCTGTTCGTATTATGAATGCGTGCATATATCGTATCCTTATTGATACCCTTCTTTATCAATTCGGCTATGGTTATATACATTTCGGGATAGTTCGAATTATAAGTAAAATTTCCCGTATCGGTCATCATTCCGGTATAAATGGCATTGGCCGCATCGACCGACATCTGCTCGAACAATCCCAAACCGCAAATTACACGGAACAAGACTTCACAACTCGAAGATATTTCAGGATGAGATATCGTAATATCGCAAAACGAAGACGGATACAGGTGATGATCTATCAATATTTTCTTTGCTTTCGAAGCCATCAAAACCGTCTCCATCGAATCGACCCGTTTCGGTTCATTGAAATCCAAACAGAAAATCAAATCGGCTCGTTCTATCAGTTTTTGAGCAAAGTCGGTATAACGGGTATAAACAAGTATATCTTTACAGCCTTTCAAAAAACGCAGGCTGGCTGGATATGGATCGGGAACAATCACATAAACGTCCTTACCCAAATCGGCCAACGTATGCCATAAAGCCAAAGAAGAACCGATTGCATCGCCGTCGGGTGCAACATGGCAAACGATGACGACGTGTTTGGCCTCATCGATGCAACTGCTTATTTCATCGGCCTCGCTTTTCGACAGGATCTTGGGAATCATAGAAACTCATATTATTTTGTAAGTTTGCAAAAATAGGCATATTATTTGAGAAAATCGAGAGTTTTAGAAATTGATGATGTCATTTTTTATCTATTAATCATTGTCAATTGGCTCATCTGTCAGAAATTTTTATCTTTGTCTTCGCTAAAAAACATACGATATGACACCTCGACACACAAAAGAAGAAAAGATCGAATCTTTCGGCCGCTTTCTCGACATACTCGATGAATTACGTCTCAAATGCCCGTGGGACCGCAAGCAAACCAACGAATCTCTTCGCACCAATACAATAGAAGAAACATACGAGTTGTGTGAAGCCATTACCAACAACGATCCAGCATCGATAAAAAAAGAATTGGGCGACGTTCTCCTACATGTAGCTTTTTATGCAAAAATAGGAGAAGAAAAAGGACTATACGACATGGCCGACGTCTGCGACGCATTGTGCGAAAAACTAATCTACCGCCACCCACATGTTTTCGGATCGACACAAGTCGATTCATCGGGACAAGTCGAACAAAATTGGGAAGCACTCAAATTGAAAGAAAAAGGAGGTAACAAAACCGTTCTTGCCGGGGTCCCGAATACTCTGCCTGCCCTTATCAAAGCTTACCGCATACAAGAGAAAGCTTGTAATGTAGGGTTTGATTGGGAAGAAAAAGATCTGGTGTGGGATAAGGTAAAAGAGGAAATCGGAGAATTTGAAAACGAACTGATCCACTTGAATGAAAATAAAGCCGAACAAGAATTCGGAGATCTGTTATTCAGCCTCATCAATGCAGCAAGGCTTCATAAAATCAACCCCGAAAACGCACTCGAAAGAACCAATCAAAAATTCATACAGCGCTTTAACTACATAGAAGAAACGGCAAAACGGCAAAATAAAAATCTTAAAGAAATGACACTCGGAGAGATGGACTCACTTTGGAATGAAGCCAAGTCAAAAGGGTTGTAAAAAATATATTCTATAATTCTAAAAAATCTCCGGAGAATATCACCGGAGATTTTTTATTTGGGACGACGAAACTCAGAACAAACCACTGCCGTTGCAACTGCGACATTGAGAGATTCGGACGTTGCTCTACCTTCGGGATAGCTGGGAAGAAAAAGTGTATGAGTAACAAGGCTCCTTATTTCTGGTGATATACCGTTTCCCTCGTTTCCCATCACTATGATACCCGACGGTGTAAGAGATTGGGTATAAATATTTTCACCATCAAGAAATGTTCCGTATATCGGTGCTTTGATTTGTGGGAGAAAATCGACCAGCTCGACATAATGTATTTGTACGCGAGCCAAAGCTCCCATAGTAGCTTGTACGACTTTGGGGTTGTAAAGGTCGGCACAAAGCGGAGAACAAAGAATATGCTCTATACCATACCAGTCGGCGATGCGCACAATCGTACCGAGATTCCCGGGGTCTTGTACCGTATCAAGGGCCAAAACCAACTGTTGCGACAACGATGTCGGCTGTACGGTACACTGCGGGATTTCATAAACAGCTATCACGTCCTGTGGTGAAGAGAGCAACGATGCCCGGCATATCTCATCGGGAGACGCTTCTACGACTTCGTCGGCTTGTACTCGGGGATGCGCTTGTAACCATTCCGATGTCGCCACCAGCAATTTGCATGAAAATGCAACAATCGTATCTTCTACCAACTTATTGCCTTCGGCCAAAAAACACCCGTATTCCTTCCGGGCCTTTTTCCGCTCCAACGATTGTATAAATTTTATTTTATTCTTGCTTAACATTTCTCACCGAATAAACCGACAACAAATCTTATCTACCTACAAGCTATTTCGTATATCTCCCTGCTGTATTCCGATGTAAGTTTAAAATAACACCCGACTTGCTCGCCTTTGTTTGCATGTAATTTTTTCACCAGCAAATCGATATCGGGATTTTCGATTCCCAACTCCCCGAAATTGACAGGCATACCGATCGATGTATAGAAGTTTTTCAACCTATCGATACCTTCCAATGCAACGGCCTTTCTATCTTTACCGGCTGGAATAGCCATCACCCGCACGGCAAACTGATAAACTTTTTCGACATGATGTTCGGCCATAAAAGTCAACCATGCCGGAAAAATAACCGCCAATCCCGCACCGTGAGACACATCATAAACGGCACTCACTTCGTGTTCCATGAAATGCGATGCCCAATCTTCTTCCCTCCCGACCCCGCAAATACCGTTGTGCGCAATCGTTCCGCTCCACATCAAATTGGCACGGGCATCATAATCGTTCGGTTTCTGCATGACAACAGCCGCTTCTTTCATGATCGCTTTCAACGTTCCCTCGCACAATCTGTCGGTAATTTCCACGCCCGAAGTATTGGAAAAATAGCGCTCCATGATATGAGCCATCATATCTACAATACCACATGCCGTCTGGAAAGAGGGCAATGTATAAGTCAATTCCGGATTCATGACAGCAAAGACGGGACGCAATGTATCTGGGGTACGTAGACTCAATTTCTGTAATCCGTCGAGCTTGGTGATAACACTGTTACCCGACCCTTCGCTTCCGGCAGCAGGAATCGTAAGCACGACGCCGACCTTCAAAGCCTTTTTCACAATGGCTTTCCGTATGAAAAAATCCCAGAAATCCCCCTCATAAGGAACTCCGGCAGCAATAGCCTTCGCCGTATCTATCACCGATCCGCCACCGATAGGCAACAACATATCGACCATTTCCCTACGTGCAAGATCTATCCCTTCATAGACTTTCGGATCGGTAGGATTGGGCTGAATGCCACCCAGCTCGACATAAGATATACCGGCATCTTCCAACGATTGTTCTACCCGCTGTAACAGGCCGCTACGTACAACCGAACCGCCACCATATACGATCAATACTCGTGTTGCCCCGTACTTCTTACACAAAAGGCCGGTCTGTTTTTCCGTATCTTTCCCGAATACAAACTCGGTTGGGCTGTGAAAAGAAAAATTATTCATAATACCATCACTGATTTTCCAACAGACAAATATAGTGAAAGGCGAGTGCAGGGACAAATGAAAATGAAGTTTTTGAATTTGACGACGCCAAGCCGTATCCTATATTCTACAAATATAGCGAAAGGAAAGACAGTATAAAATAAAATTCAATCGTTTTTTACCGGCCCAACCCTTATCCGACTCATTATCAAACCAACAAGAAAGCTTCTTCTCTCTGCAAAATCAGATATATGAAAATCCGAATAACAAGAAACAAACTGTCCATTCAACATTTTATCATCGGTTATCATTTGAAAAGAATTGTTTCTTAATTTGTCTCCAACCAATATATTCAATATCTTTATGAAAAATTTTTCGCATAAAAACAGTTATCACAACATGAGGAAACTATTTGGCCTTATTATCGTACTCGCTGTCTGCGGATTTTATGCTAATGCACAAAATCCGTTTCTTCCTTTGTGGGAACATATTCCCGACGGAGAACCGTATGTATTTGAGGATCCCGACAAACCCGGTTCTTTCCGTGTATATATCTACGGTTCGCACGATAATCTACGCACACACTATTGCGGACGCGACCAAGTCGTATGGTCGGCCTCGGTCGATAACTTACGTGAATGGCGGTATGACGGTGTAATTTTCAAATCGGAATTTACCCGAGACGGCAAGCCTTTCACACCCGACACTCTGGCCGATGTATTGTATGCACCCGATGTAATGGAATGCATTGAAAACGGCCGTAAAGTGTATTATTTATGTCCTAACAACCAAGTCGGCGGCAGACAAAACATGATAGCTAAATCCTATCGTCCCGATGGTCCTTTTGAGGTATGCAATTGGAATGACGACGGTCGCACCACTTATGGTATATTCGGGTTCGATCCTGCTATTTTTTGCGATGACGACGGACGGATATATGGTTATTGGGGATTCAATCGCTCTTTCGGCGCCGAACTCGACCCTACAACCATGTGTACCGTAAAACCCGGTACCGACATTGTAGAAGATATGATTTCGGGCTGTAAACAAGAAGGCGAATTCCGATTTTTTGAAGCCTCCTCGATGCGGAAAATCAATGGTAAATATGTATTCATATATAGCCGGGTTACCCAAGAAGGAGAATTTTCGCTTCCTTCCACCAACTATACATTGGCTTACGCTTACAGCGACAGCCCGTTAGGACCGTTCACTTACGGAGGAACCCTTATTGATGGCCGCGCTCGCGGATACGACGAAGAAGGCAAAGTCATTCCTACGGCCAATCCGGGAGGGAACACCCACGGCAGTCTGGCCGAAATAAACGGGCAATGGTATGTTTTCTATCACCGACAAATAGGGACAAATGAATTTTCGCGTCAGGCCATGGTCGCACCGGTTACCGTCAGCGTAAAAAAAGACAAAGTGGAAATTTCCGAGGCCGAATACACCTCCGAAGGATTTTGTTCCGAAGGATTGAATCCTTTTGAACGCCAACCGGCCGGTATTGCCTGCTACTATACCGGGCCCACTCCTATTATCAAGAAATACCCCAACTACATACACAGCGGCTCCTATGTCAAAGCGACTTATGCGGGAGATGATGGCCTCGACGCCTCTTACAGCCTGAATACCTTTCATGCACCGGTCGTAAACAACACAAACGGCTCCATCATCGGGTATAAATATTTCAATTTCGACTTATTGGGACGCCGTAAAAAAGCTGAATTATGCCTGCGACTGAAATCGACAGGCATAGACGGGGAAATCATTTTCATGATTGACAGTCCGTGGAAAAGCCGGGGAGGTAAAGAGATAGGCCGATTGAAGCTCGACTCCATGTCCGACGGTACAGTGAGCGAACGCACCGCCACACTTTCGGGCGTGAAAGGATTGAAAGGAAAACATGCACTCTACATACTATTCACATCAGATGTGGAAGGCCAATCGCTCTGCGAATTATACGATTTTATATTCCAATAATTTTTATCATTATGAAATACATAGGCGCACACGTAAGTGCATCGGGCGGCGTAGAAAACGCACCCGAAAATGCACATAACATAGGAGCAACCGCTTTTGCTCTTTTTACAAAAAATCAACGACAATGGGTATCTGCCCCCTTATCAGCAAAAAGCATAGACCTTTTTAAAGAACGTTGCCAAACCTTCGGTTATACTGCTCGACAAATTCTACCTCACGACAGCTATCTTATTAATCTGGGGCACCCGCAGACCGAAGGGTTGGAAAAATCGAGGGCTGCCTTTCTCGATGAAATGCAGCGATGTGAGCAATTGGGATTGACCTTGCTCAACTTCCACCCCGGTTCCCACCTGAAAGAAATATCGATCGATGCATGCCTCGACAGGATAGCCGAATCGATAAACATCACTCTCGATAAGACACTTGGGGTTACTGCCGTCATCGAAAATACGGCCGGACAAGGTTCTAACGTGGGATTTAGATTTGAGCATCTGGCTCACATCATCGACAAAGTAGAAGATAAAAGCCGTATCGGAATCTGTATCGACACGTGTCATGCATTGGCTGGCGGATACGACCTGATCACTCCGGAAGGATTTTCAGCAACATTTGAGCAACTCGATGCCATCGTCGGCTTTAAATATCTCCGAGGCATGCATATAAACGACTCCAAAAAGGGATTGGACTCCCATGTCGACCGTCATGAAGTACTTCGGGAAGGAACGTTAGGCAGCGGATTGTTCGAGCGGATCATGGCAGACAGCCGCTTCGACGACATACCCCTCATTCTCGAAACGCCAGACGAAAGCCGATGGCCGGAAGAAATCACTTGGTTGAAAAGCCTTGTTCGATAATAAATTTATACCTTAAACCAGTCTGATCCTTAATTGAATAAAAATGAAAGAGAATACCCCACAGGTATTCTCTTTCATTTTTTGACCGTCCTACGAACAAATACTACACTTAAATGATAAAAAAAATAAACTCGATACAGTTTTATATTTTAATCGTTTGAAAACGAAAATTTTCTCAATATCTTTACCTTGTTAAAAATACATACCATGAAGCACTCCGTTCCCGCTCTATTGACAACGGTCTTTCTATTTATGTCTGTTGCTTTTATTTCGGCACAAGACAGAGTTTGTTATACAGGAACAGAACTTTCCAATCCATATCGTCATGACGGGCAACTCTCTCCCGCCGTCGGAGTCCACAACATACAATTGTTACGGGCCAATCGCGACAGTATTACAGCTACTTACAATTTCGGGTGGACTTACAACCACCAGCCCATGATGTGTTATTGGAACGGGAAATTCTATCTTCATTTCCTTTGCGACAGTACCGACGAACACATTCCTCCGTCGCGCACGGTACTCATGACTTCGCCCGACGGGTATCATTGGAGTTCTCCCGAAATTTTGTTTCCGGAATATAAAGTACCCGAAGGTTTTACCAAAAAGGGACGAACCGATACTGCACACAACCTTACAGCCATCATGCACCAGCGTGTAGGCTTTTACGTGGCATCGAACGGACGGTTATTGGCCACTGGCAATTACGGTATTGCTCTCGACAGAAAAGACGATCCCAATGACGGAAACGGTATAGGCCGCGTTGTAAGGGAAATAAAAAAAGACGGTACGTTCGGCCCTATTTATTTTGTCTATTACAATCACGATTTCAACGAAAAGAATACCGACTACCCTTTCTATACCCGTGCACGCGACAAAGGTTTTATAAAAGCCTGTCGGGAAATGATGGATAATCCGCTTTACCGTATGCAAATGGTTGAAGAGGCCGACCGTAACGACCCCATGCTTCCGCTTAACAAACCTTATAAAGCTTTTTGTTACTATTATTTGCCCGATGACCGTATCGTCGGATTATGGAAACATGCACTCACCTCTATCAGTAACGACGGGGGCAATACTTGGGAAGAACCCGTAGAGCGAGCCAAAGGATTTGTCAACAGCAACGCCAAAATCTGGGGACAAAAATTGAGCGATGATACTTATGCAACCGTATACAATCCGGCCGAATACCGATGGCCGTTAGCCATTTCGCTAAGTAACGACGGATTGGAGTATACGACACTGAATCTCATACACGGGATTGTCCCCCCGATGCGTTACGGCGGCAATTACAAAAGTTTCGGGCCGCAATATGCACGTGGTATCCAACCGGGTAACGGGACGCCTCCCGACGGAGATTTGTGGGTATCGTACAGCGTCGGGAAAGAAGATATATGGGTAAGTCATATCCCCGTTCCGGTGCGTCAAAAAGTTACCGAATACGTGCAGGACGACATAAGCCATGCGACGCAACTGTGCGACTTGCGGGAATGGAATCTCTATGCAGGAATAGCCACACCGGTTACTCTCGAAAATAAAAAAGGAACACGCTGGCTCACAATCACCGACAAAGATCCATTCTCTTTCGCTTGGGTCGAACGGAAAATACCGGAAAGCCGAGTACTGAAAGTCTCGTTCGATATTATGGCCGAACAAACTGGATATGGGAACTTGCAAATCGACTTTGCCGATGCCGAAGGTATCCCCTGCGCCAGAGTGGAATTTACCGACAGTATCATGCGAGCCAAAGGAGGGGCCCGTTATTCCCAAATGGGGAAATACTCTCCCGGAGAAATCTACCATATCGATGTGGAACTATCGGTCGGAAACCGCAATTATACTGTTTATATCAACGGTAAGAAAAAGACGACACGTATGTTCTTCGCTCCTGTACCAGGAATCGAACGCATTATATTCCGTACCGGTTCCATCAATTCGATACCGACCCCCGACACGCCGGCCGACCAATATTTCGATCTCGAAAATGCCGGACAAGAAGAAACCCCGGCAACCTACCGCATAGCCAGACTCCGAACATCGGGCGACCGTACGGCAAATCTTTTAGACTTCAACGACTATCGACATTACATCGACTACTTCAACCGTATGGAAGACGAGAACATCGCACAAGCCATACCCAACGACCAATCGGCCGACTGGCTCGAAACAAATATTCCGTTATTCGATTGTCCGGATCGGAACATGGAAGAAATTTATTATTACCGATGGTGGACTCTGAGAAAACATATCAAAAACACACCGGTAGGTTATGCCATGACCGAATTTCTCGTACCCCGCTCGTATGCCGACAAATACAATCTCATATCGAGTGCATTGGGCCATCACATACACGAATGCCGCTGGTTGAGAGACACCTGTTATCTACGCCAAATCGTCTATACATGGTATCGGGGTAATGACGGGAAACCAATGGAACGCATGGATCGGTATAGTTCTTGGACACCGTATGCCATATATAACAGCTGGCTTGTTACCGACGACTCCGCTTTCCTTGCAGATTTGCTTCCCGATATGAAACGGGAATATTCCCGATGGGAAAAGACCCACCGTTTGCCGAACGGCCTTTACTGGCAAAGCGACGTACAAGACGCTATGGAAGAGAGTATAAGCGGGGGACGAAAAAAACAATATGCACGCCCGACAATTTCCTCCTATATGTACGGCAATGCCATGGCCATTTCTCATTCCTGCCGACATGCAGAAGACGCCGACAGCCTTCTTTATAAGAACAAGGCCGACACATTGAAATACCTTGTAGAGAAATACCTATGGAACGAAAGCGACGCTTTCTTTGAAACACGCAGGGGAGATACTCTCGCCAACGTGCGAGAAGCCATCGGATATACTCCGTGGTATTTCAATCTGCCGACACAAGGGAAATTCGACTCGGCATGGTTACAAATCAGCGATCCGAAAGGTTTTTCCGCACCTTTCGGACTGACGACGGCAGAACGTCGTCATCCACAGTTCCGAGCCGTTTTCAAAGCCAGTTGCGAATGGAACGGTCCGATTTGGCCTTTTGCAACATCACAAACCCTGACGGCTCTTGCCAATTACTTAAATGCAAACGGAAATAACGAATTCGTAAACGACAGCATTTGGTTTGGACAACTGAAATTATACACACTATCGCACTACTTTCACGGACGTCCTTATATCGGAGAATACCTCGATGAAGTTACCGGATACTGGCTCAAAGGCGAGCAGGAACGCAGCCGGTATTACAATCATTCCACATTCAATGACTTGATTATTACCGGACTCGTCGGTTTACGTCCGTGTGCAGGAAATACTTTTGAAATAAACCCGTTATTGCCCGACGACACATGGGACTACTTCTGCCTCGATAACGTACTTTACCACGGACGAAATCTTACTATTGCCTGGGACAAAAAAGGCGACCGTTACCGACAAGGTAAAGGCTTATTCGTCTGGATCGACGGAAAACTGATCGGATACCGCCCCACACTGGGGCCTCTATCTTGTACCATTACCTTCGACAAACAATAAATAAAACATATGCTTATGAAAAAATCGATTTTAATGACCCTTATCGGGTTTCTGGCCATCGGCAGTATATATGCTGCAAAATCTCCGACGTATATCCCTTGGAAAAACGGGAATCTGTGTGTCTCGGAAGAACATCGTTACTTGAAACACGAAAACGGGAAACCCTTTTTCTGGTTGGGAGATACCGGCTGGCTGCTACCCGAACGCCTGACACGAGATGAAGCAGGATATTATCTGAGCCGTTGCCAAGCAGCCGGGTATAATGTGGTACAAGTTCAAACCGTCAATGGTGTACCGGCATACAATGTATACGGACAAATGTCCCACCCCGATGGATACGATTTCTCCGAAATAAATAAAAAAGGAGTTTACGGTTATTGGGACCACATGGATTTTATCATAAAAACCGCTGAAAGAAACGGTATATACATCGGTATGGTGTGTATATGGGGAGGTTTGGTAAAATCGGGTCTCATGACCGTTGAAGAAGCACAAGCTTACGGAAAATTTTTAGCCGACCGGTACAAAAATTCTCCCAATATCATCTGGATCATCGGCGGAGATATTCAGGGCGATGTAAAACCGGAAGTATGGCATGCTTTGGCCCGTGCCATAAAAGCCAACGACCCCAACCACCTTATGACCTTTCACCCCCGGGGAAGAACGACATCGGCCGATTATTACAACGATGCCGAATGGCTCGACTTCAACATGTTCCAAAGCGGACACCGACGCTATGGACAACGCGGCGACGATAAGAACTATCCTATCCCCGAAAACACCGAAGAGGACAACTGGCGCTACGTAGAGCGTTCTTTGGCAAAAACTCCCATGAAACCGGTTCTCGACGGCGAACCTTCTTACGAAAAAATACCGCAAGGGTTACATGATCCCAATGAACCTTTATGGCAAGATTTCGATTGCCGACGTTATGCTTATTGGTCGGTTTTCGCAGGCGCTTTCGGACACACTTATGGGCACAACGATATCATGCAATTCTATCGTCCCGGAACAGGAGGAGCATACGGTGCGCACACACCCTGGTATGAGGCTCTCAACGACCCCGGATTTAATCAAATGAAATATCTCAAAAATCTGATGTTGACATTCCCTGTTTTCGAGCGCATTCCCGACCAAAGTATCATAGTCGGGAAAAACGGAGAGAAATACGACCGCCTCATAGCTACCCGAGGAAACGACTATCTGCTGGTATATAACTACACCGGACGCGAAATGAACATCGACTTGACAAAAATAAAAGGTAAAAAGAAAAAAGCATGGTGGTATAATCCTTCAAACGGAGAATTGCGATACAGCGGGGAATTTGCAAATAAAGTCGTAAAATTCACTCCGACTGCGCAAAATGCTTCGACAAGCGATTGCGTTCTCATCGTAACAGATGCCTCACAGACATATGTATCGCCCGAATGGGCATCCTTACCCGATGCACAATCCAGTAAAATCCGATAATACCTTCTATACCATGCAAAAACACATTTTTCTACTTATCGGCATTTGCTTGTCATTATACCTTTCACCTCAGGTACTACAATCGCAATCAAAAAAGGAGATTGTATCCGTATCGGAGTTACGGACCGAAGGTATGACCGATCCGTTGGGTATCCATACGGAAACTCCTCGATTCAGTTGGCAGCTACAATCGTCGGAATACAACGTCGTACAACTCTCCTATCGAATTTTAGTGGCAAGCGACAGTTCCAAACTCGTCTCGGAAGAAGGTGATTTATGGGATTCGGGTATTATAAAAAGCGACAGTTCCTTGTGGATTCCATACCGGGGAAAACCGCTCGGCAGTAATCGCCATGCATATTGGAAAGTACAAATAACCGCCTCATACGGAAAAGGGCAACCATACCAAACATCATGGAGCCATATAGCCCGTTTCTCAACAGGATTATTATCGGAAAACCGTTGGAGAGGTCGTTGGATAGGACTCGATCGGGTCATGCCGTGGGACGATGAATCATTGTACAGCAAACTTTCAGCCAGATATTTACGTACCGAATTCAAAACCGCAAAAACTGTGAAAAGAGCCACCGTTTTTATCTCGGGTTTAGGACTGAACGAACTTTATATCAACGGTAAGAAAGTGGGCAACGAAGTGCTTACTCCGGCTCCGACCGATTATCGAAAAACCATTCTTTACAACACCTACGACGTTACCTCTTTTCTACAAAAAGAAAACGCCATAGGAGTCGTATTAGGCAATGGGCGATTCTATACTATGCGACAAAATTACAAGCCTTACAAAATCACTAATTTCGGCTATCCCAAATTGCGTCTGAATCTTATTATCGAATATACCGATGGCAAGCGCGAGATCATCGACAGCAATACCGATTGGAAAATAAATCCCGATGGCCCCATTCGCAGTAACAACGAATACGACGGAGAGATATACGATGCCCGTAGAGAGTTGGGAGATTGGGCTTCGCCCGGATATGACGATACGGCTTGGCTGCCGGCCGAACGAGTAAGCATACCCACCGGTACTCTGCGTGGCCATATGATGCCCGGCATGAAAATATGGCAGGAAATAAAACCGAAAAGCATTATAAAAAATGCCAACGGTTTTATCATCGATTTCGGTCAGAATATGGCCGGATGGGTAAAAATGAGTATTATGGGCAAAGAAGGCGACACCATAAAAGTGCGTTATGCCGAGCGACTTACCGACGATGGGAAGGCTCTCTACACAGAGAATTTCCGTGATGCCCTCTCGACCGACATCTATATATGCAACGGCAAAGAACGAGGAAAAACATGGGCTCCGATATTTTCATACCACGGTTTCCGCTTTGTCGAAGTGAGCGGTTATCCACTCTCCGATATTTCGCAACTGGCTTCCCTCTTCACTGCCGAGGTCGTCAGCGATGAAATGGAGGTCATCGGAGACTTCTCTTCATCAAATGAGCTACTCAATCAGATCGTCAAAAACGCTTGGTGGGGTATCCTCGGCAACTATAAAGGTATGCCGGTAGACTGCCCGCAACGCAACGAACGCCAACCCTGGCTCGGAGACCGTACAATGGGTTGTTGGGGAGAAAGTTATCTTTTCGATACTGAACGCCTATACACCAAATGGGTACGCGATATATGTGAAGCCCAACGCGAAGACGGTTGCATACCCGATGTAGCACCGGCATTCTGGAATTATTACAGCGACAATGTAACATGGCCCAGTGCATTGATTTTTGCCTGCGATATGTTATACACTCAATTCGGCAATATCGAGCCTATACGCCGACACTATCCTTCGATGCAAAAGTGGGTGGAACATATCGCTGAAGAATATTCTGACAAATCGGGCATCATACGCAAAGACAAATACGGCGATTGGTGCGTACCGCCCGAATCGCCCGAAATGATACACAGCCAAGACCCCGCCCGAAAAACCGACGGAAAACTTATTTCCACAGCATACTTCTACAAAGTTCTGAAAACGATGTCCCATTTCGCCCGGCTTCAAGGGCTCGAAAACGATGCCGCCCGATATGAAATGCATTCCGAGACTTTGAAAAAAGCATTCAACGAAAAATTCCTCGTAGTAAAAAAAGACACGTCACTGACAATGGCCACCTCCCACCATACCGACTCCGTTTATTACGGAAACAATACCATAACGGCCAATATATTGCCACTGGCATTCGATATGGTACCAGAGCCTTATAAAGACGATGTAGAAAAACAAGTCATCGCTACTACAAGTCATAATGCCCATGTAAGTTGCGGGGTAATCGGCATGCAATGGTTGTTCCGCCAGCTATGCGATATGGGACGGGGCGATCTCGCCTATTTACTGGCTTCACAAGAAAGTTATCCGGGATATGGATACATGGTGAAACACGGAGCTACGACGATTTGGGAACTTTGGAACGGAGATACCGCCAACCCCAAAATGAACAGCGGAAACCATGTCATGCTCTTAGGGGACTTTCTCCCCTTCTGCTTCGAACGACTGGGAGGTATTGCTCCATCTCAAGAAAAAGTAGCATTCAAACACATCGTCTTTGCTCCCGACTTCACGATAGAAACCCTTGACAATGCAAATGTCTCTTACCGTACTCCGTACGGAAAAGCACAAAGCCGCTGGAAAAAGAACAACCACCAGATAAAATGGGATATTATCGTTCCTCCCAATACGACGGGTGAAATACATTTCCCCGACGGAAATATAAAATATGTAGGATCGGGACATTACCATTACAAAGTAAAAATGCCGTCTCGGGGTAAAACTCACCGTTGAATCCTAACCTATTTTTCCGATGCTGTACTATAAAAGAGCTGATATTACACACAGGCCTTTACACAAATATGACCTCATATAAAAATAACAAAAAACAAAGACATAAAACCATGAAACGACTATTCTTATTAGCAGGCATCGTATTACCGATAGCAATATGTCCGACCCAAGCACAATACCCTACCGTACCCGACTCGGTAAAACAACGTGCTGCTCAGGAAAATGCCATACACCATAAACTTTCCGAAGCCGCATGGAAAAAAGCGTTGAAAACGGTCAAGAAAGAAGAAAAAAAATACGGTCGCGTCTATCGTCCGTGGGCATCGAAGCCCGAAGACTTGCCACAATGTCAGATACCCGCATTTCCGGGTGCAGAAGGCGGCGGTGCTTTTACCGCCGGAGGTCGCGGAGGAAAAGTCTTCACGGTTACATCGCTCGAAGATCGAGGTCCGGGAACTTTGAGAGAAGCGTGTGAATCCGGAGGAGCACGCATAGTCGTATTCAATGTTGCCGGTGTAATCCGACTGAAATCACCTATCAGTATCAAAGCTCCTTACATCACGATTGCCGGACAAACAGCACCGGGAGATGGAGTGTGTGTAACGGGTGCTTCATTCCTTATCGACACACACGATGTAATTATCCGCCACATGCGATTCCGTCGAGGAGCCGTCGATGTTGCCGACCGCGATGATGCCTTGGGCGGTAATGCCGTCGGAAATATCATTCTCGACCACATATCGGCATCATGGGGACTCGACGAGGTCATGTCGATATACCGCCACGTATGGAATCGCGATGAAACGGGAAAGGGAACAAAATTACCGACCGTAAACATCACTATTCAAAACTCCATGTTTGCCGAAGCCCTCGATACCTATAATCATGCTTTCGGAGCTACGATTGGCGGACATAACTGCTATTTCGCACGTAACCTATTTGCATCGAACATATCGAGAAATTGTTCGGTAGGTATGAACGGAGGATTCAATCTGGTGAATAGCGTCATATATAATTGGTGGAACCGCTCGATCGATGGCGGCGACGAATATTCGCAATTCAACATCATCAACAACTATTTCAAACCCGGTCCTATCACGGCCCTGCAAACCGGACGTCCCATTCAACACCGTATCTTAAAACCGGAATCGAGCCGGGATAAAAACAAGCCCGACACATTCGGGAAAGCGTATGTCTCCGGTAACATAATGCTGGGAAACGATAAAGTTACTGCCGATAACTGGGACGGCGGAGTTCAAGTCTACGGATTGAAAGATTGCGGAAAATTCGAAAACGAAATACGAGTAGACACTCCGTTTGAAATGCCCATACACAATCCGATCCTTTCGGCACAAGATGCTTACGAATTTGTCATGGAAAATGTCGGTGCGACACTACCGGAAAGAGATTCGGTGGACACACGTATCATCTGCACCGTACGGACAGGGCAAGCCATCTATGACAAAAAAGCAAAACCATACACGACTCCGTATGTGAAACGCCGACTTCCCGACGACTCCTACAAATACGGTATTATCACTCACCCCGAGCAAGTCGGCGGCCTTCCCGAGTATAACGGGACACCTTATGTGGACAGTGACAACGACGGAATGCCTGACGAATGGGAAAAACGTTTCGGCCTTGATCCTAATGACCCTACCGACGCAGCAAAAGATTGTAACGGAGATGGTTATACCAACATCGAAAAATATATCAACGGCATCGACCCGAGCCGAAAAATCGACTGGACCGACCTACGAAACAATCATGATACCTTGAAAGAGAGATTACAAAAATAAACGTTTTTTTAAATACATTCTTATGAAAAAAGAGATCATCGGAGTATTTTTCTGCATGTTATTCTCCACAGTCGCAGGACAGACAACACAAGAATTGCAGAAACTTTCCTGGAAACAAATTGCGACCAAAATGCCCCAAGAATGGTACGGAAGCCCCGAGGCAAAAGACATTGCAGACAAGTTGCTATTATACCAAAGCGATTTAGGCGGATTTCCCAAAAATATTGCATTCCATAAGGAAATACGGCAAGATATCATCGATAAACAGAAAGAAACTGGCATCGGTACAACCATCGACAATAATGCTACGACTACCGAGATGCGCTTTCTTACCAACATGTACGCACAAACACATGATCAACGTTATAAAGATGCCTTTTTCAAGGCTCTCGACTATATCTATCTATCGCAGTACGATAACGGAGGTTGGCCTCAATTCTACCCTTATCGCAAAGGGAAATCGGTCGCCTATTCCCGCGACATAACCTATAATGACGGTGCCATCGTAAACGTACTCAAAATGCTCTATGCCATTAGCGATGATGATAAACCGTACGTCATTTTCGAGTTTACACCGGAACAAAAACAAAAAGCCCTCGATGCGTATAAAAAAGGTATTCAATGTATCCTCAATACCCAAATACGCAATAAAAACGGCGAACTTACTGTATGGTGTGCCCAACACGATCCCGAGACCTTACTTCCTGCAAATGCACGGGCTTATGAATTGGCATCGTATAGCGGAGATGAGTCGGCCGATATCGTTTTGCTTCTGATGAAAGTTGAAAATCCATCACCCGAAGTCATCGCAGCCGTAAAAGGAGCTGTAAAATGGTTCGAAAAGCATAAAATCACCGATACCGCATATATCCGGAAAAAAGACAAAAACGGAAAATGGGTAGCATATATCGAACCGCAGAAAGGAGCAACTCCTCTTTGGGCCCGCTTTTATGATCTCGAAACTGAACAACCTTTCTTCTGCGACCGCGATGGTATAAAAAGGGCGACATTGGCCGAAGTAGGAGAAGAACGCAGAGGAGGCTATTCATGGTACAGCGACGAAGGGAATGAAGTTCTCGAAAAATATATCGAATGGGAAAAAGCCATTCAGTAAAGTATATCTTCCATCATTTTAAAGTCCCTCATACATCGTTGGTGTAATGAGGGACTTTTTTTACAACATGTACTACTTCTTCTATAAAACTCTCCATAAAAATATTGACCTGAAATATGTCTTTATATTGAACCCCATTATAAAAAAGAGGGTAATAAAGTAAGACGGTCTATCCGAAATTTCGGATAGACCGTCTTACTTTATTACCAAAGAATCTATTGCTCTTTAATCTTCAATACATCGTTTTCGGACCAAATCAAATAGCGCTTCGGCTGTACCGGTTTCGGCTCTTCTTTCTTCACTACCGGAGCTGGTTCTTCGATTTTCTTCACCGTATCGGGTTGTGCAACCTGAATCTCGGATTTGGAACGTCTGCGCCGTCTTTTTCGTTTCTTGGGTTGCTCTTTCTCTTCTGCAACTTGTACCTCGGTTTCTTTTTCATCATTCATCTCCGTAACCTCGCTCGTCGTACCGGCAGGTGCCACATATACGGGATAACGATCGTCCATTTCAAGCCTTACCGAATAAGAATTTTTGGATATAGACTGCAACACACAAGGACGATTGAACACCAAATGTGCTTTTCCCGTCTTTATCAAAACAATCGTCAAATAGGGTGGATAATTATCTTTCGGTTGGGAAAAGAAAAACAATGCGGTGGAATAAGCCGAAACGTTTACGGCAAAATAATAACTGTTGGTCGAAGGAACATTAGGGGGCAGGGACGTCCAACCATCGGCATTCGTAACTTCGAGCAAACACTTATTGCCTAAAAAAATCTGTATGGCCTGAAAGTCTCCGGGATACCCTCCCCCTTTGAATTTCGACAGCCGTACCTGATAGTTTTTATCTCGACCGCTACGAATGCTTGCCGTCGATGTAGCAAACGTTTCATACGGCTTTACCATGTTTTTATCGGCCACAGCCAAAGAATCGATAAACTTTTTCTTGGGATAGATATAACCGTCCCTCAACACAAAAATATTTTCTTGTGCCATAACGTGCGATAGGAAACCCATCGCCACCACACATATAACAAATATCTTCTTTATCATAGATACATTTTTAATTCAATTCATCGGAATAATATGCTCCCGGCAAACGGCGGCAGTTATACTGGGAAGCCATAATTTCACCATAAGCTCCGGCCGAACGTATTGCAATCAAGTCTCCGCGAGAAGTTTCGGGTAATGAAACGACTTTTCCGAAACAATCGGACGACTCACAAATCGGCCCTACGACATCGTACTCTTGAACGGGCAAATGCGAAGTTATATTTTCGATACAATGGTAAGCCTGATATAAGGCCGGCCGGATAAGATCGGTCATACCGGCATCGACAATGACAAATTTCTTATTTACACCTTCCTTTACATAAAGGACTTCGGTAATGAGACTTCCACATTGACACACGACAGAACGACCTAATTCGAAAAACAAATGTTGTTTCGGGCGAAGTTTGAGATGTTTGTGAAATACGGCAAAATATTCCGCAAAACCCGGTATAGGCTGTTTGTCGGGCATCTGGTAGTCGATTCCCAACCCACCGCCAACGTTAATGACATCGACAATTATCATACGCCGGTACAGAGTCTCCTGTATTTCATTGATACGGTTACAAAGCATCTTAAACGAATCCATATCGACAATTTGAGAGCCGATATGAAAATGTAACCCTATAAGTTTTATATGTCGAAGCGAAAGCATACAGTCTAGAATACTTTCAAGATGTTCGAGACTGATGCCAAATTTATTCTCACTCAATCCGGTCGTTATATAGTGATGGGTATGTGCATCGACATTCGGGTTGATACGTAAAGCCACCGAAGCTGTTTTTCCCATCTCGCCGGCCAATTTATCAATGTTCTCCAATTCGGGAACAGACTCGACATTGAAGCAACATATTCCTGCTTCAAGCCCCAGTTTTATTTCCCAATCGGCCTTTCCTACACCGGCAAAAACAATTTTTTCTGCCGGAAAACCGGCTTTCAAAGCGGCTTGTATTTCGCCGCCGCTGACACAATCCGCGCCCAATCCGTGCTCTCGTATTATAGACAAAAGCCGCGCATTGGCATTAGCTTTGACCGCGTAATGTACATGAAACTGCGGATAACGACCTGCTTCTTGACTTATCACACGAAGCGTCTCCCGCAACAAATCGGTGTCGTAATAATAAAAAGGTGTCTCTAATGACCTGAATTTTTCTATCGGAAAATTCATAAAAATAATTTTTACAGACAAAAGAGGCGGACTAATTACTAACCCGCCTCCCATAAATTAAAATATTATTCAAAAAGATTATGGCTAAGAGCTTGCAATGCCCGTTTTTTATCTTCGGCTTTAATCAAGAATGAAATGTTATAATTGCTTCCACCGTAAGATACCATACGTACAGGTATATCTTTCATCGCCTGCATTGCATTCGATTCAAAGCCAATATTTTTCCACTCTAAATCACCTACGACACAAACGATTACCATATTCTCATCGACCGTTACGGTTCCGAATTTTTTCAAATCATCGAGAATCTCGCTCAAATGTTTCGTATTATCGATCGTTACCGATACTCCGACTTCCGATGTGGTTACCATATCGATTGCCGTCTGATAACTTTCGAATATCTCAAACACCTTGCGCAAGAAACCGTAAGCCAACAGCATACGACCCGATTTGATCTTAATCGCGGTTATACCGTCTTTGGCCGCCACAGCTTTGATTTTTCCCGATTCGGACGTTCCGCAAATCATCGTACCGGGAGCATTAGGCTCCATCGTATTGAGCAAACGCACGGGAATACGATTGAGTTTTGCCGGAAGAATACATGTCGGATGCAAGATTTTAGCACCGAAATAGGCTAACTCCGCAGCTTCTTCGAAATTGAGCGTACGTACAGGTTTCGTACCCTCTACAAAACGAGGGTCGTTATTGTGCATACCGTCGATATCGGTCCATATCTGTATCTCCTCAGCCTGAACAGCCGCCCCGATAAGAGATGCAGAATAATCGCTTCCTCCCCGTTGCAAGTTATCTATTTCACCGTAAGCATTACGACATATAAAGCCTTGCGTAATATAAATAGGTGCATCGGGAGTGTCGGCCAACCGCTTTTCCAAATTGCTTTTTATATATGCCGTATCGGGTTCTCCGTTCTTATCGATGCGCATATAGTCAAGAGCCGGTATCAAAACCGATTTTACACCCGTCTCATTGAGGTAAAGATTCATCATCGTAGTCGACATCAATTCACCTTGCGCAAGGATAACTTTTTCCTCAAACATAGTAAAAAGGTCTTTGGTGAAAGAGCGCATGGTATCGAAATTGGTCTTCACGGCATCGAGGGCTTGTTGTTTGTAAGCCTCGGTATCGAACAACTCGCAAATAACTTGTTGATACTTACGTTCCAATGCATTAATGACCTCGTTGGCACCATCGGGATTCTTCTTATAGAGATAATCCGAAATCTCTACTAAGGTATTGGTTGTCCCCGACATGGCCGAAAGAACGACAATCTTCTGACTGCCGTCGCCAATCAGCCCGGCAACACTCTTCATACGTTGCGCAGAGCCGACAGATGTTCCACCAAACTTTAATACTTTCATTTCTTATTTTGATATTTAACAGTTTCTTTTCTGAATCGCTGCAAAGATATAACGATTTATCAAAAAATGCACATATTAAGATTACTTTATAGGTACCGTATCGGTAATGTCGGTTATCTGCTTCTCATTACAAAGCAATACCCGACCAGGAAACTCACGTACCAAATAATGGTTGTGCGTAGTCATGATTACCGCAGTCCCTTCGTTACAAATCTCATGTAACAGAGCAACGATTTGTTTTCCCGTTTGAGGATCGAGATTCCCGGTCGGTTCGTCTGCCAATATGATTTCAGGGGAATTGAGCAAAGCCCGTGCAATGACAATACGCTGCTGCTCTCCTCCCGACAGTTCGTGTGGCATACGATAAGCCTTATTTTCCATACCGACCTGACGAAGGGTCTTCTGTATCCGCTCACCTATGGCAGCACGATCTTTCCATCCGGTAGCCCGTAACACAAATTCAAGATTTTTTTGTACGGTACGGTCGGTCAATAATTGAAAATCCTGAAAAACGATTCCCAATTTTCTACGCAACATCGGTATCTCGCGACGGCGTATTCTCCGCATGTTTACATCGAATACCATCGCTTCGCCATCTTGAATGGGAACTTCGGCATATATCGTTTTCAACAACGTACTTTTCCCGCTTCCCACCCGGCCTATCAGGTAGACAAACTCTCCACCGAACAATTCAAAATCGGTTTTTTGCAAAACGATTTGTTCGTTTCGGCAAATTTCTACCTGACGATAATTTATGAGTTGCCGTTTTTCCATAGAAAGAGATTATTCTTTATGGCGACTTTTTAATTCCCTCGCCAAATCTTCGATTCGCAGCCCTTTGGATGTCAGCAACACAATAAGGTGATAAAGCAAATCCGATGCTTCATAAATAAATCCTTCTCGCGTACCGTTCGTTGCTTCTATAACAGTCTCGACTGCTTCTTCTCCCACTTTCTGAGCCATACGGTTCACTCCTTTTTTAAAGAGCGATGTCGTATAAGAGCCTTCGGGCATCTCGGCCTTACGTCGGTCGATAAAATCTTGCAAATACTGTATAAAATAGAAATCGGCTTCGTTTTTTTCATCAAAACAAGTATCGCTCCCCGTGTGGCAAACAGGACCGACGGGATTGACTTTGATGAGAAGCGTATCCGCATCACAGTCGGCCGTTATCGAGCAAACATTCAAAAAATGGCCACTCTCCTCGCCCTTTGTCCACAGACGATTTTTGGTACGGCTAAAAAAGGTTACCTTCCCTATTTCCTGAGTTTTATCATAGGCTTCTTTATTCATAAAGCCCAACATCAAGACCTTACCCGTACAGTTATCCTGTATAATGGCGGGTATAAGTCCACCCATCTTATCAAAATCAAGTTTCATATTTTATTCTATTATATTCTTACACAAATGTTTTCTTTTGCAAGGTAGGCTTTCAGTTCCGGAATAGGTATTTCGCCGAAATGAAACACGCTGGCCGCCAATGCCGCATCGGATTTACCCCATAGAAAAGCATCTCGAAAATGTTCTTTCGCCCCGGCCCCTCCCGATGCAATAACCGGTATATCGAGCAGCTCATGCAAAGCTGCAAGAGCCTCATTGGCATAGCCTGTCTTCACACCGTCGTGGGTCATACTGGTAAAAAGAATTTCACCGGCACCCCGCTCCTGAGCTTCCTTAGCCCAAGAGAAAAGTTCTTTCCCCGTAGGAATACGGCCACCGCTACGGTAACAACGCCAAGAATTTTCTTCAAAATTAGCATCTATTGCGACAACACAAACCTGAGAACCAAAATTTTTTGCAATATCCTCGATTAAAACCGGATTTTTCAATGCCGATGAATTAATCGAAACTTTATCGGCACCCGCATTCAGCAAACGATCTACGTCGCCGATTTCGTTGACTCCGCCTCCTACGGTAAAAGGGATACTCACATGAGCCGCCACACGACGCACCAAGTCGGTAAATGTCTTACGACCTTCATGAGAAGCAGTAATATCGAGATATACCAATTCGTCGGCCCCTTGTTCACTGTATGCCCGACCCAACTCCACCGGATCGCCAGCGTCCCTGAAATTAACAAAGTTCACCCCTTTCACGGTTTTCCCGTCTTTCACATCGAGGCAGGGTATTATTCTTTTTGCTAACATATCTTCTCGGAAAGACAATGACTTTTGTTTAAGTCCAATAATTTCCTTTATTATAATTTTGCCGTTTTCCGAATTATTTCTATCAAATAACTGCAAAACAACGGACAAAAATACGATTTCTTTTCTATTTCACCATATTTGCAAGGAAGAAATAATAAGATATTATCAGACAACCTTCCAAGTATATTATTTACATTTATATCCGATCTACAAAGCATCGACAGGGGACATGACAAACGGAACTTTATCGGTAGGCCATACCCCATCGATAATGGGATAAGTTTCAAGTTTTTGAGGATCTACAACAACATGTTTGATACGCTGGCGATGCCATGTATACACTATATGTACAAGGCCGTCGGCCGTCTGAATCATAGAGGGATAAGAATACTGCTTTTCGGGTTGGTCGATATAATCAAGCACAAGTGCAGCTTCCCAATTTATTCCGTCCCGGCTCACTGCCAAATTAATGACTCCGCGACCTTTATGACCCATATTCTCTTGATTACGAGTCGAATGGTTATATATCAAAAGATGACGTCCGTCTCGCAAGGTTACAGCATCGATACCCGAATTATTGTTTGGTAATGTCGTTTCTGTCATTTCACTCCACGATTTGCCGGCATCATAAGACCATGCCTGCACAATACGATTATTTCCGTTTTTTCCATTCGTACGACAGAGAACCTGTATGGTATCGCCACCATGCTGTAAAAAGGCCGGCTGTATGGCAGCAATCTTTTTTCCATCATTAAGCGGTCCTATAAACTCCCAAGTATGCCCCTTATCGGTACTGCGCTCGATATGAGCCCTCCAACCGTGCCTCTCATCGCTCGACCCGGAAATCAGCGTGCCGTCGGCAAGCTGTATAGGTTTATTTTTAATGGGGCCGAGCAACGGTAATTCCAACCGTCGCGGAGAACTCCATGTATACCCGTTATCCGCTGATGTAATATATTCACCCCACCATTCTTTGGGACTGAGACCGACTTTATAATAAAGCATCAGTTCCCCTCCGTCCGGTTGAAAAATCACGGGATTCCATGTCGGGTAACGCAATGTGTCATTCTGAATACCGGTGGCCACGCTTTGAGGCGCAGACCATTGTCCTCCGGGAGTTTTTCGCTGCAAACGTATTTCCACATCGGGGTGGCGCTCATGTGTACCCCCGAAATAAGTAGCCAATAAATCTCCATTTTCAAGCTCTACTATCGTAACCGAATGGCAAGATGGGAAATCGGCTTGTTCATAAAGAAATTCTTCAAGGACAATCCCCTCCCGATGTTCCTCAGAAGAACAACCCGACAAAAGAGAAAGAACCACCACCATGCATACAGAATGCAACAATGTAAATGTGTTTTTCATATTTTAAATTTTTTACAGGAGTCGAGATAAATCACGTAACGATATGCGTCCTTCGTATATAGCTTTTCCGAATATGACCCCATGTACACCTGCCTCATCGAGATGCACAATATCATCGATACAACTGACGCCACCACTGGCAATAAGGAAAATACCGGGCAAGTGCTGTAACATTTCCCGATAAAGCGCCACCGAAGGTCCTTGCAACATGCCGTCTCGGGAAATATCGGTCGTAATGACTTTCTCTATACCTTTTTCATGATATGCCTCCACAAATGAGAAAAGATCGCAATCGGACGATTCCAACCATCCACCGACAGCAATTTTTTTGTCCTTTACATCGGCTCCAAGAATGATACGATCTGCTCCATAACGAGTAATCCAGCCATTGAAAACATCGGGATTTTTCACGGCTATACTTCCCCCGGTTACCATTCGGGCACCGCAATCGAAAGCAATCTTTATGTCCTCATCGCTTTTAAGTCCCCCTCCGAAATCGATAATCAGCTCCGTATGCGAGGCTATCCTGTCGAGTATTTTATAATTGACGATATGATGAGCTTTCGCCCCGTCGAGATCAACCACATGCAAACGCCGCAATCCGTTATCTTCAAACATCTTCGCAACTTCAAGAGGATCTTCGTTATAGACCTTCTTGCTGGCATAGTCTCCTTGTGAAAGACGCACACACTTACCGTCGATAATATCTATGGCCGGAATGAGTTCTATCATGGTTTAAAGAGATAAAAAATGATTGAATATAGCCTCACCCATCGTTCCGCTTTTTTCGATATGAAATTGCGTTGCGTAAAAATTATCGCGATGCAATGCCGCGCTGAAAGGGCATATATAATCGGTCATAGCCGTTGTGTATGGAGAGACAGGCACATAATAGCTGTGCACGAAGTAGACGTATTGCCCCTCTAACTGCGACGGAAACATGTGCGTATCAATACCGGTTACCGTATTCCAACCCATATGCGGCACTTTCTGTTCCCGACTCTCGGGGCGAAAACGTTTTACGTCGACATCGAATATGCCGAGACAATCGGTATCTCCCTCTTCGGAATGGCGGCACATGAGTTGCATACCGATACATATTCCCAAAACAGGCTGCCTCAAATCCCGAATAAGACGATCGAGACCCTGCTCCCGAAGATAAGTCATCGTCGTTGCAGCCTCACCTACACCGGGAAATATGACTTTATCGGCAGCCATAAGAGCCTCTTTATCATCGGTAAGTATAGGAGTAATTCCTACCCGCCTCAAAGCGCAATCTACCGAATAGATATTACCGGCATTATACTTAACAATCGCAACTTGCATGATAAAACTTAAAATACTACGGTTTTATTTTGATAGACAAGTATTTTTCGTTCGATATGTTTTTCTACGGCACGAGACAAGACGATTTTTTCCAAATCACGACCTTTTCTTATGAGACTGGCAACAGGATCTTTATGTGAAATGCGGGTAATATCCTGCTCGATAATGGGTCCTGCATCGAGGTCGCTTGTAACATAATGACTTGTTGCACCGATCAATTTTACACCTCTCTCGAAAGCAGCATGGTAAGGTTTAGCACCGATAAAAGCAGGCAAGAAAGAGTGATGAATATTGATGATGCGGTTAGGAAACCGGCTGATAAACTCGGGAGAAACAATCTGCATATAACGAGCCAACACGATAAATTCGATATCGTACTCTTTCAACAAAGCCAACTCGGCGGCCTCTTGCTCGGCCTTGTTTTCTTTGGTAATAGGAAAATATTTGTAGTCTATTCCGAATCGTTTTGCAGCAATCTCCATATCGGGGTGATTACTTATGATGAGAGGAATCTCCACTTCCCATTCTCCTGCCGTATAGCGCGCCAGCAAATCGTAAAGGCAATGCGACATCTTCGATACGAAAATAGCCATACGGGGAATCCTATCGCTGAAATAAAGGCTGAAATTGATACAATATTTCTGCGCACAAAGAGAATGGAAATACTCTTCGATTTTATCTTCGGGTATGATAAAATGGGTCAAATCCCATTCTATACGCATAAAGAAAATACGATTTTCCCTGTCGACATACTGGTCGAGATAAAGAATATTACCGCCATTGATATTGATAAAATCGGTAACGACTGCCACGATACCCGACTGGTCGGGGCAATGCATCAACAGGATAGCATTTTTATTCGTTTTCTGTACGGTCTTCGTCATTTTTGATTACAGTTGATTATTTCTGTCGACAAAGTTAACAAAATAACATCATAAAATTCCATAAAAGTAAATATTTGTACAATCACCTACCGGATTGATTTCAAAACAAAAAAGGCTCTTTGCAATATTTTCGCAAAGAGCCTTTTCAACTTGTATAATTCGAAAGAAATACAGATTCTATTATTTCACGGTTACCTGCAACGGGTTTCTCTTGGCTACCGCCGCATTCTGAATGTAGGTATCCCAAGCCTCGGCTGTTTCAAAACCGTATTTGCTCCATCCCGATCCCCAATAATAAATGAACGGACTTCCAGGTTGATAATCGGCATAAGCCAACAGCTGACCATCGGCACCGCCTCTTTCCTGAGTCTTTTCAGGTTCTTCATACATAACAGGCTTTGCATCGGTAAGCATACCGGGAAATACGCAACCCACATAAATCGTTCCGTTGTTATTATTTACATTATCGGTCGGATCGGCATACAAAATATAACCGTCTTCGGCACTGGCCATATAATGGCATTGATCAAGAGGTTCATGCAAAACCACTCCGGCTACCACAGGCGTCGCCTCGGTCAAATTTTCATAAGTAACAACAGTTTTATTGAGCTGCGAACCGGCATCGAGAGAAATGACACGGGTCTCAACGACATCCTTTCCCTTGATAGTCTCGGGATTATACACGGCTTTTACGGTAAATCGCAATGGTCCGTTATCGAGAATTTCATACGTCTTATAGCAATAAGGATATACGATTTCTCCATCTACGACCAAAGCTGTCGCTCCACCACCCAATGTGGGACCGACCTTATAACAGTCCAATCCGTTACCATGATCGACATGATACGATACAGAATGGTAAAGTTCATCAGCGGCTTTGGGGTTGGTCTTTCTCAATTTGGCGATCTGCTCCATCGTTTCAGGATTCAATTCCGACGCATAACGAGCCTCGACAACAGGTTCTTTCACCGATTTCACCCACACATCATAACCGAATGCACGTTCACCGGTCGCCTGCAAAGCCGGGCCATACATGCGGTATGCCGTCAAATCATTTTCCCACGCTATATCATCGACACGCTCGGGATATTGACGCCCGCAAGCAAGGACCTCCACCGGCTCGGGTATTCCCACCGTTATCGTATAGATAGAAGTTCCTTTCGGAGCTACAGAAGCCTGAAATATAAGTTTTCCGTCATACGTGATTTGATACGGGAGTTGTTTTCCGGTAGCATCGAGAACAATAACCTGAGCCGTATCGGCCAATTGCAATTTAGAGGCAACAGCGTCCATATTCACCTCTATCATTTCGTTCTGTCGCTCCAAATCGGTCGTATTCTCTACCGTTACCTTCACATCTTTACTTGCACATGATGTCGCCAGCAAAGCGATGAACGCACCCCAAAAGAGATTTTTCATTTTCATCATAACAACAATCTTTATTTAGGTTGTTTTCCGATATATGCCAAAATACCGCCATCGACATAAAGTACATGTCCGTTTACAAAATCAGAAGCCTCTGATGCCAAGAATACGGCGGGACCTACCAAATCTTCGGGTGTACCCCAACGGGCAGCGGGAGTTTTAGCAACGATAAATGCATCGAAAGGATGACGTGAACCATCGGCCTGACGTTCACGCAACGGCGCAGTCTGAGGAGTAGCGATGTAACCCGGGCCTATACCGTTACACTGAATATTGTATTCGCCGTATTCCGATGCAATATTACGGGTCAGCATTTTCAAACCGCCTTTTGCTGCTGCATAAGCCGAAACGGTTTCACGTCCCAATTCACTCATCATCGAGCAAATATTGATAATTTTACCATGTCCTTTCTTTATCATTCCGGGAATGACAGCCTTAGCGACAATAAAAGGTGCGTTCAGATCGACATCTATTACCTGACGGAACTCGGCAGCAGACATTTCGATCATGGGTATGCGTTTGATGATACCGGCATTGTTTACCAAAATATCGATCGCCCCGACTTCTTTTTCTATTTGTGCGACCAATGCATTGACCTGTTCTTCATTGGTAACGTCGCACACATATCCGTGAGCTTTGATGCCGGCTTCTTGATAAGCGGCAAGACCTTTATCTACCAATTCTTGTTTGATATCGTTGAAAACGATGGTAGCACCGGCCTTGGCAAATCCGCTGGCAATTGCAAATCCGATACCATAAGAAGCTCCCGTTACAAGAGCAATTTTTCCTTCTAATGAAAAGTTTACCATATTCTTTAAGTTTAAAAGGGTTATTATCTCAATTCCGTATATTTGTAAAAGTCTTGATCTCCATAATCGAGATTCTCACCGCCCATACCCCAAATAAAGGTATAATTATGAGTTGCGGCAGCCGAATGTATTGACCATTCGGGCGAAAGTACTGCTTCCTCGCCTTTCATCCATATATGGCGTGTTTCGGTAGGTTCTCCCATAAAGTGACAGATAGCGTCGCCTTCGGGAATTTCAAAATAGAAATAGGCTTCCATGCGACGGCTATGTGTATGGGCCGGCATCGTATTCCAAATACTCCCGGGTTGCAGTTCGGTCATACCCATTTGCAACTGACAGGTTTCAACAACCTGACACACCAACATTTTATTGATGTTTCTATGATTGGAACCTTCGAGCGAACCCATTTCGGCAACGATAGCATCGGCTTTCGTTACTTTTTTATCGGGACAGTTGCGATGGGCAGGAGCCGAATTGAAATAAAATTTAGCAGGTTTAGCGGCATCTACGCTTTCAAAAGAAACCGTACGATCACCACAGCCCAAATAAAGGGCTTCCTTAAAATCCAAATCAAAGGTCTTTCCGTCGACTTTGACACGACCGGCTCCTCCGACATTGAAAATACCGATTTCACGACGGCTTAGGAAATGAGTCGCTTTCAACGGATCGATAGCTTCAAGGACAAGGGTCTCGCCTACCGGTTTTGCACCACCTACAATAAGGCGATCGTACATGGAATAAACCATGTTCACCTCATTGTCGACAAAAAGGTTCTGAATCAGGAAATCTTCACGCAAACGTGCTGTATCATAATTTTTTGCATCTTTGGGATGCGCAGCATAGCGCAATTCGTAATTGGTCTTCATATAAACAGTTTTTAAATTAAATATCTATTCTTCGGCTAATTTACAAACCATACAAATGTATAAAGAAATCCCATGAAAAGCTATTTTTTTGTAGTTTTTTATCCAAACTTTATCTTTTCTTATCCTCCGACATTTTTATAGGTTTCTCTGTTACAAAAAGATACCCCATCGATAGTCGATAGGGTATCTTTGCTTTGGAGAGATAAAAACCGGCACTTATTTTCCTGCCAACGGAGCCGCTTGCGTATAAGTACGTGCTCCCAACTCCTTATCGAGCGTATAGATACCGAAACCGTTGTCTTTAATCATTTTCAAGGCATCGATATACCCCTGAGCCGTTTCTTCTTCCTCGACTTGCTCATCGATAAACCATCCCAACATGCTCTTTGTTGCATAGTCTTTTTCTTCTTCGGCCAAAGCATACAGATTATTGATCATAGAGGTTACTTTTTTCTCATGAGCCAGTGTGTCCTCAAATGCAGCCAAAGGAGACGACCACTCGGTCTGCACCTTATCGATGGGAGCCAACGTTACTTTTCCGCCCCGCGAAAGAATATACTTGATCAGAATCATGGCGTGATCTTGTTCTTCTTTGAACTGAACAGAAAACCAATTGGCAAAACCGGGATTTCCAAGTGCTGCAAAATTGGACGACATCGACAAATAAAGATATGCCGCCCAAAACTCCGCATTAATTTGCGCATTGAGCGCATCTTCCATCTTCTTGCTTAACATAATTATATATTTAAATAGTGAAAATTCTATTTACACAAAGATAAAACCTTATACCCAACAAAGCAATAAAGGCGTTTCTAAAATTTCATAAAAAACAAAAGCGACATTGCAAATGCAACATCGCTTTATAAGTCTCATAAGACCGTTTTTTCAATCGGTACTACCCGAAGAAACCGCTTGTTCGAAATACTTCCACAAAGAGTCATCGGGTACGGGTGCTGTAACATCGACAACTTGTTTAGAAACAGGGTGTATAAAATGTATATGTCTTGCATGCAGTGATATACCTCCGTCGGGATTGGAGCGTTTCGCTCCGTATTTCAAATCGCCTTTTATCGGAGAACCTATTTTTGCAAGCTGACAACGTATCTGGTGATGACGGCCGGTTTTAAGATCTACCTCCAAAAGCGCATATTTCTCGCTACGGGCAGCAACCCGATACGAGAGTGTCGCCTCTTTGGCCCCGGGACGTGGATTCTCCCATGCCGTAGATTTATTGAGTCTCTCGTTACGTACAAGATAATGCGTAATCTCATCGGCCTCTTTTTCGGGAACCGTCTGCACAATCGCCCAATACGATTTCTTCACTTCGCCTTTACGGAACATCTCATTGAGCCGTGCCAACGCTTTGCTGGTTTTAGCCAAAACGACAATCCCGCTTACCGGCCTGTCGAGACGATGCGTTACCCCGACAAATACATTACCCGGTTTGTCGTATTTCTTTTTCAACCAAAGTTTTACCGTCTCGCTCAACGGGGTATCGCCCGTTTTATCGCCCTGAACGATTTCCGAAGTATTTTTATTAACGATAATCAAGTGATTATCTTCGTACAATACGGTCATCGGGAAAAATTACATATTCATACCGCCATCGACCTGTATCACTTGACCCGATACATACGACGACATATCCGAGGCCAGGAACGTAGCGACATTGGCAACATCTTCGGGAGTTCCACCACGACGCAAAGGTATTTTCTTACACCACTCTTCCCGCACCTCGTCGGACAATTTAGCGGTCATATCGGTAATAATAAATCCCGGAGCAATGGCATTGGCCCGAACACCTCGCGAACCCAATTCTTGGGCGATCGACTTGGCGAGTCCTATCATACCGGCCTTAGATGCTGAATAATTGGCTTGTCCGGCATTTCCATGCACTCCGACAACCGAAGCCATATTGATGATGCTACCTGATTTCTGACGCATCATGATGGGGGTACAAGCATGGATAAAGTTGAATGCCGATTTGAGATTTACGGCGATCACTGTGTCCCATTGAGCTTCGCTCATACGCATCATCAAACCGTCTTTGGTAATACCGGCATTGTTTACCAGAATATCTACCGATCCGAAATCTTCTTTTACCTGATTGACCACTTTTTCGGTTTCTTCAAAATTTGCAGCGTTCGAGGCATAGCCTTTTACCTTTACTCCCAAAGCCGCAATCTCGGCTTCGGTAGCTTTACCGTTTTCGTCAATTACCAAATCGGTAAAAGCTATATTTGCTCCTTCACTGGCGAATTTCAAAGCGATTGCTTTTCCAATACCACGTGCAGCACCTGTTATAAGGGCTACTTTTCCTTCAAGTAATTTCATAATTCTATTTTTTAATGGAAAGTTATTCTGTTATATATTTTTCGCATCCCAAACAAGATTTCGTCATGTCGGCTATAAATTCTTTCAATTTCCCCGAATCGAAACCCATATCGGAAAAGACTCCTTTGAGATAGGGTATCTCCAACCCTTTGAGGCAACAATGTATAACCCAAGAGGTGGGTTGAAGAGGCGTCGGTCTGAAAATACCTTTTTTTATTCCGTCATCGATAATCCGCCCCAAAAACTCAAGTTCCTGCCTATCGATATTTTTCCGTGCCGTCTCGACTTTCCGTATGTCCCTGAAAAACTCCGCTTTCAAAGTCCCATTGCGCAAAACGGTTTCCCTGAAAACATCGAACCGCACCTGAATATAGATAGTCAACTTTTCGTCAGGAGGCAAATCCCGACCTACAACATCTCCCAACTGATGTATCAAATGAGATAATTCCGACTCGATAACCGCTTGATATACTTCTGTCTTGCTTCTGAAATAAGTATACAACGTACGTCGACCTTTTCCCGAGGCCAACGCTATATTATTCATCGTTGTATTGTCTATGCCTTTTTGTGCAAACAATTGCCGAGCCGTATCGACCAGAATTTTCCGCGTTTTTGACATAAGCTCTTTCATACTGCACAGATCCTTTATCGTTGAGCAAAAATAACACTTTTATATTTCCCGACAAATTCTCCCGACAGAATATTTTTCATTCTTTTTCTTATACTCCGAAGTTCTACCGACGGAGCGAATCGCCAATCAACAAGCGAACCGTCTCGTTCAACTTATCTTGCCGAAGAAGCGACTCCAACGTCAAATGCATTCGATAACGCCAATAATTACGCGGATCGGACGGTACATTGATACGCTCGACAGACGGATCGGGAACTCGAACATCGAGGTTTACCGACAACCAATCCTGCAAAGGCAATATAACCAACATCGACGGAGATTCCAAATGCTGCCTGATAATCTCCTGACAAATATACGGAGGACATTGCTCGGGTGCTTCTCCCTCCCGATGCAGTACGACATTGTAGTACCGTTGCGTTTTAGAGCGGTCTTCTTCCCACCACCCTCTGATTCCCGACATATCGTGAGTCGATGTCGTACAAACCGAAAGATAGGGATACTTGCGGGTATCGCCAAACTCACAATAAGGTTCTTTGGGCATACGCTGTATTTCTAGCGAGAGAATCTGCAACCTATTCATCACATCGGGCACACAATGCGGTATCATACCCAAATCTTCTCCGCAGACAAGCATATCGGTCGAAAGAACAAGTGCCGGCAGTTTTTTCAGTGCTTCGTTCCTCCAAAACTCATCATGCCGATGATAATAGAAATCATCATGCAAACGCCGGAAATCGCGTTGCATATCTGCGGGTAAATCCTTGAAACTGTATGTATCCTGTGCATTGATACGCGGATGCCAGGCATATGCGGCATAAGGGTCGCGAACAAAAAGAATTTCATCAGTAAGCCGGAACAACCCTTCTTTTATAACTTGTGCCTTAGCATCATAAATATCACCCAATAAAATATTTATTTTCTGCTGATTGTCGACTTCTTCCCGCAAACAGAAAGCATTATTGCCGATCGGTTTCAAGTATTTTGCTTGGACCTCTCCGGCATAAATCCCGAAGATTTCGGGAAGCATATATCCCCGAATGTATGGCTTGGCATGGCGCTTCTCATCGAATGCAAAATCATATCCGGCCAAATCATCGGGAGTAAACGGCAAAGCGGCATTGAAATGCCCCGGCAATCCTTCGACTGCCGTATCGGGAATTTCCCAAATGCGAAAAAAACCTAAAATATGGTCGATACGATAAGCATCGAAATATTCCGCCATTTTGGTAAAACGGGCTTTCCACCATGCATACCCGTCTTTTGCCATCTCTGCCCAATTATAGGTAGGAAATCCCCAATTCTGCCCCGTAGCGGAAAAATCATCGGGTGGAGCACCTGCCTGAGAATCGAGATTGAACAAGGACGGAGCCACCCACGCATCAGCACTGTTTCGACTCACCCCGATAGGTATATCGCCTTTCAATACGACGCCTTTGCTTCGGGCATACCCGCGCACACGCAACAATTGTTCATGCAGGTGATATTGTTGAAAATAGTATCCCGCAATAATCGGATAAGCAACACTTTCCTCATCGGAAAGACGCGCTATTTTCCTTTCATCATATTCGGCATACTCTCCCCATTCCGAAAATATGGGCGTATGTAACGTATCCCGCAAATAACAGAATGCGGCATAAGGAACCAACCATTTTTTATTCTCATCGAAAAAACGCCGGTAAGAAGACGAGGCAAGCGTATCGGCACCGATTTCCCGGAAAAGAACACGCATATATTCGCTTTTCAACCGGGTTACAGCCTCGTAATCGACAACAGGAAGAGCATTCAGTCGGGCGGCCTCTTGCTCGAAACGCGCCATCTCTTTCTCGTCGGCCAAACGTCCTACTGCGGGCAAATGCAAATAGGCCGGGTGCAACGCATATACCGAGTTGGCGCGATAAGGGTAAGAATCGAGCCATGTATGCCACATGGTAGTGTCATTGACAGGCAGAACCTGTATAAAACGTTGCCCTGTGAGGACAGCCCAATCGACCATTTTTTCGAGATCGAGAAATTCTCCGATTCCCCAACTCGACTCCGAACGCAGAGAAAACACGGGAACGGCAACACCCGCCCCTTTCCATAAAGGTCGGAAAAGACGTAAATGACCTCCGTTTACAACAATCGTTTCTCCGGCCCTTTCTACCCAAAGAGGCAAACGACGATTATCTCCTTCCTCCCATGCCACAATCCGACGAGTAGACTTGTCTACAACAACAAACTTATACTCGACAGGCAATCTCAGTATCTCCGGCGGAAGGGTAACAGACCATACGGGATAACGTGCATCAGACATCAGACAATCCTCTTCGACACTCCACGGTTGTTTGGTAAACGAGCCGACAACAGCCAACGTCTCTTGTGGCAAAAGTGCAGGAGCTGTTACTTCAAACCGCACACCAACGGCTGAGGCGGGATTTTCCTTTTCCGTAGTCTTTCGAAAAATACCACTCTGTCGGATAGCCGAAGAAAGAAACGCATGATCGCGACTTATCTGCAACCATTCGTCATAAACCCGATAGGTAGAAATGCCGAAAGTGGGGCGGAAACAATGTTCCCCACCCCACTCTTTGCGACATACCCCGTTTTCGCGCAACAAATACCCATAAGTAAATGTACACCCTTCGTCGGCATCGATCGTTGCCGTCCACCAGCCATCGTCGACATACTGCATAGGAAGAGCACGCTCTTCATTGCCCGAACCCAGAGCCTCGATCCCACCACTCAGGAATAGCTGCTGCCCCCAACGGGTATGATATTCGATAAAAAACGTTACACGCATTATCCGCACTTAGATGTTCCACAAGACGTACATATCAGACAACCCTCTTGATAAACCAGCGTTTCCTGCCCGCATTTAGGGCATTTCTGACCGTTGGCAGTAGCGCCATTGGGCATATATTTCTTCAATGCGCGTTCCACACCGTTCTTCCACGTATTGATATTTTCACTGTTCAGTTGTAACGAACCGACCAGTTTCAGCACTTGTTCTATTGGCATTCCGTAACGCAATACTCCGGAAATCAACTTGGCATAATTCCAATACTCGGGATTGAATTTTTCAGAAAGGCCTTCGATCGTGGTTTTATATCCGCGTTTATTCCGGAACTGGAAATCGTAATGCTTATTGCCGTTCTCGTCGTATGCCTTGATAATTTTTCCTTTGGTAATGTTTTTAGGAATCAGTATGCCATCTTCGTCATCGGCCAAACCGGTAAATATCTCATATGGCTTGCCGTCTTTCAATCCGATAAAGGCAATCCATTTTTCTCTGTTATTCTGGAAACGTACCACATCGGCTTCGAGCTCGGTAGGTCGTACCAAGTCGGCCGGAGAAACAGCCACAGATGCAGATGCTTTTTCTTTCTCTTTTTTAGCCTCTTTCTGAACAGCAATCAATACTCCCGAACGGGAACCGTCGCGATACACCGTACAACCTTTACAACCGCAACGCCAAGCCTCGACATATAAATTACCGACCAACTCCTCGGTAACATCGGAAGGCAGATTTATCGTTACGCTGATAGAATGGTCGACCCATTTTTGCACACGCCCCTGCATACGCACCTTTTGTATCCAATCGATGTCGTTCGATGTCGCTTTGTAATAAGGCGACCGAGAAATAATTTCATCGATTTCTTCTTGCGTATAATTATTTCGCACTTCATACCCGTTCATCTGCATCCATGTAACGAACTTATGATGATAAACTAAATATTCTTCGAATGCATCGCCCGACTCGTCGATATAGTCTACATGCACGTCCGCATCATTCGGATTTACTTTACGGCGACGACGATAAACGGGCATAAACACGGGCTCGATACCCGAAGTCGTCTGTGTCATCAAGCTGGTCGTTCCCGTAGGAGCAATCGTAAGGCAGGCTATATTTCTACGCCCCCATTTCACCATATCGTCATACAACTGGGGATCGGCCTCACGCAAACGGTTGACAAACGGATTTTTTTCTTCCCGACGCGCATCATAAACCTCAAATGCCCCGCGTTCTTTGGCCATCTCCACCGACGAACGGTATGCCGCTAACGCTAATGCTTTGTGCACATTCTCGGAGAATGATGTAGCCTCTTCTGTCCCGTAACGCAATCCCATAGCTGCGATCATATCCCCCTCGGCAGTAGTACCCACTCCGGTACGACGCCCTTTCAAGGTCTTGGCCCGTATCTTCTCCCAAAGTTGTATCTCGGTACGCTTTATCTCCTCCGATTCGGGATCGGAATGTATCTTCTCCAAGATCTTATCGATTTTTTCCATTTCGAGATCGATGATATCGTCCATGATACGCTGCGCCAATTTAACATGTTCACGGAAAAGTTCGAAATCGAAATAAGCATTCGGAGTAAACGGATTTACAACATAAGAGTAGAGATTGATCGCCAACAAACGGCAGCTATCATAAGGGCAGAGAGGTATTTCGCCACAAGGATTGGTGGAAACGGTACGGAATCCCAAATCGGCATAACAATCGGGTATCGACTCCCGTATAATCGTATCCCAAAACAAAACTCCGGGTTCGGCCGACTTCCACGCATTGTGTACGATTTTTTTCCAAATGGCCTGAGCATCGACCTCTTTCGTTACCATCGGGCAATCACTGTATATAGGATACTGCTGAGTATAAGGACGTCCATCGATAGCTGCTTGCATAAAATCGTCGGTCATTTTCACCGAGACATTTGCTCCGGTAACTTTTCCTTCGGTCATTTTGGCATCGATAAACGACTCCGAATCGGGGTGTTTTATCGAGACACTGAGCATCAATGCCCCGCGTCGTCCATCTTGGGCAACCTCACGGGTGGAATTGGAATAGCGTTCCATAAACGGCACCAAACCGGTCGATGTCAACGCCGAATTTTTTACCGGCGACCCTTTGGGTCGGATATGGGACAAATCGTGCCCGACCCCTCCCCGGCGTTTCATAAGTTGCACCTGCTCTTCGTCGATTTTCATCACGCCACCATACGAGTCGGCATTTCCTTCCATACCTATCACAAAGCAGTTCGATAACGACCCGATCTGATAATTATTTCCGATACCGCTCATGGGACTTCCCTGAGGAACGACATATTTGAATCCCCGGAACAAATCCATAAGTTGCTCCATCGAAAGAGGATTGGGATAATTACTCTCGATGCGAGCTATCTCCGAGGCCAACCGCATGTGCATATCTTCGGGATTTTTCTCGAAAATATTCCCAAACGAATCTTTCAATGCATACTTATTGACCCACACACGAGCGGCCAATTCATCTCCTTTGAAGTATTCCAATGACGACTGAAACGCTTCATCGTAAGTATAACTTTTTGAGTCCACGAATGTATAATTTAAAGGATTTCTAATTGTGTTTTTTCGATAGTATTCGATTCTGACTTTTTGGATAGGATTTTGTGTTTGCAAGTTTATGAAAAACTTTCGAGCGCACAAATATTTCACACATTTATTTATCAACAATTTTACCAGATTTTCAATTTTAACATATCGAAACACTGAATATCAACACATTACACACAAACGCAAAAACAAAAGTTTTCTTTTTTAAGAAACAAGATTCTTTTATAGGTTTTCCATAAATATTTTATCGAGAAAAGTGATCACTATTCCATTTCTACATAAAAAAGCCCCTTGCTCAAGAAATAATTTACGAATAAACCGTATATTTGTAAAAACATATTATTGATATTTTATGGACTTAGACTTTCTCAAAAATCGTCGCACTATCCGCCGGTATAAGAAAGAGGATATATCCGACGAGTTATTAAACGAACTTCTGGAAGCAGCGTTCAGGGTATCCAACACCGGCAACATGCAAGTTTACAGTGTCGTCGTTACCCGAGATGACGAAAATAAAAAAAAGTTGGCCCCTGCACATTTCAACCAACCGAGCGTAACAAATGCTCCCGTCATACTGACTTTTTGCGCCGATTTCAACCGGTTTATCAAGTGGTGCGAATTCCGCAATGCAAAACCGGGTTATGATAACTTTCAATCGTTCTTCACCGCATCGATAGACGCATTACTCGTCGCCCAACAATTCTGCACGGCCGCCGAAGCAAAAGGTTTGGGAATCTGCTATTTAGGGACAACCACCTATAATGCCGACCAAATTATAAAAGCACTGGAACTTCCCCGCTTCGTCGTTCCAGTAACTACTGTAACGGTCGGATACCCCGACGGTATCCCCGAGCAGGTAGAACGCCTACCCATAGAAGCAATGATACATCATGAACATTATCGAGACTACACCCGGGAAGATATAGACCGATTGTATAAAGAAAAAGAGGAACTCCCCGCCAATAAGGGTTTTGTAGCCGAAAATAAAAAAGAGACTTTGGCCCAAGTATTCACAGATGTACGATACACACGTACAAACAACGAACACTTCTCTGACGTTTTCTTGAAAGTCATCAAAGAGCAGGGATTTAAATTTTAGTATATAGAGAAAGGGGCACTGAATATTCAGTGCCCCTTTCTCTATATACTAAAATCACCTATGATTTCAAAGACTGTTCTATTTCATCGACCTGAGCCCGTAAAGACTTATCTATTTCCACCTGTTGAGATATCATCTTACAAGCATAATGCACTGTGGCATGATCTTTCCCACCTAAACGACTACCTATATGGGAAAGAGGATATTCGGTATATTTTTTAGCCAAATACATCGATATTTGCCGCGCCAAAGCAATTTCACGTTTACGAGTTTTGGACTGCAACAACTTTACGTCCATATTGTAATAATCGCAAACTTTTTGCTGAATAAGTTCTATGGTAATCTGTTTCTTCTTCAACTGAATACTGGAAGCCAATACACACTCGGCCATCTCCACCGATATTTCTTTTTTCAAGATAATCGAGCGAGCCATCAACGAAACAATGATACCCTCCAACTCCCGAATGCTATTCGATACATTCCGAGCTATGAAATCCACGACATCGGGGGCAATCACGATTCCGTCTTTTTTCAACTTGTTCAGCAAAATATTTTTCCGTAAATCATAATCGGGCCGCTCGACCTCGGCCGAAAGTCCCCACTTGAAACGAGTCAAAAGACGTTCTTCCATACCTTCGAGCGAAACGGGAGGACGATCGGATGTCAATACCAATTGCTTTCCCGTCTGATGAAGGTGATTGAAGATATGGAAAAATGTATTCTGCGTAGCCGTTTTCCCAACCAAATCCTGTATATCGTCAATGAGCAATACATCAATGCTTTGGTAAAAATTGATAAAATCATTGACGGAGTTACTACGCACGGCATTGGTATATTGCACTTGAAAAAGATGCGAAGACAGATATAATACTCGGGCCTTCGGATTTACAGCCTTAGCTTTCGCTCCGATAGCCTGCACAAGATGAGTTTTACCTACACCCGATTCTCCATAAAGAAACAAAGGGTTAAATGCCGTTTTACCGGGATTTTGAGCTACCGTCTCTCCCGCAGAACGAGCCAAAACATTACTCGACCCCGAGAAATAATTATCGAAACTATAATACGGATTCAATTGCGAATCGAGTTCTTTATAAACAGGTTGTTTAAAAGGATCCGCTATCTCAGTAGGCTCTGTAACCCCTTTCGACGATTTCGGCGAACCGGTACCACCACCCGGCAAGTCAATGGTCTCTTTGGGTTCTTTTACAACCGATATGCTATACATCAGTTGTATTCCCGAACCGAAAACACGCAATAACGTACGTTGAAGAATATCGGCAAAATGTTCTTCAAGATACTCATAAAAAAATTGGGTCGGAACTTGTACTGTCAACTCATTATCAGAATACCTCACGGCACGCATCGGTTCGAACCATGTCTTGTAATGTTCTTCCGAAACATTATCTCTGATGATAGAGAGACAGCGGTCCCACAAAGAGACGTAATCTATACTCATTTTTATAACAAAATTCTATCGTAGAAGTCAAATACAAAGATCCAAATCTTTTTCCGAAAAATAAAATCGCTTTTTTATTGTGCATTCCAAAAACGTTACAACAGCTTGGAAGTTAACCTATTATATTTTACTGTTTTTCACACAAAAAGGCCCAATAGAAATATTATCATCGACCTGATTTACAACAATATAAGAATCCACCAACTTCCAAGCACCGTATCTGAATCAATGTTTGACAGATAAAAAACGCCTTGATACAAGGCGTTTTTTACAAGTGATGAAAAATCATCACACATCTTCATTATTTAGAATCATTCCAAACAATGGAAAATATCATTTCTTTCCGCCGAAAAGCGAAAAATGGACATAGCGTTTGGGATTGAGTCTCAAATCGATCAACAACGAATCGGCGCTCATTACCGTCGCATTCAACGACTCGTATAACCGACGGTCGGAAAGCAACGCCCCAACCGTATTATCGGGTTGTTGCAATTTCGCCATAAGAGTATCGACCGACACGACAACTTCGTCGATATGCTCGATTGTCTGTCGGATATTCGCTTGGGAAAGTTCGGCGGTAAACACATCGATATGACTCGTTATACGCTTCACGTCCGAAACGATAGCCGGAACAGAATCGGCAAGCAACAACGACAAATGATGCGATGCGGTACGTAGGTCGTCCGATATTTGGGCAACATTCACAAGTGTTGTATTCAACTCCTGAGACCTAACGATCGTATTCAAGCCATCGAGAACACTATCTATCTTGGGAATCATCGCTGCCAAAGACGGCAACAGTTCTTCTTCTACACTCACCATAAGTCCGGCATCGGATTCTCCCACCAAATAATCTCCGGGAGAATAAAAGGTCGAAACATACTTATTCAACTGCAACGTCAGAGTTACCGTACCCAATAAATCGGCTTGAAGCACGGCTTTACTACCTTCGGGAACTTTCAATTTCTTATCGAGCATCACCTCCACCACGGCACCATTGTAAGCATCATAATCATACTCTATGCTACGCACAAGCCCCACTTTAAATCCATCGACCGTAACAGGTGTAGATACAGTAAGCCCTGCCACATTGTCATATCGGATATAATAATAATTGGATGGATGCATCAGGTTGATACCTTTCAGAAATTCGATGCCGAAATAAAGTATGACGGCACTTACGATAACCGAAATGGCAATCTTTACCTCTTTCGAGAAATATTTTTTCATATCTAAATTATTGAAGTATCTTGATTATTTAAGTTTTTTCCCGTTTTTAAAAGAAACGATATATGCATCTTTAAAATAACGCTTGGCTTCGGCAAGTTTCCTCGACAATGCCTCTCTCCGGGTCGATTCTCCATAGGTATATTTATACCACCCGTTTTCCTCATAGTAAGAAATCGGCGATAGTCCTTTGAAACAAGGATCCTTAGACGAAAGTTTCTTTTTCGAGGTCAACAACTGCACCTTATATACCACTTCCGATGAAGATACCGTAGCCTTACGCTCGACATGTTCGGACAGATTTTTTCGATTCCACTCGTCTTTATACGCGATAAATGCCCGATATATCGATTCTGCCAATTTTGTTCGATTGGCATCTTTACCGAGAAACGCTGCGTCGGACGGATTACTGATATATCCAACTTCCACCAATATACTGGGCATCGCCGAAAGACGGAGCACCAACAAATTTTGCTGACGGACACTGCGATCGGGCCGCTTGGCCAAAACCCGAAATTGCTCCTGTACCATCGATGCAAAATGAATACTCTGCTCGAAATACTTATTTTGCTGAAAATCGAACATAATAAACGACTCGACCGAATTGGGATCATATCCTTGATAAGTCGCAGAATAATCTTCCTCCAAGAGAATTACCGAATTTTCCCGCTTAGCGACCTCCATATTTATGCCGGTCTGTTCCAAACCGTATATATAGGTTTCCGTACCTTTTGCAGAAGTACTTTTTGCAGAATTGGTATGTATGGAAATAAAAAGGTCGGCTTTGGCTTTGTTTCCAATTTCGGTGCGTCCTTTTAATGTTACAAAAACATCTTTGCTACGAGTGTATATCACCTTCGTATCGGAACAATTCCGTTGTATCATTTTACCCAACTTCAAAGCTATGTCGAGATTGATATTCTTTTCTTGCAATCGGTTTGCAACGGCACCGGGATCATTGCCACCGTGTCCGGCATCGATAACGACGACAAATTTATCTTTTGCCTCGATCTCTACCGTAAAAAACAGGGCAGAAATAAACGCTACGATATATATATATATAGTATTTTTCATGCGTTATACCAATGAGCAAAATCTTTTCCGAGCAAAATTCTCACCTTATGCGGCAAAGATAGCAAAAAATAAGAAGACATTACTTTTTAAAACGTAAAATATATTATTCCACTATATATATGCGACACTTTGCCTCAATATGTTTTTTACGTATCTTTGTATGCAAAACATATCTTACCAAACAATACATAATATAGAGTCTATCATGAGCAACAAAATTTTAATACCCGTCTTTATTACTTTCACTTTATTTGTCAGCCAGACAACCCAAAGCAATAAGTATGTCCTACATCATTCACAGATGCAAATAATGCCTCGACACACTCTCTTGAACAACGATAGTACCCCCAAATCCTTAGAAGAAATACAAAGAGAACAGGGTAAAATAAAAAATTCCCGAAAGAATCAGCGCATCACCCATAAAAAACGTCAAAAACAATTGCGTGTAGAAAAAGAAAAGTTGACAAAAGAACAAGTCCGATTAAAAAAGACTCAAACACAATTAAAAAAGGAGCAAAAAGAAATAACAAAAGAAAGAGAAAAACAAAATAACCTCTAAACAACAACCTATTGTTTCTCCGAAAGCATCTATTCAACCCATCTCGTAATAGAAATAATATTCCAGGGAAACATCAAAACACTTGCTTATACCCGCAGTATACGTTATCTTTGTTGTAAAACATCTTTGTTGAACAGATTCGGTATGGCACGTATTGCGGTTTTTCTCATTCTTATCGGATTATTCGGTGCTTGTTGCTCCGACAAGAAAGATGCGGCAGAATCAATTTTCTTGACGCGATACGACCAGGACCTAACGGCATTTATACAAACGAACGATACAAACGCAGAGAAAAACTTTCTCGACCGGTATTCAATATTCCACCCGTTATATGTTTCAGAAATTTTGCATCTTTCTCCAAACGAATCTTCGGAAAAAGATGCGCTTATACAACGGCTTTCCCAAGCCGATATGCAAATATTATATCGGGCAGCAGATAGTTTGTTTCTCGATACAAGCGAAATCGAAAAAGAGCTTTCTGAGGCCTTTTCCCGTTATAAAAAACTAATGCCGGACGATACACTTCCCGCTCAACTATATTGCCATATATCGGGGTTGCAACAACAAATCGTCAACATCGATACCATCCTATCCATATCAATCGATCATTATTTGGGAAGCGGTTTCGTGCCGTATCATTCCATATTCAATCCCTACCAACTGCAACGCAAAGAAAAAGTCTATATCGTCCCCGATGTCCTGAGGGTCATACTCTATACCCGACACCCAATCCCTGACAAAGCAGACGTGACATTGTTGGGAGAAATGATATACGAGGGCAAAATCATTTATTGTCTGCAACAGATACTTCCTGACGTAGCGCCGGAATTCTTGTTCGGTTACACAAAAGAACAGCTGCAATGGTGCCAAGAAAATGAACCGATCATGTGGAATACCCTCTTAAAACAAAAAGACCTTTATTCGACCGATCGTTTTCTGATAAGTAAATATCTCTCACCTGCTCCGTTTACTGCACCGTTTACACAGCAATCTCCGGGACAAGCCGGCCGATATATCGGTTGGCGCATTGTATCGGAATATATGCGACAAACAGGTAATGAGTTGCCTGACTTGTGGAAAGAAAACAATGAAATGAATATTTTGAAAACAGCCAAATACAAAGGATAAACATGGAGACAATCAATCAGGTGTACGGACTTGTGGGATACCGGCTTTCCCATTCGTTTTCTCGAAATTTTTTCAACGAAAAATTTACAAACGAAAAGATAGCCGCCGAATACAGAAACTTCGAAATAGATCGTATAGAAGATATACGACTGGTCGTAGAAGAGACTCCCGAGTTATGCGGATTAAATGTTACGATACCATACAAAGAAAGTATTATCCCCTATCTCGACGAAATGGACGGTACCGCTCAAATGATCGGAGCCGTAAACGTAGTAAAATTTATTCGGGAAAAAGGCAAACTCATTTTGAAAGGATATAATTCGGATATCATAGGATTTACCGATTCGATCAGACCCTATATCAAAGACCATCACCAAAAGGCTCTTATTTTGGGAACGGGCGGTGCGTCAAAAGCCGTATGGTACGGATTACTTTCTTTGGGCATCACCCCCCAGCTGGTATCGCGAACCGCCCAAGAAGGAATTTTTTGTTATGACGACCTTACATCCGAAATTCTCGACGAGTACAAAATCATCGTGAACACTACTCCTCTGGGTATGTATCCACAAACCGAAACTTGTCCGGATATTCCTTACTCATACATAACTCCGCTGCATCTGGCTTATGACTTGGTTTACAATCCCGAAACGACTCTTTTTCTGGAAAAATGCGCCCACCAAGGAGCTACCATAAAAAACGGATTGGAAATGCTTCTGCTACAAGCCTACGCCAGTTGGGAAATATGGAATAAATAATACAAAGACATAAGAACATTTCTTCATCGCTGTATGTTATAAGAAAATAACCATACAAACAAAATCTATGTCTCCCAACATAAAAAAAATAGGAACGGGTATAGCCGTATTTTTGGCTATTATCCTTCTCTTATACTGGCTTTTTGCCGAAACTTTATTGTACTCGGACAACCTAATTGAAAGCGTCTTCTCCCGAAACACTATCTTTAAGGGGATAATTTACGCTTAAAAAACAATCATATCTTAAAAAAACGTCAGAACCGACTATCCGAACAAAAAATAAGCCATAAATATTTTGATTTGTAATCTTCAATCCCTATATTTAGAACGAAATTTAATCCCAACATTATGAAAACGTTGGATATTGCAGTAAATGCAAGTCGTATATGGCATATTCTGGAAGGAACATATTCCATTACGACCAACCAAGTAAAAAAGCTGCTTTCATTGTCGGACAAAGACTTCTTTGCAGCTATCGGCTGGCTTGCCTGTGAGCATCATATTTATTGTGATGAACAAGATGGCGAATGGTATGTCAGCAATAAACAGCCATTAGGCTTTTTCAGCTTCTAAAATAAAAAAGAAGCACGGGGGAAATTTCAAACAAGAAAGGGATTGCCTTTGCAATCCCTTTCTCTTTTCCTGCTATTTAATGTCGGACATCAGTTTTTCAAAAAATTCGTCCAACTCCTGCCCCATTTTTTTCAAAAAATCATCTTCGAGAAATACCATTTCGTTATCGAATGTCTTCAACTCACATAGTGTTTCTTTGTCTTCCGTTACCCAAATAACAGAGACTGGCGCTACCGTATCGAGCGAACCGAATGCTGCGCTTACTTCGGGAGAATCCAATGCCTGACGCAGCAACGAAATCAACTCCGACGATAATTCTTCGGAATTTTCTTTAAGGTATTCACACCCGTCGAGGGTTATCTGCAACAATAAAACATCATTATCGTCAAAAAACGACAGCGACAGATCTTCGGGCTTAAACCCCACGTACATATCTGTCAAAGAAAATACATCATCGTTTTTTACCTTTTCTATCGTTTCGCAGAATGCCTCTGTAATTAGTTTCAAAATCGATTCTCGTGCTGCATTCATACCATTTCTATTTTCCTCCAAAGATAATCATTTATTCCGATAACAAAGAATATACGTCGAAATTTTCCTCTTCATTTTTTTTCGTGGAAGGAGGGATATTATTTCTCGTTATTCTGTTTTAGGAGATCTCGTATTTCCTGCAATAATTTCACATCTTCGGGAACAGCCGGGGCTGGTTTGGCTGCCTCTTCTTCGGCTTTTTTACGAGAGAAGCGACTGATGAGTTTCACAAAAAGGAATATGGAAAACGCAATAATCAGGAAATCGAACGTTACTTGTATAAAATTGCCGTAATTTACGGTAACCTCCTGTGCAGGAATCCCTTCACCGATAGAAGGAGAATGAAATGTCCACTTCAAATCCTTGAAATTCACACCTCCGATCAGCACTCCGATCAACGGCATGATAATATCGGCGACCAGCGATGATACAATTTTACCGAATGCACCACCGATAATCACACCGACAGCCATATCAACGACATTTCCACGCATAGCGAATGCCTTGAACTCTTGAATAATTTTTTTCATAATAATTTGATGTTAGCTATGCAAATATAGAAATATTTATAATTATATTAAATATGTTCACATATTAAAGAAGAAAACAAAATTGATTCTTGACCATACAGATTATTGCTTACTATAATTTACAATTTCTTTTTCAGAAACAGCATTTGCTTTTCTTTTTGATAAAAAAAATTGCAAAATACTTTTTTCTTCTCGTAATCTTTTCTATCTTTGTCGCTGTAAAAAAACAGTAAACGATGAGACATTGTTTTAGCTATACTTATTTTTTCTATTTTTACTTTACCCAAAAGTAAGAACGGGATTCTGTATGGCTAATGATTCACAAAATAGAGAAATCCCGTTCATAAGACGGGATTTTTTAATATATATGATTATGAAACACTTATTTTCTCGATTTTACGGTTTTTATTTTTTCTACTTTATGCAAGGCGTTAAGGTGGGAGGCAATCGCACATGCCTCAGAAACTCGATGATATGTTATCCCACCTTCTGACACAGAAGAGTGGGAATTTTTTTATAACACAAAACACAAATATGAAACGTATTGCCATACAAGGTGCCAAAGGCTCTTTTCACGACATAACCGCACACCGGTATTTCTCGGGTGAAGATATAGAAGTAATTTATTGCGCCCGCTTTGAAGATATTTTTTCGATGATAAAAAAAGACGATTCGATCATCGGACTCATGGCCATTGAAAATACCATAGCCGGGAGCTTACTGCAAAATCACGAACTATTGCGCGAAAGCGACACGCAAATCATAGGAGAAGCCCGTCTACACATTTCACATTCCATCATGTGTCTACCCGAAGACGATTGGGAAGACATAACCGAGGTAAGCTCCCACCCCATAGCACTCATGCAATGTAGGGAATTCTTGAATGCCCACCCCAATATCAAAGCTGTAGAAGCCGAAGATACCGCCAAGAGTGCGGAAGATATTTTCGAGAATAAACTGCACGGGCATGCCGCTATTTGCGGTAAAGACGTAGCTGCCATGTACGGATTGAAAATCCTGCAAGAAGGTATAGAAACCAACAAACACAATTCTACTCGTTTTCTGATTTTGGCCAATCGCTGGCATGCCGACGAATTGCGTAAAAACGACGTCTGTAACAAATCGAGCTTCGTATTTACCCTCCCGCATACCGAAGGCAGCTTGTCTCAGGTCCTCTCGATACTCTCTTACTATAAAATGAACCTGACAAAAATACAGTCTCTTCCCATTATCGGACGCGAATGGGAATACCAATTCTATATCGACGTCGTATACGAAGACCGTTTGCGATACCGTCAGGCAGTTGATGCAATCACCCCCCTTATCAAAGAACTTAAAATACTTGGAGAATATGCCGAATCAAAAAACGACTTATAACATAACACCCGCCAACCGGGTAAACCAAATCAGCGAATATTATTTCTCGAAAAAGCTGAAAGAGGTTGCCGACATGAACGCCCGTGGACTCAATGTCATCAGTCTGGGAATAGGAAGTCCCGACCGTCCGCCTCATCCCGAAACAATCGAAACGCTCTGTCGTGAAAGTCGTAAAGACAATACGCACGGCTACCAACCGTATGTGGGTATTCCCGAATTACGGCAGGCATTTGCCGAGTGGTATAAAAAATGGTACGGAGTGAATCTCAACCCGACCAATGAAATACAACCGCTCATCGGGTCGAAAGAAGGCATTCTACACATTTCTCTGGCGTTTCTCAATCCCGGAGATGGGGTATTGGTTCCGAATCCCGGATACCCGACCTACACATCGGTAAGCCGACTGGCCGAAGCCCGTATCCTTCCTTACGAACTGCGGGAGGAAAACAATTGGCAGCCCGACTTCGAAAGTCTGGAAAAAACCGACCTCTCGGGCGTAAAACTCATGTGGGTAAACTACCCGCACATGCCTACCGGCGCACAGGCAAGTCGTGAACTATTCGAGAAACTAGTCGATTTCGGGCGACGCCACAACATCATCATCGTCAACGACAACCCTTATAGCTTCATTCTCAATGATACTCCGCTGAGCCTGTTGTCGATACCGGAAGCAAAAGAAATCTGTATCGAAATGAACTCGATGAGCAAATCGCACAATATGCCCGGTTGGCGCATAGGTATGCTGGCCTCGAATGCTCAATTCGTATCTTGGATACTGCGAGTGAAAAGCAATATCGACTCGGGGACTTTCCGTCCCATGCAGGAAGCCGCCGCCCATGCCTTGTCCCTGCCGGCATCGTGGTACGAGGGCAACAACCTGATTTATCAAGAGCGCCGAGGTATAGCCGAAAAAATCGTCGAAGCTCTCGGCTGTACTTTCGATAAAAACCAAAGAGGCATGTTCCTGTGGGCAAAAATTCCGGATAATGTGAAAGACGGGGCAGAATTGGCCGATAAAGTGTTATATGAGGCACATGTTTTCATCACCCCGGGAATCATATTCGGCAGCCAGGGAGAACGTTATGTACGCATTTCGCTCTGCGCCGACAAAATCGCTTTGGAAGAATCTCTCAAACGTATCAAAAACCACATCAGAATATAATAACAATAAAATATCCCTATTCTATGGCAGACACAATTATGAATCTGGAACCGATTACCCTGCCGGGTATCGAAAACAAACGTCCGCTCGTCATCGCCGGTCCATGCAGCGCCGAGACCGAAGACCAAGTACTCGAAACCGCCAAAGAGCTGGCTGCACAAGGTATCAAAATATTCCGTGCCGGAATATGGAAACCCCGTACCAAACCGGGTGGGTTCGAGGGCGTAGGCAGTATCGGACTGCCCTGGTTGAAACGTGTGAAGGAAGAAACGGGCATGTATGTCTCGACCGAGGTGGCCAACCAATACCATGTATTCGAAGCACTCAAATACGGCGTGGATATTCTTTGGATAGGTGCCCGTACCGCTGCGAATCCTTTCTCGATGCAAGAGATAGCCGATGCATTGAAAGGTGTGGACATTCCTATCCTTATCAAAAACCCCGTCAATCCCGACCTTGAATTGTGGATCGGTGCCGTAGAACGCATCTACAATGCCGGAATACGTAAAATAGGTGTTATTCATCGGGGATTCAGCGCATATGATAAACGCATCTACCGAAATCTTCCCCAATGGCATATTCCCATCGAACTGCGTCGCCGGTTCCCGAATATTCCCATTATATGCGACCCCAGCCACATAGGCGGGAAACGAGATCTTATAGCGCCGCTCAGCCAGCAAGCCATGGACCTCGGATTCGATGGACTCATCATCGAATCGCACTGTAACCCCGATTGTGCATGGAGCGACGCATCGCAACAAGTTACCCCCGACGTTTTAGCTTATATTCTCGATATGCTTATCATAAGGGAAACATCACAAAGCACCGAAAACCTCAACGAATTGCGTCGGCAAATCGACGAACTCGATAACCAACTGCTCGACCTGCTGGCAAAACGCATGCGCATCTCTCGTGAAATCGGTTTGTATAAAAAAGAGCACGATATGCCTATTTTACAGGCCACCCGTTATGATGAAATCTTGAACAAACGCGTGGAACAAGCTTGTAACATGGATATGGACGGAGAATTTATGAAAACTATTTTGGCTGCGATCCACGAAGAGTCGATACGCCAACAAATGGTCATCATCAACAAATAATATCGAAATGAAAATTCTGATTTTAGGGGCCGGGAAAATGGGCTCGTTTTTCTCAGACGTATTGAGTTTCGAACACGAAGTCGCCATATACGACACCGACCCTCAACGGCTGCGCTTCACATTTAACACGCAACGTATGACGACGATGGAAGAGATCGAAGCCTTCAAACCCGAACTGCTCATCAATGCAGCAACGGTCAAATACACGATCCCTGCTTTCGAATCCGTACTGCCGCACATTCCCGAATCTTGTATCATATCCGACATAGCTTCGGTAAAAACCGGACTTCCCGAATTTTACAAGAAAGCTAAACGGTCTTTCGTTTCGACACACCCGATGTTCGGCCCCACGTTTGCCAACCTCGGCAGTCTATCCGAAGAAAATGCCATCATCATCACCGAGTCGGACCATTTGGGAAAAGTCTTTTTCAAAGACCTATACAGTCGTCTGCACCTCAACATCTTCGAATACACATTCAAGCAACATGATGAGACGATAGCCTATTCGCTTTCTATCCCGTTCGTTTCGACAATGGTATTCGCTGCTACGATGAAACATCAAGATGCTCCGGGCACGACATTCAAAAGACACATGAATATCGCAAGAGGCCTGTTCTCGGAAGACGACTACCTGCTTACCGAAATTCTCTTCAATCCCCACACCGGAGAACAACTGGAAAAAATACAAGAACAGTTGTCGACACTCCAAAATATCATCAAGCAAAAAGATAGTACAGGCATGAAAAAATACCTCACACAATTACGGGAAAATATCAAGTAACCCCCAAACCACCACGAGAAAAGGGGATATGTATTTTGACATATCCCCTTTTCTCATATCACAACTGTAAATAAAAATCGCGTGTCAAATCGATATATTCGGGCGTCCATTCCAACGGTGCCGTCTCGATTGCCAAATTGTGTTCCTCCCGGATTTCGGAAGGTTTGTTTACCCACTCGACCATTACCCGCTTGGGTGGCATACCTTCCCGACCACTCACCCACATGGTACGCCGAACAAAAAGCCCGTACTCCCGGGCTATGGCAGAAACCGAATCATGCAATCCTGCCGGAAATATAAGCGATATACGTCCTCCGGGAAGTAATAGCGACACAGCCCCACGCAAGAGAGACTCATATGTAAGACACCCGGTATGTCGAGCTGTGAGACGAGCTACATCTTCGGGCAAAAGCGATTTTTCAAAATAAGGCGGATTCGATACAATGTGGTCATACCGGACAGTTGTAGAAGTTGCAAAATCGAGAAAATCGGAGGTATGAATCCTTAGCCTGTTTTTCCACGGCGAACGATCGGTATTCTCGGCAGCCTGTTCTGCCGCGACAGCATCGATTTCCACGCCCTCTATCATTGTCCTGTCCGGTGTTCTCTGGGCAATCATCAAAGATATAAGGCCGGTTCCGCACCCGACATCAAGAATGCGGCGACATGCATCGACGTCGCACCACGCACCTATCAAAACACCGTCGGTACCGACTTTCATGGCACACCGGTCATGCCATACGGTAAATTGTTTGAACCGGAAATAGGGATTACTCATATTATTCGGGACTTTTTCGTCGGCAAATAAACAAAAATATATAATAATACCCATAGTCGATAAAGAATCATTAACTTTGGCACGTCAATTGCTGTTTAGAAAGGTAAGCCAATTTGTGCGACAAAGTGCTGAATAAACCGAAACCTGACAAAATGACAAATACGATTAACTATGATTTCATCTGATAAAAACATCTTTTTCGATACAGACGAGAATACCAATATCGGCACGATTTTTGCCGAAATCGACGGATCGCCCGATATCGAATGTCCGGGTCTCGACGAAAAAAAATTACCGATTCTCCCCTTACGCAACATGGTGTTGTTTCCCGGCGTAACCCTTCCTATTACCGTTGGCAGGTCCAAGTCGCTGCAACTGGTACGCGAAGCCGCCAAAAAGAAACAACTCATCGGCGTTGTCTGCCAGAAGGATATGTACAAAGACGATCCCGATGAAACCGACGACCTCTATCCTATCGGTTCTATGGGAGAAATTATCAAGATACTGGAAATGCCCGACGGCAATACGACAGTCATTTTACAAGGGAAACAGCGTTTTCACCTTGATGAGGTTACGTCCTATTTTCCGTACATTACCGGAAATATCACGCTCCAACCCGAAATCATGCCCCAAGAAAACGACAAGGAATTCGAAGCATTGCTCGATGCATTGAAAGACATTACGCTCGATGTGTTGAAGTCGATGCCCGAACCACCGAGAGAACTCATTTTTGCTTTGCGTAACATGGGCAATATGCTCTATCTCGTCAATTTCTTGTGCACGAATATTCCTTTTACGCCGCAACAAAAACAAGAGTTTCTCGATATTCCGACGGTAAAAGAGCGCGCTTTCGCCCTCTATGCCGCCCTGCGCAAAGAAGCTCAACTCCTCGAAATAAAAGCCGATATCCAATCGAAAACCCGTGCCGATATCAACCAGCAACAACGCGAGCATTTCCTGCAACAACAGATAAAAACCATACAGGACGAGTTGGGTGGCAATAGCCAAGAGCAAGATATCGAAGAGCTTTCGCAAAAAGCGGCGCAAAAGAAATGGAGCGAAGAAGTCCAAGAAGTATTCGATAAAGAGCTGCGTCGACTGGAACGACTTTACCCCCAATCTCCCGATTTTTCGGTACAGTACAACTACCTCGAAACGTTGACTGACTTGCCATGGGGTGAATACACGACAGATAACTTCAACTTGAAAAATGCCCAACGGCAACTCGACAAAGACCATTACGGTCTCGAAAAAGTCAAAGAGCGTATCATAGAACATCTCGCCGTACTCAAATTACGGGGAGATATGAAAGCTCCTATCATCTGCCTGTACGGTCCTCCGGGTGTGGGAAAAACCTCTTTGGGCAAATCGATCGCCGCCGCACTGAACCGCAAATACGTACGTGTTTCATTAGGCGGTCTGCACGACGAGGCCGAAATACGAGGGCATCGCCGTACTTATATCGGAGCCATGCCGGGACGAATCATTCAGGGCATACAGAAAGCGGGAGCCTCCAATCCGGTATTCGTTCTCGATGAAATCGATAAAATAGGCAACGACTTCAAGGGCGACCCGGCATCGGCACTTCTCGAAGTGCTCGACCCGGAGCAAAACAATGCGTTTCACGACAATTATCTCGACATCGACTACGACCTCTCGAAAGTATTGTTTATCGCCACGGCCAACAACCTGAACACCATCTCTCGGCCTCTGCTCGACCGTATGGAACTCATCGAAGTCTCGGGCTACATACAGGAAGAAAAAGTCGAGATAGGCCGACGCCACCTCGTTCCCAAACAACTCGAAGAACATGGTTTGAACAAAGACGATCTCGATATACCCAAGAAAACAATGGCAGCCATTATCGAATCGTACACGCGGGAATCGGGTGTACGGGAACTCGATAAAAAAATTGCGAAAATCATGCGGAAGGTCGCTCGAAAAAAAGCATCGGGCGAACAGTGGAACCATGAATTGTCCATAGACGAACTTGCGGAATATCTCGGCATGAAAGAATATATGCGCGACCGTTATGAAGGGAATGATTATGCCGGTGTAGTAACCGGTCTCGCATGGACGGCCGTAGGTGGGGAAATTCTTTATATCGAGTCGAGTTTGAGCCGCAACAAAGGCGAAAAACTTACGCTCACAGGAAATCTGGGCGATGTGATGAAAGAATCCGCCGTTATCGCTTTGCAATATGTCAAAGCCCACGCCGATCAACTGGGTATCGACTACGACGTATTCAACCACTGGAATCTGCATATTCACGTACCCGAAGGCGCCATACCCAAAGACGGGCCGTCGGCCGGCATTACAATGGTAACATCTATCGCCTCGACATTCACCCAGCGTAAAGTACGGGCTCACCTCGCCATGACGGGAGAAATCACACTTCGCGGCCGCGTACTGCCCGTCGGGGGTATCAAAGAAAAAATTCTTGCGGCAAAGCGTGCCGGCATCAAAGAGATCATTCTCTGCGAAGAAAACCGAAAAGATATCGAAGACATAAAAGAGAACTATCTCAAAGGGTTGAAATTCTACTATGTACACGATATAAAAGAGGTTCTCGATATCGCCCTGCTCAAAGAAAAAGTCTCCCACCCGATAGACCTTTCCATACCCAAAGAATGTAGCGATAAAGAATGACCATAAAACTTATTTCCTTTATAAAAGGGGTTACTTTGAGGTAACCCCTTTTTATTTTTCTACAAAATAAAAACCGCCGTAGAAACTTTTTTATAATCGACATACGTCTAACGACAAAAATATAATCATAGATATGCACATTAAACAATTCTTCAAAATATTATTTATGACAGCCCACATAACCCACCAAAATAAAAATATAGTCTCTGGTACATCATGATAAAATCATAGATAATTATCCTAAACGTTTTTTGTTTGTTCATTATTTTTGTTCAAAAAAGAATATATTTCATTCTCAAATACCATGTCAAAATCCATACTGTTTTTTCTTTGCCTTTTACTTGCCAGCACTTTATCTGCCCAAGAAATCGAAATAGAAGGTCATGTACTCGACAGCGAACGAAACGACCTGATAGGAGCCGCTGTACGTTGCTTCGATAACGATTCCCTACTCGTGAAAAGCACCGTAACCGATAGCAAAGGCGACTTTACCTTGCATGTACCCGAAGGGAAAAGGGCGCTTCGTCTCCGCATCAATTACCTCGGGTACAAAGAACTGACTCTCATACTGAATCCCACAGAAGAAAAACTTATCCGTCTCGGAGACATCACACTGAGTGAAAATACCGTACAAGTACAAGAGGTTACCGTAATAGGGAAACAAACCGTGTGTACCGAAGACAAAACAATGGTGTATCCTACCCGGGAGCAGTTACGCCACGCATACGACGGATACAGCGCCTTGACATCTTTGATGATACCCGGAGTAAAAGCGAATATGCAGAACTCCACACCCACCTATCTCGACCAAGAGATATTTTTCTGCATCAATGGAATGGAAGCGACACAAGAAGAAGTAAACAATCTGAATCCGCGGGACATCAAACGGGTAGACTTCTACCCAAACGGTCGTTCGGATTATCCAGAAGCCGATGTTGTTCTCGACTATGTACTGAAAGAACGCGATTATGCCGGATCGGTCGCCCTCAACGGAAAAGAACAACTGAACAGACCTTACGGATACGGCCGCGGAACGATCCAATATTTTCAAAAGAAATCGGAGTTCGCCCTCTCGGTATCGGACAAATATACCCATGCCAAAGATCGTAACGAGAGTTACACCGAGACGACTTACGGATTCCCGGGAAAAACAATCATCAATACCTCGAACGAACTTCCTTCAAGAGAAACCAACAATCACCTAAGCAGTTATTTCAACTACATCTACAAGGATAAAAAGCAAACTGTCTATTCTTCTTTCCGCATGAACAGGAACATGGAAAGAAGTGATATATGGACACGTGAAACATTCAGCAATATGCCGGGAATCTATACCCGTCGGGAAAACAAACATTCGCTCGATTTACAACCCGCACTGAGAATGCGATATAACCGCGTACTGAAAAACGAACAACGTCTGCGAGTGGAATGGTATGGAAATCGCGGTAACAACGATTACAAACGCTGGTATGCCTACCATACTGACGACGTGATAACCTCGTCTTACAGTAACGCCACCGACGAGAAAAGTTGGCATACGAGTTTCAAAACCAGTTACAGCAAAACATTCAAGAACCGCTCTTCTCTCAGTGTGGAAGGTTATCAGGACTTTACCCGTACCGACAACCGCAACATACGGGAAGGAAACGCCTCGGACGTCTATCTGAGCCGGGGTAACACACGCTTATACGCCACTTATGATTATCGGATAAAAAACAGACTGAACTTACAATTCCGCCTGGCCGAACAGTTATCGTTCAGCCGGACGAGAAACCGGTCATCATTCGACCACCAGTTCATACCCTCCCTGCAACTTACTTTTACGAAAAAAGCGCATAATTTGAGAATAAAGGCCTCTTTTAGAAGTACAGAACCCTCTGCCTCGGATATGACTACCACGGAATACAAAGACAACGAATATATGCTCCACACAGGAAATCCCGCTCTGAGAAACGAATGGAAATTCAACAGCCGAATCAGCTATACATGGACCCGAAACAATCTCTCGCTGATGCCCTATATCCAAAACAACGGCAAAACCCGAACCATGTATGAAAAAATCGATTACTCAGAAAAACATGGCGTGTTCATTTCCCGAAAAGAAAACGGTGGACTCGGCTTCTCGCAACAATACGGTCTAAACGTACAATATGAAGTCATTCCTCAACGGCTGTTCATAGGAGCAGAAGGGGCATACGCCCATATAAGCTCTTCGTTGTGGAAAAATTTTCATTACAATGCCTTTTTCGGAATCGGCGGATATACATATTTCATGTACAAAGGTTTTTCGGTCAACGCCAGTTGCAGTTACATCAATAAAAATTTCGACCCGTCCACAGCCGTACTGTCATCTCGACGGATAGGCATGAATATACAAGTTACATACAATATCGACAACTGGAACTTCTCTTTTTATACCTACAACCCGTTTCTCAAAGGCGCATACGATACCGAATACGAACAGTTGACCTATACCTATAAATCGCATATAAGCAAATCTCGTGTCGAAACCGGAAACATATTCCACCTTATTATAAATTATCGCTTTACATTCGGAAATAAAAAGCACAAATTCCACAATGAAGATATGGAATAAATAACCTGGTATTATTTCTCCCTTCAAAAACAATAAAAAACCGACTGTCGATAGAGACGAATTTAGTTCCGTCTCTATGTAAAAGTTCCGTGGCGATTTTGTATATTTGCACTCAAATTGCCAATTTATGAGCGACAATAAGTTATTAGAAAAATTAGAAGGTTTGTCATTGCGTTTTCAAGAAGTAAGTACGCTTATCACCGACCCCGAAGTCATCAACGACCGGAAACGCTTTGCCAAACTCACCAAAGAATACAGCGACCTCGAAAAAATAGACAATGCCCGCAAACGTTACGCCGGTCTACTGAGAAATATAGATGAGGCCCGGGAAATACTGGACAGCGAGAATGATCCCGAAATGCGTGAAATGGCCCGTGAAGAACTGGACAACAGTCAATCGCAAATTCCCGCCATCGAAGAGGAGATAAAGCTCCTGCTTGTCCCGGCCGACCCGCAAGACGACCGCAATGCCATACTCGAAATACGTGGCGGAACAGGCGGTGACGAAGCGGCCTTGTTTGCGGGAGACTTGTTCCGCATGTATGCGAAATACTGTGAAATGAAAGGTTGGAAACTCGAAATATCGAGTGCAAGCGAGGGTGCTGCCGGAGGATTCAAGGAAATCATCTGCTCGGTATCGGGGCAAAAAGTCTACGGTACACTGAAATACGAATCGGGTGTTCACCGCGTGCAACGTGTCCCCGCAACAGAAACGCAAGGCCGGGTACATACATCGGCCGCATCGGTCGCCGTACTGCCCGAAGCCGAACCATTCGATGTAGAAATAAACGAAGGCGAAATCAAATGGGATACATTCCGAAGCGGTGGTGCAGGCGGACAGAATGTCAATAAAGTGGAATCGGGAGTACGTTTACGGTATAACTGGAAAAATCCCAACACGGGCGAAGTGGAAGAGATTCTTATCGAGTGTACCGAAACACGCGACCAACCCAAAAACAAAGAACGTGCCCTCTCCCGTCTCCGTACTTTCATCTATGACAAAGAGCACCAGAAATATATCGACGACATTGCCAGCAAACGCAAAACGATGGTGTCGACCGGCGACCGTTCGGCAAAGATACGCACCTACAATTATCCGCAAGGGCGTATTACCGACCACCGTATCAACTACACCATTTACAACTTGTCGGCATTTATGGACGGCGATATTCAAGATTGCATCGACCATCTTATCGTCGCCGAAAATGCCGAACGACTGAAAGAAAGCGAATTGTAAAAATATTTTACTCCAATCTTACTCTAAAATGAACAAACAACAACTTTTCGAACATATCTGCCGAAAAAAATCATTTCTTTGCGTCGGCCTCGATACCGACATCAAAAAAATACCGCAACACCTTTTACAGGACGAAGATCCCATTTTTGCATTCAACAAGGCGATAATCGATGCTACTGCCGACTTATGCGTGGCATACAAACCGAATCTGGCATTTTACGAAAGTCTCGGTATCGAGGGCTGGAAAGCCTTTGAAAAAACCGTCCGTTATATCAAAGGAAACCACCCCGACCAGTTCATCATCGCCGATGCCAAACGCGGCGACATAGGCAACACGTCGGAAATGTATGCCCGTAGTTTTTTCGAACATCTCGACATCGATTCCGTAACGGTAGCTCCTTACATGGGCGAAGACAGCGTAAAGCCGTTTCTCAACTATCCCGGACACTGGGTCATCGTACTAGGACTGACCTCGAACAAAGGTTCGCAAGATTTTCAATTTACGACAGACAATAACGGCGAACGTCTTTTTGAAAAAGTGCTGCGGGTAACCCAAAATTGGGCAACCGACGACCAACTGATGTTTGTAGTCGGTGCAACGCAAGGCAAACTATTTACCGATGTGCGCCGCATAGCTCCCGACCATTTCCTGCTTGTTCCCGGTGTGGGAGCGCAAGGCGGAAGCCTGCAAGAAGTAGCCCGATACGGCATGAACGACCGGTGCGGACTGCTCGTAAACTCGTCGCGCGGTATCATCTACGCCGACAAAAGCGAATCATTCGCCGATGCTGCGCGTAGAGAAGCAGAAAAAATACAGCAAGAAATGGAAACTTTATTGATGCAAAAAGGGTTGATATAGTACTTTCGTTTGCGCTGTGCTAAATTTGTTAAAATCAATATCCGGTTTTAAAAGAATGCGTCAGCACAAACAAAAACATTTTATATTTTTGCAAGCAAAAGAAAAAAGAATCCTTTAAAAACAAATAGATATGCAAACACTTGACAATTTCAATTTCGCCGGTAAAAAGGCGTTTGTACGTGTCGATTTCAACGTACCTCTCGATGAGAACTTGAATATCACCGACGATACCCGTATGCGTGCGGCTCTGCCTACGCTGAAAAAAATTCTGGCTGATGGCGGAAGCATCATTATCGGTTCTCACTTGGGTCGTCCTAAAAAAGGCCCGGAAGACAAATTTTCTCTCAAACACATTGTCAACCACCTGTCGGAACTGCTGGGACAACCCGTCAAATTTGTCAATGATTGTCAAGGCGACGCTGTAAAAGCAGCCGTAGCAGAACTCAAACCGGGAGAAGTACTTGTTCTCGAAAATCTCCGTTTTTACGCCGAAGAAGAAGGTAAGCCCAGAGGCCTCGCCGACGATGCCAGCGACGAAGAAAAAGCCGCAGCCAAAAAAGCGGTCAAAGAAAGCCAAAAGGAATTTACCAAACACTTGGCCGAACTTGCCGACGTATATGTAAACGACGCATTCGGCACGGCTCACCGTGCACACGCCTCTACCGCCCTTATCGCCGACTACTTCTCTCCGGAGAACAAAATGTTCGGGTACTTGATGCAAAAAGAGGTGGAATCGGTAGAAAAAGTAATGAAAAATCCCGTACACCCCGTAACAGCCATCATCGGCGGTTCGAAAGTTTCTTCCAAAATCACGATTATCGAAAACCTGCTGAGCAAAGTCGATAACCTCGTTATCTGCGGCGGTATGGCTTTCACTTTTGCCAAAGCTATGGGTGGAAAAATCGGAAATTCTTTGTGTGAAGACGATATGCTCGAAACAGCCACCAGCATCATGAACAAAGCCAAAGAACTGGGTGTAAATCTCGTATTGCCGACCGATTGCGTTGCAGCCGATAGTTTTTCGAATGAAGCCAAGACACAAATTTGCCAAAACAGCGACATTCCCGCTGGTTGGATGGGTCTCGACCTCGGTCCCGACTCGGTCAAGAAACTGGGCAATGTCATCAAATCCTCGAAAACCATTTTGTGGAACGGACCTGCCGGCGTATTCGAATTCTCCAACTTCGAGGCCGGTTCCCGGGCTATCGCTCAAGCCATCGTCGATGCAACCGCAGCAGGAGCATTCTCTCTCATCGGTGGAGGAGACTCGGTTGCCTGCATCAATAAATTCGGCATGGCCGACAAGGTAAGCTACGTATCAACCGGAGGCGGTGCCCTGCTCGAATGTATCGAAGGCCGCGAATTACCCGGTATCAAAGCGATCCGCGGATAAGGAACCTGACAAAATAAAAACGCAACGAGCCGTCTAAATTTTGGACGGCTCGTCTTTTGAATAGCGGAATAAACTCCTTTCCCTATTCTCCCGCTACTCAATACGACCAAATACCCGAAATCATTCTCAAATTGTAATCGCCCATCGTATATAATGTTACCAAAGGATTTCCCCTGAAATTCAAGGTCATAAGATTGGGACAAAACGATACATCGATTACATTGATCTGATTCTGACTGCAATTTACACTTTGCAACATCTGAAAGTTACTCAAATCGAGACGGGTCAGATTATTGTTCGAGCAATTCACGGTCGTCAGATTATCCGATCCCGAAAAATCAAGTGTCGCAATATGATTGTTCGAACAATCGACACTCGACAACGACTCACAATCGGTCATCTTCAAAACCGTCATATTATTGCCGCTGCAAGAAAAATAATAAAGATCGGGCTGTCCGGTAACATAAAACTGCACAATATTGTTATTATCTATATTCAAAGTTTCCAATGCGGGAACATCGATCAACCTCAATACCGAAATACGATTATATCCGCAGTAAAGATTCCGCAGATTGACACAACTGTCAACCGACAAGACTTCGAGATGACACCCTTGCACATTAAGGGTTTTCAATGAATCGGCATGTGCGACAGAGAGTTCTACAAAAAGATTATCGGCACAATTGAGCGACATGATACCCATAGAAGATGACAAGTCGATATCGGCAAGACGATTTCTGAAACAATTCAATGTACGCAATGCCGTACACCCCGAAAGGTTGATAGACGACAACTTGTTCCGTCCGGCTTCGATTGTCGCCAACGAAGAACACTTCGATGCAGAAAGCGAGGTGAGTTGGTTCGAAGTAACATCAATTCGCTGCAACTGCGAGAAATTATCGACAGAGAGATCTCCGGCCAATCCCCGTCCCCGCCAATCGATAGCGGTAACACGACCATTTTCCCACGTTACTCCCTCCCAAGTAGACGGGTCGTTCAGATTTATTCGCTTAAACTGTTCATGATTCGGTTTTTCTTTGGCCGACGGCTGATTCAGGAAATTCTGCAAACTTTTTACCTCTTTTTTGTTGTAATTCTGTGCCGAAAGCACAACGCAACAGCCTAAGAGACATAAGGCGAACACAAAAATACGTTTCATTTCTTTTCTTATTTAGGGATTGTTCTTCCCAAACAAGAAAACATGCTAAAAAGTTTAAAAGGAGAAAACGTATTATTCCTTCGCCGGACAGCCGTAAAAAGCGTAAGCCCCTACAACCGAAAGCGTTCCTTCAATCTGTAAATTATCCAACTGCGTACAGCCGTAAAACAACCGGTCTCCGACAACCGACACTCCCTCACCGATAGTTACTTCGGTCAACGTTTCTTTCCGATAGAACGGGGCGTAACCGTAATATATCGTGTCGGGATAACGCAATTCCCTACCGAGATAAAGTTGCTGTATGGGATTGTCATAAAAAAGGGAACGACCAAGCCCGGACGGTTCATGCACGTTGTAACCCAATAAAAGTGGTTTATCTCCATCTCGAAAAACCAAACGGGATAAGTTTCCACAACCTTGAAAAGCCCTATTGCCGATTGTCTCCACAGCTTTTCCTACAACAAACGATTCAAGAACGGGACAATTCTTAAACAGGTCGTCGGGAATAACCCTTACCTCATCTCCCACCTCCACACTCCGTAGCTTTTTCATACGGGAAAACGGAGCTCCTCCATACTCCTCTCCCAACAAGAATTGCAGATTACGACCTAAATAAAGCGTCTCGACAGCAGTATCATGAAACAATGTCCGCCCCTCCATTTCCGAAAAAAGATTATATCCCAACGATAATGGTGCTCTCCCATCTTTCAATTCCAGTTTTTTCAATGATGTGCAACCGAGAAACGCGGCATTATCAATCACCGATACACTGCCGGGAATCACCAACTCGGTAAGTGCCGAACAATTATAAAAAATATTCTGCGACAGTTGCATGACATAATCGCTCACGGTTACCGACGAGAGTTCCGTCTGCTGATAAAAAGGCGATAAACCGTAAAAACGACTCATATTGTAAGTCAAAGTCCGCCCCAAATAAAGAGAATGTAAATGGCTGTCGGAAAACAACGGTTCTCCTATTCCGTTGGGAGAGAACTTATTATATCCCACATACAGGGGCAACTCCCCATCTCGAAAAACAACCTCGGTGAGTGCAGTACACTCTTTAAAAACATAATTACCGATAAACTCAACAGCCCCTCCTATCGTAACAGTCGACAACGAATGGCAACCGAAAAAAAGACGATCTCCCAACGAAACGACCTCTTCTCCTACTACGACCGATTGCAAATGCTGTTGATCATAAAAAGGCGCATACCCATCGAAATAACTGGTCGAATAATCGAGTGTCCGCCCCAAATAAAGAGTTTCAATGGGACAATCAAAAAAAAGGGCTTCACCCTTGCTCGACGTCGAATGGCGATTGACGCCAAGAAACAGAGTGCCCTCACCATCCTTAAAGAAAAGCTCCCGGAGTGAAATACAACCACTGAAAGCCCGATCGCCAATTCGCTCCACTCCGCTTCCTACCGTAAACGAAACCAGAGAATGACAGCCTTGAAAAGCATGCGACCCAATCTCCCGGGCCGACTCGCCAATGGTAACCGTGCGTAATGTTCCTTTTTGGAAAAACGGATTATAGATTTCTCCCACACTCTCGGGATAATGCAAGTCCCGTCCCAAATAAAGCGTTTCTAACGGTGTATCGCTGAAAAGATTTTTTCCATTACCGTTGATCCCTATTTCGAGAGGAAGGTTTCCCTCCTTCACAACCAACTCTTTCAACATCTTACAGGCATAAAAAGCAAAATTTCCTACCGATGCGACACGCCCGCCTATCGTTACCGATTCCAATGATTCACAGCCGTAAAAAGCCCGGTTTTCCAATGTACGCACGCCGTCGCCGACAACGACCAACGACAGTTCTTTTTTCTTATAAAACGGGGAATACCCATAAAAGAAACCACCTTCATACTGTAACTCCCGTCCCAAATAAAGCGTTTCCAGCGGGCAATCATGGAAAATTGCCTGTCCGGCCGAAACACCATGATAACTATTGCTGCCTACCCTGAGCGGTTTTTCTCCATCTTCAAGTACCAAGTATTTCAATCCCGTACAAGCAAAAAAAGCAGAATCACCGATTTCGACTACCGAAGCCGGAACGGTAAGCGAAACGAGTTGTGCACAACCCTGAAACGCCCTCTTGGAAATCTCCGTAACCCGAAATGTTTTTCCTTCGTAAACAACCGAAGGGGGTACAACGATTTCTCCTTGATAAGCCGATCTTTGTTGCGGAGACGACGTTACCGCGACCGTATATTTCTGACGTGAGCTTACTGTATAATAAATTCCCGCATTCTCAAAATCGTAGGCCGGCACTTTCAGAGAAAAAGTAAAGAGGGTAAAAAATAATAGGAATATTTTTTTTGACATGATAAACCGTTTACAGAATTTCTTACAAAGATAACGCAAGTTACAAGCCATACAAAAATCGAGAACCGAATAATTAATGATCTAAATAACTCCATTGATTGAAACAATAGTTTTTTAGAACGGAAAAATATTAAAGAAGTAATGTATCTCCATAATCATATAAACGACTCGAACAATTAAAAGGCAAAACCCTGTAAAAAAAGAATTAAATAAAATGGTAGAAAAAATTATTATTAGCTATATGCGGGGTTACTCGTCAGCGACTACATCGCCCGAAATTGGAGAACCTTTTTAAAAGATTGATTTGTCGAACATTTAAAATATCAATGCTATGCCGTTTATCGCTTTTTTATACCTGATTATCTTCGTTTGCCTACTAATTGGTAGATGATGGGTTTAAAATTATGGGTATAGGGCTTACAGGCGCGGTGGTGTTGACCATGATTTTCGGTGTATCGATGATTATGTAAAGAGGAAGAAAAGAGAAAAAGGCCGGGCAGAACACAGGGAAAAACTGGGATTAGATGATTAATCCTCCCAAATAGTATAAAGATTCCAAATACTACGACGGGGAGGAAGAATCGCTGATCTCATCGGGGGGATGAATTATTCAGAGATGGGAATATATTTTAGGGTATAGAAGAAATATCCGGGAAATTTTACACAAAGTAAACTACATAAATTAAAAAGGGCAGGCAATCAAGTAAAAATTGATTGCCTGCTCTTTTTACTGGCGGAGTGAGGGGGATTCGAACCCCCGAACCGGTTTTGCCGATTACACGCTTTCCAGGCGTGCCTCTTCAACCACTCGAGCATCACTCCAAAGAGGTTTTTCAAAAACGAGTGCAAATATAATCATTTTCTTTTTATCTACACCTTTCTTTCTCCGTTTTTTACAAGAATTCTTTTCTATACAGATTTCACGCCATTCTCGTTCAGACTTTTTCTGCTCTTTGTCTTAGCCGGAATTCAAAGATCGAGCAATCCTTCGGGAATATTCATCTCGATTTTCTTTGCTTTCTCATCGACAGAAACAACCAAATCATCGGTGGCCGGTATCAACAACTCCTCCCCGTTTTCCCGCTCCACAACAAACAGAACGTTAGCCGTAGACATATCCACATCGACAATATGCCCCAGATATCCTTTATCTGTGTCATAAACCGAATAATGCAAGAAAAAGTCTCCGGGAGCAGACAATTCTCCATCTCCGTCGTTTCCGATATAAGACTTCGGAAAATAGACTTCAAGATTGACAAATGCCCGGGCGTCGTTTTCCGTATCAATGTCTTCGAGTTTCATCAAAGCTGTCGTCTCACCACGAAAACGATATTCCTCGATAAAAAAGGGGACGAATATACCATCGATTTCACACACGATATACGGACACTCGCTGCGGTCGAATATGTCATCGGTAAAAGTAAATGCCAGTTCTCCCTGTATGCCATGAGGTTTATTGAACACCCCTATTTTTATCAGTTCATCGCGTTTTATCATACCCTCTCACGATTGGCGAGTTATAGAAGCACCTATGGCATTCAACCGCTGGTCGATGCGTTGGTATCCCCGGTCTATCTGGTCGATATTATGAATCGTGCTGATTCCTTCGGCCGACATTGCGGCTATAAGCAAGGCAATCCCCGCCCGAATATCGGGCGATACCATAGAAGCGGCACGTAAAGGATAAGCCTTAGCCTGCCCTATAACCGCTGCACGGTGCGGGTCGCACAATATGATCTGAGCCCCCATATCGATAAGCTTGTCGACGAAGAAAAGACGGCTCTCGAACATTTTCTGATGTATCAGCACACTACCTTTCGCTTGTGTGGCAACGACCAGAAATACACTGAGCAAGTCGGGCGTAAGTCCCGGCCAGGGTGCATCGGCAAAAGTCATGATAGAACCATCTATAAATGTTTCTATCTCGTAGCTGTCTTGCTGAGGAATATACAAGTCATCTCCTTCTTGCTCGATATGAATCCCGAGTCGGCGGAAACTGTCGGGTATGATACCCAAGTCTTTCGACGATACATTTTTGAGGCGTATATCCGACCCCGTCATGGCTGCCATACCTATAAAAGAGCCAATCTCGATCATATCGGGCAAGATAGTATGTTTACAACCACCCAAACAATCGACGCCTTCTATCTCGAGCAGATTAGAGCCAATACCCGAAATACGGGCTCCCATTGCATTGAGCATTTTCGACAACTGTTGCAAATACGGTTCGCACGCGGCATTGTAAATCGTTGTTTTTCCTTTTGCCAAAACCGCCGCCATAAGAATATTGGCCGTACCGGTTACCGAAGCTTCATCGAGCAACATATATGTTCCCGTCAGCTCCTTTGCCGAGATTTCATAGATTTGTTTTTGGGGAATATAAGAAAATTCGGCTCCGAGTTTTTGAATTCCCAAAAAGTGCGTATCGAGACGACGACGTCCTATTTTATCTCCTCCAGGTTTTGCAATCACCGCCTTCCCGAAACGGGCCACCAACGGACCGACAATCATCACCGACCCGCGCAACGCCGCACTCTGTTTGAGGAACTGCGGGGTATGAAGATAGTCCAAATCGATGTTCTCGGCCTTAAAACGATAAGATCCTTCACCGATTTTTGTCGTTTCCACGCCCAAATCCCGCAACAGTTTTATAAGATTGTTGACATCGAGAATGTCGGGCAAATTATAAACTTCTACCGTCTCTGGGGTAAGTAACGTAGCGCACAATATCTGCAAGGCTTCATTTTTAGCACCTTGCGGTATAAGCTCGCCGTGCATGCGGCGGCCACCTTCTATAACGAATGATGCCATGTGAGTGAATTTTCGGTTAAGATACAAAAAAAGCGGTTATCTTCCCGCTTTTCTTCCGTTATTTTTATTTTTTCGCTGCACATTTTCTCTCGGCACATCTTTCAGATGAAGTTGATCGAGCGTAAGTGGCACTTCATGATGTGTGTATTCCATTATATCTTTGAGAATTTTCTCATCGTCGACAGCTTCTTTGTTCCATGCCGTAAGTGCTTTTTTCATATGGTTGGCCAAGTACACGATCAGACGATCCTTCTCCTCCCCTTCGGGCATCTCCTGCCACTTCTGCAACATCTTTTCGAGCAACTTTCCGTAATGGCGATAATGCATAGAAGAGTTGGTATACGGCACACAGTCGGGCTTATCGTTGAGATTTTCTTTTTTGATGACCTCATAAGGATAATCTATATCCAGTTTGAAATCGGACATGATCGCCAAATGATCCCACAATTTATGCTTGAAATCATCGACATCGCGCAAGTGAGGGAACAGATTTCCCATAATATTCACAATTGCATTGGCACACCGGGTGCGTTCGTCCCTATCTTCAAGGCTCATGCAATATTCGATCATACGATGCACATTGCGGCCGTATTCGGGAAGGATAAGTTTTTTCTTCTGGGTATTATAAGCGAGTAAATCTTCTTGTTCCATGTAATCGATTATTCGTTAGAAAGGACTTTATTTTTAGGTTTCGTGGCAACGAACTCTTTGAGATAGAAAGGCTCGAAATAAGCAACATTTTCAAAACGGGAATTACGAAAAGCCATCTCAGAGAGAGCCAGCATATCAGCGGCCAACGGGCATATACCGTCGATGTAATGGACATTGTCTCCGGTTATTACATCACGACATTTCCCTGCACCGTTACCAAAAAAGACGACAGGTTTCCGGGTCAAAATATCTGCATAAGAATTTTCATCGATAATTTCAGCAGAAACAGGTTTGACCTGATTCAATGCCCGATCATACACCGCCGAATACACTTCCATACGGCGGGCATCGATCATAGGACACAGCAATGCGTCCTCATCGATATCTTTCTTAAACATGACCGCACAAGTCATCACTGCCAGCGTATCAACGGCAATGAGAGGGACATCGAGACCGAAACAAAGCCCCTTCGCCTCGGAAACACCAATACGCAAACCGGTATAAGAACCGGGCCCCCGACTCACGGCAACCGCATCGATTGCGAAATGATGACTCTTTGCTACCGACAAGGCGTCCTGAACATATCCGCCCAAAGACGACGCATGCGACATACTTTCGTGGTTTTCTTTATTGAAAACGACCTGACCATCGCAAGTCAAAGCAACCGAACAGACATCGGTCGATGTTTCTATATTGAGTATTACCGGCATAATTCACATCTTTACTCCACAAAAGTAGCCAAATTTTCCGATATCCGAAATATTGACTTTTATAAAAAACAGGGAAATACGCCAAGCGTTCTTTCCTGTTCCAATTCCAACAAAAATTTTTTTGCTTCGATCCCGCCGCCGTATCCCGTAAGCGATCGATTACTCCCGATAACCCGATGACAAGGAGCAAAGATGGATATTGCATTTGCTCCATTCGCATTCGCCACCGCACGGACAGCATTCGGCAATCCGATCCGTCGAGCCATCTCTCCGTAAGAAAGCGTCTGTCCATAGGGTATTTCCAACAACGCACGCCATACATTTTTTTGAAAATCGGTACCAGCAAACAATAACGGTATATCGAACGTCGTCCGTTTCCGTCCAAAATATTCGTCCAGTTGCCGGGCGGCTTCCTGTGTAATATCCGAGGCATGTATTGCGTAATCGGCATTCAACAGGCTTTGCAATCTTTTATCCACTCTGCCTTGATGTTTTTCGATCACCCAATTACACAAACAAAGTTCATTCCCGTATGATCCGAGTATCAAATCCCCGCAGGGAGAATAATAATGCTGTACTTGAATCGTCTTATTCATAACCTAAATTCTATTTTCCTTTTTATTTGATGGTTTTATATTCGGTAAAAAACAGGCTATTACACCCAGTAACGGCAATAATGTACTGATCTTGAAAACAAATTCTATACTCGTCTCATCGGCCAACCAGCCGAAAAAAGCAGACCCGATTCCTCCAAGCCCGAACATCAATCCGAAAAATATCCCCGAAATCATACCGATCTTATCCGGTTTCAAGTCGGTGGCATAGACCAATATAGCCGAAAAAGCCGATGCTATGACAAGGCCAATGACAACAGCCATAGCTATTGTTCCGAACAGATCGAGGTACGGCAATACAAGCGTGAATGGCGCGGCACCAAGAATAGAGAAAAGTATAACATATTTTCTCCCATACTTATCTCCGAGAAATCCTCCGAGCAAAGTACCGACAGCCAATGCCGCAAGAAATGCGAACAGACAAATTTGGGATTGCTGAACCGTAACCCCAAACTTCTCTATCAAGAAAAATGTAAAATAACTCGTCATACATGAGATAAAAAAGTACTTCGAAAATATCATAATCACCAAAATAGCCAAAGCTTTGCGAATCGTTCCTTGTGATAATCCGCAAGCCGACACAGAATCAATACGACGAGACGTCTCTACATGGACAAGCATCAAGCTATACCAATACCCTATCCGTACCAATATCGTTGAAGCCAACAGGGCGGCAACGGCAAACCAAGCCACAGCAGACTGCCCGTAAGGAATAATAATCAACGCAGCAAGCAACGGTCCAATGGAACTGCCGCCGTTCCCCCCTACTTGAAAAATAGATTGTGCCAAGCTTTTTTTTCCACCTGACGCCATTTGCGCCACTCGCGAAGCCTCGGGGTGAAACACCGAAGAACCGCAACCAATAAGTGCCACGGCCAAAAGTATTATCCCAAAATCGGAAGCCAATGCAAGGACCAATAATCCGACTAACGTAAAACACATTCCCATCGATAATGAGTAAGGTTGCGGGTACCGGTCGGCATATCGTCCCACAAAAGGTTGTAAGACAGATGAGGTCAGTTGGAACACCAATGTAATGATGCCTATTTGGGCGAATGTAAAACCAAAATTATCTTTCAACAAAGGGTACATAGCCGGTATAACCGACTGAATCATATCGTTCAACAAATGACAAAACCCCATTGCAAACAATACGGTATAGGCCGTACCATCATCGATTTGAGGATTTCCTTTGAACTTACTTAAAATGCGATTATTCATCTGTATCCTTTTCCATGACATTATTCCACAGTAATTTAGCAGATCGTACAGCCTCTTCTATATTACCGTCTTCTATATATTGCACCAATCTTTCATGCAAGGATTGAGAAGCCATAAGATGTAATGTATCTTCGTAAATATATTCATACCCCGAAGCGAGATGTATCGTCATACCATCGTAAAGTTCGGACAGTATTTCATTGTGAGTAGCCCGTGCAACAGCTTTGTGAAAGCATATATCGGCGGCAATACACTTCTCGATGTCCCCACATTTTGCAGACTCTCCTCTCTCATATACATAACGTTTCATGCTTTCTAAATCGGCTTTTGTCCGCCTTTGTGTCGCCAGACGGGCGATAGGCGCCTCCATAATATCTCGTACTTCCCGCAACTCTTGTATATCAGCTCGTTTCAATCGTTGATGGAACAGCTCATTGGTTTCCGTAACATTTTCCACAAAAGTACCCCTGCCTTGCTGTACACTCAAATACCCCATATTTACAAGCATTTTTATGGCCTCACGCACCGTAGATCGTCCTACCCCGAAAAGCCTCATCAACTCAGGTTCGGCAGGCAATTTATCCCCCTTAGCCAATTTCCCTTCACTTATTTGTTTTTTTATCAACTCTGCGACTTCTTCTGCAAGTGATTTTCTCCGAATAGAGGTTTTTATATCCATTTATATTAATCTTATGATAATATCATCTGATGAATTTACTGCGGCAAATATATGCACTCTAATAAACATAAGAAAACAGTAAATGCTATTTAACGATATTTTCAATACAATGTCTCGTGTACACTGCACAAAGTTTCTCCACAAGTCGACGCATCAAATCGTCAATACGGATATTCATTCCTACTTTCACACCCCGACGTTCTTATTCTATTTTTCAAAACACCCATTAAATCATAGAACAATCTCCACGTCCTTAATACCCTCAAATAAACCATTCATCATTTTTCCAATAATACTTCTTCGCTAAAAAAGACCCGCAAAGAATATTTGTAATTAAGATATATTTTTGCGTATAATTTCTGATTCTTTTTTGTAATATTGCACTCGTAAAATTTACCTGAACCTATGCTTACGCTCGACAAAATTTACCACGCATCTTTCGTTCTGAAAGAGGTATTGCGACGCACCGACCTGATCGCTGCACCTCAAATCGCTCCCGACTCATCGATCTTTCTGAAACCTGAAAATCTGCAACTTACAGGTTCTTTTAAAGTAAGAGGCGCTTATTACAAGATTTCACAGTTATCGGACGAAGAAAAAGCAAAGGGCGTGATTGCCTGCTCGGCCGGCAACCATGCACAAGGCGTCGCTTTGGGTGCGACAAAAAACGGTATCAAATCATTGATATGCTTACCTTCGGGTGCACCCATATCCAAGGTCGAAGCAACAAAGAAATATGGGGCGGAAGTCTGTCTCGTCGACGGTGTTTACGACGACGCATATCAAAAAGCCTTGCAATTAAAAGAAGAAAAAGGGTACACGTTCGTTCACCCGTTCGATGACGAAAATGTCATTGCCGGACAAGGAACGATAGGTATAGAACTACTCGACCAACTTCCCGATGTCGATGCGGTCATCGTACCGGTAGGCGGTGGCGGACTTATATCAGGAGTCGCATTCGCCATCAAAAGTTTGCGTCCGAACATCAAAGTCTATGGCGTCCAAGCCAGCGGAGCCCCAAGTATGGTACAATCATTAAGTCATAAACGTATCGAACGGCTGCCTTCGGTCAAGACTATCGCCGACGGCATCGCCGTAAAAGAGCCCGGTACGCACACATTCGATATTTGCAGCAAATATGTCGATGATGTCGTAACCGTTACCGACGACGAAATATCCACGGCCATACTATCGCTCATCGAACAGCAAAAGCTCGTCGCCGAAGGTGCAGGAGCCGTATCGGTCGCAGCTGCCATGTTCGGCAAACTCCCTATCGAAGGGAAAAAAACGATATGCCTCGTATCGGGCGGCAATATCGATGTAACGATTCTTTCCAGGGTCATCAACCGGGGATTGCAAAAATCGGGACGTTCCTACGTACTTACCGTCGAACTAATGGACCGCCCCGGCCAACTCGTAGGCGTTACTAGCATCATCGCCCGCATGGGAGCCAATGTGATTTCGGTACACCATGAACGAGCCGGCAAAACCACCGACATCAATGCCTGCTACTTACAAGTCGTACTCGAAACCCGCAACCAAGAACACATCGACAAAATACGGCAAGAACTCGTCCGATCGGGCTACCACGTCATTGTCTAAATGATAAAAAAACTTTATAGACATCGGCCGGAATTCCGGCCGATGTCCTTTTTTGCTCTCCGGCTTTTTCACAAAGAGCCATTCGAGTTTTCTTATACACACTTGTATATCCGCAGAATAAAAATTAATTTTGCAAAAATAAACCCACTGATATGATATATTCCATGACAGGTTTCGGCAAATCCATTGTCGAACTTCCACACCGAAAAATCACCGTCGAAATCAAGTCGCTGAACAGTAAGCAGCTCGACCTATCCATGCGCATACCTCAAATATATAAAGAGTTGGAAATGGATATACGCAGCGAAATAGCTCGCCGGATCGAACGAGGCAAAGTCGATTTTTCGATACAAGTAGAAAACAAAGTTTCGGCAGATTGCAATGCCGAATTCAATACCGATATCATCAAGAATTATTATGAACGGCTGAAAGCCATGACGGTATCGCTGCAAATTCCCGAACCGGCAGACTGGTTGCAAACGTTGTTGCGCCTACCCGACGCATTGAAAAACGAAACGATAGAAGCATCGGAAGATGAAAGTCTCGCCGTAAAAAAAGCAATAGAAGACGCCATCGGCCATCTTATAGAATTCCGTGCCCAAGAAGGCCTCATGCTGCAAAAATTGTTTACTCAAAAAATCGGGAATATCGCACATCTGCTGACCGAAGTCGCCCCCTTCGAAAAAGAGCGAACCGAGAAAATAAAGTCCCGCATCATCGATGCTCTTGAAAAAATCGATAACTTCGATTACGATAAAAACCGCATGGAGCAAGAGATGATTTTTTATATCGAAAAACTTGATATAAATGAAGAAAAAAACCGCCTCGACAATCATCTGAAATATTTTATGGAAACGATGGACGGTCATTACGGACAAGGGAAAAAGCTGGGTTTCATCAGTCAGGAAATCGGCCGGGAAGTAAACACGATGGGATCAAAGGCCAATCATGCCGAACTTCAAAAAATCGTCGTCCGCATGAAAGACGAACTCGAACAAATCAAAGAACAAATCCTCAACGTAATGTGATACCATGCAACCGGGAAAACTCATTATCTTTTCTGCCCCATCGGGTTCGGGAAAATCGACCATCATCAATTACCTACTCACCCAGAATCTGAATTTGGCATTCTCTATCTCGGCAACATCGAGAGCCCCGCGAGGAGAAGAAAAAAACGGAGTCGAATATTACTTTCTCACCCCCGACGAATTTCGCCGCCGTATCTCCGCCGGCGACTTTCTGGAATACGAAGAGGTGTACACAGACAAATTTTACGGGACATTGAAAAGTGAGGTCGAACGGCTGACCTCTGCCGGGAAAAATGTTATTTTCGACGTCGATGTCGTAGGCGGTGTCAATATCAAACAGTTTTATGGAGAACGGGCATTGTCAATATTTATCCAACCGCCGGGAATCGAAGAACTTCGCCGGCGGCTGACAAGTCGCGCCACTGATGCACCCGAAGTAATCGAAAGTCGCCTTGCCAAAGCCGAATATGAAATGAGCTTCGCACCGAAGTTCGACCGGATTGTCGTCAATGACGATCTATCCACAGCCGAACAGGAAGTCTTGCAAATCATAAAGAAATTTTTGGACAAGTAAGGTTGCAACGCCATGAGCAAGAAGGTGGGTATATTCTCAGGGTCTTTCAATCCCATACATAACGGGCATATCGCCATTGCCCGCTATATGGTCGAAAAAGAGAAGTTCGATGAAATATGGTTCATCGTATCTCCCCAAAATCCGCTGAAACCACAAATCGGATTGCTCGATGACGAGATAAGAGCCGACATGACAAAACTTGCCATCGAGAACGAACCGACGTTCCGCTATTGCGATATAGAGATGCATTTACCCCGTCCGTCATATACCATCACAACCTTGCTAACTCTCAAAAAGCAATATACACATACAGAATTATGCCTGCTCATCGGATCGGATAATTGGAAAATTTTCGACCGTTGGAAATCTCATGATGAGATCATTGAAAATTATCCGATATATATATACCCGCGCCCGGGATTTCCGGTCGAAACAACGATACTCCCTCCTACCGTACACCTTACACATGCACCCATGATGGAAATTTCTTCTACGGAAATACGGGACCTTATCGCAACCGGTCAATCAACAGAAAAATATCTTCCCCTTCCGGTACACGATTACATCGTAAAACACAACCTATATCAAAATCCCAAGTAAATATGGACAAATATATATACGCAAAAAACAGCGTCGAATTCGTTACCGTAGGTGTCGAATTCTGTGCGTTCCTCGAACGGGTACAAGAACTCACCCAAGAGGAGTTCGCTTCTACCTCCATCAAATTGCTACCGTTGCTTTATCTCAAAGCGACACTCCTTCCCATCGACGATGAAAATGAAGATTATCTCGACTCTCCGGAACATTTCGTAACCGAAGACGATTACGAATTTTTACGTGAAAATATAGGCCGTCTGATGGGTGAAAACGATGCTTATCTTGTCGTACAAAGCGATGAAATGAAATACAGCGACTTACCATTGGGTGCCAGCATCGCCGAGGATATGGCCGATATATATCAGGCCGTAAAAGATTGCATCGCAGCTTATCGTACCGAAAATGAAGATACCATGCGGGTAGCCCTTACCGAATGCAGAGAGGAATTTTCGAGTTACTGGGGCTCCAAACTGCTGAATGCTCTTGCCGCACTGCACCGCATCTACTATTCTCTGGACGACTTGGACAATGACTATGATTGCGAATGCGGACATCGTCATTCCCACCATCGCGATGACGAAGAAGATAATTTCTATCAAAAAAGACAATCGGCATGGCTCGACGATGAAGAAGATGCCGATCGTTGGTTATAACCACCTTTCCCGATATGACATCTCAAATCAACGCTGAAAATCTGGCTGCATTGGAAGTTATCAAATTTCCCGGGAAAATAGTAACCGTCAATACCGAAAACGAAGCATACACGGCAGCAGAAAGCCTCATGAACGAGACTGCGGTCGGCATCGATACCGAGACCCGACCCTCTTTCAGAAAAGGTATCATGCACAACGTTGCCCTCGTGCAAATATCGACATGGGATACATGCTACTTGTTCAGAATATGCCGAATAAACAATATCCACGCCATAAAACAGATTCTCGAGTCGACCGGCACTCTGAAAATCGGATTGTCATTGAAAGACGATTTCGCGGGATTGCGTCGCCTGTCGCCGATAATCCCGCACCACTACATCGAGTTGCAACAATATGCGACAGCATTCGGCATCGAAGAAATGAGCTTACAAAAAATTTATGCGCTTCTTTTCGGAAGAAAAATTTCAAAAACACAACAACTGTCCAATTGGGAAGCTTCGGAATTGACAAACGCCCAACAACTCTACGCAGCAACCGATGCGTGGGCCTGCCTCCATATCTACAAAGCCCTCAAAGGAGAACCTCTTCCCGCTGAATATCGGAAAATATTCCAAACTCCCCAACTGAAAGAAATCGAAAAACGTTTTATCCAGAAATAACGTCATCACCATGAAAATAAAGAAATACGATCTTATCCCACTATTATTATTTATATACACCATTGTCATGGCCGTATGGGGCTGGAATCAGTTCGACGGAAATCGTTGGGAATTTATCGGCATGTTAGCAGCCAACATTCTTGTCATCGTACTGCTGCGATTTGTACTGAAACGTAGGGAAAGATACCGCAAGGAAATGAAAATGAAAGAGAGGAATAATAAAATCCTTTCCCAGCAAGAAAACACGCCGAAAGATCAGGAATAATCTTCTCCCAAAATCAAACAACTACGGCCAAATCTTAAAAATAGATTTGGCCGTAGTTGTTTGATTCAAAAACGATTTATTCATCGGGAACGCTTCAAGGTAAAGCAGGTAATTTCGGGTTCCATACCTATGCGCATGGGAATTCCGACATAACCCAATCCGCGATTGACATAAAGTAATTGTTCATTTTCTCGATAAAGACCTTCCCACTCCTCATATATCCATGACGAAGGCGACCAATGCAATTTTCCCCAAGAAATACCGCATTGTGCCGCATGAGTATGCCCCGAAAGCGTCAAGTCGATAAACCGATGCCCCAACACTTCCTGTCTCCAATGTGAAGCATCGTGAGAAAGCAGTACGGTAAACAATGTCGAATCAACTCCGGATATAGCCAACGGCAGATTTCCGTACTGCCGGAAAGGCGGTTTGCCGGTGTTCTCTACTCCCACCAACAAGAAAGAAGTGTCTCCGACCGCAATCGTGCGCGAATTGTTCAACAATAAATCAAATCCACATTCTTCGATGCCGCTTTTCGTTCGATTCAGATTTATATTTTTTTCTTCGGGTGTTCTCCATCGAGAATAATCGCCATAATCATGATTCCCTAAAACAGCATATTTCCCATAACGGGGCATATCCATAGAGGCAAATATATCTACAATCTCTGGTGTAATCTCCGACGAGAAATTATTGACAAAGTCTCCGGTAAAAACCACCATATCAGCCCGACAATCATCGATCAACTCCACAGCTTTGCGCATAACCCGGGTATAATCGCCCCAATTCCCAATATGCAAATCGGAAAATTGTACGATCTTAAAACCGTCGAGTTGCTCGGGCAGATCCCGATACGCCAAATCCACCTCTTTTACATGTACCCGAGTGCGACCGATAAAGGCTGCATACACAAACAAAACAACCAGCATAACAGCAATACCCGCACCGATACGAGAAAGCCATAAACCGAACGTTTTACAGAACCCGATCATCGCACGACCGACCACATCGAAAATCGTATATATGACCTTAGGGATATATATAAGGGCGAAAAGCCATAATATCCACGTAATGCGAGCCATGAACTTATAATCAGGAAGATCGTTCGAGAAAAACCGCATACCGACAAAAAACAAAACAAAGAAAACTGCCGGCAGCCAATAGATCAATCGCAAATACCTATTAACAAGTCGGTTACGAATTTTCAAATAAATCCAAATATCGGGACCGATGATAAAAAGCAATCCGACAAGCATGGGCAGAAAATAAAACTTCATATCCTATTACAGTCTAACAATGATTAAACAAATTATCTTGTCTCTACATTACATTTCCACTCTCAAACGATTTTGTTGAATATGAAAAACATTTACTTTTTCATATTCGGGTCTTCAAGACCATAATGCGAACGGGCATCTTCTCTTTTCAGCCAGAGAGAAATAAATATAGCCACAATCCCAAAGGTGGCGAAAATAAGCATAGGTATCGTATAATCATACGTTACAACACCTGCTCCATCGACATGTGTCGAATAGGTCTCAATGACCCAGCCGATAAGTACCGGTACCATAGAGAGGCCTATATTCTGAATATAGAATATCGTCGCATAAGCCGATCCGAGCTGTTTCATAGGAATAATCTTAGGTACACTGGGCCACAAAGCCGAAGGCACCAAAGAAAAGGCAATACCTAAAACAACCATTATTACGATAGCAAACCACCACGTAGGCAAAATAGGCAATGCAAATAAAAGATGAACGATCGTCAACATGACCGATCCAATAAGCATAAGCGTAGCTCCTTTACCAATGCGGTCATAAAGAGTTCCGAAAACCGGAGTCAACAAAATCGTACCGAACGGCAACATGGCAGGAATAAGTCCTGCCATTTCGGGTTCTACATGATATTTGGCAATCATCAGCTTCGTGGCGAATTTCAAGAACGGGAACACCCCGGCATAGAACATCAGGCACAACAAGGTAATCAGCCAAAAGCCTTTGTTGGTAAAAATCAGTTTCAGATCTTTCAGCTGGAAACCTTCTTCCTTTTCCTCGCTGACCGCTTCGACAGACTGGTCGAGTTTCTTATCCATGACACAATATACCAAGTATGCCACCAAACCTACACACAGGCAAAGCGCACCGAATAGTACCGGATAAGAAACACTATGCATTGCTCTCGCCATAGGCAAGCTACACGCCAACGCCACAGCCGTACCGATACGGGCCATCGCTACCTGCAACCCCATAGCCAACGCAACTTCATGGCCGGTAAACCACTTGATGATGACCTTTGATACTGTAATTCCCGTAATTTCGGCGCCCATACCGAAAACGGCAAACCCCAAACTGGCCAAAACGACTTGAAGGTGATAGCCCATAAATGTAGCATCGCCGAAATCGGTTGCCAAAGCATACCATTTGAGCAAAGCTCCACCCAACATAAGAGATGAACTCATGACTCCCGTAAAACGAATTCCGCACTTATCGAGAATAATACCGCCGAAGAAAAGCATCAGCAAGAAAACATTGATATAACCGTATGCGCCCGAGAAGAAGCCGTACTCCGAGCTGCTCCAACCCAAACCGCCGTCGGCAACGGGCGTTGTACACATAACTTCGAGCGACGCCATCACATCGGTGATAAAATAGCCGCACATCATGGTAAATGATACGATAAACATAGCCGTCCAACGGGCTATGGGACTGTCATTGAGTTTTTTTCTGATTAATTCGGTCATTTCTATATTGTTTTTTGATTTTCAAACACAGAAAAAGAGAGGCCTTCCGAAACCTCTCTTTTTTACTTTCATTTCTTCTCCAACAACACGACATTCTCGACATGATGCGTATGCGGGAACATATCTACCGGCTGCACGCGAGCCACCCGATAATCGACATCGAGCAGAGACAAATCCCGCGCTTGGGTAGCCGGATTGCAACTCACATACACGATACGTCGGGGAGCAGCAAAAAGCAAAGTCTTGATGACATCGTCGTGCATGCCGGCACGAGGAGGATCGGTAATAATTACATCGGGGCGACCGTGCTCTTCGATGAAAGCGGGAGTCAGCAAATCTTTCATGTCGCCGGCATAAAAAAGAGTATTGTCCAACCCGTTGAATGCGGCATTGGCTTTCGCATCTTCTATCGCCTCGGGCACATACTCGATACCGATAACTTTACGTACACGACGGGCTATGAAATTGGCAATCGTTCCCGTTCCCGTATAAAGGTCATAAACCAACTCGTCGCCGGTAAGAGCGGCAAAGTCGGCAGCCACTTTATATAACTCATAAGCTTGAGCCGAATTGGTCTGATAGAACGATTTCGGCCCTATCTTGAAACGCAACCCGTCCATCTCTTCAAAAATATAATCCCGTCCCCGGAATACATGTACCTCTTGATCGGTAATCGTATCGTTGGCTTTGGTATTGACAATATACAGCAGCGAAGTGATCTGCGGAAATTCTCGGGCAATAAAATTCATCATGGCCTGTATCCGTTCGGTATCGTCTTCGAAAAAAACAACGATAAGCATAATTTCTCCTGTCGACGCCGTGCGAACGATGATATTGCGCATAAGTCCTGTTTGTTCGCGCAAGTCAAAGAACAGATAGTTGTTATCGATAGCAAATTTCTTGACGGCCAATCGTATACGATTGGATATATCGTCTTGTAGCCAACATTTTTTTATATCGAGAACTTTATCGAACATACCGGGAATATGAAATCCCAATGCATTTCTATCGGTATATTCATCGGCCGACGCCAGTTGCTCGGCAGTAAGCCATGATTTATTCGAAAAAGTAAACTCTAACTTGTTCCGGTAAAACTCGGTATGTGCCGACCCTTTGATCGGATCGAATTCGGGCAAAGGAATTTTTCCGATACGGGTCAGATTATCGAATACCTGTTTCTGTTTATATTTGAGTTGGTATTCATAAGGAATATGTTGCCATTTACAGCCCCCGCACACGCCGAAGTGTTCGCAAAACGGAGCAACCCGAATCGGCGAGCTGACATGAGTCTTTATCACCCGCCCCTCGGCATACTTATGTTTCTTGCGGTATATTTGCAAATCGACAATATCACCCGGCGCACCGTAAGGTATAAAAACCACCAAATCATTTACCCGGGCCACAGCTTTCCCTTCGGCTGCAATATCGGTTATCTCGACCTGTTCGAAAACAGGAAGTTCTTTCTTTTTTCGAGCCAAAACAAACAGATTTTGAATAAAAACAAATTCGTTCAAAGGTAACGATAATTCTTTTAATTCCCCTATTCTATCGAAAAAAAATGACACGGGTATTAAATATGGTATACAATCTTTTGCATATATCGATATTCCTTATATTTTTGTCCACGCCAAATGAAAAACATTTTTATCAGTCATTTTGTATTTTATACTGAAAGACATTTTTATACTAACCTTATTTTTATATGAAACAAGTCTATACTTTCGGTAACGGCCAAGCAGAAGGTCGTGCCGACATGAAAAACCTATTGGGCGGGAAAGGTGCCAACCTCGCAGAAATGAACCTTATCGGTGTTCCCGTTCCCCCCGGATTTACCATCACTACCGAAATTTGTACTGCATATAATAAAAACGGTAAAGAAGCCGTCGTAAAAATGCTGAAAGACGATGTGGAAAAAGCAATCGCACACGTAGAAAAACTAATGGGCACAAAATTTGGCGACGCCGAAAATCCGCTGTTAGTCTCTGTTCGTTCGGGAGCACGTGTCTCAATGCCGGGTATGATGGACACCGTTCTCAATTTGGGTATGAACGATGATGCCGTAGAAGGAATCGCCCGGAAATCGGGCAATCCCCGTTTTGCATGGGATTCCTACCGGCGTTTCGTGCAGATGTACGGAGACGTCGTTTTAGGCATGAAACCTCAAAATAAAGACGATATCGACCCCTTCGAAGAAGTCATGGAAGAGGTGAAAAGCGCCAAGAATATCAAAAACGATACCGAACTCTCTGTCGATGACCTGAAAGAATTGGTTGTACGATTCAAAGCTGCCGTAAAAGCCCGCACGGGAAAAGACTTTCCCTCTTCTCCCTGGGAACAACTATGGGGTGCGATTTGCGCCGTGTTCGACAGCTGGATGAACGAACGCGCCATACTATACCGCCGCATGAACCAGATTCCCGAAGAATGGGGTACGGCGGTAAACGTGCAAGCTATGGTATTCGGCAATATGGGTAACACCTCGGCAACCGGCGTGGCATTTACCCGTGATGCCGCAACGGGAGAAGATATTTTCAATGGTGAATACCTCATCAACGCGCAAGGTGAAGACGTGGTGGCCGGAGTGCGCACTCCCCAACAGATAACACTCGAAGGTTCACGCCGCTGGGCTAAATTGCAAGGCATCGGCGAAGATGTACGCGCCTCGCAATACCCCTCGCTCGAAGAGGCCATGCCCGAGTGTGCCAAAGATCTCATCGCCACCCAACAAAAGCTCGAAGATTATTTCAAGGATATGCAAGACCTCGAATTTACGATACAAGACGGTAAATTATGGCTTTTGCAAACACGTAACGGAAAACGCACCGGCGCCGCTATGGTAAAAATAGCGATGGATATGTTACGTGCCGGAATCATCGACGAAAAAACAGCTCTCAAACGCATGGAACCGCAAAAACTCGATGAACTGTTACACCCCGTTTTCGATAAAGATGCCGTAAAACGCGCCCAAGTCATGGCCAAAGGTCTCCCAGCCTCACCGGGAGCGGCAGCCGGACAAATCGTATTTTTTGCCGATGACGCTGAGGCTTGGGCCGAAAAACGCAAAAAAGTAGTTATGGTGCGTATCGAAACTTCGCCCGAAGACTTACGAGGAATGAGCGTGGCACAAGGTATTCTCACCGCACGCGGCGGTATGACTTCGCACGCTGCCGTCGTAGCACGCGGAATGGGTAAATGTTGCGTATCGGGTGCCGGTGAAATAAAAATCGATTACAAAGCCCGCACTCTCGAAATGTCGGGTAAAACCTATAAAGAAGGTGATTGGATTTCATTGAACGGTTCGACCGGTGAAGTATATGACGGACAAGTCCCGACCGTAGAAGCAGACATGAGCGGAGACTTCGCCGCTATCATGAATTTGGCAGAAAAATATACCAAAGTCGATGTCCGTACCAATGCCGATACACCCAAAGACGCCTCGGTAGCCCGTAAATTCGGGGCCAAAGGTATCGGCTTATGCCGTACCGAACATATGTTCTTCGAAGGCACACGCATCAAAGCCATGCGAGAAATGATTCTTGCCAAAGACGAAGACGGTCGCCGTCATGCTCTTGACAAACTCCTGCCGATGCAACGCAGCGACTTCGAGGGTATCTTCGAAGCGATGGACGGATTTGGCGTAACGATACGTCTGCTCGATCCCCCCTTGCACGAATTCGTACCCCACCAATTAGCCACTCAGAAAGAACTGGCCGAAGAGATGGGACTCACCATAGAAGAGGTAAAACTCGCTTGCGACTCGCTGGCCGAATTCAATCCCATGCTGGGACACCGGGGTTGCCGTCTGGGCTGTACCTACCCCGAGATTACCGAGATGCAGACGCGGGCTATCATCGAGGCCGCCCTCAACGTAAAATCGCATGGTATAAAAGTATTCCCCGAAATCATGGTTCCTCTCGTTGGAGTAGTTGAAGAACTGAAATTGCAAGCCGAAGTAATCCATCGTACAGCTGCCCAAGTATTTGCCGAACGGGGAGACAGTATCGCTTACAAGGTAGGTACCATGATAGAGGTTCCTCGTGCTGCCGTAACGGCCGACCAAATCGCCGAAGTGGCCGACTTCTTCTCTTTCGGAACAAACGACCTTACACAAATGACATTCGGTTATTCGCGCGACGATGCCGGGAAATTCCTCAAAATATATAAAGAAAAAGGCATTCTCAAAACCGACCCGTTCGAAGTACTCGACCAAAAAGGCGTGGGCCAGCTCGTACGTATGGGTGTAGAAAAAGGCCGTTCCACCAAACCGGGATTGAAAATCGGTATCTGCGGTGAACACGGCGGTGAACCGTCATCGGTAAAATTCTGCGCCTCACTCGGTATGAATTACGTTAGTTGCAGTCCTTACCGTGTACCTATCGCCCGAGTAGCCGCGGCGCAGGCTGCTATCGAATAACTCCCAATCCTTTTAACGAAAATCCGCTCGATCCAAAATATCGAGCGGATTTTTTATTTTCCAAGTAACAATTTTCCTGTAAGGTATCATGAAACCTAAAAAAGATAGAAATTTCCCCAAACACTTAGAATGTCGACATCATCGTTTGCAAACCATAGAAATAATCTTTTCACATACATTTTATATTATCAGATATAAATATATTATATTCCAATCTCTTACCAATCAGCAAAGAATATTTGCCTCACTCAAAAGGCCACGAAGATAAAATTATAAAACTTTTGTACGTAAAAGCAGAGATGCCGTATCAAAAGATACGGCATCTCTGCTTTTCAATATATCTGTAATACGAGATAATTATACTCCGAGCGAAGCGGAAACGGCTTTGATTTTTTCTTCGGCTGCTGCCACGGCATTATCATAATCGGCACGCGATTTGAGTTCTCCGCTGACTTCGATATAGAATTTGATTTTGGGCTCGGTTCCCGACGGACGTACCGAAACTTTCGTACCGTCTTCGGTAAAGTATTGCAACACATTCGAGGTAGTCGGCATATCGAGCGTATATTTCTCTCCTGCCACAAAATCATGTGCAACAAGCGTGGCATAATCTTTTGCCAATACGACTTTCGACCCGGCGATTTCGGTAATGGGGTGTTCGCGGAAATTCTTCATCATAGCTTCGATTTCTTCTGCACCCGACTTTCCTTTACGCACGACCGAAATACCCTTTTCCTTAGAAAATCCGTATTCGACATATATGTCCTGCAACAGTTCATACATCGTCTTACCGTTATCTTTCGCCCATGCCGCTATCTCGGCCATCATGGCACACGCCGACACGGCATCTTTATCACGAACGAAATCTTCTACCAAGAAGCCGTAACTTTCTTCTCCGCCGCCGATATATTGACGTTTACCCTCAAGTTCCCGCATTATGGCAGCAATCCATTTAAATCCGGTGTACACATCGAAGCACTCTATTCCGTTACGGTCGGCGATTTTCTTCATCAATTCTGTGGTTACGATCGTCTTTACCATATATGCTCCTTCACGAATGCGGCCGGTCGCCTTATACTGCGAAATAAGGTAATGAGTAAAGAGCAGAGCATTCTGGTTTCCATTCACTAGAATCCACTCGCCCTTATCGTTCTTTATGGCGATACCCATACGATCGGCATCGGGATCTGATGCCAACACAATATCGGCATCGACCTCCTTGGCCTTGCGTATAGCCAAGTCGAGAGCCGCCGGTTCCTCGGGATTGGGCGATTTTACTGTGGGGAAATCACCGCTGATGACATCCTGCTCGGGTACATGTATCACATGGGTAAACCCGTAAGCAGCCAAAGCTTCGGGGATAAGTCTTACTCCCGTACCGTGTATCGGTGTATAAACGATTTTCAAATCGTGCTGACGGGCGATGGCCTCGGGATTGAGCGACAAGGCTTTGACACGAGCAATATATTTTTCGTCGATTTCTTTTCCGATCATCTCGACCAAAGCCGGATTTCCATTGAAATTGATATCGGAAACCGAACGTATTTTATTGACCTCGGAAATCGTATTTTTATCGTGGGGGGAAATCATCTGTGCCCCATCGTCCCAATATGCTTTATATCCGTTATATTCTTTGGGATTATGCGAAGCAGTAAGAATAATACCGCTCTGACAACCCAATTCCCGAATGGTGTACGACATTTCGGGTGTAGGCCGCAAAGACTCGAAAAGGTATACTTTTATACCGTTTGCCGAAAAAATATCGGCCGATATTTCGGCAAATTTACGGCTGTTGTTCCGACAATCATGCCCTATGACCACTTTTATCTGCGGTAGCGAAGCAAATTCTTTTTTCAGATAATTGGCCAATCCTTGTGTCGCAGCTCCTACGGTATAGATATTCATACGGTTGGAGCCGACACCCATGATACCGCGCAATCCGCCGGTTCCGAATTCCAAATCTTTATAGAAAGCCTCTATAAGGTCGGTTTTATCTTCGCTATCGAGCATACGCCGCACTTCGGCACGTGTCTCCGCATCATAACCTTCTCCCAACCAAACTTGGGCTTTTGCGGTTACTTCTTTGAGTAGAACTTCGTTTTCCATGTTATAATTCGATTTAATTCATATCAATGGCTATATGACAAATATAGGGATAATATTTCTAAATTCACAATTATTCGTGCGAAATTTCACTACCATCAAAAAGAAACTTTGAGACGATCGCCGGCATCTTCGACGATGGTACGATAAAACTCTTCGGAATATCCCGGGAACTCGGGATATTCGGGTATACCGTATGCATTATACATGAATTGTCCGTCTTTTTCCCGTTTACGATTTCCATCGAGATATTTCACCAACAGGTATTCTCCCAACTCCCGCCAGCGGACGGTCGACGAATCGGCTGCTTCGCGACTGTACTTATCAAGAACGGCAAGGGCTTTCTCGGGTTGGTCGTAAAATATTTCCAAAACGCCCTGTTCAAGTTTAGGTTGTTGCTCATTGAAGGCTGTCTCGATTTGTCGCTGCAACGGACGTATATCTTCGATCATCTGATCATATCGGGCATAAGCCATGTTTGCCACCCAATTATAGACCCAGAAAGCCGATGTCCACGATACTTTATAAAGAGAGCCGTTGCCTTCTCTGAAACAAAGAGGGACTTCGGTAAGCGCCCCGACATATATAGGCACATAAACCGATGTATTGGCATCGTCTACCCCAAACCACAACACTCCGCCGAGAGCCGCCGGTAACCACTCCCGTTGCTGGGCGACAAGCGAGAACCCCGTCTGCTGAGTAGCGATAGCACGCTCATTGATATACTCCTGACTATCTACCTCAAAAGTCATAGGGCGGAAACGGTAGGGGGCCTTGAACGGCCCTGCTCCCGCATCTTGGGTCATATCGAACGGCGTTCCTTCAAAATGATCCCTCATAGCATCTTTCATATCTTGTACCGAAAGTTTGCGGTCGGGTTTTATATACAATGGCAACGGGGTCGACGATTCTCCGTATATATAAGGCAGATATGAGACCATCGTACTATCGTAACGGTTGTAAAAACTCCACACACGTGCTTCACAAGCTCTCAACTCTTCAAAACCGGCAGGTGCATAGGCCGCCGAGAAACTGAAATCGCGATTCAACCCGTCGAAATATTTCTGTTCCCGGGCAAATGAAATAACATCGGGCGAATAGAGACAATTTTCGGGATCATCGAGAGGAAACCGGTGTATGCGGGAGTGATTGGCATGCGCAGCTATACAATCGTCGGGAATACGCACAGCCACCCACACGGCGCCTTTCGATGCACTCCCCTTCCCTATCATTTCAAGAATCCACACCTCTTCGGGATCGGCAATCGAAAAACTCTCACCACTGCTGTAATAGCCGTATTTCTTCACCAAGTCGGTCATCACGGTTATTGCCTCCCTTGCCGTTCTTGCCCGTTGCAGAGCCAACTGCATGAGACTACCGTAATCGATGATTCCCGTCGTATCGACCAATTCGGGACGTCCGCCAAATGTCGACTCGGTGATCGAAAGTTGGTGTTCGTTCATAAATCCTACCACTTTATAGGTATGCTCGACTTGCGGAATTTTTCCCAACGGCTTATTCGTATCGCAATCCCGTATTTCTATCTTACTGCCTTTGGGGTGATCGGCAGCCGGAGTAAACGAAAGCGCACCGTACAAGGTATGCGAATCGGCCGCATAGGTTATGAGAGTAGAACCGTCGACGGTTGCCTTGCGGCCGGCCAAAAGGCTGGTACATGCATAAATGGTCGTAACGACAAATAATAAAGATACGGTAACAAATATTCTTTTCATAGGTCAATCATATTAAATGCTTTTTTAATCAAATTTTTATTCCAAGCTCTTATATTATACCAAAGCCCCAATTGCTTAAATGGTTATACAAATATAGGGAAAATATATCTACTATACCGTTTTTATAAAAAAAGAGCAATCCTTGATTTATTGATGCATACGACAAAACCATGAACAAAAACAACTCCGACTTTGAACAGCATAATAAAATTCAAGAAAGGAGCCAATTATCGGAAAGTTTTCAGAAAAGAATCATAAGAAATTGGTTATTTGAGAATTAGGGCAAATTCTCCCCCCCCCCGATCGTCAGAATAAAAACATTTTTATTCTGAACATATACGAGTGATCTCATGTTCGGAGAAAAATTATTCTCCTTAATGAAAAATAAGAGAAAGATTCTTTTCTTTACTCATGCTCCGTTCAGGATAACCAATACCCAGATATTTTCTCTTTTAAAAATCTCATAACGGATTATTACAGACCCATCGGAAACAATGGACTATAAACAAAAAAAATTGATTGTCTCACGACAACCAATCTCTGTTAACCTTAAATCTAATACCATGAAAAACACAGTGCAAATATAGGGCATTTTATGTTATACAACATAGTTTTTGAGCATAAAATGCAACGTATTTGCACTATTTAACTTTTCAGGGTATAAAATGACATCACTCGGCTATTTATAGCCGTCATATTCTTCTTTATTCGGGAATATGCTGTCCCAAATCGTATCTTCGCGAGAAATATAATCCTGATAAAAAATCAAAAACGCCTTTCTCTCATTATACCCTTTCGACATACACCATTCGGTGAAATTTTCTTTCAACTCCTCATCAGCCTCTAACAATGAAAGAAATTGGGCTTCGGCCGACTCCACTTCGGGATACTTCTTGATAATATCGACCAGTAGTTCTTCAACATCAAAATAATTCATACGCAAAAGTCAAGATTAATAGAGATCACTTAATAAAACACTTTTTGCTGCATTTTGTTCTTTTATCCTCAAATATATATAAATTTCCCATACAACACAAATTATTGTACACAAAAGACAAAAACAGGCTGTTGCGATTCTGTAACAGCCTGTTTTTTACCTTTTCTCCTATAAGACATCTCAAAAGCGCACCATGAGTTCAATAACGATTTTATCTTTTTCCGAAACAGCCACTACGGCATCTTTCTTATAGAAATAATTTTCATAATTGATACGCAAATCGGCAATGAAAGGTTTTGCCAGGCTCAAAGTCGTTCCTACGGTAATACGCTTACGTGCAGCATCGTTTACGACCAATGATCCGTTATCACCGACCTTCCCATTACTATGATCACTCATGCAATCGAATCGACCGAGAAACGATATTTTTTGAAAAACTTTTGGCAGGGGTTGGTCGTAGCAAACAAATCCATTGAACGCATCAACATTTGAAAATGTACCATTCGCATAATGTTTCCGCAAAAATTCTGCCTCGACATGCCACCGCCCGGACTGATAATATGCGCCTATATCGTACATATGAATATCGACTTTTTCGGGCGAAATCTTCTGTACACTACCCACCAAATTAAAACCTTTGGGTAATTGCAGATGTGCTTTGGCCGAATAATTGATGCGATTTGTCCAGAAATCTTTTTGGTCGGTCAACCCCGACCCGTTGAAAATACCGGCTTCAAGCCGAATAGGAATTCCTACCTGTAATGTATATGCCAATGTCGCACCGACATCCCGCACATTCCCCACTTGCTTGGCGATAAACGACCGGTTGGCAAAATATTGCTGGTGAGGAGAACGATGAGCATCGATGGTAAAAGGGACACGCATCTGTCCGATTGTAATATCGAATGTCGGGAGCGGCGTTACACGGGCATAAGCGTCGAGCATTTTTATTGCCCCCTCATCAGAAAGGTCGATTTCTGCTTTATAGGAAACGATAGGAGCGACATTTCCCGTAAGACTGAACCGGGCGTTACGAACCTCAAACCGTCCCTCTTTTTCTTCGTACTGATATTCGTATTTTCCTCTTATCGTACCGTGTATTTTAGGAATATAATCGGTCTTTTTCTGGGCATACCCTACCCCTGCAAGCCCTATCAAAAGGCCTGTACTGATGATAATTTTTCTCATATTTGTCGATTTTTCCGGTGATGCTAAGCCTGATTCAATTTACGGTCTGCCCTCAACATATGCCTCAACAAGGAGACGGTTTCTTGCGATTCTTGCAAAAGGTTGAGATACACATATAAAACACTTATATATTCGCTCCGTTCCTCGTCTTGAATACTTTCGACCAAAGCCTTGCGTTTTTGAGAAAACATATCTTTCATTCTTTCACAATCGGCACGCAGCTCGATTGTCTCTTCAAAACGTCCGTTTCTCAAAATCGTCAGAGCCTGTTCAAAAAGCAAGATGACACCATTTTTCATGGGAACGAATTCATCGATGAATTTTTGAGGAAGCGGGGTAAAATTGTTATCGACATGTTCGAGACACGGCTCGCAGATACGGAGCAAACTATACATAATCTGCTCGCAACTGTTGCACCCCAAATGGAACCATGTATTTTTTTCAATGGCTATTTCTTTTGTTACACGATGCATTCCCAACGTCTCTTTACGACGTACATTTTTCAAAATACTTTTCTCCTGCCGCAACATGGTATCTGCCCTACGCAACATTCTCAAATCCTCGTGAATAAATCCATCGGTTATATTACCATATATCTGTATCGCGTCGGAAAGAAAGATACAACGGTTCTCAACAATATGACGATGCAATAAAGTCCATACCTGTTCTTTGTCTTTCGTTGCCAACATATCGTAGAATATCGTATCTTTTTTCTCCGTCTTCGATTTCTTGCGATAAACGATATTGCTGCGAATCAAAATGCCCACGCCCAATACGACAATCGCAATGGCTGCCCATACCCCGCCGAAATACATGATAAGAGCTATGGCAAAAGCTATCAGGAAGGCTGCTCCGGCCGTTATAAACCAACCTCCTACGACCGAAAGTACTCCGGTAATACGGAATACAGCGCTTTCACGGCCCCAAGCACGGTCGGCCAATGATGTTCCCATAGCCACCATAAATGTTACATAGGTTGTGGAAAGAGGCAGTTTAAGAGAGGTTCCCATTGCAATAAGCAATCCTGCCAAAACCAAATTGATAGAGGCCCGAACCAAATCGAAAGCCGCTCCGTTCTCGATTTGCACTTCATCCTGATTGAAACGGCTATTGATCCAAAGACGTACTCTCTCGGGAGTTACGTCTACCACCCATGCACTGACCGAAGTAAACCAGCGGACAAGGCTACGTGCCACACGTGAAGATCCGAACACCTCATCGCCCGTATCCTGCCGAGAAAGATCGACCGACGTTTTCACTACGTTGTGTGCTTTTTTGGAGGTCGCCAAAGAGAAAACCATTATCGCACCGGCAGCTATCAGAAAAAACAAAGGTGTCTTGGCCGGGCCGTTCAAAGAACCCATCAGGAAACCCGTCGGATCGCCAGCTCCGTTTGACATATAATCCTGATAGGAAGAATATCCGGCTAACGGCACACCGATAAAATTGACCAAGTCGTTTCCGGCGAAAGCCATTGCCAAAGAAAATGTTCCGACAAGAACGACCACTTTGAAAACATTCACTTTACACCAGTGCAATATCTGCATCAGAACAGTAAAGAACACCAAGCAGCCCCCCAGTATAAGCGCCGTATGATCATGTACAAAAGCTTTATTCTCCGCCGTCATAAAAGAGAGATCTTTCACCCCTTTTATAAGCATGAAATAGATAATCGCCGTTACTGCTATACCGCCGAACAACCCGGCTTTCCATCGCATCTTGCTTTTATAATTGAACGTAAATATGATACGGGAAATATATTGCACCAAAGCTCCGAAAAAAAAGGCGATAGCTACGGAAAGGAAAATACCCAAAATCACCGACAGGGCTTTCTCGGTATTCAGCAATTCGGCAAACGTAAGTCCGGTCGTGTCGGAAGCCAATTTGACCAAAGCCAATGCAAACGAAGCCCCTAAAAGTTCAAAGACCATCGAAACGGTTGTCGACGTAGGCATTCCCAAAGAATTGAATATATCGAGCAATACAATATCTGTAACCATCACGGCCAGAAAAACATACATCAATTCATAAAAATAAAATTGCTCGGGACGGAAAATTCCATGCCGGGCTATATCCATCATACCGTTACTCATCGACGCTCCGCAAAAAACTCCTATGGCGGCAATAATGATAATTGTTCTAAATCGGGCAGCTTTCGCTCCGATAGCAGAATTCAGAAAGTTCACAGCATCGTTACTCACGCCAACCCACAAATCGAAGATGGCCAAAAGGAACAAAAAGACGACAAAGCCTAAAAAAATTGTATCCATATTTTTAATTTTGGCACAAAGATAAAAGCACTATATGTGAAGAATATAACAAATTAATTACATTCCTATTACAAAAATAGGCATAAAAATTCAAAACAAATAATCCTTCACCATATTTTACTGCTTCCCTCCCGCGGTATTCCCGATAATTACTATCTTTGCATCGCTATTTATAAAAAGGTATGATTATCAACGAAAGAGAGACTCGTAAAGAATATATGCTCGAAGCGGCCAAACAAATCATGCTGGCCGCCCGCACGGCTCCAAAAGGTAAAGGTGTCGATATTATAGAAATCATCACACTAAGCGATGAAGACATCGATGCCGTATCGGAAGAGTTGCTCCGGCTCGCCGAAAAAACCGGCATGAAGTTCCTTATCCGGGACAGCGAAAACATACAAAGCGCCGACGCCATGATTGTCATCGGAACACGTCAGGCTCCGCAAGGTCTTAATTGCGCCTATTGCGGCTATGCGACCTGCGCCGAGAAACCGCAAGATACTCCCTGCGCCATAAATTCCATCGATGTGGGAATTGCCATCGGTTCGGCTTGCGCCAAAGCTGCCGATTTGAGAGTCGACAGCCGGGTCATGTTCTCGGCCGGTTGGGCCGTAGAACGGCTGGGCCTGTTGAAAAATTGCCGCCAATGTATCGCCATACCCATCAGCGCGTCATCGAAAAACCCTTTCTTCGACCGTAAACCCAAAGAAAACAAGTGAAACAGACCGATTATATACTTCCGGCCGAATGGTATCCGCAATCGGGCATACAACTTACATGGCCCCATGCCGGGACCGACTGGTATGACATGCTCGATGAGGTGGAATCTTGTTTTATCGATATAGCCCGGGAAATTTCCCAAAGAGAACCGTTACTGATCGTCGCACCCGACATAGACCTTGTCCGCAGCTATATCGAAGCAAAAATCTGCGGGAAAAACATCAAGTATCTCCAATGTGAGACCAACGATACTTGGGCACGCGACCACAGCGGCATCACCCTCATACAACCGGAAACCGGCCAAACCCGGATTCTCGATTTCGCATTCAACGGTTGGGGTCTGAAATTCGCCGCCAATTTCGACAATCTGATTACCAGCCGTATCAATGAAAAGAAGCTGTTCAACGGGGAATATGTCAATCGGTTGAACTTCGTTCTCGAAGGCGGCTCCATCGAGTCGGACGGCAATGGAACTCTGCTCACGACATCGGAATGCCTGCTCTCCCCCAACAGAAACGGAGAATGGGATAAAAAGCAAATCGAAAGTTATCTGAAAGAAAACTTCTCGGTGCAACAAGTATTATGGCTCGACCACGGATTCCTGTCGGGCGACGACACCGACAGCCATATCGATACACTGGCCCGCCTGTGTCCCGACGACACAATTGCATATGTACGTTGTGCAGATAAAGACGACATGCATTATGAGGCACTCTCCGAAATGGAACGGCAACTCCGTTCGTTCCGTTCGCTCGAAGGAAAACCCTTCCGTCTCCTGCCATTGCCTATGGCCGCCCCCATTTATCATGAGGGAGAACGATTACCGGCCACATACGCAAACTTCCTCATTCTGAATCATGCCATTTTGTATCCCACATACAACCAACCTGACAATGACCGGGAAGCTGCACACATTTTGCAGCAAGCTTTTCCGGGATATGAAATCATAGGAATCGACTGCCGACCGCTTATCAAACAACACGGATCATTGCATTGCGTTACCATGCAATATCCGAAAGGCGCACTAAATATCTGACAATGCATCATGGAAAAGAGAATCACCGTAGGTCTGGTACAACAGTCCAACACTCCTGACCGGGAAGAAAACATGCTCCGACTCAAAGCCGGCATAGAACGTTGCACCGAGCAGGGCGCCCAACTTGTAGTACTCCAAGAACTGCATAACAGCCTGTATTTCTGCCAGACCGAAAATACCGAATGTTTCGACTGGGCCGAAACCGTTCCGGGGCCGTCGACCGACTTTTACAGCAAGATCGCCCGTCAATCGGGTATCGTTCTCGTTACATCGCTTTTTGAACGCCGGGCTCCGGGACTGTATCACAATACGGCCGTCGTCTTCGACAAGGACGGATCCATCGCCGGGAAATACCGCAAAATGCACATTCCCGACGACCCTGCCTACTATGAAAAGTTCTACTTTACACCGGGCGATCTGGGATTCGAGCCCATAACGACCTCGATAGGCCGTCTGGGTGTATTGGTATGTTGGGACCAATGGTATCCCGAAGCCGCACGTCTCATGGCTCTGCGAGGGGCCGATCTGCTCATCTACCCCACCGCCATAGGTTGGGAAAGCAGTGATACCGCCGAAGAAAAAGAGAGGCAACGCAATGCATGGATCATCTCACAACGAGGTCATGCCGTCGCCAACGGACTTCCGGTCATATCGGTCAACCGTGTCGGCCACGAACCCGATCCCTCGGGGCAGACCCGCGGCATACAATTCTGGGGAAGCAGCTTTGTCGCCGGTCCGCAAGGTGAAATTCTGTGGCAGGCGCCAAGCGACGTGGAATCCGTTCACACGATAGAAGTAGACCTTTCCCGCTCGGAACAGGTGCGTCGTTGGTGGCCTTTCTTACGAGACCGGCGTATCGATGCATATGACAATATAACCCGACGTTTTATCGACTAAATACTAAAAAAACAATTATATATGAATCTTTTAGCTGAAATCGCACCGCACATCTACTATGTGGGAGCAAATGATCGTAAGACCCACAAATTCGAAGCACTTTGGCCGCTTCCATACGGCGTCTCGTACAACTCCTATTTGATCGTCGATGAAAAAGTAGCGCTTATCGATACGATAGAGGCAAGTTGTACCGAAATCTATCTCGACAATATCCAGAAGATTCTGAATGGCCGCACGATCGATTACCTTGTTATCAACCACATGGAACCCGATCACTCCGCATCTATTGCTGCCGTAAAACGTGCTTATCCGCAAATAGAAATCGTAGGAAATGCCAAAACGCTCGATATGGTAAAAGGGTTTTACGGCATTACCGACAATACGATTACAATGAAAGAAGGCGACTCGCTCTGTCTCGGTTCGAAAGAGCTGGTATTTTACTTGATTCCTATGGTACACTGGCCCGAAACCATGGTATCGTACTGCCCGCAAGAAAAGATTTTGTTCTCGGGAGATGCTTTCGGCTGTTTCGGCGCTCTCGAAGGCGGCATCGTAGACACTCAACTCGACTGTGAAATATATTGGGACGAAATGGTCCGCTACTACGCCAACATCGTAGGCAAATACGGTGCACCCGTGCAGAAAGCTTTATCGAAACTTTCGGGAGTTCCTCTTGAAATGATATGCTCGACCCACGGTCCGGTGTGGAAAGAAAACATTGCAAAGGTTATCGGCATATATGACAAACTAAGCCGGTACGAGGCAGAAGAGGGTGTCGTCATTGCTTACGGAAGCATGTACGGACATACGGCACAAATGGCCGAAGAAATCGCCAAAGAGCTGGCTGCCAACGGCATAAAAAATATTGCATTGCACGATGTTTCGGTATCGGACAAGTCGTATATCCTGCGCGATATTTTCAGGTATAAAGCCTTGATTATCGGAAGCCCGACCTACAATACCCTACTTTTCCCCGACGTAGAACTCCTTGTGTCGGCTCTCCGTAACCGGGAAATAAAATCACGCATCTTCGGTTGTTTCGGCTCATATAGCTGGGCTTGTCGTTCGATCAAGGAACTGACCGCATTCGGAGAGCAAATGCATTGGGATATGCCCGGCTGTCCGGTCGAAATGAAACAAGGCGGAAACGACGAATCGATGCAGCAATGTCGCGAACTGGCCAAAGCGATTGCCGCCAAACTACAAATGGCGTAATCATATTCCATACGAATAAAGAAAGGAGGCAATATTGCCTCCTTTCTTTATTTAAAGCCGATCTACTTTTATCCATTTATGCTCTGCTCCGGAATATCGGGAAATATATTCTATATTGTTTACAAGAAAATAAAAGACTTTTGATTATATTTGTGAAATATAGGATACGGTCTTGCAATAGTCAAATTTAAACACTTCGTTTTTATTTGACTCGGTATTCACATTTTCGTATTATTTGTCAAAAGAAATTATGCTGTGAGATTTTCGCTGTAAAAATACCGGAAAGGATAACTCATCGAAAAACATGTAGCTTATCAATTACAGCGCGAACCTTACTCGCCATTCCGTTCTTCGGGAAATAGAAATATCAAGACGATACCATGAAAAAACGGTCAACGAATGAAATACCATATAAAAAACTGACAATCGCAATCGTTCTATCGATTTTATTCGTCATAAACGGGTACGGAGAGAAAAATTTTTGGAGATTTCAAGTTATTGAAACGCCCAATTATGTCGTCAAGTCGATTCTGCAAGATAGCGTGGGCCTGATTTGGCTGGCTACCAACGATGGTCTTTACAGATACGACGGAAGCGACATCAAACCATATTTTCCGATTCCCGACTGTCCGTTATCATCGAACCGCATAGACCGTATTCAAGAACACGCTTCTCACCATATCTTATGCCAACAACGGAACATAATTATCATGTTTGACCGGAAACGTGAAAAGTTCGGTAACTTGCCCGAAGATTTGCAGAAATTAAAAGACATACGGGAATACAAACGAAACAAAGCCGTACCCAACGACCGCTGGCAGGAAATTCTGGCATCGGTAGAGTGCCCCGAAGTCGACCGCATCTATATGCACACATACGATCGCGACAGCAACCTGTGGGTAGGGACAAGCGGCGGATTGTGGCTAATCACCCGTCAAGTATCTCTGTTCGATCATATCGACAGAAAAAGCGAAGTGGTTACTTTTTTCCGCGATGACAAACATCGTGTATGGGTAGTATCGACCGACAACCGCATACAAATACACGACGCAACCATGAATCCGCTCGGTTATCTCTCTCCCGACGGACGCATCGTAAAAGATGATACCGTCTTTCCTTATCCTGTACATTCTATCAAACAAGATCGTCGTGGAAATATCCTGATGGCTGCAAGAGAAAGCGGGTTACTCATACTGCAACCAAAAAACGACGGGAACCAATTCAAAATCAGGCAACTCAAAGCCAATGCAACAAATCCGGAATATCCCGACTTCGATAACATATACGAAATCCACATCGACCGGCAAGGTACATTATGGGTCGGCGGACAATACGACAAACTCAATATCGCCCGCCCGGACAGTACGGGCTCATATATTTTTTCCAATGCATCGACCGGTTTGAGTAAAGTTCAGGGTAAAATTCCCGAATCGGTGAGAAGTTTTCTGGAACTCAAAGAGGACATCCTGCTGATTTTCTCCGAGAACGGCTTATACTGTTGTAACACACGTTTCAACGATTACAGCGAACTCCGGTTCTATCATCAAACGCATGACAAAACCGATACGACCTCTCTCCCGCAAAACAACATATTGGCTGTTACGCAAAGCCATAACGGAGAGGTCATACTTTCCTGCGGAGGCCAGTTATGCGAAATCGTCGGGAAAAACTACCTGCAAGAAAAAATACCTTTCCGAAAAATCGACACGCCCCAATTCCCCGCTTCGGTTGCCGCTTTGTGCAGCGACAATAAAGGCTTGGTCTGGGGGGTTACCAATCGCTCGGTATTCTCCTACGACCCGATAAAAAAAATCATAAACCATTACCCGCCCTCTTCCACCAAAGAGGTAAGGCATTTTTCTGTCAACCCATTTTTCGTACTGAACGATTCTTGTATCATGAAAGGGTGTCGAGAAGGTTGGATACAATTCGATCCCCGGAAAGTTGCCAAACGCTCAAACATCGCACCCGTTTATATCTCGGAAGTAAAAACTCTCAAAACACAAAATTCCATTATCGTCGATACCGACAGTATCATCTCTTTGCGACCCGAAGAAAGGGAATTCTCCGTCCGGTTCTCGGTTCTCGATTACAATCGCACCTCCCCGGTATGGTATGCCTATCGTATGATCGGAGAAGATATGAAATGGTCTCTTACCGAGCAAAACGAGACCGCTCCTTATGTCGATCTCCCGGCCGGGAAATATACTTTTGCCGTGCGTTCCACCAATGGAGACGGCCGATGGCTCGATAATGAACGAAAACTCATCATCGAAATACAGCCTTATTGGTACGAAAAAACAAGCATACGCTGGTGCATGGCCATACTTTTTCTGCTGTCAATTGCCGGAGGTTGGTGGCTCATCGACCGTTATGCCAAAAAACAGACTCTAAAAGCAATGGAAAAGTTACGGGCATTGCAACAAGAAGTCAGCGCACCCGACGTTATCCCCACGTCAGACTCCAACCAATCATCTTTCAGTCCCGAAACGACGGATAAGAACGATGCGTTCAGCCGAAAACTCCTTGCCTACTTAGATGCTCACATCGGCGATACCGACCTCAAAGTGGAAGACTTGGCTTTACATCTGGGTATGAGTCGCAAACAACTCCTGCAAAAAATGAAAACGTTATTCAACTGCACCCCGATAGATTTTATCATAGCGAACCGTATCACACGATCGCTCCAATATATGCAGAGTAATAACGAAATGAATATCGCCGAAATCGCCTATTGTTCGGGATTCAACGATCCCCGATATTTCAGTCGCTGTTTCAAAAAGCACACGGGAAAGTCTCCGAGCGAATACCTCTCCGAAGTGAAGAGGAAAGCAACAAAAGCGCAGACATAAGAGAGATGACCAAACTACGCTTCACAATGTGCTGTCATTTCAAGAAATACTATTTCCAAAAGTTTTTTCCTTTTCGTTCTGACGTTCTGAACAGAACAGCACGAAGTAAAGAATCCTATGCCAAGAGAATTCTATGTATGAACTTCCTACTGCATTCGAGAGAACAATAGATTGGGATTCCTCATGTTCATTCGGAATGACAGCTCCCCGAAAAACAAAGATTTCTCACATGCGTTCGGGATGATAATCAGATAAAAAGGAGATTCCTCGTCGGCCTACCGGCCTCGCTCGGAATGACATGTCATTCTGAACGGAATAGCGTGGAGTGAAGAATCTCCTGCCAAGAGAGCTTATATATGAACCTTCCACTGCATTCAAGGAAACAATAGATTGGGATTCCTCATGTTCATTCGGAATGACAGCTCCCCGAAAAACAAAGATTTCTCACATGCGTTCGGAATGATAATCAAATAAAGTAAGAAATTTCTCACATTCGGTCAAAAGACCTCACCCGGAATGATAAAAAGGTGAGCCGGACAAACCGGCTCACCTACCATAAAACTCTACATCAAAGAGTCATGAATCATAAAAATCACTCACATTATTATTTTTGTATGAACTTTTTACCTTTCTGTATATAGATGCGGTTGGGTTCAACATTAAAGACCCGACGACCCATTATATCATAGATAGGCTCATCTTTCGAGATTTGCTCATCGGCTTTCACCTCTTCGATAGCCGAACCGTCGGTTGTGGCCGATACACGAATCTCCCCGACATACAAGAAATAAGTATTGATTTCGACATCGCCCGTCGCTTGCGGAGGAGTCATTGTACGTCCGGCCTCCGTGTCAGCAATTACACGCACCCATACAGCATCTTTTTCTTCGAGCGTGGCAGGAAGATCGGCTTCGAGCGGGAACCACAATCCTTGTCCCATCAAATCGGGATTATCAGAATCGGCGGCTTCTTTGATGGCAGCCGATGCGAGAGGAGCCCAATTCAAACCGTCCAAAGAGTATTCGAGATTTATTTTATCCGAACAATAACCGTCGGTACCCACAACGGCATGGAATTTCATGTCGGAACAACCTTTGGTCGGGAATTTGATATAGACATAGCCCGGAGTTTTGGTTTCATCGAGCAGATCGGAACTTTCTCTGATAGCGACACAATTACGGAGATCCAAAACGCGACTGGAAAACTTATTGTTACGAGTGCTTACAAAAGAAGAATCCGATCCGTCAAATCCAGCATAAGCAAGTGTATAATCACCTGCCTTATTCGTATAATTAGCAACCAACGGCGATGCAAATTCTTCATTATTCTTTGTCAACTGATCGAGATTCCATGCTGCCAAATAATCGATTTCGGTAAACCGGGCCGTTATAGCCAAATCGCCTTCCAACACGATTTTGTGTTCCAAATCGGTATTTCCGTCGCTCCAACCATTGAACGTATTGAGTCCGTTGCAATCGGCAGTCAATGTAATCTCATCACCGATGAAATATTGGTCTTTCATCGGATCGATATTTACTTTGGCCGACTGTGAGCCTTCTATTTCATAGGAAAACGATGCTTTTATTTTTTGCGTATCGGTATACCATCTCTCGGCTCCGATAAACTTCCCTTTAATATAAGCGGTTTCGATACCCGCGGTATAGAGGTTATGACCGTTCCAAATCGAGAAGTCGCCGCTTTCCCGGGCGGCAAAATCCGACCAATCGAGTTGAGCCTCGGCCATCGTCATATTCCCGGTAATGTCGGCTACCTCGCCCGTCGATTCGTCATAGTTCAACCAAGCTCCTTCGCCTTCTTCATCTATGATCATGCCATCAGTCCAAGGACGACAATTCTCTATCACATTATTTTGAGCAAAGACTGAACCGTAAGCGCCACTGAAAATCATAGTTTGCTTCTCTTCGGGTAACGGAAGATTCATATCATTCACCCAATCGGGATAAAGGAAGAGATTGTTATTGATGTAATATTCCGATGCCATACCGGCACAAGAACCGACCTGAATCAGAGCACCTTTTGCTGCATTAGCAACAAACACATCATTGTTCTCGAATGTAAAGATCAAATTCTCCTTTGCCGCCTCATCGGGTACGCGAGTCAAAGCAAACAAAGCTTTCATGTTGGGCAAATTATAAAAAGTATTGTTGACCATGACAGCCTCGACGATACTTTGTGAGAAACGGAACATCTCCTGCTCACCGTCAGCATCGTGGAAAGTACAACCGCTCACTTCGAAATAATTGATATTACCACCATCGCAAGTCGAACGATAAGGCCAACGGCCAAACTCTAAAACTTCGCAATTACGGAAAGCCAACGTATCGATATAAGTAGGGGTACTCCGGCTGGAAACTATTTCCCCTGTACCTGTACTCCGCCGGGAAAGCGTCAGATTCTCGAAAATCAAACTAAAAGCATTTTCGGTACAAGTATCGATACCGATTTGCAAATCGAGACGAGGTACCTTTCCGTCCTCATCGTTTTGACCAATAATATATATAACACCTTTTTGCGGACCTGTATCTTTGGTATTCACATTGATACCTCCCATACTGGCCGTAACGATAATAGTATCTTTCTGCCCAACGGTTTTACCTATCGCATTCCAAGCGATTCCGAAGTCGCCTTTGTTATCAACGACATAGGAGTCGGCCCATGCCGCCGTCGATAACATCAACGCCCCCACAACAAAAGAAATAATCTTTTTCATAACATTTAATTTTTAAGTGTGTTTTTGTGTATTAATAAGGAAAGAGCGTACATACAAATACAACCTCTTTATTGTTAGTTCTTGACAATGCGCTTGCTCAATACGCGCCCGTCTCCCATGTCGGCCACGATGATGTAAGCTCCTTTGTCGAGACGGCCGAGCCACATATAATCTCCCACGACATAATCGCAAGATAGCCCTGAAACGGTATACGCACGAAGAGCCGACGCTCCTTTTATCGCTACCGATTCCGAGGTAATTGCCCAGTCGGCATCGGCATTTTCATTCTCCGTTACAGGAATACCCGACTCCAAAGACTGGCATTCTCTCGTAATGCTGTTGACCAACGTGCTGAGATAGTATTCAAACCAACTATATCCAGATTTATGGGTTGTCAATGCATCACTCGGATCAGCCGAATCAAGCCCATACATATCTTCCCAATTATCGGGAATACCGTCACCGTCGCTGTCGAGCTTATTCCTCATCTCCAATTCGGTTGCGGTATATTCCACATAGCCGCCGACATCTTCGGGAGCATCGATCAAGCCGCCTGTACTGCCATTGGAACCTTTATCCCCCGAAACATAACTATATCCCCCCGTACGTACATCATTCGCCACACGCTCATCGATGGCGTCGCGTCGAAGGCAGCAACCTCCATAACGAAGCACCTTTTCATAAGCAATCTCTGCGGTATGGGTGGTTGTGGGTCTCACAACAAATTCCCTATCGGCAATATAATCGTCCTTTTCCGCATATTCGCTTGCGACGATATGAAGTCCCTCATAATTATCTTCATCACTTGCCTTAGCATTTTGCTGTGCCTTCGAACCCAAATAGGGACTGGTATAGTCGAAACGGTTCCCGCTCAAATAGAAAACCCCATGCTCAAAAAACGTGTCATCGACACCTGCCTGAGTGATGCGCCCGGCAATCGCAGGCTTTTCGTTGGTCGCAGGACCGGGTTTATAATAGTTGTTGACGAAATTATAACTTCCGCCACCGCCACCATAACAACCCAACACCGGCCCCCAATTATAGATAACATTGTTACGCATATCTATAAGACATTTCTCGGGAAACTCATCATTCCCAACAAGCCTCGGTGTACGGCTGTAATGGTGCGCCAACAGGTTATGATGGTAAGAGGCTTTGTTACCGCCCCAAAGTCCGCCATACCCGTGAGCACCTTTCACGTGCGTAGAGGCGGCAAGGCTCTCGGTAATATAACACCATTGCATCGTAAAATTCTCTACACCGTAAAACGAAGCGGTCTCGTCGACGCTCCAAGAAAAAGAGCAATGGTCGACAATAATATCTTTCTGATTCCGTGCCCAAGCCGCATCGGTCTCAGCCCCGGAATCATCGCCCAAGCGGCTGCGGATATAACGCACGATCACATTATCGGTTTTGATGTGAAAACAATAGTTACGAAGGCATATCCCGTCTCCGGGCGCCGTCTGTCCCGCAATAGTAAGGTCTCCGTTATTGACAACAAGGTCGCTTTTAAGTTCAATGGTTCCGGCCACATCGAACACAATCGTACGGGGGCCTTTTTGGTCGACCGCATAACGAAGCGACCCGGGATTTTTCGCATCGTCTTCGAGCGTCGTAACGTGATATACTTTACCTCCGCGACCGCCCGTTACATAACACCCTCCACCTTCGGCTCCCGGGAAAGCCAACAATTTGTCCTGAGCAGTACCGGCAATGGCCACGCTCAACAACAGAGCCACGTTTGCGGTATGCAAGAACGATTTCAGTTTGATTCGATTCATGGTAATTTCATTTTAAAATATACTCTATTTTTATTTTCGATTCCAATCTCCTATCCCATCACTCCCATCTCCGATGCAATAATACACGGTAAAATATGTTCCTCCGATACAAGACAAAATGTATTTCATGGCGGCAATGTTATATATCGGTTCACAAAGTTAATATCGGTGGAGAGTCAAATGTGGATTCTATGGCAAAATCATGTGGACTTTTTATCCCCGGGTCAAAAAATCCACATTTACGGTCATTTTTTAGGTAATTACGTTTCCTCCACTATCCATTACCGAGCCATATCTCGATATAGTCAGCATTTTACACAGCCCCTCCTCTTCCTACGGTCTCGGGAATAGATAAAATAAAAGGCCGATAATCCAACTCATAGTAAAAACCCCCTTTATGCCCAAAAGCATAAAGGGGGTTTTTACTACCTATCTTTACCAAAAGGATTTCCCTCGAAAGACTCAAAATGCGCCTACCGACGAATGTGAATCTGAATAGCTTTTTCGACCGGCTGTTCGCTGACGAATATCAAGTATCCGCCCCCCCCGGCACCACTCAGTTTCCAACCCAAGACCGAATTTTTATGACGGTCGATTTCCTCCTGTATGTCATCGTACATCATATTGGGAAACATGGCGATTTGTGCTTCAAATGCTTTTCGCATCTGTTCTCCGAAAGCACGAGCATCACGTGCCACAACAGCATCCCAACAAGCTCGGGCAGCATCGCTCAGTGCTTTGGCATTCTCGGGCGTTACGTGAGTATCGGCCAGCACATCGTATGACGAACGCCGGGGATAAAGCGGATAAAGCCATATACGCTCTTCGATCCATTTCAACAATTCGGGATCGGTATTGCTCTCTATCTTCTCGGGCCAATAACCGCCGTTATATTCGAGTTTGTTCAAACCGGGCATGACGATACCCAATGAATCCTGAGAGCCGCTGACATATTTCGTTCCGGGAGGATTCTCAAAACAGAAAAGCGTCTTTGCCAACTTCTCCCTATCGCCCTCGGGTATATCGGTCTGCCACAGTTCAACCGCTTTTTTACGGGAGGAAGTAGACATTCCACTTCGGTCATTGAACTCATATTCGGGTTCGATGGAAATCGTCAATACAGGGCCAGCGCAACAAGAGCTGACGAAAGGCTGATCGAGCCAACCGCCAGCCAAATCGATACGATAGGGTATACGGCACTCTTTACGCAACATGGTCGTAGAGCGCACCGGCAGATTACCGTGAGGGAGACGCTTACTCACCATGTATTCTATGCCCAACTCCTTGCACAACTGTTCTTTCAGCGGGGTCGCACCATCGGAATTCACAAAAAAGATATCGGGTTTCAGTTCCCGCAACTCTTTTTCAAAATCGAGCAATCCACTGCCGCTATTCACCCACGCGTCTTTTACAACCCGAAGCGCTTTGACCATATACAAGCGTTCGGCTTCGGTATTGATGGTCTTACGAGCTTTCAGCTCATAAATCGTCTTATCGGAACCTATACCGACATACAAATCGCCATGTGAAGCTGCTTCCTCGAAGAATGCCACATGACCGCTATGCAACATGTCGTAACAGCCCGATACGAAAACTTTTTTCTTTTTCATTCTAATGTCAATAAATTATTTCTGTTCGTGATTTCACTTTGAGTATTCTTTTATATGTTGTTCGTCTTCCAGTCTACATATAAGCAACGTACCGTCTTTCTCGGCTACGATATAGCCGTCGAGCCCCTGCACGACGACCCGTTTTCCCGCCGGTACATGCACGATGCAACGATGCGAATCGATCATCTTCACGGAATCTCCCACACAGGCATTGCCGGACTCATCTCTCGGCAACAAGGTATGCAGGGAACCCCATGTTCCCAAATCGGACCAACCGAAATCGGCCGGAAAGACATACATATCCGAAGCCTTTTCCATAACGGCATAATCGACCGATATATTCTCGCAAAGCGGAAACATTTCATCTATGGCCGATTGCTCACCGGGTGTATAAAATGATGGCGCAAGGCGATCGAATACATCGGCTATCGCGGGACAATAGGTGCGGAAAGCCTTTTCGAGGGTCTGCACATGCCAAAGAAAAAGTCCTGAATTCCAAAAGTAATTACCTGCTTCCAAATACTGTCGTGCCACATCGAGCGAAGGTTTCTCCCGAAACGATTCCACGGGAAAGATCTCACCATTCGACACCCCGCTTTGCCGTGCGGCGATATATCCGTAGCCGGTCTCGGGACGGGTAGGACGCATGCCCAGCGTGAGTATAGCCTGATTGTGATTTACAAAATCCAACGACTCGGAAATAACCCGCTGAAATTCGGGAACATCCGTTACTATATGGTCAGACGGTGTAACGACAATGGCCGCATCGGGATTTTTCGATTTGATTTTCCAACCGGCATAGGCGATACAAGGCGCCGTATTGCGCATACACGGTTCGAGCAGAATATTCGATGCCGGTATGTCGGGGAGCTGCTCCCGCACCAAGCGTTCATATCGTTTCGAGGTTACGACCCACATGTTTTCGGGACGGACGACAGACATGAAACGATCGGCCGTAAGCTGTATCAGAGATCGCCCGCAACCGGTAATATCGATAAATTGTTTGGGAACCTCGGGGGTACTCATCGGCCAAAAACGACTGCCGATTCCCCCTGCCATAATAACGAGATGTGCCTCTCCTGCCATTTTCACACGATTCATTCTAATTGCTCGCTAAGATATGGCATTCTTTTTTTTTAAGCAAATAAAGCTAACGAAAAGAACCATATCGGACTACCGCACATTATACAGAAACGAGCCTTTTATGTTCAATATATCCATATCGAATTCGAGATTTTTTTTACAAATCACTTATTTCCAGATAGAAAATATTCTTGGAATCTTCCCAGGGAATAAACTCACGGAGAAAAAAAACGAACACCGTATTTTATATTGCACAAAATAGCCTATATTTGTGCAGTTTTTTTGAAACAAATATTAAGATGACACCGACAGAAGTCGCTCTCAAAGAAAAAGAATCCGCTATATTACAATCTTTTAGCGGTATATTTCCCTCTATCGACACATTTTATGCCACTTGCTATCTCATAATCCGCAATGGCCATCAATGGGAACAGGAAAAGTCGGACATGTGGGAAGAAAAATGTGAAACCGTTGCTTGGTTCCGCCATAAAATAGAACGTATACTGGCTCAAAACGGATTGCCGGGCGAAGATATCGTCGCCGATATAGCAAGCGATTACTTCGAAGATTACGTCCACTATATCGACCGAACTTTCGACATAAGCAACGACGAATACATCAATTACATCAAACAACTACAACTCATCTGAAAACACCGATAAATCCGAATCATAATGGACAAAAGTTTCAACGCATATATCGAAAACTCCATTCGCGACAACTGGGAACTGACCGCACTGAGCGATTTCAAAGGAGTTTCTTACAGCTATAAAGACATTGCCCGCAAAATAGAAAAGATGCATATCCTGATGGAGGCGGCCGGTATAAAAAAAGGAGATAAAATAGCCATCTGCGGCCGCAACTCCTCTCATTGGGCCGTCGCATTTTTCGCAACTCTTACCTACGGAGCCGTCGTAGTACCTATCCTGCACGAATTCAAGCCCGACAATGTACACCACATCGTCAACCATTCCGAAGCAAAGCTACTTTTTGTCGGCGATGTCGTATATGAAAACCTCGACAAAAGTAAAATGCCCAATCTCTCGGGTATTATCCTCATCAATGACTTTTCGGTTCTGCTCAGCAAAAGCAAAAAACTGACCGATGCCCGGGAACATCTCAACCAATATTTTGGAGACAAATACCCCGAACGATTCCGCCGGGAAGACGTTTCTTATCACAAAGACAGTCCCGAAGAACTGGCTCTCATCAATTATACATCGGGATCGACCGGTTTTTCCAAAGGGGTCATGCTTCCTTACCGCAGCTTGTGGACCAACCTGAAATACTGTTATGAAAATTTTGAATTTCTACACCCGGGAGACCCTATCGTATCGATGCTTCCGATGGCCCACATGTACGGACTGATGGTAGAACTCTGTACCTGTTTTGCAAAAGGTTGCCACATACACTTCCTTACGCGTGTTCCTTCACCGAAGATCATCATGGACGCATTTGCCGAAGTGAAACCCCGCCTCATCATCACCGTACCTCTCATCATCGAAAAAATCATTCGCAGTAAGATATTTCCCATGCTGGAAAAACCGCTTATGCAAGTACTGATGAAAATACCTCTCATCAATACACAGTTACAGCAACAGATCAAAATCAAACTCGAAGAGGCTTTCGGCGGAAACATGTTCGAAATCATCATCGGCGGAGCGGCACTCAACCACGAGGTGGAAATCTTCCTCCACAAAATAAATTTCCCCTATACTGTCGGATACGGCATGACCGAATGCGCCCCACTTATTTCCTATGCACCCTGGGACAAAGCCCGGGTAGGTTCGTGCGGTCGATTAATAGACCGAACGGAAGCCCGCATCGACTCGGCCGACCCCGCCCGCATCGTCGGCGAACTGCATGTCAAGGGAGACAGCGTGATGCTGGGATACTACAAAAACCAAGAAGCTACCGATGCCGTGCTGAAAGACGGCTGGCTCAACACCGGCGACCTCGCCGTCATCGACGATGACAACTACATCTACCTCAAAGGACGCAGCAAAAGCATGATTTTGGGACCCTCGGGACAAAATATCTACCCAGAAGAAATCGAAGCCAAAATCAATAATCTGCCCTACGTCAACGAGTCTATCGTCATCGAGCAAGAGGGAAAACTCGTAGCACTGATTTATCCTGATTTCGAGAACGCCGAAAAACAAGGACTGACCAACAAAATCGAAGAGGTAATGGAGGAAAACCGCATTACGGTGAACAAAATTCTCCCGGGTTACAGCCAAATTTCCAAAGTAAAAATATACTACGAAGAATTTGAAAAAACACCGAAACGCAGTATCAAACGGTATCTTTACCAAAACGCTTAATATTACATCTACCAAAAAGTGGGGCGCGACAGTTTTTTGTCGCGCCCCACTTTTTTAGTTCCACAATCTACAACTTCTCCTGTAAATATTTTCCGGTATAAGATTGCGGGCAATGCACTACTTCCTCGGGCGTACCACAGCACACGACATGACCGCCGGCGTCCCCGCCTTCGGGGCCCATATCGATGATATAATCGGCACACTTGATTACTTCCATATTATGCTCTACGATCACCACCGTATGACCGTTGGCTATCAATGCATCGAATGCCGCCAAAAGCGTCTTTATATCGTGAATGTGCAATCCGGTCGTCGGCTCGTCGAATACGAAAATCGTCGGCTCTTGTTTCTCGTTGCTGAGGAAGTAAGCCAATTTTACCCGTTGGTTCTCTCCCCCGGAAAGCGTCGATGAAGTCTGCCCCATCTTGATATACCCCAAACCGACATCTTGCAAGGGTTTCAAACGCCGTACAATTTTCTTTTCGGTGGTTCCGCTGCTTTCCGAGAAAAATTCCACGGCCTGATTGACGGTCATATCGAGAACATCAGCGATATTTTTACCCCGATATTCCACTTCGAGTATATCGGGTTTGAAACGTTTCCCATGGCACGACTCGCAAGGTAAAACAAGATCGGCCATAAACTGCATCTCGACGGTAATCGTTCCGTCGCCCTTACACTCCTCGCAACGACCTCCCTCGACATTGAAAGAAAAGTAGGCGGCCGTAAATCCCATCTGCTTGGCAGCCTGCTGCTCGGCAAAGAGTTTGCGTATTTCATCGAAAGCCTTCAAATAAGTCGCCGGATTGGAACGGGAGGAATGCCCGATAGGATTCTGGTCGACAAACTCTATATGTTTCATAAGCGACACATCGCCCGACAAACGGCCGTAAGTACCCGGCATCACCCCTTCGTCGTCATAACAACGCGCCAAAGATCGATAAAAGACATCTCTCACAAGCGACGATTTTCCCGACCCGCTCACTCCGGTTACCACCGTCATGACATAAAGAGGGAAACGCACGTTGATATTTTTCAAGTTATTATGCACGGCGCCTTCTATCTCGATGTAATTGTGCCACGGCCGTCGTTGCACAGGAACGGGAATGCTTTCTCTGCCGGTAAGATATTTGGCAGTATAACTACGCTCGGCATTTACCAGTCCTTCTATCGGACCTTGATAGACGACTTCTCCTCCCAGACGCCCGGCCTGAGGGCCGATGTCGATGATATAATCGGCAGAGCGGATAATGTCTTCGTCGTGCTCGACGATAATCACTGTATTGCCCAACTGTTGAAGCCGACGCAAAACCTGAATAAGCAAAGCGGTATCGCGCGAATGCAACCCTATACTCGGTTCGTCGAGAATATAAAGCGAACCGACCAGACTGCTACCCAGCGATGTCGCCAAATTGATACGCTGGCTCTCACCACCCGAAAGCGTCGATGACAACCGATTGAGAGTAAGATACCCCAATCCCACATCGGACAAGAATTTCAAACGGTTATTTATCTCGGTAAGCAAACGTTTCGCTACGGCGGCATCGTACTCGTCGAGCGCAAGATCGCTGAAAAAGCGTCGCAACTCGTCGATAGAAAGCACAACAAGCTCTGCAATGGACTTTCCTCCGACCTTCACATACTGCGCTTGCAGCTTCAACCGCCCGCCATGACACTCGGGACAGACCGTCTTTCCCCGATACCGGGCCAACATGACCCGGTATTGTATCTTATATTGGTTCTCTTCCACCATGCGGAAGAAATCATTGATTCCCTTAAACAGGGAATTACCATTCCACAAAAGTTTCTTTTGCGCCTCGGTAAGCTGATAGTACGGACGATGTATCGGGAAACGCGATGCCTCGGCCACGCTTATCAGATCCTTTTTCCACTCGCTCATTTTCTCACCTTTCCAGCAGACCACGGCATCGTCGTACACCGAAAGGGATTTATTGGGTATCACCAAATCTTCATCGATACCGATGACCCTCCCGAAGCCCTCGCATACGGGACAAGCGCCGACCGGACTGTTGAAATTGAACATCAAATCATTCGGTTCTTCAAATGCCATACCATCGGCCTCGAAACGATTGGAAAAAGTATGCGACTCGATACCGTCGTCGGTATAAAAACGCAACAGGCACTCGCCATGTCCTTCGTAAAAAGCGGTCTCTACCGAATCGGACATACGGCTCACGGCATCGCTTGTGCGGGAAACGACCGAACGGTCTATCAACAGAAAAATCTGCGCCTCTTTCAAGTCTGCATCGTTTTTCGGCAACAAATCCTCGATACGCACAACCTCACCGTTGTACTCGGCACGGTTATATCCGCCTTTCAAGAATATATCGAGAACGGTATGCGGTTCACGGTCTTCGGGAAATCGCAACGGCGTAAAAAGAGCCATGCGCGTACCATCGGGATATGACAAGGCGCATTGTACTACATCTTCGACGCGGTGCTTTTTCACCTCTTTTCCCGACACGGGAGAATACGTTTTTCCCACACGGGCAAAAAGCATACGCAAATAATCGTATATCTCGGTCGATGTCCCTACCGTGGAACGCGGATTGCGGGTATTCACTTTCTGCTCGATGGCGATTGCCGGCGGAATCCCTTTGATATAATCGCACTCGGGTTTACTCATTCGTCCGAGAAATTGCCTTGCATAAGCCGAAAGGCTCTCGACATAACGGCGTTGCCCCTCGGCATATAGCGTATCGAATGCCAATGACGACTTACCCGACCCGGAAAGGCCCGTGATAACGATAAGTTTGTTACGGGGTATCTCCAAATCGATGTTTTTCAAATTATTGACCCGAGCCCCTTTTATAGAAATGGATTGTTCTGACATACCGTCGAATTATTATATAGTATGCAAAGATAGTGATAAACCTTATACTCACGAACGGAATATCCCCTCTGATTACCGTTTTTTTACACCCGGAATTATGAAAGAAACAAAAAAGCTTATTTTTTCACCGACCGAACGATACAAGCCATGATTTTTTTGTTATCTTTGTAACAAACCCATAAAATTTTCGGTATTATGAAATGTGCATCTTTATTAGCAGGATTCCTCACCGGCGCAGCCATCGGTGCAGCCTTAGGAATACTCTTCGCTCCCGAAAAAGGAGAAGACACGCGTAGCAAAATCAATGACGTTCTTCGTGAAAACGGCATCAAGTTGAGTCGCGAGGATATGGAAAACCTCGTCAACAAAATCGCAGCCAAGCTGAAACTCGACAAAGCTGTTGAAAGAGAAGATTGATTTTTCAAAGTTCGAAAGATTTTCCCGGCAGTATCATGTTGATTGTCGGGAAAATCTTTATGTAATTTCTTGAACATATTCTACTTATGAATACCAATACAACTCCATCACTAAGACAAATCATTGCTGAAATCAAACAATACCTGTCGCTCCAATATGAATGGATAAAACTCGACGGAGTCGAAAAACTTACCCGCATCGTATCGGCACTCGTACTGCTTACCGTTTCGATAATCCTCATCTCCATCACATTGCTGTACCTTTCTCTCGCGGCGGTTCATTATCTCGAATCCTATACGGGAATCATTGCCGCCTATTCTATCATCTCAGGCGCATTTTTCCTGCTCTTTGTTCTTCTTTGGCTTTTGCGTAGACCCTGTGTGGTCAATCCTATTTTGCGGTTTTTATATAAAATCTTTATCACCCCCAAAGAAGATCAAAACGAACTTACTCAAAATAAAAACAACGAGTTATGAACGATACGAAAATAACGATGAAATCACTGGCCCGACAAAAGGCCGATGTGCGGGCAAAGATAGCCAGACAACACAGCGAACTCTCCCAAACGTATTGGGACACACTTGCCCCGTTTTACAGACTGGGAAATTCGCCGTTTTCGGTACTGAAACGGTTCTCGGTAGGTGTTGCCCTATTCGAAGGGGCCGTTACTAGTCTGCGCATGATAAGAAAAGTACGCAGTTTATTCCGTAAATAGAATCATTATTTTTTATAGTCTGTTTTCATAGAAAACGCAAAATATTCCGAAAGTTTTCCGTATTTCAAATGAATATATTATCTTTGCTTCCAAATCAAATTTTATAAAGAAAACTCAAAAAAAAGAATTATGAAAAAGAATCTGCTTTATCTGCTTATGTTCTTAGCTATGCCCCTCGCATTCGTTGCCTGCGGCGATGACGAAGATGGCGACAACAACAATAACAATGGTATTACAACCCCTATAAATGCTACGGGAGAATACGATGGTGATATCGAAATTTTCATCAATGGAGAAAATTTCTTTCAGACCGCTAACCCCGATATTACTTCAAGCCCTGTTTCTTTTACCATCAATCAACAAGCCAACACCACTTCTCTCTCTATCAACGACTCTATTTTAATTTTGGGAAAGCTTGTTCTCCAAGTTGACGGAGTCCCCAGTACGGCCGACAGTGAAAAACTGACATTGAACGGAACCGATATGGGTATAGAAAAAAATATTATAGGATTGGATGTTGTCATCAACTCCATCACCGGAGCTTTCACCAAGACCGGAGCAGGAAATCTTTCTATCGAGGCTGCTGCCCTTAAAGGCACTCCTCTTGAACAAGAGGTTAATATCGAAATTTCCGCACAGAAAAAATAATCATTAAGTGAGATTACAAATAAAATGGGATATGTCCGAAAGACATATCCCATTTTTTATTTCAATACGGCATCTCTCGTATTCACGATAAACGGTTACCGAAACATCTTTACCTCCCAAGAAGAGCAAAAGAAAAGATTCTTTACATGCTTCCGGAATGACAACCATGTCATTCTGAACGGAACGAAGTGCAGTGAAGAATCTCCCGCCATGATAGCCGGCGGTGATTCCTCATATTCATTCGAAATGACAAGCTCCATTTCGGGTTCGCTTACCGGGGGATTCCTCGCATACGTTCGGAATGACAGAAGGGGTACGACGAGAACACGAGCAGAGCGCTTCAAATAAAATGATTCCTCATACACTGTTTTGAGAATGAAAAATGGGATAAATGACATATAATTTTCTATTTTTGCATATATCAAAAAATACGAATCATGAGCCGTATTGCCAAGCAACTGACCGATCTCATCGGAAATACACCATTACTCGAACTGACAGGCATTTCCCAAAAATATGGCGCTTACGCCCGAATCGTAGCCAAACTGGAATCTTTCAATCCAGGCGGCAGCATAAAAGACCGCACGGCACTATCGATGATAGAAGATGCCGAGGTGCGAGGTATATTGTCGCCCGGGGCAACTATCATCGAACCAACAAGCGGAAACACAGGAGTCGGTATAGCTTGGATAGCCCGGGTAAAAGGGTACAAAACGATTCTCACCATGCCCGAAACAATGAGCCTCGAACGACAACGATTGCTACGGGCTGTGGGAGCGGAATTGGTGCTTACCGAAGGAAATAAAGGCATGGCGGGAGCCATAGCAAAAGCCGAAGAATTATTGGCGTCGACAAGCGGAGCGGTCATGCTACGGCAATTTGAGAATGCAGCCAATCCGGAAATCCACAGAAACAGTACGGCCGAAGAAATATGGCGGGATACCGAGGGTAAAGTTGATATTTTTGTTGCCGGAGTCGGTACGGGGGGGACATTAATGGGAGTCTCGGAGGGATTGAAACGCCATAATCCGGCAGTGCAGGCCATAGCCGTGGAACCCGACTCTTCGCCGGTTCTTTCGGGCGGCATACCGGGAATACATAAAATACAAGGAATCGGCGCCGGTTTCGTACCGGAAATTTATTGTAAAAAACGGGTCGATGAAGTGGTACGAATAACCGATGGGGAAGCCTTGCACATGGGACGGGAACTCGTTGCTTGCGACGGGGTACTGGCCGGTATATCTTCGGGGGCGGCCGTAAGTGCAGCCGTGCATTTGGCCTGCCGGGAAGAGAATAAAGGAAAACTTATCGTCGTATTACTGCCCGATACAGGAGAGCGTTATCTCTCGACCGAACTTTTTGCTTTTTCGGAATAATATTTTTATTCAGAGGAATCTTTCAAGGCTATGTCTCCCCAAATCGGAAAACCATAAAACCGTTTTATTCCACTGATGTAAAAGAATTTCTGGACATATTACAAACCTTTTTATACAAGGAAAGCCGTGTATCCTAACGATAAAACCGTGCAAAAGTCGTATCTTTGCTCACAAATTGACGGAGACTATACCGGACAGGGATATTTACCCTTGTTGTTTCTTTCGGGTCATATACATCTCCTCTAAAAACCTTTTTATGAAAAGAATTTTTACACTTGCTATCCTGTCATGCCTATTCATCGAATCGATATCGGCCGAAAGCCAATACCGAAAGAAAACTTTCGACCTGTTCGTTACCGGAAATATCCTGCAATGGGAGAAGGTCATCGACACGATGAAAAACGACCCTTCCTGCCAATCTATCGAAGATAAAGAAGAACTGCTCTCATACTATTACGGACTTGTAGGACATCTTATCGACATCAAAGATAAAAAACATGCCCGCAAAGTCCTTGACGATGCCCTGTCCATCATCAAACCTCTGGCCGATGAAAATCCCGAAAACGGTCGTCTGTCAGGTCTCATGGCCAATTTTCAGGGATTCCAAATCGCCCTCTCCCCTCTCAAAGCGACCACTTTGGCACGCAGTATGCTGCAACACGTCAACAAAGCCGAAAAAATATCTCCCGATGATCCCGATGTAAATATTTGGAGTGCGAATATCTTATTCTATATGCCCAATGTCTTCGGCGGAGACAGCCAATTATCGAGAGAGTATTATCGCAAAGCCCTACGCCTATATGAGGAAAACGAGGCTCTCCGCAGCAATAATTGGATGTACCTGCAACTGATCATAACGCTCGGACTGGTCGAGGAGAAAGACGAAAACTACGAGAAAGCTCATGAATATTTCAGCAAAGCGATGGAACTCTATCCGGAATATCCACACCTCAAAAATGTTTTGTACCCCCGGATTCTGAGTGAACTCGAAAAATCTTAATAAAGATATGAAATACATCGAAATCCGCCTCAATGTCAAAGCCAATAACGTATCATTGGTTACCGATGTCATTGCCGCTTTGCTGGCCAAAGCCGGATATGACAGTTTTGTGCCCGACGCAACAGGTGTCTGCGCCTATATTCCCGAAAACAAATATTCCGAACCGGCTCTGCAACAAATTATCGACAATCTGCCTATCGATGCAAAAGTCGACTGGACTTGCAAACATTTTGCCGACCAAAACTGGAACGAGGAATGGGAAAAACACTATTTCCAACCTATCGTCGTCGATAACGAATGCGTAATACACAGTACATTCCATACCGATATACCCGACGTTCGTTACAAAATAGTCATCGATCCCAAAATGGCATTCGGGACAGGCCATCATGAAACGACATCGCTTATGCTCGAATGGATATTGAGACATGATTTCGAGGGTGAGCATGTTCTCGACATGGGATGCGGGACAGCAATTCTCGCCATACTCGCCCGCATGCGCAACGCCAAACATGTTACGGCAATCGATATAGACGAATGGGCTTACGAAAATGCCAAAGAAAATATACGCCTCAATGAAACCGACCGTATCGAGGTGCTGTTGGGCGACAAACAACTGCTGCATACGGGTCTCTCGTTCGATACCGTTCTCGCCAACATCAACCGGAATATACATCTCGACAATATGCAGGCATACGCATCGGTCATGCACCCGGGCAGTACAATCTATATGAGCGGATTCTATACGCAAGATCTACCGATTTTGCAAGAGTGCGCCGCACAGTACGGTCTACATTACAAAAAGCATTTGGAAAAAAACAACTGGGTCGCCGCCCGATTTGAGAAAAAATAAGTACAAAGGCATCTGTAAAAAACAGGTGCCTTTTTTATTGTAACAAAGATCGGAGATATGCCTCGTCTATCGCAGGAAGAACCAGTGCCGTATCGCGTTTGCGCATCTCCAGTACACCAATGTTCATCTCTTCCAAATTCTCCTGCAAAGCAGTAAACACACGAGATGAAACGGAAATTTCTTTTCCCGATGCCAAATCGCACACATATTTGTCCCGTTCGATACGCACATGAGAAAAATAACGGTAAAGCGCAACTTTGACCTGAGCCATAACATCGGTATCGACTTGCTCTCCCGCCCATATCATACGGGCCACTGCGTAAATATCTATATCGATAAAACGATTTTCGTACACATATTTTTTCACCAACGAGGTATCTACCTCTTGCGTATATAAAACGCCCCACACAGATTCATTGCCAACCCTTTGACAAGCATACACGCCACCTACCAATATACACAATCCTATAAGAAAACGTCTCATACGCACCACCTCCTTTTTTTCTAAATAAAAGAAAAACGACCGGCAAACCCAAATTGCCGGTCGCATAAATATCAAATTTTCTGAGAAACTGCAATTTTACTCCTCTTCGCTCTCTTTCATATTGTGGAATACATTCTGTACATCTTCGTCTTCCTCAATACGTTCGATAAGTTTTTCGATTTGAGCGCGTTGCTCGTCGGTAACCTCTTTCGTATCGTTAGGTATGCGTTCGAACTCGGCACTGGCAATTTCAAAACCATTGTCTTCGAGATACTTCTGTATGGCATTGAACGACTCGAATTCTCCGTAAATTACGATTTCTTCTTCATCGGCATCGACTTCGTCGACACCGAAATCGATCAATTCAAGTTCGAGATCTTCGAGAGACACACCGTCTTTGGGCTTGATATGGAACACACTCTTATGTTCAAAAAGAAAAGAAAGACTTCCCGATGTCCCGAGCGAGCCGCCAAACTTATTGAAATAACTGCGGACATTGGCTACGGTACGATTGTTATTATCCGTCGCCGTTTCTACGACAATGGCGATACCGTAAGGACCGTATCCCTCGAAAAGGACTTCTTTATAATCGCCCTCATCTTTCGATGTCGCTTTTTTGATTGCTCGTTCGACATTTTCTTTGGGCATATTGGCTGCCTTAGCATTCTGCATGAGCACACGCAAACGAGGATTGGCATCGGGATCGGGGCCACCGGCTTTTACGGCAATAGAAATTTCTTTTCCGAGTTTGGTAAAGGTACGTGCCATGTTGCCCCAACGTTTGAGTTTGCGGGCTTTTCGATATTCAAATGCTCTTCCCATATTGGTATTTTCTTTTTATTTTATGTAAATGAATTTATCTCAATGATGCGTCCAACTTATTCTGCAAATTTGCTACGACACGACTCATGATATGCTCGATTTGTTTATCGTTGAGAGTCTTGGTATCGTCTTGCAACAGCAAGGATATGGCATACGATTTCTTGCCTTCGGGCAGATTCTTCCCTTCATACACATCGAAAAGCGTTACTTCTCTAATCAGTTTTTTCTCCGATTCGAGAGCTACTTTCTCGACTTCGGCAAACGTGATTTTCTTATCGAGCAACAAAGCCAAATCGCGTTTTACGGAAGGGTATTTGGGAATATCGGTAAATGTAACTTTCTTCCCTGCCAATCGCATAAGCAACGTCCAATGCAAATCGGCGAAACATACTTCGACATCGATATCGAATTTTCTCAAAATCTTGCCCGACACGATACCCACCCGTCCGAGTTCTTTCCCGTCGCGAGTCGCAATATTCAAAGCTGCCGAGAAAAGCTCATCGGCTGTCTGCGCCATTACGATGCGTCCGTTCTCTATTCCCAAACGGGTAAAAATGTTTTCTACATACGCTTTGAGTTCGAACACATTCGTTTTTTCATCGGCATGTGCCCAATTTCCCGATACACGGTTTCCGGTAATCCACAACCCGAGATGCATCGATTCGTGATAAGGATTCAAAACTTTCTGAGAAGCATCGGCCTCGGGATCGAACGAATAACAGTTACCGAACTCAAACAGATGCAAGTCTGGACGACGACGATTGATGTTATGGGCGACACTTTCCAATCCACCGAAAAGAAGGGTCTGACGCATAACACTGAGGTCGGCACTCAACGGATTCATCAATTTCACGCAATGAGACGCAGGATAAACTTTCAGATCGGTATAATACGAGGATTTGGTCAACGAGTTATTCATAATTTCGTTGAACCCACAACCTACAAGCTGTTCGGCTATCAGATTCTGAAGCCCGAAACTGTTATCGGTCGCTGTCTTATAGGAAAGATTGGAATGTACCGTATCGGTAAATTCGACATTGTTATAACCGTAAATACGCAAAATATCTTCGATGACATCGACGTCACGACGCACATCGACCCGATAGGTCGGAACCATCAACGACAATACACCGTCTTTTTCTTCCACGATTTCCATTTCGAGCGATGCAAGAATACTCTTGACCGTATCTTCGGGAATTACTTTTCCCACCAATGCATTGATATGGTCATAACCGAGGGTTACCGGATAATTGCCGATGGGCTGAGGATAGATATCGACAATATCGCCGACAATCTCACCGCCGGCCAATTCCTTTACCAACATGGCGGCACGTTTGAGAACGTACAACGTATTATTGGGATCGGCTCCCCGCTCGAAACGGAACGACGAGTCGGTATTCAAGCCATGACGACGTGCCGTCTTACGCACCCACATAGGATTGAAATAGGCCGATTCGAGAAAAACATCGGTCGTCTGCATCGTAACCCCCGATTGCAAACCGCCGAATACACCGGCAATGCACATACCTTCACGTTCGTTGCAGATCATCAGGTCTTTGTCGGAAAGCTTACGTTCCACCTCGTCAAGTGTCGTAAACGGCGTACCTTCGGACAAAGTCTTCACGATGATTTTTTCGCCGGCAATCTGTGCCACATCGAAACAGTGCATCGGTTGCCCCGTCTCATGCAACAAATAGTTGGTTATATCCACAATATTATTGATAGGGCGCAAACCGATTGCCAACAAATGTTTACGCAACCACTCGGGACTCTCGGCCACTTTCACGTTACGTATCGTCAGACCGCTGTACCGAGGACACGCCTCACCATTCTCGACAGTTACCGAAACGGCTTTTCCCGAAGGATTGTCGATCTTAAAATTATCGACCGACGGACGTCTCAAAGCATAGGGATAACCGTTTTGTTTGAGCCATGCGGCCAAATCGCGGGCTACCCCGTAATGAGAAGCCGCATCGATGCGATTGGGGGTAATATCGACCTCCAATACATAATCGCTTTCGAGGTTGTAATATTTCTTCGCCGGAGTCCCGGGTACGGCACTCTCGGGCAATACGATGATACCGTCGTGCGATGTACCGATTCCGATTTCATCCTCGGCACATATCATACCGTTGCTTTCGACTCCGCGTATTTTCGATTTCTTGATTGTAAAGCTTTCTTCGCCCACATAAAGGACAGTTCCGATTGTCGCTACCACGACATGCTGACCGGCAGCGACATTGGGTGCGCCGCAAACGATCTGCGTGGGAACTCCGTCTCCCAAATCCACGGTTGTAATATGCAAATGATCGGAATTGGGGTGAGCCTCACATGTAAGGACTTTTCCTATAACCAGCCCTTCGAGGCCACCTTTCACGGCTTGCACTTCCTCTATTCCTCCGGTTTCAAGGCCTATGGAAGTCAGAGCCGAGGAGACTTCTTCGGGTGTCAACGACAAGTCGAGATAATCTTTCAACCAATTATAAGAGATATTCATAACTTATGATTTATTTCACTTTTTATCTTAATAGTACGAATCGGTAAAACCGACCGGTTTTCTCCGTATTCTTTAAACTTTCAAGAAACGGACCGCACTCATGCTTTGACAACATGGGTTACCCGACCTTGATTCGGGCTTGCAAAGATAATAAGATTATTTATTCCCCGGAGTGTTTTTATCGCCTTTTTACCGCACAACACGTTGGAATCCGGCCGGAACCGGAGTTTCAAACAACATGTCGCGACGGGTAACGGGGTGCACAAAACGCAACCGGCTGGCATGCAAAGACAAGCGCCCCAACGGATTGCTCACAGCCCCGTATTTACGGTCTCCGGCAATACTGTGTCCGAGGTCCTGCATGTGCACACGTATCTGATTCTTACGACCGGTCGCCAGCTGCAACTCCACCAACGAATAACGACCGTTAGTAGCCAGAACTTCATATCTCGTGAGGGCATACTGTCCGTTTTCCTTGTCATCGGTCGAATAGACATGAAAAGCAGAGTTTTCTTTCAGATACGAAGCCACCTCCCCTTTCGACGAAGATGGTTCACCTTCGACCACTGCTACATACCGACGGTCGAGAACCATATCGTTCCACGAACGCTGCATTTTTTCCTGTATACCCTGACTTTTGGCAAACATCATCAGCCCCGAGGTATCTCTATCGAGACGATGCAGGATAAAAATGCGGTTTGCCGGGTTATCCCTACGCACATAATCACTGAGTATATGGTAGGCCGTATTGGCCTTGATACGATCAGTCGACATGGAGAGCAACCCGTATCCCTTATCTACAACGATAAGAAATTCATCTTCGTACACGATGCGCAGACGAGGGTGGCGAAACTCCTTATACCCTCTCGTAAAATTGATCGTTACTTCATCTCCCGCATGCAATGGAGCATCGAATTTTGTCGTCGGGGTATTATTCACCGCAATCTGACGATGGGCAAGATACGACTTGACCGTTGTTTTACTTCTATCGGCAAATGTTTCCAACAAAAATTCGAACAAAGGCATATCCTTTTGCACTTTAAATACCTGTATCTTATCGGGCCCACGACGGCCTCTCCTATTTTTTTTCTCCATATCAACACATTTTACGCAAAAGCAAAACAGGCCGCAAAGCAAAATGTCATCGCTCTCTAATCGAAAGCTGCCTATCGCTTTTGATTCCTTGCAAAGATACATAAAAAAGAAACGCCAACTGTGTTCTGATCCATAATATCTCAACTCTTCGGGAAAATATCAAAAACAAAAAGAAATTCGACAACATGCCCTTCTCATCGAAAATATAAGATTTTAAAAAAGTTGTTTTGCTGTTACATAAAATCTCTCTACCTTTGTAGAAATTATACGCAAAAACATTATTTCAAGAAAAAAATGAAAGTCAAAATACATAGAGAAGGAAGAAACATACTACTCGTCTTATTCCTCATACTACTCATTATAGATGGGTTACTCTATTATTTTTGCCCTATACACATACTGAATCTTATCATTTTCATCGCATCGGCCATTGTTTTCTTTTTGGTGCTTAACTTTTTTCGCTCTCCCCGCCGGCACTTTCCGGGAGAACAAAAAAACATGATCGTTGCTCCTGCCGACGGTGTAGTGGTCGTTACCGAAGAGGTCGTCGAAAACGAATATTTCCACGATAAACGATTGCAAGTATCGATATTCATGAATCTGATGAATGTCCATGCCAACTGGACTCCCGTGAACGGAACCATTACTCATGTAAGTCACCAAAACGGCCGTTACATGGCCGCATGGCTACCCAAGTCGAGCACGGAAAACGAGCGTTCCACTATTGTCATAAAAGCAGAAAACGGGCAAGAAATTCTCATGCGCCAGATTGCCGGCGCTCTCGCCCGTCGTATCGTTACATACGCAGAACCAGGGGAGACTTGCCAAATCGATGAACATATCGGATTTATCAAATTCGGCTCACGCGTCGACCTCTATCTGCCACTTGACACCGAAATCATGGTTAAACTCAACGAAAAAACCATCGGCAACATAACCCCCATAGCCCGACTGAAATCGTGATGCAGACCTATTAAAATCCATCAAAGCATACTGTATGAAACGGCTCTCTTCGTATATCCCCAATATCATTACCTGTTGTAACCTGACGGCAGGCAGTTTGGCCGTAATCATGGCTCTGCGCGGCACATTCGAACAAGCCGCTATTTTCATTCTTATTGCCGCCGTATGCGATTTTCTCGACGGATTATCGGCACGTTTGCTCCACGCCTACTCCGACATGGGAAAGGAACTCGATTCGCTGTCCGACCTCATCAGTTTCGGATTGGCTCCGGGTCTTATGGTATATGCTTTACTGAACGACTATTTACTCCTTCCTTACGGAAATTTTGAATATTTGGCATATATCGCCTTATTGATTCCGGTAGCCGGAGGAATACGTCTTGCCAAGTTCAACGTTGACGATCGTCAGACATCATCTTTCATAGGACTGCCTATTCCCGCCAACGCGCTCTTTTGGATAGGCGTTTGTTTCGCCGACACACGGGACTGGCATCCGGTAATCATTTTGGCACTTATCGTCCTATTCTCCTATCTCATGGTATCGAACCTTCCCATGTTCTCCTTGAAGGCATCGAACTTGTCATGGAGCAACAATAAATTGCGTTATATTCTCGTCATCACCTCTTTGGGTCTCGTCATTTGGTTGGGACTCACAGGATTGGCCGGAGCAATCATTGCCTATATCCTCCTCTCGTTGATTGCTTGGATTCGGAAATAAAAGTTTTTTTATCTTCGTTTTAGATTTAATATAAATGAAGATAGAATTGTTGTTGTATATTTACAGTCGTAATAGATTTCTAATCACCAACCGAAAATGTTCATTTTTCAATTTATAATTTTTATCGGCTTTATCCTGCTTTTGGCGGTATTGGGATTTGTATTCAAAATCATGAGTGCATTCGGCAGTCGTAACAGACAACCGTTCCATTCTTACCGAAAAACCGAGAACAATCAACAAAGCGAAACATATAGCGAAGAAGAAAGTTCGCCCAAATCTCAACGAAAGAAAAAAGTATTCGACCAATCGGTCGGCGAATATGTTGACTTTGAAGAGATAAAAGACAAATAGTTTTAAAAGAAAAAGGCTTCTTGGAAACAAGAAGCCTTTTTCTTTTTATCACCGATCCCGACTAAAAAGGGAACAACAACGGTAAAACGAATATCATGACGATACCGATAACAAGCTGTAACGGCAATCCCACCTTGACATAATCCATAAATGTGTATTTACCGGCCGACATAACCAACGCATTAGGAGGTGTAGAGAAAGGTGAAGCAAAACACATACTCGCCGCTACGGTTACGGCAAAAAGATAGGGATAGGGACTCACACCCAGACTGACTGCCGACTGCATGGCAATGGGAGCCAAAAGCACCGCCGTAGCTGTATTGCTGATAAACATTGTCATCAATGATGTCGTAAAATAAATTCCTGCCAACAATGCTAATGGACCATACTCTCCGAGTCCCGAAACAAGAGCCATAGATATTCCGGACGAAGCCCCGGTTTTCTCCAAAGCCAACGACATAGGCATCATGGCGGCAATCAGTACGATGCTTTCCCAATTTATCGTACGATAGGCATCCTCGACATTTCGCAAGCACCCGGTAAATACCATCAATACAGCTGCTATGATAACCGCCATCACCGCCGGAACCCAATCGAAAATCATCGCTAATATCATAAGCAACATAATACCGGCAGCGACAGGCGCCTTACGATCGATCGTTACTTTGGCAACCTGCTCGATAGGTTGTCCCAATACGACCCAATCGTTCTGCTCCCTACTCATGCGGGCTATATCGCTCCACTCTCCCTGTATCAACAGGGCGTCTCCGCTATGCATACGGAAATCACGCAAGTCATGTACATAATAGGTATCGTTCCTCTGTATACCTAATATATTGATATTGAATTTTTCCCGGAAGCCACAATCGCGCACCGCCACGTTATGCAATGATGAATTATGCAACAGCAAAACTTCCGCTACTCCCGTCTGATTCATCTTATCCGACTCGGACGTATTGTATATCGTATCGAGCTTCCACAAAGCGTTATCTCCAATCATTTGGGAAACATGTTCGGCATCACCCGACAGATAGAGTATATCGCCGCTCTGTATCACGGTATGCGGTCCGGCTGTTATATGATCGTAGATATTATTGAAAAAATGGCGGCGCGTAGAGATTTTACGCCGTATCTCCAAAATGCCGACACCGTATTTCTCCGAAATATCCAACTCTTGCAACATTTTCCCGCAATAAGTAGAGTCGGCAGGTACTTGTACTCTGAAAAGGCGCTGTTCCAACTGATATTCTCGCAACAATTCTGCCATAGAAGGGTGCGACTTTTTTTCGTCCTCAGCTTGGCGTTTCTTTCGGGAAAGAATCCATTTCGACAACGGTATCAAAACAATAATACCGACCGCGATACACACAAGCCCCACCGGGGTGAAAGAGAAAAACGACAAGGGTTCCAGCCCGGCGTCTACAATAGCTTCCTGAATGACCAAGTTGGGCGGAGTACCTATAAGCGTAAGCATCCCCCCCATACTGCTGGCAAAGGCCAGAGGCATAAGCAGACGCGAAGGAGACATATCGGCACTATTGGCCAAACTTACCACAATAGGCAACATCAAAGCTACCGTACCGGTATTGCTCACAAATGCCCCGACAAAAGATGTTACCAACATGACCAGTATGAAAAGAAGGAACTGATTCTTCCCGGCCGTCCTCATGATTTTTCCGCTTACCATTTTGGCCAATCCCGTTTGGAAAATCGCACCTCCTACGACAAACAGCCCGACCATCATGATAACGACACTGTTGGAAAATCCGCTCAAAGCTTCTGCCGGAGTAAGAATATCAAATAGTACCAAAAGTATCAACGAGCATAAGGCTATCAGGTCGGACCGTATTTTTCCTATCATGAAAAAGATAGCCGACAATACTAAAATTATAATTGTAACCAGCATCGTATTTATCGAAATTAAATTACCGATTATACAAAGATAGCACTTTTAGAACACATCGAGGCGCAATCCGCGCCAGAAAAGAACTTTCCGACATAGATTACGCCTTTTTATGCAATAGTCGTCGTTAACTCAGGAAAACTATAAAATATAACGTTCGAAAAAACGGTAAATCTCTTCAAGTGCTTCTTCTGCAAAAACATCCGGCAAATCGGGTATTTCCTCCTGCGTACATGTTTCGCAGTGCTGGAACATGTGGTTCAAGCCGGGCAAAGGAACAATTTCATAATGCTTGTTTCCTCCCTTACGTAACAAAGAATCGACCATAGCCAGATTCGGACCGGAGGGTACCATAATGTCGCGATCTCCATTGAGAGCCAATACCGGCACGTCGACTCTCGGAACATAATCGGCCGGATTGTAATGCATCAACTGTCGATACCAAGGGGTATCGGCCGTCCGCAAATAACGAGCCAAATACATTTCCTCTCGCCCTTTCAGTCCGGTCATCTGCAATATCGTATCATTCTGGGACGAAACCCAGGCCATAAATTTTTCCCGAAGCGGATCAGCCAACGGTTGTGAAAGCGGTATTTCGTAAACCCACGAGAAAAGAGTATGCAGGAAACGTTTATTGACACTCCGCCACTCATCGGAATATCCGGGATAAGCATCGATAATCGCATCGTTCTGTAAACGAAGGCTGGTCAACCCATCGGTAGAGAGTCCGGCCAAAGTAACCACAAATGCAATATCGTCCGATTGAGCCGCAGCCATCATCGACGCGGCACCGCCTTCACTATGACCCATCAGCCCTATTTTCGACGGACGTATTCCTTTACGATGCTTCAACACTTCGACCGCAGACAAGGCATCGGCTGCGAAATCGGCGGTCGTCGCTTCTTCGTAACGTCCGGTAGATTTCCCTACACCACGATCGTCGATCCGCAATACGGCAATTCCTCTCCGGGTCAGGTAATCGGCTATACGGGCAAAAGGCCGGTGGCCCGTAAATGAAGCGTCCCTATCCTGCTTGCCAGTTCCCGAAAGGATTACAACAGCCGGTACACGTTTCCGACCATAAGGCCGGGTGAGTGTACCCGACAAAAGAATCGTATCATTGACCGGCACAATGATCTCTTCTTCGATATAGGGATAGGGTGGAACGGGATTTTGCGACCAATAATGCGGCTGTAAGGTATCGACACGTACAAACTTCAAATCATAACTCTTGCCATAAAGAGAAACAACGGCATCGATTTGTTGCCGCAAAGATGCAAAACATCCTTTGAAAACGATTTGTCCCCGATTGAACCGCAAATCGAGCGAATCGCCAGACAGACTCATCGAATCGCAAGCCGCTCTTTCTATCCAGAATTCCGGCAAAGTCAACGCGGTTCCCGACGCCGTATAATCGGTTTCCAGATAAAAGCGGCGACTCCCCTGCTGTCCCTGCCAATTATCGGCAAGTATGCAGAATACAGGTATAGTACAAAGAATAATTACTAAGATCTTTTTCATCGTTCTAAAAAAAGGGGAAGGAGAAAAACCTCTCCTTCCCCACTCAAATTAAAGTCAAGGTTCAGGTATGAAAAAATTTATTTTATCACCACTTTCTGAGAGAATGTATTTCCTTCGGCATCTACACCTTGTAGGAAATAATAGCCCGATGCAAGCGACGACACGTTTACCGAGCTGCACACAGGTGCGTCGAGAACCAAAACACCTGCGGCATTGTATATTTTAACAGAAGCCGGTGCCGAAAGGTAAAGACAATCGATGGCAGGAGTCGGATAGACTTTAACGGTAGTTGTTTCGACACTCGTCTGGGCTATCGAAGCCGACCATTCGTTATTGAAAGGATTGGCGATGATTTCATTCGATTTTTCCGAAGTTCCTGTCGTGTAAACAACTTTTACAAATAGGGTTACATCTACACCTTCGATACCATCGAGACCTTCGGTCTCACACAGGTAAGTAGGCAAATTGAGGGTAGCAGTAGTCTGGCCGGCAGCTACTTCTTGATAGCTGTACTCCGAGTAATATACATAGTAAGACTTAATCGTCGACTCGGTAACAGGAGCTTTCCAAGACACGGTAACGGGGTAAACCTCCGAACCGTCGACAGTTGTTTTCCCTGCCATGGAAACCACGGTGAAATCGGTAGCCGGTTTCACGCCTTCATCATTGAGTGTTACTGATTTATATTCCGAAATATTTTTCGCCATACCATCAACAATACCCACTACGGCAAATTCATGTGCGCCGTTTAACAAAACCTCGGTCGTATAAGTCGTTGCAGACAACAATTCAGACCACGTATTATCGACCAAAACTTGATAACCGCCGACGGTCGATTCGGGAGCTTTCCATGTGAGGGTAATCACATTCTTAGCAGACTCGGTTATTTGCAAATCTTTCACGACATATTTGGCGTCGTATGTCGTATAGGCATACTCCTCGACCGTTATATAGAGTTGCCCGCGGCTCATCATCGAACTTTCTTTTTTTACCAAATGACCGTTCTCGTAAGTGTATTTCGAGGGTCCTCCATTCTCGGTATATTCCCCGGACGTAGAATTATAGAGATATGCCTGTGTAGAGGTCAATACACCAGAAGTATAGGTATACTCGGTTTTGCTGATGATATTGTAATTCTCCCCCGAAAGGACTTTTTCAACGACAGAAGCGGGAGTTTTATCGGCATTGAACGTATATTCCCATTTACGATCGTCATACACCTGAGATCCATCTCCATTCATATTTTTACGATTACCGTAATACCCATATTGATAATCGGAATACTGCGTCATGCCGGTTGCTTCACCATCGGCATTGTAAGAAATTGTTTTCGTCAAATTACCATCAGTGTCATACTCATATACCGTCTTCGATGACAAAGTCGAACCCGAATATGACTTGGCTTCGGAAATCTTATTATCATCGCCATAAGTATACACGGTGCGATTATAAGATGTAAGTACCGTATTAAGGCGACCTTCGGCATCGTACAAGCAAGTTTCCGACAATGAGAAAGGTGGTATAACCGATGCGGTATCGGGATACATCGTAGAACTTTTGGTCGCATAGCCTGTCGCCTCACCGACAGCAGCGGAAACATTGGCAGCGAAAGCCACCGCAGCAACCATGACAAATAGTTTTTTCATCTTTGCTAAATTTTAAGTTGAACAATTATTAATTTTCGTTTTTCAGATATTCTATGACAAAAGATATTTCGTCAACAAGAGCGGAAGGACTTCCGTGATACCCCGTAGAACGGTAACGCAAATATCCGTCGCCGTCGACAATCAATTTCTGGGGTATGCCCGAAAAATGGAAATCTTTACAATAACGGGAATATACCACATCGTTCGACTTCGCTCCCTGCGCGGTATTATCAAGTAATACATTCATATTGAAACCTTTCGATTTCAAGAATTTACGTATTTCGGCTTTATAATCGGGTGCAGTCTCCATCGTCGCTATAAAAAAGAATTCCACATTCTCATCATCGGCATACTTGTCGACAGCCATTTGCATTCCGGGGAAAGAGGCTTTGCAAGGAGCACACCATGTGGCCCAAAAATCGAGCACGAGAATCTTTCCTTTCATTCGGGACAAATCGACTGTATTGCCGTCCAAATCTTTCATGGCAAACAATTCGATAGGAAGTTTTACGATATTCGACTCTATCTCCTCCTGCATCGCTTGAAGATGTGCCGAAGATTTCAACTTCTGCAAATATTCTTCATACCCGTTTTCCGAACCGTTACGCACCTTGTAATCGTCTCGAAGCACACCCAACATTTCGGGACCGGCAGCATTGTTTTTCACGCAAGCCTCTATGATAGGAATGATTTCTCCGCGACGCTGTGTACCGTCGAGCATCGAAATATATACGGTATAAAATTCGGCATCGGCATAAGCGAACATCGGCGACAAGCGATCCATGATTTTCATTGCCTCCTCCTTACGCCCCAAGTCGTTCAGCAAACGGGCATGCGTAAATAGAGCAGCTTTGTTCCGTTCCCAAACCATCGCATTCCATTCTCGCGGCGAATAAACTTCGTTCCGATATTCCCGGGGACGATTCATTATCTCCTTCATAATCAACTCGGCATGAGGCATCAATGCATCGGCCTTCATATCACCGTTCCGGTAAGGTATCTGCACCATGTGCCAATAATACGTTGATAAATGTCCGTAAGGAATATCATGTATATACTTATGCATCAACGAGTAGTCGTTGTTCTTTACAATCGCATTGTAAATGACCGACTGCATCAGCTTGGCATAGAAAAGGTCTACATTGGGCGAAGATACATTCTCGAAACGAGAAGTGGGGAAACGCTTCAAGAGAGCTTCAAATCCCCGCGTTTTGGCATCGATATCAGATGTCATAAACAGTCTGCGTACCTCTTTGTCCCGGGCAAAAATTCCATCAGGATAATCCGATAACGCCAAAGATTCGATAGAGTCGGACAAACTCTTGTCATGCAGATATTTATTACAAACGGTATAGATATCGAGCAAGTTTTTTTCTGTACGCTTGTCTGCGGGTATCGACATTATATATACAATATCCCTACGGATAATAGAATCGGCTTTTGCCGGATTTTTATGAACGACCCCATCGGCAGCATAGTAAGACACTCGCGGATAATCCATCGGGAAATAACGCAAATCCTGATTACACCAGAACAAAAATACATCGTTGGCTATGCAAGTCGAGTCATTGATATATCCCGGTATCCCGTATTGCTTGTAGGTATATTCGCCCCGGAACAACCCCCAACCGAGATAAGATGACGGGAGATTGCGCCCCAATGAATCTACCGTAAATTGCGAATAGGTATTACGTCCCCCGGTATCGACCTTGTCATCGGCCACGAACTTCAATGTAAGCAAAGCCGCATCGGTGGGTATATCGATAACCGACATCCACAAGTTTCCCGACTTTATCATAGGTGCATCGATAGCCGTCCAACGATAATCGTGCCAAAAATAAGCAACCATATCGACCGCACGAGCTCCTTTCAACTCGGTAAGTTCAGTATTATATGTTACCGTGAGCTTTTTACCCACCATTGCCCTCTCGGGTATAAATGCAACAGGCGATTGATAGGCTTGTGCCTGCGTCCCTACGGCAACAAGCATCAACATACAAACAAAAAGGATTCTTCTCATAGTCAAGGTATTTTTCAATTATCAAAATTATCTTTCCCCTGCAATTTGATGCAGAGATCGGTTATTTTTCCCATGCCGTCAAAAACATTCACCGGCGCAGCAGCATCGACATTGCCGAACTCATCGGGTATATCATTATCCATGCGACCGGTATTACGGGCGATTTTAAATTCGTAGATTTTACCTTCCTCTCCGTTCCATGTCGCAACATAGAGATATTTTCCCCGTGTCGTTTCCAAAGACCTCATAATATTCATATCGGGATTCCATATCATCAGAGCCGTTATCTCCTCCCCTTCGGGAAAATCCCGATTGATCTTCTCGCACCTCACGTTCGATCCGCTTATCGAAACGACATATATATCCCTGTCGGTAGCATACATAAGTTGCGTGGCATAGAGACCGAGGTCGTAAAATTTCGCTTTGTCGATGTCGGTCAATGACGTAAGGTCATAAATACGCAGTGCCAAATCGTTCAATTCTTCGTTATACTCCGGAGAACCGTCTTCATCGTAAATCGTTTCTGCCTTATTGAAATCGGCTCGGTAAAGTTCACGGGACGAACCGTCGGTCATCACGGCAAAAGCATGATTGTTGTACCCCTTGCCCAACCAAATAAGATCTTTCCCCACATTATTCACATCGAACGCCGTAGAAACCTGAGGGTCGAAACTCACGATTTCTTCCGTTTCATAAAAAGTCTTGGGTAGACGGACAAAACGCTTCCCGAGTTCATCATAGAAAATAGCCGAAGCCATAGGAAAATTGGCATCGGGTATGTAATAATAGGGAGAAACTACTATACGTTCACCTAAATCACTGCTGGGCCGCAAGGGATCGGAGAAAGTATTCGACCACTTTTGAGAAGCCTGATTGTTGATATTATATACCGATCCATCGTTGACCAAAATTGTACAATAAGGTGTCTGCCCCTCTCTTTTTACTTTGGATAACTGCAAACGGCTCGGTATATCGTAAAACAATTCGTTTATATCGCACTCGTAAGCGAAATCATATCCCGAAAGCTGCATAAACTCTTCATCGGTAGCAACATACACCCGATTGATAAGTGTCGTATAATTGACCCGCACAGCCGAAACCGTAGCTGCATTTCCCGATAATTTACGATCGAGTATCGAAGATACGACGTTTCTCATATGCTTGTTCTTATCGATCATCACTGCCCCGGCCGTCGCTATATAATCGAAATCGACACCGTCGGCGTCCTGATGCAATGCCAATATACCCGAAACGACACTGGGCTGTACTGTAACGGTATATTTCATTTCATAGGAAGAACCGTCGTTTTTGTTTGTAATATACAGCCTGACGGCATAAGGAGTAGCACTCGCCGGCGCAGTTATCTGCACATTTAAATTACGTTCGGTCGACAATTCGGTCGTCTCGGTATCGTCTTTTCCCCACGCATCGGAATACATTATCCACCGATACGACAAAGCCGTCTCGGGAAGAGCCGACAATGAAAAGTTTATTTTCGGCTCGATGACAAGCGAATCATACTGGTCGATGACAAAAGAGGTCTTCACACCTACCGTATCGACTGTTATTTCATTTAATTCTTTGTAATCGTAATTGCCCTCATCTTTGTAGCACGACGTAAACAACGCCGGCAAAAGCATGAGACACAGAATAAATTTTTTCATATTCACAAGTATCATTTATCGGGAGCAAAATATATTTCGGTTTTCACTTCGGCATCATCGTCATTGTAAATAGGCCCGTATTGAGCCCGATATTGCGCATAAGCATCATTGAGTTGCGTACAAAAACGTTGAAGCTCAGAGATCGTATATACGCCTTCTTCTTTACCGGCTGTTTCCCGTCCCGCCTGAGGCCAATCGTAAAGGCCCAACACATCGATAGCAAAACGATATTTATTTACATTGTACACCCCGAAATAATAGGGCCAGTTATCGGGTTTCGTCAGAATATCGCCCCACTCCAACGAGAAATCGACACGGTCGTCCACACCGGCAGGAAGCTCGGCATCGGCACTTAATCTCAGATTGAGAGACACCGTATGATCTTTCGTATCGGCCGTGCGATAAAGAATGACCGGCAAATAAGATTCATACGTGCCGGCTTTCAATACTCCGGGCAACAACTTATAATGAGTACCCTCAACAGCCGTAGTCCCATCGGAAACTATATCAGCGGAAAATGTACGGTCATAATCGACGACATATCCCATAAGCCGGACTTTTATCCGAAGGGTGTCTTCCATCAATGCCGAATTTTGCAATGCAAAAGAATAACTTTTCGATGTTACCGCCACATAATCGTTTCCCTGCTTTTTCTGCTCATAAAAATAAACCCGCCCGTCGAGATTATACACCTCACCGTCGTCTTGGCTGCAAGCGCTGCAGAAAGCAATAAAAAGAGATGCCGCAAAAAAATAAAAATTCTTTTTCATAATCGTATCTTATTCGTTTTCGCGCCCGCCGAATTCAATCTCGTCATCGGGCAACGGGAATATATAATCGGGTAATACATAAGTGGTAACAGGAGCTCCATTATTGGAAGACAACACCGGTATCATCTCGTAATCCAAACGTTTGAAATAGAACCAAAGCTGTCCTTCACACGTAAATTCCTTGGCATACTCCTTGTATATTTCATCCGCGATTTCCTCTTTGCTCAACGTTTCGGGCAGAAGAGCGGTATGCCCGCGATGGGTACGCACCGTATTGAGATAACCAACCGCTTCTCCCAATCGGGTCGTCGAATGGGCTGCGCACTCGGCCATTATATAATAGGCTTCACTCAATCGCATCACCGGAGTACGTTTCAAGAAAGAGGCGTTACCACCCGTAGGCTGTTTCAACTTCGTCGAAAGACGCACATTCGACTGCAATTCCGTCTGATATACATAACGGTAGTCGGTAAAGGCCCCATAGACATCGGTTTCATAAAGCGACTCATACGTTTCTTCGAGCATATACAGTCCGTTATCGGGCGTGAACGATGCGGTATACAACGATTGCAAATCACTGTTATACAAGGCAAAGACCAGTTCTTGGGAAAATACATAATTCTTAGAAGCAACATCGGTCGTAGAGATTTCAGACTCGGGCGTAAATGTAAAAGATTCCTGATTTACGACAACCCGAGCCGCAGCCTCGGCCTTTTCGTAATTGCCCATATAGAGATATACCCGCGCTTGAAGCATCTTGACGGCATAATAATTGAATTTAAACGTCCGATCACGTTCATACGTAACATCATCATCGGGCGAAGCGACCGAACCGGTTATTACCGGATCACACTGCAACTCGCTTTCCGCTATTTCCAAATCGGCCAAAATTTTTGCCAGAACAGCCTCCACCGTGGAAAGGGGTGTTACCTTCTTACTGTTTTCCGTTATATAGGGAATGGCCTTTTCGGTCGGCCCGGCTGCATAGGATTTCCCGAAACAACGCAACAAGTCGAAATGCATCTGGGCACGCAAACCATAAGCCTCTCCTCTTATCAGATGATAATTCCGTCCGGTAAACATTCGCGTATCGGCCTTGTCGACATAGGCTATCAATTCGTTGATATTGGCAATCAGGTTATAGCCATCTTCCCAAACGGCATTGATACGTGTCTCACTCGACGAAGCGTCATAATCGTATATCACCTCATGGGCATAGGAGTGATTATCGCCCGTAATGCCGGTATAGTACTGTGCCAATACATCGAGCAGACCGAAAGTGAGTTCCTTACCATACAGCGACGACGAAGTCATCGTCAGATAACAACCGGTAAGAGCATCTTTAAATCCCTGCTCGGAACTAAAATTATCTTTGGCTTTTATTTCGGTTTTAGGACTCACGTCGAGCCAATCATTACAAGCCGTCAAAGAGACAAGTACGACAGCCAATCCGATTTTTGCAATATATCGTTTCATCATTTTTTCTGTTTTTAAAGATTAGAATCGAGCTTGTATTCCGAAAGAAAATGCATGGGCACGGGGATAATCGAGACCTTGCTCTTTCTTTACGGAACTCAACCAAAAGACATCGCTCATATTGAATGTAATCTTAAAGTATTCCATCGGGCTGCGTTTTACCCATTTCATGTTGGAAAAATCGTACGAGAGCATGACCGAGGAAAGCATCAACTCGTTGATATCCTCGACAAACCGAGACGTCGGCTTGGTTACCGACTGATCGGTTATACTCTTATATTTGGCCGGTACACCGGGGGTATTCCAGCGGTCGGTAAGCACCCGCTTGTCGACATTCCAGTTTTTGACGTCGGCATTTTCGATTTTCTCGACCAGAGTGCTGTTATATGTCTGTCCGCCCAAACGATAGGTAAACGTAAAACTAAAATCGAAACCGTAGGTCGAAAAATTGGCACCGATATTACCGTTGACTTTGGGCTGAGTATCTCCGCACACGACCTGATCGGCCGCACTCCAATCGAAAGTCGTCGTACCGTCTTTCTTGATGTATATCTCCCGTCCGGTTACCGGATCTATCCCGGCCGACCGCACCGCCCAAATAGCCGTAAGGCTTTGTCCTTCTTCAAAACGGATAGACGGTGTACGCAAATCGTCTTCGGTTGTTGTCGATGACGACTCCTTTGAGGCATCTTGCTCCTCATTTACTTTCTTCAAAGCATTAGAAATTTTGGAGATTTTATTGATATTATGAGCCAGACTGGCAAAAATATTGAGAGATGTACGGGTCTGGTTATAATTGAATACCCGATAGTTGATATTCACCTCCACACCTTTGTTTATCGTCTCGCCCAAATTTTCCTTGTATGTAGAGAATCCCACCGAAGGCGGCAATGTAACATCGCTGAGCAGATTGGTTGTCGTTGCCCAGTAAAGGTCGGCCCGAAGCGAAATCCGATTTATCATGGAAAGGTCGATTCCAATATTACGGTCATACTGTTGTTGCCACTTCAAGTTGTCATTAGCTATACCCATAAGTATGGCTCCCATATCGCCATTGTAGGTACGGTCGGTAATATAGTTGTAGGTAGATATGGCCTGATAGGAATTGAAATTCTGCGAACCGGTATATCCCAACGATGCCCGCAGTTTGCAGTAATCGATGAAATCTACGGCCTGCATAAAACGCTCTTTATGCAGATTCCAACCAATACCTACCGACCAGAAATTTCCCCAGCGCTCGTCGGCTCCGAATTGAGAAGAACCGTTGAGGCGATATGACAAGTCGGCCAAATAACGGTTGTCGTACGAGTAGTTGGCCGAGAGAACAAGTCCCGCACTGCGGGTCGTGCTTTCCGAACCGGTGGGCTTGCTTCCCACTTTGTATCCGTTACCGAACGAAATGAAATCCATACGGTCGGAAGGGAATCCGACGGCCGTGTTCGACGTCGTTTCGGAATTGGCTTCTTCTATCGTCCATGAAAGGTTGGTATAAAGAAGATGCTTGTTTACCTCTATTGCATACGCCGCACCGATATCGGCGCTCAACGACATTTGGGAACCTTGCGCTTTGGTATATTCTCCTCGCAACAAATAATCGTCGGAGTTGACCGAAATCGAGGCATAATCGGTATGCGAAGCCGGCTTGAATATATCGGAAGAATTTTTCTGTGCCGTCAATCCGAAGCGGGCACGAATGCGGAAATTCTTGAACGCTTCCCACTCCCCGTAAAAATTTTCGGTAATCGTTGTATAACCGGTCTGGTCTTTACTGTTCAAATCGGCATTCAGCAACGGATTGTAAATATCCGAACCATATTGTTTGATCAGCGAACCGTCGGTATTATAAATGCGCCAATAGGGATTCATTTTGGAATAATTACTGAAAGAGCCGTAAGGCGAATTTTTGGCACTGTTATTGTCTATCGATAATTGATTCCTGAAACTCAATGTTTTATAACGATAAGAGAGCGTAACGCCTCCCGAAATCGTTTTACGATCGGACCCTTTCATGACACCGGCAATGTGATTGTAGCCCAAACTGACGGCATAACGCATATCCTCGCTACCGCCATCGATATATACCGAGTGTTTGTTTCCGATGCCGGTACGCAAAGGCTGCGACATCCAATAACTGTCTACACCGCGAGCCACTTCGCGATACAGCTCGTTATATTCTTGTGTGAGACGGGCTTGCTCGTAAGCATTTCCACTCGTATATTTACCAGCCAATACTTCGGCTTGTAACTTTTCCGAAGCGTTGGTCAAGTTATAAGAAGTCAGATCGGGAACCGTAACATCGACTGCTCCGGTATAAGCGATACGCAACCGTCCCGCCTCGGGTTGAACCGTCTCAATAACAACGACTCCATTGGCCGCTTTCGAACCGTAAATGGCTTTGGCGGCAGCATCTTTCAACAACGTAACGCTTTTCACCAAGTTCATATCGAGGTCATACACTTTCTCGACCGTGGCCTCGAATCCGTCCAATATAAAAAGCGGCTGATTTGGTGCAGTCTGATACTCCCCTTTCAGGTCGGGAATATTGTTCTGTCCACGCATCTGTATATCGGGCATTCTATTGGGGTCGCTTCCGAAATCGACACTTTCGTTTATGACAAACGAAGGGTCTATGTTTTTAAGACTGGACAAGACATTCTGCGTACCCATACGTTTCAACTGATCCTGATTGAAAGTCGAAACAGAGCCGGTAAAACTTTCGGCCTTGCGCACAAACATACCGGTAGCGACAACCTCGGTCGTTTGTAAAGTATTGGTAGAGGGCGACATCTTGACATTGATCTGATCTTTTCCCCGATACTTCACATCAACCGGTTCCATACCTATGCAGGTAAAGCGCAATTCGATAGGTCCTTGCGAGATAGGTACAGAAACGGTATAACGACCGTCGGAAGCCGTCATCACACCGATCTTCGTATTCTTTACCCACACCGCAGCACCGGCAACGGGCTCGCCCGAGGTATCTTCCACAAATCCCGTAATGGTTATTTTCGACTCTCCTCTCACTGCCACAGGTGCTGTATCTTTCTCGACAGACCGACGATACCGCAACGTGATGATATTGCCCTCGACGGTATATTCGAGATCTTTTCCCCGGAATACATTATCCAGCACACGACCGAGATTGGCATTCGTAACATTCACCGTAATAGGCTCGACATAACGTGCTTGCTGCGGGGTATAAATAAAATCGACACCCGTCTGCGAATGTATTTCATCGAAAAAGCGTTTCAATGTAACTCCGTCGAACTGCAACGTAACGACTTTATCACGAGCGTCATCGGCATACCCCGTAAACGGGACAAGTAACAAGCCGACAAGCCATACGAGTTTTTTAATTGAGGTTTTAAGAAACAAGAATCTCATAGTTTTTTATTTGGATATCTCTATTTTATTGCCATTCACTGCGACGTGCACTCCTTGCGTATAGGAAATCGCTCTCATAATGTGCTCTATCGTCTCATAACGACCTACGCTGCCACTAAATCTCATATTCGCCACCTCATCATCGAGGATCTTTATCTCCACATCGTACCAACGCATCAACTCGGGCACAATGTCGGCAAGACGCTCGTTATCAAATGTAAAACGTCCTTTGGTCCACCCGATATAAGGAGAAACGTCGACATTCGTTACAGAAATCTGTTCGCCACAGACAGCCAACTGCCCGGGTGCGAGGGTTACTTCTTCCCCACCGTCTCCCGACACACCGATACTTCCCGCAACAAGGACGACCTCGGGCGCCTCGTTATAAGCATTGATGTTGAATTTCGTGCCATATTGACGCACGCGCATATTTCCCACTTCTACGACAAACGGTGTATTTTCCCGATGAGAAACTTCGAAATATGCCTCTCCCGTAAGTCGAACCGTACGTTCTTTGTCCGAAAATGTTACGGGAAATCGCAATTGCGATTCGGCATTGATATGCACGCAGGTTCCATCGGCAAGCGTAATGCGATACTCTCCGCCTCGAGGCACGACAATCGTATGGTACTCGACTTTCGTTTTTTTGGCAACGGGCCGATAGGTTATCGCCCCGTTCCCCATTTGAGCCGAGACGGAATCGTCAAGGGCTATCGTTTTCTCTTCTTGTCCGGTCAGTGCCATCTCCGTACCATTATCCATGATGAGTATAGCTTGTGTTGCTCCGGGATCGACCTGCTCGAGCGTAAACTGAGGGGAGTCGGGGGTCTCTTTCTCATAAAGCCATACCGACAGCATCACAAGCGGGACCAAAACAGCAGCATAATACCACACACGACGAGAAAACGGAGAAAACACAGTAGGACGGACATAGCTCAAAAAGCGATGCTTGGCACCCTCGGCATCTACCGCCGCGTAGCGATTGTACTTTTTCACCAAATCGTTGCGACTCTCCAATGTGCGTATAAAATCTCTCCGTCCCGGACTCTCATCGATCCAACGACGTAAAACGATTATTTCTTCTTCGGATATGGTGCCTGATAAATATTTAGCAATAAGCTGTTCGATATATTCCATATATACATTTGTTATCCTCTCTCCTATATAAAGACAACAAATGATACAAATCGAGGTACAAGAAATTCAAAAAAATATCATTATATATTCAGATTTAGCAAAAAGAAAGAAGATTTCCTTTCAAACAAGACTTAACCGAGGTTTAAGATTTCAAAAATCCACATTTCTCCGCCACATGCTGCCAATGAGACAAGGAGTGCTTTATCCAAATTTTCCCGAATAAAGGCCATCGCACGTTTTTTTTGCGTTTTTACCGTCTCGACAGAAAGCGACAACATTCCGGCAATTTCCTCGTTTCTCTTTCCCTCCATATATAATAAAAAAATCTCCCGACAACGAAGCGGTAACTTATCTATCAATTCAAATAAAAGCCGATAAATCTCTTCCTCATTGACCGATTCTTCTTCAATGGGAGAATAAGCGTGCGCAAGATACTCCATATACTTATCGGCGACACCCTGATGTTTGAGATGATTGAGCGAAGCATTGCGCACGGCATTATAGAGATAAGCGTTAAAAGCTGCATACGAGGCAAACGTCATTTTGTTTTCCCAAATGTTTACGATGATTTCCTGTACGATATCCTCTCCTACGTCTCCGTCTTCGATAAAATTTGCAGCATACACGACCAGTGTACGGTAATAGCGGTCATAGAGTTCCTTATAGGCATCTAATCCCCGCTCGTTTATTCTTCGTATGAATTTTTCGTTATCCACCTATGCCGATTCTATCTGAAACGGCAAAGATATAAATAATTATTTAATCTCGCAGACTTTTATCGGAATCGGTATTTTCTCCTTACTCAATATTGTAATTTATTACAAATTAGGAAAAATGACCACATCCGGGATATCTCGATAATCTCAATGGTGTTCGATCCTCCACCAAAAAAGAAGAAAACAGAATTTGCAACTCATCTATTTGCAAAATAAATCCAATCGTAACTTTATTCCTTTTTTTATTTCTCTCCGCACAACAAAAATTTGCAATTCTCAAATACAAAGACAGTTTCAAAAAAGAAACAAGGCATAAAAAAAGCACTTACAACAATATGTAAGTGCTTTTTCTCAAATTGTGGTCCCACTTGGGCTTGAACCAAGGACCCCCTGATTATGAGTCAGATGCTCTAACCAACTGAGCTATAGGACCGTTTCCCGTTCTCATTTGTCTTCTTTACAGAAGCTCTCCGGAAAAGCGATGCAATATTACGACATTTTCCCGAAATGACCAAATTATTTTCCTGCTTTTTACTTCATTTTCTTTCATATCGAATATTATGAATGTGAAGATTGAGCTGTATCTGAAAAAGACTTAAACACGATACTCTCTATCAATCAGCGAGAAAGAGGAAAACAAAAGTTAATACGACATCAAAAAACATATAGATAATAAAGATTGTGTACTTTTGTTTCGTTTTAAGTAAAGCGATGCAAATTCTCGATAATTCACGACACCTTTCTTCAAAAGGTATGGTTGCGACCATCGGATTCTTTGACGGTGTACATTCGGGACATAAGTCCCTAATCGCCGACGTACTCAAAATAGCAATTCAAAATGGGTTGGCGTCTGGCATCATCACATTCAAGAATCACCCCAAAACCGTCTTGTCGGGCAAGGCCATGCAACTCATCACCTCTACCGAGGAACGACTCAGACGGTTGGCAGCAACCGGTACCGATTATTGCATATTATTGGATTTTACGCCCCAAATGGCGCAAATGTCGGCACACGACTTCATCGCATTCCTGCACGACAATTATAACATACGACATCTGGTTGTAGGTTATGACCATCGCTTCGGACACAATATCAACGAGACATACGACGATTACTGCCGATACGGCAAAGAACTGGGAGTAACAATTTCGCGATCGGGGGCCTGTATGCCCGAAGGACACAAAGTGAGTTCTTCCATCATACGACGTCTGCTCGGAGAAGGCAGAGTACATGATGCGGCTCTCCTGCTTTCTTATGATTACGAAATAGAGGGGCATGTCGTGGCCGGACATCAATTAGGCCGTCGTATAGGTTTTCCCACTGCCAATATCTCTTGCGACTTTCCCGAAAAAATCATTCCGGCAAACGGTGTATATGCCGTCCGTGTATATCTCGAAGACAATATCGAACGCTGCGGCATGTTAAATATAGGAACCCGTCCCACCGTAAACGGGGAAGACCATGCACGAACCGTTGAAGTCCATATTTTTGATTTCGACAAGTCTATATACAACCAACATATCCGTGTAGAATTCGTAGCATACCTCCGCTCCGAACGCCGCATGGCAGACTTGGACGCTCTGCGCTACCAGTTGTCTCTTGATAAAGAATCGGCACAGGGATTGCTTATCTGACACACATGTAGTCATTAATCATCGAAGGGGGGCTTCCGACATCGAAAGCCCCCCTTCTTATGGTTATACACGATATTTATACTACTTCTTGATAAATAGGTATTTCCCGATTGAGACTTTGATCGAGCGATATGAGCGTTTCGGTCGAGACAACACCGGCTATCTGCTGCACATGGTCATTTATCAAGTGCATAAGGTGTTCGTTGTCACGAGCATAAAGTTTACACAACATCGTATAAGGGCCAGTCGTGAAATGGCACTCTACGACTTCGGGTATTTTTTCGAGTTCGGGCACTACATCTTTATACATCGAACCCTTTTCGAGACGAACTCCGATATAGGTACATGTCGTATATCCCAGTGTTTTGGGATTGACATGGTAACCCGACCCGATAATGACTTTCATATCTATCATTCGCTGAATGCGTTGATGAATAGCTGCTCGGGAAACGCCGCATTTTGCAGCCACGTCTTTCGACGGGATACGGGCGTTGCGCATAATGATTTCAAGAATTTGACGATCGAGATTATCTATCTTTTCCATATATAGTATTTATAATATCAGAATGTCATTTTGCCAACAAAAGTACGTATTTTTCCGGAATTATTATCTTATCTACAAAAAAATATCGGCATTTCTGTCTTTTCTATAATAAATGGTTATAAATCGTATACACATAAAAAATCCCGGAAAAATTTCCGGGATTTTTTATGAATCTTTCCATTTTTATTTTTCGATGCTCAACAATTCTACATCGAATATCATAACGGCATTGGAAGGAACACCTCCGCGACCGCGCACTCCATAACCCAATTCGGACGGAATATAGATCGTATATTTGGCTCCGGGCGACATAAGCATAAGCGCTTCATTAAAACCGGGAACCATTTGACCGATAACCATTTGCACATTATCATTGGCATCGAACTGGGTACCGTCTACAAGTGTTCCTTTGTAATTGACTTTGACACGACTGCCTTGTTTGGGGGTATTGCCTTTACCTTTTTTCACGACTTTATAGAGCAGCCCGCTACCGGTTGCAACAACGCCTTCTTCTTTGGCCTTAGCTGCCAAGAAAGCTTCTCCGTCGGCTTTATTCTGAATGGCCTCGGGCGAAGACGCCAACTTTTTATTTTCTGCTTCCATAGCAATGGTGCGATAAGCGATTTGAGCCGTCATCTGGTTCATCAAAGCGGTCGAATCCTTCTTCAAGGCTGCACAGAAAGCCGCCATATAGGTGTCGTTATCGATCGTTACACCGAGTTGTTCCGACATTTGTTTCAGTTGCTGTTTGATACCCGAAGCAAAAGACAAGCCCAATTCATAAGAAAATGCAGTCGAATCACTGTACAACGCTTTTTTCGCTCCTTTTATAAATTGGTCGATATCGACAGGTTGCCCTAAATTCTGAATACCTGAATTGACATCGGTTCCCGTCAAAACACCGACAGCATATACCAGCGAATCGGACGCATTGGCAAGCTCTTTCACCGGTTTACAGCTACTGTCGCACGAGGTAAGAGATACAGCCGTCATTCCGAGAGCGGCCATCAAACAAATTGCAGTTTTTTTCATTGTTTTCTATATTAAAGTATTTTTATAAGTTCCACGTCGAAAATAAGCGCAGCATTAGGGCCGATCTTATCTCCCGCCCCACGCTCTCCGTAAGCCAAATCGGAAGGTATGAAAAGTTTCCATTTAGAACCTTCGGGCATAAGTTGCAAAGCCTCTACCCAACCAGCAATTACTTGATTTACGCCAAACACGGCAGGCGTACCGCGCTGCACCGAACTATCGAATACCGTACCGTCGATAAGGGTTCCATGATAATGACATTGTACCTTATCGGTTGCTGCCGGACGACGACCGGCACCTTCTTTCAATACCTCATATTGCAATCCGCTGGGCAAGGTTACGACTCCGGCACGTTTTTTATTTTCCTCCAAAAAGGCTTCTCCCGCAGCCCGATTTTTTTCATTGAGTTCCTGCTGCAAACGGGTAAAATATTCATTGATGACTTGCTTTGCCTCATCATAGGTCATTTCGAGTTTTGCTCCTTCAAAAACAGCTTGTACACCACGTGTAAAATCCTCTACCGTCAAGGTTTCGATCCCCGATGCCTTGAAATTATTTCCCATACTCAACCCCAAGGCATAGCTCAACTTATCCATGTATTTTTCCTTTATATTATAAATCGACATAAAAAAGTTTCTCCCAAAAGAAGAAACTCTGGCGAAGATATAGCTTTTATTACAGAGTTTCTCTTTTTTGAAGCAAAAAAAACATTAATTTTGCCATAAATGACGGGGGGCATTCCTCGCATGACGACTTTTTACCAAGTTATATCGGAATTATGGAAAATAAAAAACGTCTGGTCGTGCTTACCGGAGCCGGAATGAGCGCCGAAAGCGGGTTGGCCGTGTTTCGCGGCAGCAACGGATTATGGTCGGGATATCGAATAGAAGATGTCGCAACTCCCGAAGGTTGGATACGTAACCCGCAACAAGTACTGGACTTCTACAACGCCCGTCGACGCGAACTGTTGACGGTAAAACCAAATGACGGGCATAAAGGGCTGGCCGCTCTCGAAACAGACTTCGACGTGCGCATTATTACTCAAAACGTCGATAACCTGCACGAACAAGCCGGCAGCCGCCACATCATACATTTGCACGGAGAATTGATGAAAGTCAGGTCGTCCCGATACGAAAACCTCATCTACGACGTATCTCCTGACCATATCGACACCCATATCGGAGATTTGTGCGAAAAAGGATATCAACTGCGCCCGCATATCGTATGGTTCGGCGAAGCTGTTCCTCTTATCGAACCTGCTATCGAAGAGGTAGAAAAAGCCGATATTTTTGTTGTGATAGGAACTTCTCTGAACGTATATCCCGCTGCCGGACTGCTACGCTATGTTCCGAGAAATGTCCCCGTATTTCTCATCGACCCCAATCCGGTAAACGATGCAAGCGGCCGTGTTACGCACGTCATACAAAAGGGGGCAGGCGAAGGTGTAAAAGAGTTGACAAAAATTCTAAAAGCCGGACTTTAATGCAGGTAAAAACATCAACAATAAAATCGTTGAATTTCAACTTTTTACAATTATCCTCCAATACATAGACGACATAATTCCTCCTATTTCTAAAACAAAGCCCCATGTTAGTAAACATGGGGCTTTGTTTTTCCTAAGATTGTCAGAGAAATTCAAATATGTACCGACAACTTACCTACGTAGGGTATCAGAACCAACGCACGTACGAGAAATCCTGACGATGAGGCAGATCGGGATTTTTCGGGAAAAGACGGAATGCATACTTGAAGATTCCTCCTACATTCACATCGTAACTCAAAGCATAGGTCACCAAATCGCCATCGGTTTTCACTTGATTCATCTCGGTTACGACATAGGGTTGTTGCTGACCGTCGATAACCTGAGATACAACCAGTTCCACACCCAGACAATCGGGCAATCCTTTGCGGTCGATGGTTACCGAAATGTCATAGGTCTCTCCTGCACAAGATTTATACAATAGATCTTCGGGAAGATTTATCTCTTTTATTTCAATCTCGTCCCATTTGTCAACAACCATTTGTTTCCATGCAGCAATTTCTTTTGCTTTTTTATAATTGTCGGCAACCAAAAGTTTCGATCGTTTAGCCTCTTTACTGTAAAAACGTTCGATATAATCTTCGAGCATACGTTTCATGGTAAACTCAGGAGCAATTTGCGCAATCGAATTTTTGATATACTGTATCCACTCGGGCGAATAGCCTTTGCTGTTCTTCGCAAAATAAAGCGGAACGATTTGATTTTCGAGCATCGCATAGATGGTAGCCGCATCGAGTTGATCCTGATTGCCTTGCTCTTGGAAGGTACGTTTATCGGTCAATGCCCAACCAGCACCTTCTTTATAGCCTTCATACCACCAGCCGTCAAGTACCGAGAAATTGAGGACACCATTCATTTCGGCTTTCTCACCCGATGTACCCGATGCTTCGAGGGGACGGGTCGGCGTATTCAGCCAAATATCCACTCCCGAAACCAAACGTTTTGCCACCTTCATATCGTAATTTTCGAGGAAAATAATTTTTCCGAGGAACTCGGGGCGTCGAGATATCTCGACGATACGTTTGATAAGATCCTGCCCCGCACCATCAGCCGGATGGGCTTTACCCGAGAAAATAAACTGCACGGGATATTGGGGATTGTTTACAATCTTAGACAACCGATCGAGATCGGTAAAGAGCAAATGTGCACGCTTGTACGTTGCAAAACGGCGGGCAAAACCAATAAGAAGCGCATTGGGATTGATACGTTCGATAATAGACACAACACGGGAAGGATCTCCTTGATTCTTGATCCACTTATCCCGGAATTCGCTACGTACAAAATCGATGAGTTTATTTTTCATCATCTGACGCATATTCCAAATGTCTTCATCGGGAACATCATAGATTTTCTGCCAAAGCGCACGGTCATTTTGGTGAGTCAAGAATTCCTCTCCCAAATGTTTTACATAAAATTCTTTCCATTCCGAAGCAGCCCACGTAGGCATGTGTACCCCGTTGGTTACATAACTTACATGCAACTCATCGGGCGAATAACCTTTCCAGATAGGCTGGAACATACGTTGCGACACCTTGCCGTGCAACCAGCTGACACCGTTGACTTCCTGACAAGTGTTGCAGGCAAACACGCTCATACAGAACTTTTCGCCGGATCCGGGATTTTCGCGTCCCAAATCCATCAACTCACCGAAAGAGATACCGAGTTTGGCAGGAAACTCTCCCATATATTTGCCGAAGAGAGACTCATCGAAATAGTCGTGTCCGGCAGGAACAGGCGTATGCACGGTATAAAGAGAAGAAGCTCGTACAACCTCCAATGCCTCGGCAAAAGAGAGCTTCTCGTCTTGTATATAATCGACCAGACGCTGTACGTTGATAAGCGCCGCATGGCCTTCATTGCAATGATACACATCTTTCTTTATACCCAGACGTTTGAGCATGAGAATACCGCCGATACCGAGCAGATACTCCTGCTTCATGCGGTTTTCCCAATCCCCGCCATAAAGCTGGTAAGTGATAGAACGGTCGAACTCGCTGTTGAGTTCCAAATCGGTATCCATCAGATACAACGATACACGTCCTACATTCACGCGCCAAATATTGGCATATACGATGCGGCCGGGATAAGGGACTTCGAGTATAATGGGGTGTCCGTTTTCATCGACAACCTGTTCGATGGGAAGCTGGTTGAAATTCTGGGGCTCATAGTTGGCCAACTGCTGACCATCCATCGAGAGAGTCTGGGTAAAATAGCCGTAACGATAAAGGAAACCCACGGCAACCATGTCGATATTGCTGTCGCTGGCTTCTTTTAAATAGTCGCCGGCCAAAATACCCAAACCGCCGGAATATATTTTCAAGACATTGGCCAAACCGTATTCCATGCTGAAATAAGCAACGGAAGGCAAATTGCCTTTGGGTTTCTCATCAATATATTTACGGAATTTTTCATACTGTGCATTGATCGTATACATCATGGATTTATCGGCCACGATTTCTTCCAGACGCTCATAACTGACCCGATTGAGCAACATCACGGGATTGCCATTGACAGCTTTCCATATTTCAGGATCGATCGATTTGAACATGGAAAGGGCCTCGTTGTTCCAAACCCACCAAATGTTACGGGCCATTTCCTGTAATATATTCAGTTGTGCCGGCATACGCGACTCAACTGTAATATCTCGCCATACAGGAGTATTGGCATTACTTACTTGTACTTTCATAAGCTTATTAGTTTGGTAATGATTATTTTATAGAATTATTTTTCTTCGATATCGCTTTCTTCCTCTGTACCCTCCGGTACGACCGCATTCTGTTGCTCTGCAAGGCGGCGTAAAGCTATATCATAAGCTTTTCGATAATAATTGATAAAATGGCTCCATAAGGCCTCCGATGCCGTATTCTGAGCCGACTGGCTCATAAGAAGCCGCGTCGATTTATCGGTAGAGGCCAACCACCGTATCGTATCGGAAAGGTTCTCGGCGACATCGACGAAATTGAAATCGGTACGATGCAACACGGCAACCCCTTTTCCTTCGAGACCGTAATTGGCCATGTTTTTTATCCACATACCGAAACCCGAAAGATCGGTCGTTACGGAGGGAACACCGAAAGCGATGCTTTCGAGCGGCGTATATCCCCACGGTTCGTAATACGAAGGGAACGCCGTCGCATCGAAACCTATCAACGTATCGTAATAGGTCAAATCGACGATACCGTCATTTCCTGTCAGATACGAAGGGACAAATATGATTTTGAGTTTGGACTCGGGCTTTTGAGGAAATCCGCAATAGCGTATCTGATTCACCACCTTATCCTCTGCCATATTATGCAACGTATGGGTTATATAGGGATCGGGCAAAGGCGTCCGATAAGATTCACCGCTAGCCAAACGTTCCAACAAATCGGCACGAGGCTCGTTCACCCATGCCGGAACCAATACGAATGCGATGATTTCCCGTTCGCCATCATAATGCAAACGCAAACGGTTCAAGGCATCGACATACATATCGATACCCTTATTCTTGAACTCGTATCGTCCCGACGTAGCAATCAATACAGCATCGTCGGGAGCTTCATACCCGACAAGAACCGAAGCTATATGCAATAATTTTTTTCTTGCTGCCGCTCTTTTCTTTTCAAACAATTCTCCTTTCGGCACGAAGTCGGCCTCGAAGCCGTTAGGTGTAACGACGTCGGGAGTTTTCTCGAGCAGCTGAGTACACTCCGCAGCAGTAACATCGCTCACCGTCGTAAAAGCATGAGCAAAGTGTGCCGCCTGACGCTCGACCGAGTGTTTTGCTTCCATATTCAACTCCTCGGCCATTTGCGTTCCATTATACCCGAAAAGATAGCCATATAGAGGCTTGTTATTTCCGGCAATCGAACGCCCTATCGATGTGGCATGTGTCGTAAACACAGTTGCAACAGAGGGAAGTGAACGACGTAAATAAAGTAATCCCATACCGGTCTGCCACTCATCGAAATGAGCGATGACTTTATATTTCTCCCCGCCGATATAGTGATAATAGTGTTCTATAACCTGCGCTGCCGCACAAGCAAACATACAGGAATCATCATAATCGCCGTAAGCATGCAGCGATTTTACACCGAATGCGTTCCACATATCGGTATATATATCATTGCGTCGAGAGAACAAATCCTGATAATCGACCAATATGACAACCGGTTTTCCGGGTATGTTCCAACGTCCCACACGCACTTTCAGCCCCTCTTTCAATGCTTTGGCTTTCCATGCTTTCAACAACGTATGAGATTCGGTAAAATAAGGAGAAGGGGCGGCTTTCCATACATCGGGGCCAATAAATATATTCTTATCCTTATTGATCTTTTGCAGCGTATGGGCCTTTGTCGATAATACGGTGTATATACCTCCTACCAGATTACAGACTTCCCAGCTAACTTCAAACAGATAATCGGGATAGAGTAGACTTTTCTCTGTCATAAGAAATTATTAAAAACCGTTTCTAGTTATGTAGTGCAGACCTCTAAAAAGTCCATGCAAAGTTACGGAAAAATTTTTATATGAAAGGATTTTTAGAAGTCTTATTTTTCATATACTATTGTGTAGCAAAAAAATATGGAATTTACATAGAAGATACATTTTTCAGAAATTCCCTTCTTCCATACTCCCCTAAACAGCCTCGCAAAAACAGAAAATCTCGGGGCACTCAGCAAAAACAGCTGTTTCCTCTGTCATCGAAATTTTACAATTCCGACACTCTGTTGTCATTCTTTTGCCACACCGGTGAAACACAAAACGGGTTCTTTTGTACATCATTTTTAACAAAAACCATCAAACATGAAAAAAAGATTTTATTCTCTACTTTTCTCGCTTCTATTGTGCGGGAATCTCGTATCATCGGCATCGGTGTCCATTACGGGGAAAAGCCGCGTGCAAACCGGCGACACGACGGAATACTCCGTAAACCCCGAAACCGACATCACTTCTTATGTATGGAAAGCGCCAAAGGGTTGCCGCATTATCGACGGTCAAGGTTCACCAACCATAAAATTGGCCTCGACCTTCTTATCGCAAGATAGCCCGCTGACGCTTATCCGGGGAAAAAACGACAACTCGACCGATACTTCAAGCATCGATATTTCTTTCGTCCACCGCATTGCCCGTATCTCCGATCATTCCATCTCGGCCGGAGACAGCATATCTATCAACGGCACCTACTATAAAGATGCGGATATTTACTATGAACCTCTGTCGGACGGAGACGGTGAATATCAACAGGTAACAGCACACCGGCTGACGGTTGTTCCCGATACTTTTTCGGCATTTACCAAACCCTATCTGCAATCGGTTACTTCGTCTTCTATCTGGATCAGTTGGAAGAGCGATAAAGCCGGCACACCGGTCGTTCTGTATGGTACCGATGCAGAAAATCTTTCCTCCCGAAAAGAAGGCTCGTACGAACAACTCTCCGATTCTTATTTTTGGAACTCGGTACAACTCACCGGACTGGAAGCCGAGACTTTTTACTATTATAAAGTTGTATTCAACGATGAAGAAAGCGATGTGTACCGATTCCGCACCATGCAAGAAAAAGGCGACCGCAAACCCATGCGGATTCTACTCATGGGCGACCACCAGATAAAAAGCCGAAGCGGATATGAATGGCTCATGAAAGCCGCCCAAAGAAAAATCGAAGAAAAATATGGAAAAATCGAAGAAAATATCGATATGATCATGAATATCGGCGACCAAGTAGATTTGGGTACACTGGAACAATATGAACATATCCACCTCTTCAAGTCGCAACTCATGTCCCCCTATCTGCCCATCATGACCGCCGTAGGTAACCATGAAACGTATCAAGACCCCGGCATGGCACACTACGCAGCACACTATCATTATGAAGACTTGGAATACAACGGTATAAAAAGCGGAACCGAAAATTATTATGCCTATCAGGCCGGACGTATTCTCTTCATCGTACTCAGCACCGAACATACCGGCGACACACAGAAAGCGTGGGTAAGGAAAGTTATCGATGCCGCAAAAAACGATGATAGCGTAGACTTCATCATCAGTGTCAACCACCGTCCCATACAAGCCGAGCAATACATCGGCGACATATCTTCATGGGTTCGTAACGAAATTATCCCTATACTTTCCGAGACACCCAAACATGTTTTCAATTACGGAGGACATCATCACTTGTACCACAGAGGACAACTGACCGATTATCCTGTGTACCATATCATAAACGGTGCTGCATCATGGGACCAAATGTGGGGTATGTCTTCGGAAAAAGACTATGACGACGTGCAGAAAACAATCGATTATTGGGGATACCAGATATTGGAATTCGATTTCGAACGGAAAGAAATGAAAGCCGAATGTTATGCCATAGGCAATAAAGAGCTGGTCGTCGATAATATCCTCATCGACTCATTCCACCGGATATTGGGAAAAGCAGCTCCTCAAAAACCCGAAATCGCAGAAACACCCGATACCATCTCATTGCCTTATATGTTCAAAGGAAGCCCCTATTACACCTCAACAGACGAAGTATTGAATAGCGTACAGTTCCAATTTTCCCTTTCACCGGATTTCTCCACCATCGAACTCGACAAGGTACAGGACGTCGAAAATCTCTATGGTTCGACCGGATCTCCCTGGCATACGCCCATCGACCTGAATGAAGGAAAAGACATAACCTGTTTCACTGTCGAGAAAAACAAACTGAAAAATGGTGTCTATTACATACGTACCCGCTATCGCGACGCCAACATGGAATGGTCGGAGTGGTCGGAAAGCCGTAAATTCACGGTTACGGGAAGTATAGACGGAGACCCGTCTATCTCGATGGAAAAGAACACATTCGCACCGGGAGAAAAGATAGAGGTTCTTTACCAATATGCACCCGAAGGCCAGAACGCATGGATAGGTATCTATCATAAAGGGAAAAATCCCGATGTCAGCGGTCCTTCTACCCGATGGGAGTACACTTCGGGCCAATCGGGGAAATTCACTTTTACGCTCGATTCTCCCGATGAATACTACGCTGTACTTTTCAACGACGAAGGCTATACCGAAATAAGTGAACGCATTGCGTTCTATGTCGGCAGCATACCCGAACTCAGCATCGAAAAAAGCAGTTACCAGGAGGGAGAAGGCATAAAAGTAAACTTCAAGAATGCACCCGGCCTCGACAACGATTGGATAGGTATTTACAAAATGGGGAAAATTCCGGGCACGGCAGACCTTTCCGATTCATGGGACTACACAGGCAAACAAAACTCGGGAGAACTGACCTTAGGTAAAGAGTTGGGAAAAGGATATTATTTCGTCAACTATTTCACACGAGGCGAATACTTCGAGCCGAGAGAACGACTCTATTTCTCAATAGGAGATAAAATATCGAGCGTATGGGCCGAAAAAGATACTTTCGACATCGATGAAGAAATACATATACATTATCAAGACGGACCCGGAACTCCGAAAGACTGGGTAGGATTTTTCTTGGAAGGAAAAGATCCCAATAAAGACGAACTGGATGGATTCTATTACACATACGGCGCGACCGAGGGTTACATCACCGTAAAACCGGGAGAGCTTCCTGCCGGGAAATACTTCTGCGCCCTTTACATCAACGACTCCTACGATGAAGTCTCGGAACGTATTTATATCACGATCTCCGATAAATCGGCCAATCGCATCGAAACGGAAAAAGAATCACTCTCCTATATGCTGTCGGGAGGAGTATTGAGTTTGCAGAACAACGGTTACGACACAGCCGAAATTTTCCAGACCACCGGGAAACGGGTTATCCACACCTTTTTGGTGAGTGGAAACAATCGGATCGACATGAATGACTTAGAAAACGGTCTATACATTTTACGCGTAAGCGATAAAGAAAAAGCCCGTTCTTATAAAATCATCTTGAACAAATAAACGTTTATAGAAAACTCTTGAAAACCCAGAGAGTCCGGCGGAAAATTTTCTACCGGACTTTTTTTACCCGTACATACACACTATTCTCCAAACAAAGGCCGGCATGGAAAGCGGAAACGAACAGTCATAATGAACTTTATCGAATCATTTCAGGAGCGGCATTCGATGCAACATGTTTCTGAGCCTTATAGCAACACGAGGCATCGGTTCAGCTATCGTAAGCCCTACCAAATCAAAATTTTCAGCTACATTGTTTATCACCCGAACTGTTTCATCGATTTTCATTCCACCCGGAACGACACCCACGGCGGCTATTATTTCGGCCGGGTCGAGCACGTCCATATCGAAATGAACGACCACTTTCGACGCACCGATTGCTTTCAACCACTTTACAACCGCATCGCTGTTTTCGGCAACATCGCCGGGTGAAAGATGTCTAATCCCGTATTGTTCCTGCCTCGTTTTTATCTCGTCCCGCTCCCAATCACGCAACCCCACAAACAAGATTCTCGAAGGATCGATCTTGGCCGGTAATTTCGAAATAATCTTCTCATCGCCATATCCCATACAAGCCGTAACCGCCATCGCATGATACCCCGGGTAAACATCTCCGGGCAATGTGATATCGGGGTGGGCGTCGATCCATATCATCGCTATATCGTTCTCGTATTTATCGGCCAAATATGTAAACGGTACGACACTGACAGAACACTCCCCTCCTAAGGTTACAATTCTGTCGGGATTGCATTCCCGCAGTATATCCAATGCCGCCTCTGTCTGCAAAGCTATAATATCCCTGTCCATGACCCCATCGCACACTTTCCGCTCCCCCGCTTTTGTAGAAATGGGAACGACTCGTATTTCCTGTCCGTTATCGGGCGCAAGGAAATTCAATAGTTCCGCACCCCAATAATATCCCCGGGAAGCCTCATCGGGATCTTTCACCTCGGGAACCAATCCCGCAATGCAAGCCCCCTGCCATTGGGGATAAATCAATCGCAGGGTTGAACTCTTTTTTTCCATACTTATTCCAAACATTAAAAACTACCCTACAAAAATAAATGCCTTTATCTGCTTTTGCAAACAGAGGCAAAAATTCCTATTTTCCCCGAACATCGATCCTTGTCCACACTCATTGCTCTAAATAGAAAAAGCCCGGGTGTTCCGGGCTTTTTCTATCAATAACTCTACTTAAAGAACCAATTTAACGGAAGAATGACCATCGACCATCAACAGGTAGGCTCCTGCCGACAATGAAAACGACACAGTATCGCCCACGGCCACCTGTTCACAAAGAGTGCTTCCCGCCAGTGTTACGACACGCACTACCTCTCCCTCGGTAAGACCAGCAACCGTAACGACACCCTGTTGCACAGAGATAGAAAGTACCGGAACTGTCCGCACCTGAGAAAGACCGCTTGTATCGAATCGGCCTTCGGCATCGGAAAGACGGAATTTACCGACCGTTATATTTCCGGCAGAAAGAGTAGGTGCCGAAATTTTCACAAAACGGGTTTCGCTATTCAGATACAATTCTTCATCGAAGGGGAAATCCTTCTCGGTCAAAACCCTTACCGTACGCCAACCCGGAGCTATATCACAATTTCGGGACTCCTGTATTTTCAACTCGACTTTACCCTCTCCACTATAATCAAGTCCCAAATCGAGTATGGAAGAACGTCCATCGAAATAAGCCATGATTTTATCGGACGTCGAGGTCATGACAGCAGCGCTCTCACCTATTTCGCCCGAGGCTTGTACCCAATGTGGATAGTCGTTCTGCGCAGTCTGCACCAAACCACCTACCGTCTCAAACGGAGCAACATCGGTAAACGGTGCAAAATCGAGGGGTAACGATGCCGCCGCTTTTCCATAATGCGTATCACCCTCGGACTTAGCAGCCGGGAAATCGCAAGTTGAGAAAGTTATCTCATCGACAAATGATTTTGTGCCGGTATAGTCGGTCAAAGCCCCTTCGGGAAACGATACCGTGTACTCGGTATTGACGTCCAGTGCCGAATAATTAATCGTCATCGAAGCCCCGGAAGCCGAAATATTTACCTTCTCGTACTGCTCGCCATTAAATGTCGCACCACCGTGATATGCAACAATCTGGTTGAATGTAAAAGATATACTGCCATCGGCATAGCTGATAGATTCTGTTTCGGGCGACGAGACAAGAGTTATCGGTTCATCAGTAGGTTCGGGTATATACTGGTCTATACGAATATCGTTGATATTGAACTTAGCAGCATTGGCATCGATTTTGAATGTTACTTTCGAACCACCCATATACACATATTGAAATTTATAAATCCGCTTTTTGTTTCCTAAGGTAAACGATGCCACATTGGATTCCGTACCATCAACAATAGTGTTCAGTTTGAATGTCTTCGATTTTTTATCATCGGGATTTCCCGCCCATATCGTTATCATACAAGGGCCTTCCACTTCGGGCAGCTGCAAATAACCACCCGATGCAGTAGAATAGAATTGCACGCAACGATCGGTCGCACCGGCATCGGCCTCGGTTGCCGGCCCGTAATCTTTCGACATATCGGACGAATTATTCGCAGCACTCATCGCAACCACCCTGATCGTATTGCCTCCGGCTCCGAATTTCATGCCTCCGACAGTCTTCGACGTATTCTTACCGTTGATGATATTGGTATTTCCCGAAATAGAACCGTAAGCCTTTCTCCAATCTTCGGGCTGGGTATTGAAATCGGTATAGAACAAAATTCCGCCTTCAAAAGCCGTGAACGACCATACTGTACCCGTCGTCGTACCGACATCGTTGGTCGCATCGACACGCCAATAATAGGTTTTATCGGCTTCTACACTCCCATAGCGATATGAAGTGGCAGTAAGCCCGGTTGCCAACGGTTCCAAATTGTCGGGTGATGTTCCCGCATAAACTGCATAGGTAACTTTTCCGTAATACGGTTTCGTTGCATTTTCCCACGTAAAAACGACATCATTGGCCGTCCCTACTTCGGCATCGACAGCCGGAGAGGGATTCTCAGAAAGTTTCGGTGCAGAAGGATCTCCGATGGTTTCGGTCGTCAACGTCGATGTATAGAGAGAATTCACCCCTTCATCGCTATAAGCTTTGAGGCGAAAATAATAAACTGTTTCGGGAATCAGTCCCGAAACAGTATGAGTAGTAACATTGGCAGCAACGCGACCAGCTTCGGTAAATGTTTTGTTATCGGTCGAAATTTCGATGACAAAACCGCTTTCATTATCAGCATTATCGACCCAAGACAATGCAATTGATTCTTTTTCCTGAGCTGCAACTTTCAGCTCCGAAGGATTCTTGATATAGGGATATGCCGAAGTAATGGAAAAAGAGTAATTCTCGATATGGGCATAACCGTTATCAGCAATCGCAACAGCATCGGAAGGATCATTCGGATTCAAACCGTTGGCCAACTCCCATTCATCGGGAATACCGTCGCCATCAGTATCGAGGGGTTTATATCCGCCATAAAGCGTACCCGTACCGCCATGAGGCAAATCTCGCTCGGACGAAATACCATTGGTAGAACCTTTTTTCCCGAATGATTTCAACTCATCGATTAAGTATTGATCTACTTCATCACGCACAGGAAGGCACGGACCGACACTGTCGATAATCCACATGAGAGCCTCCTCGGCCGACATCATATTCGCAATCTCGGGATGTACTTTGGGACGGGAAACGCCATCGAATGTTTCAAGATCGGAGATACGATAACTACCCGAGGCATCATATTCGGCATCGGTCATCTCATGCCCGTTCACCGTACCGTCGGCATCGGTATCGTAATAATTACCGGCAGCATAATACTTGAAATTGTCATTACCCCGCGTAAACGCAGCTGTTCCTTTCCACGGACCTTTCATGAAATAGTTGTTCTCGATGTGTGCCCACGAAGGTCCTTCGCTGTCGCCCATGATATAGCAACCGCCACCGCCCCAATTATATACCACGTTATTTACAAACTGGTTCAATCCCTTGACTTTGGGATTACGGGTCTTATTCTCGATATAGAGATTGCGGTAAAGCGTAACGCCACCCTCGGTCTGTATCAAACCACCGCAAGAGTGCGATTGCAAACCTTGACCGATAATCGAGTTCTGAATGGTAATGTCGGTAGGAACCGTACCTTTTTTGTCCCAACTTATAGAGAAACACTCGTCCCTTCCCCAAAGGGCCGACAAGTGATCGAATATCATATTTTTCCCGTTGGCAACACCACACGCATCCTTACCGCTGGTGCCGCTTACTCCCATACGGAAACGCATATAACGGACAATGATATTGTTTGCACCCGAAAATGATACCCGCTCTCCGTAAACCTGTATGCCTTCTCCGGGAGCCGTCTGTCCCAAAACTGTCAGGTCAGACGAAAATACGAGAGCCGATTTCAATTTTATAACTCCGGAAACATCGAACACGATAATACGACCGGGCTTACTGACAGCGTCCCGCAAAGAACCTTCGCCGCTATCGTTCAAATTCGTTACGTGATAAATAGTGCCACCGCGTCCACCGGTAGCAAAACGCCCGAAACCTTCGGCTCCGGGAAACGCCAAAATGCCCTCGGCATACAAAGGGAGCGAGACAAACAAGCTCAACAGAAGAGCCCACAAAATTGTTGCTGTTTTTTTCATGGTAATCACTTTTTATGTATACTCGTGCAAATATAACATTACATATGCAAAAAACAAGACAACTCTCCACGAAATTATTTTTCCAAAATCTGCTACTTTAATCGCTAATTCCGAAAATTTCTCTACCTTTGTACTTTACGGTTTTATGCGACTCGTTCCAGAGAAACATCTCTCTTTTATTTTCTCGGGAAACAAGCAGACTCGAACCGAATCATGAAAAATAAAAAACTATTATCGACATGGCAAACAAAAGAGATTTAAAACACGAAATCAATTTCATTACAAACGAACTGGTAAACGAATGTCTGTTTCTGAAAGAATATACACAGGAAATGCCTGCAGAAAAATGCGAAAGTCTGATTAACCGCATTCTCGATATTCAAGACGAATATATCCGTCGCACCAATACACCGGACGGAAAAGATTCTCCCAAATTGATAAAGAGCTATTACAAAAAACTGATTCAAGACTTCGATGCTGCCATCGGAGAAGTTTTGAAAGAAATCGGAGAATAATCGGCTGAAATCATTGTTTTTATGAAAAGTAGCCTCTATCGAGGCATTTTACGCCTGTTCGGGTGGAAAGTTGTTGTAACACTGCCCGACTATTCGAAGTGTGTAATCTGCGTGGCTCCTCATACAAGCAACTGGGACTTTATTTTAGGGAAACTCGCCTACGGATCGATAGGCAGGAAAGCCGGTTTCCTAATGAAAAAAGAATGGTTCTTTTTCCCGCTCGGATACTTGTTCCGGGCTATGGGCGGCATTCCGGTCGACAGGAAAAGCTCCTCTTCTCTTACCGACCAATTGGCCGATCGTTTTGAAAAAAACGACCGGCTTGCCATAGCTATCACTCCCGAAGCAACCCGTAAGCCCAACCCCGACTGGAAACTGGGTTTTTATTATACGGCTTTGAAAGCACAAGTCCCCATCGTCCTTGCTTATATCGACTATAAAGACAAGCAAATCGGCCTTACTCAATCTATTATCCCCTCGGGAAATGTAGAGAAAGAGATGACCGAAATAAAAAACTTCTACCGAAACCGGCAGGGAAAACACCCGGAGAATTTTGCCATATAGATATGAACATTTCAATTTTATACCGTTCTTGTTTCATGTTCCAAAATAGGAACGATCTTTTTTAAAATACCTATACAAAAGCTAAAATTGTACGGTTACACCGATAGAAGGAACCAACGTTCCGCTATCTAACTTAATGTATTTCATTTTATATTTCTGCTGCTCTATCGGATCATAAGGATTCTCTATAATACCTGTACTCACAGGGACATCGGGCTGCCTCAACTTGCTCATGGTTACATTTTGCAAATCTATATATAAACCAAGAGACCAATTTTTGAAATAAAAATTCTTATCGACTCTCACATCGAGTTGGGCAAAAGCATCGAGTCGCTCACTATTGTACCGGGAATAATCATAATAAGGCCTCCCCTGTACATTCCAAGCCTGCACCAATGACGATTTTTCCACATCATAAGGAGTGTACGGACTTCCCCCTATCGCACTAAGTTTGGCCCCGATACTCCACTGATGGGGTAAATCATACGTTGCACTCACATTGGCGATAAAACGATTATCCCATGCCGAAGCGATGTATGCACTTTTATTATCGTTCCGACATTCACTGCGATAAATCGTGAAAGAAGAAACAGACGAGAGTTTCCCCGATATTTGCCATCTGACCGATAGTTCCGCACCATAAGCACGGACTTGAGCCGAAGACACCAACCGTTCATTCCCGACAACCCCATAATCGTTTCCTTTACATGACAACGGTATGTTATCGGCCAATGACAAAGGCATGTGATTGTAATATTTGTAAAATCCTTCGAGGGCAATCACCAACTGTTCGCTCCGGCTCCATTCCAGTCCCAAATTAGCATTACTTACCCGCATATATTTCAATGCCTTATTGACGAAATTTCCCTCATTTGTCTTAAAACCGAGTGCCGTATAAGGTGGTAACTGATGATAGATACCCACCGCCGCATTTATCGACCAATCGGGCAGGAAACGATATGAAGCGGAAACATTCGGCGACAGATTTTCCCAAAAACGAGACATCGAGGACGAATAATTGCATGCGTCCACACGTAACCCCAAAGTCGCCGACCACCGATTATCTTTCGACTTATAAAGAGCCGATCCATAAACTCCCCACCCGATAAGCCCCAAACCCGAGACATACTCGGAAAACATTTGTTCGTCTCCATACAACAATTGAAAAACACGATTATGATAATGCGCATAATACGTTTCAGCCCCTTCTGTGAAAGTCCAGCGGTCGGCATAAGTTCGATTTTCGACCCGTATGGAAAATTTTTGTTCCGTAGAATTGAGGTCAAGTGTCAAATTTTCCGGTTCGGAATCATCGTTTCCCTTGTATTTGAGATTCTGATTTCTCAAATAATTATAACCTACTATCAATGACAATACATGCTTTCCCATATAATGGCTGTACGCTGCACCAATGGTAAAAGTCTGTTGCTTGATACGAGGCAAATAACTTAAATAATACTCGGCTTCTTCCCCATCGATCCCCATATTCAGTTTCATATTGTCGATACCTGTCAATCCCAACACAACCAATTCATCGTTCGGGGTAAATTTTGTTTTTATTTTGAACTGCCCATCTACATAATTCGGTAAAAAAGGCAGCCCCAAGAGTTTGAACAAAAGTTGTAAATAAGATTGTCTTACTGAAAACAGATAAGTCGTTTTATCGGAAAAATGTCCAGACCCGCTGAAAGAAACCTCCGATGCCCCCAAAGTAGCTTTGAAACTGTTATCGGCCACATCTCCGTCCCGCAAGCGTATATCCATTACAGAACTCAATGCACCAGCTTTATTTACAGGAAATGCCCCTGTATAAAATTGGACCTCGCGTATCAAGTCGGCATTAAGTATGCTCACCGGCCCACCCGAAGCCCCTTGCGTTGCAAAATGATTGATATTCGGAATCTCTATCCCATCCATATAAAAACGATTTTCCGAAGGCGAACCTCCGCGAACAATCAAATCATTTCTATATCCTATCGGAGAAAAAGAGACACCCGGATAAGAGCGCACTATACGGGATATATCCCGATTGCCACCAGGACTTTTCTCGATTTCCCCCAAACCGATAATCTGCAAACTTACGGGATTGGCCTTTAAACGCCGGAAAGAGATGGCCTGTACGGTAATCCCTTCGAGTTGCGTCTCATCTTCTTCCATTTCCAACTCTATGAAAGGTAATTTTGCCGAGACAATATACTCTTCTGTCAAAAGATTTTTATAACCGATACACGAAGCCGATAAACGGTACACACCGGGCGGAACCAGACGAATGGAGAAAAGGCCAAGAGAATCGGAAGAAGTTGCTTTCCCGGGATATCCGAAAAGAGAAACTCCGGCATAAGGAATCGGTTTCCGGGAAAGTTTACCGATGATACGTCCTTTCACAGTATATGTCTCGGCAGACTGCAACGGAAATAATGATATGGCGAAAAACAGCAAAAATAGAAATCGACCCAACATACATTGTTCTTTCATAACTATAACGGATCCGAATCGTCTGGGTTCATATTACCACACTTAAAAAAGCGGCAATAAGAATCTAATGAAACACATTCTGAAAAACAAAAATATTCTACCGGCTTATGTCGGTAGAATATATCAAAGGAATATCATGAAAATCAATCGACGACATGGATAGGGGCACCTCCAATAAACGCCGCGACATTTTCTATACATATATCGAGCAATCGTTTACGGGCTTCAAATGTCGCCCAAGCGATATGCGGCGTAAGGAAACTGTTTCGGGCTGTAAGCAGTGGATTGTCTGCCCGCGCCGGTTCCACATCGAGCACATCGGCGCCGAACGCAGCCAGCCTGCTTTCGTTGAGCGCCTCGGCAACAGCAAGCTCATCGATAAGCGGCCCCCGACCGGTATTGATAAGTATGGCCGAAGATTTCATCATTTTCAAGCGGTCTGCATCGACCATGTGGTGCGTTTTTTCTGTAAGCGGACAATGAAGGCTAACGATGTCGCACTCGGAAAACAGCTCATCGAGCGATGCCTTGTGTACATAAGAAGGCAGTTGATCGACCGACCTCGACGTATAGGCATAGACCGATAATCCGAACGCATGAGCAATACGGGCAGTAGCCATGCCCGTATGTCCCAACCCGACGATACCCATACGCTTTCCCGATAATTCGACAAGGGGTGTATCCCAATAACAAAAATCGGCACTGTGTGACCAACGCCCCGACCGGTTTTGCTCGGCATACCTCCCCACTCCATTGGTAATATTCAAAATATGGGCAAATACCATTTGCGCCACCGATTCGGTACTGTATGCCGGGATATTGGTCACCACGATTCCCTGCGCAGCGGCTGCCTTCGTATCAATTATATTGTAACCGGTAGCCAATACGCCGATGTACCGCAACGCAGGAAGTTGAGACATGGTCCCAGCGCTAAACGGCACTTTATTGGTAAGTACGATTTCCGCCTCCCGGCAACGTCCGATTATATCTTCGGGTGCCGTCCGATCATAAACAACAAGTTCTCCCCACTTTCCCAGAGCATTCCAAGAAAGGTCTCCGGGATTGACAGAGTATCCATCTAAAATTACGATTTTCATAAAACACCAAATATTAACTAACAACTCTTATCGGCTCATCTGTCCGAAAAAATATTTCTCTAAAAAAACAAGATCTCATACCTGTCTGCATGATGTAATGCAGACGAATCTTCACAGCACAAATGTCGCTCAAAAATTTTTTCCGACAAACGACGATTATCAAAAAATGGTAAAATCGACACAAAAAAGTCGATTTTAAAGTTATGGCCTCCATCGAAAATTTCGATGGAGGCCATAATCTCTTCACATATCACAAATTACAAAAAAACGAGACAAAAACAGGAACGCTCAATTCGATGATAATCCCGTGAAAAATAGCGACAGGTATCATTTCTTTTCCCGAATAACGGACAATCGACGGTAATAAAACATCGATAGAACTTATTCCTGCTACGGAAATAGGGGCTAATCGCCCGAAATATTTCCTGAAAAACGGCGTACCCAATAATGCTATCATTTCCCTAAATATATTGGCCAACAAGGCTATCGTTCCCAATTCCGAGGCCAATTGCAAGCCGACGGAAGGCGTTTTGAACTGGGTAATCAGTATCGAAGACAATGAGTAATAGCCGAATCCGCTCCCGACAGCCAAACAATCGGCCAGACTCCAACGACTCAAAAAGAAACCGGCCAGACAAGAAAAAAGCAGCGTTCCCGATATGGTAGCCACGGGCACCAATAACATTTTGAGCCGTATGCCCTTTACCAACTCTTTCAATTTCTTGTTGCTCCCGATACTGACACCGACCTGTAACAACAAAGCATAAAGCACATACAAAGAAACATCGTGCATATCAGAATGGAATCGACCGGCAACACCGGCCAAACAACCGATACAAAAAAAAGCAATCATGATCAAATTATTTTTCATCGCTGCCTCCTTTCTTGAAAAACAATCGGAACACCATAAGCGAAGCCAGTAGACTTCCCGTAATAGTCAATAGGGCAAATACAATAGCTTGCCAGCCAAAACTCCACAGGTTCTCGACAATCAACGGATTGGAACCGATAGAAAGACCCAAAACAAAAAGCAATAAAAAAATCGTCCAAGAGATACTCTTCTCTACCTTCTGTAAAAAAGATATATTCCTAAATATATACCCGACAATCACGCCGAGAAGTATGACCGATATAACTATGAACATAGACATCTCCTTTTACATAATACGACAAGATGGACAGCAAATAGTAGCTGTACCCATTTTTCCTGCAATACCTCTCCGGAATGCAGGACACTCTCAAACAAAAAGGAAATGACAATTTAAATAAAACCGCTGAACCAATGTACACACACCATGAAACTACCACAACAAGGCGCCTTGCCCCGTAACACGCAATCTGTGCCGTATGTAACTAATAATCGGTTCATTCTCTCTATTATTATGGGACAAAGATAAAACATTTCTGCATATTTTGCAAATAAATATACAAAAATTCATCTAAAAGAATTGTGTTTCCGACAAAGCGAACAGCGACCGATAAAATTCCTCACCAAGCCTGTTTTCCCACCAAAGAATGATTCAACCAAAAAAGGCTTGCCTTTTCAAGAAAGACAAGCCTTTGCAGATTACTGCGGAAGGAGGGGGATTCGAACCCCCGGTACCCATTCGAGTACGTCAGTTTAGCAAACTGGTGGTTTCAGCCACTCACCCATCCTTCCAAGTGATTACTCTCACGATGAGTTCCCTGCCGTAATCGGTGTGCAAATGTACACCACAAATTTGTTTTCTGCAAATATTTTAGGGACAAAATTGACGCGACCTGCTATTTTCGGAACAAAAATTTTTATCTTTGTCCTTGTCAATTTTTTCATCCATAGCAACAGTATGATAATAACCCGTTCAAAAAAAGGGGCTTTGCGTCTTTACCTCGCCATTGGGCTGCTCGTCCTCGTCAATATAGGAATCATCGGTGGTTGCATCATCATCAAACGGTATCGCTTCGACTCTTTTACCGAAAAAGAGTTGACCGTCTACGTGGGAAACCATTTCGATTTGGATTCGATTCTCACACAAATCGACGACAAAGTCCCGTCAGCAAGCGTGAAACGATTGATACGACTCTCCCGTACCAAAGGGTTTCCTCCTTATATATATACGGGCGCTTACCGCATAACCGACGATATGAATGTCGTAGAGGTATATGAGCTGCTTACATCGGGAAACGCATCTCCCATACGCATCACATTCCATAACCTGCGCACCAAAGAAGATTTCGCACGATCTATGTCGCGACAACTCATGCTCTCGCAAGACGAATTGCTTGCTCTTATGAACGACACGAGTTTCTGTCGGGAAAAAGGGTTTACCCCCGAAAACATTCCGGCCATGTTATTGCCCGATACTTATGACGTATATTGGAACATATCGGCCGAAAGCCTGCTCGACCGCATGGAGCGGGAATATAACCGCTATTGGAACGATGAACGCTTGGAGAAAGCACATAAAGCCGGGCTCAGTCCCATAGAGGTGGCAACCCTCGCCTCTATCGTAGAGGAAGAAACAAATATTGCCGACGAAATGCCGGTCATCGCCGGACTTTACATCAACCGATTGAGAAAAAGAATCCCGCTGCAAGCCGACCCTACCATAAAATTCGCTATCGGAGACTTCGGGGTAAAACGGATTCTTAAAAAACACCTCCGAATAGACTCGCCCTACAATACTTATAAACATTACGGACTCCCGCCGGGACCTATACGCATAGCATCGAAACAAGCAATCGATGCCGTCCTCAATTACCGAAAAAGCAATTATATATATATGTGCGCAAAAGACGACTTGTCGGGCCGGCACAACTTCGCCGCTACTCTCGCCGAACATAACCGCAACGCCCGGAAATACCACAAAGCCCTGAATAAATTGAGAATCATGAAATAAAAAACTTCCGCGATATGGAACACCTCCCGATTATCATCGTACATTGCGGCAACTCTTTCTATTTAGAACCCATTTTGAGACAGAACCGGTATTTCAACCCCGATAACCGTATCTGCCTCATCAGCGATAAATCGACCAGCCGTATCGCCCACGCGGAGCATTTTCTTATCGACGACTACATGTCCTCGGCCAAAGAGTTCCAAAAGATATACCGCCATTACAGTGTGAATACGGTCGCCTTCGAACTTTTCTGCTTCCAGCGTTGGTTCTGTGTGCTCGATTTTATCAAAGAGCAAAAGATGGAGCACTTCGTCTGTATAGACTCCGACTACCTGCTCTACGAAAGCATCGACAACATCATGCGCCCCTACCTCTCCTACGACATGACGTTACTGGGTACAAGCGGAGCCATGTGCGCACTCTTTTCCCGGGAATCGTTACAACGCTTCTGCGATTTCTGTACTCAGCTCTATACCGAAGAAAAATACCTCACCCTCATACGGGAAATGTACGAGGAGATCAAGAACGTAAAAAAGATAGGGGCAATATCCGACATGACCGCCGTAGAATTGTATCGCCGTTATGTATCGGACAATGTCGTAGACATCGCGGTTCCCCGCCACAAGCTGTGTATGGACCTGCGCCTATGGTCGCCCATAGGATTTGAAACCGAGAGCCGTACCGACCTGATGGGACGCGCTCCCAAAAAGATCTACTGGCGCAATAACCGTCCCTACGGGAAATTCCTTACTCCTACTCCCGAAGCCGATAGCGAAGGTCTGGTCCGTTTCGGCGGATTGCATTTACAGGGCGGGTCGAAACGCATGTTACCTCGTCTGCTCTTGAATAAAAAAGGCGAACTCCGCTATAACCGCTGGACAATTATCCGCTGGTATTTACGACCGGCCGTATTTACACAAGTCTTCTGCAAAGCCTTACGCTGGTATCTTACCCCCAGTGTGATACGTCATCGCATACTCGGGAAGAAAAAACGGTAAATAGAACCTCAAAGAGTGGGGAAAAGAAAACGTGTACAAGAAGAGAGAGATACACAATCCATCGCTAACCGAACAAAATTTCGGCGTTCAGAAGTCTCAAACGGCAACTTTTAGATATTTATAAAAACAAAAAAAATTGATTGTCTCACGACAACCAATCTTTGTTAACCTTAAATTTAATACCATGAAAAACACGGTGCAAATATAGTATATATTCCATTATGATATATTTATAAGGCAAAAAATCTTCTTCGATTTTTGCTTAATTAATATTTATATTTTGAATACGCAATAAAATTCACATTTATTAAAATAAAACCATCTCCTTTCTCGGGAATCGGAATACGATTCCGCATCAGGCCATGCGGTTTTTATAATCCTCATAAGTAAATTCCCGCCATATCGTCAGCTTGTCATCGCTCCCCCACAGAGCCAAAGAGGGATGAGAGATGCCGTTGAACATCGTTGTTTTCACGATCGTGTAATGTATCATGTCTTCGAATACGATACGCTCTCCGACTTCCAATTCATGATCGAACGACCAATCTCCCATATAATCTCCACTCAGACAGGAATTTCCGCCCAAACGGTAGGTCGGTTTCCCGACTGCCGGATCCGAAGCACCGCGTACAACCGGTTTATAGGGCATTTCGAGACAATCGGGCATGTGGCACGTAAACGAGACATCGAGAATTGCCGTGCGTATACCGCCATTCTCCACAATATCCACTACGGTCGCCACCAGTACGCCCGTCTGCCAAGCAAAAGCGCTACCGGGTTCGAGTATGACTTCGAGATTGGGATAACGACTTTTGAAATCTTTCAACAACGACACCAAATGCTCCACATCGTATCCTTTACGGGTCATCAGATGTCCCCCGCCCATATTGATCCATTTCAGTCGGGGAAACAGATGTCCGAAACGTTCTTCGACACGCCGCAACGTTTTTTCCAAATCATACGAAGACGACTCGCACAACGTGTGGAAATGCAATCCCTCTATCCCTTCGGGCAACGTATCTCCCAAAACGGCAGCCGTAACACCGAGACGACTTCCCGGAGCACAAGGATTATAAAGCGCCGTTTCCACATCGGAATATTCGGGATTGATGCGCAAACCACAGGAAACCTTTCGACCCGAGGCCGACACCGCAGGATAATGGTGATAAAACTGCGTCAGCGAATTGAACGTGATGTGGCTGCTATACGAAAGGATTTCGGGAAAATCCTTATCGGTATACACCGGAGCATAGGTATGTGCCGGAGATCCCATCTCCTCGTAAGCGAGACGAGCCTCGAAAAGTGAACTGGCCGTAGAACAAGGTATATATTCCCGCACGATGGGAAAAGCTTTCCACAAGGCAAACGCCTTAAAAGCCAAAATGATATTTACACCCGCCCGTTCTTTGACCGAACGGATAAGGGATAAATTGTCGCGGAACAGACGTTCGTCCAGCACATAACAAGGCGACGGGATCTGGGAAATATCCATCATAATTAACGCAATATTATTTGAGTATGGTAAATTTGGCAAATTTCAACAACAGGTGTTTCTGTCCCACGTGCTCGAATGAGACACCGATTTTACGATTATCGCCTTCGCCCGACATTTCGGTAACCGTTCCTTCCCCGAAACGGTCATGACGGATACGCGCCCCCACGATAAGACCTTCGGGGTCGGAAGCCAGCGGAGCTGCCGATGATGCCGGAGGGTTGGCCGACGACTCGATACGCACCCACTTCTGCCGTGCATATGCTTCGGGGCGAGAAGATGCGGAAGATACAGAAATCCGGGCTGATGGTTCGGTATGAGAAACAGGTCTGCTATCTTCATCCGACCGGTAAGAACGGGAAAGAAATCCCGACGAAAAAGAGGATCGCTCCCGCATATGACTATTTGCCTCGCCATCGGGCAGAATAAGATAAGCCGGATCAATATCCTTGATGAAACGACTGGGCGGAGAGGCCGTCGGTTTACCATTGCGATAACGCGATGCCGCATACGAGAGCAGGCAAGTCTCCTCGGCCCGGGTAATGGCCACATAAAGAAGACGACGTTCTTCCTCCAACTCCCGTGCGGTACCCATAGACATGGCCGCCGGGAAAAGTTCTTCTTCAAGACCGACGACAAACACATGACGGAACTCCAAACCTTTCGAGGCATGTACCGTCATGAGCGTTACCCGGTTATCATCACCGTCTTTATCGCTGTCCTGATCGGTAGCCAACGACACTTCGGCCAAGAAATCGGATAGAGAAACGGCATTTATGCCCTCTTCCTGTCGTAACGAACAAAACTCCTGTATACCGTTGAGCAATTCTTGTACGTTTTCCTGCCGGCTCATATTCTCGGGCGAACGGTCGGCATAAATGTCGGTCATGATACCCGACCGACGTATGACGGCATCGGCAAGGTCATAAGCATTTGCCGCCGCATTCATCTCCACAAAAGAACGTATCAACTCGGCAAATGCCATCAACTTGTTCTGCGTCCCGGCATTTACGCCGAGAGCATACTCCACAGGACGGCTCACAACGTCCCATAAAGAGACTTCATGGGTCTCGGCACAAGCCACGATCTTTGCAACTGTCGTATTCCCTATACCTCTTGCCGGATAATTGATGACGCGTTTCAATGCTTCCTCATCGGCTGGATTTACCGCCAACCGGAAATAGGCTACGACATCTTTGATTTCCTTACGCTGGTAAAACGACTGACCGCCATATATACGGTAAGGGATATTCCGTTTACGCAGTGCTTCCTCGAAGATACGCGATTGCGAATTGGTGCGGTAAAGTATGGCGAAATCGGAGTAATCGGAGGCCGTCGCGACACGCATCGTCGCAATACGGTTGGCTATGAGATAGCCCTCCTCAAAATCGGAGTAGGCGCTCACGACCGAGATTTTCGTTCCTACGGCATTGTGCGAAAATATATGCTTGGGTATCTGCTCTTTGTTCTTGGCGATAAGGCTGTTTGCCGCCGCAACGATAGTCTGGGTCGAGCGGTAATTCTGTTCGAGCTTGAAGATTCTGAAATCGGGATATTCCTTTTGCAGATTGAGAATATTGCTGATATTGGCCCCCCGGAAAGAATAGATGCTCTGGGCATCGTCTCCCACGACACAGAGCCGGTGATGCGCTTTCACCAACTGATTGACGATAAGATGCTGGGCAAAATTGGTATCCTGATACTCATCGACCAAAACATACCGGAACTGATTCTGATAAAACTCCAACACATCGGGGTGGTCTCGGAAAAGGATATTGGTATAAAGCAACAAATCATCGAAATCCATCGCCCCAGCACGGGCACAACGACTCCAATAAATCTTATATATGTCGCGTATCAACGGACGCTTCGATCGCATATCGGCTTCGATCAAGGCTGCATTTGCCGCATAAGCCGACGGGGTAATAAGTGCATTTTTGGCATTGGAAATAATCGCCTGCACGGTAGCCGGCTTATAGACCTTATCATCGAGCGACATCTCTTTGATGACGGTCTTGATAAGACTACGCGAATCGGACTGGTCGTAAATCGTGAAATCACGAGAAAAGCCTATTCGTTCGGCATTGGTCCGCAATATACGGGAAAATATCGAGTGGAAAGTACCCATCCACAGGCGCGAAGCTGTTGCACCACCTACGACAGAAGCGATGCGTTCTTTCATTTCACGGGCAGCCTTATTGGTAAAAGTCAGCGCGAGAATCTGATACGGTGAATAATCTCCCGAAGCCAACAGATAGGCTATTTTGTAAGTCAACACACGTGTCTTACCCGACCCTGCACCCGCAATCACCAGCGAGGGACCACCACTGTACAATACCGCCTCCCGTTGCTGCTCGTTAAGCTCCTGCAAATAATTCTCTTCCACGCTCTACTTGTTTGTTGCCCGACAAAGGTACGGAGAAAGGGCGAAAAAAACTACCGTCCCCGCAAACTTTATTCTCCGTCGCGGGTTTTATAGATAGAAAAACTTCAAGGAAAAAATTTTTAAGAAAAAAACAGATTTTCCGAGAACTTTTTCTACAAACAAGTGTTTTTACTCATGAAGCAAGACAAACAGAGTTTAAAAGTATAGCAGCGCGTGAGCGTAGCTTCTCTAGCACTTAATAAGCATAATGTGATGAATTCAGAACCGGGAGCCTGCGTGAGCAGATTCCCGGTTCGCCTTTTCAGGCGACTACCTCATTTATAGCATTCCAAAGAAGGGATTAATAATTTTTAGGTATTGACACAACAAAAGAATATTTTGAAACTTTGCGTGGATAGAAAAAGGGTATCAAGCCATGCAGATTTCAAAAGAGCATATTCGTAAAAATATTTTACAGACGGCTCAATCCCTATTTTATACAAAAGGATATGCCAAAGTTCCCATGCGAGAAATAGCTTCGAAATCGCATGTGAGTCTCAGTAACATCTACAATTACTACGACAGCAAAGAAAAGATATTCCAAGAAATCGTGCAGCCAGCCATAGATGACTTCAACCGAATCTTAGACGAACATCATGGGAGAAGCGGAACCGATATTATGGAAATGTTCTCGGACGATTATCTACAAAACCTCATCAAAGAGTATTTATCGCTCAATAAACACCGAGACCGCCTGTTCTTGCTGCTGTTCAGGGCACAAGGTACATCATTGGAAAAATTCAAGGACGACTTCTCCGATCGCTCGACAGCCGAAGTAAAAAGATACTTCATACGCATGAAACAAAAATATCCCCAAATAAATATAGATATATCGGACTTCACCATTCACCTGCACACGGTATGGATGTTTACCATGCTCGAAGAACTAGTGATGCATCGGAAAGAACCGCAAGAAATAGAAAAAATCGTTACCGAATACATGATTTTCAGTACAACAGGTTGGAAGGAACTTATCAAAGGATAGGTTCCTTCCTTTTTTTGAACAAAATTGAATATTGTTCGTTTTTGAAACAGATAAACAGATGAAAAAAGTTGATTTTAAAAGCATTGTCGCCGAAACGCTACTTATACCTCTCTACATGAGAGCCAAAGAGAGCCGGCGCAAAGATGCCATTTTACGAGACGAAATGGCCGAATATTTGGTAGAAAACATCGAATACGACTACACTCGATTCGATGGGGCGAAAATGAGCGAAATAGGGTGCGTTGTTCGCGGGCGCTACTTCGATGATGCTGTCCGACGTTTTATAGTTTCCCACAAAAATCCTATCGTAGTGAATGTGGGTTGCGGGCTGGACACGCGCTACCAACGTATCGGTAAACAAGAACAGGCTCTTTTTTATGAAATGGATTTACCCGAAGTCATAGAACTTCGTAAAACCCTGATTCCGGAACCGGAAAGAGACAAGTATATAGCCGGCTCTTTATTGGAGAAAAAGTGGATAGACGAATTACGCACTAAATACCCCGAGGGAAATTTCATCTTCGTTATAGAAGGTGTACTGATGTATTTTCACGAAGAACAAGTAAAGGAATTATTATCCCGCCTCGCCATCTGTTTCGGCGGTGGAGAAATATGGTTCGACGTATGCGGAACGATAATGACAAAAGGAGCGGTAAAACCCGACTCTTTGAGGGGACATGAAGCCCAGATACGTTCGGGTATCAGCAACGGGCACATAGTAGAATCCTGGGAACCCCGCCTACAACTTATCGAGCAAGCCATCTATCAGAAATTATACACCCGACGATGGGGTCTCGCCATGCGTATTCTCTCCCACTTTCCCCGACTGAGCTGCCGATTCTCCTCCCTGCTCGGTTATAAGATAAAAATGAACGACACCAAATAAAACCATCAAATGAAACGAATCGTATTGCTACGCCACGGCGAAAGCGAATGGAACCAACAAAACCGGTTTACCGGGTGGATCGACGTAGATCTGAGTGAAAAGGGTATCGTCGAAGCGAACAATGCCGGCATTACCCTGCGAAAAGCAGGCATCACCTTCGATGCTGCTTATACTTCTTACTTGAAAAGAGCTGTCAAAACACTCAATTACGTTCTCGACCGTCTCGATGAAGAGTGGATTCCCGTGTACAAATCATGGAGGCTCAACGAAAAACATTACGGATCCCTACAAGGTCTGAACAAAAGCGAAACGGCCGCCCGCTATGGAGATGAACAAGTACATATCTGGCGGCGGAGTTTCGATATAGCTCCGGCCCCACTCAACGAGAACGACCCGGCTAATCCTTTACACGATCCTCGCTACGCCCTCGTACCACCAGATATGCTCCCGCGTACCGAGTCTCTTAAAGATGCTATAGCCCGCGTCATGCCATATTGGGATTGCGAAATATTTCCCCGCCTTATGAGCTGCGACAATCTATTGGTCGTCGCTCACGGAAACAGTCTGCGGGGTATTGTAAAACACTTAAAAGGAATATCCGACCAAGAAATAGCCAATCTGAATATCCCTACTGCCACACCGTACGTATTTGAATTTGACGACTCATTGCATCTCATAGGCGACCATTACCTCGGAGATCCCGATGAAATACGCAAAAAAGTGGAAGCAGTAACTCAACAGGGAGTTTCTAAAAAACTAAACTACCCGACCGCATAAACGGTCATGTACTATCATCGCATTATTCTTATGAAAACACTAAAAGAACTCATGTACTACATGGGGCAGAGAAAGGCATTATTACCTCTGTCCATATTTCTATCGGTCCTCAGCGAGTTGGCCGGCCTACTGCCTTATATCCTCATCTGGCTTATCGTCAGAGAACTGCTTTCCGACGGGAACTTCGCATCTTCACAACACATTATTTCCTATGCCCGTTGGGCTGCCGGAATGGCCATCGGAGGAATAATACTCTATTTCTTAGCATTGACATGTTCTCACTTAGCTGCATTCCGAGTAGAGTCGAACCTCCGAAAAGAAGCTATGTGCAAAATCGTAAAAATGCCTCTCGGCTTTTTCGACACAAATACCAGCGGACGTATCCGCAAAATCATAGACGATAATGCCAGCATCACCCACTCTTTCCTCGCACACCAACTGCCCGACTTGTCGGGAACTATTTTAGTTCCTGCAATAACCATATTACTCATCGGAATATTCAACTGGCAATTGGGTTTGGCATGTATCGTCCCCGTCGTCATCGCCATGTTTATCATGGGATATACCATGAATACCAAAGGCAAAGAGTTTATGCGCGCATACATGACATCACTCGAAGATATGAATACCGAAGCGGTGGAATATGTACGTGGAATACCCGTAGTAAAGGTCTTCCAACAAACCATCTATTCGTTCAAGAACTTTTATAAAAGTATCATGAACTACAACCAAATGGTATCTTCCTATACCGGCATGTGGGAAAAGCCAATGTCTTTTTATACAATCATCATCAACAGTTTTGTATTCTTCCTTACCCCCCTTGCCATACTACTGATAGGAAATACGGGGCATTACACACCGGTATTGCTCGACTTTTTCTTATTTGTCCTCATAACGCCGGTCTTTTCCCAAAGTATCATGAAAAGCATGTACCTAAGCCAAGCATTGGGTCAAGCGCAAGAAGCTCTCGGAAGGCTCAACCGTCTTATCAATTATGAACAATTCTCGACCTCCCATGAGAACGTTTCATCGATGTCAAAATTCGATATTACATTCAGCCATGTATCATTTACTTATCCCGATTGTAAAGAAAAAGCCATTGACGACATCAGTTTTACCATTCTTCAAGGACAGCGGATCGCTCTTGTCGGTGCTTCGGGCAGCGGAAAAACGACAATTGCCCGCCTCATACCCCGTTTCTGGGATACGAAAGAAGGCCAAGTACTCATAGGCGGGACGAATGTAAAAGACATTTCACAGGAAACTTTGATGAAAAACATCTCCTTCGTTTTTCAGAATCCCCGCCTATTCAAAACGACTCTACTCGAAAATATCGCATACGGTAATCCCTACGCCGACGGGGAGGCTATAAACCGGGCCATAGATATGGCACAGTGCAGGGAAATCGTCGACCGATTACCCCAAGGTCTGAATACAAAAATAGGAACAGAAGGTACTTATCTATCGGGAGGAGAGCAGCAGAGAATCGTCTTGGCACGAGCTATTCTTAAAAATGCACCTATCATCGTTCTTGATGAAGCAACGGCTTTTGCTGACCCGGAAAATGAACATAAAATACAAAAAGCGCTAAAAGAATTGACAGCAGGGAAAACGGTTCTCATGATCGCGCACCGGTTATCGAGCATTACCAACGCGGACAATATTATCGTTATCGACAAAGGTAGAATTATGGAACAAGGCACGCATCACGAATTGATCGATAAACACGGCATGTATAGTAAAATGTGGAAAGAATATCAACAATCGGTCAATTGGATTATCGGAAAGGAGGCATCACATGAATAATTTCATAAAAAAACGTTTTGCCTTATCGGAGTTAGGGGCGAAGAATTTTTGTAAAGGAATGTATTGGACGGTCGCACTCGATATCGTATTGATGCTTCCTGCCGTATTTGTATTTCTATTTCTCGACGATTGGCTACACCCGATACTCGACTCTCGAACGACTGCATTACACGGAGTCTGGTACTACTGTTTGCTCGGACTTTCTTTTCTTGCCGTCATGTACATTACAGCCATATTTCAATACCGCAGTACATACATAAGCGTCTATGAGGAAAGTGCCAATCGACGCATTTCGTTGGCAGAAAAACTCAGGAAATTACCTTTAGCATTTTCCGGAGAAAAAAATCTGTCGGATCTCACGTCCACAATCATGGACGATTGTACCGATCTGGAACATACTTTCTCGCACTCGGTACCGCAATTATTCGCGTCTATCATCAGTATTGTACTGATTGCCACAGGCTTGACATTCTACAACTGGCAACTTACACTAGCACTTTTCTGGGTTGTACCCATTGCTTTGGGTATCATTCTCCTATCGAAAAAAAGAATGCGCAAAAGCAATGAAAACAATTATTTAAACAAGCGTGATGTCAGTGAACAGATACAAGAAGGGCTAGAAACTATTCAAGAAATAAAATCATATAATCAGGAAAACGAATATCTGAAAAAACTAAATGATAAAATCGATATTTACGAACGGGTTCTGACCCGAGGCGAGTTGTTTCTCGGCATCTTGGTGAACGGGTCGCAAAGTATCCTGAAACTCGGTCTGGCAAGTGTTATTATCACAGGAGCCACACTGCTTGTATCTAATCGAATCGACCTATTCACTTATTTGGTATTTTTGGTCATCGGCTCCCGTATCTACACCCCTATTCAAGAGGTACTGAACAACCTAGCCGCCTTGTTTTATCTCGATGTTCGTATCGACCGTATGAAAGAGATGGAAGAGCTACCTACCCAACAAGGTAGAACCGATTTCAAACCTGAAAATTACGATATATCTTTCGATAATGTCAATTTCTCCTACGACGGAGGAAGACAAGTTCTGAAAGATGTTTCTTTCCTTGCGAAACAAGGCGAAATGACAGCATTGGTAGGTTCATCGGGAAGCGGAAAAAGTACAGCGGCCAAACTGTCGGCGCGATTCTGGGATATACAATCGGGAAAAATTACTCTGGGAGGAACCGACATAAGCCTTATCGATCCAGAAACGTTACTAAAATATTACTCGGTCGTTTTTCAAGATGTCGTGCTTTTCAATACATCTATTCTCGAAAATATCCGTATCGGGAAACGTGGTGCCACCGATGAAGAGGTAATGTCTGTTGCCCGTCTTGCCCAATGCGACGAATTTGTAAAAAAAATGCCGCATGGTTACCAAACCATCATAGGTGAAAACGGAGAGACACTATCGGGCGGAGAACGACAACGTATCTCCATAGCTCGGGCCCTTTTGAAAGACGCACCTATCGTTTTGCTCGACGAGGCGACAGCCTCTCTCGATGTCGAAAACGAAACGAAAATACAAGCCGCTCTATCGGAACTGGTACGCAACAAAACCGTACTCATTATCGCCCACCGCATGCGCACAATAACACATGCCGACAAAATCGTTGTCCTCGAAGATGGAGCAGTTATAGAAACAGGTTCGCCTGAAACGTTGAAAGGGGAAAACAGTACTTTCGCCCACATGCTTGCTTTGCAAGCAAACAATGAAAAATAAAAATAATCGATGAAAATTATTCTTAGAGAGAAGGGTAAAAACCCTTCTCTCTTCATTTCCATTATTTCTGTAAACGAAGTATTTCTCCTATTTCAATTTCTCTACAAAATTAATTCGTTACATTTGTAAGAATCGGAACATCGGCTGTTTCTGTAAAAAATATAAAACCACAGTCAAGCAACCGGACATATTACAATTCTGCAATTATGAAGATACTGATCATCGAAGATGAACCCTCCTTACGAGAAATCATGTCGAGGGCATTACGCGAAGACGGATATATCGTCGAAAACGCATCGACTTACACCGAAGCCGACTCGAAAATAGCCGGTTACACTTACGATTGTATTCTTCTCGACATCATGCTGCCCGACGGAAACGGGTTGAAACTACTCGAACACCTGAAAGAGTTGCGCAAACGCGACAATGTGATTATCATCTCGGCTCGCGATTCCCTTGAAGACAAGATACTCGGGCTCGAACTCGGTGCAGACGACTATCTGCCGAAACCATTCCATACGGCCGAACTCAAAGCCCGTATCAAAAGCGTCGTACGCCGCAGCCGCAATGACGGGAACATCGATATCATTCTGGGAAACGTCTCTCTCGACCCCGAAAGTCGCCGGGTAAAAATCGCAGGTAAAGAGATCGAATTGCTAAAAAAAGAATTCGATATACTCCGATTTTTTATGCAACGCCCCAATCATGTCGTAGACAAATCGGTACTTGCCGAAGCCGTATGGGGAGATCATGCCGACCAAGCCGACAACTTCCATTTCGTCTATGCCCAAATGAAGAACCTGCGCCGTAAACTGTCCGAATCGGGAGCCGATATAGAAATAAAGTCGGTATACGGATTCGGATACAAACTGACTCCCCCCGAAACCGAATAACTTCTTCTACCATGAAACTGATCTATCGCATAGCCTTACGACTTTCTCTCTTTTTGGTGCCACTCATGGCTTTATGGGCCACATTATTTTATTTTACGATGGTCGACGAAATAAATGAAGAAGCCGATGACGCTCTCGACGATTACTCCGAAATGATCATTATCCGTATGCTGGCAGGCAGAGAATTGCCCGCACTCAATAGCGGATCGAACAACAGCTACTCGATTGTGCCCGTAGATGAAACGTATGCCGATACCCACCCACATATCAAATACTACGATGCCGAAGTATATATTCCCGAAAAAGAGGAAACCGAACCGGCTCGTATCCTCACTATCATTTTTCAAGATAATGACGAAAACTACTACGAGCTGAAAGTTGCGACTCCAACCTTTGAAAAAGACGATTTACGGCAAGCCATTTTATTCTGGGTCATTCTCCTCTACTTATCATTACTCATAACGACCTTAGCTCTTACCATGTGGGTTTTCCATCGCAGCATGCGTCCCTTGTACGAACTGTTACACTGGCTCGACCGATACACACCGGGTCAAAAAAACAATCCTGTCCCCAACGATACCCATATCAGAGAATTTGCCAAACTCAATACGGCTGCACAAAAAGCCGTAGATCGGGTTGAAAATGCATTTGACCAACAAAAACAATTTATCGGGAATGCATCGCACGAATTACAAACTCCTCTCGCCGTACTCGGGACCCGCATAGAATGGTTACTCGACCAAACTCAACCCAGCGAAAGACAGACAGAGGAACTGCTAAAAATGCAGCGTTCACTCAGCCACATCATACGCCTGAACAAAACGCTTCTATTGCTTACCAAAATCGAAAACGGACAATTCCCGGAAAACAGCACAATCGATCTCCGGGCAGTAGTCCAAGAACAAACAGATCTATATAATGAGATTTACGCAAGCCGTAATCTCTCTTGTTATGTGAACATTTCGGGAGAATTTACGGTTAAGATGAACGAGTCTTTGGCATCGACGTTGATCAATAACCTACTGAAAAATGCTTTCATACACTCCGAAGCAGGTAGTAAAATAATCATATCGATGCAAGACCAAACATTGACTATAAGTAATGACGGGACGAAACAACTCGATGCTACTCAAATTTTCAATCGTTTTTATCAAGGAGAAAAGAAAGAAGGTTCTACCGGTCTCGGACTCGCCCTTGTAAAAGCCGTGTGCAGATATTACCATCTGAATCTCGAATATCGTTTTAATAAGGATCGCCATTATTTTTCGGTAACATGGCCCTAAAACAAAAAAAATCGATTTTTCTACGAAAAAAGTCGGTTATTTCAAATTCTTTTCAAAATCGGATAAGATATTTGTCTCAGAAAACAATATGAAATATGTCTAACCTCTAAAATTAAATGTTATGAAAAAGTTAATGATTCTCTCAGCCATCTTGTTCTCGTTGGGTATTTTCTCCGCAAAAGCCGACAACGACCGCATGATTACCGTAAACCAACTGCCCCAAAAGTCGCAGGAGTTTGTAAAACAACATTTTCCCAATGAGAAAGTGGCGTACGCCAAATTCGAACGGGAATTTCTCGACAGTAAATACGAAGTCGTATTTACCAACAGTGCTAAAATCGAATTCTTCAAAAACGGAGATTGGAAAGAAGTCGACTGCAAGTATTCTACGGTTCCCGCAGCTATCATTCCGCAACAGATTGCAACGTATGTAAAACAAAACTACCCTGATGCATCGATCGTAAAAATAGACCGGGATAAACGTGATTACGAAGTGAAACTGACCAACCGCCTCGAACTGACATTCGACCTGAATTTCAATCTTATCGAGATCGACGACTAATATCATTTCACGACCTTTGTTATGAAAACGCTCCTTTATATCTCGACTGTGGCTTGTGTAGTATTCGGCCTTTACAGCTGCGACAAAGACGATGACGGTCATATCGCCAACCAACAAGTCAAAAATGCGTTGAAGACCCGATATCCATCGGCCGACCATATTTCTTGGGAAATGAAAAACGGCTATATCGTAGCCGATTTCAAAGCACCTGCGCCACAAAATCCGTCAGGAAAAGATGTTGAATACTCAGCATGGTTCGACCGTAACGGGACGTGGTACATGACCGAAACCGACATTCCGTTCGCACTACTGCCCGATGCTATAAAAGCGACTTTTCAACAAAGCGAATATGCCCGGTGGATCATTGATGATGTGGATATGATAGAGCGCGAAAAATTAGAAACAGTCTACGTCATCGAAGTGGAAGGTTTTGATGCCGGACGTGAAACAGAAGTCGGCTTATATTATTCTACCGATGGTATTCTCATCAAAAAACTCATCGATATAGATAATGATTACGATTACGGCGACTTTATCCCCCCGACACTTAGCGGGAACATCGAATACTATATCGATACCCACTATCCCGGAGCCCGTATCTTGGAAATCGACAAGGAAAACGGAACGACCGAAATCGAAATTATCGATGGGAATGTATGCCGGGAATTGTTATTCGACAGAACAGATAACTGGATACAAACCAAAACAGAAACCGCATATCGGGATATTCCGGCAATAATACAGCAAGCCATTGCCAACTCGATATATGCCTCTTATCGAATCGACGACATCTACCACATAGAAACCTCAACGGCAGAGTATTTCTACATAGAATTTGAAGACAACGGCCGTGAAGAAAAAGTCAGAATCGATATGCAAGGAAATTTCTTCTAAGTTATCTATTACCCTATCAAGGAGTTGCACTTAATCTGTGCAACTCCTATTTCTTTTATCTTTTTCCATAACATAATAAACTGTGGACATTTTCTGTATCGGAGAGAAAAAGAGACCTATTTCCTCTGATATTAAATTATTTACACCGATACTCAAAAAGATAACCGAATGTTCACAACCCACATCCGAACTTCGGCATAGAGAGAATTACTGATACAATAATTTCCTATTCTAAGAAATGGACTCTGTTCTCCTCCAACTTTCTATATCGAGAACTTATTTTTTGCTAAATCGGATTTTCTTATTTACAAATTCTTACCTTTGGAGTATCAAAAAATATCATCTCATGAAAAAATGGATTGCATTACTCATCGGTATCGCTTGCTTATCGACATTGATCATAACCTGCCCTTCGGCCGAGAATCATCGCGAAGCGATAAAAACAGTCTGTAACGAATCTTTGCAAGAAAGCGATAATCTGCTCGTCTCCATGCTGGGCGGTTATCTGCTCGATACAATCGCTCAAGAAATGATCTCAACTCACAATTACTTCATTTTCTCGACCGGATCTATCGGTTATGACGATGAATCACACTTGGCCAGCATCGGCATTCTGGGGCATGTCTTCGTCCTTTTCGATAAAAACGACTTAAATAATATCATAGACCAATTATAACTTTTTCACGCCCCCAATCAAACAGAAAACAGCCCCCGGGAAAATATTCCGGGGGCTGTTTTCTGTTTGAATATTTAACTTATAAGCACATTACCATTTAAACAATTTTTTAGCGGGGAGAGGTTTACCGTCTTGCGAGATGGTCAGGGTGTAGCTGCCTTTCGGGAGGGCTTCCAGTCCGCTGATGACCAGTCGGGGGAGTCCTTGTGTGTTGTACTCCCGCTCGAAGACGGCGGTGCCGGCATTGTTGTAGAGCACGATGTTCGTCCGGCGGCTTTCCGTGTTTTTGAAGCGGAGCTGCAACTGGTCGGTGAATCGTGTCGGGTAGACTTGAACCGGG